>Ga0257118_1000002_pt1 | contig 606103 bp, 573 predicted proteins | sample SI112_150mmetaG_FD_190156 | JGI IMG/M metagenome (GOLD analysis project Ga0257118, IMG submission 190156) | Marine microbial communities from Saanich Inlet, British Columbia, Canada - SI112_150m | ecosystem: Environmental > Aquatic > Marine > Inlet | place: Canada: British Columbia | collected...
TTCATATTAGAGTAACGAGAACACATGAATAAACCCGAGGGCACTGGCGGTGGTAAAAATAGTATTTCCTAAAAGTGTTGCAATAATCACATACCTGAACTTGCAACCAATAAACGCTGCTGGAATGACTACGATTTCATTTGGAAATGGAACAATGGCAGCGTGCACAAATAAAAATACATACGGCAACATGGGATGACGCTTTTCTAACTGCGCCAGTCGCACCATAAACTGATTGTCTTTACTTACATGTACAACAGATCGCCCGGTGCGCCCAATGGCATAGCCAAACATGTCACCAATCGTCATACCAATAGAAATGGTAATGATAACGCCCACAGAATGTAAACCCGCTTCTAAAAAGACCGGATACAATCCTATAATTGGAATTGGCACGAGTAAATTAAATCCGCTCAGCACCGCCACCCCTAAAATCCCACCGTAACTATAGGTGCTCACAAGCGTCAAAACGCTTTCATTATTAATGGCGTACATATTCATCCAGACAACACCGCCAAGTAATAGTGTAAACAGCACTATTTTACACAGTCGTTTACATCGTTTGTTTTTCCCCCTCACATGTTCCATGTTAGTATGATTCTTTTTCTTCTGGCCAAGAAAAATGAGTAAATGTCCACTCTGCCAAGTCTCTGGCCTCTGCAAAACGTGCTTCATGCGAATCAGTACCAAGCACAACAACATCTAACTCCCTTCCGTCTTCATGTGCAACACGAGTAGTAAAATTATATCCTGAAGCAGTAATATATCCTGTTTTTCCACCCACTACTTCTAATTTGGATGGGATCCATCCTAAATGTAGCCAGTTCGTATTCCACATGCTATGCGATTTTTGTCGCTCTTTAGAAAATAGTGACAGCTTATCTGTCAACACCGCGTTTACAATTCTTTCATGCTGAAGTGCTTCTTGCAGCAACAGCGCAATGTCTGATGGAGAAGATACATTTCCTTCGTCTAATCCGGTAGGCTCTACAAATACCGTTTCTCCCATTCCCATTTCATGTGCTTTTTCATTCATTCTGGCAACAAAGGCATCCCTATTCCAGCCCACAGCATCAGAAAGCGTCATAATAGCTTTATTAGACGAGCCAATAAGTGCAGCATCCCAAAGCTGCGTAAATGTGTACGTATCACCGGCGTACATGTGCGTATCAATCAAATCATCAGCAACCACTTGTGTGCTTGAAGACCAATCTGGGTTTCTTTCTAAAATGACGAGCGCACTCATAAGTTTGGTAATACTCGCAAGTGGCCTTGCCGTGTATTCATTACTTGCAAATAATACTTTTCCAGATTCTACATCTTTTACTAATGCTGCAACTGCCGAAAATGAACTCATATCGATTGGCTCACCGACTAATTCCGGAATTGGTGGAGGCAAGTATGCTGGAATTGGCACCACAATATCTCCGCCAACCTGCGGCACTTGCGCGGCAAAATTCGCACTGAGTACCATTGGTACTCTGTCTGATTGAGGATTACCAATTGCGGCAACACCGACTCTATATAACCCAATACCGAGCGAAACAACCACAACACACATAACCCCAACAAACCAGCGCCAATGCGACTGCCACCAAGACTTTTCTTGTTGTACTGGGTAAAAGTACTCCGCCATATTACTGGTCTAAGGCGTTATTAAGGTATTCATGATCACTAAGCGTTTCATAATCAGGGAGTTCTTCTACTTTGCTCACCCCTAAGTGCGCAAGCGCTTCAATGGTAAGCACAAAGCTTTCCATAAGTGCATCTTGCTGCTTAGAAGATTTTATAAGCCCACGCATCAGTAAATTTCTAATAATGACGGCACAATTCACCCCACGGATTTGTTCCACTTCTGGTCTTGTCACTGGCCCTCTATAGGCAATAACCGTAAGTGTTTCTAATTGCGCACGTGTGAGTTCTCCCATGATATCGCTTTTCACAAATCCGTCCGTCGCTTCAATAAATGCAGGATTCGTTCCCATCTGTACACTCTCATCGCTGACAATAATGTGAATTCCAGAATCATCATGATTATATTTTGCTACAAGCGTTTCAACAAATTCAGCCACTTTTTCTGCGGTAATACTAAGCGACTTCGCTAATTGTTTATAGCTAAGTGGTTTTGATGCAACAAATAAAATTGCTTCTACTGATCCAAGTGTCATATTATGCTTTTTCAATAACAATATCTCCAAAGGTTGCGTCTTGTTCTAATGTAACCGTCTTTTGTTTTACTAATTCTAGTAGTGCCAAAAATCCTACAATAATTTCTGACTTGTTTCGCTGATCGCTCATGGTTTCATGAAAGAGCATGCGTTTGCCTGTGGCGATAATCTTTTTAATATGTTTGATTTTTTCTTTTAACGAAACGGTTGAATCGATTTTTACTTGTGGCAGTGGTTTATGCGGTTTAAGTCTACTGATAAGTTTTACCATGGAAATTCGCAAGTCTACAGCACTAAGCGCTTCTGGCGGAATAAATCCTGCAGCCTTTGGTGCCGGGTGTGATCTAAATCTAGAAAATGTTGGCTGTTCCCAAAGTGTGTTGAGCGTTTTTGCTGCTTCCACAAATGCCTTATATAATCGCAGCTGTTCTTCAAGCGATTCTTCATCCTCTTCTTCTGGAAAAAATTGCGGCAATAGCTGCCTTGCTTTCATAAGTAAAAGCTTAGACGCAATCACCAAAAAATCGGCCAACTGGTCGGCATCATCATCATCAAGCTGCTCCACAAATTGCACGTACTGATCGGTAACATCTCCAATCGATACCTCGGTAATTGGCAAATCTTTTTGCTCAATCATGCCAAGGAGTGCGTCTAGCGGCCCAGAAAATTGTTCAATCGTAATCTGCATATATCGATGGGTATTATAGCTGGTTTTGCCTGGCAATGAAAGGGATAGCTTGGGAAATTTACTTCTGTGCCCTATACTACAGATATATTCTTAACGATTGATGTATGGAGGTAAACTATGTGACCATTCTTGCCTGCGGTGTGCTGGCAATGATCCTTGGCGCTATTTGGTATGGCCCACTGTTTGGGAAAAGGTGGATGACCATTGTTGGAGCAACTGATATGGATAAAGCGGCCAGAGAAAAGATGAAAAAGTCCGCCGGAAAGCTGTACCTGGTGCAGTTCTTACTGGTGCTTTTTCAAGTGTGGGTGCTTGCGTTTTATATTAAAGGATGGGAAGAAGCAAGCGGAGTAACTAATGCCCTATGGATTTGGGCAGCGTTTGTGATGCCAACCATTGCCGCATGCTCTATGTGGAATAATGATGCAAAAAAGATTGCATGGAGTCGATTTTTGATTCAGGGTGGATATCAACTTATCTTATTTATACTCTTTGGATTGATTCTGGGTCTTTGGGGATAATTGAAAGATACACAAAACAAAAAAATCGCCTAATAGCGAAAAAAAATGAGGGGCCGCCGAGCCCCTCTTGTGATTCCCCTTGCGCGGCGGTTGGATGTCAGTCTTCCATGGCTGGTGGGTAGATGAAGTGAATCGAAGCGACGTGGAATTCGATCCCCGTCGTATCGCTCGCAAAGCGCGCAAGCACCATGCCATCAGTACCCACCTTAAGTATCGTGTAATCTTCGAACCGCTCGTAGCCCGTAAGCCCGATCGGCAGATCAAACGATACCTCTTGGCCCACAAGCGCACGAAAGCGCGCAATCCAGGCCAAATCCTTAGCTGAGAGTTCCATAGGAACCCCCTTTCTCCCTCAGCGAGGGTAACTGTCCATAGACTTTCTATCATTTTTTGACCTTTTTGTCAATATACTCCCCTAAATACTTTGACTTTTCTACAAATGAGTGCTTAAATATCTCCGTCCCGACATGAGTCGGACATAAACCATGGAGGCCCTGAATGATTCAAGACATCTTGAGACCGGCACTGTCCTCGACCGTAGCGATGGCCGTCAACCAGACGGCACTCGACATCGCGGAGCAGACGGTTTTTCCGCTCTCTTCGCAGAAGGCACCCAGCTGCTGGTTTACCGTCTGGCAACTGGCCCACGGGACTGACGAGGTCGGTCCGGTCGCCGCCTTTGCCATTGGTGCCATCCCGACCACCAAGGGGACGATCTACCCCCACTTCGCTAACGAGCAGGCCGAGCGCCTGCTCGTCCATCCGGATCACCTCTCGAGCTGGGAAAGCCGAGATGTCTCCGGGGACGATGAGCTGCAGCACTCCCACGGCGGCGCCATCCGCGGCATGGAGACGGAGCAAGGCGACCACAGCGACGTCATCGTCTCGTCCTACGGCCTGTCGGAGCACCTGGACGAGATGCTCTGCGTGCTGACGATGTATCTGCTGCACATGATCACACTCGATCGTGCCGCGCAGATCGCAGAGTTCAGCGAGAACGAACCGCTGATGCACCACCTGCGAGAGCAGTACCTCTAGCCAGCCGCGCACTGATATGCGGCCGGCCCCATGTTCCTCAGCCACAACGCGGCAACCGCCGCGGGCTGAGGACTTTTTTTATACAAAAAAAGAGCCCCGCAAGGCTCTTTTCTCATTCACTTTATGTTACTCCTTCACATCAATCTTAATCCCTAACTCCTTCAACTGCGCTTCACTTACCACAGCAGGACTTCCCACCATAGGCTCTTCTGCCTTTTGGTTTTTTGGGAATGCCACTACGGCTCTAATATTCGGTTCCCCAGTCAACAGCATTACAAGTCGCTCAATTCCAGGCGCAAATCCACAATGGGGTGGCGCTCCAAATTCAAACGCGTTAATCATGTGACCAAACTTCTCATCCACATCTGCCTTGCTGTATCCAGCGAGTGCAAATGCTTTATACATCACTTCCGGATCTTTATTTCTTACCGCACCACTACTCAGCTCCAGTCCATTCGCAATAATATCGTATTGATCTGCCAAGATGTCTAGCGGTTCTTTGGTTTCAAGCGATTCCATTCCGCCAATCGGCATAGAGAATGGGTTATGCCCAAAATCAACCTTTTCATTATTACTATCCCATTCATACATTGGGAAATCCACAATCCACGCCCAGGCAATTTCATTTGGGTCTTTCAAATCGAGTTTATCTCCTGCCAAATGACGCACAGCGCCAAGTCCAGTCAAAGATGTTTCCCAATCGCCCGCTCCAAAGAAGATAATACTGCCTTCTTCTGCCTTTGTAATCGATTTAAGCTCAGCTAGCTGTTCCTCTGTAAAGAATTTACTCACTCCGCCTTCAAACTTGCCATCAACCAATTTAGTCCAGGCTAATCCCTTGGCATGCGCACGTTTTGCCGCATCGGTGAATTCCCCATCAATTTCTTTTCTACTAAACGCCGCTCCGCCTTGCACCATAAGTGCTCGCACAGAATCAGCACCAGAAAATACTTTAAAGTCACTTCCCTTCCCCCATGCAGTTGCGTCCACAATCTTCATGTCATACCGCAGGTCAGGTCGGTCAGAACCATAAGTTTCCATGCATTCTTTAAACGCAATACGTGGAAATGGTTTTTCTTTTACTTTTTTCCCGGCAACATTCTCTGTCAGTTCCACAAACAGCGGTTCCATAAGATCATGAAACTCTTTACTGGTCATAAAACTGGTTTCACAATCGAGCTGATAGAATTCCCCTGGTGAACGATCTGCCCGTGGGTCTTCATCACGCATACATGGCGCAATCTGGTAATATCTATCGAATCCAGCCACCATTAAAAGCTGCTTATATTGCTGCGGCGCTTGTGGCAGTGCATAAAACTTTCCAGGATGAATTCTGCTTGGCACCAAAAAGTCTCGCGCCCCTTCCGGAGAGCTTACTGTCAGAATTGGTGTTGCAATATCCAAAAAGTCCAGTGACTCCATGTAATTGCGGATGTGCGTTACAATTTTGTTGCGGAAGATGATGTTGTTTTTAAGCCGTTCTCGTCTTAGCTCCAAAAATCTGTATTTCAGTCTGAGCTCTTCATCTTCTTCACCTTTATTTGTTTCAAAAATTTCAAATGGCAATGTTTTTGCCTTACTAAGGATTTTTACACTTGTAGCTTTCAATTCGATTGTTCCCGTTGCCATATCCTTATTCACCGCCTTTTCATCTCGCTTCTCTACCGTCCCTGTAACAGAAATAATGTACTCATACTTGAGCGAATCGGCAATTGCATAAGAATCCCCCATATCTGGGTTGAAAACCACCTGCATTAGCCCATATCTATCACGTAAATCGATAAATACTAGCCCACCTAAATTCCGACGCTTATGAACCCATCCGGCCAGCGTCACCTCTTGTCCTACTTGAGCCTCACTGAGCTCCCCACATGTCTGTGATCTGAACATAAAAATTCGCTTAGTTAACGGGATTACTGTAGCATGTTGATTTGGAAATGGCAAGAATTTGTGAGGTGGTTGTCAGTGCCTTGTAGATGGGATATGATAGTTCTATAGAACTTGCTCCTATATCTTTGAAATCTCAATATCTACACTCTATGAGCATAAGTGATAAAGGGTTCATCTCTTCCTTACTTTCAAAAATTGACAAAGCAAAAAGATATGTGCGAGAGCCCGAAAGATTTTCAATTACATCAGATCAAGCACAAGTTCACTCAGATCATGGTACAAGAAACCTAATGAAAAAAGACAATCAATGGATATGCGACTGTAACTTTCATCAGGAGCATCTTGTCTGTAGTCATATAATCGCTTTAAAGGAGTTAAACAAAATCGAAAAAATTGATCAACTAGAGATATGAATATAATTGAAGAGTTTAACAAAGAACGAGACATTCCTTATAGAATCCCCCTTAGTGCAACTGAGGCGGACAATTGTTGTAGTGGAAAAACGAGACGTCTTAAACATATTTTGGAAAACAGCGGATACCCGACAAGATACAGAGTATGTAAATTTAAGTGGAGTCAGTTGGATCTGCCCACAGAATTAACCGATATCCCTCACGAGGATGATTGTACGCATGCATATCTTGAAGTCTTGCTCGACAATGAGTGGGTTATTTTGGATCCAACGTGGGATACAAAGCTTAAACACATGTTCAACTTCAATGAGTGGGACGGCAGATCCAACACAGAAATAGCAGTTGAATCGCTTGAAACGTATTCACCAGAAGAAAGTTTACAAATTATGGAAGATGAAGACACCACAGAGATAGAAAGAGATCTTACCATCAACGGGGAATTCTATAAGGAATACAACAACTGGCTTGAATCAGTAAGATGTTGAGCAATTCATCATATAACAGCGTATATCCAAAATAGTTGCACTTCGTGCAAAAACGTCGGATCATACGCGGACGTTATATAACATCCTGTTTACCACTATGAGTAGAGATGAAAAGTTTAAACCATATGTCGCTGTTTGGCTCATTGCAGAAAAAAATGAGCAAATTTTACTTTTGCGTCGATATAATACCGGTTATATGGATGGACATTACACGCTCGTCTCTGGCCACCTGGAAGAAAACGAGGGTGTAACCGCAGCAATGATCCGGGAAGCAAAGGAAGAAGCAGGACTTTCCCTATCCCGAGAGCAAATATCTATCGGTCACGTCACGCATAGAAAATGCCCAGATCGAGAATATATTGATTTCTTTTTTGTTGTCAAAGACTTATCTGATAATCCAGAAAATATGGAGCCGGACAAGTGTGACGATATGCAATGGTTTACCATGAGTGAACTTCCCGATAATATTTTACCTAACGTAAAATTTGCACTTGATGCAATCAGTAAAAAGTCTCATTTCGATGAATACGGGTGGTAAACAATATGAAACACATGAAAGCCATCATATTTGCAACCTCACTTTCTGGCAAAACAACCACGCTGCGGCAGCTGCAAAAAGTTGTTCATGTTCAGGTAAGCGAAATTGATGAAGAGCTCAAAAAGATACACGGTGGTGTGTTTCCAACAGATTTAACGTATAAACATCAGGTATTAGCGCCACAAATTATTGCAAAAGTGCTGCAGCAAAAAGAAATACTCTTTTTTTGTAATACCGATTATTTTTTAGATGAAGATATCGTGAAGGCAAAAGATAGCGGATTTGCTATTATACAGCTCATTGTTCCATTAGAAGAGCTGAAAAAAAGAAATGCATATCGGATGGAACATGAAGGCTACGATGATATGAGTCAGTGGCTAGAAGGCATGATTACATACCAACAGCACATCTTTGAAAAAAGGTTTGTGGACAAAACTATAGATGGAATGCAACCTACACATGCTATAGTAAAGCTGCTTCTTACGTACCTGTCAGAATAATGAAATTGATATGAAATTTTACTTCTCATCGTTCAAAATTGGAGATGACCCGACGAAACTAAAGGCAATGCTTCCAGACGAAACAAAAGCTGTGTATATTTCTAATGGATTAGATTTTGCAAACCCAGAGAGCCTGAAAAAGCATCAAGACTGGGATTTGCGAGAGCTTAAAGAAATCGGAGTCACCGCAGAACCACTCGACCTAAGAGCGTACTTTGAAAAACAAGATGAGCTAAAGGCACTGCTGCAGGATGTAAATTTAATATATGTAAGCGGTGGAAATGTATATGACCTTCGCATGGCAATGCATTTGAGTGGATTTGATACAATATTATTGGAGTTACTACCATCAGAAAAAGTATATGCAGGTTATAGCGCAGCCGTATGCGTCCTATCCCCCACTTTACGTGGCTATCATTTGGTTGATAACCCAGATCAAAAGACATACGGGGAATATGAAACTATGTGGAATGGGATTGGAATAATCGACTGGCAATTTGCCCCACATTTTGATTCTGACCATTCTGAATCAGAAGATATCAACAAAGAAATCGCCTATTGCGAAGAGCACGGACTGGATTATAAAAAATTGAGAGACGGAGAAGTGATTATTTGGGAAACAACTGTGCTATCATGAAAGAACATAATATCTCATATGAAAAAAATTCTCCTCGCAATCCTCGCCGCATTTCTACTCTATGTTGCTGCAACAGTATCGCATGGAATTTATCAATTCCAAGAACAACCATTTAACGAAACTCCCCCAGACTTTTTATACGCGCATGGCGGTAATTTAACGTATGGCAGACCCTTTGCAATTGTATATGAAACTCCTTCGCATAGAATACAAGGAACCGGAGAAAACCCTGCAGAGAATAGAACGGATTATGGTGAGGTAAAATACTACCGCCATAACAATGCTACCAACAAGACAACGGAGCTTTCTTTAGAAGAGGCTGAACAGTTATTACTGGGCGGATTAGAATTTGATGCAAAATATGGCATCACCGGTCAAAAAACAATGATTGCAGACACGTACATTCCCGGACGGTACGTGTACCTCTTTTTTCAAGAAGGACAAACCCCAGAAACGCGTTACTTATACGCAAAAGAAGGGCCCGGTTTAATGAAGCTAGATGTAACAGAAAACGTCATGGATTATTTTTCATTTCTTGGCTGGATACGGGAGTAATCAACATATATGAAAAGAACACCAAAAAAAATCGCCTTTCTTATTGGTGCCATAACCGGAGCTATCATTATATACACCGAATTTTTTGGTATTTCAAATGTTCCTTCATGGCTGATTGACGCAATAGGATTCCCTATAATAATTGGCCTATTAGTATCTCGCATTATTTTGTGGCCAGTATGCGCACTTAGTCAAACAAATATTTGTAGAGGCTTGGGGTTTGATGGCGGTCCGTTAGAATGGGTGGAATGGACCAGCATTTATTTGCACACCATGGTATTCTATGGCCTTCTGTTTGTAGGTATTTATATGGTCTATTTGAAAATAAAGAAATCGATTCTTTCATAATATGAGAAATAAAAAAAACACAAGCAATATGGGTATTCCAGCACTTTCAAAAAATCAGGTGTTTGTCTTTACTCTTTACTTATTCTTGGCGTATATACTACCTGCGTCTTTTGCATTTATCTTTTTAGACATCACACTTGTCCCAAACTGGATATCCGAGTGGATAATATATGGAACGCTGTTCTTGGGATGTGCTTTTTTTGCAATAGAGCGGCAACTCTTTCCATCAAATAGGTTACAACAACTGCAATTATTTTCACCACTCATTCTTCAAATTCTGTTCTTTACCTACGCGCTACAAGCTGAATCTGCTTCAGCAATTGCAAACACCCTCATGGCCTTTGGTACAAGTATGATCATAGGTATGGCACTTGCAGCAACAGTTGGGGTTGCCAAGCTGATCTTTTCTTATAAAAGCCCACATCCACATAAAGGCGATCGATTTATTCTTGGCTTCTTCTCTTTGTTTCTTACCATATTTTTCTGGATCCCGGCCATCCTGTTTGCCTACACTTTTGTAGTAACAGTGCAGGCAAATAATGAGCCGCTTTCTGTTGTATATATAGTACAGCTTATTGCTACCGTTGTGAGTGTCGCCTTTGCTCATGTAAAAATAATGAAGAGAGCGTCTTAACAGGCATATCAAAAAAAGCCCCAAAGGGCTTTTTTTATTCTTCTTTTTACATCCCAAACGGAAACTGCTTATAATCAAACACGCCGCTTTTGCGCACTTTTTTCAGTGCTTTTCCATATTCTGCCAAACACTGTAGCTCATAGTTCATGCGATTTTTAATGTAGTAATCCCCTTTATCTTTCTTAACCATTTTCTGATTGTTCAACACATCCTCTACTTTGCGCACAATCACATGACTTGGCAAATAACAGATGTAGGTATTTTTATAACTACTCATGCGGAGCTCTGAAACTGGATATCCGCCACTTCTACCAGAACTTACCGAAACAATAAGCGCAGGCTTATGTGCAAGTTCGTATCTATCGGCTAATAGGAAAAGGTTTTTCAGCTCCGCTGGAACCATGCCACCCCACTCTGGAGCAATCATGACAAAGGCGTCTGCTTTTGCTAATCGTTTTGCATACGGTGCCCACGCTTTACGCATATCAGAATCCTTTTCCCACATAGGCATATTCCAAAATGGTAAATCGATTTCTCCAAGATCAAAAATATCTACCGTATTCTTTCCATTATCTTTTTTTAATCGCTTTTCAATATAATTCGCCACCTTTCTACTTTGAGAAGGCGTTCTGTGAGAACCAACAACGAGGACGTAATGCATAGAAAATAATTATGTAACAAGCTTGGTGATCTTTGCCACGTAAAACCCTTCCATCTGATCGGTTGGGAAAATACGTAACGTCTTTTTTACTTCATTAGTATACGGTGTTTCTTCCCATTTCACCACTGGTGGTAACATTTTTTGTCCTTTTATTGAGCAAGGGATAATTTTTGCATCCTTTGCATGCAGCAAAAATTTATCAATACGCCGTTCATTTTCTTCTGGCGACATGGTGCAAGTAGAATAGACGAGTGTTCCTCCGGGTTTCAGCGCCTTCCATCCTGCCATAAGCAATTTAGACTGTTCAAACGCCATCTTCCGCACGTATTCTTCATTCCAAAATCGATATGTCCTTGCGCTACCAGCAATAAACCGCGACTCGCCAGAACAGGGTGCATCTACCAATACTTTATCAAAATAATTCTCGTATGTTTCTACCAATACTTCCCCATCAATATTATGCAGCGTAAAATTCCAATCATCAGCTTCTTCATCTACCCCGAGTGCATGCATATTATGTGCCAGTCGCTGCCCGCGGATTGGATGAATATCATTTGCTACCAGTTCTCCCTTTTTATTCATCATTGCAGCCATTTGGCTGGTCTTACTTCCTGGTGCCGCTGTTAGGTCTAAGACTTTTTCCCCGGGTTGCGGATCTAAAATAAATGGCGGCGCCATGCTTGCCAAAGATTGCAGATAAATCTTCCCTTCCGCATACAAATCGAGTGAAGATAATCCTTTCTGCGATTTATTTGTTAATACAAAAGCATCTGAATACCACGGAACACGTTTAATCGTAATTCCCTGTTCCTGCAGAGTACTTAGTACCTGTTGCACCGTTGTTTTGATGGTATTTACGCGGAAGGTTGTTGGCTTCTCTACAAATGTTTTACACACTTGCTCCATATTGCTTCTACCAACGATTCTTTCTAATCGCTCTAAAAACACCTCCGGTAATCTTCTAGAAGCACTACCTCCTTTTTTCTTTTTCTTTTTTGCCATACTTATACTGTGTAACGATCCTCAATATTACATTTCATTTTTGAAAGTACGGGATTTTGTAATCCTGATTGAATTTTTTCTACAGATATATTTGTATCGATTGATTGCAAGAATGTAATAATAGGACTTGGGTCCGTATCTTCTAAGAGTGCAAATCGAACCGTATTATCTTCATCTGCAGCATTTTCTGTCAGCACTGTCATCCCTGCAAGTAAACCAGTTTTTCTTATTCTCCCTCTGAGCATTACTCCCTTTAGAGGGTTTTTTGAAGATATCTGATACACATCCCATTTCAAAATACTTTTTTGCATAGGATCCTGACATCTCTGTTGCAATTGCTCTACCGCCCATTGCAACTCTCCTTGGTCTGCCGCAGCAACCACGGTAATTCTCTGCATAATATTTTCTGAAGGAGAAAATGACGGATGATCAATAAATGCATCAATAGCAGCAGCCGCAACATCCTGATGCTCATTCATAAGAAGCGCTAACGCAATTGGAAGTCCATATCCTTTTGTGTCTTCTTCTGAAAGCAACGATAATAGCCTTACTTGCCATTCTGGAGTCTGCTGTGCTGCCATTTCTTGCACCTGCTCCCATTCTTTTCCACCCAAAGCATTTAGCAGCTCTCCTGCCTTTTCAATATCATTTTCAAACCATTGTTCAATTCCCTCTTTTGCAAGAAGGGAGTGAAGTTGATCTATTGGAGACATACTCTGCAAGTCTACGGCTTCACACGATTAATAATCCTTGGGAATGGAATGGTTTCTCTTATATGATGCGCGCCACTCATCCATCGTACTACTCGCTCTAATCCAAGACCGTATCCACTATGTGGCACTGATCCATATTTGCGTAAATCGAGATACCATTCATATTCTGGTCCTTCTAGTCCTTCTTTAATAATGGCAGCATTCATTTTTTCGTAGTCGTCCTCACGCTGTGACCCACCAATAATTTCCCCGGCATTTTCCATACCGATTAGGTCGTTGTTGAGTACCAAGTCTGGATTTTCCGGATCTTGCTTCATGTAAAACGGCTTGATTGCTTTTGGCCATTTGTGGATGAATACCGGCACTGGCGAATCTTTCGTCAAAAGTTCTTCATCTTCTGTTCCTAAATCGTCTCCAAATGTAATTTCAGAACCGAGTGTATGTAATTTTTCAATTGCTTCTGTATAGGTGAGTTTTTCAAAAGATAATTCGAGCATCTTTTTGAGCGGTTCTACATCTCGCTCTAATAGTGCTAAATCGGTTGCGCAATTTTCTAAACACTTCTTTGCAATATGTTTAATGAGCGCCTCTTGCTGCTCCATGTTTTCTTCGTGTTCAATAAATGCTCCTTCTGCATCCATCATCCAAAATTCTGTAAGATGCTTTCTGGTTTTACTTTTTTCTGCGCGGAATACTGGCCCAAAGTCGAATCCTCTTCCTACCGACATAATAGCGGCTTCCAAATAGAGCTGCCCAGATTGAGAAAGAAATACTTCTCCTTCATCAAAATATTCAACACTAAAAAGTTCCGTTGCCCCTTCACACGCATTTGGTGTAAAAATTGGGGTGTCTACTTTTACATAATCGTTTTGGTGGAAAAAATCATAAATGGCATCAATAACACAATCCCGCACGCGCTGAATTGCCCATTGCCGTTTACTGCGTAGCCACAGGTGCCGCTTGTCTAATAAAAAGTCTGGCCCATGTTCTTTTAGGGCGATTGGATACTCTGCAGCGATATGAACAACTTCGATGTTCGCTACCTGCAATTCAAACACCCCTTCCTTTTTTGGATGAGCAACAATTGTACCCGTTACTTTTAAAGACGATTCTTGTGTGAGCGATTCTGCCGCTGCCCAGGTTTCTTCTGAAACTTCTGATTTACTGACAATTGCTTGCAAAAAACCTGACCCATCGCGGAGCTCTAAAAAGACAATTTTCCCTGAAGATCGCTTATTATATAGCCATCCCGCAATCGTTACTTGTTCCCCTACGCTGCTTGAAATCTGTGAAATTCGTACATTCATATATTTTTGACTAATACTAGCAAAATCGTATCATCTTTGGGTGTTTAATTCAAGCTATAAAAAATAAAGACCCCGTGCACGGATGCACGAGGCGTGAAGGCTGCCAGATTGGCGTGGCCCGCTAGTCGCGGACGAAGAGGTGGATGCGGCGGCTGCACCGCAGAGCGACTTCCGAATCCGGAGAACAGAGATCCATCTCTCCGTTGTGATCGATGACGACGCAAGCCTCCTCCTGCTTGTGGCCCTCCGGTAGCCCCTCCAGGCAGGCACTTGCCACAAGGCAGAAGTCGTACCAGTCGAGACCATCTTCCTGGCGCCGAAGCTTGTAGTCGAGCGCCATCTGCAGCAGATCCGCAAGGCGGGCTGGCCTATAGCCGATGCGCTGCGCCCACAGCTGCAGGTATCTCTCTTTCTCAGGAAGAGACTTCTCAAACTCCACGAGCCACACCCATGCAGGCTGCCTGGGCGCCGAAGCGTTGGTCAACCCCCCTCTCAGGGTCAAGCCACCGCGCCCAAACTCGCACTCGTCGAACGTCTGCCCCAGGGTTTCCCGGAAGCTCGTGACGTTCGGCCGGCGACCCACCGGCTTAGCCTTGAGGTGCCGTGCCATATCCACCACGTGCTCGCGAAACGGCCCGTTCGGGTCGGCCAGGAAACCAAATCGCTTGATTTTATCCTCATCGGAGCGCCCCAGACCACCGAGGATCACCCCTGTAGAGACACTTATATCCCCCAGCTTCTGCCCAAGCTCCATGCTCTCTCCTTCCTCATCCACAACAAATCTCGAATTCCTGCCAAACGCAGAAAAACGCGTACCTATCTATACACGTTTTACTCCACTACTCACGCCCTGTCAAGCTATACCTTCCCTAATTTTTTTGCCAACTCCTCTGCCTGCACAAGCGTCTGCTCAATGCCTTTTAGCCCTTCCTGCCAAAATGCTGCATCTGCAATATCAATTCCCATGGCAGCAAACGTCTCTTTTGGTGATTTTGAAACACCTGTTTGTAAAAATGTTTTTACTTTTTCAATATTTGTAGCATCTTCCCTTACCATGTTTTGCATGGCCTTTGAAATCAACAGACCACTCGCGTAACTGTACACATAAAAGAACCGTCTAATATGTGACCAATATACCCACCAGTTCTCTGCCCCGTCGCACTGCTCAACCGCATCTCCCATATATGCATGCATATGCTCGTTAAACAGTTTCCCAATCGACTCTTTTGAAACGTACCCCTGCCCTCGCACCGCTTTGTGAAGCGCTTCTTCAAAATTGTAACATGCCACCTGCCGCATGATGGCAGCAACATCATCATCTAATCGTTTCATTAAAATAGCTAGCCGCTGCTCATCATCTGCTGTTTCTAATAGTTTTGCCAATACAAAGTCTTCCATAAACGTGCTGGCAACTTCTGCTGTGGCCGTACTAGTTTCAAAATGAAGTGCATGCTGTTTGTCTCTGATGTACTCATCATTTATTGCGTGTCCCATTTCATGTGCAAGCGTCAGCACATCACCAAGTGTCTTTGCGTGGTTGAGTAACACAAATACCGGTTGTTCTGGCGTCCAGTACACACAAAAGGCTCCTCCACTCTTCCCTTTTTGAGGAAATACATCAATTTGCCCGTTGTCTAAAAATCTTTGAAAAATATCTGCAAAACTTGGGTCTAATTTTTCAAACACTCCCTTTACCAATACCACAGCATCTTCAAACGAGTAGTTATCTTCGATATTTCCATACGGCACCGCTCTTTCATGATATTTCATGGTTGGGGCGCCATTGAGTTTAGCTTTGAGTTTGTAAAATCTTGCAGATACATCAAATTTGCCACTCACCGCTTTACGCATTGCATCTACAACCTCTGTCTCAATATCATCGTTCAAGTGACGATCACTATCGGGCCTATCAAATCCACGCAACGTATCATCTACTTTTTTATCATGAAAAACAGCATTAATTTCTGCTTCTGCAATTGGCGCATATTCTGCTAGTAGCCGATGCACCTGTTTTGCTGCGCTATCACGAATCGCCTTGTTTCTGCTTCCCCTCAATCCCAAAATTTCATTAAACGATGTCTCTTTTTCTGTTCCATCTTCTGTCATGATTGGGGCACTCTTTGCAGAAAGCTGCTGCTCTACCAATTGCACCCACCTTTCATATGCTGATGTAGATTTTAAATTCAAAATCTTTTCTTCTTTCTCAGAAAGCTGATGCTTTGCTTGTGCAAAGAGTCTTGCTAAAAAGTGTTTGTATTCTTGAAGCGCAGTATGCGCAAGCATGGTTTCCTGCACGCTTGGCTCTATCTTTGCAATCTTGAGGGTGAAAAATTGGATCTGGTTATACAGATTCGTGCTCATTTCTGACAACTTTGCACTAAGTGCTTTGTTTTCTTGGTTTTCTGAATTGAGTTGCAATTTGAGCCACGCATAATACCCTACTCCTCCACCATGACCACATGCACGCACCCAGACTTCGTATTGTTTGAGCGCTTCTGCCAATACTTCTGGATTTGAGAGATATTCCGTATTTTCTTTCCATTCTGATACAAATGCCGCTGTTGTTTCTTGCAGCAGCGCAATTGCTGCATCGATTTTCTCTTGGGTATCAAAATCAAAGTGTTTTGAAATATTCCATGTACTCATAGCTCTATAGTTACTGTGTCAAAATACCGTAACATATTTGGGGTAATAAAAAAAGCCCACAACCTCGCCGCCCCCGTGGCGTGGTTATGGGTTGTGAGCCGTGGGTGCGCGGCAGTGACGCTGTCAGATCCCCAAGGCATTGCTGATGGGCGAAGGCAAGATTCGCAGACGCACCATCTCGCGCCAGCAGCAGATCACCAGCCACTGGTACCGCAGCAAGAGCCGGTCGCGGTTGAACGGCTTGCCATCGATCCGAGTAGGACGATCGTGAGAGTTGTGGATGTTCCAGGCTCGCTGAGCCAGGCCCTGGAGCTCTGCCAACCTGCTTTCGTCCAGAGGGTCATCTGTAGCACAAATCGTGAGGAGCACCCCGTGACGATCATGGGTTGTCCTGACGCACTGCGGGTGCTTATCTGCAAACTCTGCCTGAACATGTAAGACCACGAACTCCCAGAGCGTCTGAGCCAGCAGAATTTCCTGCACCGGTCCCGGGAAGCTTTCCTGCAAATGACGCATTGTGCCCAAAGCGTAATCAGCGAACGACTGATCAATAAAGGGCCAGACGACAACCAGGTCCAGCAGCTCGCGCTCCTTGTGCCGGCCTTCCAGCCAGTCCTTGATATCCGCGAGGAACTTCTTTCCCTTCTGCTCAGCCTCTTGAGCCGTGAGTTTTTTGATAGCCATGTCTGGCCTCTCATTCATGCAAATCTGTCAGTCTATAAAGCGACTACCTGTGCACCATGCACGGGTCCTATACTTACATATTTTTGCGCTTCCGTCAATACATATGCTGCGAAAAAAAAGAAGCCCACCGCCTCGCCGCCCGATTGGGAATTGAAGTGGTGGACCGTGACAGGCGACCAGGCAGGATGCCGTTCACCGGCACCTTCGTTACGGTTTGTGCGCCACCAGCAGTAGCGCGGTGGCAGCTTTGAAAGCTCCAGCAATCTTCGCCAGGTACTCCCTACCCTCATCGAGATGAAGACGATCATTCCAGTTCAGTTTGCCAACGCCGCGAGCTTGTATCAGCGTTCTGAGAACCGATGGAATATGCCGATGCGATACCTCACTCCGCTCAGCAATCAAGCACAACAGCGCCGTACACGCCGCAGCGTTTTGACGACACTTTTCGTCTTCACAGCCCGATTCGCAGATGCTCAAGCCGCGCCACTTCCCTTTGGTCAGCATGAGCTGGTCCTCGGGAAGCTTCGGCAAGAGCATCGCCTGCGCAACATTGCGAATCGGTTCGGAAACCTCATAGCACTGCTGCAAAAATGCCATAACAGCCCGGCGCGCAAACACCGGCTGCTCAGCCCACGACAGATACGCTTCAAACGCTTCAGAACAAGTCTGTGTGCTTGGAGCGCTCTGTTTTCCTCCGTCTTGCATATATATTCCTCCCTGCGCGCAGCTTGCCAAAAAATGACGCATTTGTCAATGTGCCAACAATCTTAAAAGTTGTCCCTTATTTTAGTTTCTTTGTATAGTCTTGCTTCAATCTTTCAAATTCACTTCTCTCTTCTTCCGTCACAGGGTCCCCGGCTGGCAACTCAATAGTAAGCGGGTTTACCAGCTGCCCGTATTTTTTAATTTGATAATGTAAATGTGGTCCTGTTGACCATCCGGTTGATCCAACGTACCCAATCACATCGCCTTGTGCAACGCGCACGCCTGGCCTGATACCTTTTGCATACGCAGATAAATGCGCGTACTGCGTGGCGTAAATACCATTATGTTTAATATCAATAAAATTTCCAAAACCACCATTGTACCTCGACATGGTGACACTTCCGTCAGCAGTTGCCAAAATAGGAGTACCGCGCGGCGCGGCATAATCGATTGCTAAATGCGGTACGTTCTTTCCAATCACCGGATGGAATCTTCCGTATGCAAATCCAGAGGTAATTCTGCTATACCGTAATGGTGCTTTTAGAAATTGGCGCACCATAGAGTTTCCATCAGGGTCATAATATCTTCTGTTCCCTTCTGTGTCGGGGAAAAGTGTTGCCGTATGTGTCTTGCTCATATTGGTAAATGCCAATGCATACACTTCTCCATGAGACGCTTCTTCTCCATTTCTAAATCGTTTTTTATATGCCACTTTAAATGAATCACCCTCTTGCACTGCGGTTGCAAAATCAATACTCCATCCTAATATTTCTGCCATGTCTAAAATAAGTGCATCAGAAAGGCCCGCTTTATTTCCGTCTACAAATAGTGAGGCCAGAATGGTTCCCTCTCCATACGCCTCTTTATATGTATATGGAATAGGCTCTTTTTTTGCTGTGTATCCTGCTGCTGTTTTTTTTACCACAATCTTGTCGTCATTATCTATATCATATTCAAGATGTGTCACATCTTCGCCTTTCTTTCTATATCTGAGATCTCTACCGAGCCGAACTGAGGTAAAATCGTAAATATATTGCGAGCTGCTGACAATATTTAACATGTCACCATACCCAATACCAAAGGTTTCTACTGCAGTGGCAAAGGTGTCTCCTTCTTCAATGGTGTAGGTCTTTAGTGACTGCTCCAAAGCAATAGCTGGATCGATTGGATCCTTTTGTTGTTCAGGTGCCGTATCAGGCTGATCTACTTGAACAATTTCCGTATCCAAAGAATTTACTGAACTAAAATAAAATACGGCAGCGCCGATGAGAAGTAAAATAAAGAGGATTTTTTTCATAGTCACACCAGTATAGCGCTATTTATCCAGGATATCAATATTGCAATGGGTAATATTTTCTTGTATAATCCGGGCAAATCATCTTCAAGGGAGGAGGGGAACCATGCCTGGAGACGTCATCGAGGGCCGCTTTGTGCGGATAAGCAAACTGTGCAGTGGCTGTGTTGGACCGCAGCTAATGCCAGCAACCGAAGCAGACGGCAGTATGTGTCTGACTGTGCGAAGATGCGCCGTTCCGCGTGGAGTGCGGGCGCGCCTCTGGCGACCACGTCGCAAGCACACGCACCGACGCCTGGACGACCCCTGCATCGTTGCAGGACAAGAACTGGTCGTTGGCAATCATGTCCACATGAACCAAGGCGTTATCACCAGCCTTGCTCTAGGGATTGGATTTCGATATGCCAAAATCGTGGAATGTTAGCACTTCAAGTCCTTGCCCCCGCGAGGCCTCGCAGCCGTACTGCGCAGCAAAGTCCCCGCCACAAAGCGGGGCATTCTCTTTTTAAAAAAAGAAGCGACTATCTAGTCGCTTCTTTTGGAATAAATCTTTCCGTCAACTTTTCCCGCAAATTCAGATCCACAAACCGTTCATCATTCCCCCGCTGCCGCACAATCTCAAACAAGCATATTGCCGCACACACCGATACATTCAAACTTTGGATCATTCCACGCATTGGCACCATTAACGCCCTGTCAGCGAGCTTTTTGGCGCGCTCACTTGCCCCTGAATGCTCATTCCCAATCAATATTGCTACTTTTTGCCCAGATAAATCAGCTTCAAAGATATTTTCTGTCTTTTCACTAAGCACTGTTGCAATAATTTCGTACCCCTCAGCATGCAATGTTTCAGCGCAAGCATCAATCGATTCATGATAAATAACGTCTACCCACCTATTTGCAGAAGAACTACTATCTCTACCTACTCGTAAAAAATCAGTCCACTTGCCACTACTATCGACTACTTGAATGCTTTGCACCCCAAAAGCATCGCAACTCCTGATAATTGCTGCAATGTTATGTGGATTTGTGACATCTTCTACTATCACAGTAAGTCCCCCCTGCCGCTTTTCTATAAGCGATTCAACCTTAGCACGCCTTTCTTCTGTCATATTATTCTTTTCTTAATGCGGTAATCGGATCGAGTGATGCCGCTTTCTTTGCAGGATACAGGCCAAAGAACAATCCTACAAGCGTAGAGAAGCCCACAGAGATTCCAATTGAGATTGTAGAAATTTTAAATTCCCACGCATACCCTGCGTATTGTGCGCCAAAAGCAATCAAAAATGACACAACAACTCCAATTAAAATTCCCAGCATTCCTCCAAGCGTTGTAATAAGAATCGCCTCTACCAAAAACTGGCGTAAAATATTTCCTTCACTTGCTCCCATCGATTTTCTAAGTCCAATTTCAAATGTTCGCTCTGCAACAGATACATACATCACATTCATAATTCCAACACCACCAACTACTAAACTAATTCCAGCTAGTGCAATCAATAGGCCAGTAATACCCACAAGCACAGTCCCCACAATTTCTAACGCTTCATTCATGGTGGTAACTGCAAAGTCGTCTTTATCTGGATCAGTAATATCGTGCCGCTGCCGCACTACTGCACGGATTTCTTCTGCCGTAATCTCTGCTTTTGTGTTATCTATCGTTTGCCCAATCATCCACATAATATGATCCACTCCCATCATCTTTTTCTGCACCGTTCTCATTGGCAGATACATGATTTCATCCATGTTGATAAAACCGGTAGCTCCAATCGATTCCATCACTCCAATAACTTTATACGACTTTCCGCTAATTTTTACTGTTTTCCCAAACGGATTCTGATTTCCAAATAAATTTTCTCTAATATCCGACCCGAGCACTACTACTTGCGCTGCTGCTCGTTCTTCTTCCTCTGTAAAAAATCGTCCTACCTCTACTTCTGTTTTATCAATACCGTTATACCCTGCCGTTACCCCAAAAATAGATGGGCGCATTTTTTCGTTTTCATAACTAATGACTGCCTGAGATGTAATCCCCGCATATGCCGCCTTAATATTTTTCAATTCGAGCATTGCCTCCATGTCTTCATACGTCAGCGTGGTAATTTGCACTCCCCGAGCAATACCGGCGGCATTTTCTTGTGAATTTTTTGCAGCTGACGGGACTTTTATTTCAGTATTAATCCAATCGTCTCCAAAAGAAGAAATTTCTCCTAAAATAAGCCCCTTAATGCCGTTTCCTGCAGACAGCACAATAATCACCATGGCAATTCCAATCATCACCCCAAAAATCGTCATGAGGCTTCTGAGTTTTGCCTTACGCAGTGTTCTAAGCGCAAGTTTTGCAGCAAGAATATTATTCATAACGAAGCGCATTAATAGGATCAAGCCTGGAAGCGTGACGAGCAGGATATACACCAAAAACAAGGCCAATAAGTACCGCAATAATCGCCGCAACAACAACAGTCATCAAAGAAAGTTCAAACGTATATGCATATCCCATTTGCTGAACTCCAATTGAAATCCCAAATGATGTCAGCGCACCAAGAATAAATCCTATGGCTGAACCAATTACTGTCATCACAATTGTCTCGATTAAAAACTGCAATAATATATCAGACGATTTGGCCCCAACAGCTTTTCGGAGGCCAATTTCTCTTGTTTTTTCTTTTACCGCAATGAGCATAATATTCATGACGCCAACTCCTCCAACAAACAGTGCGATGCCAGCAATAGCAATAAGGAAAAATTTCATAGCATCAGTAATGTTTTTTACAATACTAATAGCGTCAGAAATATTACGCACAGAAAAATCTTCATCGCCGTGACGCTCTATAAGTGTTGCTTTGACTTCTTCAATAGTTTGATCAATATATAGTTCATCAGTTACCTGTACACGCAAAAACGATACATAGTTAATACCTAAAAGATTCTTTTGCGCAACTTCTAATGGAATAATTACCGCATTATCAACATCTTCAAACGGATTAGACCCTTTCGGTTCCATAACGCCAATAACCCGAAAAGATAATCGCTTTAGCCGCACTTTTTCACCAATTGGATTTTGATTCCCAAATATTTCTGCGGCAATTTCAGAGCCAAGCACCATAAGGCGCTCACCAACAAGTTCTTCTTCATGCGTAAAGAATCTTCCAGAAGCCAGTTCAGCTCGTTCAACATCTTTATATGACGCCATTGTGCCGGTAAAAGTGACTTGTTTATCTTCACTTTTCCAGCTCAAGGGCTCTGATCCTGACACATACCCCGCCACATCCTTCATATGGGTCACATTCTTGGGGTTTAAGAGTGCTTCTCCGTCTTCTCTGGTAAGTGTAGTAATAATGATCCCTAACGCCTGTGCGGGCGGCCCCTTGTCATCTGATGCCCCAGCTAAAATCGCAATTTGGTCTGTTCCCCGCTGCGCAATCTGATCTACAATCAAACTCTGCGCGCCAGCACCAACACTCATCACCACAACAACAGAAAACACACCAATAATAATCCCCAGCATAGTCAAAAAAGACCGCCGTTTTTGGGCAAGCAAATTTCTTGCTGCAACGCCGACAGTCTTTAATCTGAGCATACTATTTTTTTAATACTCCATCCTTTGCGAATCGCCGTTTGGTAACCTTTTTATCTTCTCCAACTTTTCCATCTTTTATTCTAATAATTCTGGTTGCATGATCTGCTGTATCTTGTTCATGCGTTACCATAATAATCGTCCTGCCCTGCGCATTTAAATCTTGCAAGATATGTAAAATTTGATTTCCTGATTTTGAATCGAGGTTTCCTGTTGGCTCATCTGCAAAGATAATATCTGGATCATTAATGATTGCGCGCGCAATTGCCACACGCTGTTTTTCTCCACCAGAAAGGTTCACTGCAGAATGATGCATTCTATGCTCGAGCCCCACAGACGTAATAGCTGCTTCGATTTTTTCTTTATTTGCACCAGCCTTACTGTATAAAAGCGGCAACTCTACATTTTCATATACTGTTGAGCGTGGCAGCAAGTTAAATGACTGGAAAACAAACCCAACACGTTCATTACGCATATGCGCCAACTCATCGTCATCAAGCGTAGAAACGTCTCCTCCTCTAAAATTATACGATCCTGCGCTTGGCGTATCTAAAAAACTCAAAATATGCATGAGCGTACTTTTTCCAGAACCACTCGGGCCCATAATCGCTACAAACTCACCTTCATTTACAATTAAATCGATATCCTGAAGTACCTGCGTTTCAACATCGCCGGTAATAAACGTTCGCTCTAAATCAATTGTTTCAATAAGTGGCTGCGCAGCCATACTACTGCGTAATTTTGATAAATGTGATGACGTCGTCCCCTTCGTTCAATCCTGATAGCACTTCTACATCTCCTTCTGTTCCACGTAATCCAAGCATTACGTCTCGCTCTGCGAACTCTGCAGTAGCGCTATCTGTAAGAACACGTACAAACTGCCGGCCATCTTCTTTTAATACTGCCCGCTGTGGAATAACAAGTACGTCATCTTTATTATTTGTCTTGATATCGATGTTTGCTGTCATTCCTGAACGGACAAATTCGAGTCCTTCTTCTGACTTTTCAAATACGATGTCTGCGGTATAGTACACCACGCCAGAAATTTCTGTTTCTGCTGGCTCGATTGAATCCACAGTCCCTGTAAAGGCTCTATCATCACCAAATGCATCTAATGTAATTTCTACGGGGTTTCCTAATCGCACTTTAATAATATCTGATTCAGAAATATCTACTCTAATATGGACATCTTCTGAATTAATACTCAGTACTCCCTGATTTGCGGTGACCGTTTCTCCTATATCTACTGATAGGTCTGCAATCACTCCATCAGAAAGTGCAACGAGTTTTGTATTTTCTAAATCACGTAAAAACTGTTCAACATTTGCAGACTCACGTGAAATGTCAGCACGTAGCGCTGCGGTATCCACAGCCCTTGGCGGCGCAATATATGCATTATGAGATGCTTGCATCTGATCTAATGAAGCCTTGCGTACATCTACCGCAGCCTGCGCAACAGCAATGTCTTGTGAAGCTTGTGTACTTATGGATTTAAAATCATTAAGCGCACGTTCATATGCAATGTCATTTGTATCGTCTGAAGATTTTTGGCTGAGTTTACTGCTTTCAATCGCTTGAATAGCATTCACAATACTAGTAATTTCGGTATTCATTGATGTAACTTCTGTAGAAATGGTGGTTTTATCTGTTGAAGAACCATTATGACTGTTCAGCATGGTAAGCGTTCTGTCTAATGCAGATTTTGTTGCCTGAAGCATCTCTTTTGTTCTGTTAAGCAGGTCATCTATAATCGTTTCATCATACTCCGTACTATCTGCAAGTGCATTAATTTCTCCTCTAATTCCACCGTATTTACCTAATATTGATTCTGCCTGCCATCTTCCCCCATCAGAAACACCCACAAGCAATAGAACGGCACGTCCTTTATCTTTGGCTAATTGATTTCCATCTGAATTGCGCTGGTTAAGTGCAGAATATGAATATTGCATATTTGATACAGCCGCGACAGCATCAAGCGCTGAAACTGTTGCATCATTAATATCTGTAATAGCGTCTTCATACGCACTGGTAAGCGATCTGTTATCTACATTGGTATCATTTTCTAACCCGAGCTTTGCTTCTTTTACTGCTAACTGTGCCGTTTCTACCGCAGCGTTACTTGCCGTCCTTACTTTTTCTAAATCTACGAGTGACTGACTATATGATGCGCGCGCTTGATCTACCGTAGCAACAGAAGATGCGCGTTCTTGCTCACTTGCACCAGCTAAAATCAAATTCAAAGCAGCTTGAGCAGAAGCGAGCCGCGATCTTGATTCTCTAAGCCTTGCCTGCTGCTGAGAATTTTCTAGTTCAGCAACGACTTCTCCTTTTTTTACTAATGCGCCAGTTGTGGTATTTACAAGTGCTACTCGTCCAGAAGTTTCCCATCCATAAAATAACTCAAGTACCGCTGTTACTGATCCTGTTTCACTCACCACCTGCGAAAGATTTGTTCGCTCAACAGTCACTGAACTATATTCAGGAACGTCACCTTCTTTTGCCGAATATGCATAGATACCTACGACAAGCACAAGCGTGGTAATGATAATTGTGAGATAGGTAGTCTTCTTTTTCATAGCGCAATTAGTATACCATATTTTTTTTTGAATTTGTACCCTTTTTGGTAACAAAAAAAGACCCTTACGGGCCTCTTTTTTGATTGATTATCTTGTTACAGAAATTTCTGTCGTGTTTTCTGATTCACATGCGCGAATGGTAAGACTTCCATTATCGCTCTTTTGCATTGTGTATCCTGTTCCTTCTTCTCCGTCAGCACTTCCATCATCCCATGTTCCAGACCCATCTGGACTTTGTGGAATTTCTGCAAGATACCCTTCTGTTACTAATGCAGAGAGATCTACACAAGCTGTATCATTTGTTGCATTAGTATCACATTGTGCATTGTTGTCGTCACATCCATTTGATTGTCCTGTGGTAATCATATATACAGTTCCTGTTGCAGCACTGTCTACTGCAGTAACGTATGATCCACCATTGTCTACTTGATCAATTTTGATTGCGCTTAAAATCGCTGTTGCATCTGTGACACGGGCACTATCACGCGCGTCTTGGAATCGTTGCAATGGATCTAAAGCAACGAATGCTACTGCTGCTAAAATCGCAATCACAGCAATAACAATGAGGAGTTCGATAAGGGTAAACCCTTTTCTTGAAGTGGGGTGCATAGCACTCGTGTTAAATATATAGGTCTAAATAATACCTTATGACGCAATTATATCATGTTCCCAAGAGAACCGTCTACTTTGCGAGCCTGTTTATCCCCACCATGCCCAAAATGCCACGCCGCAATTGCAGTGGTTAATGGCACCGCCAATATTAATGCAATACTCCCAACTATCATCCGTGCAACTTCTTCCATGACGATTTCGCTATTGAGAATTACCCAAGCTGGCTTTGGATAAATGTTAAACAAAAGTAGAAGTGGCAACGATGCCCCCGTATACGCAAGTACTAATGTATTCACTAATGAAACAATGTGTTCTTTCCCAACAGAGGTTCCACGCAGATATAATTCTTTGGTACCAAGTGACGGATTCGCTTTGTGTATTTCTTCTACGGCGGCAGCTTGCGCCGTTGTTACATCGTCTAATACCCCAAGCGTACCGATAACCATTCCACCAAGAAGTAACCACCGTAAGTTAAGATTTTCAATTGGTGCATAGCGCAAGAAAAAAGCTTCTTCCGTTCCTATACCAAACAAATGCGTAATATTTGTAACCCAAAGGGCTAACACAAACGCTATCAAAATAGTTATTACTGTAGAAATAAATGCGATTGTTGTTCGCGCTTTATATCCATGCGCCACATACAGTGATGTAGAAGCTATTGCAATAGTTCCAGTGAGTGATACAAAGAGCGGATTCCACCCAAGCATAATCTTTGGCACAACATACCACATTATGACGGCAAAACTAATGGCAAGACCCAGCACTGACCGTGCCCCGTATTTCCCAGCAAAAAGAACAGCTAAGAATAAAAAGAGAGCAAGTGCCCAATATAGCCCTCGCAGCCGATACATATCTGAAATGTAGTGTATATTGTCAGTTTCAAACGTCGTTTCTCCCACAACCACCCTATCACCTACTGCTAACAGCGGAATCCCTGCATGCTGCCCTTGCTCTACCTGATGCGTAATATGCACATCCGTTTTTTCTTCTTTTTTTACCTGCACTCGTAATTCCTGCACTTGCATGAGCATGCCATAATCATCCACATCGTACTGCTCAAGTACTTCTTTTACGGTTCCTTTATAAAAATTGTCTTGCTGCACCGTTGGCGCTTCATTCGCAAACACCGGCATGACCAAACTTAAACAGCCAACCATGGCTAACAGTATTGCCTTCATATTATTCGAGGAGTAGTAACGCTGCCATCGCGCCGATGCCTCCTAAGAATGCAATAAACTGCATTACCGATCGTTTGGCATCCGTTTCTTTATGTAATTCTGGAATTAAATCTGATGCTGCAATATATAGGAATGACCCAACAGCAAATGGCGTCAGTAGTTCTGCTGCAACCGCACTTTTGGTTCCAAGTCCTACAGCAATAAGTGCCCCAAGCACACTTAGTAATCCTGAAGCCAAATTAAACATGAGCGCCCTTGCCTTTGAGTATCCACCATGCAGTAGCACAGCAAAGTCACCAATCTCTTGTGGAATTTCATGAAAAATCACAGCAATAGTTGTTGCAATTCCCACCGGAATGCTGATCATATATGCCGCACCAATAATCACACCATCTAAAAAATTATGTATTCCATCTCCTACCAAATTCATTACAGCAAAACTATGCACATGTTCTTTTGGCGTTGCGTCATGACAATGATGCCAATTGATGAATTTTTCTAAGGCAAAAAAGAGGAGCATCCCTCCAATAATTCCTCCGGACATCAGCAGGGTAAATTCTCCTTTTTCTTCAACCAGTTCTGGCAAAAGATGAATAAACGCATCTGCAAGCATTGCTCCGGCAGAAAAGCTGACAAAAAAAATGAGATACTTTGTGAGTTTTTCATGCTTAATACTGAGGGAAATCACCCCCACAAGAGAGATCAGGCTCACAAGCAGCACTGATCCTAAAATGTATAATAAAACGTTCATGGAAATAATTACATGTTAATCCCTCATATGGTACCGCACGTAAGGGGGAAAAGCAATATGCACATTTGTTTTATATAGTTATTCAACATATACTATGTCCCTATGAATGTACGCATTGAACCTTCTTGGAATGCGGCCCTTACGGCCGAGTTTGATGCACCATATTTTACTGAGCTTAGCGCTTTTGTGAAAGATGCGTATCTAAAAAAGACCGTATATCCACATCCAAAAGAGATTTTTTCGGCATTTAAAGCTACCCCCTTTGATAAAGTGCGAGTAGTTATTTTGGGGCAAGATCCTTACCACGGACCAGGCCAAGCACATGGATTATGCTTTTCTGTAAAGCACGGTGTCCGCACACCCCCATCGCTCCAAAACATGTACAAAGAATTAGTGACTGACATTGGTGGCACCATTCCAGATCATGGAAATCTGCAACACTGGGCAGAGCAAGGAGTGTTTTTGCTAAACGCAACTTTATCTGTTGAAGCCCATAATGCCGGATCGCATCAAAAAAAAGGATGGGAAGCATTTACCGATGCAGCAATCAGAGCGCTTGCAGAAGAGAAAACAGGATTGGTTTTCTTACTCTGGGGATCATACGCACAAAAAAAAGGAGCGTTCATTGATACAAGCAAACACCTCGTGTTAAAGGCTCCACACCCTTCCCCGCTTTCCGCATACAGAGGATTCTTCGGATCTAAACACTTTAGTAAAACAAACACGTATTTACTCGCAAATGGAAGCGCTCCTATTGAGTGGTTCCCTAAACCGTAGTCTATGATTATCATGAGTTGGAATGTAAACGGCATTCGCGCATCAATTAAAAAAGGATTTGTAGAAATGATTGCTACGGAACAACCCGATATCATTTGCCTGCAAGAAACCAAAGCAATGCCCGAGCAAGTAGAGCTTGAACTTCCTGGCTATTCACTGCATTGGCATAGCGCAGTAAAAAAAGGCTATTCTGGTACTGCAATATTTTCTAAAATTGAACCCATACGAGTTATTTCTGGCATTCTTCCAGAGGTTGCTGAGAACTATTCATTTATAGACTCTGCCGAAAGAGATGCACTCAGCGAAGGGCGCGTTATTAGTGCTGAATATGAAACATTCTTTTTAGTAAACGTATATACACCAAATACCAAAGATGATCTTTCACGACTTCCGCTTAGAGAAAAAGCGTGGGATCCTGCATTCCGCGATCACTGCTTGGCTCTAGAAAAATTAAAACCCGTGGTCTTTTGTGGTGATTTAAATGTTGCACATAATGAAATTGATTTAGCACGACCCAAAGCGAATATTGGCAAACATGGGTTTACCAATGAAGAACGTGCCGGTATCCAATCGATTTTTGACGCGGGATTTATTGACTCGTTTAGAGCAATTCACGGAGATAAACCTGATCAATACAGTTGGTGGTCACATTGGGGAAAAGCAAGAGAAAGAAACGTTGGTTGGAGAATTGATTACGTTGGTGTATCTGAAAAACTAAAAAGCGCACTCACTGGCGCGCTCATTAGACCTGACATCATGGGGTCAGATCACTGCCCCGTTTCGATTGAACTTACGGTGTAAGAAATTTTTCATCGAAACGTTCCACTTTATACGTTGCAAATAAAAACGTTGCGCTCAGCTGATGCTGGGCGTTTTGATAATGTCCTGTTGTAGTAACAAATGCTCGCTCCGTTGTAGAACTAAGCGTAATGTCGCAAGTACCGTTAGTGAGTGTAAGTGTCGTCCCGATATACGCATCATTTCTACTGATTTGTAATAATCCCTCAGACAAACATGTTTCTGCATTGAATTTTGCTACAGATCCATCTCTATGCAGCTGCTGCGCATCAAGCGTTGCGACAGAACTCAGCATAGTAGAAATAGTAATAAAACTAAACACGGCAGCTATCACAATAACCACTAAGATTGCCGCGTACCCCTGTTTACCGCGCACGAATAATTGCTGTTGTACCCCACGAATGTGATGCATCATATTTTGGATCACCTGCTATATTTAAGGCTTCTATTGTCATGTCTAAATATATGACCGGAGTTGTTGTACTAGACAGATCAGTTAATTTGAAATTCGTTACCGTCACATCATCTGCTGTAAGCACTGAAGGACTGCTCCCCGATCTTGTTACCTGCAATCGCCCAATAGAAGTTGTAGCCACACCAATTTGTACTTCTTGCTGAACAATAACAAATGTTGTGGTTGGCGCATTTATATACCCAAGTTCCAATGTCCCATTTTGAGTATTGTATACTGTTCCCGCACCAATGAATGCAGCTCTATGCACATGGTCAACAATAAGCTCCATTGACCGCTGATGATCAAACTGCACATCTGCTAATGCCTGATATTTTATCTGATCATCAAGCAAAATAAATCCATATTGCAACGTTCCAAGTAACACAATAGACGAAATTGCAATATAGATAATGAGCTCAATGAGTGTAAATCCCTGTTTATGCATACTATGGAATAAAAATCTCACTTGTTGTGGCAGATCCATCGTCTAAAATTACGGTAATGTGAAATATTGACCCATCTACTTTTGAATCAAACCGGAATGCATTAATTTCTACTTCTTCATCTGGCACAAGATCGATATCAACGATGTTTAATTCCGTTCCGGATGGCTGCGAACCTTGCGGTGATCCTGTTCCGTTACTACTATGCCATACATTTTCCTCATCCACCTTAATAAACACAATATTCCCAGGCTTTGTCCATTCAACGGTGATCTTATCGATTGATAAATCAATATTCCCCTCATTAATCAGTTCAATATCAGTTAAACTTTTTTTCGTTGCATCAAGCTCAGCTTCAGAAACATCGATATTGAGGTATCTAATAAGGCCTTCTTTGATACAGTTGTATGGCTCATCCCAGCGCGTTATATATTGTTCAAAACTACGAGAAAAATTTGCATTTTCTATTTGCCAATCGATTTGCAGTGTGGCTAAGTAGGTATCAGGGTCATCTATATACAACGGATCTAATTCACAATCAGCATCTCTCTGTGCCATTTGTAATGTTAACGTTCTTGTATATTCAGTATGCATGGTATCTGGCATTGGTAGCAAAGACCACTCCCCAGTTGAGGTTGTCATACCAAAAGCGAGCCCTTCCGTAAGATTATCCCAGTTCGTTGCGGCAATTGCATTCAACCCATCAAATGTTTCCTGCGCAATAAACGCTATTTCTGCCTCTGTTTTATTGCGTTCAAACGCATCTAAGTATCTCGTTACTAATATAAACGTCCCAGCAACGAATAACGAAAACAATGCCAGCGCGATGAGCACTTCCATGGCCAAATGTCCTTTTTTATTAGTAAATCGTACCATACGAATCAATATAAATAGTATCGGTGGACATGGTTCTTGTGTCAGTAATAATAAACGAACTCGTCACCGCTGGAAATCCTGTATATATAGTAAACTGCATATCGGTAAATCCAGATGTCGTCACAAAAGAAGAAAACTCACGAACAATATCTTGCGAAAAGTTTCGCATAGCATACGAATCGCCTGAATAAATGGTATATGTACTTGTCGCAATGTGAATACCCGCTCCAGCACCATACGTCGCTGCTGCCGCTTGGCGCTGCGCCAAACGTAAATCTGCAACTAATTCTTGCTTAGTAGCATCAATACCACTAATCAACTGCAATTGATTGAAAAGAGGAATAACCGCAGAGGCCAGAATGAGCAAAATTCCCATCACGAGCATCATCTCTATTACCGTAAACCCTCGCTTGTGCATAGGCTTACGCTTTAAGATTACTCGTAATAGAATAGATTGGAGTAATAATAGAAAGCGCAAGGAACCCAACCATAATACCAATAAGCACCAGTAAAATCGGCTCTAAAATAGTTGCCATGTTTTTGGTAATATTGTCTACTTCTTTTTCGTGAATATCTGCGCAGTACTTTAGTGATGTTGATAATGTTCCAGACCGCTCCCCAATATGAATAATTTGTACATCAGTAGCTGGAAATAGTTTCTTTTTTGTTTCGAGTAGTGCGGTAAGAGAATCACCCGCCTTAATATTTGTATACGCAGACCCCAAAAATCGCTTAAAATATATGTTGGATACACTTTTTTGACACACACGAATGGCTTCATCAATGGTTACCCCACTTTCAAGGAGTGAACTCAGGGTTCTGCAAAAAAGTGTCAGATTTAAATGCAATGATACCGACTTCATAACAGGCAGATGCAAAATAAACCAATGAGTAATTGGACGCATGAATGCCCGCTTTAAGAACCAGTATATAAATATCATGCCAAAGAATGTTCCGCCAATGGCAATGGATCCATGATCTTGAAAAAAGTCTGCCACCCCCATGAGTGCGCGCGTTGTCCAGGGCAATTCTACTTTAAAATTTCTAAAAAGCTTTGCTACTTTTGGCAAAATAAATATTGCAATCCCAAAACTGAGTGTAATTCCCCCAATAAATACAATTCCTGGGTACAAAGATGCACCAATAATTTTTTTCTTCAGTTCATATCCTTTTTCTAATTCGTGTGCCAGCCGCTGTAAATTTTCTCCAAGTCGCCCAGTTGATTCCCCCACTTCAATCATGTTGATATATGAATTTGGAAAGATGTTTCTATGCCGAGCAAGAGAATAACTAAACCGATGCCCGTGCTGCACTTGCTGTGCTAAATCCATAATCACAAACTGCAGTTTCCCCTTTACATGCTTTGACATGACATCCAGCGCCTCTGGCAAAGTAGAACCTGCCTCAAGCATGACCGCAATATTTTTTGTAAAAAATAAAATCTGTTTTTTAGAAACAGTTCCGGCATACTTAAGCTGCTCAGTAAATGTCATTTTTACTGGCTTTACCATTTCAATTTGCGCAGGCTCTTTGACTGCATCTTCTACTACTTTTTTCTTTGCCATATTATTCTTTTGAAACGCGCAAGACTTCGTCTACGGTGGTTCGCCCATCAAGTGCCTTCAATAATCCATCCTCAATAATCGGGAGCATTCCTTGTTTCACTGCCATTTATTTAATCTGCGTGGAATTTGCCTCACTCATCACGAGTCGTTTGATCTCATCAGTCATATCGAGCACCTCAAAAATACCAAGCCGCCCTTTGTATCCTGTTTTTTGACACGCACCACACCCTTGTCCTTCATATAGATAGGTACTTGGCTTATCTAACCCATATTTTCTAATCAGTGCTGCGCTAAACTCTTTTTTAATCAACAATTTTTTTGTTTTATCAATTTTTACTTTCTTTTTGCAATCTTCACATACCTTTCTTACCAGACGCTGCGCAATAGCTACATTAATGGTAGACCCTACCAAAAATGGCTGTACACCCATATCTAATAGACGTGGCAGTGTTGTTGAAGCATCGTTTGTATGCAGGGTTGAAAGTACTAAATGCCCTGTCATCGCAGCATTTACCGCAATTTTAGCCGTTTCTTCATCACGGATTTCCCCTACCATAATAATATCCGGATCTTGCCGAACAATCGCCCTTAATCCATTTGCAAAGGTCAAATTTGTTTTATTGTTTACCTGAATCTGACTCACTCCCTCCATATCGTATTCCACAGGATCTTCAATGGTAGAAATGTTCACTTCTCTTCTATCGAGTTTTTTTAGAACTGAATAGAGCGTGGTCGTTTTCCCCGAACCTGTTGGCCCTGTTGTTAAAATCATTCCCCACGGTTTTAGGATTGCTTGTTTAATCCTTTCTAAATCCGCTGGTCTAAACCCAACGTTTTCTAGCTGTGCTTGCCCTGACTGATCTGCCAAAATACGCATTACCACCTTTTCTCCACGCACAATCGGTAAAATTGATACACGCACGTCCACAAGTTCTTTCTCATGCGGAAATCGAAGCTTTCCATCTTGCGCTGCCTGATGTTCATCCGTTCGGAGCCGTGCAAGAATTTTAATACGAGTAGTAATCAGCTCATGCAAATGCTTTGGAATGTCGATAATGTCATGCAAAAGCCCATCAATACGAAAACGAATCAGGGTTTTACGCTCATACGGTTCAATATGGATGTCTGATGTTTTATTTGCGTAGGCAAATTCTAAAATTTCATCAACAATCTTGATAACAGGCAAATCTTCTGCTCTTCCCGCAACTGAACCTTGTTTAATATACGGCCCAATAGTTCTAGCAAATTCTTCAAATTCGTATACATTATCGCGGCTTCTGAGTTCTGCAATAGAATCAGCATCAGCAAAAGACAAGTGCACAGGTTTATTGAGCTTCTTCATCAGTTTATCTGCAAATTTTGTATCAATCGGATTATCAGACACAATATAAATTCCTGTATCATCTGCCCTATACACTACAATGTCTTGATCCTTCGCTTTTACCTTTGGCGCATCTTTTACAGAAGGAGCATCAAGCGCAACTTGAGACAAATCCGTATACTCAACACCAAAATGCGCAGCAATTCCTTCATTGAGCGTATCCTTGTGTACCTTTTGCGTAGCAACAAGCAAGGAGTACAATGACACCTTTTGCTTTTTTGCATCCTTTACTGCCTTTTCTATCTTTCTTGCAGAAAGCAGCTTGGTACTAAGCAATACCTTTTTTACAATTGCATCTGACATTGGCATAGTGGCTCAAGTATACCAAATATAAACAAAAAAGGATACGCGTACGTATCCTTTTTATGATCGAATTTCTACATGATCTATCACTTCATTAAACAAAAGTCGTATCTGTTCCATTTGCGAAGTGGAAAACGGTTGATACCTCCCAAATCCAGGGTCTAACGTATGATCTGGCCGAAACGTTTGCAAGTATAATCGTTTACTGCCCGCAAGTAGCTGCTTCATATCATCTAATACTTCTTGCGTGTGAATATTTGGCACAAGTGTTGTTCTGAATTCATACTCAACACCACTTGCCTTAATGAAATCCATACTCTCTTGAATTGCGTTTGGCTTTGCTCTGTTACCGACAACATCACAATATGTTGCTAAGCTCATCTTTACATCCATCGCAATATAATCGAGTAGTCCCTGCTCATGCATAGACTTAATAACCTCTGGCTTATTCCCATTGGTATCGAGTTTCACCAAAAACCCCATATCCTTTACCTTTTTTGCAAAGGCAATAAGATCAGGCATCATGGTTGGCTCTCCACCACTAATAACAACCCCATCAAGCAACCCCTTACGGCGCTCTAAGAATGAAAAGATTGCCGCTTCTGGAATAAAAGTATCTTTAATCTTTACAAGCTCCTCTGGCAGGACAAATTCCGGATTATGACAATACCCGCACCGAAAATTACAGCCTGCAGTGAAAACAATGCAGGCGTGTTTATTCGGATAATCAAGCATGGTGAATTGTTGCACCCCGCTTATAACCATAGACTAGGCAGTAGCTGAGGCAAAAGCCTGACAAAATTGCTGATTTGCAGCCTTACATTCCTGAAAATGCTTTCTTGAGTAGTGTTCTGATTTTTTTCCTGGGTTGAAATGAGAGACGGGTCTGTGATACCCCATTACGCGAGTCCAAATTTCGCATCGTGTACGTTCTTCATTCTTTTGTGCGGTCATATGCTTATTGTTAAGAGTAGGAAGCAAATGGTTTATTTATCTGCAGCAGCAGAGATGTACGCTTTACGGAGCGTGGTATCAAATCCATCCTGATTTTCAATTCCAAGGTCTTTATCACACGTTGGACAATAATCGTGTTCACCTTCCAAATATCCATGTTTCGGACAAATTGAAAATGTTGGTGTAATGGTAATGTATGGAAGTTTGAATCGACTCAGAATCTTTCTCACCAAATCTCTACACGCTTCTGGAGAACTGATTTTTTCACTCATGTAGCAATGGAACACTGTCCCCCCGGTATATTTTTTTTGCAAATCGTCTTGCAGTTCTAATGCATAAAACACATCATCAGTAAGTCCTGTTGGAAGTTGAGACGAGTTGGTGTAATACGGAGCTTCTTGTGTTCCTGCTTGCAAAATTTCTGGAAATCGCTTCTTGTCTTCTTTTGCAAGTCGGTACGTAGTTCCTTCAGCAGGTGTCGCTTCCAAGTTATATAGGTTCCCTGTTTCTTCTTGGTACTGCTTCATCTTATGACGAATAAAGTCCATAACTTCATGAGCAAACTTTTGTCCTTCGTCTGTAGTGATGTTTTCTTTGTCACTTGTGAAGTTTCTAATTGCTTCATTCATCCCATTAATTCCAATGGTAGAAAAATGATTCGTAAGCTTCCCTAAATACCGTTTGGTAAATGGAAACAGTCCTCTATCCATCCACAATTCAATTTCTTTTCTTTTGAGTTCTAAACTTGTTTTTGCAAGTTCCATCAAGTGTTCCACTCGTTTTAGGAAAAGATCTTTGTTTCCTTTATTCATGAATCCAATACGCGCCAGGTTCAATGTAACTACTCCAATCGATCCAGTCATTTCTGCTGACCCAAATAGTCCACCACCACGCTTTTTTAGCTCTTTCAAGTCGAGCTGCAATCGACAACACATAGATCGCACATCACCCGGGTTAATATCAGAATTGATAAAGTTCTGAAAGTACGGTGTTCCATATTTAGCTGTCATATCGAAGAGCGGCAATGTTTTTGGATCTTCCCACTTAAAATCTTTGGTAATGTTGTATGTTGGAATTGGAAAAGTAAACGTTCGTCCTTTTCGGTCTCCTTTAATCATCACATTGATAAATGCTTTGTTGATGATATCCATTTCATTCTGAAGCTGATCATAGCTGAATGGGAATAGCTCGCCTCCAAGTCTGAGTCGTTTATCTTTAAGATCTTCTGGGCATTCCCAATCTAATGTAATGTTGGTAAATGGTGTTTGTGTTCCCCACCGTGAAGGGATGTTCAAGTTGAACACAAATGACTGCATGTTCTGGAATACATAGTCATACACACGCTTTTCAATGTATGTTTCTTTTTCCGCATCTGCTGGGAAATGCATATGCGCCTTGTCGATTTCATCTCTGATTTCTAACTCATACTTTTTTACGAATGGTGCCAAGTACGTATCAAAACTAGAAAACGCTTGCGCCCCTGCCCATTCATTTTGCAATGTTCCAAGGAAATTCACCATTTGCGCAACCGCCGAGCATAGGTGCTTTGGTGCATCTGATTCAATTTTATTTTGTACCCCATTAAATCCCTCTTCTAAAAGCGCACGAAGACTCCATCCGGCACAGTACCCAGAAAACATATCCAAATCATGAATATGATAGTCACCGTTTCTATGCGCATCTCCAATTGCCTGCGGATAAATGTGAGAAAGCCAGTAGTTAGCCGTCACTTTTCCTGAGGTATTTAAAATCATTCCACCAAGTGAATATCCTTGGTTTGAGTTTGCACTCACACGCCAATCACTTCTATCTAGATATTCTGAAATTGTCTTGTTTACCTCTACCATGACATTTTTGTCTTCCCGCGCTTCAGATCGTTTTGCTCTATATAAAATATATGCCTTCGCTGCCGCGGCATAATCATATTTAATCAGCATTTGTTCTGCAATATCTTGCACTTCCTCTACTGATGGAATTCTATCTTGAAATACTTCTTCTGCCGTTTTCATGACATCTTGGGCAATAGCGTATGCTACTGCTTTGTCTGCTTCACTATCACTTGCCTTTAATGCCGCTTCAATAGCGCGCTCAATTTTATCGATATTAAAGTCTACAATTGCACCCGTTCGCTTCTTGATTTTGTATAGCGGCATACTTGTTTCCCAGAGGGGTTAAGAATACTGGAGGCCCCTCTATGTGCCGCACGCACGGCGCATAGAGGAGGCTTCTATATAATTAAACACCAAAAACAAAAAAAGGTGTCATACACCTTTTTTTGCTACTTATTGAGAGCGCGAATTGTCTGCGGTCCAACCCTTCCTACAGGGTCAATACCATTACTGGTCTGATACGCTTTCACAGCTTTTTCCGTAATTGAGCCGTAGTATCCAGTCATGCTGCTATGAGTGAAAAATCCTTCCTCATACAGCTTTTGCTGAAGCATTCGTACTTCAACCCCCTCATCTCCTATAGACAGATTTTTACTAAACACATATTCTTCAGGCTCTGGGGTAATCTCTGGTTGATCATCTGGCGGTAAAACGGATGTCACCTCCTCATAATCTGGATTTGACATGATGGCCTGTCCAGTGTCAAAAGAATCTATTACGTCTTCTGGCACAGTAATAATTTTATCCCATGCGAACTTTAACCCCACAAAGATAGCTTCCGAGAAAATCCAATGCTTCCTCGGTGCCACAACAAAATATACTTTTGAGCTAAACTCTCCCTTTATAATAGACTTATTGAGAATATTCACTCTATGACCCCGCTTCATAATTGGATCAACATCATCTGGAATCCATTGAATAATACTTGTCTTATATATGTCATCCTTTGACGCATAATGCGAATGATAGACCTCTGGAGTCTCAAATAATCGCCGAGTACACGTTCCGTCTTCATTCCCAATTACTTGGTAAATACCTTGATATGCTGGATGTTGATATGGTTTATTGACTAAAAGTGGACATTTCACAGCTGCTTGCTCCTCAATGATTTCCTCTGGTTCAAGAATGATGAAATTATCACCAACACCGTTAATTGTGTCATAGGCATCGATAACAGCATCATCATACATGCGGAATCGGACATATACATGTTTTTCTCCTAATCCTTCGCTTAGCGTCCACTCTGTAGACGTTGCATATGGCTCAAATCCTGCATCAGAAAAATCTTTTTTATTTGAGATGGCCATGTCCGTAGCATCTGGGAAGTTCATTGTTAGCAGAACTTTTCTTTCTTCCGTTTCTACCGAACCGCTATTGATTGTCACTGGCTGCCCAGCTTCTCCATCAGAAATAAGCAGCGTAAATTCATATTTCGGCAATCCTTCTTCAAGCCCAATATATTCTACACGCATGTCTTTTGTTCCATCCGCATCGGTATCGATGTCTTTTGGTTTTCCTTTGTAAAGTGTTGTGATAATTGGTTCAGATCGAATAACAACACGAACACTTGTTGGACTATACCGCTGTGTTCTAATACTGTGTTTTTGCGTACCAATAGTAAACGGAACAGGATCTATTGATTGTGGTGCAATAACTTGTTTTGGTGGAACAGTTGCTGCTGGTGGAAGAACATAACTGTTGTCTACCTTAATTGCATTTTTAGGTAACACAATCTTTGTAAGCGATGATGGCGCTACTGATTTACTGAATACACTTCCTCCCCCGCCGCCACTTGAAGATTCCGATTCTACAGATTCAGAACTTGAGTTATCCTCAGTCTGCCCTGTGCTACTCAGATAATCTGTTTCAACAGAAGCTGAGTTTCTTGCTTTTACCCGGAAGGTATAACTAGTTCCTTCAGTAAGTCCGGTAAACTGATATGTAGTTGTCGTAATCCACCCGGAATTTGTTGAAGTAGCATTTGCGTCTTCAATATAATATGCAGTAGTCGATGCATTCCCATTTGCTAGCCATACAGCTGTCATTGCTGTTGTTCCATCTACAGTAATTGTGAGACTAGTTGGAACTGCAGCCGCTGTACATGTTGAGGCACTCGCCGTAGAGCTGGCTGTAAGCGTATTATCTCCATTTCTTGCAACAGCACTAAACTGATAACAGGTATTCAAGTCTAATCCTGATACAACAGTTGTTGTTGGCCCCCACAAGCTGTATGTAGTGAAATCAGTACTATCTCCTACTAGCGTAAGAGCTGTAGTATCAACATATTGCTCTGTCGTTGTTTCATACAAACGAGCATTTGTAGCAACCGGATTACTGTTTCTATCATGTGTCAGTGTGAGAGATGACGTACTGGTTAGCGCCGCGGTAATTTGCCCCGGTACGTTCGCCAGTGTATACGCTGAACTTGTAACACTATCTGTTTGCACCGCATCTGAATTCTGCGCGTACACGGTATATGTATATTGTGTGCTTGGCGAAAGACCTGTATTTTGCCAATTGTCTCCGCTGGTAATGTCCTGAGTCGTACCATCTCCATTATCAAAATGAATGAGAGCAGATCCTGTTCCGTTATTCGCAAATGTTCCTGTCACGGTTGCTGTGATTGATGAAGTTGTGATAGCAGAAAGAGCGACACTATCTGGTGCATTCTGCGCAGTGTACCGAGTGATTGTTCCAGAGTATCCTGTTTCTGTTGTACTTGCATTACGTGCATTTACCTCTAAATCATACGCTGTATTGGCAGTAAGACTCGTTTGTTGCCAAGTAGAAGAAGTAATCCAACCGGTATTATCCGTGACATTATTTGCATCTCTGGCATAGAAATGCGTTTGACCAGAATCTGTCCATGTCCATGTAATACTACTCGTTGCACGTGTACTTACTGTTAGCCCAGCAGGTGTTGTGGCATCGGTTACTGCTCCAGCTAAACTTGAGGCAATACCACTTCCGTTTACTGCATGATACGCACGTACAACCACTTGATATGCAGTATTTGCAGTAAGTCCATTATGTAAATATTCTGTAGCAGCTACTACTGTATCAATCAGTCCTCCTGTTGAGTTATTATAAATATAATATCCTGCGGCACCTGTAACAGCATCCCAAGCCCAAGTAATCGAAGTTTCAGCAGTACTTGAAGCAGTCACATTTTGCGTCTGCCCTGGTGGCGTTGTAATTTGGTCTGAAGCAACAGACACAGAGTTCACTACTCCGGCAGCATTATATGAGCGGATTCTATATTCATAACACGTATTGGCACTGATAGAATCTACTGTGGTTGTTGGAGATGTTTCATTTGCTGTTGAACTGGTAAATAGCGTTACGTCATAACTGGTGTCACAACCATTATCTCTATCAATCACCATTCCTGTTTGCCCAGCATCAGTCCAGCTAAGGATAATTTGCAAAGTAGTTGTATTTGTTGCATCAGTAGCGCTGAGTCCTGTTACAGCGCTTGCTAATGTGTATACGGCAGTTGAATTACCTGAGTAACTTGAGTAGGTTCCAGAAGCCCCTGCATTTTCTGCGCGCACCTTAAATTGATACGCTGTGTTTGCTGTAAGCCCCGTTACATTATATGTGGTTGCGGTGGTCGTTCCAACGCTCGCTGCTGTGGTAACATTATACAATTCATATACTGTTCCGGCAGCATTACTACTTGCATTCCAGCTGACATCGAGTTGCGTTGTAGTAGACACAACGGTTGTTGGTGTTCCTGGAACAGCCGCTAGTGTAGTAGTAGAAATTTCTGAAGCAGATGAAGTCACATTTGCCCAATCATCATATGCAAATAAGTTGAAATAGTAGGCCGTATTTGGCGTTAATCCAGTGAGTTCTCCACTTGTCCCAAGGAAATTAAAGTTTGCACTTCCTAGATTAGTATCTGTTGAAGAAGTAAGAGCGCTATCTGCGGTTGTTACAATAGCAGTGGTATCGTAATGAATTTTGTATTCTTTAAAATTACTATCTGTTGAAGTGGTATTTGGAAACGTGAATGTTGCCGTACTTGATGTAATTGTTGCTGCAGCAAGGTCACCTGGCACGCTTGGGTCAGACGTATCGATAGTAAATGCTGAAGAAGATACTGTTGTGCCATTTTCTGTGCCATCATTTGGAATAACACGCAAATATACACTAGTGTCATCTGTATTTGGTAGATCTTCTGCAATATCCCAATCAATTGTCAACGTAACTGAACTGGTGCTATTTGTATCAATACCAGAAATTGTTCCTGTTACTGTAGAAACCGCCCCATAATCCACAGAGACATTACTAAATGTTGTAGATGCCCAGGTAACATTATCTGTAGAATAATCTACGTTAAGTGTTGTTACTTCGCTATCTGCATCTGCAATAGTTGTAGAAAATTGTACAACTGATGCTGTTATTTGGGATGGGCTTATACTTGTTGCGGTAGGTGCATTGTTTTCTGCTGTTCCAGCGAGTGTTACACTACTAAGTTCTGTATTTAGTGTAGAGCTGCTAGTTTCGAAAATTGCTTGATATTGGAAGTAGCGATTTGCTGTAAGATTTAATAGTGATTTACTTGGTAATCCTACTGTTGAAGTAGTTGATTCTGTGTAGTATGTACTTGCTGTTCCATCTGGTCCCATAAATGTTTCTCCAACACAGGAAGCATCATCACATGAGCGTACTTGAAATTTAAGATTGTTTGCTCCGCGTCGATACATTGCAAGCGCCTCCGCTGCAGAAATTTGATCATTAAAAATTGATAGCTCATCAATTGTCCCTGTGAAATACCTAAGAGACCCTCCACTATACCCAGTACCAACATACAATGGATGCGTCCCGTTTGTATAAGTAGTACCACCCGGATTTGCAATTGTAGTGGCCTGATTGACACCATCCAAATATATATTCATGTCATCAGTTGTTCCTGTACCTGAATATACGGCCACAACATGATACCAGGTGTTTGCTAAAAGAGTAGCGTTAGTATTTTCTCTTCTTATGGTATCTCCATCTGATTGTACTGAAGTTACATACAGCTTGGAATCTGTTTGAATAAAAATTTGCCATTCAAACGCTGCATTTGAAGTGGTTGCACCTTTTTGTACCAACATCTGTCTACTCGTTACATCCGACCCCGTTTTCATCCAAAATGAAACAGAAAATTCGCCCGTATTATCTAAAGAAAGATCATTAGCATCACTAATGGATATATAGTCACTACCATCAAAACTTAAAGCTGTATCCAACATTCCAGTTACCCCATATGTTGCTCCGGTTACTGTTCCAGAATGAGAATTCCCTGAGCCATCGGTAATAGAACCAGATGTTTCATTAAAATGCCAAAGCCCTACGTTATTTCCCATGCCAACGTTCCCATTAGTATATGCCGTCTCCGTTGCCATACTATCTGGCAATTCCTTTGTAAGTGGCCGCGCAGGCACCCAGCTCAAGGTATCCCAAGAAATGGAAGAACCTGCATCCATAATTCTAGAGGTATGCGTAGCCACTCCAGCGGTAAGTCCCGTACCGGTCATCTCCATCCACCAGCTGCTTGTGGACCATTGGATTGATGAGGTTGTTCCACCACCAAATCCTCCTAATGTATCACCATCATCAATATAATCAGCGGCAAGTGAATCATTATCTGTAATGGTTACCGTGACATCTGAAATAGAAATTGCATTGTAGTTTCCGTCTGTTGAAGAAGCTGTGTGATATATTTTTGTGTAATGAGTACTGTCATAGCCGCTATCATCTACTGCCTGCACAGTCAGCGTTTGCGCAGTATCCCAGTTTCCAGTGGTAAACGTAAGTGTACTTGTTGGAGTGGTGGTGGCCTCCCCATTTGAAAAATTAAGCGCAATATCCACATTTGCCGTTGGCGCAGCATCCAAAACGACTGTATACGTATCAGAGACGCCTCCCTCTGTTGCAGATTGAGTTGTTTCTGATAGCGTTACTCCGGGACCGGCTGAAGCTGCCAGCGTTACACTATCCAGCTCCACATTCAAAGTTGAGCTACTGGTCTCAAAAATAGCTTGATATTGGAAATACCGATTGGCCGTTACATTAAAAAGTGTTTTAGCCGGTAACCCCAATGAAGACGTTGTGGATTCTGTGTAGTAGGTAGTAGCAGTACCATCTGGCCCCATAAAACTTTCTCCGGAACAAGCACCATCATCACATGAACGAACTTGGAACTTTAAATTTCTTACCCCGCGACGATACAAGTCCAACACCTCCGAAGCAGTCACTGTTTTGTTCAGCAAGGCAACTTCATCAATATCTGCAGCCATTGGTTTTTCAACCAAATCGGTACTTCCGTTATATCTTCCTCCAATTGCAAAATTTTCAAAATTATCACTAAATGTTCTGGTGTTACTGTTCCAAAAATCAAGCGTCTGAGAAACTCCATCAACATAGAGCGTCATGGCTCCAGAAGAAATGGAAGATGCCGTAAGAAGAATATGATGCCATTCACCGTCATTTTTGTTTATCTCTGCAGCAGCGCCATTTCCAGTTCCTCCAGAAAGTGCCAATCCTCCAGACTTGAACCAAAAAGCAATTTCACCCGCATCTGTATTGGCTCCCCCATCTCTATTCCCAAAAATATGGAACGATTCAGTGGCACCATCATTTGACCCACCAAGGAATGAACCCCAAGCATTGCTATGATCCCATTTTGTCCAAAAAGAAGCAGTAAATCCATCATCTATTCCGCTCAAGAAAGTCCCCAAGGACCCAACCAATATATCGTCCCCGGTCCCATCAAACGTACCGGCGCGATCAAATTTTCCAGAGGCAATAGTAGTAGCATCACCTGATCGCACCCCATGATTCCCATTGCCAGAGCTATCAGTAACCTCATCGGCAACACCACTCCATGAAGATTCATTAAAGTGCCAAAGCCCCACGTTATTCCCCATCCCAACATTTCCATCCGTATACGCAGTTTCTGTTGCCATGCTATCTGGCAATTCCTTTGTCAGCGGTCGCAAAGGAACCCAACTCAAGGTATTCCAAGAAAGGGCAGATCCCGCATCCATAATTCTAGATGTATGTGTGGCTACTCCAGCAGTGAGTCCTGTTCCTGTCATTTCCATCCACCAACTGCTTGTTGACCATTGGATTGATGTTGTGGTTCCACCACCAAAGCCTCCTAATGTGTCACCATCATCAATATAATCCCCTGCAAGTGCATCATTATCTGTAATTGTTACTGTTACATCCGCAATTGAGATGGCATTGTAGTTTCCGTCTGTTGAAGATGCCGTGTGATATATTTTTGTATAATGGGTGCTGTCGTAACCGCTATCGTCTACCGCGGTCACTGTGAGTGTTTGCGCGGTATCCCAATTTCCGGTGGTAAATGTGAGTGTTGTTGTTGGGGTAGTCGTTGCTTCTGCATTTGAAAAACTTACCGCAATATCTACATTTGCTGTTGGTGCAGCGTCCAATACTACTGTATATGTGTCTGTAACGCCACCTTCTGTTGCGGCTTGCGTTGTTTCTGATAGTGTTACTCCAGGACTATCGATCGAAGTACCCGCGAGCGTGACACTTGATAACTCCGGTGTTAATGTTGAACTAGTTGTTTCAAAAAAAGTTCTATATTGGAAATATTGGTTATCTAAAACATTAAACAATGTTTTAGCAGGTAACCCAACAGTAGAAGTTGACAATTCATTATAATATGAACTTACGGTACCGTCTGGCCCCATCCATGTTTCCCCAGAACAGGCACTATCGTCACATGACCGTACCTGCAACTGCAGCTTAAGCGCCCCTCTTCTATACATGGCTTCAATATCAGTGGCAGACAATACATCATTCCAAATGGCTACTTCATCAATATCTCCATCAAAATTATAGGTATTACTGTAATACGTACCAATACGAAGGTCATTTGCACTTGTACTTATAGCAGTGGAATAATCACCCACCTCTTCTAACACACCATCAACATAGAGCTTCATTTCGTCCACACCCCCAGCATCTTTGTCATACGTTCCAACAACATGATGCCATTCTCCATCTATCGTTGTCGCTGTCGATCGAATATAGGCTACACTGTTATTCAATCCAAAACCAATCCGATTTACATTGTCATGTGTAAGCACGTAATCACCATTATCCGATGAATTGTGTGCTCCCTTACTTATGATTCCATTGTCCTTCACGGATGTTTTAAACCACGCTGAAATCGTAATTTTATCAGTGATATCAAGTGCAGGATCATCAGCTATAGTCACATAATCTCCTGATCCATCAAATGTTCCTGCATTACCAAATTTTCCTCCAGAAACAGTAGTGGCATTCCCACTTCTTACACCATGATGACCATTTCCAGAACTATCAACCACTTCATCCGCCGTTCCATCCCAACTATCTTCATTCAAATGCCACAGTCCAACATTATTTCCCATCCCAATATTCCCAGAGGTGTACGCTGTTTCCGTTGCCATAGCATCTGGCAATTCCTTTCCAACCGGCCATTGCGTTACCCAACTTAACGTTGCCCAATCAGTTGAAGCCGTAGCATCATAAATTCTTGAAGTAAGTCTGGCACCGTAATCTTTTGACTGATTTTCATACATAGTGGCGATTTCATCAGCCGTAAGAATCTCATCAAAAATTGCGAATTCATCAACTTTTCCATCAAACCACTGACTTGCACCAGAACGGCCACCAACCTCTAACGTATTATCTGAGTCAAATCCCCAACCACCACCAACGCTATATGACACCGCTTCTCCATCTAAATAATTTGACACCGTCCCTGCAGACTCATCATACACAGACACAACATGATGCCATGAATCATTAGGCAAGCTTGCAAGAGAAATACCCTGTTTCATTTCTGATCCATCATTGAAATAAACTGCCAAATCACCATCTGATTCAAATGCCATTCCATATCCTAGATTAGCGGTCCTATTTTTTGTGAAAATGCGCTCTGCCGAAGCTCTAGAATCAACATTTACCCAAAGTGATACAGTTTTATCTGTATTGGTATTGAGCGCGGCATTATCTCCCATGTTGATATAGTCCCCAGTACCATCAAAGGTTCCTGTATATCCCAGTTGCCCCGCAGCATCTGTAGTAGCATTCCCAGATCGCACCCCATGGTATCCATTTCCTGAATCATCTACAACTTCATCAGCAACTCCAGCCCAAGAAGTCTCATCCATGTGCAAAAGAATCAAGTTGTTGGTCATGTCTATCCAATCGTTTGCAGCGCTATCTGGAAGATTCCAAGCCTGATTATTCGTTCCCGTAATTTCTACCCAGCTATTCCCTGCATCCCAAGCCGCACCTTCCATTGTTCCTCCACCAAACCCAGATGCGGTGTTATCATTATCTACAAAACTTACGGCAGCGGCATTAGATCGGAATATCTTAAACGCGGAAAGCGCCAACAAAAAAATAAGCAAAAAAATGCCTATTCCAAAAGCTATATGAAAAACTTTTCTTGAACTTGTCCCCATGTTCAATATTTATATATCTGCTTATACGTATTATACCACAAAAGTCGCCTAGATTAAGCGACTTTTACACAGATTTATTGGTCTTTTAATATAAGTCGTAGTTTTTTTCTTGCCCTACTCAAATGCAGCTTCACCGCATTCTCTGTTTTACCCTGCAAAGCGGCAATTTCCTTTATAGATAAGCCCTCAATATATTTCATTTTTATAACCGCCCGTTCAGACTCAGATGCGCGCAGTAGTACTCGCATAAGAATGTCTTTACGCATAATTACCTGCGCTAACTTGCCGTTATCTGACACTTCAGCTGCCCGCTCTATAGGTTGATAGATATGTTTTTGTGCATCTCTGTAATAATTCACCAAAATGTTATGCGCAATACGCAATAGATATGTTCCATACGAACTATTTGTAGGCACAAACGAATCCAAATATTTAAACGCCTTATAAAACACGTCCTGCGCTAAATCTTCTGCAATACTGCTATTAGAGACACGGGAAATAAAATATGCTCTAATTTGTTCAAAATATTTTGCATATAACGCCGCAAAATCTGCTGATTCTGCCTTTGCCGCCTCAATAAGCACCTTATCAATAGACCGATATGAAAATCGCTCTTGCATGGGTAGCACAAAAAATGATGAAATGTGTTTCGCTAAACTCGCTTTGGTATTTTCTTCCTTCAGCATGGCATCATGCCCATCAATCCCCATCCAATCTGCTAATTGCGCAATTGCAGCGTGGGCGCGCATATGTGGTTTACGGACAAATGCTTCAAATTGCGCCTGTACTTTTTCTAAATGCTCCGCATTATGCAGCTGCGGCGTAATAGCCATGTAATATTGCACGTTTCCTTGCTTGTTTTTTATTGGAGCAAGGAGTGACCGTTGTATGTACGAAGAACCGTTTTTGCGTCTATTTTTCATGGTCGCGGCAAAAGGCGCCTGATCATGCGCAATAGTATTCCACATATCCGCATAAAATCCATCCTCCATACATTTTCCCCAAAGCGCTGCCGGATTTTTCCCTATTACTTCTGGCAATGAAAAGCCTGTGGTTTTCTCTACACTTTCCGATGCATATACCGCTGTAGCTGCAGGATCAGTAAACAAGAGCATACCTGCTGCCAAAGAAAATCGATCTGAAATTGTAGCACTATGTGACATACCCTTTCTGTTATGCCAAGAGTATACCACACCGAGGAGAACCCTTATCCCCTCATTTTGCACACCCCTTATTGACGAGAATTGACCCCTATAGCTTCGGTAATCGAGTTATACCCATCGGCTTTCAATAGCCGCACGAGTCCCTGATGAATACTACTTATTACCTGCGGCCCTTCATAAATCATTCCTGTAATAAGCTGCAGCAAACTCGATCCAGCTTTGATTTTTTCATATGCATCTTCTGCAGAAAAAATTCCTCCACAGCCGATTACGACCGCTTTCCCTTGTACTTGCTTGTATACATCTGCGATGAGTTTTGTAGAAAGCGCACGAACAGGTTTTCCACTATACCCACCAACTTCTGGTACATCTGTTTCTTTAAGAAGCGGATTGTCTCGTTTTTTTCCAAGATTCGCACAGATAAATCCATCCACCCCATAACCCAGCGCAATATCAATTAATTCCGTTCTTTGCGCGTCACTCATGTGGTGCGCAATTTTTAAAAAGATTGGACACGTTTTTTGTTCTTTAGACAGCGCTCCAAGAAGCGCATCTAATTTCTTTGCATCAGTAAATGGTTCACCACCAAATGCATTTGGGCAACTGATGTTTATGGTGATGTAATCAGCTAGCTTATAAAGCGATTTGTAGCCTTCCACGTAATCTTCAACCCCTTTTTGCGTATTAGCTGTTTCTTTGCAATTTGTTTTAGCAATACTAATACCTATTGGTATTGTCCGTTTGGCTTTTTTAATGCGCTGTGCAACAGCAGGCGCCCCTTCATTTTTCAATCCATAATACACCATGAGCGACTCAGATTTGGGAAGACGCCAAAGACGCTGCCCCTCATTTCCCTCATATGGCTTGGCTGTTACAGAGCCCACTTCGGCATGACCAAACCCGCAAGAAGGCAAAATCTGAATAAGATGTGCGTCTTTATCAAAGCCTGCAGCAAGCCCTACAGGAGCTGCAAAATGCACTCCAGCAACGTTTTGCGCAAGCATTGGATGCATATACCCAAAAGCCGCGCGGGTAATCGCACGGAAAGGTGCATGTGCTCCAAGAAATGCACCTGTTGTAATCATCCGATCATGAATCCATTCTGGATTGGTCTGAAATGCAAGCGGTTTGAATATGGCTTTATACCCTGTTTTAAGGATGACATTTCTTCCGCTAATCAGTATCTCCTTCGCTTTGGTTGCCATATTGTTTTTACCTTGTTACAAATCTTTTTGAGAAAGTGAAATTCTAACTTCTCCTTCTTTATCACTCATACCAGTCAAAGGAAGCGCTACAGTAAATGTAGTTCCTTCTCCCTCTTTTGATTTAAATGTGATTGTCCCTTTGCACGCCTCTACTATCATATTCACAAAATATAGTCCAAGTCCGTTACCTCCAACTTCTTCTTTTACCGCATTATCCGCTCTAAAGAATTTCATAAATATTCTATCTTGCTGATGATTTGGAATTCCCATACCCGTATCTGAAATACTGCATAATAAGAATTTCCCTTTTACTTTCATATCTACCGAAATTTTTCCTCCCTTTGGGGAATACTTTATTGCATTGGTAAGGATATTTTGAAAAACCTGAGCAATCATATTTCCATCTACATTCATTTTAGGAATGCCTGTTTGCCGCTTTATTGCTATCTTCTGTTGTTTTTCTTTTACTCTTGGCTCTAATTGCTTTACCATACCCTGCATAATAGCCGGAACTGACTGCATTTTTGGCACAACAGAAAAGCGACCCGATTCAATTCTACTAATATTAAGTAGCATGTTCACAAGTCCTATTAGCCGTTGATTAGCATTATTAATATCTTTTAGTAAATCCTTTTGTTTTGTATTTAATTTTCCGGTAGAAGTATCTTTCAGAATATCCATGCTCCAATTAATCGATGTCAGTGGAGTTCTTAGCTGATGCGCAGCAATAGAGATAAATTCACTTTTCATTTTATCAATCTCTTTTTGCATGGTAATGTCTTCTTCAGTTCCAACAAATCCAATTATGGTTTTTTCATCGTCTAAAATAGGAGAAATAATCACCTTGGCATAATAAAGCTGTCCATTTTTTCGTTTATTCTGAATCTCTCCTGTAAATGATTTTTTCTTTACCAACGTACTCCACATGTTTTTATAAAATGTTTTATTCATCACGTTTCCCCACAATCTTGGATTGTTTCCAATGATTTCATCGTGTGAGTACCCTGTGATCCGCTCTACAGCCTGGTTTGCAAAAAGAATTTTCCCTTTCGCATCGGTAATAATAATGTGATTAAAAGCACTCTGCACTGCCATTTTAAACACAGAGGATTGAGATGCCCGTGCGAGTAATTTTCCGGTGATATCATTTTTCATGCAACCCGTTTATTGAATAGAAACTGGATCCCCTTCTTTATATGCTTTTGCGTTCAGTTCAATTACCTTGTCCCAACTATACCCTAATGCAGCAAATGTTGCTTCATCAGCAATATGTCTTTGTACTAATTCCCCATCATCTTGCAATTCTAAAACATATACTTTTGGCTCATGCTCATACCTTATGAGTGTGCCTGGAACATGTGTATTTGCTTTCGTGATTTCCTCTCCGTCAACATATCTAAATAGTAATCGAGGATCTACAATGGCTGCATGTTTTTCTTTATATCCTAACTTTTGCAACACACTTCTGCTTGCGATCAAATGTTTCACTCTTCCAGAAGCGACCACATAAATGTCACTACTTCCCTCAGCTTTAATGAGTGTTCCTGGAGCCGGTTTGTAGCGTAGTCCAAGTGGCATAACTCCACGGAAATCAGTTGGAATATCGATAAGTTTTTCTACCGGAATTACTGAAATCGCATTGTACGTGTAGTAGTAACTGAAATATGCATCGGCACTTGCAAATGGACGCTTTGTACATTGATCTGTTACGTAATAGACAATAGAATGATTCGCATGTTTGTACGGCTTGTTTTTTGCCACAGGGCAATCTGCATCAGATGCATTTGCGGCTCTATTTGTGAGATACACGGAATCTGATCCAGTAAATTCTGCACCATCTTCTGTTCGGAGTTTTACATACACTTTCTTTCTTCCTTCTCCTGCAGAAAGCGTGTATGGCATGTACGATTCATATCCTTCAAATACTGCATCGGCAAAATCTGCATTTTCAGAAATTGCTACAAGTCTGAGTTGTGGAATATGATTTACACGAAGTAGCACATCTCGTCTATGGGAGGCGCGGACACCATCATTAATTGCCATGGTCACGTTATGAAGTGCCGTTACATCTACATCAACAACGCCAAATTCTTCATTCACTAATCGCGCATGTGCATGTAAATCAGTCACACCATCTTCTTCTACATCAAGAACGATTTCTTCTTCTTGAATAAGAGTAAATCGTGTTTCTCTTGGATACACCGTAAAGTATGCGACACCTTTTTCTATATCATTGAATACTACTCTGTACTCTTCTGATTGTGGTGTGAAATATCGTAATTCATTTGTTCCATCTTCTAGTGAAAGACGTACACGTACTCTTGCCGCATCTACTCCAAGTACCACAGGATCAAGACTGACGTCTTCCTCTTCTTCATCAATATCGATAGAATCATCTTCACTTTCCACTGAATCAACACTATCTGAACTTGGTGCCCCAGCTGCTTCTTCTTCAGCCTCTTCAACACTTTCACTAAAGTCGAGTGTTACAAATTCTTCTTCATCATCATCGCCAATATCAATATCTAAATTCATTGGCGGAATCACAACAGTTGGCGGCGGCAGTGAAATTGTTCCTCCACCTCCAATTGCTTCATCAGAAGAACTATCGTCTTCTGATTCGGAACTAACAGGTGCCGCCTCTGTTGTTGCGGCTGCTGCATTATCGTACGCTGTTTCAATATTGTTTCCGTTTCTTGCTTTTACTTTAAACGAGTACGATGTCTCTGCAGAAAGCGAGGTAAAACTCGTTGTAGTGGCAACAATCCAACCAGAATTTCTGGTGCCGTTACTAACATCAACGACATAATATTCTGTTGTTGATGGGTTGCCATTTGCTCCCCAAGTCACCGTAATTTGTGAAGCAGAATCAGCCGTCGAGGCTGTTGTTGTTGGTACTGCCGCAGCAGTATAGAAAGTAATTTCTCCTGTTGTACTTGCTGATCTACTATATGAATCAAACGCCCACATATTTGCAACGTACTGTGTATTTGTTGCTAAAGAAGGAAGTGTTGTAGTTGTTGCACTGCTAAATAAGATGTTTCCTAAATTTGCATCGGTACTAGAAGTAAGTGAAGAATCACCCGTGGTTACTCCTGAAGAGCCCGCTTTATAAAACACTTTATATTCAGCAAAGTTTGAGTCTGTTGTTGTTGCGCCAAGCGTAAAGATCATTGAATCGGTCGATGTCGACGCAACGCTCAGCGCTCCTGGAGCGGTTGGGTCTTTTGTATCTCCGCCAAATGCTGCTGATGTTTTTACTGTACCCGTTGTTTCTGTGTCTCCGGGTGTTACTCTAAAGTACAGACTTGTGTCATCTGTATTGGCTAAGTCCGCTCCCATGTTCCAGCTAAACGTCAAATCAATTGATCCATCATTATCAGTATCAATATCACTTATGTATCCAGAACTCGTAACCACACCGTCTCCTTCTGCCGCCGTCGTTACGGCGCCAATCGTTGCATTATTCCAAACGGCGTTATCTACCGAATATTGCACGGCCATTACAGACACATCTGAATCTGGATCTGCTATTGTAGTTGTTACTGTTACAAAATTTGCACTCCCTTGAGCTGGAGTTAGCGCAGTTGCTGTTGGTGGCTGATTTCCTTGGGCAGCCTCTTCAAAACCTACTTCTGGAAGCGTTCCACCGGCCCACCCGGATCCCGCATTTACATTTATATCAGTAGCATCAATAGAACTCGCAGTTGTCCACGTTACCCCAGCACATCCACCACCTCCACCGCCAGAAAGATTAAAGCCATTACTCGACCCACCTGTAGCAGTAAGACTTGTTGGACTTCCCGAAAGGGTATCGGCAACTAAATATATTCCTCCTCCACCTCCTCCACCTTGATATGTATTCCCCGCAGCGCCATCTGAAGTAATAGTCCCGTTTATTGTTAGTATATTTGTAATATTTAGGAATACGAGTCCTCCTCCATCTGCACCTGCTACGGATCCTCCATTTCCCTCCCCACTACCAGACCCCATTGAGTATACCGGCTGAGCAGAACAATAGGCAGTTCCACCAGCAAAATTTCCGCTACCCGCTCCACCATCACCCCCATGTGCACCTCCACCACCATACGTTCCTCCCGTTCCACCTCCTGGACCAAACCCGTCTACCAAACCTCCTCCATATCCACCAGCATACCCAACACCATCCGCACTCAGCGTTCCACCGGAAGCAATTGTTGAAGAGGCTGCTGTTATACTCAACGTATGCTCTTGCGTTGTATCATTTTGTCCATGAGAAAGTGTTCCTCCAACGGAATAAAGCGATGTAAGTGTCCAAGGACTTGATGTAGTGTATCCATACACTGTCATCGTTCCGTCAGCAACAGTTACATCCGTAAGACTCTCATATCCATTATATATATTGATAGTACCACTCGTTGTTAGAGTAGTAATACCGGCTAAGGTAGAAGTTTCTCCTAATGTTAATACACCAGTAAGACCAATCGCTTGTGTAGAACTTGCGGTTAAAGTACTTCCATCAACCACTGTTACAGTAACACCATCCAGATGCGAAATCCCAACTATATTCGCATTTCCTTTCACCCAAATACTATCAGACCCACCAAAAGATCCAGATGTTCCTAATGGAAGATCTAAATACCCTGAGCTCGTTACAAACAGCATAGAGGTATTTGACATTGCCAAAGACACGGTACTCGTTACATTAGAAAATGTTGTTGATGCTTTTGATAAAGTCAACGAATCAACAGAAATATTTTGCGTAATAATGGTACTTCTCGTAGGTGTAGACCCATTGCTTACCGTCAAACTACTGGAATCCCCAGAAATATAAATAGTTCCAGGTGCTCCAACAGCATAAACCGTTCCACCATATGCAGTAATACTTGAAGCAGCAATGGCATTAGCTGTTGTATACGTTAAAGCCACACATCCTCCCCCCCCACCGGCTGACCCACTTGGATGAGACCCATTTCCTGCATTAGCCGTGAAGCTTGTTGGGGTACCGGCAAACGTATCTGCAATAAGATTTATCCCCCCTCCGGATCCCCCTCCACCATACGTATTTCCTGCCGTTTTCCCATCTGCCGTTAAGGTCCCATTAATCGTTATAGTACTTGTGGCGCTCAAACGAATGAGCCCACCACCAGCTCCTCCAATATTTGCTCCAGAAGGTCCACCACCACTTCCAATTGTCGCAACATTCGTAATGTTACAATATCCATCTCCAGGAACACTTCCTCCATTACCAATTCCTCCATTCCCTCCATGGCTTGCTCCTGATCCCCATGAAACCTGTGCAGCAGTTCCAGGACCATTCTCACTTGTATACCCTTTATAATCTACATCTACCGTTCCACCAGCCTGAATATCAATGTTTTGCGCTTGAATATCGATTTCATAGAGTTGATCTGCAACGTTTGCGGTGTGAGTTAAAGTTCCACCTGTTGCTCCCCCTTCTACAGTAAGTGTTCCAGAAATAGTCTGCGTTGAAGAGGTGTTTTGTGTCAGGGTTCCGTTATTGGCAATGGTAATACTTCCACCAGTTCCAATTAGCGGGGTAAGCTCTAAAATAGCAGCATTGGTAGTTCCAATGGTTAATGTACTAAAGTCAATATCTCCATCTGCACACCCATCGGTTGTCATTGTACCTGCAGTATCGATAGTAACATCACTAACGCTTGTTGGCACTGTATCACCATCCCAGTTTCCATCTGTACACCAATCACTCCCAACACCTCCACCATCCCAAACAACAGGCCCTTCTCCTGGAACAACTACAGATCCTGCAATAGTAACACTCGCTAATTCTACGTCATATGTAGAACTTGATGTTTCAAAAAACGTTTGATACTGCATGTACTGATTATTGCTCACATTAGTGAGCGTTGTTGAAGCAGTACCCAGAACACTATCTGTTGATGCAGTATAAAAAGTGCTTGTTGTTCCATCAGGTCCTTGAAAGGTCTCTCCGGAACAAGCGGCATCGTTACATGAACGAACTTGAATTTTTAATCGATTTTCACCACGCCTATACGCATCTTGCACAGTCCCCGCAGTCCAAGCATTACTCGATACAGCAACTTCATCAATCAACCCATTGAATACATACGAAGAACTATAATACCCTCCTATATGCAGTGCTTCCGATGAATCATTTATTGCCGTCGAATAATCTCCTGTTGCAACAAGAACTCCATCTACATACAGCTTAATTTCATCAGATCCTCCTGCATCTTTATCATACGTACACACAACATGATGCCAAATATTATCAGAAATACCTGTAGTATCAAGTGCCGTACCGGCACCATTATTAAAGTGACAACCAGGAGCACCAGAATTTGCGTTGTCTAAATACAAACTATAGTCTCCATTGCTGGTAGCATTAAATATTCCTTTACTTAAAATTCCCTTATTTTGTACTGAGGTTTTAATCCATGCGGAAAGCGTAATTGCATCCGTAACACTTAATGACGCAGAATCTGCTACATCTACATAATCCCCAGTTCCATCAAATGTTCCTGCGCGTTCAAAACGTCCATCACTTGCTGTTGTTGCATTGCCTGACCGCACACCATGATTGGCATTTCCTGAACCATCTACAACTTCATCCGCCGTTCCATCCCAGCTTGATTCATTCAAATGCCAAACACCAACATTATATCCCATGCCAAAATTTCCATTGCTGTACGCGGTCTCTGTTGCCATACTATCTGGAAGTTCCTTTGCTGTAGGTCTGTCAGTTACCCATTTCAGGCTATCCCAATCAATAGTATCTCCTCCATCATAAATTCTTGATGTAAAACCAGCTGCAGCCACATACCTTTGCCTTGCATACATCTCTGCCACCTCAGCACTTGTTAGTACATTATCAAAAATTGCAAATTCATCAACATATCCATTGAGTGCATTATGCGGAGCATCATTAATAGCTTTTCCGATTTGAACAGGATTAGCGTCGGCAATCATGGTTACTGGAATAGTTCCTGACAAAGCCGCGCTAGTATCAACACCATCAATGTAAATCCGCGCTCTATCAGCACCCGCCTCTGTTCCATCATAAACTAGGGTAATGAAATACCAAGTATCTGCAGCCAAAGCAGCTCCACTCGTCTCAACAAAATCTCCACTGTCAGAGCCGTTACTCACAAAAAATATAAGCTCATCCTCATCAGTAGCATTTCCAGAACGTAATGCCCAGGAAAAATCACCACTGGTAAAAGTGTTTCCCTTAAACATAATGGTTTGCTTTTCCTCTATAGTCGTCTGATTTAACCAAAAGCTAACAGAAAGCGAAGCATCTCCGTCAAAGGCTGCTTGATCAGCAATAGTTACGTAGTCGCCGGTGCCATCAAGTGTTCCTCCCCTATCCAATTTTCCAGCTGTTAATGTAGTGGCACCACCACTGGCAACCCCATGATACCCATTTCCAGACGCATCAACTACTTCATCAGCCGTTCCATCCCAAGATGCTTCATCCATATGCAGTAGCACCAAGTTATTTGTCATGTCTGTCCACCCACTTGCTTGGCTATCCGGTAACTCCCAAAAATTCGTTGTTCCTGAAATTTCTACCCAACTATTTCCTGCATCCCAGGCAGATCCTGTATGTGTAGCTCCACCAAACCCAGAGGCGGTATTATCACTATCAGAAAAACTCACCGGCGCTCCAGCCTTAGACTGAAAAATTTGTAAAAAAGTTAGCGCAACTAAAAAAAGGATTACAAAAATCCCAATTCCAAAAAAGATATGTGCGTACGGTCGTCTGACTGCTTCCATAATATAGCGATTATTTTCATGTATTATAACATAAAAATATAACCCGCTACACTATTTCTCCCCAGCGAATGCCTTCACGCGCTGATCCATAATAATACTCCTCGGCCCAATCGGTTTTTTTAATACAATCCCTTCTAATGATGTACATCTGCTTAACGCTACATATGTCTGTCCATGCGCAAAGCTTCCCCTTCCCATATCAATAATAACATTATCAAATGTCTTCCCCTGACTTTTATGAATGGTGATTGCCCAGGCAAGCTTAAACGGAATCTGCCTAAAGCTTCCTATCATCTCGCGCTCAAATTGCCCTTTTTGAAATACGTATTTAGAAATCTCCCAAAGATGTAACCCTACATCTACCACAAGTCCATCATCTTTTTTAATTTTCACGAGCGGTTCAAAAGCCTTCCGCTCTTCAGAATACGTTTCTTTAATTTCCAGAATAGTTCCAATGGTTCCATTTACCCACCTACGCTCACCATCATTACATACAAACATGATTTGTGCCCCTTCCTTGAGTGTCACAACCTCATCGTTTGGATATAAATTTCTTGCAATAGACCCCTTTTGTGTTGCCGTATATGACCGCTCATCTCCTGGCAGTTCTGCAAGACGCTTCATATTAATCCTATTTGCGTCTGCGTTTGTAGTCATCAAATAAATATATCGCCCATTTTTTGGTGGCTCAAACTGATAATCACATCGTTGGTTTAATAAATTGAATTCATTAGGGCCAGCAATCCCCTCACGGACAGCATTTAATACATCAATAAATTCCCTATCTGTCTGTCTATAAATTTTGTTCAATTCGATTTTTTGTACATTGAATCCTCCGCTAAATAAATCACTTTGCCCTTTAAACACCTCTGCATGAAAAAAATATGGCGCCTCATATTCTGAGTAAAATTTGTCTTTATCTGCTGACGTAACTACTGGCGGTAACTGATACAGATCACCAAAGAACACCATCTGTACTCCACCAAATGGACGCTTGTCTTGCCGCGCTTTTCGTAAAAAAATATCAATAGCATCAAGCAGATCTGCTCGCACCATAGAAATCTCATCGATCATGATCGTTTTTAGGTGCCTATACTTTTTCGCTCGTTTTTCATCAATACGCTTTTTTGCTGCTTCATCTTTCTCAAACCCTGGTTTTAGACCAAAAAAAGAATGAATTGTTTCTCCATTTACGTGAATGGCCGCTATTCCCGTTGGGGCAAGCACAACCGTTCGCTTCTTTGCCTGCAGCCGAATATGCGCAAGGAGGGTTGATTTTCCGGTTCCGGCCTTTCCTGTAATATAAAGATGCTCATCTGTTTCATTGATAAGCTTGAGGGCTTTTTTAGCCTCTTTACAAAATTTCATCTTCATGGAGCAGCAGTATACCATGAATTACCATTCCTGACAGGAGAACAACACTCCACACGAACAAAAAAGCCCCTAGCGATTAACTAGTGGCTTTCGTTGTTGGTTTATACATGCGGTTTCCAATACTTCTTAAGCGCGCGGCACCAGTAGTGCTGCTCCCTTTAGAATGGAATCCATGCTGCTTGCCGTGAGCTGGTGGCATATAGCCAGGCTTTGGTGTGCCGGTTTTTTTCTTTTCTTCGGCAGCAAGCTTGTTGAGTACCTTGAATAACATATACTAAAATGATTGATTTCTGCCCTTATATTGGCATACTTTATAGTATTTGTCAATCGGTGCAAGCCCCTACATGCGCGCTAATGCCGCAACATCAGCACTGCTGAGTTCACGGTTGTAAACGCGCACATCGTCAATTCGTCCAGCAAAAAGATCAAGTGCCGTCCCAGATCTGTCCCCGCTCGCGAATTTTGTGTCATTATTCGTTGCTCCAATACCAATGTTTCCACTATGCGCCCAAAGCTGAGAACCCGCCCCGCTTGCTATAAGCGCGCCATCAAGATACCCCTTAAACGCCCCTTCTTCAAGCGTAGCACCTCCATGTAGCGTGAATGCTACATGATGCCACTGCCCAGCTTGCACTGCACCTAAATCAAGGTATGTTCCTTGCCAGTTGCTTTCTCCCCCTGGCTCATTCCATCCAGCAGCAAATACATGGCCGTTTTCAATATAGATATTTAATCCGCGTACCGTTCCGCCTTCTTCAAAGAGTACCTGCCGCTCTGCAGTATTATCTGGATTGAACCATAGCCCAACAGATCGCTCACCATGAGTACCAAGGTTGATAAGAGATGAATCAGCAAAAGCCAAATAGTCATTTATTCCATCAAATCCAACCGCCCATCCAAATTTCCCCATTTGTGAATACAGTGCTCCGTTTTTTAGCGTTGCATTATTTCCGTTTCCTGAAGCATCTGTGCTGTACTCATTAAACGTAAGTTGCATCACAAGCGAATCCCTAGAAATAGGATCCTCATCGATTTCTGTTTCCGTAGGAAGCACTTCATCAAAGGCCATTAACCCTCGGACCTCAAGAGCCGTAAGCGCGCGATTATACACACGGAATTCATCAATCATTCCCTGAAGTGAATGGTCGCCTGTACTGGCATTTTCCTTTGTATGAAAGAGCACTCCATCATTTACCGCACCAATTCCAATGTTTCCGCTATGTGCCCAAAGCTGAGAACCTGCTCCACTGCCAAATTGTTCGCCATCTAAATACGCTACAAACGCATCGTCTTCAAGCGCGGCTCCAGCATCCAAAGTTAGCACAACATGATGCCATGTTCCTGCAACTACAGCGTCAGTAGAGAGATATGTTCCCTGCCAGTTACTTTCTTTTGCAGGCGTGTTCCATCCACCAACATATAGATTTCCGCTATCCAGATAGATCGCTAATCCACGCACATGTGCTCCTTCTTCAAACAGTACTTGTCTTGTTTGTGTATCATCCGCGCGGAACCATAAACTTACTGATCTTTCACCGTGTACACCCAAATTAATTTGCGCGCTATCATTCATTGCAATGTAATCTTTTGTTCCATCAAATTGAGCAGCACCATTTACCTGTCCTTGTGCCGTTACGCTCGCATTTCCTTTCAGTACTCCGCTATTTCCATTTTGAGAACTGTCAGCTCCATTTCTATCGAGTTTTAAATGACTCACTAGTCCTTCCGGAGAAACCGGTTCTGGTTCTGGCTCCGGTTCTGGTTCTGGTTCCGGCTCTGGTTCTGGTTCCGGCTCTGGCTCTGGCACCTCAATCACAACAGGATACCCAGAAAGTCTTCCAATCGATTTATCTGAATCAGAAGCAAGATAAATTGTTGCTGTCTGCTGCGGTGGATTCGTTACCACAACCACGCCTTCCTGATTATTTATTGGCACACCATTGTAGTCGTTCACAAGCGAGCCGTCTGGTCGTAATTCGAGTAATCGATTTGGTCCATCATGTAGTACGTACAATAATCCCGTGTCGGTATTAAACGATAAATCAGAAATATCTCCTCCAGGAGAACCTGCCGGAAGTGGAATTCCCCACCAATCGTTGATTACGCCTGATGCATTTAAATCTAAATCAAATGCGTAAAGTAAAAAATCATCTTTAACATCTCCACCAGCAACTGGTGCACGCTGGATTCCTGCAAAAAATACTCCTCCAGAAGTGCTGTGCTTTTCAACCGGTAAAAATTCATTCGGTACAAAAGCGATTCCTTCCATTCCAAGATTATTCGCTCCCGTTAGAACACTCGTTACATTCCATACCTTTTCTCCAAACACTTGCGTATTCCAATCATACGTCACAATAGCATCAGGATGCTCAATACCTATAAACACCTCCGCCTGCCCTGGTACAAGTGTTACCGCTTCAAAATCAGTTCCCACATCACTTTTACGCGGTGCACGCATTACTTGCCCGGTTCCATCCATATTCATGCGAGTAATCTTTCCGTCGTCACTGACCGTAAAGAGTGCATTATCCTCCCTATCCCAGGCTAATCCACTTGGTTCATAATTCCCTTCAGATACAATTGCGATATCAACCAATCGAGTAGTTTGCGCAGGCCAAGCCACTGCAGCGCTTGCTGCAATAGGTATAAGCATTGCACCTAACATCAGTATCCCCCATTTTTTCATCAATCTATGCATACAAAAAGGTTATATATTATTAGTATGTATAGTAGCGTACTTACAGATAATTGCAAATGAAAAGACCAGCGTTCATAGAGCGCCGGTCTTTTTTGCTCCCCCGCCTGGATTTGAACCAGGAACCTTCCGGTTAACAGCCGGACGTTCTACCGTTGAACTACAAGGGAATGAATTGCTTGCAGAAATAGCCCGCCAAAGCTCGGACGAAGTACTGAGCGTAGGAGGGCCGTTGAACTACAAGGGAATATAAACGAAAAAACCGCTTTCGCGGCTCTCTTTACTTTGTAGCAAAAAGCGCCGCTATTGCGGATTATTGCTATTATTTACTACAGAGTATTTCATACCTATATATCTAACCATACCCCATTTTTTTCGTCAAACACTTATCCACACTAGCGACGTATTCCTGCCAGAATAGGATCTATGTCATGAAGTGGTGCATCATTTATCATCTCGGTGTAATCTGGCACGCGAATAGCGTCAGTTAGCCCATTCGCTATTGCCCATTTAGCCTCTTGCTCAAGTGTAAGTAATAGCCCAGAATCAAGTCTGACAGCAAAGTCCGATGCCCGTAAATTAGCTATTAATACATTTTTATCTACGCCAACATTAGCAGAAACAATAGCCATAGCATCTGCAAAGTTTGTTTCTACAAATACTTGTGCACGCAAAAGCGCTTCTAAAAATCCTTTTGTTTGATCAGGATGAGTCAGAGCATATTCCTGTTGCACACCAATCAAGAAATATGGCGCATATACAACATCTCTAAACGTGATTGCTCGCTTCCCTAAACGCTTTTCTGCCGCAGTATGGATTGGAAACCATGTAGCAAGCGCATCAACCTCTCCATTCTCTAAAGCACCTATTAAATCACCCGGTGCAAAGTGCATCATAGTAATCGATTGAATTGGAATATTATGTGCAGCGAGTGAACGCCCCAAATAAAATTCTCCATTAGATCCTTTTGTTACCCCAATGTTCTTTCCTCTTAAATCCCTATATGTTTCAATATCTGCATTTCTATTTGCTACTATGGCCATGTGATTTCCAATACTCATGGTCTGAGCTAAGACAAAAATCTCTTCCTCCATCAGCCCACTATGCATAAATGGCGTTTCAGACCCCGCGCTAAATTGTACATCTCCTACAAGAAGCCCTTCTATTCCAGCTCTTCCATGCGCGTATGATGTATCAAATATCACCTCAAGTCCTGCATCCGTAAAATACCCTTTCTCTTCTGCAACATATACAAGCGAACCAACTAAAGACTTCGTATCAGCAAATACTACTTGCTCAATATCTTTTCCAGTCATCACATTGGCAGCAAATTCTGGTGTTTGTAATACCGAATAGATTCCACCTCCTAAAACACAAAGTAATATCGCAATAATTCCCCATTCCTTTTTCCCCATAGAAGTTTATTAAGTATGCAAACAGTATAACAAATATTACTCGTACGCAGAAATGCTTTTTAACGATCCTGAAATAATTTCGGACCAATGTGCGCGTAAAAAATCAGGTAATAGTTCTCCTTCTGCAATCGATTCTTTCCATACTATTTCTTCGAGTTCTACTTCTGTATGAGAACCACCAAGTTCTGCCAAAAAATCATTTCCGTTACTCACCTCATAAAAAAATTCCAAACTATAGCTTCCTCCCTCGTAAAAAAATTCATTAATAAACCGCAACTCCCCAACTTTAGCTGTTACCCCTAACTCCTCTTCTAGTTCTCTTACCAGCGCTGCCTTCATTGATTCATTATCATCGAGCTTTCCACCAGGCAAAGCATAATATGGTCGCCCTTTATGTTTTACAAGGAGCAATTTTCCGTCCGCAACAATCAGTCCTCTTACAGCAATTTTTGTTTCCATATATTCGTTATTAGTGCAGTCATTGTAACAATAGAGAAGCAAACTCGCAATGACATATCACAAACAGGGCTTTTTTGCTATACTGATCACATCATTCTTTAGAAGCTATCTATGCCAAGAGCAAAGACCAAGACCAAGGTCAAGGTCAATACAAAAACGAAAGCAATTGCAATTACGGGAATCGCTCTTGCTGCGGCTGGGGCTGCATATGCAGGATTTGCTATGCGAAATAATGGGTATTCAACATTTTCTGTTGAGTGTCATGATGGGTCATGGATGAACTGGAATGCACAAGTGCAAGAAATGGGATATAGAGGTGAAGACGCATACTCAGCTTTTCCAGGTATAGAATGTAGAACACCTAATGCTGTAAAAACAGGCGCACGCATTTTTTGTATGGATAAGCAAAATCCAGAAACAGGTAAAACTGGGATTAATTCGTGGAGCATGAGTGGAAAATGTCAGATGAACCAGAATAGATATAGAGATGGGTATAGAAATGGATATCGATTTGGTTATAATGTTGGCTATCAAGGACAAGCCGTAGAAGAAGCACCTCAAGAGAAAAAATCCGTTTTTAAAAAACCTTCTTTCTTGAAAAAATCATACTACACTAAGAAGAAATAATGTTCGCTAAGGCAAAACAACTTCTTTCGCAAAAAAGATCCTTCGTGATCTTTTTTGCGATATTGCTTTCTTTTGCTGCAGTCAGAATAGGCCTCATATTCTTCCTTGGGGATACGGCCTATGGATACGATGCAGGAATATATAGAAGAATTTTTTATGATTGCAGCTCTGGAGCACTAACTCCAGGTTCCCCGGGGTCACTCCTTTGCCCTATTACAAATGTGCTCCAGAGCATAGGTCTCTCGCTCGATAGCATTGTATTTGGCGTATACGTAGCTTTTGAACTACTCGCCATAGTGCTCATATACGAGCTATTCGCATATAAGTTACGCACATCATGGGCACTCTTTGGCACAGCCTTATTTACAAGCGCCACATTTACTCACATTTTTTTCACAGAATATTTTTTCCGCAATAGTATTGCCCTCCTTCTACTCCTCATTGCGCTTCGCTTTTTCCACAAACCACTCATTGTAGGTATTACTTCCTTTTTCCTTATACTGATTCATCCCATATCAATTCTACCTTTGGCTTTGACTGCACTCATTCTCTTTTGCACAAAAAGGAAAACATACCAATGGCAATTTTTAACAGGAGCCATGGGAATTATTTTTGGCATGCTCATTGCGCAAGGTGAGCTGCAATGGTATGTCAGGGAATTCTTGCAGCAATACATATATCCTACGGTGCTTTCTTCCGCAAGAAGTGCAGAATTTTCCGGAACATTTTTTTCATTAGCAAAAAGCTTTTTTGTGTATGTTCCGCTACTCCTGCTTATTTTTTATGGAATCAAATATTTCTATAAAACATATCCTGTTCTTTCTGCGTGGACAGTCAGTTGTCTTTTCCTCAGCATCCCCTTTATTCCGTTTGCAGAAAGACATACGTTGTACCTTTCAATCTCTCTCATATTTTTTGCAGCGCTAGGAGCAAAACACCTCTATGATAAAAAAGAACTCTCTCCTGCTATTTTATCTATCATGTGCATCTCTTGGGTATTCATCTGTACCAATTAGAACGGCTTACATCGCAAGAAGACGTCGTACGCATTATGCAGATGATTCATGTCATTCCACAAGAGGCCACCATTCTTACATTCTCATCACTCGATGCGCCTTGGCTTGTTGGATATACAAAAAACCAGGTGATTGCACCTGGCGTTTTTGATACAGACCCATGGCCTGACTTTTTTTGGAGATCGGTTGTACAAGGAGATTCCCAAGAGCTACTACATACATTTTTTTCTGCAATCGAGTTGGATATATATGTATACTCTCACCCTGATGATGCGGGCTTTGTGTATAATTTGTTATCTACTCATAGCGGTACCACACAGCTAACACCCCGGCTTTGGAAAATTAATCGCTAATCACTCATACCAGTTCTTTTACATAAAATACAGAAAGTATCAAAATGGGGGCATTATTTTTTTACTTGCCGTATAATTTGTTCGACTATATCATCAAGAGATAATTTATGGGTATCAAAAACAGTATACCCTGTAAACGCTTTTGCCTGCAAAACATCATAGAGATATGTGAATCTCTTTTCATCAGTTTCCTTTCCATTCTGAATATCTCTCTGTTTTACACGTTCAAGTAACACCTCAAATGGAGCCACCAATGAATACTTATATAGTTTTGCACCAAGCGCTTTCACAACAACCTCTAAATCCTGCAGTTTCTGTTCTACCAAACCACAATCAATAATGATATTACTTCCTTCTTCATATTTTTTTGTTACTTCCTCAAGTAACATGCCAAACGCCTGCTGATTGAAATCCGCCGTGGCCTTAGCTTTCGGTATAGAACGGCGCAGTTCATCCAAACTCAAATACTGAATATTTGATAATTGTTTTTTGATTTCTGCAGAGATTGTTGTTTTCCCTGAACCCTTCGGGCCATCTAGGACGATTATGAATCGTTTCATACATTCCTGTGACATAGTTGCGTTCATTAGTCATCCCATACAGTATACCTAACGAGTAAACCTATTAAAAGGTATAAGTAATACTATACATATAGGCACTTTTAGCGTATCCTGAAAAAATCAGACTAATGACTTTTTTATGCAACTTCCCAAAAGAAAACCCGGCAAATATGCTAACCAACCTTTAGATCCTTTTTTGACGCAGCAAAAATTTGATGAACTTTCGGCAAAACTCAATACACTTATAAAGCATAGCCGGCCAAAGTGGGCAACAGAAGTTAGCAGACTTGCCGAACTAGGCGATTTTTCAGAAAATGTTGAGTACCAACTCGCCAAAGGAAAACTCCGTGGTATAAATAGTGCTATTTTAAAAATTCAGTATCAAATTGACCACGCGCAAATCATTACCCCACCAAAAGGGACGCATGCAAAAATCCGGATTGGAAGTACGGTCACCATAAGCTCAGAAGGCAATGAAAAGATATATCAAATATTAGGAAGATCAGAAACGAACCCTGACAAAGGAATCATTTCCCACACGTCTCCTATTGGCGCGGCACTACTCAGTCACAAAGTTGGAGATAGCGTTGAATTAACGCTTCCAAATAAAACGATCTCTTGTACCATTATTCGTGTAGAATAATCTACAATTGCAAGAGAATAAAAAAACACTGCTAGTACTAGCAGTGTTTTTCCGTGCAGGCGTGGAGGGAATCGAACCCCCGCAAGAGGTTTTGGAGACCCCTGTACTGCCACTATACGACACGCCCATTGTGTGCACCATTATATCGCACCATAAGGTCTTTGACAAGACCTAAAGCAAAAAGCGCCTAAGGCGCTTTTATGCTTATTTTGTTTCTTTATGCATGGTGTGAACACCCTTCTTTCCAGTTTCTTCTTTCACGCAGTGTTTGCAGTACTTATTCTTTTCCAAACGATCCTTCAAACGAGGATTCTTTTGGTCATGATAGTTGATTTGCTTACACGCTGTGCATTGCATTTTGATGCGTCTATCTTGTGACATACGGCCATTATTAGTGGAACTATTTTCGTAGCGAAATTATATCGAACTTTTGCCAATCCGTCAAGCCCTATGCTGTGAATATTTTTGGCTTATCTTAGCCAATTATTGATTTGTTTCCAGTCAAAAATCGCTTTTTCTGTGCATGCCTGTGCATGATTATGGAGATATGCATGCATTGCTTCCCTATCTTCTAGTGAAATATCGGTTCCGATTTGCCCTTGAGTATATATCGTGATCAATGAATCGTCCTTAAGCGGATACCCCATATGTGCGAGTAAAAATACCATGAGTACATCAATCCACCAAATGCTCTCTTCTTCTAATACCGCTTCAATCCGTATAATCCAGGCCACAACCGTTTTATATAGTACCGTATCATGAGTGTCATTCTCTAATAGAAGCGAATGTAGTAGCTTCATGCCCGTTTTAAGCATAAGCAGCTGTGCCTCTGTATACCCTGCAAAGGCCATTTCTGGCTGTACACTGGTTGCATACCCCTGCTGCTTGCCTGGCGCTATACCTAATGAAATAACGCTCCCAGGCTCTAAATGGGGCGCATTCTTGCTTGTACTCTTTTTACTTCCCTTTGCTATCACAATCTGCTTTCCCCGCTCCTCGGTAAGTAAAGAAATTCTTTCATCAACCTCTCTATGGTTTGTCCGCGCAAGCACTACTGCTCGAGTAAACATCATAGGGCGCCATACATCTTGAAAGATTCCAAAATCACCATTGCGGCTTTCTCGTCTCTACTCACTTCCCCACCCATTTCATCTGCAGCTTGAGAACTGAGTCGCTCATCAGTAAAAACGATTGGTACATCTACTGTACTCTCTAGCTGTTTTACAAATTCACGGATTCTTTTTGTATGATGATTTTCTGATCCATCATCTAATGTCAGCGGTAATCCAAATACCACTTTATTTATGCCCTCTTCTTTTATTAAAGAAGAAAGTTTATGTACCTGCTCTGCTTTTGTTTTTGCGCTGATAATGCCATATGGTAACACAACATCGAGGCCTTCCTGATACCAGGCCATACCAATGGTTCGCTGTCCGTAATCAATCGCAAGTACATTCATATTAGATTTTTTCTGACGGTCTTTTTGTTACCACTTCTGGTCCATCTACAGTCAAAATAATAGTGTGTTCAAAATGCGCGTTCAGACTTCCGTCTTCCGTAACAATAGTCCATCCGTCTTCTTTTACATCCACTTCGTCTCCACCTAACGTAATCATCGGTTCAAGTGCAAGAACCATTCCTTCTTCTAATTTGATTCTACCAAGTGCCGGTTCGTCAAAATTCGGTACTGAGGGTTCTTCGTGTACTGCATGCCCAACTCCATGCCCAGTTAATGCTCTAATAATACCGTATCCTTGTGGCTTAATATATTTTTCAATCGATTTACCAATATCTCTGACAGAATTTCCAAGTGTGGCAGCTTCAATCCCCACAAACAATGATTTTCTTGTTGCAATAAGAAGCTGTTTTGTTTTTTCAGGAATGTTTCCTACAGGAACGGTAAGTGCAGTGTCTGTAAAAAATCCATTTCCTTTATTTCCCTTGCCACACCCTACTGGCCATTGCATACCAATATCAATACTGAAAATATCTCCATCTTGCAAAATTTTATCGTGACTCGCAATACCATGAACATTTTCTTCATTTACCGATGCGCAAATAGTACATGGAAATTTTGGATCCTGTTTACTAGAACGATATCCTTTAAACGCAGGTCTTCCACCAGCAGCAAGAATAAGCTCCTCTGCTTTTTTATCAATATCAAGTGTGCTCACTCCTGGAGCAGCCATATTCGCAATTGTTTCAAGAACCTCACCAAGAATTTTCCCTCCCTTTCTAATGTAGTCGAGTTCTTCTGAACTTTTAATCATTCCCATATTATATCTCTAATACTTGATGAATCTGCGCTGTCACTTCTTCAATTGGCGGCTGACCATCCACAATCACTAATTTTTCAATCGATTTGTAGTACGCACGAATTGGTGCGAGTGCGGCATTCCCTTGCTGCTCAATACGTTTTTCAATCACCGCTTCACTCGCATCATCAGCTCTTCCTTCACCTGAGTCAACTCTAGATTGCAGCCGTTCCCGAATAGTATCATCTGTAAGTGCAATTTCAATTGCTAGCGCTTCTTCTGCAATTCCTTTCTTCTCTGCATATGCGTGATATGCTTCTGCTTGATCTACTGTTCGAATCGCACCATCTAAAACAACTCCTTGTCCCGCATCAAGAAAGGTATCCATCTGCGCAAAGGCAAGTTTATAAATCAAATCATTAGACACGAGTGCCCCAGATTTCATTGCCTGCAATGTTTTCTTGTCTTCTGCATCTCCTTCTGGATCCGCATCAAGTGCACGCAATAAATCTCCTGTTGAGATATGTCCGTACGCAAGCTTTTCACACAGCTTTTTTGCCTGTGTACCTTTTCCACTTCCAGGTACTCCGAGTAGAATAATCATTTTTTTCATACTTTTTTTCCGTATTTATTCGTAAAATATGTCCGCGTTGCACTAAGTACCGCTTCTTTATCGTTATCACTAATCAAGTGCTTTTTTTCAAGACCATACAGTGCTTCTCTCATGTGTTTCAATGAAATTTTTCCATCCCCCATTCTGGCACGCTTGATGGTATCAATCATGAGCTGTTTTTCTTTGAGTGTTACGCTTGTGAGTGTTTTAAGACGAATAATTTCATCCATTTCAGCTTCACAAAGTGGCCACTGCGTTGTTTCAATTGATTTAGGTTGATTGAACCCAAACACGTAAGAAAAGAATCCCATAGAATGCTATTAGTGTCCTCACTATAGCAAAGAAGAATAGCTTATTCAAGGACTAAAAAAACATCTTTAGCAGATGTTTTTTTATGTGTGATTATACTTTGTCGTATTCGTGAACGTGTAATTGTGATTCGATTTGCTTTGCGATATCAATTGCTACAGCTACCACAATAAGGAGTGACGTTCCACCAATTGCAAGTGTCTGTGTTCCTGTCGCAGCTTGCAAGATGAATGGAAGAACAGCAATCAATCCAAGGAATGACGCTCCAGAGAACACTAATCGACTCATAACTTTTCCAAGATACAATTCAGTTTCTTTTCCTGGTCTAATTCCAGGAATAAATCCGCCCTGTCGTTGCAAGTTTTCTGCCATTTTTTGTGGTTGGAAAATTACCGCAGTATAGAAGTAAGTAAATCCAAATACCAAAATGAAGTATGACAGAGAATAGAATACTTGGTTGTTAAAGAGTGTAATGGTATACGCAGAAATAGTCGCAAGCGTTCCCGTTCCGTTCACAAAGAGCTGCGCAAGCATCGGTGGAAATAGAACCACAGAAATTGCGAAGATAATTGGGATTACACCAGCCGTGTTTACCCGAAGTGGTAATGAAGACTGCGTTCCACCAAAACTTCTTGAACCAATCATGCGCTTTGCATAATTCACTGGAATATTTCGTTGTCCTTCATTAATGAAGACAACCGCTACCACAGTCACCAATGCTACTACTGCAAACATGATGTAAAGCATGAGATCTGCAGGGTTGTAGTTGAGGTATGCTTGTTGCAATGCCCGTGGCAAAGCTGCAATAATACCAGCAAAGATAAGAAGTGAAATACCGTTTCCAATACGCTTTTCTGTAATAAGCTCACCAATCCACATAAGGAACACTGTTCCTGCAGTAGTCGTAAGCAGTACATTTACATAAAGCATGGTTGTCATGTTTGGCAAAATTTGTACCGATGACTGCCCAAGGAGTTGGATAAGTCCAAACGCTTGAAGCATCGCTAGTGGCACTGATACAAGCCGAGTATACATTTGAATTTTAGCCTGCCCAGATTCACCTTCATTTTTAAGCTCTTCAAGTTGTGGTACAACCATTTGCAAGAGCTGGAAGATAATTGAACTCGTAATGTATGGTGCTACACCAAGCATTACTACCGAAAAGTTTTCTAATGTTCCACCAGAAAACACATTCAAAAGACCCAAGATTTGGTTACTTTCTAAAAATGCTCTCAAGTTGTTTACATCAATACCCGGTACCGGAATATGAGCTGCAACACGAAACAAGACAAGCATTGAGAGAACAAAGAGAATACTTTTTCGCAAATCCTCTACTCTCCAAATTCGACGAAGTAGTTCCATACGTAATAGGTAAAAACCGAATCATGGTGGATTCGGAGATTAAGTTAGAATTGTACGCTGCCGCCCGCTTTTTCAATCGCTGCAAGAGCACCTTTACTGATAAGACATCCTTTTACTGATACTTTCTTATCAAGTGTTCCTCGGTTAACAATTTTTACCCCTCGCTGTGGCTTTTCAATAAGCCCGATTCTTGTTAAGAGTGCTGGAGAGATAATATCTCCATTGTTGCACGCTCTTGAGATCATAGCAAGAGTTACTGTTTCTTTCTTTGGGTGGATACTATTGAACCCACGCAATTTTGGAATTTTTTGAAGAGCAGCCTTAAACCCTCTTCGCTGTGCTCCACTTTTACCACCAGAACGAGCTTTTTGACCTTTTTGCCCACGTCCAGCCGTTGTTCCTTTTGTAGAACCATTTCCACGACCAACTCTGCGGCTCGTTTGTTTAGCAGTTCCAGTTGAAGTAATTGTATGTGCTGATAATGCCATATAATTGATATTATGAAGCTACTTCTGTAACTGTTGATTCTTTTTTCTCAACTTTTTTAGGAGTTGTAACTGGTGCTTTCTTTACTGGCGCCTTTTTTACGGGTGCTTTCTTTACTGGCTTCTCTGTTACGGCAACTTCTTTTGCTGGTGCTACAGCTTGTTTTTTCTTTGCATATGCAAGTGCTCTTGGAAGAAACTTTTGCAATGCATCAAATGTTACTTTTGCATTTGTTACTTTATTGTTTGTCTTTCCAAGCATCTTTGCTGATGCGTTTAAAAGACCTGCAAGTTCTAAAATAGTACGAGTCGCTCCACCTGCAATGATACCAGATCCTTTTGGTGCTGGTTTAATCATTACTTTTGCAGCTTTGTACTTAGCCTCAACTCTGTGAGGAATTGTTTCATTTACAAATGGAATAGTAAGCATTGTTTTCTTAGCCTGCGCAACTGCTTTTCCTACTGCAATTTGCACATCTTTTCCTTTTGCAACACCATATCCAACGCGACCCTTACGATCACCAATAATGATACAAACACGGAAACTCATTTGCTTACCACCTTTTGTCACACGAGTTACACGAGCAAGATCAATAATCTGCTGATCAAATTCAGGTTTTTCTCGTTTTTGTTTTGGTCTTCTATTACCCTTTCTCATATAGATAGTAGGCTATTAAAATTGCAATCCGCCATCGCGTGCACCGTCAGCAGCTGCTTTTACGCGGCCGTGAAATGCAAGACCAGAGCGATCAAATACAACTGATGTGACGTTAACGTCTTTAGCTTTTTGTGCGAGTGCTTTTCCTAACTGATATGCTACCGCAATCTTTCCTTTTCTTTCTCCAGCATCTCCTGAGGCGTCCTTCTTGCTGTTTACACTTGTAAGTGTTTTTCCTGAGGCATCATCGATAAGTTGAATACTCATTCCGATTAGTGAACGAGAAACACAAATTCGAGGACGTTCTGCAGTTCCAGAAATCTTAGCACGGACGCGCGCGTGTCTGCGTCGTCTTTGTTGTTCTCTTGTGAGCTTTGATGTTTTCATATAGACTTTCTATTGCGCGGTTATGCTGCTTTCGCAGATTTACCAGCTTTACGTCTAATTACTTCTTCCATGTACTTAATACCTTTTCCTTTATATGGTTCAGGTTTTCGAATCGCTCTAATTTCTGACGCAATCTGACCAAGCTTTTCTTTATTAGCACTGTTTAAAGTAATAACGTTTTTTTCAACTGAAGCTTTCACTTCTGCTGGCATCGTATAAATAACTGGATGAGAGAATCCAACCTCAATTTTGAGATCAGTTCCTTGCATTGCTACACGGTATCCTACTCCATTTACTTCAAGTTGTCTTGTAAACCCTTCAGAAACACCAAGCACCATGTTTTTTACATGAGCAGAGAATGTTCCCCAAAGAGATCGTTCAAATTTTTCTTCTTTGTTTTGTACATCTACGGTCGCAACGCCATCAGCAATATTGATAGTCACCAATTCATGAACAGGACGAGAGAGATCTCCCTTTGGTCCTTTCACAGCCAAAATGCTATCACTTACTGTCACAGTGACTCCCGTAGGGATTTCAATTGTCTGTTTTCCAATACGTGACATAAAATACGTGTTACCATAGTTCACTGCTAATTGCTCGACAAGACAAGCCCTTAGCAGTGAACTACGACAAAATTAATACACTGAACAAATAATTTCACCACCAATTCCCTTTTGACGTGCATCTTTATTCGTCATCAGGCCAGCTGATGTAGAAACTACAGCGATTCCGTAATCGTTCAAGATACGTGGCATCTCATCAGCCTTGCGGTACATTCTGTGCCCTGGCTTTGATTCGCGCTTGATCTCACGGATGGCTGGTTCTCCATCAGAGTATTTTAGTGATAAAACTAATGTCGGTGTTGGGTTGTTTTCGTCTTTTACAGCATCAATATAACCTTCTGCATGTAAAAGCTCAGCAATTGCTTTCTTCACTTTAGAAAGTGGCATTGAGACGCTTGACTTGCGAATCACTTGCGCATTTCTAATGCGAGTAAGCATGTCTGCAATTGGATCTGTCATCATACCTATATAACTAGTGTTCATGATTCATATCTGCATACTGTATATGCACATACGAATCATGAACGAATAATACTACCAACTTGATTTACGTACTCCTGGAAGTTTCGCATCATTTGCGAGTTCCCGGAAGCAAATACGACATAGTTGAAACCGTCTCATGAACCCTCTTTTACGACCACATTCGATAACGCGACCGTTTTTCTTTGTTACCATGCGTTTGCATCGAGCAACAGTTCGAGACATGAACTTTGGCTTCCTCTTTGATTTTGCGATTTGTGCAAGTGTTGCCATATTACTTAATTTTATCCATATCCTTGAATGGGAATCCAAGTTTTTTAAGAAGTAGTGCTCCACCCTTCTGATCTTCAGCAGATGTAGTTACTATTACTTGTAAACTGTGGATCTTATCAGCACTATCAGCGCTAATTTCAGGGAATGAAATGTTTTCTTTAATTCCTAGAGAATAGTTTCCTTTTCTATCAAAACTTTTCGCACTGATTCCGCGGAAATCTCTTACACGTGGAAGCGTCAAGTTTACTAATCGATTCAAGAATTCGTACATTGTTGCACCACGAAGTGTAACGCATGCACCAATTTCCATTCCTTCACGTAATTTGAAGTTAGAAATTGAAAGTCTCGCTTTCGTTCTCACTGGCTTTTGCCCGGTGATTTGTCGAAGTGTGTTTTCAACATTCTCAATGAATGATTTATCCTTTGAGTGTCGTCCAAATCCAACGTTGAGGGTTACCTTTTCTACTGCAGGAACATCCATGATGTTTGCAATTCCAAGTTCTTCCTTCAAAGCAGGAGCCACTTCCTTTTTATATTTTGTGTATAATACTGGTTCCATATAATACTAATCAATTAGTTCACCAGTAGTCTTCGCAATCCGCACTTTTTTTGATCCCTCTTTCTTATACCCAACGCGAGTTGGTTTTTTACCCTTAGGATCAATAAGCATCACATTAGACATATGGATTGGAGCTGGAAGTTCAATAACTTGCCCCTGATATCCACGCTGACGTGATTTCATGTGCTTTTTTCGAAGGTTCATTCCATCAACTACCACATAAGACTGGTTTGTCTTTTTGTTTGTGATAATTTGAAGAACTTTACCGGTCTTCCCTCTCATGTCTTCACGACCTGAAAGGATTTTTACATTGTCACCTGTTTTAATCTTCATAGGATTATAATACTTCAGGAGCTAATGATACAATTTTTTGGTATCCTCTCCCGCGGAGTTCTCTTGCGATAGGTCCGAAAATACGAGTTCCCTTTGGTTCCTTTGTTTTCTTGTCGATTACTACCGCTGCATTTTCATCGAAACGAATATATGTTCCATCTTTACGACGATATTCTTTTCGTTGTCGCACAATTACAGCATGAATCACCTCACCTTTTTTTACAAGGCCACGTGGAGCAGCTTCTTTAATAGTACAAGTAACGATGTCACCAAGTCGTGCATATCGTTTTTTGTATCCACCAAGAACACGGATCACCATGAGCTTCTTTGCGCCTGAATTGTCTGCTACCTTGAGCATTGATTGATGTTGGAGCATATTCGCTAGTAACGGTTGTTAAGCTTGGGTGCGGTCGTTTACACGAGTCGCCATCGTTTTGTTTTACTAAATGGTCGGCATTCTTGAAATGTGACAGTGTCACCAACAGCTGCCGAGTTCTTTTCATCATGGACAGCATATTTCTTGCTAGTCCAGTATTGTTTCTGATATTTACTATGCATTTTTCTTGTTTTCACAAGTACATGAATAGTTTTTTGACCAGGAGCACTTACCACTTCACCGGTAAATTCTCGGTGAATCACCTTCTTTGGCTCTTGGTTGTTTTCTGTGTTTGTAGTTGCCATAGATAGTGGTTAGGCTTGTGCCAATTCTGATTGACGTAAGATAGTCAGGATGCGAGCAATGGTTTTTCTTGCTACTGAAATCTTGTGAATTGTTTTGAGTTGGCCTTCACTTGCTTTGAAGCGAAGTTCTCTCAATTCTTGCCGAGTTTCAGCAAGCAATTCTCGCAAATCCTGCACTGATTTTTGTTGTAATTCCTGCAGCTCCATATTCGCTAAACTTTCTTAATAAATTTGACTTGCACTGGAAGCTTGTGTCCTGAAAGGATCAATGCTTCGCGGGCTTTTTCTTCGGTAATCCCTTCAAGTTCGAAGAGGATTGTTCCTGGTTTTACAGTTGCCACATAATGGTCTGGCGCCCCTTTACCCTTACCCATCGGCATTTCAGAACCTTTTCTGGTTACCGGACGGTCTGGGAAAATTCGGATCCACATTTTTCCACTTCGACGAATGTATCTTGTGATCACACGACGAGCAGCTTCGATTTGTCTAGATGATACCCATGAGTGAGTTTGACTCACAATAGCGTAACTTCCAAAGGCAATCGTGTTAATCCGAGTCGCAACTCCTTTATTCATGCGACGTGGCTTATGCCATCTTCTGTGTTTAACTTTTTTTGGTAAAAGCATATGCGTCGACTATTTTCTTGGAGTTCTTGGTCGGCGTGATGGTCTTCTTCCTTGCGCCTTCTTTGAATCATCCTGTTTAAACTTGTCTTTTGGAGCAAATAGTTCACCTTTGTAAATCCACACTTTAACTCCGATCTTTCCGTAAATTGTGTGTGCCTCTACAAATCCGTAGTCCACATCACTTCTGATCGTAATCAATGGAACTTTTCCAGCTGAAAGTGTTTCTGTTCGAGCAATTTCAGCACCATTCAATCGACCAGATACTTGGATTTTTACTCCTTGTCCCTGTGCGTTCATCACGCGTTCGATTGATTGCTTCATTGTTCGTCTAAATGGAATACGTCTTTCAATGTCAGACGCGAGTACTTGTCCAACGATTGACGCAGAAAGTGCAGGTGATGCAACTTCTCTTACGTTAAGTCGTACTTTTTGTTCCATTTTTGTGATCTTTCGCTCAATGTGTTTTCGAATCTCATCAAGCCCCTGTCCTTGTCTTCCAATGATGAACCCCGGCTTTCCAGCCAAAATTGTTACTGTAAGATTTTTTGGACCACGCTCAATACTCATTGAATCGATATGTGCATTTTTGCACTTATGACCAATGTAATTTCGGATAGCAAGATCTTGCAAAGATGCCTTTGCATAATCATTCTTTTTTGCAAACCACTTTGAATCCCATCCGTAAGTTACGGGTGTGCGGTGAATTTTTGGATGTACTTTGTGACCCATAGGATTATTCTTCTAGTACAAATGAATTCATGACTTAGATAAGAGCTTTATGCTTCTTCTTTCTTTGGTTCTTCTTTCTTCACATCTTTCTTAGATGCTTTTTCGGCCTTTTTTGCTGCCTTCTCTTTTTTGTCTGCAGCGTCTTCTTTTTTCTTTAGTATTCCTTTGTCAACCGCTCCTTCTAAGACAATCGTTACATGAGAACTTCTCTTTTTCAATCCCGATGCTCTACCGAACGCTCTTGGCATCCATCTTTTAAGCGTAACACCTTGATCTACGAACGCTTCACTAATCTTTAAATTCTCTATGTCCATGCTGTGATTATGTACAGCGTTGGCCATTGCAGATTCAATAAGTTTCTTTACTGGCAATGCAGCGTGCTTTTTTGAAAACTGAAGCTGGAGTACAGCTTCTTGCACCTTCATACCACGAACAAGATCAACCAAAAGTCGAACCTTTCTAGGTGAGATGCGGAGATTTCTGAGTACAGCTTTTGTTTTCATATATTCTAATCAGTGTTGCTATTTATTTCCCTTTCGCGAGTCGACCTCCATGAGAGACAAACTTACGAGTAAGTGCAAATTCACCAAGCTTGTGTCCAACCATATTCTCGTCAACCAAAAGCTCTGTAAATGTGCGTCCGTTATGAATCATAAATTTCATTCCCACCATCTCTGGTGTAATGGTTGAGCTTCGTGCCCAGGTTTTGATGGCCTTTTTGTCTCCGCTGTCCTTTGCTTTCTGAATCTTCTTCATAAGCGTTGGATCAACGAATGGCCCTTTTTTCAAACTTCGTGACATACAATTATGTATATTCTGGGTAATATTATTTCTTTTTCTTCTTTCTTCTTTGAACGATGAACTTGTTGGTTCCCTTTTTCTTCTTTCTTGTCTTTACACCAAGTGCTTTCTTTCCCCAAGGTGTTTTTGGACCACCTTTGTGTCCTACAGGTGAATGTCCTTCACCACCACCATGCGGATGATCAACTGGGTTCATGTTCTTACCCTTCACTGTTGGTCTCCAACCCATGTGGCGTTTTCGTCCAGCTTTTCCGAGTCTTACGAGTCGGTAATCGGGATTTCCTACGCGTCCTACGGTTGCGTGGCACCCTCTCATGACCAATCGCATTTCTCCTGATGGAAGTTTTACTTGCGCATACTTTCCTTCAATCGCTTGCAATTGTGCCGCGAGTCCAGCTCCACGTACCATCTGTCCACCTTTTCCCGGTTCAAACTCGATGTTGTAGATAAACATTCCTTGTGGAATGTGTTCTACTGGCATACGAGCTCCAGGAACAGCTTCTACCTTTGCCTCTGAAGACACAATTTTGTCTCCAACCTGTGCGCCGGCATATCCGAGGATATACGCTTTTGATCCATCTTCGTATCGCACAAGAAGGATTCTTGGTCCACGATTCGGATCGTACTCAACAGCCATTACTTCACCAGTCACATCATAGTTTCGGCGTGAGAAGTCAACCATTCGGTATAGACGTTTCACCCCACCACCTCTGTGACGAACGGTAATTCTACCAGTGTTGTTACGACCTGCATGAGATTTAAGTCTCTTTACAAGTGTACGTTCTGGTTTTTTCTTTGTAATATCTGAAAAATCTTGGACACTTGCCTTTCTTCTTCCGGGGGTAGTTGGTTTGTAGACTTTTACTGGCATATAATATCAGCTTAGACACCTTCATGGATACTGATCGTCTGGCCTTTTGGCATGATGACGATAGCTTTTTTAGTTGCACTTCTTCGTCCAGTTCTACGACCGAAACGGACAACTTTTCCATCAGTGTGGATGATGTTTACTTTTGCAGGCATTTTACCGTAGAGTGCATGTACTGCATTTTTCACATCGATTTTTGTAGCGTCTCTTGTTACCTTAAATGTGTATTGGCCCATTGCTTCTTGCTTTGACATTTTTTCGCTAAGCATTGGACGAATAAGTACTCTTTTTGCCATTGCAGCAGAAGATTGTACTGCTTTTTTTTCAGTTTTTGGCGCTTCCGCTTCAACTTTTTTGTCTTTTTTCAAAATTGCCATACTGATTATTTGTTAAATCTTGCCTCAAGAGCTTGTACTGCTTCTTTTGAAGCAATAACAAACTGATGATGAAGTAAATCAACAACGTTTACATCTTCAGCTCGTTGCATGTCAACTCTTTGCATGTTTCGAGTTGCTAATGCAAGTTTTTCATCTTTACCAGCGACTAGTACTAATGTTGTCTTTCCAACTCCTGGCATAACTGATCGGAGTGTTGCGAACGTTTTAGTCTTTGCGTCTTCAGGCATTTGTTCTACCACCATCAGGGTGTCAGAGCTTACCTTGTCTGAAAGACACATAGTAACCGCTTTCTTGTTCATCTTTCTGTTTACTTTTTGTACAAAATTTCTATCGTTTCTTGGACCAAAAGTTACCCCACCACCTTTCCAGATTGGTGAACGTGTAGAACCGTGACGAGCACGACCTGTTCCTTTTTGCTTCCAAGGTTTTCTACCACCACCACGAACTTCACCTTTTGTCTTTGTGTGAGCCCATGGCTGACGTGCATTTGCTTCAAGAGCAAGATACACTTGGTGAACCAATGTTTTGTTTGGAGCAACTGCAAATACTTCATCAGCAGCGTCAAGCTCACCTGACTTTGTTCCTTGATTGTTATATACAGGAAGTTTCATATGCAACTATTTAGCTGATTCCTCAGTTGCTGCTACCGGAACTTCCGCTTCAGCTGGTGAATCTTCTTTTGGTGCTTCTTCAACTGTTTCAGGAGTTGCTGGAGCTTCTTCTGCTTCTGCTTTTGGAGCAGCTTTTTCTTTTGCAGGTTCAGCTTTTGCTTCTCTTACTGGTTCGATTTTCCCTTCACTTGTCTTGATGATGAGTAGTCCACCGCGAGCACCAGGAATGGCACCTTTGATAAGCAATTCACCGTTTTCAAGATCAATGTCAAGAATTTCGAGATTTTTTACTGTTACGCGATCAACACCCATGTGTCCACCCATCTTTGTACCTTTAAATACACGAGCTGGACCTGTGGCTCCAATAGAACCTGGCATTCTGTGCTGATCTTTGTGTCCATGAGTTTTTGGTGATCCTTTAAAGTTCCAGCGTTTTACAACACCTTGAAACCCTTTACCTTTTGATGTTCCTACTACTTCTACTTTTTCACCTTTTTCAAAGATGTTTGCAGTGAATGTATCACCTCTTTCAAGACCATGGTCATCGCTTTTTGTTGCGATGTCACGCATAACCTTTACCGCTTTAAGACCTTGTAGATGTCCTTGTTGCGCTTTTCTTAGGCGAAACTGCTTTTGATCTCCAAATCCGATTTGAACTGCACTTACGTTATCACGTTCAGCAGTTTTAACTTGTGTTACTACACATGGGCCAGCCTTAACACGAGTAACGGGCACTACACTGCCGTCCTCACGAAATACTTGCGTCATGTTGAGTTTTGTTCCAAGAATGAACTTCATACCTTTATCAATTAGGCCAGAGGACCTTCATCCATCTAAAAAACTAGAAGCAGTGCCCCCAAACAACTTGCTTAGGACATACTTCTAGCTTTCTACTTAAGAAAACGTTGTGACAGGGTTATTTTAATCGAACAGATCTCCATACCTACTTTTTGCGGGGTAGATGTTTTTCTCTTGCGAACAAGGAATCTTATCTACACTACGAGAGTAAGCGATTTTTTGATGTGGCCATAGTGTACATCTTATGTGATGCACTGTCAAGCCACTTATGTGGGTACTTTTGTAAGGGACTTCCGAATGAGCTATTCAGCGCTCGTCTCCCCTCTCCTTCAGCGGGGAGATGAGCGCTAAAACGCATCATCTTTACATCATTTTGATCTCTAGATCCACACCACTTGGTAAGTTCAAGTTCATGAGCGCATCTACAGCCTTTGGTGTTGGGCTGAGAATATCAATGAGTCTCTTGTGAGTTCTCATTTCGTACTGCTCTTGAGCTGTTTTATGAACAAATGTTGATCTGTTCACAGAAAACTTATTGATTGTGGTAGGAAGTGGTACTGGACCAACAACCGTTGCACCATTGCGTTCAGCAGTTTCAACAATTGTTTTTACCGCAGCGTCGATGATTTTATTGTCGTAAGCACGCACTTTGATACGTACTCGTGGACCTTCTTGTTTTTTTTCTTCTTGTTTTTCTTCTTTTGGCATAAATGCGTCGATAAAAGAGCGAATTGAATCACCAAGAGGGGCAACTATGTGCCCCTCTATGAGTGAATCTTACTTGACGATTTTTGTTACTACCCCAGCACCTACAGTTCGACCACCTTCACGGATCGCGAATCGCATTTCATCTTCCAAAGCAACTGGAACGATGAGCTTGATAGTTAGGTTAATTGTGTCACCTGGCATTACCATTTCAGTTCCTTCAGGAAGTACACATTCACCAGTTACATCAGTTGTACGGATGTAAAATTGTGGTTTGTATCCCTTGAAGAACGGTTTGTGACGTCCACCTTCTTCTTTTGTCAAAGCGTATACTTTCGCTTCAAATTCAGTATGTGGAGTAATTGTTCCTGGTTTAGAAAGAACTTGTCCACGTTGAATGTCTTCTTTTTTCACACCACGAAGGAGGATACCAGCATTATCACCAGCTTCACCTTGTTGGAGTGATTTGTTAAACATTTCAACACCTGTAACAGTTGTTTTTGAAACTTCCTCTCCCATTCCTACAATTGCAATTTCTTCACCAACTTTTACAACACCACGGTCGATTCGACCAGTAACTACTGTTCCACGTCCTTCAATTGAAAATACATCTTCAATTGGCATCAAGAAGTCTTTATCAAGAGCTCTTTCTGGAGTTGGAATGTAATCATCCAAAACTTTAAGAAGATCCAAGATTGGCTTTGAAGCCGCTTCATCTGAAGGATTTTCAACAGCTTTAAGAGCACTACCACGAATAATTGGAGTAGTATCTCCTGGGAATTCGTATTTGTTCAAAAGATCTTTAATTTCTTCTTCTACAAGGTCAATAAGTTCTGGATCAGTAACTTGATCGATCTTGTTCAAGAATACCACGATGTAAGGTACACCTACTTGACGAGCAAGCAAGATGTGTTCTCTTGTTTGTGGCATTGGACCGTCTGCAGCTGAAACGACGAGGATTGCTCCATCCATTTGTGCAGCACCGGTAATCATGTTCTTTACGTAATCAGCATGACCTGGACAGTCAACGTGAGCGTAATGACGTGCTTCAGTTTCATATTCCACATGAGCAGTCGCGATGGTAATACCACGTGACTTTTCTTCTGGAGCAGAGTCGATTTCATCGACATTCTTAGTTTGAGCAGTCAAACCATGTGCAGCAGCAACTTTTAAGATAGCTGCTGTAGTGGTTGTCTTACCATGGTCAACGTGACCGATAGTACCGACATTCACATGCGGTTTATTTCTTTGAAATTCCTCAGCCATACGGCAAATTCGTTCCCCGCACTGCACTCGAGTGGTCGAAGCAGTTTTGTAATCCAGCGGTGTACATGGGTCTCCCCATGCATGTTTGTAAATAGATATAAAATATGCCTTTTTAGGGCGACGGGATTATACCTAAATTTAAAAGCCTCGTCAAGTTCCGAGGCCCTTATATGGGGATAGCATTGAGTACTAAATAGGTTCATCAAGAAAAACATGTGGCTGAACGTCATCGAGCCGTCTCTCTGGAGCCGTAAATTCATATGCTTTTCCCTCTTGTGTAGCCTTTTTTGGAACATTTCTATATGCTTTTTTTGTCATCTCCCATCTAAGCGGCATTGATGGAATTGGCGTTTCATACAGATACTCTTCGTCAGAAGATTCCGCCTCAACCTCTACTGATTCATTCGGAACTACCTCAAGGCCCGGTTCTTGTTTTATAGCTGCATCGGCTGCAAGTCGTTCCTCTTCTTCATGTTCTTCCTGCATTTGTTCTGAAATTTCTTTATATTCAGCCCGAATCCTGTCTTCTCTCCAGCTACAAATATCTCTATTTGCATCTTCTACAAAGATTTCTGGCGTAAATGCCTGTGGCTCTTCCATAATAACAGCTGCCTCTTCCACTTCTTCATGCATGCAGCACATATCATCTCCTCCATAAGCCAGTTCTATCAGATATTCGTACTCATCAAGCGAGAGCATCACAACATCTCCCTCCCCTTCTTCAGAGAGAAGGACAAGTTTGTCGCCTGTCTGATTGACGATTTTTTTGAGTTGTTTTAATCTATCACTCATAAGAAAATAGGAATATATCGATTATATCGAGGGTTTCTCTACTCGTCAAGTCAAGTATCCCCTATACATTTTTATAATAGAAAAGCCCGACCGAAGTCGAGCTCTACCCCTTCTCCGCGCGATTGCGCGAAGCCCACACCATCAGCGATGGCAGAACATGGCCCCCTGGTGGGTCTCATGCGTTGATCGTCGAATCGCGCTGGGCCCAGGATCAGGCCTGCTGAGATCCTTGCGGCAGATTATGCCTGGCTGCACGAGGAGAATGCAAATCCCTTCTTCAGGACAGACAATCTCACCGAGCCCCTTAGGAGCCCCAGGCACTCCTTCAGCCCTCAGATGTCTGAAGGAAAAACGCCAGTTCGTAGCGTAGATGTGGCAACGAGTGCTCCACTTCTGATCCAGATTTTCATCCAGACAGACGGCACGAACCGCGAGCGGAGTACCCGGCTCCTTCAGCTTCTTAGTCATAGGCGTGGAGACTCCCCCACAGCCGATCACTAGCAGACACAGCATGAGGCAGCGCATAGCGTACCTCCTTTTGGTATGACCCCACTCAAGGTGGGGAATAAATGAACTTACCATACTTAGGCACGCTTGTCAAGAGACAAGGCTAGACCTAATGAAAAAATTGGAAAACTCAGTTTTTATTGATAAATAACAAAAAACACCCACCTATGGTGAGTGTTTTTCGATTCGCTACCAATTAGCTTTGCAAAGTTGCAAGAAGTCCACATGTTACACGTGACAAAGATGAACGTCTAATCGATCCCTGCATATCGAGATATGCAAGTCGACAGAGTCACTTCCTGGTTTCCCAGGAGCATTCTCCAGAAAGGAGGTGATCCATCCACAGCTTCCGCTACGGATGCCTTGTTACGACTTTACCCTGATCGCTGATCTTACCTTCGTCCCCATACAGGGCCTTCGGGCACTACCAACTCTCGTGGTATGACGGGCGGTGAGTACAAGACCCGAGAACGTATTCATCGCGCCGTGGCTGATGCGCGATTACTAGCGAATCCAACTTCATGCAGGCGAGTTTCAGCCTGCAATCCGAACTGAGACCGGTTTTTTGGGATTAGCTCCCCCTTGCGGGTTGGCAACCCATTGTACCGGCCATTGTATCATGCGTGTAGCCCCAGACGTAAGAGCCATGCTGATTTGACGTCGTCCCCACCTTCCTCCTCGTTACCAAGGCAGTCTCCTATGTACATTTAACATAGGATAGGGGTTGCGCTCGTTACCCGACTTAACGGTACACCTCACGGCACGAGCTGACGGCAACCATGCAGCACCTGTATAGCAATCCTCGAAGGGGGCCTCTGTTTCCAAAGGCTTACAGCTATATGTCAAGTCTGGGTGAGGTTCGCCGCGTATCATCGAATTAAACCGCATGATCCTCCGCTTGTGCGGGTCCCCGTCTATTCCTTTGAGTTTTAGTCTTGCGACCGTACTTCCCAGGCGGTGCACTTAACGCGTTAGCTTTTTTCAACGGCACTGGAAGGGTCGAAACTTCCAATACCTAGTGCACATCGTTTACAGCGTGGACTACGGGGGTATCTAATCCCCTTCGCTACCCACGCTTTCGTCCATGAGTGTCAGGCATGTTCTAGCAGACTGCCTTCGCCTTTGGTGTTCCTATAGATATCAGCGCTTATTACGACTACACCTATAGTTCCGTCTGCCTCTCCCAGCCTCAAGCCTTACAGTATCACTGGCAGTCCTGATGTTAAGCATCAGGATTTGACCATTGACTTATAAAGCAACCTGCGGACGCTTTACGCCCAATAAATCCGGACAACGTTTGAGGTCTCTGTATTACCGCTGCTGCTGGCACAGAGTTAGCAACCTCTTATTCATATGGTACCGTCACAAATTCTTCCCATATAAAAGCAGTTTACACCCCGAAAGGCGTCTTCCTGCACGCGGCATTGCTCCGTCACACTTTCGTGCATTGCGGAATATTCTTGACTGCAGCCTCCCGTAGGAGTCTGGGCCGTGTCTCAGTCCCAGTGGGTCGGGTCACGCTCTCACGCCCGATACTGATCGAAGTCTTGGTAGGCCTTTACCCCACCAACTAACTAATCAGCCATAGGCCCCTCTTCGAGCGAAAAACTTTACATGAGAATGACTTGCGTCCCCTCATGACTATCGGGTATTAATCCATCTTTCGATGAGCTATCCCCGACTCGAAGGTAGGTTACCAATGTGTTACTCTCCCGTTTGCCGGTCCGTACCCCATATTTCCGAAGAAAAGCGGGGCCGATCCCTCGACTTGCATGCCTTAGACATGCCGCCAACGTTCGTCCTGAGCCAGGATCAAACTCTCAATGAAAACTGTCTCACGACAGTGTTGAAAGTTATAATCTTTTCTCTTGGAAAAGAGAAAAGGCTAAGTTCTTTGTTGGTTTGTTGTTTGTTTGTTTTGTTTGAATAGACGTTCGTTTCCTTGTCACATGTAATATGTGAACAATGTTTTGAACTTCACCTTACAATTTTTGCAAAATTGTAATTGGTTGCGAATTGTAATGAGCAATCTTTTTTCACCGAGCCGTGTTTCAATCCAGCTTGGAGTAAAGAAAAAAGAGAAACTGTTTCATGAGCTCGAATTGTTTCCAGCTCATGATGTCGTTACTCTTTTTTTCCCAGTCCCTTGATTCAAGGCTTAGGAAAATTATTTGTTGTCAATGTCGTCAATTGATTGCTCGCATATTATATAGAGGCTTCGGTAAAGTGTCAAGCATAGAGTCTGGGGATAATGGGGATAAGTTGATTATATATAGGCTTACATCTACTTACGCTTATTATCTATATCTTGCCAGCACCTTCTAAATCCAAAATGTATGAGGAAATATATGGCCTATAGGCTTCCTTCAATGAAGGTAAAAGTGCCTGATAACTGCCTAATTTACCCTTACAAGATGAAGCGCCACAGGCACATCTCAAATCTTTTTCAGTTTGCAGCAACAGTGATGAGTCATACCTCACGATAATCATTGCATAATCAATGGTAAGGTGCTCTCCCTTTTGAATATCACGCATGGCGACAACAACGGTACGACCCTTGATTCCAGTATTTGGTTCACATGAATGATTCATATTTGAAAAAGGTGGCAAAGGGTCCACAAACAACCAGACATCTTCTCCATCCCAATAGATTGGAATGGTATAAATTGACGGAACCGATACAGTAGCACCAGCCAATACGTATATCGATTCTCCTTTTTTTATATTTCTTTTTGCAAAAATACCCTTTCCTATATTTGCACTTACTTCCTTTGTCTCAATATTTTTTTCTATATCAAAAAATGAAAATGAGCACTCTTTACTCGATAAATCTATTTGATTATCAGATACAAACATATGCTGTTTTAACGCAAATCAATTAAACGCTGCGTAGAAAGATTATATTGATGATGCTGATATTTATTCTTTGGGTTATCTAATCCAAGTAAATTATGAGCATAAAGATATCGTTCGCTTTCTAGTGGCTCCCCTGGATAGCAATTAAGTACCCACTGTTCATGATGATTGATATACGCATTAGGCAAAGACACTACTCCCTTTGCCAATAAATACAATACGGTGATTTCCTCCAAAAAGAAGTCAGCTTGCCCCTGTGTCAACCTTCTTTCCTGGGCATCTCTTTTTATAGCACGCCTAAATGAATCATCTTTTTTGTATATTTCTTTTATCTTCTGCAAATATAACCCGAGATCTCGAAATTCTAATAGCAACTGCGCCCAAGTGAAAAAAGAAAATGATGGAATAATCCATGCTGGATTTTTTTCAAGAAGCTTAAGCATACCGTTTTTATGAGAACTCATTTGGTTTACGTATGTATTTCTAAGTTTTCGTGCTGAAAGTGTTGCCGTATGCATATACAAATAATCTGCATACAAAAATGATAAACCAATACCTTCGGTTCTTTGAATCTTTTCACAAAGCTGCTCAATATGTTTCATGCATGATGCTGCAGACTGAGCATTATCAATCCTCGCCATCGAAATGCCAAACAAAATCATGCCTTTTGACTTGGGCAATTGATTGATATCAAAGGAGTCATCCATACATGAAAATTACTTACTTTATTTATTTTTTCGCCACCTCTCAATTTTTCCATGATCACCGCTAAGGAGCACATCTGGCACTTTCCAGCCCTTAAAATCCACTGGCCGTGTGTATTGTGGATACTCTACTTCTACTCCTGATTCATCTACTAAATGATTATGCGATTCGTCTTTTAATGACTCTGGGTTCCCAAGGACACCCGGTACTAATCGACTCACAGCTTCCACAATAGTAAGCGCACCAAGTTCACCACCGGCAAGCACATACGGCCCAACAGAAATTTCTTCGTCAATCATGTGGTCAACCACGCGCTGATCAATGCCTTCGTACCTGCCGCAAATAAGAACCAGCTCATCGAGTTTACTCCACTGCTGCGCTATTTTTTGATCAAACTGTCTTCCTCTAGGAGAAAGAACTACTGTGCGTGTTTTCTTTTTCAGCGATCCGTTAAATATCTTTTTTACCTTTGTAAGCCCATCAACCTTCCCAAAAGGAATTGCATCGATTGATTTCAGTGCTTTATATATAGGCTCTGGTTTCATAACCATGCCTGCTCCCCCACCATAGGGCGTATCGTCTACTGTACCGCGGGTATCTGCAGAGAATTCACGAATATTAACAGCGCTAACAGTAATTACGTCCGCCGCTTGTCCGCGTTTCAAAATGCTCTGAGACGAATAGTCTGTAATCATTTCTGGGAAAATAGTGAGTACTGAAAATTTCATATTTAGGTGATAGGTTTGATATGAGACCAAAAACGTTCATGTAAATAATAGAACAACATTTTTGCAACGACCTCTATTGCCCCGACTTCTAGCATGGTGCTAATTTCCCCTGTAAAGAGGTATACAAGCGCCATAGTAGTAAGTGACGCAATAACTCGCCAACTGATTGTTTTGGCTAGAGAGCGCTTATGTGAGTCCGCCATATACCGCTAGATAAACATAAAAAAGTGAAAAAGGCAAGAGGGGCAGCAGCCCCTCTTTGTCTTTACATGAAGCAGAATCCGCAGGACCTAATGTCTAGTCCTTGCGCCTCAGCTTCTGTACGTAAGTAACTTTCATCGGAATTGAATTCTGCATTATGGGTACACACGTATTCTGTGTCGCACTGTACACCGTTTGCTACAGGCTCAGGTTCAGGTTCTGGCTCAGGAGCACAAGATGGATCAGCACTACACTGGTTATCGTCACAATCCGTTTGGCCATTTCTATCATTATCTACCCTATCACTACAATCAAATTCCGTTTCACCACAGTCGTTTTGGAAATCATTTCTACATTCTCCACCACTACAGGAATCTTCTGTACACTGATCTTGATCTGCACAATCCGCGTCAACGCGACATTCTGGTTCTGGTTCTGGAGCACAAGATGGATCAGCGCTACACTGATTGTCATCACAATCCGTCTGACCATTTCTATCATTATCTACCCTATCACTACAATCAAATTCCGTTTCACCACAATCGTTTTGGAAATCATTTCTACATGCTCCATTGTGACAACTATCATTCGTACACAAGCTATTATCATTACAATCAGCATCTTGTCGACATTCTGGTTCTGGCTCCGGTTCTGGAGCAACTTCAGCCTCGCAAGCACCGCAACTATGGAACTCAGCCCATGCTGGAATGTCTTCTTGATTCATGGTGCGCTTATCGGCATCAATCCACACACACACCTGTCTTTCCTGACACTGAGGGAATACAAATTCTGGAGCTTCTTCAATTTCTCTTTCTGGCTCAGGTTCAGGCTCTTCAACTTCATCTACAGGAATAATACATTGACCGCAAGAAATGAATTCTGCACCTTCTGGAGCTTCACGTTTTCCATAGGATTCTTCGTTTCCTCGATGACGCACGCAGACTAATTCTTCTGCACATTGAGCAAACGCTTCCTCAGGTTCTTCTTCAATATCTAGTTCAAAAAATGCACGATTATTGTTTTCATCACTCTCTTCAACCGCTCCCAAATAATCGACTTCTACCTGAATTACCCGCGCACTTCCATTCCTTACCGAATCAGCAATTGGTACATGTACTGTTTGCTCTGTTCCCGGCGCAATTGATGATTCAATGCGGAATCCAGGACCATCGTCTAACTCATCTGATCCTGAAGTAGCATGACTAAATACTGATACTTCCGCCGCATTTTCTCCGGTAAATTCATATATACTTCCTCTATTTTCAACGGTTACTCGCAAAAAATCTCCAATGAGCTCAACGCGAACTGGAACTAAATCTGGAAGCTCATCATCATCTCTTGATTCACGTTGCAAGTCTGCTGTTTCTTCTTCTGACAAGAGTTCCACTTCAGCTACTTGCTCGTTAAACACATCTCTTGCTATATCATCATCTTCAAACGCTTCTAACATTAGATCAAGCGATTGATCTTCAAGCTTTACGCGCAGTTTTATTTCTCGCACAACTCGATTGGTAATGTGTTGTTGCACCACTTTTACCGCAATGCGAGTTTCATCTTTTTTCGCACGCTGTTTTACTTCTTCAAGTGCTTTAAAGTCAGCAACAGAAGCTGAACGCTCTTTCACTTTTAGTGTAAATTTGCTTCGCTCACCTTCTGACATGAAGTCAACGCGTGCAGCGACTCGTCTTGCTGCTTTTTCTTTTACTTTTTTCAATTGATTCTTCGTGGATTCTGGCGCTTGTTCTTCTAATATTTTTAACAGTGCTACTTGTCCAACAAGATCAGCATCGTCACCCGCATCTTTAGCCGTAGCGTCTTCAACAATAGCTGCAATATCATGCCGCTCTTGCACATCTGCAAGCACCTTTCCTACTGTTTTTATAATATCCTTTTGCTCTTTTTCAAAGGCTACCTGATCTTCAACAGCGACATCCTTTGCCATAACACCAGCCACGCGAGCTGCGCGTGCCTGTGCTCGCAATCCGGCTCCAAGTATTTCTTTTTGCTCAGCCTCATCTTTTACTTTTACTGCAATTTCCATTGCGTCAGCGGCTTCTTCCATTGCAGACGCGGTATGTTTAAGCGCAACTTCACTCTTTCCTTTTTCTTTCAATTTTTTCACCTCAACCATCTTTTCTGAAGCAAATCGAAGTTTTAATTTCGTTTTCTTCACTTTATTGAATGTAAGTGCTGATCGCACTTTTCGCATACCGGCCTTCACCACATATAATCCACTATCTGGAAGTATTCGCGGCTCATATGCATCGGCAGCATCGTCTTCCTGGTCTTGCTGCGGCTCAAATTCAGCTTCCTGCTCAATAAATACTCTTGCGTCATCTACATCTCCCAAATCTCTCCCTTCGAAGTTGTTACTATATGACGTTTCGGGAATATCATGATCCAAATTAATGAACATTTCTACATACGTTGCTCCTTCTGGTACGTTATTACGTACATACTCCCAATTTCCCTCTCTATCTTGGCGCAGTATTTGCTCCTCCGACTCCAAAATTCGCTCTGGGGCAGAATAACGAACATGTACGGTAACATTTCCCTGATACTCCGTGTCTAACGTGTCATCAGCAATAATAAAGCGATGTCCTTCTTCTGTAAACGAATTATATGCAAGATAAAAGTCTGGAGCAAATCCATATGACTCACTATTATCTTCATTTGTAAGCTCCTGAATTACGGCTTCGGGATTAACCTCTGCTTCAACGCGTGTAATATATCCAATGTTGTCTGGCGCTCTAAACTGCGCAAACCAATACCCTGACTGATGCCGCTCAGGCATATTATTTACTGCACGAGTCCATTCTCTAAGTTCCCCCACACCATACCAATTCACTCCAATTGCAGGAGCAGCTTCAGAACGATTATATTCGTCATAGGCCCGAACCTCTATTGATCCATCATCGTTTGCGATAATTCTATCTGCATAAAAATTAGGGATTGGAAACCCTTCCCAAATATTGTTTCCTTCATTGCTTTCTGCAATTTCACCATCGATATCTGCAGTGATACGCATAAGCTCTGCATCGGGATGATATCCCTGCCGCGGAAGTTCTACTCTCGCCTGCCATATTCCTGGCTCTTCCTGATCTACATAATGTCCGCTTACAAAACCAGGGTTATTCATATCGGGACCAAACCATTGTAATCCTACCAAGAATGGTTCCGGATCAAAATCAATTGGCGCACCGTTATTTCGCATTACCACGTATGCATCGCCATCTCTAAAATCAACACTTGTAATAACAATGTCTGGTTGCGCAATTGCTCGAGCAATATTTGCTCCCATATCCTCTTGATTGATTTGTTGTCCTTCTATTTCATTTCCAAGCGCATTCACTCCTGCACCAGTTTGTAATGAGTAGTAACATTGCCACTCACTCCTGTCAGTTACACTTGCCTGGTTTTCTCCATAGAACTGTAATCGCGCTCTACGATTATTGTTTTTTGTAAGATAATCAAGCATGTCTCCATCACCAATTCCAGTAAGACAAGCTACATGATCTTCATCAGTCATCTCAAATAGCCCATAATATCGTGCAAATAAGTCACAAGTGTAGCTTTCAAATAATTCTGAGCCTGCAACATGATCTGAATCATACGTTTCCTGCAGTCGCTCTCCGCTAATAATTCTTTCTACACAGGCTATTTTCTCTTCATAGGTCAATTGTTCTACACGACGTTGACGATATTCTTGCTCATATTCACGCGTAATGAACGCATTTTCATCAAAATACTCCTCTTGCATGTCTTCTGGTAAATAATCATGTAATCCTCGAGCTATGAGCAAGTTTGAAGCATCTCTATCATAATAATAGTCTTCTTCAAACCACCCTTCCATCTTTGCAAATCGATCTACCGCTTGCTGACATGTTGGATTTGGATTTAGCCCATTCACAGATACATATGCCGTGCACACCTCTCTGTGATCTTGTGTTACATGAAATTGCTCAACTCCACATTGCAGTGCTACACAATCAGCCTTCTGAATCTCATTTAGTTCGAAATACCCGGATCTATATTCTGCTGATTCTGGAATATAGCCAGCGCGAATGCTACCACATCTATTTTCACTTCTACCAACGGCAACATCCATTACTGCTGAACAGTATTGCTGCTGTTCCTCTAGATTATTTACATTTCTATAATCATCTGTACAAAGTACATGGGCACATCTTCTCAGTTCCTGCTGACAAGAAGCATATGCTTCTTCATCTTGCGCAGTTGAACAATTTTCAGCCACATCGTAAACATCTTCTTCAAGCTCATCAGGAAGTGCATCTGTCACCTCTCTTGCAATGCGATACTCAAGGTCAACACATACGTCATATGAACTCTCATATTGCTCACTAACAATTCCATACCCTTCTCTAGCCCACTGCTCACAAGCCTGAGCCTGCTCCCCGCCTGGTGTTGGATCAAATGGACTACCATTAATATGATCCGCAAAGCCCCTCTCGCCATAACACATATAAAAGAGACAATCCTGCTCAGTTGGCTGATATACAGCATCAGCAAGACGTAAAATATTGGAAACTTCATCTTCTGAAAGCCCTGCATTTTCTCCTACTTCTACTTCTGCAAAATCAAAAAAACCGGTCTGAATTTGATAAAAAGCTTGCGTTTGCGTTACCAAACCTAGTGGTAAACAAAAAGCTATTGCAAAAAGCAATATACGAGGAATGCGCTTCATAATATGAAGATTAAAAGATGATGAATACAAAGTATGTTCATTATACGCTTTTTGCAAAAACAAAAGCAAGCGAGTTGCCCCGCTTGCTTTTATTGTTTGCAATTATTTTTGCTTTCCAGCAACAATTTCTGCTTCAACATTCTTTGGCACTTCTGCGTAATGGTCAAATTCCATTGCGTAGTTAGCCCGTCCACTTGAAACTGATCGAAGATGTGATACATATCCAAACATGCATGCTAGCGGTACCATTGCTCGTACTACTTTTGCCTGACCACGATCGGTCATTTCTTGGATTTGTCCACGTTTTGAATTGAGGTCTCCGATAACGTCTCCCATGTATTCTTCAGGAGTTATTACTTCTACCTTCATAATCGGTTCAAGAACAACTGGATCAGCTTTCTTTACCGCAGCGCTGAAGGCCATTGATCCTGCCATTTTAAACGCAACTTCAGAAGAATCTACATCATGGTAGCTTCCGTCGTATACGGTTACTTGTACATTTTCTAATGGGTATCCAGCAACAATACCTTTATTCATGGTTTCAATAACACCTTTCTTAATCGCTGGGATGTATTCTTTTGGAATAACACCACCCTTTACTTGATCAATGAATTCCATGATGTTGTCGCCTTCGATTTGTTTTGGTTCAATTTTAATCCAGCAGTGACCAAATTGACCACGCCCACCAGATTGTTTTACGTACTTTCCTTCTGCTTCTGCAGCTCTTCGGATAGATTCGCGGTATGCAACTTGTGGCGCACCAACGTTTGCTTCTACCTTGAACTCACGCTTCATTCTGTCAACGATAATATCGAGATGCAATTCTCCCATTCCTGAGATAATTGTTTGCAATGTTTCGTCATCAGTATGAACGCGGAAAGTTGGGTCTTCTTCAGAAAGTTTCTGAAGCGCCATTCCCATTTTTTCTGAATCTTGTTTTGTAAGTGGTTCAATCGCAACAGAGATAACTGGCTCTGGGAATGTCATGCTTTCAAGTACTACTGGTCGAGATTCTGCGCAAAGCGTGTCCCCTGTTCGAGTAGACTTTAATCCAATAGCCGCAGCAATTTCTCCTGCAAACACTTCTGAAACTTCTTCACGAGTATTTGCATGCATTCGTACAATACGACCAATACGTTCTTTTTGTCCTGTTGTTGTATTGATTACGTAACTTCCAGATTTTACAACACCAGAATACACGCGGAAGAAAATTAATTTTCCTACAAACGGATCAGTTGCAACCTTAAACGCAAGTGCTGCGAGTGGTTCCTCATCCGCCGGTTTGATTGAAATAATTTCTTCTTCGTTATCTGGATTCTTTCCTTTAATACTTGGTACATCTACTGGAGACGGAAGGAAATCTACTACTCGGTCAAGCATCAGTTGTACACCAACGTTTGCAAGTGCAGATCCACCCATTACTGGGTACATTTCGTCAGTAAGAACTAATTTACGGATACCCGCAACGATTTCTTCTTCTGAAAGTGCTTCTCCACCAAGGTATTTTTCCATGATTGTATCATCCGCTTCTGCTACCTTATCAAGCATAATACCGCGGTACTCAGCAATTTTTTCTGCCATGTCTGCTGGTACATCGATTTCTTCTACTTTTTCTCCCATTTCGCCTGTAAACTTGTACGCTTTTTGTGAGATAAGATCAACAAGCCCTTTCAATTCTGATTCAGCTCCAATTGGAAGTTGAATTGCAATCGCTTTTTTTGAAAGACGAGATTGAATAGATTCAAGACTCATGAAAAAGTCAGCACCCATTTTATCCATTTTATTAATAAAACAGATACGTGGCACTTCATACTTATCAGCTTGACGCCATACTGTTTCAGATTGTGGCTCAACACCTTGAGAACCATCAAAGATTGCACACGCACCATCGAGTACACGAAGTGAACGTTCAACTTCTACAGTAAAATCAACGTGTCCAGGAGTATCAATAATATTAATACGGTGATCGTTCCAGAAACAAGTAGTTGCCGCAGAAGTAATAGTAATTCCACGTTCCTTTTCTTGTTCCATCCAGTCCATTTGTGATTCACCATCATGTGTTTCACCGATTTTATGTGTTGAACCTGTATAGAATAATACACGCTCTGTTGCAGTAGTTTTTCCTGCATCGATGTGGGCCATGATCCCAATGTTTCTAATTTTGTCTAAAGGATATTGACGGGACATAATAATTGGTAATGAAATAGCGCAATTACGCTACAATTGAGAATAATATTATCGACGACGAGCAAAATGCGCGAACGCTTTATTTGCTTCAGCCATACGGTGAACATCTTCTTTCTTCTTCATTGTTCCACCTACTCCTTCAAGAATATCCAAGAATTCAGACGCAAGTTTTTGTTCCATTCCTTTTCCGTTTCGTTTTCTTGCTGCTTCCAAAATCCATCTAAACGCAAGAACGTTTGCACGATGCCCAATTACTGGCATAGGTACTTGGTAGTTTGCACCACCAACACGTTTTGAACGAACTTCAACTTGTGGTTTTGCTGTTTCAACAACTTTTTCAAACATTTCTAGTGGCTTTGAGTTTTGCTTTTCAGCTAAAATATCAAGCGCACCGTATACAAATCGTTGTGTAATGGTCTTTTTTCCATCGAACATTGCATAGTTAATAAACTTTGCAAGAAGGATGCTGCCAAATTTTGGATCCGCGAGGATCACTCGCTTTGGAGCTGCTTTTCCACGTGACATAGTAATTTCTTATTTTCTAATACAAAGGTGCGTAAATTATTTTGGACGTTTTGCACCATACTTTGAACGGCTTTGCTTTCTGTCAGCAACACCTTGTGTGTCGTATACACCGCGAACGATGTGGTAACGACAACCTGGAAGATCTTTTACTCTTCCCCCTCTAATGAGAACAATACTATGTTCTTGCAAGTTATGTCCTTCACCTGGGATGTAGGCAATAACTTCTACTCCGTTTGAAAGACGAACCTTTGCTACTTTACGAAGCGCCGAGTTCGGTTTCTTTGGTGTCATTGTGTACACTTTTGTACAAACACCACGTTTAAATGGAGCCCCTTTACGAAGCTCTGTCTTTTTACGGTGCAGAGAATCGTATGTGAATTGCATAGCCGGAGACTTTGACTTCCGACTCTTGCTCTTTCGACCCTTTCTGAGGATCTGATTCATTGTTGGCATAATGAAATGCTTATTGGCCGAGCTGGCCTCTATAAATAAAAAATTCGACTGAAACAGCCGATTTGAATTGCGATTATGTCGCAGTCCAGACGGGAGATCTCTTTTGAGATCGGTTTCACCCAGACAAGTCTGGATTACTCCGTTTCATGTGCAGGGGCATTGTAGAGGGTTTTTACATTCCTGTCAAGTATAGAGAGTATGCATTGTGTTCTTTACACTTGCCAACCCGCTAGCGCTGTGTTTTAGTGGTATATATGTCTCAGCTTGAGAAATGCACCACCTATACTCTATGAATCGTTTAGTACTTAAAAAATCGCTTATTTCAGCCATTTTGTTCTTTTTTATAGGACTGATAGCTCTTTCTGTAAGCGTAGGGATAGTTGATGTTCTGCGCATACAAGCCAATGGAGAACAACAAGGATATGCCAGCTTTGACAATGAACTCTATAGCAAAAGAACCTCAGAGAGACCATTTGTCTGCTACAGCGGTGGATTAACCGACCAAAAAAGCGCATCATTCTGCTCTCATTCAGAATTTTTAGACTTTGCTCTTCTTTACGGCAGCGCGCAATCACTCTTTTTTGCCTTTTCCTACCTCATGTACAGCTGGGCGATATTTCCACTTCTTGTCTGTGCAACTTACGAATATCACTTTAGGAAGCATCGCGCTTTACCATCTCAACCCGCTGAATCCGACGTTTCTTAACCTCACAAACAGTACACTGGACCTCTCCAAGTGTTACTTTTTGACCTTTTCTAGGTAATTTTTGTAATTCATCGAGTAGCACCTCAGCAATAGTATCTAAGTCGTCTCCTGGAATTTCTGTATTGAAGAAATCATTAATATCCCTAAGTGACGTGTCGCCAGAAACCATAATCTTTTCTTTTGTCACACGCTGAATCATGTTTTTACTGATATCATGTTCATCGGTAATCTCCCCTACTAATTCTTCAATCACATCTTCAAACGTCACAATTCCTTCTGTTCCACCAAATTCATCAACCACAACACCCATATGTGTTTGTTTCTTTTGGAATTCTTTCATGACGTCATCAATAGGCATCTGCCCGGCAATCGATATAATTGGACGCATGATTCCCAAAATTGGATTGTCTTCAGTATCTGAGTAATGCGCAATAAGTGCATCGCGTGCGTGAATAAATCCTAATACGTTATCTTGTGTATCTTTAAATACTGGATACCGCGTAAATGGATTGTCTTTAATTATTTCTGTTGCCTGATCGATTGTCATATTGTGGGCAACAAATACAGAATGTACACGCGGCGTCATAATGTCTTCTGCGGTAATATCATTAAACGCAAAGAGCCGTTCTACCATAAGCCCCTCTTCATGTTCAATGGCTCCCTGTTTTTTACTTACCTGCACTAATGCGCGAATCTCTTCTTCACTTACTCGCTGCTGTGTTTGTTTTCCTGTTGTAAGATCAGTAATCACCTCAAACATGCGGACAAATGGATATACGATTTTTTGAAACAGCCAAAGGAACTGTGCAGAAAAAATAGCAAATCGTTTTGGGTGAGACGATGCGTATGATTTTGGAATAATTTCCCCAACGAGCAAAATGACCAGTGTCATTACCCCAACCGTAATTCCAACGGCTCCTGATTCAAAATAATCCGAAGCGATAACTGTTGCTAGCGATGACGCACCAATATTTACAATATTATTCCCTATGAGAATGGTGACGAGTAACCGCCTTGGGTGTTTTTTCAATGTTGCAACAAGTTTTGATTTGGGCAGTTTCTTTTTGAGCATCGATTGTACTTTGGCATCAGAGAGCGTCAAAAAAGCTACTTCCGCAGCAGAAAAGAAGGCTGATCCTATCAGAAAGACAATGAGCGTGATTATAGATGTATTCATATATATGTATATCGTATCAAGTGAGCTGTATTGAGGCAATAGTGTAGCGTAGAGTTGTACTATTGACAATACCTCTTTCCCATGATATCTTCTTGTGTCGAGTAATTTTACTGCGATGACAAGGGAGACAGGCCATGAACCGGCTTACCCCGCTGCACATTGTCGGCGCGCTCGTTTTGAGCGTCGCCATGGGGGCCTGCAGCACCCCCGACCGCGTGGAGGCGGATTCCTCCATGAGCGCCGGCGAGGCGCAGTGGCTGGAGATCAGCCAGCGCCCGGAGCCGCACCAGAGCGAACTCATGCAGGATCCGTTCCACATGATCAACGTCTGCAGCGTGGTCTTCGCGGCAACGCTCATGGAGAGCCGTGCGAATCTGAGCGCTCAGAATTGGTTGCCCACGCAACGCGAGCTGGACATGGACGAGATCCGGCACACCAAGCTCCTCGGTTACTCCGCATTGAGCAAGCCGATGGATCCCTGGGAGTGGGAAGAGGAGTGTCTGCGAACGGGCAACGTGCCCGTGACGATAGACGACATCCTGAACGAGCCCATCACCATGGAAGAGCTGCTGGCTGAACCCTCCGAGAAGCAGCTCCCCGGCGAACCCCACACACCAAGCCCTCGCACTGACGAGGCTCGCTGACCGACCGGCCAGCTGACAAGTCCCCGCCGCACGCGGGGCATTTTTTTTATAAAAAAACAACTCGCTTATCACGAGTTGTTTCAATTACGGTGTTTAGAACATACGAAGCCCGCCGGTAAAAAAATCGACTAACCAATACAACAGCGGTGACACAAGCGGCCATCCATATAGCATGAATAAGATAACAAAGAAGAATCCAAATCGATTCAGCATGTGCTTGATATGATCCATTGATGGAGGCATAATAGCAAACAGCAATTTAGACCCATCAAGTGGAGGAATTGGAATGGCGTTGAATACTGCCAAAAGTACATTTGTGAATACGATAATGCCAAGGAATGGTGTTGCCGGACCATACGGCATAAACTGCACCATAAGCCCAAACACCAAAGCCAAGAACAAATTTGAAAGCGGCCCAGCAAGAGCAACCATTACTGGCCCCCACTTTTGATTCCGTAAATTGTGTGGATTGAAGGGTACGGGCTTAGCATAGGCAAATACAAATCCACCAGCAGTAGCCAGATATAGGATTATTGGCATCAGGACAGTTCCAATCGGATCGATATGTACTTTAGGGTTCAAACTGAGCCTACCCGCATAACGAGCGGTAGGATCGCCTAGTCTATCTGCCATCCAGCCATGCATATATTCATGAATAATGGCTGATGGAATCATGACGAGGAGGAAAAAAAGTTGTAACATAGAGATACTTGACAAATAAGAGGCTGGCCGGTATAATCAGCCGCACGTAAACACGAGTAGTATATAGGAATATCCCTTACTACTCAACTTAGCTAAGTATACTCATATGGCACGAACTTGCGACATTTGCGCAAAGGGTCCAAAAAAGGCAGCTAACCGAAGTCACGCTTTAAACAAGACACTTCGCGTACAAAAGCCTAACTTGCAAAAACTCGGTGGATACCGTGTTTGTACTGCATGTTTTAGAACCCTCAAGAAGAAAGCACTTGCTGGAAAACTTGCAGCGTAACAATTTCAATAAAAAACACACGGCTATGCATAGCCGTGTGTTTTTTTATTAACTTGCCGCAGGAATCCAAAATGAAAATGTTGCTCCCATTCCTACCCCGGGGCTGGTTGCCCAGATGCGGCCAGCATGCGCCTCTACAAATTCTTTTGCAATATACAATCCAAGCCCAACACTTTTTTCTTCGCACACATTCATGGTGCGCGGTAGTCGTGAAAATCGTTTAAACAAAAGTGATGATTCTTCTTGAGAGAATCCTGCTCCTCTATCTTGCACATGCACTTCAACACCTGTATCCGTTTGGACGGCACTTACATACACATCTTTTTCGAATGAATATTTCAGTGCATTTTCTATTAAATTTGAAATGATATGTTCTACTGCGCGCGCATCAGCATGAATAGATAATTCTGGCGCATCAATATGCACCTGCCCAAGATGATCTACATGAGCAAGTGCGCGGTTCAATACTTCTTCTAAAGAAACGGTTGTTTTTTCTATTGGTGCCCCCTGTTGTACTTTTGCAACATCTAAAAATCGACGTGTTAATCGAATTAATCGACTGGTTGATTGATCAATATTACCAAGTACTTCCTGAAGTGGCAGAGACGGTGTACCGTACGCTCCATCTTGAATAAGTTCTACGTAGCCAGACACAATAGTAAGCGGTGTTCTCAGCTGATGAGCCACAACAGAAACAAATTCAATTTGTTTGTCATAGAGTTGTCTGAGTAATCGATGTTCATCTGCGACTTTTTGATGGTCGTACAGCTGCCGCCTAAAAAGTGCAATGATAATATATGAAATTGCTACAGTAGCTGAAAATATTCCTGCGCGCAAAACAAAGTTGTTGCCCGAATAAGAAATAATTAATTGTGTAAATACAGTTAAACAGAGTAGAACAAAAAATGCTTCAAAGACGAGAAGTCTTCCAGGCAATGAGTGCATAAATGAAATGCACAATACAAAAAATAAAATAATTGAAGCAATATATACTTCTATGCTTTTTAAAAATCCCGGCAAAAAAGGTTCGCTGACCATCCAAATAACTAACAGCAAAGAAAAACAGGCACTTGCATACATCAAGCGTAGCAATGCTGTTTTGCCTTGATACGAGCCGGTGAACATAAAAAATACTCCTATAGCCCGCAGAGATAAAAACAGTGGCACGCACACTAATGTGTACTGCGCGAGTTTTAATATTGTTTGAGAATAAATACTTGCCCCCATACGGGAAGGTATAGTACTCCCAAAGTAAAAAACGACAAGCGTTGATGCCATTTTTACTCTTTTTTAAACAATGTGTTTAATTTGGCTATGTTCTTAATTCAAAAACAACCTCTTATGCAGAGATTGTTTTTGTTTGACCCCGAATTTGTCAGTCAATCTATACCCCTATGTAACTAGGTGGGAGGTCGCAGAGCTGGCCCACGGGCCAGAGCAATATTGACTACCCTTGGTATAAAACTTAGCAGATATGATTGTACTGCCAAGCGGGATCTATTCTAGTATAGGATGCAACATGTTCAGTGTCAATCCTCCTATTCCCAGACAAAGTGGAGAAAAGTTCTCCATTTTGTCTGGGAGGCAACATGGTCCTCCACAATTGGTTGAATGAATGGGATGCGCACTAGCGCGACCCGTTCCGAGCGCCCTTAAGGCGAAGTCCACGAGCACGCCGTGAGCGTCCACTTGGTCGCCGAAGCGATCCCGAACGAGTCTTCACCCGAGCACTACGCTGACGATTCAGACGCTCGTGCGTACTGCACAACTTCCAGATCATACACGGAAAATCAAATCCGTGTTCGCGCCCCAAGCGCAGTCCTTGATTGAGTGCATACGCCGCCTGTTCACCAGACGTAGTACACACGATATGTGCCAAGCGTGCTGCCTGACGCAGCGCGGCCTTCTCTACAGTCATTCGAGCCAATTGTAATCCCTCCCCAGGTTAAGCCCATTCCACTCTCTTTTACAAAAGAATGAAAGGGGCCTAACCACGTTGCCTTGTCCGCCGTAGCTATAAAGCGTAGGCGGGCCTGTGTCTCCTAATATTTCCCTCCAATGAATTCACCAGCATGTGATGAACTCATTGGAACGGGGCTTTTTGTGAATGAGTAGCCCCTACGATGTAACTCCGCGTAAATCGTGATGGCGTATGAAAGCGCCACCCCGTCTCGTATGTCCTTTACTTGTGTCCTACCCGGTCAGGCGACTCTCCTCCGGAGTCATAGCCCTCCTCGACTCAAGTAAACGATTTACGAATAAATATTCCCAGATTTGGGATCATGGTCTTCCTCCTTTGTCTGCCGTAGCTTTCGCGTAGGCATGGGTTTCGGCTGTTAAATGCCGGAACAACCTCCTTTTTGCTGTTCCGGGACTTTCAGCCCCATAAAATAAAATCACCCCGAGAGTTTCGGGGTGATCAGTGAAATGTATGTTGATGCTGTTAGCTGCAGCCGCCGTTGCCACATTGGCACCCGCTACAACTCTCTTCTTCATCTTCATGCGTTTCATTGATCACCCCCAGCCAGATAATGGCCTTTACAAATGATACATAAGCAAAGACGACCACCTTAATAAGGAGGGCCTTCAGATCAATGAGTTGCATTGTGCGTGCTTCGTGGTTCATAGATTTGTTTATATATTTACGTTACAGGGTATTGCAGCGTGGGTCAAGAGAGTTTTCCACAGAATTGCTCTATACTTGACGAATCCCCCGTTTCCCCTTATAATCACCCCAAAATTATTCATAACTTTACCACTATGCAATTTGATGGTGTACGAGAAAAAACAATCCTTATTGTAAAGCCAGATGGCGTACAACGAGGGCTTATTGGAGAGATCATTGCTCGACTTGAACGAAAAGGACTCAAGATTGCAGGACTGAAAATGAACTTCCTTAAAGAGGAACAGCTGCGTGAACATTACGCTCACCATGTTGAAAAACCTTTTTACCCAGGACTTGAAGCTTTCATGAAAAGTTCTCCTGTAACTATTATCTGCGCAGAAGGACGAAACGCTGTTTCAGCAGTTCGCCTTATTGCAGGAGTTACTGACGGAGCTGCAGCTGATGCTGGAACTATGCGTGGAGACTTTGCAATGGGATTTGCAAACGTCGTTCATTGCTCAGATTCACTCGAAACTGCGCAAGCTGAAGTAAAACGATTCTTCAGTGATGAAGAAATCTACGAATACGATAAAACTGAGTTCTTACATGTATACATGGAAGACGAACGCGCGTAAAAAACGTGAAATAAAAAAGCATCGATTAATTTCGATGCTTTTTTATTTCTATAACTCATCAATCCCCTTCAACAAACTCCCGCGCGGACGCGCTCGCCTTCCGCCAAACGATTGTTCATCTGCTTCATACGTTACATCATCGCAATCATCGCTCGGATCGGTAAATACTGTTGGTGAACTCATGCCGCCGCGGCCACCGTGTGCGTAAGGATCAATGGTAAAATCGGTGAATGCTTCTTTATGATGCACAAGCGATCGGTCCATATCTTCCAAAAACATACTCGGTCCGCCAAGCATGGTAGAACGCATTGTTGCCAGCGGATAACTCATGTACAAAAGCTTACGCGCGCGTGTAATGGCCACATAAAATAGTCGACGCTCTTCTTCTACCCCGCGGCGTGTTTTCAGCGATCGGTCTGAAGGAAAATGCCCAGCAGAAAGATGTAAAATAAATACCACATCCCACTCGAGTCCCTTTGCTTGGTGAATAGTTGAAAGTACCATTTTCTTTACTCCATCTTTTCCGTCTTGCTGCGCCGCTCGGTGCTGTTCTTGCAATGTTACCTCTGCCAAAAATGTTGATACTTCTTCATGATTTGCAGCAAATAATGCGAGCTGCTCTATGTCTTCTTGCCGCTCTCTAAAATCAGGATATTCTGATTGCAAGTACGCCGCATATTTTGATCCAACCACGGCTTCTACAAGCTGTTCAGGTGAACCATTCGTCAATTCCATTTCAGAAATAATCGAAATAAAATCATTCCAACCATTAATTGCTCTAGACCCCATCGATTCTGTAAGTACACTGAGTGCGTCCGTTGATAACGTATCTTCAATCTGCAGCGCTTGTACTTTTTCAAATATTTTCTGCAGTGTTACCGCACCAATTCCTATTTGCATGCCCAGCACTCGCGCCCACGCCACTCTATCTTTTGGATTAGTATACGCACGCACATAAGCAAGCACATCTTTAATGTGTGCGCGCTCAAAGAATCGTTTACCACCTCGGTACTCATACGCAATATTACGCTTCACAAGCTCCATTTCTAACGCCTGTGAGTGATATGCAGCACGGAAGAGTACAGCAATCTCTTTTGGCGGTGTTCCTTCGGCTAACAGGTCTTCAATATGCTCTGCCATCCATACGGCCTCTTGTCGTTCTGTTGCAAAGGTATGCACTTCTGGCCGCGTACTTGGCTTTTGCACACTAGCGAGTTCTTTTTCAAACTGCGTGGTGTTTTGTGCAATCACATCATTGGCAACAGACAAAATTTCTGGTGTTGATCTATAATTTTGTGTTAATACAAATCTTTTTGCACCTGCAAAGGTTGCTTCAAAATGTAAAATGTTTTCAATGTCTGCTGCGCGGAAAGAATAAATACTTTGCGCATCATCCCCCACCACTAAAATGTTTCCATGATGCGATGCGAACTGCTGAATAATCTGCGCCTGAATTTTATTTGTATCTTGATACTCATCGACTAAAATATATTTGAACTGCTCTGAAAAAGCCTGACGCACATGCGGATGCTGCAGTAATAATACGTACAGGTTCACTAATAAATCGTCAAAATCCATGACATTCCCTTCAAGTTTTCTTTGTGCATATTTATTTGCAATGCGACTAAACAAATCAGCAAATACATTCCAGTTTTCGTACCGCTCGTTTAAAATATCTGCAATAGGACGCTCTGCATTTCTTGAAAAAGAAATAATAGAATGCAGTACTTTTGCTGAAGGATATCGTTTTGCGGTTCTGTCTACCCCTTCTTCCTTCATGCACATTTTTAACAGATCAACACTATCTGCAGCGTCAAGAATAGTAAAAGAATTACTATATCCTAAGAGTGGCGCATATTGTTTCAGCATTTTAAATGCCACGCCATGAAATGTTCCAGCCCAAGGAAGACGAATCTGTCCATTGGTAAGTGCCGTGACACGCTCTACCATTTCGTTTGCCGCTTTGTTGGTAAAGGTGAGCAGTAGTAGCTCATCTGGACGCACCCCTTCCGAGAGTAAATATGCTACTCGATATGTAATAGTACGTGTTTTTCCACTTCCCGCTCCAGCCAATACTAACACTGGTCCGTCGCCATCTAAGACCACTTTTTGCTGGGAAGGATTTAATTCTGCAGTAATTATGTCTTTCATAGTGCATCCATTGTACCGTTTGAGGGTAAAAAAAACAACGCTTTGGTAAGCGAGAAAAAATGGAGGGGACCTCACAGCGCGGTACCGGTGGTGCGGTGCGTTGCTGTGAGGCCACCTATCGGCGGCAAGAAACAATTGCGAGCGATGCTCGCTTGATTGCCCTCAGGCCTTGTGTCCTGTCGCCAGTGTGTGATGTCTCCCCTCCTTGCTTGAAAGCCATACGCTACCACTGACATCAGTGTGGTGTTGTATGTTTTGCCCGTGATGGGCGGTACGCCAACTTGGTATCCGCGGTGGTATTCCGTGGGCCCGTTGACACTACAGGCGCGTTCGCGTCGCGGCGTTCTTCCACCGCATATCTACTTGCTCCTCTTGGCTGGCTGCGCTTGCGTCGCGTCAGCCCTCGCCGATGATCTTGTCGAACTCGTTGGCGCTGCCGGTCAGGTGGTCGTGGCACGCGCTGCGGTCGCCGTCGTCGTGGTGCACCCGGGCGTCGCCGGGCGGCTTGTTCGCCGTCGCGATCGAGGTGTGGGTGGTGGTGGTGGGCGGGCCAGTGCTGCACTGGTTCATCATTTATCCTCTCCCTCCTACGAGGGCCGTACTGGTCTCGGTCGGGAACAGGGTGAATTGTGTTGTCCCAACTTTCTGCCAGCTAAAATATATCCTATACCTAATATATTCCTGTGTCAAATCCCCTGTATCAAAAAAGAGCGACCTGCGCTCTTTTATTTTATTCGTACACTATTGCAGCAAACGCATGCAAAAGCGAGGTGGCTTCCGGACTTTCTCGGAGCCCTCTCGATATGTGATCAAAGCTCTGCCCTTCCGCATATGCAGGATACATCCCCAATCTATCCATCATCCTCTGCGGATTAATTTCTGGATGCGCCAATGTTCCCCAAACCCGCGTACCTTCTACTCTAAACGAATTCACCTCGACTTGATCTGTCCCTGCAAGTGCAATCAGATGATCCGGTAAATTGATAATTGTTTCTTTGTGGCCAAACTGTGCATCAAAAACGGCAGGCATGTGCGCAAATAACGGATCCTCTTTTGCCGCTTCCAATACTCTCATAATCCTAGTTCCAGATTCGCGCATTAATTCTGCATTGGTAATAGAAGCACCATAATGCAACGCAATAAATTGATATCCAAAACATACACCTAAGAGTGGAATGTCTTTCTCTATCAATCTATCAATAAATGTAAGAGTTCTATCTTTCCACGTTCCCTCTCCATCACCATTTCCCAGCATGAATTCCCCGCTCCCTGCCAAGATAACTCCTCCTACATTAAATAAATTATCCGGAAATATCTCTGTAATAGCATCTAAAAAAACAATTCTTTCTGCAATGTCTGCATACTCTTCTAAAAAACAGCGTTGCTCATGCTGTTTAGATATATCGGTTCTGTATTGGATAATATACAATTGTTTTTGCATAATTTTGTATCATTACGGCTCACTCATACAGTATATCAGAGAACAGTATGATGCAAGTCAAAGGCCGCCAAAATAGGCGGCCTTGTGAACAGAGTCATGAAACCACGCTACCCCGCGGTAGAGTGCGAATGTTTTGGACCATGTGACCGCCACCGCTTGCGCAAATGACGCGCACAGTGGTATCAGTCAGACCAATGACCTCTCCGCGGATGCATCTTCCCCCTGGGAGCCTGATAGTCACGTAATCCCTCACTTTCAATTCACGAGTAATGCTCACAACATCTCCTTTACCTGTCTTTGCGCGTCCGGACTGTGCGCATAAACAGGTAAAGTTATGGAATCTGTAATACTTTGGGATAATTGGTTAGATTTTTACATCCATCTTTTGTGATAACAACAACATCCTCAATTCGCACACCACCAAGCTCAGAATAATAGAGTCCTGGTTCTACCGTAACCACATTTCCAATTTCTGCAGTTGCTTTACTCCCAGCGCTTACATATGGTGCCTCATGAATTTCAACACCGAGTCCATGACCTGTTCCGTGAATAAATCCTTCATCTTTAGTTTTGTGACCAAGCTGAATGAATGTTTGTACACACGCCGCATGCACATCAGCAAATGGTACGCCTGGCGCAATCAGTTTTATTGCGCGCTCCTGCGCTAATTGCACGGCATCATACATTTCCTGCAATACGGTAGACACATCGCCCTTAATATATGTCCGCGTCATGTCTGCAAAGTATCCTGTTTGTGTATCTCTTGGAAAAATGTCACAAATAATTGTTTGATTTGGCCTCAATGCTCCACTTCCAGAGTGATGAGGAATTGCCGCGTGCTGTGCACAGGAAATAATCATGCCTTCTTCATTTTTCATACCTTGCTCAAGTAGCACATGCTCAACTTCTTGACTGAGCAGTTCACTTGTCAGTACTTCTCCAGTATCTCCAACAATAAAATCCCCTTTTATTTCTGCCTCTGCTAATCGATTTTCTATATACGTGAATGCGATTTGTGTTTTTTTCAGGGCCGACGTTATTGCCTGCACTTCCTGCATGCTTTTTGTTAATCGATTCGGGAAAAAGGGTTGTTGCACATTGATTATTATTCTTTGCCGTTCTAAAAACTTTGCCAAAAGTAATGGAAATGAGGGTGGCACAGCTATTGTATTCCCTTCCCCATATTCTTTTATAATAAGTAATGCTAACTGCTGCACTACGGTTGAATCTCCAGCCAACTCGCGTGCCCTATCTAATAATGAATTCACCAGTATCAATTCTATATTAGGATTTGTATTTTTTTCTACAAACACCCCGTACTCACGATGATCTAAAAAAATGAATGTTTGACTATCTGTTATAAGTGCAAAAAAAGGATCAGCAACCTGTACTTTTGTGAGGTAGTACATGTCAGCATCTTTTGTTGAACTGTATAGTAATGAAGTCATAAAAATTTGGTTACGTTGGTGCCCCACCCAAACCACAGAGTGGCCGGTAGGGCTAACCAGAACATGGGTAGATTACCACACCATGTGACCGCGCGCCTCGCCAGGCGGATTGTACCGAATTCCGGCAAGTTGCTTTTTGAGCTGCACAAGTGCACGCGGATCCGTTTCCCGCTGAATTTGCTCTAGCAACTGACGGATGCGCTCGGCTTTGACGAGTTGTGTAAATACGCTCATGTTGGTTCCTCCAAAAAAAGGGGTGCCGGCGACCCACAGATAGGAACGCTCCATATCTGCGGGCCGCCAGCGGGGATCTCGATCCGCTCAGCAGGGGCGGGCCATCGGCCAGGACGGCCGGTTGCCGGGGTGCGAGCTGCCCGGGTGGGCGCTCGAACCGAGGGGCCACGCCGGGTAGGCGCTCGGGCTGCCGGGGTGCTGGGGGCGGATCGAGGGGCGGTTGAAAGGACGCATGGCATCCTCCTCTGTTCAGATGCGACTAGTCTTTTGCCAGCCGTATACCTACTGTTTAACTTTTTCTTTCATTGGTCAAGCGCTGAGCCTAATATATGTCCAAAAATGGCATTTCTTCGCTTATTTTAGCGTAAAAGTGCCATTTTTGTATACATATATATACTATTCTATCGTAAAAGACACCCATACATTCCAGCACTGGCACTCCCCCACGGCGACATTCTCTGCCGCCCCTCAAAATATCTGTCCGAAATTCGCTCAGCATAGTATCTATGCTCTTCCCCGCCACTGCGCCCTCGTGCACACTGCGAACATACTCCGTGTTCGGTAGCTCTCGCCACTGAATCGAAGCTATGCCAGCCAGCGCCATAAAGGCTAACTTCTAGGTGTGACACCTGTCAGGCACAGCGAGACGTCAATCTCGTTTCCGGCCTTGGGGGTTCCCTCATTTGCAGACTATGTCTATCGCCAGTACAGCGACACAGACAGTGTACAAGGGTAAAAAAACACCTCAGTTGTTTCTGAGGTGCTTTCGCGAATCGTATTGTGATATGAACTACTTCATATTCAGAATGCAATCAGAAACATAATAAACAAAACCGCCCCAACGATGTGAGCGCGGCGAAATCATGTATCGTCCTGCATTTTGTGATATGCAATTCATATATATGTACTGTATGACTTTTTTTGGGGTATTGTCAAGAGTGAAGTGTGGAGGAAATACCCTCAATTTGGTCCAATATGCCGATTCATGTATTATGGAAGTACATTAACCACAGACATATGACAACAGACAGTAACGGCGCAACACTACAAGACGGTGACTCCGTATTTTTGACTAAAGACCTAAAAGTAAAAGGCTCATCTATGGGATTAAAACGAGGTGATGTGTTTAAAAAAATTCGTGTCACTGATAATCCTGAAGAAATTGAATGTAAGCAAGGGCGCAGTACTATTGTTTTGAAGACCTGTTTTGTGAAAAAGAAAAAGTAAAATATCTATCACAGCCGCAAACCAGCCTTCGCTAAAGCTATGGCGGGCTAGGAAAAAGAAAAGCCCCGCACGGCCAAGGCCGTGCGAGGTTGATGTGAGATGAGCCGCGCAGGCGATCAGCGCAGCGGCGGGCCCAGAGCATCGAGGGCGATCTGAGCGGCCTGACGCTGAATGTGCTCCCCGAGTCTCGGGAAGTTGCGCCAGAAGTTGACCTGCAGGATGCTGACGAGCTGCTCGAGCTTGTCATGCCCAAGCTGATGGGCCAGCCAGCCGTGCGCATTGTACTCGAACCCAGCAATGGGCCAGCCGAGACGCACCCAGACGCAGATCTGCCGACTAGTTGGCTCGCAGCGGGCCGGCCTATCAGGCAGCACGCTCAAGCTAAAGTGGCTGAATTCCTTACCACTCTCCCCCTGCTGCAAAGTCATCTGAATCACCACGACGTCGCCAATGTTGAAACTCATCTTGAATCCCTCCCTTGTTGAAAACTAATTCTGTTCTATCATATCACACCGCATTTGTCAATCCCTTGCGCTTCGCCCTATTGTGCTCTACACTGCACATATAACCAATATATATGCCACTTTTTACCCAAACAGCTAAAGATCCCAACTCCAAAGCGCGGACAGGAATCATTCATACAGATCACGGTGATGTTGAAACGCCTATCTTTATGCCCGTGGGCACAAAGGCCACCGTGAAATCGCTTGATCCAAAAGAAATAGCAGAAATCGGCTCTCAAATTATTTTGGCAAATACCTACCATTTGCATCTGCGGCCAGGAGAAGATCTGATTGATAGTTTTGGTGGCACACACAAATTTATGAACTGGGACAAACCTCTGCTGACAGACAGCGGCGGGTTTCAGGTATTTAGTTTAGGGTTGCAAAAAGAAGCAACAACAGAAAATCATGAAAAACTCGTGCAGATTGATGACGATGGTGTTACCTTCCGGAGTCATATTGATGGGTCTGAGCACCGCTTTACGCCAGAATCAGCAATTGAGATTCAGCACAAACTTGGTGCTGACATTATTATGGCATTTGATGAATGCACACCAGACGATGCGGATGAAGCATATACAAAACAGGCTATGAAACGTACACACGATTGGGCAGCTCGCTGTGTTACTGCACACAAAAAAGAAACTAATCGCCATGGATATAAACAGTTCTTATTTGGGATTATTCAGGGAGCCAATCATAAAGAGTTGCGTATTGAATCTGCAAAAGCAATTACGGCCATGGATTTTGACGGCATTGCAATTGGCGGCGAAAGTATTGGATATAATATGGAAGCGACTAAAGATATTTTAGATTGGATTGAACCATATCTGCCAGAAGACAAACCAATATACACCATGGGTGTAGGATTTTCTCCATTTGATCTGTTTGATGTGGTTGAACGAGGAGTTGATATGTTTGATTGCGTTGCGCCAACGCGCATGGCAAGAAATGGTGCACTGTATGTGCATCCAGAAACGTTTAAAGAACTTGGTGACGGCGAATATACAAATAAACGACGCTGCTGGGTAGACATTACCAATGCCCGCTACAGAGATGATCATGCACCGCTTGATCCGCGTACACCGGGGTCTCCACTGCATCAATATTCCCGCGCATACCTTCATCATTTGTTTAGAGAAAAAGAATTACTTGGCCATAGATTGGCAAGTAAACACAACCTTTGGTTCTTGCTTACGCTAATGGAAGATATGCGAGCGGCAATTAAAGACGGAACATTTATGACATTAAAAGCACAGCGAGGACAACCTGCCGCGTAATTTGACAGCGCCCCTTTTTGGCTGGTACGATGAATGTAGCCCAACCAACCAGGGAGGAATGAGGGCATGCAGAAAAAGGGTCGAATCACATTGCCACGCCACCGGCCGCCACGGTACTGGCATCGCCAGAACCACTGCCGCAATCCTCGCGGGACGTATCACGGCGCATGCCGCAGATCACGGGAGAACCGCCGGAATGTCATCAACCGCGCTATCGCGCGGCGGATTGCAGCGGACATCCGGGCCACACAAGCGAAGGCAACGATGCGAGCGCAATACAAGCGCTGACCCACCAACTACCTGCAACACCCTACCCCAGCCTGTCACACCGTGACAGGCTGGGAGGAAAGAGCCAATTAAAAGACCGACTATATACATAGTCGGTCTTTCTATTGTCCTAATACATTCCTGCAGGCCGCGGCAGCGTTCCCTGCTGCCGCAGTATATGATCTTTCACTACCTTAAAATCTGCAGCGATTGCTGTTTTTGCAGCTTCATCCATATCAGGATACTGCAGCACATCTTCTGCAATGTACATGGCTTCATCGGCAATGCGCTCATACACCATCCAAAGCATCTTTGCAGCAATAGAAGCCTTCCAGTCTGTTCTGGCTTCATGTGTATACTTTTTTGTAATTTCGTCTATTATTGTTTTCCTTTTAAGCTGTCTTCCAGACACTGCTTCAAGTAATGTTGCACGCAAGAGTTGCTCCGGGTGCGGTACATCTATCGTTTTATGTTCTTGCAACACTTCATAATGCGCATGTACAGCGGCAAGCAATTCCATAAGTAGTGCGCTAAACCGCTCAGACTCATTCATAAACATAGCCGTATCCATCCGATTCATTAAATCGGCATCTTGAAGCACTGCGAGTCGTTCTTGCAACGTTAATAACTGCGCATCATATCCCGGATCAGAAGGATCATTTATTATCAGTTCAAGTGGAGAAACTCCCGCCAACCCAAACCGATGTAGCGATTCTTTTAACGCATAACTTCTGCGTAAATCACGTTCTTCTTGTGTATGCCGTCGCTCCTCTAGTATGCGCCGTTCCTCTGCAGTTTTTTTCGTAAGCATTCCGCGATTCCTCCGGACAGAAAGTGGTTCAAAAGGTGCTTCTTCAGAAACAGGACCTGTGAATCTTATAACGTCACTATGCTGCTTACCGTTATGAGGTTTCCCCCTCCATCTATCATCTTCATCAGGCTGAGCATCTTTATCATAGGTATCATTCCAGTTTGCTTGCCCAATTCCTTGATCCTGCAATTTTTTTATTCTCCTAGTAACTTTTTGTCTTTCATTTTTTACTCTTCGTGCTTCTTCTTTTACACGCGCGGCCTCCTCTTTTTCCCATGCTAATCGAGCTTTCAATGCTTCTTGACGAGCCGCTTCTTTTTTACTTTGCGCTAATTGATTTCTGCCAACCTCTAACTGTTTATTCATGCGCGCAACAATACCACCTCCATCACTATGGAGCTGCTCCGCAATTCTACGCCGACCACCTGGTTTTTGGACATGGGGTGCATGCCTTGCTGATTCTCTGTGCGGGCGGGAGCCGCTTCTATATTGTGTAAAAGGTGAATTTTCTGTTTCAAAAGATGTTCTTGATCCGTAATTGCGCGCTTCATGTCTTGCATGAGTGTTACTTCGCTTCCCGGGATATGACCTACGCAAGCTTGCGCGTACTGGCAAATCATCTACAGAGTCACCTTCATCATCTATAACATCTGATTCTTGTCCATCCTCACCAGGAAACTCCTCTTCAAAAGTTGCAACAACGTCATCAGCAGCAGAAAATCGATCATCACTCTCACTTTGAACTTCCTCTCTCGCCATCATTATCTGCTCCGGATCCATTAAATGCGCAGGAAGGTCCTCTTGTTCTAAATCGGCAGCACTAAATTCCCCAGCAGATTTATACGGCTCCTTGTATGTTGTTTTTGCTCGCTCTGGAACAATAGGTTCCACTTCGGTTCCTCTCATGCGCCCAACATCAACTCTTCGCCCTTTCACTCTTCCAAGCATAACCGGCCCTGGTTTATATGGATCATCCATATTTCCAGGAATAGCATCTTCTGATTTTGGAATTCTTGCATTAGCAAAATCAGAGACCAATGTGCTTGGTGGCCCAACATCATCTTTATTTTTTTCCCCAACATACTCAGCAGTAGTTTCTCCAACATCAACTGACGGATATTTGTTTGCCAAAAAACGTTCCACGGCTTCATTACTGTGTTGATACTCCGGTTGTCTTCGTGGAAATTCACTCATAGTACTTGTAGTATATCAAATTTTGCGCACAATGTTTACTCGTAAAAATATTTCCAGGAATCTTCGTACTCGTGTACCAATCGTTGGTTCACTAATGTGTGAATATCAGTGTCTATTTCTGCAACATCTTTAGAAAAGATAAACATGCTTTCAACAAGTTCACCTGTGAGCACTGTTGTGGAAACAGTAAGCGGCGCAGCAGTACTATTATGCGGTCTACTTGCTGCAACATGAAAGCCCCACGGCCCAAAAGACGGCACCTGCAGCGAATAGGCATCGACCCAATCAAATACAGATTCAAGCGTATGATGCACCATCCAATACGGCCGGCGCGCAAAAAATGGTGAACTTGCTTGTGTCACCAAAACACCCCCTGGCGCAATAATGCGCTCCACGGACTGATAAAATTCTTTTGCGTAGAGTTTCCCCACACTAAAATCACTCGGGTCTGGTAAATCAATAATAACGACATCGTATTGACTTGTTGCTTCCTGGACAAATACAAACGCATCTTCATTGCGCACCAAAACCTTTGCACTAAGCAAAGAAAACTTGTTTATGTCCGTAAGCATGGGATGTTCTTTTGCAAGCGTTGTTACCTCAGGGTCTAAATCGACAACCGTAATTGATTCTACAGACAAATACTTCAACACTTCTCTTGCCGCTAATCCATCTCCCCCGCCAAGAATAAGTACGTGCTTTGGCTCTTGCACAAGTCGCATTGGAACATGCACGAGTGCTTCATGATACCGTGCTTCATCAATTGCACTAAACTGAAGTGAACCGTTTAAATACAAACGCACATCATCTTTAAATTTGGTAAGCACAATCTTTTGGTAGGGTGATTGATGCGAATAGATCACATGATCTTGATATGTATAACTGTCAAAATACGAAGTGATCTGCGGACTGTAGACAAGTCCCGCAACAAGCACAAGCATTCCCACAAGCCACACACTGCTAAGGAGCTTCACACTCTTAATCTGCTTGTGAAAAAATCGCAATGTCATGCCTGCGACAACTAAATTAATCACTCCAACTAAAAATGCCGTGCGCATAATACCCAAATACGGGAGGCAAACGAGCGGAAACAATACTGACGCGATAAGTGCACCAATGTAGTCAAAAGAAAGCACCTGCGCAATCCCTTCTTTTACATTCAGGGGCTTTAGCACGCGCATAACCAGCGGTATTTCTAACCCTATACAAATACTAATGCACGCTATCAGCAGTAACACAATTGGGATATACGTAAACGCAATTGCGTATGCATACGAAAGAAGAAGCACACTCAATCCTCCAACAATTCCAATGACAAGCTCAACAGCAATAAACCTATCTAGCGCCGGCCCGCGCACAAACCGCGAAAGATATGAACCTATTCCCATAAAAAATAGAAACAGACCAATAGTAAGCGAAAACTGTAATACAGAACTACCTAACACGTAACTCGAAAGCGTGCTAATAAGAAGTTCATAAAAGATTCCACATGCCGCAATAATAAAGACCGTTGCAAATATTGTTGCAACGCTCTTTGATTCATTTTCTATGTTCCTCTTTGTGGCCATATTAGCCTGCAATTGCCGCAGCAACAACAATACTCACGCCAACAAGCGCAGCGCCTGTTACAATAGCAATTGAAAGGTTGTTTTCATGCGCAAGCTGCTTTGCTAAGTGCCCTGGTGTCATCATATCGATTGCTTTAAACGCAATAAAAAGCATCAGGATGCCAAGGAATGCGTACAGCAGTGTTGAAACGAGTCCAATACCAAACTCAGCATTAAGTTGTCCGTTTGCCGCATGCGCTTCTAACGGCATCGCTGCAATGAGGGCTGCAGCTCCAAAAAGTGTCTTTTTCATAGGTCTCTTAGTTATATATATTATTTTCCTCCGCTTGTTCCCCCGCCGGAAAAACTGCGGTAAAATCTAGATCGATGCGTTCGGTAACAGGTTCCGTCAGTACGCTGAGATCCAGTAGGACATTCATCTAACGCAGCATTGACTACTTCAGCTTTTTCTAGCGGTCCATGTCCTAACCCATATGTCATATTGGCTAATGGAAAAAATGCAGTACCGAGTATACATGCAGCCAAAAGTGTTCTGGTATACCATGCCATATTACTTTTTATTAGCTAGGTTAGTAAGCTTGCTATACAAAAAGAATAACAGCACTCCCGGTACAAACCCCCAGAAAAAAGAACCTGCACCTCGTATAAGCGACGTTTCAAAGCGAGCCGCACTTGCTCCGATCATTTCATCAACATAGATTTTCATGGTATATGTACCTGCTTTTTTTGCATCAAATGAAAGACTTGAATATCGTTTACTCTCTTCTCCCTCATCCCAGAATTCACTTTGGAACGTGTTTACAAGCATTCCTTGGCTATCAAAAATTTCTGTAACGGTAGAGACAGAATCAGAATACCCTATTGAAGATTTAAGCCTCACCTCAAATTTATACGCGCGCCCAGCATTCGGTACTGTAAATGATCCTGCATTATACGCCTGCGCTTGGTTTTCATGCGCTTTTTGAACAACAACCTCATAGCGCTGCACTGGCTGGTGTAGCATCACCTGCCAGACAATAACACCAATCCAACAAATGCCAGCGATTGCAGTCAGTCTCTTAAACCACAAAACATCTTTCTTGATGCTGACGTTACTTTCCCCTTTTACTTTCACGCCAAAAGCAGCGAGTACTTTTTCTTCCGGAACCTTGTTTTCTTCATAAACAATTGTTTCAGATAGCCGCTTTCCAACTCCATCAACATCCCACTCGGCAACAAACCATCTACCACTATCTTCATACGCAATATATTTGAGGGCTTCACCAACAGCAACATCGTTTGGATTTTTTCCCTCTAACGCTTCAACTGTAGCAATTCCTCTTTCTCTAACACGCAGCGGGGCTCTTCCTTCAAAAAAAGACACCTTGTCTTCATCTCCTTGTGGCTCAATAATCTTTCCAGATACAGGCGCGCCAAGCACAAATCCATCTTCATCTTCGCTTAAGTGATAGAGCTTTCCGTTTCCTTCTAGCAGCCACTCATCAAGATAATATACGTCATGCTCATATCCATCATACCACTCAACACCATCAAGCTTATACCGAACTCTTCCAACAATAGTGAAAGAAATTTCATGCAGAGTCCCCTGCATACCAACGCGCAATCCAGATTTTGAGTGAATCGTTTTTTGCATATTTATGAGATGAACATGGCGTCACCAAAACTAAAAAATCTATATGAATCGTGCACGGCTTCTTTATAACACTGTAGCATAAACTCTCTATCACCCGCAAAGGCACTCACAAGCATTAACAGCGTTGACTTTGGCAAATGAAAATTCGTGATAAGTGCATCAACAATCTGAAACTTGAACCCAGGCATGATAAAAATATTAATGTCTCCACTAAATGCTGGTAATTTGTTACCGCTATTCTTATATAGTGGTAGTGAGGCAATACCTTCTAATGTTCTTGTGGAGGTAGTACCAACAGCAACAATTCTTCTGCCTTCTTTCTTTGCTGCATTGATCATGTCGGCATGATCTTTAGACAATTCTACCCATTCTGCATGCATAGTATGGTCTTCGATGCGCTCACTTTTTACCGGTAAAAATGTTCCAAGCCCCACATGCAATGTTACCTCTGCAAATTGCACTCCTTTTTCCTTTAGCTTCGCAATAATCTCATCAGTAAAATGAAACCCAGCTGTTGGCGCTGCTACAGAACCCTCTTCTTTTGCATATACCGTTTGGTAACTTTCAAATTGATGTGGTTCATCTTTTACATACGGTGGAATAGGAATTGATCCATGCATATTTGCTGCAGCGCGTACTTCTTCATCTGTCATAATCTCGCCTTCTGCTTTAAACCACTGCACAAGCACCGTTCCATCTGCTTCTTTTACCATGACGTCTGCAAAAAAATGATCTGTAATGTGCACACGCATGCCATTTTTTACATGTTTACCTGGTTTTGCAAGCACCTGCCACACACCTGCATTTTCTTTTGGCCGAACTAAAAAAATTTCGATGTCTCGTTTGTGTTCCCACAGTTCTTCATCATTTTTGCTGAGCAGTTTTACCGCTAATCGTGCTTTAAATACTTTTGAGTTGTTCCAAACAAGCACATCTCCTTTTCTAAAATAATCGACTACATTAAAAAATTGTTTATGCTCAGTTGTTTTCTTGCCCGTATCCACAACCATGAGTTTACTTTGGTCTCGCGGCTCTACTGAATGCTGCGCAATCTGATCTTGCGGCAAATCGAAATCAAATTCTGATGTTTTCATAGCGACTATTTCTTGTTTTTCTTTGATGTGTTAGATGTCTTACGCCACCCTAGCTTCATTTGACTGCGCAAGTGTTCTTGCGACGCTTTCACCAATCCTTCTGGATACTGTTTATTTACTTGTGGTGCAATATACTGTTCATACCACGACTTAGCATTTTTTGTTGCATGCTCCATTTTGTACCCCAGATAATCTAGCAAACTCTTCACTACTACAAAGATAAGTAATACCTGTATAGTTCCTTCAACAGAATCAAGTACAATAATTCCAATAAACATTAAAAACCAAAGGATAATCAATCGTTTATACGGATACAAACTCACTTGCAAAAGATTTTTCTTAAGATACTCTTGCTTGCCATAAAAATTTACCGCAAGTGATACGACATGACTCACTAATACAGTAAGCGGTGCCATCCACCCAAGCGTAAGGAGCGTTCCAAACCCATCGAGTACAAAAAAGAGTATACCAAGACTAAGGGTGAATAGAAATCCACCAAAATGAATACAAAAAAAGAGTAATACCCCAAGTGTAATTAATGCCGCAGCTGTTGGATTTTGTAACTTCTGCGCGAGTGGCCCCTTTCTACCAACCGTATAGATCTTGGGAATAGTTAACAACCCAACAATCATTGTTTCAATTAAAAAAAGTGCAACAATATGATTTATTTGCCACTCCCAAAAAATCACTCCAATGATGGGAAATAGATTTGCTGCAAATAATGAAGCAGCGGATATGCGCGATGCGGACTTTGCAACCATATTATCGTAAATACTTTGCTACATTTGCATTATGCTGATCTAGTGTACTGCCATATTTTACTTCCCCCGTATCAAGCGTGGTTAAAAAATACCAATAGCCATTTTTTTCTGGGTAGATGGCAGCCATAATCGATTCAATCGATGGATTGGAAATTGGCCCAGGTGGAAGTCCTGCATATTTATATGTATTCCAGGGCGAATCAATATTTCTGTCAGCTGCACTGGTAAATACGCTGCCGGTTCCACCTGTTAAAAAGTGTACCGTTGAATCTGCTTGCAATCCCCAACCATTATCAACGCGTTTCCAAAATATATCTGCAACAATTGCTTTATCTTTTGCACCGCGCACTTCCCGTTCCACTACTGAGGCAATCGTCATCACTTCATGCACACTTCTTCCTGCTAACTTGATGTCTTTGTACATCTTGTCGGTAAATTCTTTGTCTCTTTCTGTTAATAGCTTGATCAAAATATCTTCTGCCGAGGCATCCGCAAAAAATCGAAATGTATCTGGCCGGATATATCCTTCTAATGAAATATTTTTGGGTTTGTCTTGCAATATTTTTAGTGATGGCAGCTTAAGCGAAGGCTTCCCGGCACCACCTTCTGTTGCCGCTTCACCAACTAACGCAGCAATCTGCTTTGCTGAAGCTATATCGTCTTTTTCAAATCGATTGGCAACGTCTGCCATGCTCCAACCCGGAATAACGGTAAAAGAAAACTCTTCAAATGTTGGTTGGTTCATTGCAGCAACAACACGCGCAAGTGTTACCGGCGGTTCTACTGTATATGTTCCCGCTTGAATCTGTTTATCTATTCCTTTTTTAGAAACGTATCGTCTAAACACGAGTTCACTTCTAATCACACCCGAATCAAAAAGAGACGATCCTATTTCACGAACACCTTGACCATTTTCAATGGTGAATGTTAATGCTTCGTCAGATGTTGAAGCGCGATGCACTTCTGAATACACGGTCCACCCACCAATAACACCACAAACAAGCAGTAAAATAAAAACAGTTCGAATAGCACTATAACGCATACTGAGAAAATACAAGAATGGTAAAGAGTGCGCCAATCACCGCGCCGCCAATAATATCTCTAGGATAATGAACACCAACATATATGCGACCAATTCCTACCATAAGCCCTGCAATTACTAATACTGCCACAAACCATACAGGCGCAAAAAATTGCACCGCGAGTACTATTGGAATTGTTACCGTAATAGTGTGATCTGATGGAAAGGCCTTCCAGGTGTTCATTGGAGAAAGCAACTCCCGAATACTTGGAAATTCCCTTACCGGCCGCCTATGGGGCCAGAGGTAGCCAATCGCGTAACTTAAGGCCATGGATAACACCCAGGCAATAAGCCCCGTCTTAAAGATAAGCCACGCTAGGTCCCCTCTACCCGTAGCAGACAACCGAATCAGCCAAATGAGCATGACCCCCGCAATGGCAAAAATGAGCCAGTGAGCGCAAAACTGCATCACCCTATCTAATTTGGGGTGTGCACCGGTTTTCCTATTAATCTTGAGAAATAATTTGTGAGACCAAGAAAGCTTCATATATACCCCTTATTATAGAGATTTTTTCCATATTGAGCAATAAATGTATCCTATCCACCCCCAGGTCTTGATTTTTTATCCAAATTACCCTATACTCAGCGTAGCTTTTTTAATTAACCTTGAGCTATGTCAAAACCAGTAAAGGGAACTACTCGTTCGAAAACCGGACACCGTCGTTCACATCATGCATTGAAAGGAATCCGCATCCAAAAGGACGCTGAAGGAAATGCATCATTGCCACACCAAGCGACTCCGGCAACAGGTATGTATAAGGGAAAAACAGTCCTTGATGTTGCAAAACGCCTCAAGCGTCGCATCAAGAAATTGAAACCTCTTTCATAATTCCACAAGTATGTCACAACGTCATCTTGCCCGCGCCATCGCCATGCAAATCCTATACCAATGGGATTTCCGTGGAAAGCCAACTGCCGCAATTCCTGCTATTAAAGAGCAGTGTATTGCTCAGTTTGGTGTTGGGTTAGATGATACTGACGGCTACATCGGTTCTACCGTCGAACATGTCATTGACGAGATGGAAACTATTGATGCCATTATCACAAAATATGCTGATAACTGGCCAATGGTTCAAATGGCAATTGTGGACCGCAACATTTTACGCATCGCTATTTATGAGATGCAAATGAATGAAGCGATTCCAACAAAGGTAGCAATCAATGAAGCAATTGAACTCGCCAAAAATTATGGTGGGCCATCAAGTGGAAAATTTGTAAATGGGATCCTTGGAGCCCTCTACAACGACATGAAAGAACAAGACCCTGCCTAAAATTTATTATAATCGTTCTCTCATCTCATTAGTAGGTCTGTGCCTCATGATGAGACGGTGGGAACCATCTCACTATGATTTCTTCATACAACGAAAAAAACTTCAGTGCCCTTGAAAGTCACCTTGGGGTATCTTTTAACAACAAAAACCTACTCGTACAAGCATTTGTACACCGATCATACCTAAACGAAAACCGATCTTTTGAACTGCCACACAACGAACGCCTCGAATTTTTGGGCGATGCTGTATTAGAGCTTGTGGTGACAGAATTTTTGTTTGCAGAGTACCTCAATCCAGAAGGAGAATTGACCAACTGGCGAGCGGCATTGGTAAATGGAAAAATGTGTGCAACAGTTGCACGTGAAATTGGCATGGAAGAATATTTATTCTTGAGCCATGGTGAATCGAAAGACACAAACATTAAAGCGCGTGATTACATTTTAGCAAATGCGGTAGAAGCACTGATTGGATCGATTTATCTTGATGGCGGTTGGGATATTGCAAAGCAATTTATTTTACGATGGATTGTGAGTAAATTACCAACAGTACTCGAAGAAGGACTTTGGATGGATCCAAAATCACGATTCCAAGAATCTGCACAAGAAATTGTAGGCGTTACGCCAACATATAAAGTGCTTGGTGAAACTGGCCCAGATCACGCAAAGACATTTACCGTTGGCGTGTATTTAGACAATAAAAAAATTGCCGAAGGAGAAGGCGGATCAAAACAAGAAGCCCAAATTGATGCAGCGGAAGCAGCACTCCTTGTAAAGAAATGGAAAGGACCAAAGATTGAAATTTTGGAGAGAACAGAAAACGACCCACTTGGGTAATACATTCGTAATAAACAAAAGGACACCTTGTATAAGGTGTCCTTTTGATTTCCCCCGACGCGCACTTGCTGACGCGTCCCGTAGTGGGGGTCGTCAGACGTTGTGCGCGTCAGGTGCCGAAGTGCGTCACTCCGGCGGGATGGGGGCGGGTCGGACGGTGTCCTCGAGTGGGGTGATCGGGGCGATCTGTGTGCAGGCACTGACGCCTTCACCATCAGGCCCCAAGCCACTAACGCTATCGCCGGTGAGCAAGATCAGCAACGACCGCACGAAGTGCGGGAGCCAGCGGTGGTTGTTCGTCCCGATCCACGACTGGAAGCTCACAGTAGGGACATCGTTGTCACCCTCGTAGGAGAGAACAGGAACCCCCATCAGCCCATCCGGACCGGTGAACGTCAGTTCAACCGTATCTCCGCGATTGACCGCCAGGAAGCTGTGCAGTTCACCGTACGCCGCAGCGCACTCGGCGAGCTCGGCCACCTGGAAGGAGTCCACCTTGTAGACATCTCGGTCCTCGAAAGGCAACCGCTCCATCTGCACGCAGCGCCCCAGGAATGCCTGGGCCAGCCGGCGGATCAGCTCGAGGCTCTCCTCGATCGGAATCGACGAGTAGTACTCGATCTTCCCGATGAGGTTGTTGCTGAGATCCCGGACCAAGAACTCATCGTCGTATCGCTCAATGAACGCAATCGTACTCATGTCAGGCATGTAGCCCTCCTCTCGTCAAAAAAAATAGGACGCTTCAATATATCATATATTTGTGTTTTTGTCAATAGTAGAAGGCCGCACATACCGGTAAAAATGCCTTATTTTAGGTGTTTCGTGGTGTTTAGGGGGTTGACAAAGAAGTTTATTAGTGGTTATCTAGGGGCTCAACCAAGGGTAGGAGTACATGCCATGAGGAATGGCGGAGAGGATGAAGTAGCCAAGGCAAAGGCGCTCTTTCACGAAATCTGCGGGAGCGTTTTCAATCCCGGCAGTCTGGCGCAGCGAGAGGTAGATGTCCAAGTGGCGCGGGACAACCTCAAGCGCAGCGAGGAGTGGGTCGCCAAAGCGCTAGCCTCCATGGAGGCTGCACACCGAGCGCTGGAGGAAGCCACACTCGTTCGGACCGACAAGCGAGAGGAACTGTTCGACGGGCGAATCGATGCCGCATACCCAGTTCATCTGCGACCGCAGTATCTGGATCAGCTCCTGCTGCCACTCAGCCAGCTCCCGGGGATTCCCGAAAAGCTGGCTGAGAATCTCAAGGTGCTCTGCGACTTGCGCTTCGTCGGCGACATCAGCACGCGACCGCTGCAAGACCTCCAGAAGATCCTTCATCTCCAGCCGGAGTTTGCGGAGAAGCTGCGAGATTGTGTGCGCCAACACGGTGAAGTCCCGTTGGACATGGGACACGGCGATTGGGATACCGCCCTTCGCTACTGCAAGCCCTCTTCGGAGCGAGCACCCCAACAGCTGGCACCGCCCAACGGCAGCTGACCAACACCCCACCCACGGGTCCAAAGAAAGGACAACCCGGCGGGCGACGGGGTGTTCTTTTTTTATCAAAAAGGGTTGACACACTCCCTCATTTTCTATATAATCCTATCGCCAATAACACACGCGCCGTTAGCTCAGTTGGTAGAGCAGTTGGCTCTTAACCAAACGGTCGAGGGTTCGAATCCCCCACGGCGCACATTGTCCGCCATAGCTCCAAGTGAAACGAGGAGCGACGGCAGACGCAGAAGATTCTGACCATAGAATCTTCATGCTCCTGTAGTTAAATGGATATAACAACGGTCTTCGGAACCGTGGTTGGGAGTTCGATTCTCTCCGGGAGCACAATAAAAGCAACCCCCTCAAGGGGTTGCTTTTATTTTGTTCTAAGAGCGAGAATCGAACTGGGGATGGTAAGGGGGATTCCCCCTTACATGCGGAGGAAAAGCTGGAAAAACCAGAAAGTTTTTTACGAGAGCCCGAAGAGGCGATGTGAGTTCTCTCCGGGAGCACACCTACGCTCATCTCTTGCCTTCCAGTATGGTAACCTTCGACATGCAGGCACAAAACAAAAAAACCTTCTCTATTACGAGAAGGTTTTTTGTTACTTTTTTATTCTGCTATTTCTTCTGTAGAAGAAGTAATGATCGTCTTTTCTCTTACCTTACGCTGCACTACTTCCGCGGCACCAGAAGTTCTTACATCTACAAATTCTGGTTTTGTATACAAACTAATTTCGCTTGCGCCAGATGCCTTTCCAATAAGCTGTTTATCAGCAGAAAGAGCTAATTCACTTGCACCGCTAGCATCGACTTCAGTTCTTTCAGTAACAAGATCCTTTGCAAATACTTCAGAAGCGCCACTCGCAGAAATTATTGAAGAAGACACATTTCCATCTATCCATAGCACCGACGCACCTGACAGTGAAAGGCGAAGTATTTCTGCTGAGATATTTCTTGCCTTTGCGTCTGCAGCTCCTGAGAGTTTCAGTTCTAAATCATTTACCTGAAAACCTTCTATTTCTGCATTCGAAGCTTCACTCAAATGCACCCTCTCAATATTTGGAACTACCGCAGTAATCGTCAGCCGCTGACCCTGACAAAAGAAACAGAATTCAGGCTTTGAAATACGCAATTCTCCGCCTGCGACAATTACATCATACGTATCAAGCGCAACTTGATTTCCTGATATGGTTACCTGTTGCTGTTCTCCTTGAGTAAGTATCAGCTTATGATTTCTATTAATTCGGATGGATGTTATTTCTTCTACCTCTTGCTCTTCTGATATTTGTGGAGCTGATTCGATGTTATCATGAATGGCCTGAATATTAGGAGCAAGATTAACGGCCACAACACCGGCACCAATAATCGATGCAATCCAGATAATGATTAGCGGTACAACTATTGCCACTTTAAAAATCGATTTGCGAAGCATAAGTGAAATGCCGGCCAACAGGAGGAGTAATGCCGGGATAGCCAGTACAGCAAAACTGAGAGAAGCCACAACTATTGGTTGATACGTCCCCACAAGCTCTGCAATATTAAATTCCTGCACAAACTGCTCGGTATTCATAAAGAACCCAAAAAGAAAGATACCAACAGCGCTAATACTGATAATTACGGCCAAAGAGAGTATAGAACCAATAAGTACCCCTATTACCGGCACAAGAGAGGCTAATCCCTTTCCAAGCCCCTCCAAAAGTGCACCTAACGCTTTAAATGGTGCGCTTACAACCGCCCGCAGGGTTCCTTTTTGCCCAGAATCATTTTTTTTTACCGTTTGTACTTTCTCTCCAACTTTTTTTGCAAATTGCTGTGTGGATTTTTTTACTTCTACCTCACCTTTTTTTACAAATTTTTCAATGTCTTTGATTGTTACCGGTGTGCCGTGCATGCGCATTTTATCTTGCACTGAAACAGCTTCTGGTGTGGCAATCCATAAGACAATATAAACCAATCCTCCCCATCCCCAAAACAGTGTTGAGATAATGAATAGCACTCGTACAATAACTGGATCGATTCCAAAATATGCAGCCAATCCACTGGCAACACCTGCTAAGTATTTGTCATCAGGATCACGGAAAAGGCGTTTAGGCGCGTCACTCGATTCGTTTGGTGCATTCTTTGCACTTGCTCCTTCCGTTTCTGGAACTTCTTCTCCTACAATGTCCCCAACAGAACCAAGTTTGTCTTGCATCTTATTTACGTCCCCTACTGTTACCGCTTGTTTGTGATCATTTATCATGCCGCTCAGATGTTCTGCAACAGCTCCTTCAATATCACTGATAATTTCAACTTTTTCTTGCTCATCACTATAATGTGCGGCAATGGCATCAAGATATTGTTTCAAAAGTGCATACGCATCTTCCTCAATAAAGAACACGCGCTCGGCAATTGTGATGTTAGTTACTTTTTTCATATGATCGAACCAGACGATTTATAGATTTAGAGAGAGATTTCCAGGAGGTGGAAAGTGATGTGATCATCTCTTGTCCATCGGCTGTTAATGAATAATATTTTCTTGGTGGACCAGACGGTGATTCCTGCCAAACATAGGTAAGAAAGCCGTCTCTTCGTAAACGCGATAGCAATGGGTACAATGTCCCCTCTACTACAATCAGATCTGCTTTGGTGAGTTCCTGCAAAATATCTGCTGCATATAAATCGTTCTTTGAAATAACGAGTAGTGTGCAAAATTCCAAGAATCCTTTACGCATTTGTGCTTTTGTATTTTCAATTTTTGTTGCCATATGAGGTATTACAAAGTAATCATAGCAAATAGTACTATGTGATGCAAGGTACCTTGTGGATAAATAATTTAACACCCACATGACGAGCCCTTATTACTGTGCTACAATCCATCTATATGCCAAAAAGAATCTACCACTACATTCGTGCTCATAAAGCTCAAATCACCAAATTTGCACTTGTTGGTATTGGCTCATTCATAATCGACATGAGCCTGCTTATTTTCTTTAAACAATCGATTGGTATGTCCCCTGTTGCCGCTGTTGCGGTTTCACAAATCATCGTTATTTCAATAAATTTCTTGCTCAATAAATATTGGTCATTTGAAAGCAGACAAGTTCCTCTCAAACAACTCAACCGATATCTTATTTTGGTTCTTGCCAACTATTCGCTGAGCCTACTATTTATGTATGTGTTCCACGATCTACTTGCTTACGACTATCGCGCAGTGCGCTTTGGAACCATTCTCCTGTTTGTCACATCAAACTTTTTGCTGTATAAGTACTGGGTATATAAAGAATAGCTATGGATATTGATGTTGTTATTGCCATCCGCCTGCTGGGCGTTGCCTTTGTGCTCTTGGGCGCATATATCATGATGTATAAACGCAGCTACCCGCTGTTTTTACTTTTGTATGGAGCGATTAGTGCGGCAGCGTTTGCGCTTTTAGTAGATAATTTAGATTTGGCACTTTGGGGCTTGCAAGGAGATGAAATTACTATTGCTGCAATGTATCAAACCTTTGCGAGCCTTGGAGCTGGAGCAGATTTTGCATACCACCACCTTCCCCCATTTTACCCACCGGGATTCTTTTGGCTGGTGAGCGCTATTGGTGCGCCGTTGCAATTATCTGGTGTAGGCCTCATGAAACTCGCTGGCGTTATTGGCTTTGCAACGTTTCCATTAGGAACCTATTTGCTTGCGGTTGTGCTGCATAAAAAAGAAGGTGGCTCTAACATGAAACTGATGCGAGCGGTTGCCTTTTTAGCACCACTCTTCATGCTTGTCATTATTGGTGTTGACCCCATGCTTGGGAAACCGTATGAGGTACTCGCACTTGGTGCAACTATTTTTTGGACGTTGAGCCTGTGGCAACGCGCACATGCAGATAATTGGAATAAATGGGATGTCCTTTTGTATGGAATTATTGGAGGAATTATTGCCATGGTGTACTACCTGTGGCTAGCTTTTGCCGCAATTTCCCTCCTTCTGGCCATAGTGTTTATCAAACGTCGATTAAGATATCTTTTACGCCTAATGAGCGCTGCTATTGTATCGTTCATTATCCTTGCTCCGTATGCATATCCGCTTTTTAAAGCATACACTGCTATTGGCATGGAAAACTGGCAAACAGCATTTTTTGTACCAGATGGATTAGCCTTGTGGCTGCCAATGGTGACACAAATTTCTGTGCAATCACTACTCATGCTCTTTGGTCTTTGCGGCATGGTATATTTTTGGCAAAAAAAACCGATGAAGCTGCTTGCCAGCATGCTAGCGAGCGCATATGTATGGTGGATTATGGGACTGTGCCTACTGCTATTTTTTGACACACCCTTTCAGGAATTTAGAGGATTTTATTTATACGCGCCAGCAGTTCTTGGAACGGCAGCAGCATTCAGTGCCGTGTATGCGTATAAACAATTTGATATAGCCAATAATAAACGCACACTTTATACGATTAGCGCGGTGCTACTCTTAGTCCTTTGTGCAAATAGTGTCTTTGGTACATTTATTGATGATCCAAAACTGCAAGAGTACCGCACTGAAGCTGCAAAGATCGATGAAGAAACAGGAACACTCGCACAATTTCTTGGGCGCAGTGATACAACAGTAAAAACGCTTCATTCTGTTCCGCAAGTACAAGGATTTGTTCCGGTTAATAATGTTTTGTATTTTAATCAGCACAACAATCACCCTGCGGCACTTTTTTCTGAACGGATGAGTTTTGTAGAGTCACTTGCAAAGGCAACTACTACAGAGCAGCTGACTGCTATAAATGCAGCCAGCAAATTTGGGCCAGTCGAGCGGTTTATCTTTTTTGATGACAAACAAGGAGGCTATCATCTCTTTTTTCATGTGGATGCATTTGGTAAAGGAATAGAAGAGAAAATCATTGAATTTGATGCTAATCTATTTTCTAAAGAGCTATTCGTGGAACGATTCAAGAATAGAAAATATGTGGTTATTGAGCGAAAGACCGTCATAAGTGAGTAGAACGGAGAGTTTTCAACAAGTTTTTTTAACTAAAATAAGCGCTTTTTGCGCTTTTTTGGTGTCTATTGGGTTGACAAGGATACGGCTGTATGCTAATTTCTTTGTACGCCCATTGGGTATAACTGGATAAGGAGGTGCTGCAATGCACCAGACCCACAACGCCGTGCAAGCGCGCGGTTCGCCCATCGTCGCCGACAGTCAACTTTGTTACACCGATCACTTCGACCGCGGCGCCGACGGCGCGGTGGACCGGGCCGGCATGATGCACAGCGCGACGCGCTGATCGCCGGCGGCCACCGCCCTTGCGCGAGAGGCCAGCCTTGGCTGGCCACCACCGATGGCATCGAAAGATGCCTGAGGCAACCTCGCGTTGGCCCCCGAGAGGATCTGCAAGCTCACCCAGCATGCAGCCTCCCGGGGGTCTGTTTTTTTTGCTTTTTTTTTGGCGCTACGCTACAATGGCTCTGCGCACGGTGCGCACACTGACACAAGGAGGAATGCCCATGAGCATTCGAGGACCCACGAATCGTGGGATTGATTGTGGGCGGATAGCCAACGAAGCGGGGGGCCTGCAGCTTCCTGATGGCGGCTGCCTGGAGCCCGACGGTGGATGCCTGGACGACGGCGGGAAGATCAACGGCTAAGCGCGCCAACTACGCGAGGCTATCGACTTCTGACGAGCCGCGACGCTCACGCGTCAGCCGGGGTTGCTGCTTGCAGTGGCCCCGGCATTTTTTATACTGAGATACATTGCAAAAAAAGCAAAGCACATAAAAACAACGCGATTTTTCGCGTTGTTTTTATGTATCAGAGTTGCAACTCGTCTCCAATAATAATCATGTTTTCTTCTGTCACCGTATCGGTTGCCCGTAGCTCTACCCTACTCATCAGCTGCGTCTGTGAAGGATTTGCACCCTCTCTATACAGCGTAAACTGCATTGGTATTTGCGGAATATCTATTGGCCACTCATCAATAGTCCAGCTAAGTATTTTTGTTGTTTCGTTATACTCCATCTTCCCCGCTGGTGCGGTACTTGTTACCATTTGTGTTAACCCAAATACTTCAGCACTCAGTTCCACATTCTTTAATGGGTGGAAACTATTACTGAGTAACCATGTAACGGTATGCGTATCTTCTGGATTATTCGTCGTTGAAACATCATCCACTACTTGCAAAGCTAAATCTGAGTTCAGTGTCATGGTAATCGGTGATGAGCTTAATACAATCTGCTCGCCGTTTAGTGTATATTGCATTTCAACTGTCAGCGTTGCCTTCTCTGGTGGGAATGTTGAAAGAATAATGTCTTCTGCGTTCTTAATTGGAATTTGGAAGTCGATTATTTCTTGTGCGCCAAATGGGAAGCTCGAAAATGCTGGTACTTGCGCGCTGGTGTGTGTTAAAATTCCTCGCCGCAATGTTTTTGATAATTGTTCACCCACAATCGATCCATCTAATTCGTCTTCCAGATTCCGCCAATCAAAAATATTTACATTTTCAAACGACGGACCATCTAACATAGCCCGCACACGAACATTTTTAAGTGATACATCACTTTGGTTCCGTACGGCAACACTAATATTGAGTTTTTCTCCTGGCTGTACAGTCAAATCTTTTGTAGCACCGTTTACCACTGGAGTAATGCTAATATCCGTATCCTGCAGTGTTACATGCATTGAAGAACTCGCATACACAAACCCTTCTCCCTCTTTTTGTGCATTTGCATACCCAACAAGTTGCACAGGAATATCTAATTCTTTAACTATTCCGTCTGGGCTCACAAACAGTCCTTCCATTTGTAAAATATATGGCTCACTGAGCACATCAATACTCCATCTGAGCTGTTCAAACTGATCACTTTCTGGCGCTGATAGTTTTTTAACAAACATGCCAGTCCCCAGCATTTCTAAATACATATGCTGCACATTCATTCCTTCTTTTGGTGTAATAGTAAATTGCATTGGTACCTCTACCCCACTTGCAACCATCTCTGGGTACTCAATATCGATTGTTGCCGGTGCGTGAGCGGTGTTCACTTCTAATGTAGTCGCCTTTTGAAATTCTGAACTAAATCCATTTGGCGTATACGTCATAAACGCTCTAAAGGACTGCGCTTTTTGCAACGCACCAAACATATTTCCGCTTACATCAATATATCCTGAGTCACCTGCTGCCAAGTTCCCAAGCTCCCATCGATTTACTGTATCTTCTGATGGCGCTACAGTTGATTCTTTATATACAAACCCTGCTGGGTATCGTACTTCTAACGATACATTATGTAGTCCTGCTTCTTGTGCATTCCTATATCGAATTCTATATCGCACATGTTCCCCTGGAGTGATTTCTTCTTCTCCAGATACAGAAAGTATCACATCATTTTCTACAAATTCACCGCTTGGTTGTAATAAAAATAGTCCGGCATACACCACACCACCCAAAAGTCCTACAGAAAGGATAAACGAGAGGAATGATCGGAATAATCTCCCTCTTTTGTTTGATTGAAAGGTTGAAAGATCTGGTACTGACCCATCAGAATCCTGATAAATCGATTCAATCCCCGCAGAAATTCTTTCTTTTGAGGCTTCTGACATATGCAACGCCGCACGAGAGGCAGACGGTGCAGGAACAGCAACTTCAGACTCAATCTCTAGTTCTAATTCAAGTTCCGGTTCTTCCTCTACCTGAGGAATATGCGGTGCCACTTTTTTCTTGTGATGCACCTTACTTTTTTTCTCTACATGTTTTTTCTTTGCTACATGCTTTTTCTTTTTTGGAGCCGCTGCAATCTCAACATCATGAAATCCCTCATCTTTCTTCTTATGTGTTTTTTTAGAGCGCTTTGTCGTTTTTTTGACAGGCCCTTTTTTTGCGACAGGTTTTTTTGCCATATGATGTATTATTGATCAGCGTTCTTTTCCATCACGATTCCCACAATGATATCTTTTTTCAGTGGATGTGTGTACAGCCCACCGTTAAGTGCAAGATCCATGTGGTCAGATGAGCGCCATGTTGGCTTCCATCCAGACGGATAAATGATTGTTGATTCAAATTCACTTTCTATTCCTGATTGCTTTTGCACAACTACTGAATATCTTGATGCATCTACCGCCACTGATTCAATAAGTTGGTCTGTTACCGCCGTTGTTTGCTGCTCTGTCTGCAAATGCGCAAACACATTAAATGGTAATTCGTAGACAAAGTATACTTCTGATGTTTCCCCGGGGGCGGTCATCACCCAATTTTCAAATACGGTTTTATCAAACGATTCATTTATGAGTGTTCCAGAATCATCATGATATTCCTGCGGATCTTCTGTGGCCATCAAATCTTCATCATCTACAGCATGCGATACAGGTGTTCTGAACGCCGCATCTGGAGGATATTGGAATCCACCCGCCTCATGTAGTACTGCTCCTTTTGGCACATACACTCGCAAATAGTTCACATTCGGTTCTCCGGTAAACTGCTCACCCGCTTCTCCTGTATGCTCTCGCTTTACCATCACCGTTACAAGCGCGCGTCCATCAGCTTGCACCTCTACCTGATGCGCAATTGATTGCTCAATCTTTGCATCGCTTTTTGCTCCTTGAATATTTGTGTTCACTACATACAGATAATCTTGCCACGGTTTTACATTTGCAATTTCTCCTGTCCATCCATACTCTGCGGCAGTTGCGTGATGCTGCGCATCATTGAGCTGCAGCTGAATATCTTTTTTCTGTAACCCATCATGCACAAGTGAAAGCATTTTTAGCGCATCGATTTGATCTCTTTGCGATGTTAAAATTTGCTCAAGTACATCCCCAATAATTTCTTTTGGCTTGTTTTCTTCTTTATCATAATCTACCTCTACTTTGTACTGCAATGTATCAAGTGCATCTTCTGCTGCAAGTACTACTCCGTGTTCTTCATTTTCAATTGGGCCAATAATACCAAGGACCTTTTCAAACACAGATGCATTGATTGCAATTACCCCATCAACCGTTGCTCCCCGTGAGTGTTCATAGAACCACTGCAATTTTTTTGAAGAAGCGGCAAAATCAGGCCACCAATTTGCATCTTGTGGTTCCCAACGAGTATTTACGAGTTGCAATGGCAGTGGCGGTTTTACATGTGTATCAAGCTGCCCTTTCCAATCGTATAATCCCCCACCAGGAACCTCAATCTTGTGAATTTTTCCTTTTTGTACATCAATAAGTGCGGCACTTCCCATAAATCCACCAGTCGCCCGTAATTCTCTATTGTTTTGGAACACCACCAAATACGTTCGCAAGTCTTCGCTTCCAAACACCTGTGCAAGTGTTGCAGATACGTCGTTTAAGTCATGTAAATCATCTACAAATGCTGCAAATAATATTTTAAATTCTGCAAAGGTGTTTTGATGTTCAAGTGGCAGCGCAGAAATTTCTACATCACTCAGCGCCTCAAGCGCATCGTCATATTGCGGGATAGCTCTATTCACATGCAAAGAAACCTGCTGCATTCTATCTGTCACTGGTAAATCACCCCTATTTCTTGCTTCTTCTAATCCTTTAATAATATATGTGTTTCCAAGGGCGATTTGATGCCCTGCCGTAAGCAGTTGCTGCCGTGAATGAAGCTTATCACCTACTACCGGAATCATTTTTGCTAAAAATTGTGCAATCTTGTGCTCTTTATCTAACACATTTTTGGCTTCTGCAAATGCACTGAGCGCTTTACTCACATCTGCATTAGCAGTATCGATATCCGATTCAAGTGCCGCAATGGTTGACGACTGGAGTGATAAAAATCCAACGGTGCTCGCACTGAGTACTTGTTCTGAGGTATCTTTTACATCGTTATAATAAGACAGCGTTGGCCATGGTAATGCAGCTAACACAAAGAGTGCAACAGATGCATACGCTAATTTTTTCCATGTGGTAAGCTGCGCATTATTGGGAACAAACCGTTTCCAACTAACTCGCTCTGGTGCAAGCGGTGTTCCACTGAGTAATCCCGCAAGTTCTCTTTCAAATTGCTTTTTCTTCTTCTTTGGCACCGGAATATCTAGTACTGCTTCTACTGGCAACTGCCATTCGTCTACCCCTTCCGCCATGCCTGGAGTAATTGATTTGAGCTGTTTTCTAAACGCTTCAATTTGCCGCTTTTGATCTGCAGTAAGCGGTCTCTCTGGTGTAATGTGGTGTTTTTCTAAAAACGATTTTATTTTTTGCTGCCGAACTTTTGCTGCCGGATCGATAGTAACACGCACTTCTTTTGCTGCACGACGTTCTTTAAATGTTGAAACACCCTTCCAAAGCGATTCTTTCTCTCTGTCTTTCAGATCTACCACATGCGGAGAAGATCCCCCATCTCCCATAACCTTAACAACCACCGATTTATTGGTGGCTTTTTTAGGCGTGATGTTTTTCTTTTCTTTCACTCCTGAACACGTTCTCCTTGTATGTCCTGGCTTTCTACACAATGAACAACGCCGAACAATTTTGTTGTTCGCTTTTTTAGCCATGTGGCAGCGCTTTTTCTATGCACGTAGTATACCACAAAATGGCTGAGCTGCGCGATATTACAGCAGTGGACGCCCGGTCATATCTGGTGGTTGTTCAACTCCCATGAGTTTGAGCATGGTTGGTGCAACATCTGCGAGCATACCAACGGGTGGCATCAAGCTTAAATCTCCTTCTGGCGGGTCGCCTGCTGGACCGGCATGACCCCGAAGGTCATTACTAATGATGATAAATGGAACTGGATTTGTTGAATGCTCTTTATCTTTTTCTCCTGTTTCTAAATTCGATACCTCTTCCCCATTTCCATGATCTGCTGTAATAAAAAGGATTCCATTTTTAGCGAGTACATGATCTGCTAGCATGCCAAGTGATCTATCTACTGCCGCGCACCCTTGAATTGACGCTGTAAGATCCCCTGTATGCGCAACCATGTCGGCATTGGCATAATTAAGCATGTACACGTCATAGCTATCTGCTTGAATCGCCTTAATCGTTTCTTTAGTAACTTCTAGCGCAGACATTTCTGGCTTTTGATCATAACTCGAGACCTTTGGAGACGGAATAATTTTACGTTCTTCTCCTTCAAACGGATCTTCTATGGTTCCATTCAAAAAGAATGTCATGTGGGCATATTTTTCTGTTTCTGCAATATGAAATTGCGTCAGCCCTGCTTTTGAAAGCACCTCTGCCAAGCAATTAATAATCACCACCGGTGGATATGCAACTGACACAGGCAATTCTTTTTCGTATTCTGTCATGGTTACAAAAAACAGATCTTCTATATACTCCCGCTCAAACTTTGGAAACGACGGAAGCACAAATGCTTTGGTCATTTGCCGCGCTCTGTCTGGTCTAAAGTTAAAGAAGACCATACCATCGCCAGAGTTTACCGTTGCTGTTGGTTTTCCTTCTTTTCCAATAACCGTTGGTACAAATTCTTCATCATATATTTCCTTTGCATATGATTCCTCAATAGCAGAAAGCGCATCTTTGGCATATTGCTTTGCAACTCCATTTGCCATTGCTTCGTATGATTCTTGCGTCCGTTCCCATCGATTATCTCTGTCCATGGCATGGAATCTCCCGGCTAGTGTGGCAATTTTACCAACACCAAGCTCTTTCATTTTTTCTTCTAACTGCCCAATAAAATCTTTTCCTGAATCGAATTTTGTATCTCGTCCATCTAAAAAAGCATGGATAAATACTTTTTTTATTTTGTTTACTTTTGCGAGTTCAAGCAGCGCATACAAATGTTCTTGCGCGGCATGTACATTTCCCTGACTCACAAGCCCCATGATATGCAATGCTGATTTATTTTTTTTCACGTGCTTTACAGCTTTTGCAAACGCATCATTTTCTGCAAAAGAACCTGCACTAATACTCTGATTAATTCGAGGAAATGTTTGGTAATACACGCGACCAGCACCAATATTTAAGTGCCCAACTTCGCTATTTCCCATGTCGCCAAAAGAAAGGCCCACTTCTGCTCCTGCAGCGGCAATAGTCATGGTTGGATACTCGCGAATAAAGCGATCCATGTTGGGCGTATCGGCAAGTGTAATGGCATTCCCCTCTCCGGCAGGTGCAACTCCCCAACCATCAAGCACGGCAAGTACGACTGGTCTGTTTGGTAATGTCATATTATTGAAATAAATTTTTTCCGGTCATTTGCGGTGGAATGTCACATCCCATAAGCGCTAAAAGCGTTGGAGCAACATCGGCAAGTGTACCGGTTGGCTGTATTGTAGCATCTTTTTTGGCTAAATCAACCACAATCATTGGAACAGGATTATCTGTATGGGCGGTCATCTTTTCTTTTGTTTTTTCATTAATCATTTTTTCTGCATTTCCGTGATCTGCAGTAATCACCATAATGCCATTATGCTCTTCAATGTATTCAGCCAATGCATGAACGGTATCATCTAGTATCTGTACAGCTTTTTTTGCCGCTTCAAAATCTCCGGTATGCCCCACCATGTCGGCATTTGGGAAATTCACACACACAAAATCGTATGATCCATTATCAAACGAGTAGATAATGTCTTTTGCAAGTTTTGGAGTCTGCATTTCTGGATTTTCTGCATATGACTTTACTCCTGTCGATTTTACCAGCACTCTATCTTCACCATTAATTGGTTCCGGGTAACCTCCATTAATAAAATACGTAACATGCGCGTATTTTTCTGTTTCAGACAAGTAGAGTTGTTGGTATTGTTCCCCAATCGCTTTTGCTAAACACCAATCGATGTCTGGACTTGGAAATGCTGTGTGAATATGTGGCAAGTCTGGGCCAAATTCACTCATGGCCACAAAACACAAATCTTTTACCACTGTTTTACGCTCAAATGCATGTGGATTTTTTTCTACAAAGTCTGGTTGCAGAAATGCTTTCGTTAATTGTCGCGCTCTGTCTGAGCGAGCATTAAAAAATAACACAACATCACCATCTTGTATCCGCGCTCCTCCTTCAATACAGGTTGGAGAAATATATTCATCCGTTTCATCTCTATTATATGCTGATTGAATGGCCTGCTCTGCCGTATCTGCGCATGCGTGTTCGGCATCCCCAACTAATACATCGTATGCAAGCTTGGTTCGCTTCCACGACTTATTTCTATCCATGCCATAAAACCGCCCCATAATGGTAGCAATTTTTTCTCCGTTTTGCATGTGCTTTCTGAGCTCTGTTAAATGCGAGATGGCTGAATGCTGAGAAGAATCTCTACCGTCTGTAAACAAATGCAGATGCGTATCATGAATACCCGCGTCTCTAAAATATTTGAGCAAGCTGTATAGATGTTCTGACAACGTATGTGCACTGTGAATTCCTGTAAGAAGCCCCATAATATGTACACGCCCGCCTTTTTGCGCACGTTCTTTTGCAACCGCAAACGCAGGGTTTTTAAAGAATGTTCCGTCTACAATAGCATCACTAACAACCGAGACATCTTGCTTTACCAAGCGACCCGCACCAATATTAAGATGCCCCGCTTCACTGTTTCCCTCTTGATGTTCTGGCAGTCCTACCGCTACTCCATGCGAATCGAGCTTTGCCGTTGGATATGTCTCCATGAGCGCAAAAATATGCGGTGCAGTTTCTGGCGTAATGGCGTTTCCTGGCTGATTGGGATCAGCTAAACCGAATCCATCCATAATAACAAGGAGGGCTTTTCTATTTTTCTCCCTTTTTTGATCATGCGAAGTTGAATCCATAGATCCATAGTATACCTAATTTTGCCCCTGCGAGCAAAGCCGTTGCCCTTGACAAAATAGGGTTTTTTGCTATAGAGTGAGGAGGAACACAAGACCTGTCCCACATAGTGAGGATAGGAAGGGAGGAACGAGATGGACGAACTGTCCTATGGAGTGCGCCTGGGGCTGTTTGTCCTGGCGTGTATCGCAATTTTGAGGCTCGGATGGGTAGCCCTCCAACGCATGCGTGAGAAGCGCATGCTCGACACCTTGAACGAGCCAGACCAGCCACCCGCAGACACTTCTCAGCGCGATGCGCGCGGACGCACCATCACCGATTCGGTTGAAGAAGAGATCCTCGAAGCGCTCAAGCCCGTGATCGTACGGCTTTGGAACCATGGAGGAGATGTGATCCTCGGTCTGCCGTGGTGCAAGGGAATGCCCGGCTGGAACAAGGGGTATCTGCGCCACCTTCAGCGCAAGGGCTGGTTCATCAAGATCACCGGCGAAATCGACATCGACAGCGCCACGACTGATGATGACAACTCTAAGATTGAGCTGTGGGGTTTCATCGCCAAGCTGCAAGCCAAGGATGCACTCACTATGAGCATCCTTCCCGCTGAAGCGAACCCGCAGACGATCCTCGCGATCTACGGACCAATTGCGACGGGCCAACAGCCCGGCGACACCACCATCGGAGCCCTTCATCACGACACCCTGTACATGCCGGGATCCGCCGGCGCCATACCGGGCCAGGCGTCACCGGCGATGATGGATCTCAATCCGATCAAGGAGGACGACTGACCACCGCCTGTCAACAACCCCGCCGACCCCCGCGCCAAGCGCGCGTGGGTCGGCCTATCAAAAAAGCCCCGCAAACATGCGAGGCTTTTTTGTTTACCCGCCATAGCCTTGGCGAAGGTTAGTTTTCTTTTCCTACAACGTCGCTTCAATCTCCATCAGTCGATTATATTTCCCAACTCGTTCACTTCTAGAAAGTGATCCCGTCTTAATATATTCACTATTCACCGCAACGGCAAGGTCAGCAATAAACGTATCACACGTTTCACCAGATCTATGAGAAACTGACGTACTGTACCCATGCTGCTTTGCAAGCATAATCGTATCAATCGTTTCGCTAAGAGATCCAATTTGATTTAGCTTAATCAAAATTGAATTCCCTACCCCCATATCAATTCCTTTTTGCAGTCGCGATTTATTTGTGACAAACAAATCGTCTCCAACTACTGCAACTTTTTTTCGGAGCACATCGGTGCACGCTTTCCACGCATCCCAATCGTCTTCTGCCAATGGATCTTCTACAGAAATAAATGGATACTTTTTTACCCACTTTGCAATTTGTGTAATCATTGCTTTGCCGCTAATAGCAGCTTTGCCCTGCTCTAATTTGTACTTTCCCTTCTCATAAAATTCTGAAGCCGCAATATCTGTCGCTAAATACACATGCTTGCCTGGAATATATCCGGCAGCTTTAATCGCCAGCATAATCAGCTTGATTGCATCTTCATTTTTTTTGAGTTCTGGTGCAAATCCCCCTTCATCACCAACGCCAGTTGCAAGTTTTTTCTTTTTCAAAATCGATTGTAATGCATGAAAAATTTCTGCACCAATACGTACCCGCTCTGCAAATTTTGTATGCATAGGTACCACCATGAACTCCTGAATAGATAATCCATTGGTTGCATGCTGCCCACCATTTAGAATATTCATGGTAGCAATCGGCATCTTGTATCCCTTTTCTTTTATTCTGTATGTTTGGCGAATATGTTTATACAGCGGCCGCTCTAATGCAATAGCGCAGGCTCTTGCAGTTGCCAAAGAAACTGCCAAAATTGCATTTGCCCCCAATTTCTTTTTATTTGTGGTGCCGTCTAACGCAAGCATGGTTTCGTCAATCAATCGCTGCTTACTTGCGTCCATGCCTTTGAGTTTTTTGGCAATAAGAGTGTTTACATTTTTCACTGCCTTTTGTACGCCTTTTCCACCATACCGCTTCCCTTTATCTCGCAATTCCCAGGCCTCGTGAATGCCAGTAGATGCACCGCTTGGAACAGACGCAACGGCTTGTGCGCCGCCTTGTAACACAACAGCGGCTTGCACGGTAGGATTTCCTCGTGAATCTAAAATTTCTCTGGCTTGAATCGATTTGATGAGCGTCTTCATATATTATTGGATTTCAAATACCACATTAACCTGCATACGCACCGTGTTTTCTCCTGCTGCGAGTGCTGGAGCAGAACCGCCACCTAATGCTTTTGCTTCCATATACATCATATCTGGTCGTCCTCCGTCTTGCGGCTCATACTCACTGTAATTCACTACTCCCACAACATCTACATCGAGTGAACCCGTAATCATGCGTACTTTTTCTTTCAATTCTTTAATTGCTTCAGCGCGTGCTTTTTCTATATAAACATCAGTGTCATCGACTTGTAAATCAAGCCCACCCACATTTGTTGCGCCAACGCTTCCTGCTAGTGCGAGTACTTCATCAGCTTTATCAATATCTCTTACACGAACGCGCACATGTTGACTTACTTGATACCCGCGGAGCTCCCGTCCTTCGTCAGGAGTGTAATCATACTGCGGATATACATTGTAATCTTGCGTTTGCATATCTTTTTCTGCAATTCCCATTGCGGCAAGCTCAGTGAGCAATTTGTTCATAATTTGCGTATTCTGATCTTGCGCGGCTTCTACCGTTTCTGCCTCTGTTTGTACACCCATTGTGGTGAAGGCAACGTCTGGTACTACTTTAACCTCTCCAGTTGCTTGCAAAGAAATAGTTCGCATGCCTTCATCGCTTCTTCCAATAAATTCATACTCTTTAATTTCTGTGCGAATCAGTGTTCCAATATAAAAAATCAAATAGATCAAAAAAATCGTCCCTAAAAGAGCGACAAATGCGTGACCATATTTATGTTTTGGTTTTGGCTTACAGCAACCACCCATTTGTTGTACAGGTGCTGTTTTTTGTGACTTTGCAGTCGATTTTTTTACAGGCATACTCGTAAAGTTATAACATACAACTCGAGTATATCACGAAGATGCGATCAGCCAAACTATGTACCCTGCGCAATACCCGGAAGCGTTTTTCCAGAGAGCAATGTAAGCATCGCTCCACCACCGGTAGATGCAAATGATACCGCATCTGCAGCGCTCCACAAATTCATTGCTTGCAACGTCTCTCCGCCACCAATAACCGTGTGCACACCAGCTTCTGTTGCCTGCGCAATTGCTAACACAAGCGATTGCGTTGCCGCATGATACGGCTCTTGTTCAAAATACCCGAGTGCCCCATTCCACAGTATAGTACCAGCACGCGCAACAAGCGCTTCGGCAATCCGCACGCTTTCTGGCCCAATATCTAATATCATTTCTTCTTCAGTGCAAAGTACTTTCGTTTCTTCTACGCGTACAACTTTATGCCCGCTTCCATCTTTTTTTCCAACAATCACATCAACAGGCATTAATACCCGCCCAAGTGTAGTAATTTTTTTTGCCTGACGGATGAGCGACTGATCACAAATCGATGCCCCAATCTTATACCCCGCGGCAGCGAGCACGGTATTTACAATTCCACCACCAAGTACCACCGCATCTGCACGTTTACTCAGTTCATGAATCACCGGCAACTTAGTACTCATTTTAGCGCCACCAATAATTGCCACAAATGGTTTTTTGGGCCCTTCTAAAAGTGGTTTTAGCTCTAACAGTTCTTTTTTTACAAGCAGACCCATAGCTGAAGGCAAATACGCTGGAATCCCCACAATAGACGCATACGCTCTATGCGACTGCCCAAAGCAATCCATGACAAATAGATCAAATGGCGCTGCAAGGCGTTTTGCATACTCCTTACTATTGTCTACTTCACCTGGTGAAAATTGTACGTTTTCTAATACTCCAATTTGCGCATCAGAAAGTCTTGAAACTTGTTCTTGCCAATCGTCTTCAAACTGATCGATATGAATAACCTGTGCACCAAACACCTTCTCAATTGCAGGAACCAACATTGATGTACTCAGTGACGATACAACTTCTCCCTTTGGCCTCCCTAAATGCGTTGCCAGCGTAACAATCCCCCCGGCTTTCCTAATATATTCAATAGTTTCTTGCGCCGCATGCAATTTTGCAATTTCCGTCACACCCGTTGCATCAATACTCACATTTAAATCAACACGAACAAGCACTCGCTTCCCTACAAATTGTGTTCCTTCATCAATATAGGTCATACGTTATCTTCTGATAGTAATACTTTCTACTTCTTCAGGGTGACATGCCACGGCCTGGATATTTCCAAGCGCATCGCGCTGCACGGCATAACCTGTACGCTCAATTGTACCAAGTACCGGGTCGGTTGGCACCTGTGGCAATGTTTTTTTGAGCATTGATTTCAAATCGAGACATGCTTTTTGTGTAATGCGCTCTGCCACTAATCCATTCTCGCCTTTTACTGCGCAAGAGATATCACAACTCGATGTAGCCGTTCCAATCTGCCAAAGCAGTGGACTAATATCACTATTTCCAATGTTCCCATCTACTTCTCCAAGCCGAATAGCGTGTACAATACTTTGCAATTCCTGAATACGCCGCGTGTCTCTCGATTTCTGCACTCCATCATCTGGCGCAAAGATAAAAATCGACCCAACAAAAAGCAACGAGCCCATTCCTATGACCAGGATGAGTCCTACTACTGACAGACCGTTTTTATTCATACACAGCTATTAGCTAAGTGAATCCCCTACAATATGTGCCATTTCTACTAATCGATTTGCATATCCCCATTCATTATCATACCAAGCAATCACTTTTACCATGTTTCCACCCACAACATTGGTGAGTGATAAATCAACCGTAGAAGAATATGGGTTCCCAATGTAATCGCTTGAAACAAGTTCTTCTTCTGTCACTGCCAAAATTCCTTTCAGCGGTCCATTTGCAGCGTCAATAAATGCTGCGTTTACATCTTTTGCTGTGACATCTTTTTTAAGGAGTACTGTTACATCAATAAGTGACACGGTAATGGTTGGAACACGAATAGCCATACCATCAAACTTCCCTTCTAATTCTGTAATAACGCGAGTTGTTGCAATTGCAGCCCCGGTAGACGTCGGTACAATGTTTTGTGCCGCTGCGCGCGCTCTTCGCAAATCTTTATGCGGTGCATCTTGCAATTTTTGATCTGCAGTATACGAATGCACCGTTGTCAGCATCGCTTTTTCAATACCAAAGTTCTCTTCTAACACAGACATTACTGGCGCCGTACAATTGGTTGTGCAAGAGGCATTATCAATAATCAATTCGTCTGTATATGTTTCGCAATTCAGTCCGCGGAGGAAACAACTAATCCCATCGCCTTTCCCTGGTGCTGATAATACAACTCGTTTTGCGCCAGCTTCAATATGAAGTCCAGCTCCCTCTTTTGTTCTAAAAAATCCAGTACATTCTAATACTACATCTACATCATATTCATCCCACGGAAGCGCAGCCGGATCTTTTTGTGAAAATGCTGAAATCTTTTGCCCGTTTACAATCAAATGGTCTTCATCATATGACACCTCCATGTCTAACGCTGGGTACGCTGTATCGTACTGAAGTAAATGCGCTAACGTTTTATTATCTGTAAGATCATTTATAGCAACCACTTCCATATCAGCGTGATCCATCATCACTTTAAATGCGTGTCGACCAATGCGACCAAATCCATTAATTGCAATCTTCATACCAAACGATTAGATATATATGTGCATAGTGTATCATTCGGACAGATTTCTGAAAAGCGAGTAGCGCACATTATTATATGATATAGTAGGCCTATACTTATATAGATATTATGACTCGACTCCTTTTTACGCTCTTTAGACTCATCGATTTAACCCTGAGTATTTGTATTCCTGCTGCGGCACTCTATTATATAGGCGACGCCGCAGATATTGGCCCACTCATGAAAACCGCCATTACCTATTCCCTTTTACCGGTTTGGGTTATTGTGTTTATTTTTTACCGCCAATACCGATTTCCACAAACACTACTTGGCGCTGGTATAAGTACACTCATACTCGTAGTCCAAACGATTTTTGTAGCGGTTACCGCATCTCTGATATTCTCATTGTACACCTATTTTGTTGTCTCTTTGGCAGCTCTGGCAATACTGCTCGTGCTTGGAGCAATATATATGGTGCGATCAAAAAAATTCAACAAGTCCTACCTCTTTGGCCCGGTATTCTTTTTACTGATGAGCGCCTTTGCAGGATTTATGACCTATACACTTTCCGGTGCAATTAGTGCTCACGCAGAGACGCTTTCTGGAACAGCCTTCTTGGCATTTATTGCTATTGTAGGCATGCAATTTGTTTCAATGACACTTTCTACGGCAAGGTATTCCCTTTCTGATCCGGAAGAACCGGTACACCCACTGCCTATAAGTGTGCTTAGTGTTGGGCTGCTGCTTTCTGTTGTGTTGGCTATAGTTGCACTACTTAGTTAATCCACAAACAAAAAAAGACCCTCACGGGCCTTTTTTATTTTTTTGCAGTTATGCGAGTTGTTCTTCAACTTCCTCTGCAAAGTTTTTTGTTGATTTTTCAATTCCTTCTCCAAGAACAAATCGAGCAAATCGACGAAGCGTCAATTTCTCTCCGATTTCTGCTGTCTTTTCTACAAGGAGTTGTTCGATTGTTTTGTCTTCATCTTTGATGTACTTTTGTTCAAGCAAACAGATTTCTGCGTAGAACTTGTTCATCTTTCCTTCAAGAATTTTTTCGATCATCTCTTCTGGCTTTCCTTCAGCCTTGAGTTGATCTGCGTGTACCGCCTTTTCTCTTGCCACTACTTCTTCTGGTACTTCATCTCTTGAAACAAATTGTGGAGCAACCGCTGCAATATGCATACCAAGGTCGCTCACAAGCGCTTGGAAGATATCATTTTTTGCAACAAAGTCAGTTTCTGAATTGAGCTCAAGAAGAACACCAATCTTTCCGTTTCCGTGAATGTAACTTGCTACCGTTCCTTCTGCTGCAATCTTTCCAGCTCGCTTTGCTGCTTTTGCTGCACCTTTTTTACGCAAGACATCTACAGCTTTTTCAATGTCTCCATTGGCTTCTTCAAGCGCTGCCTTACAAATAAGCATTCCTGCACCAGTTTTTTCTCTGAGTGCTGCAATATCTTTTGCGGTAATTGACATAGCGTTTTTTTTAATGATCAAATGAATTTATACTGATTGGTCTGGAGTTGGTGTTACTTTTTTTGCTACTTGCTTTGGAGCTGCTGCTTCCGCTGCTTTTTTTGCAATACTTTGTTTCTTTTCCCATGATTTTGCTCCTTTTTTAGCAGCTTCTGCCACCAAGTTTACAATCATGGTGATAGATTTTACCGCATCATCATTCGCAGGAATAACGTGAAGTACTTTTTCTGGGTTTGCGTTTGTATCACACACACCAATTACTGGTACACCAGTTTTGTTTGCTTCTACCATTGCTGTTTTTTCTCTTTGTACCGCTGGCACAAACATTGCATCTGGCATTGATTTAAGTGTTGCAAGACCACCCAAATAGGTGTCCATCTTGTCTAATTTTTTTGAAATTTCAAGCCGTTCTTTCTTTGTATACTTTTCAAGTTCACCACTTGCTTGTTGTTCTTTTAATTTGTTGTAGTTGGCAATCAATTTTTTGATTTCTGCAAAGTTTGTAAGCATTCCACCAAGCCATCTATCCGTAAGGTATGGCATGTTGCAGCTAATAGCAGCTTCTTTCACAATTTCTCTTGCTTGTGGCTTTGTTGAAACAAATAAAATTTGTTTTCCTTCTGCGGCAAGCTTTTCTACTGCTTTCAGTGTTTCTTCTAGCATCTTTTGTGACTTTTCTAAGTCAAGAATGTGTACACCATGGCGCTCAGTAAAAATGTACTTCGCCATTTTTGGGTACCATCGTGATGTTTGGTGGCCAAAATGCACACCAGCTTGCAACATCTCTACAATACTTGGGATCTTCATAGATTTTCCTTTAACCTCCCTAATCTCCCTATTTCTATGCTGAAATAAGAGGAAAAATGATGACTAGGTGAGAAATTTATTAGTGGCAGGAGTATATGGGATTTGGGGGATTTTGTCAATAGATCTAGCGTATATAGGATATTTCTGAAAATAGATGTTTTTTCCCCCTACTTATGCTTATATAATCTTTCAGCGGGGAGAGTTTCCTCTCCCCACGTCCTGGCTAGCTTGGCCCTCAGGCCAGAAGGTAGTTGTAGTATACCGTCTGGATCAAGAGCACGAGACTTGAAGTCAAGCCTATGGTGTCTGGCGGAATCAGCGCCCACGCTTGCTTGCCGATGCAGTACGGGATACGGACACCGTAGATGAGCAGAGCAACCACCACAAGAAAGATATGGATGCCGCAGTGCTGATCTTGCCAGGTCTGGTAGATCTGCATCGGAAAGCCGATGACCGCCATCAGCATACCAAATCGCAGAGTCCAAACTTGCAACGCGTCTATCCGCGCTTCGCACCAAGCACGCACCTTATTCTTCATGACTTCCTCCAGTCAAAGCGAAGATAGTGGAATCTAATACTATTTTTTGTACGTTGTCAATTACATTTATCGCACAGACCAGGCAAACAATATATTTGCTTAGTATTTAGTAACCGTATATTATGAATATATTCACTACATTATTATTTGTCACTCTCTATGCAAATCGAAAAACAATCTCTTACAACTGCGCAGGAATACACTGACTTTGTACGAGCCTACGCAACGCTCCTCGACGAACAACTCGCCATATGGGAAGAGCGTGCAAAGAATAAAGAATCTTTGCATGAAGTTGCTCATGCCATGCCAGCACTTATCTCTTTAGTAAACACCGTTGGCCACCTGCGTGGACAAGATGGTATGTTTCTCCATATAAGACCGCAGACTGATAGCCAAAAAGAATTCTATGGATATGAAGATCTCTTTGAGAAGCGATTAAATCATCTTATTGAAATTGTGCAATCGTCTGAAGAAAAAGAGTTTTATATTGAGAGACTGAAACAATACTTTGTTTCTGCAAGAAGCTCTTAGTCTACAAAAGACCATACACAATCTCCCCTCCCTAAAAACGACCAGCAAAATGCTGGTCGTTTTCTCTACGCTCCGAACACAATATGTGTTATACTGTGCACATTATTGTATATGCCTGAATACGCTTCAAAACCGTGGTATAAACACCCTCTTGGTATTATAGGACTTGGCTTTCTTGTTATTGTTGCAATTGCTGCGGGTGGCTTTCTTGTCACCACCGGGTATTATACATATGTACAAGTCTTTGGCGATCAAGACGAGCAGACCGCTCTAGCTGAAAGATTCGATGCGCAATTCACGTCAGCACAAAGTGGCAGAAGTATCCGGGGATCACTAACAGACATAGACATTGATCCACAAAGTATTATTTCAGAGCATGCACCTAAGTTTGGTGCAGAAGATCCACAGGTGACTATCATTGCCTTTATCGATTTTGAATGCCCGTTCTGTCGTCAGGCATATCCTGCATTTCAAGAAATTAGAAAGCATTACTCCCCTGCCGTACAGGTCGTCTTTAAGCATTTCCCCATTTCTTCCATTCACCCACACGCAGAAGAAGCATCTTTAGCTGCGCAGTGTGCCTCAGATCAGGACATGTTTTGGGAGTATTATGAGCTTTTGTTTACAGAAGGAAAGCTCGATTCCACCTCACTTAGGCGATATGCTAGCATTTTAGGCCTCGATGAGCGCTCATTTTTTGCTTGTTTAAGCTCAAAACGACATGAAGCCTATATAAATGAAGACCTGGCCGATGGGTATGAAGTGGGCGTACGAGGAACTCCTACATATATAATGAATGGAAAGAAGATTGAGGGCGTCATTGATGCAGCAACATGGAACTCGCTTATTGTTTCTGAGCTTCAAGCACAAGCAAAATAACTGTTTTGTATGAAAAAATACCTAAGATTAGCCATTTTTGCACTCATTGTGGGAGCTTGGCTACTACCAATACCAACCTATGCGCAGCTGGATACACGCTGTTTTTTACAAAATGACTGTTTACAGCTTAGAAAGGACATGATGGTTTCGGATAATAAGCTGCAAGAGGGCTTTTATCAAGGACCTGACTCTATTACCGCATGTGGAGGGACCGAAAAAATAAATCCGGTATCTAAACAGTCTGAAAAAGTAGGTTTTTGCCTACCGGCAGGCCAAACAGAGACTAACATCACCTTTGGAAACAAAAAGAACTTCTTGCATTTAGGTGATTTCATCCAATTTATCTATGGATACGGCATAATTATTGCTAGTATTTTAGCTGTAGTGATGATTATTTTGGGAGGTGTCCAGTATATGGCCTCTGGCAGCATGCTCTCTGGAAAGAAAGATCAGGTGAATGGAGCTAAAAAAAGAATCGCTGGCGGTGTGATAGGCTTGACAATTGCGCTTTTATCGTATACCATTCTTTCGACCATTAACCCACAACTAGTGGCCTTCCGTTTACCGCAAATATGGATGATTAATACCATTGCGGAACCAGTTGAATACTGTACGGACTTAAAGAATGATGAGCTTGTAGCACCGCTTGGTACTGCAGTAGAACGCACTGAGGATCTTCCAAAAGAAAATCGAAAGTCAGCGCTTGCATCATTATATGAACGGGCAAATTTTACCCAGGCACCAAAAGAAGCAAAATGTGGGAACGAGTTCTTTATACAAAAAGGAAATGGATTTACCTGTAGAGGTGTTGCTTGTCCTAGAAAAGGTGAAGCGTGTCATTATCCTTCACCACTTTCAAATAATGCAAAAGAGCCGAGTTGTGTGACAGCCAACTTTACAGCAAGCTTATCGGCACCAGCGCGCATTATGTGTGGGGATCTCGAATCGACCATCATTGATGGAGAAATGGGGATAATCGCACTTTGTAAAAGTGGAGAAATCCATTACCTCGGTGGAGACGATTTAGAAGAAGGTGATTTTGAAATCCGAATAGGAGGTATTTCAGATGCAAAAATTGATTCCATCTGTGGATCATACTCTGGACTCTCTGGATTTTATATCGGCGCTCAGATTAATGATGAAGGTGGTGGTTTCTTAGGAAAACAATGTCCTGGTAATTCCTTCAGTGCCGGAGAAGATGATTGGCACGCTATAGGATTGACAGCACCCGGTTCAAATACTTGCAGTGTAAACCTTGGCAGCCTTGGTTTTGAACTTCTGTTTTCGAAAAAACCTGATTGCGAATCAAGAGGCTCATATGATAGAACGTGGAATTGTAACTGTGGAACGATTTCTGGAAACGACCGCGTTAAAAAACTAGCTACCAATCCTGACTTTATTAAACACCTAATTACTCGTGAAGAATTAAAACAAGGAAAATTTTGTAAGATTCACATATCAAGAAATGATTTTCCAGATATTGATAATAATGCCCTCAAAGATCAAACGAGTTGCTATGCCAATAATTCAGAGAGTGCTCCACTCTCTATGAGAGGAACCTAGCACTTGAATGAGGAATGAATATATATGCCAGAAAAATACATCGACATCAAAAACGCAAACGTACATAACCTGAAGGGAGTCTCAATAAAGATTCCAAAGAATAAACTTACCGTGATCACAGGACTCTCTGGATCAGGTAAGTCATCTCTGGCATTCGACACAATTTATGCGGAGGGGCAACGACGGTATGCTGAGTCTCTTTCAGCATACGCGCGGCAGTTCATGGACATTCAGGATAAGCCTGATGTAGAAGAAATTACCGGCCTCTCCCCGACTATTGCGATTGAACAAAAGAATACATCTCAAAACCCACGTTCAACGGTTGGAACCACAACTGAAATTTACGATTATCTTCGTCTTCTTTTTGCGCGTCTTGGTACACAATACGATCCGGAAACAAATACTCCCGTTATTCAATATTCAGAAGGAGAAATTGTAGAAATTATTAGAAAGCGCGTAACGGACAATACAAAACTCATTATCCTCTCTCCGATTCATAAAAAAGAAGGCATCAAGCCAAAAGCGCTTATTGCAACGCTTGAACAATCAGGGTTTGAATCAGCAAGATTGAATGGCGTTATCATGCCACTGCGTGATTTGAAAAAATATTCTTTTGATGCAAAAAAATCATACGAGATTGAAGCGGTGGTAATGAATATTTCAAAAGAAAACAAACTCGATATTCCAAAAGCTATTGAAAAAGCTATTGATCTGTCAAACGGCTACGTACTCGCGTTAGACGAGGATGAGGGAGATGAGCACACATACTCGACTCTTCCCTATTCAGCGGCTACAGAGACCATTTTTGACCCCGTAGAGCCTCGTAGTTTCAGTTTCAACTCTCCATATGGAGCATGTCCACGTTGTACCGGCCTTGGATACACAATGGACGTAGAACCTGAGCTTGTTATTCCAAATCCACGACTTACGTTAGCAGAAGGAGCAATTCAGCCCTGGACGCGTATTGTTGGAAATCAACAGCAATATCAAGCACTGCTTGCGGAAGTTGCAAAGGCACATGACTTTAGCGTAAATACACCAATTGAAGAACTTTCAAAACGCGTGATGGACCTCATCATGTTTGGAACAGACGGACATCAATACAATATTAATGGAAAGACGCAGGTGTATGAAGGAGTTGTACCAAACTTGGTAAACCGTCATGCAACTACAGACTCAGAATACATCAGAAAAGAAATCGAGCAGTACATGAGAGAAAAGAAGTGTCCTGTATGTGAAGGAAAACGACTAAAACACAATTCTTTACATGTTCGTATTGGTGATTTTTCTATTGCCGATGTTGTTGACATGAGTATTGAAGAAACATTACAAATGTTCAAACTCAATACAAAAAAAGAAAATGTATTTACCACACAAGTGCCAAAAGAAAAAAGAGATATCGCTCGATCTATTTCAAAAGAAATTGCGATTCGATTACAGAATATGGTAAACGTTGGGATTGCATACCTCACATTAAACCGATCTGTAAATACACTCGCGGGTGGTGAGGCGCAGCGTATTAGACTCAGTACGCAACTTTCTACCGGTCTTACTGATGTGATTTATATTTTAGACGAACCGTCTATTGGACTACATTCAAGAGACAACTTAAAACTTATTGAAACACTCAAATCACTTCGTGATTTAGGAAATACAGTAATCGTTGTAGAGCATGATCAAGAAATGATGGAGGCTGCTGACTACGTTGTAGACATCGGTCCGGGAGCCGGAGAACTTGGTGGTGAAATTGTTGCGCATGGAACTGCTGCAGCTATTAAAAAAGATCCACAATCAACAACCGGAAGATACATCAGTGGAAAACTTAAAATTGAAGGACCGAAAAAATACCGAAAAGGAAATGGAAAGACTATCGACATTGTTGGCGCAACAGCGTTTAACCTAAAAAATGTTGATGTGAGCATTCCACTTGGCATGTTTGTCTGTGTTACCGGTGTTTCTGGATCTGGAAAATCGACCATCGTTATTGATATCCTTTCTAAGGCTCTTTCAAAACATTTTTACCGTGCAAAGGCAGAACCCGGAGCGCATAAAAAAATCAATGGTATAAAAAACATTGATAAAATTATTTCAATCGATCAAACACCAATTGGAAGAACACCTCGTTCTAATCCAGCTACGTATACCGGTGTATTTACCGCGATTCGTGACTTGTTTGCGAACCAGCCAGAAGCAAAGATGAATGGCATGGGCGCTGGTATGTTCAGCTTCAATGTAAAAGGTGGTGGACGATGTGAAGCGTGTAGTGGTGAAGGATACCGACGTATTCCAATGCAATTCTTGGCAGATGTATTTGTTGAGTGTAACGAATGCAGCGGAAAACGATATAACAAATCGGCACTCGATGTACATTACCGCGGAAGAAATATTGCAGACGTGTTAGACATGACTGTGGAAGTTGCGTACCGATTCTTTAATGATACTCCTGCCATTGCAGACAAGCTTCGCGTTCTAAGAGATGTTGGACTTGGATACTTACACCTTGGACAACCAGCAACAACCGTTTCTGGTGGTGAGGCGCAAAGAATTAAGCTCGCAACAGAGCTTTCACGCCGCTCAACAGGAAAAACACTGTACATTTTGGATGAGCCTACGACAGGTCTTCATTTTGAAGACATTAAGAAGCTCTTACACGTACTGAACAAACTCGTTGAAAAAGGAAATACCGTTCTAACTATTGAGCACAACCTTGATGTCATTAAATCTGCTGACTGGGTCATTGATATGGGACCTGATGGAGGAAGCAAAGGTGGTGAACTCGTAGCAGAAGGAACGCCAAAAGATGTGATGAAAGTCAAAAAAAGTTTGACTGGGCAGTTTTTGAAGAAAATGGACAAATAAACACACCTAAAAAAAGAGCACCTACACATGGTGTTCTTTTTTTATATAGCAAAAGCGACCGGGAATACCGATCGCTTGATCTCCTGACAGCGAGTGGGTCATCGCGCTTGGCGATGTTCGCATGTCGGCCGGAGGGGCCACTCAATCTTGTTTTACTCGGTTGAGCTACCGAGGTGTGTTGTGATGCCCTAGAGGGCGAATGAATCCGAGAGATCCAGCGTCAGCTTCGGCATTGCCGGCTTAACATTGGATTCGGCGATGGACGTCCGAGCGGGAGTCACCTTCTTGGCAACGTACTGCTCAGCGGTCCAACCACCTGTCGGAGTCATGACCAACACCATCTTGTAGCCCGCGACCTTGAAGGTCGGGAGGTTGCGGAAGTTGAACTTCTGCACCTTCTTGCCAATGACCAGCACCCCTTCGCTTGCGCGATCGGTGCAGATTTTGACGACGGCATCATCGATGTTGATGGTGGTCTTGTCGTAGTCGCCGCTTCCAGGGAACTGCATCCCCAGGGCTTCGAGCTTCCACGCGCGAGCGCAGAAATCTACGACGTCTTTGGCATCGCTCACACCGAGATCGACCTCCTGCCCGTAAGCAACAGAGGAAATCAAGGTCAGAGCGAGTGCGGTGAGGAAAAAACGCATGTGCGTCTCCGACTCCAATCAGCAAGTGCTGAGGAGTCCTTCTAGGTCCCAGGATTTTCGTCCCAGGGTCTATTGAAAGGTTCTCGGCCAGAGGCCGCTATTCAGGAAGTGATTGTTGCCAATCTCTTACCGAACAAAGCATTATGCCACAAAATAGCCCCTTTGTCAAGTGTTTACGGCGCTTTTTGAGCTTTTTTTTAGCTTAACTTAGCCAAATATTACAAAAACAAAAGAACCGCCTAAGCGGTTCTTTTTGTTGAAAAGCGAGTTCGTCTTATCGCTCTTCTCCGAATCCTGTTCCTACTGGAATCAGCCGTCCAATAATAACGTTTTCCTTGAGTCCTTCAAGATAATCAACTTTACCAGTAATGGCAGCATTGATAAGTACCTTTGAAGTTTCTTGGAAACTCGCAGCAGAGAGGAAACTTTGCGTAGAAAGCGCAACCTTAGAGATACCCAGGAAGAGTTCTCTTGCCTTTGCAGGAGTTCCACCTGACGCTTTCATTTCTCTGTTGGCAATGATGTATTGTGCTTTTTCTACAATCTCACCAGGAAGAAGATCTGTGTCTCCAGCATCTTCAACATACATTCTGCTGAACATTTGTTTAATGATAATTTCGATGTGTTTATCATTTAAACTCTGTCCTTGTGAAGAATAGATCTGTTGAATTTCTTCCAAGATGTATCGCTGTACTGCGTCACGTCCACGAAGTTCGAAGAGTTCTTTCAGATCCACGCTTCCCTCAGAAAGCTGCGCACCCTTGATTACTTCGTCTCCATCTTTCACCCACAATTTATATCCAATTGGGATGATGTATTCTTTTGTATGACGTCCTTCGTAGCTAAGAATAAGCTTTCTGCGTTCAAAACGAACGGTTCCAGTATATTCAGCCTTAATTTTTTCTCCAGAAGAGCCCTTCACCATGAGGAGTTCATCTTTCTTCACCTTCTGTCCGTCTTCAACTTTTACATCATCAGCTTTCAGCATTTTGATTTCCATTTCATCAATTCCATCAAAATGAATCTTGATGATTTTCTGTCCGCGACGTCCTTCAAATACTTTTCGTCCTGTTGGACTTGTGATGATTTTTCCGTCAGCGTCTTCAATTTCTACTGTTCCAGCAACGCCAGCAAGTACTGCTTTACGTTTTGGTTTACGCGCTTCAAGAAGTTCTTCTACACGGGGCAAACCTTGTGTAATATCTCCTCCACCCGCTACACCACCAAGATGGAACGTACGCATGGTAAGCTGAGTACCAGGTTCACCAATTGACTGCGCGGCAATTACACCAGCAGCGGTTCCAAGTTGTGCAATGTTATTGTTTGAAAGATCTGTTCCGTAACATTTTGCACAAACACCCTTAGGCAATGTACATTGTAATACTGATCGTACGTGTACTTCTTTCACTTCAACTTTATCAATAGCACGAGACAGTTCTAAGGTGATGAGTTTTCCTTTTTTCACAATTACATTTCCATCAGTATCAACAACATCAGCAAGAACGAATCTTCCTGAAACTCGTTCAGCAAGTTTTTTATTCATGCTATTTGATTGCTCAAGTGTGACGAATTCACCAACCTTATCTTTACAATCATCGGTCTTAATAACCACATCTTGCGCAACGTCTACTAATCGACGAGTAAGGTATCCCGCATTCGCAGTACGAAGCGCCGTATCAGACAGCCCTTTACGTGTACCATGAGAAGAGATGAAGAACTCGAGTACATCAAATCCTTCTTTAAAGTTACCCTTTACAGGCAACTCAATAATTTCTCCAGTCGGAGAAGCTACAAGCCCCTTCATTCCGATTACCTGTCCAAGTTGTCCCCAAGAACCACGCGCTCCAGAGTCAATCATGGCAAATACCGGTCCGTCTTTATCGATTACTTCCTTATTGTGTGATACAACTCGATCTTTAATGTCAGTCCAAATTTCAAGTACTTTTGCATGTCGTTCTGATTCAGTCAAAAGCCCTTCTTGGAACTGCTCTTCTACCATGAGCATCTTGTCGTCACCTTCTTGGATGAGTGCTTTCTTTGCTTCAATATGTCCAAAGTCATCCATACCTAGTGAGTATCCTGATTTTGTTACATATTTGAATCCAAGTGCCTTCATGCTATCAAGCATGAGTGATGTTTGTTCTTGACCACAGAATTCTAAGAGGAATGAAATGATCTGCCCTAGATGCTTTTTCGTTACTGCTTGGTTGTAATAAGCAATCGCATTTGGGAAAATTTCATTAAAGAATACACGACCAACAGATGTTTCAATAATCGGCCCCTCACCTACTTCAAATTTACTTAAATCAGTAAATCGTACTTTAATCTTTTCGTTCAAATTAATTTTTCTTGTTTTGTACGCAAACTTTGCTTCTTTTGGTGAAGAAAAGATTTGTGTTGCATCTCCTTCTTCTTCTGCCATTTTTGTTAGATAGAAACAACCGAGTGCAATATCTTGTTGCGGTGTTGCAACTGGTCTACCAGTCGCTGGCTTCAAAATATTTTTCTCTGCTGCCATCAAGTTTTCTGCTTCCCATTTTGCTTCTTCTGTCAGTGGAAGATGTACAGCCATTTGATCTCCATCAAAATCGGCATTAAACGCAGGACATACAAGTGGATGCAAACGAATCGCCTTTCCTTCTACTAGTCGTGGGCGGAATGCTTGAATACCAAGTCTATGCAATGTAGGTGCACGGTTAAGAAGTACACGAGTTTTTTGTGTAAGCTCTTCTAAAATGTCCCACACTTCTGGTGCATTTGTTTCAATAAATCGAGAAGCTGAACGCACATTATGCGCAAGTTCTCGTTTAATAATTTCTGCCATAACGAATGGCTTGAACAGTTCAAGTGCCATGCGTTTTGGAAGTCCACATTCGTGCATTCCCATGTTTGGCCCTACCACAATTACAGATCGTCCTGAGTAATCAACACGTTTTCCAAGCAAGTTCTGACGGAAACGACCTTGTTTCCCTTTCAAGATATCTGCAAGTGAACGAAGTTGTCTCTTTTGCCCTGTTGAGGCTGTTACTGTCTTTGAAGAACGTGCGTTGTTATCAATAAGAGCATCTACTGCTTCTTGCAGCATTCTCTTTTCATTTCGGCAGATAACTTCTGGTGCGTTCAAAGAAATAAGTCGTTTCAAACGATTATTTCTGTTAATCACACGTCTGTATAAGTCATTTAAATCACTTGTTGCAAATCGTCCACCATCAAGTGCAACCATAGGACGAAGGTCCGGTGGAATGACAGGAATTGCTGTAAGCACCATCCATTCTGGACGGATATCATTTTTATGGAAACTCTTAATGAGTTTTGTTCTTCTAATAAGTCGTTCTCGTTTTGCTCCTTTGCTCTTCAGCAATTCTTCCTCTAATCGTTCAATAGTCTTTGGAAGATCTAGCTTTTCAAGCAATCTGCGAACAGCTCCACCACCAATTTGTGCTTCAAACAAATGTCCGTATCGGTACGCAAGTTCTTGGTAACGAACTTCAGAGATAATGTTCATGACAGAGATGTCCTTGAGTTCCCCTTCTGCCAAATCATAGTCCTCTTTCAGCTCAGCAAGCTTTTCATCACGTTCTACGCCGAGTGCTTCGCGCTCTTTTTCAGCAGCACCACTTTTCACGAGTTCATCAATACGCTTTTGGTATCCTTTTGAAATTTGTTTGCTCTTTGTTTTGTATTCGTCTTTCAATTCTGCATGAATCGATTCTTTTTCTTCTTGATCAACTGCAGTAATAATGAATGATGCAAAGTAAATCACTTTTTCAAGTGCTTGAATTGAAAGATCCAAAATCAAACCGATCTTTGAAGGAATAGAACGGAGGAACCAGATATGTGTTACTGGCGCCGCAAGTTCAATGTGTCCCATTCGTTCACGACGAACGAGTGAGTGAGTAACTTCTACTCCACATTTATCACAGACAATTCCTTTATATCGAATTTTTTTATACTTTCCACAGTAACATTCCCAGTCCTTTGTTGGACCAAAAATTTCTTCTGCAAAAAGCCCGGTCTTTTCTGGTTTTTGTGTTCGGTAGTTGATGGTTTCTGGCTTGGTAATTTCTCCGTATGACCAGTCATGAATGACTTCAGGAGAAGCAACACGAAGTGCCAATGCATCAAAGTCTCGAAGTTGAATATTTTGACTCATATGAGCTTTTTTTATTGGTGAGTAGGTTAGTTGTCTTCCCCTTCATCGTCTGACGCATCCTTTTTCAGTAATGCGCGTGCTTCATCTACTGGAAGATACTTGCCCTCACCGACCTTTTTGAGGACATCTACGTCAAGTGCTAGCCCTTTCAACTCACGTACAAGTACGTTAAATGATTCAGGCAAATTCACCTTCGTAATTGGTTCACCTTTAATGATTGCTTCGTATGCTTTTGAACGACCTGGTACATCATCCGATTTAATAGTAAGGATTTCTTGAAGCATGTGCGCTGCACCGTACGCTTCAAGTGCCCAAACTTCCATTTCTCCAAATCTCTGCCCACCAAATTGCGCCTTACCACCAAGTGGTTGCTGTGTGATCAAAGAGTATGGACCAATTGAACGTTGATGCATTTTGTCTTCAATCATGTGGTTCAATTTGAGCATGTAGTTGTATCCAACTGTTGTCTTTTTATCGAATTCTTCACCAGTCCTTCCATCAAAGAGTTGGAGTTGTCCATCTACTGGCAATCCAGCCTTTTCAAGTTCTCCCTTAATCTGCGCTTCTGTAATACCATTTAATACTGGTGTTGCGGCTCTATATCCGAGTGCGTTTGCTGCAAGACCCAAATGTGTCTCAAGCAATTGCCCAAGGTTCATACGTGAAATTACCCCAAGCGGAGAAAGAATGATGTCTACCGGAGTACCATCTTCAAGGAATGGCATGTCAGCAACAGGAACAATACGTGAAATCACCCCTTTGTTTCCATGACGACCCGCCATTTTGTCTCCTACTTGAATTTTACGCATGTCTGCAACAGTTACCTGTACTTGCTTCATTACACCCGGTTGCAAGCGGTCACCTTCTTCTGCAGAGAATACTTTAATGTCTGTTACTTTCCCGTGTTCACCATGCTCTAGATAAAGAGATGAGTCACGTACGTCTCTCGCTTTTTCACCAAAGATCGCTCGGAGAAGTCGTTCTTCTGGAGTAAGTTCTGTTTCACCTTTTGGTGTAATCTTTCCAACCAAGATATCTCCTGATTGTACTTCTGCACCAACACGAACTACCCCTTCTGAATCGAGGTTCTTTAACTTTTCTTCACTTACGTTTGGAATGTCAGAAGTAATGACTTCTGGTCCAAGTTTTGTTTCGCGAATATCTGTTGAATGATTTTCAATGTGCACTGAAGTAAATCTGTCTCGTTGCACCAATCGCTCTGAAACAATAATCGCATCCTCATAGTTGTATCCGTCCCATACCATGTATGCAACAAGAACGTTTTGTCCAAGTGCAAGTTCTGCATTTTGGATTGACGGTCCATCACAAAGTGGTTCACCTTTTTTCACTTTTTGTCCAAGTGTTACTGTTGGACGTTGGTTAATACAACTCGATGCATTTGATCGAATGTATTTTTCTAATCTGAAGTTGAAAATCTTTCCTTTCTTTCCAGTAAGTTCAATCATATCTCCTTGGAGCTTGGTGATTGTACCATCTTCTGGAGCTGTGTGAACGTATCCACTGTACAGCGCTGCCGCTTTTTCTACACCCGTACCAACGTATGGTGCATCTGGGGTAATACAAGGCACCGCTTGCCGTTGCATGTTCGTTCCCATCAATGCGCGAGTCGCATCGTCATGCTCAAGGAAAGGAATCAAACTTGTTGCAATTGAAAGAATCTGATTTGACGCAACATCCATGTAATCAACCTTTGCCGCGTCTACTACAGACGGTTTTCCATGTTCACGAGCAGGAATACGAGCATCCGTAATCACTCCGTTTTCATCCATCGTAACAGTCGCACTCGTTGTCACCATTTTTTCTTCCGTAAATGAGTTGATGTATTCAACTTCATTTGTTACACGTGGCATGACCGTAATGCGTTCGATTTTCTTTTGTCCTGCAAGTTTTTTTGCAATTTCTTTGGTGATTTTTTCACCAGCTTTCACAACACCCTTAATGTCTTCACGAGCAACTTCTCCTTCTGTAAATCGCGCTTCGTTTGGTACATTAGTCACTACCTTTCTGTATGGTGTTTCGAGGAATCCAAATTGATTTACACGAGCAAAACTTGAGAGATGCCCTACAAGACCAATATTCGGTCCTTCCGGAGTAGCAATCGGACAAATTCTTCCGTAATGCGTTGTGTGTACATCACGAACCTCAAACCCCGCACGATCTCTTGAAAGACCACCCGGCCCAAGCGCAGATACACGACGCTTATGTTCGAGTTCTGCAAGTGGATTAATCTGATCCATGAATTGTGAGAGCTGTGAACTCATGAAGAATTCACGTACAGCACCAATCACCGGTCTTGCATTGATCAGTTTGTTTGGTTGCAATCCATCAAGTTCGTATGTACTCATTCTATCCTTGATGATACGTTCCATTCGGCTAAGCCCAACGCGGAATCTATCTTGCACCAATTCCCCTACCGCGCGAACACGACGATTTCCAAGATGATCAATATCATCTGGATCTTCTTGTGTAATATTCAATCGAACAATCTCTTTGAGTACGAGAAGTACTTTTTCTGGACTAAGCACACGTACTTCTTTGTCGTCGTACGCTTCTTCTTTTAAATCGAGTCCAAACTTAGTATCAAACTTGTATACACCAACTCGTCCAAGATCATATCTATCAAAGTTGAAGAACATTGAGTAGATCAACCCTTTTGCATTATCAGCAGTCGCAAGGTCACCTGGTCTGATTCTTTTATATACTTCAATAAGTCCCTCTTCTTCATTTGTTGCAATATCTTTTTTGAGTGTTGCTTCAATGTAATCGATTGTTGAATGCGTATTGACATCTTTAAACAATTCTAGAATTTGCTCCGTTGTTCCATATCCAAAAGCACGCAAAAGTGATGTTGCTGCAACTTTTCTTTTTCGGTCTACTTTAATCCAAATAACATTATTTGCATCTGTTTCAATTTCAATCCACGCACCTCTATTTGGAATAATTTTTGCTCCGTAGTATCGGCGTCCTCTGCTTGCGTCTGCAGTAAAGTAAGCACCCGGACTTCTAATAAGCTGGTTGATCACGACTCGTTCAATACCGTTGATCATGAATGTTCCACGGTCGGTCATGACAGGAATATCTCCAAGATAGATTTCTTGAGAGGTTTCTTCCTTTGTTCGCTTATTAATCAAACGAGCTTTCACACGAAGCGGCGCTTCAAATGAAATATTTTTTTCTCGACTTGTTACTTCGTCGAATTTTGGCTCGTCGATGTAATAATCCTCCATGTAGAGTTCAAGATCTCTCCCCGTGAAATCCGTAATAGGTGAGAGTTCATCAAACAAATCCTTAATCCCCTTTTTTAGGAACCAGTCATACGATGTTTTTTGAATCTCGATGAGATCCGGAAGTTTGGTTGCATCACGCAAATCGGTGAAGAACTTTCGCTCCTTTTCAGTCTCGTATTGGCGCTTATAAGTCGGCATAGAGTAGAAAGATATTATTTTTGAGGAAAACAGATCAAATTATTGTAGAATACTTTGATCTCATTTCCCCTCGATTTCCCAATAATCGATCTAAATGAGAGGGATAAAAAAGTGCTCAAAAAACAAAAAAGCCGGCATTTTGAAAAACCGTCTTCTATTTACTGTTTCTTGATGCTTGCATGAGTGCTGTCGACAAAAGCAAAAGCGTTGTATAGCAGTGAATTCATTAATACGTTCGCGAGAAATATTAATGCTGCTAAAATCCGTATTTCTGCTTATTTAAGCGAAAAATTCAGATTTGTTACCTCTTGTAGAGATCCTCAATAGGATAATCGATTTTGACCTTTCTGTCAAATGCTGTGTGTGCATAACGTTAGTTCTTTGCGAGTGCTCTTTTTTTGGGAATACTATATATACTCAAAACCACAATAATAAGAAGTATGCTTGCACTTACCATATACCCTTCTGACACACCCAAAACATGCATAACATAGCCAAAAACTCCCGCCATAAGGGCTGCCACAAGGCTCTGAATCAGACTATTCATAGAAAGGAGTGTTGCCCGAGACCCATTTGTACTCAAATGATTGGCATAATCGTTTGTAGCAACATTTAGTACGATGCGCGCAGCGGCCCCAAGCAACATGCCAAAAATGATAACTAATGGGCTTTTTGTTACGCTTACTATGACTAAATGCAGAATAAGCATCCACCCAAGACCCGTAATCGCCTGCGATACTGAGAATTTATCTGTAAGCACATGCGTAAAAGGAGCTGCTATCCCTGCAACAAATCGATTCAGCGCATAAATACCACCGATATATAAGGCAATAAGCCCAACATCCGTATATAACACCTGTCTAAATTCTATTGTTGCCAATATCACTCCCTGAATAAGCGCACTCACAATAACAAGCCACCCGAGCATACGATTCTTCATGATTTGCCGAGATGAAGTGCTAAAGTGGGAAAGAAAGTACCAAAACCCTTCTTTTTCTGAGACGTTGACTGCCTTTTTAGGGGCTGCAAACGAATAGATTACTACCGCAGCGAGGATAAATTGTACTACTTCTAGCGCAAACGGAAGCCAAAACGCAAACGTATACGCTGCTCCAGCAATAAGCATGCTAATAATCCCAAACTGATACGCAATTCCCTTTGCCTTCCCAGCCAGCTTTTTATGCTCGTCTGCCCTGCCCTGTTCTTGCAGGTATTCAAAAAAGAGCGCATCCGCAGTTCCACTGAATAGCGCGCCAAAGAAACTATATCCAATTCTGGCCGCCAATATCCATGCAAATGTTCCACCCAGGTAAGAAAGCACCACCGCAACTTTTCCTATACAAGAAATAATCAGGGTTGCTTTATGTCCAAACGTATCAGCCAGCATGCCACTGGGCACTTCAAAGATAATAGACATGATACTTCCAACCGCAGCAACAGTAGCTATCTGCCCAAGAGACAACCCAATGTCTAGCATGTAGATTACCAAAATTGGAGTACTGATGCGTTTGATTAGCGAACGAAACGCATAATATTTTAAGATGTTCTTGTCTTTCATAACGGGATGAGTATAGCAGCGGCAAAAGAAAAAAGAAACCCGGCCACCAGCGTATCATTCATGCTAAAAAGCAAAACAGCGGGTATTTCACCGCTGTTTGCCTCTTTCATACTCCTAGGTTGTAGTTTTACGGGCGTTCACACACGTCGGTGCCGCGGTCCCAGCCGTAGTTGGCACCCACGTTCCACTTGCACACCAAGCCGGCCTGACAGTGGCTGTTGCGGTCGCAGTCCCCTTCGCCGTGGCCACACTTGCACGCATCCGAGCAGTACGGCCCATCGCCGTTGCTGCCAGAGTGGCAGTTTGCCGCGGGCGGGTTCTGAGGCGGTGGCGCAGGAGGCGGGGGAGGCGGTGCTGCATTTCCCTGAACAGGCATACAGACGTCCACGTTGGCCGCCCAGCCGAACTGCGCACCGATGTTGTTTCGGCACTCAGTTCCCTGCTGACACTCGCTATTGTTGTCGCAATCCCCCTGCCGCGCCGCACACGGACACCCTGCCGAGCAGTAGGTGTACCCACCCAAGGCTCCGCGGTGACAGTTTTGCGGAGGGGGTGGAGCTGGAGGTGGGGGCGGCGGAGGTGGAGGAGCCGCAGCCACCTGTCCACCACCATCCGGCATGCAGACGTCGAGCGACGCGTGCCAACCGAACTGCGGACCAATGTTGTGCTCGCAGTGCGTGCCGGGGATGCACTCCGCCGCGTTGTCGCAGTCCCCTTCACCAGCAGCGCACGGACAATCCCGCGTGCAGTACGCGAAGCTCCCGCTCTGGCCCACGTGACAGTTCGCGGGCTGCGGCGGCGGGGGCGGCAAGGCAGCGTGATCCACCTCGCAGATGTCCACCCAGCCGGCGTATCCGTACTGAGGGCCGACATCCGTTGAGCAGATCAAACCAGGATCGCAGTCGTTCTGCCGATCACAGTCACCCTCGCCGATGGCGCACGGGCAATCCGCCGTGCAGTACGCGGCGGAGCCGGGGACGCGGTCTCGGTGGCAGTCCTGATTGCCATTGTTGTTGGACTGATACCAAGTTCCAACCGCCAATCGGTTCATCCCCGAGATCGGCGCGATAGGGACACCCACACCGTTACGGTAAAGCACAAAGTGCAAGTGGGTTCCCGGGTGTGCACGGCACATCTGCCCTTCCACATTTCCGGTGTTACCCACCAAACCGATCTGATCTCCCTGCGAGACAAACTCCCCATTCCGAACACTCACCTCATCGAGGTGCGCGTAGCGGGTCCGGTAGCCGTTCCCGTGATCAATCATCACGGAGTTGCCGTAGTTGCCGGCAGAGGTGATCCGAGAGATCGTCCCCTGAGCGGCAGCGAGAGCCGGGGCTCGCCACGGAGTACAGCCCGCAGACGCAAAATCCACGGCGTATCGATCATCCGCCCACAAGCCATAGTTCTGGTGAAAACCAACACCCGCTCCACGCGTCAGTTGCCAGTCCACGCCAGGCGCAAACGGAAATTTCAGGTCCGGTCGCTGCCCAAAAGCCGGCAGGCTCCAGAGCATCGCCAAAAAAAACATCTTCTTCACGTTTTCCCCCTTTCAAAGGGTTTCCAAATTGAGTCCATCCCAACCTGGTGCAATCTCCCCTCGGAGAATCACACCAGGCAGTGATTTATTTGCCTAGTACATGGGTTAGCATCTCTTCCAGGTCTTCCTCCATATGGAGTTCATCATGATGAAGAATCGCTCCACCATAATCGAGCACATCGGAATCAATATCCGGAATAATATAGTGAATTTCATCCAGTTTTTCTACATACTCTACATAACTGTCATATTTCAGTACTTCTCCGTCACCCAATTTAAGGCGCTCAAGATTTTTTATTGGTGTTTTTTTTGATTTAATAAAATCGCGAACAGTGTGCAGCGGTGTTCCAGGTTCAATATGTTCACCTGCCCAAATTGGTATATAATTTCCAACCCCTACTCGATAATCATCTGAATACATCACCAATCCATATCCGAGCCCCTCAAACCCTATTCCAAAGCTTATTCCTGTATCCCAAACATAATTTCCACCTTCTACAATTGCGCCATACTCAGGCGGATACGAAAATGAAATATCATGCTCTGCATTGCTATACTGCATCATTCCATTGGGGGATACTGAAAGATTTTCATCAATACCCTTCTCCTTTGCTTCTTTCATAACTTCTAGAGCAAGCTTCGTATCCCCTTTAAATTTGGTTTCTTCTCTTGTTATTCTTTTAGTATATGTAACGCCGGAGTGCCTCGTATACCCAGGAACAACGTTCTCTGTAGAGGTTGCAGTGGCTGGTTCCTCTTCTTCCTCGCTCGCCGAAGCCTCAGCATCTACCACCCCCGCGTCCTTCACCTCAGGCGGCTCGTTTACAACTTCTGGCGCACTCGCACCACACCCAGAGAGAACAAATATACACAGCATCACAAAAAAATATTTCATATATACGGTTATTATTACACTGATAATGATATCATAATGCAAGAGCATCATAGAATTTTCCCCTAGTAACCGCAAATAAATACCCCAAAACACCCACTTTTTCTCACTTCTGTTTCATCCGTACACATATTGTGCTCAACCAAGCTATAAATTCCTTCCCCCCCTTTAGTAATCATGATACAATAATAGTGAATCACTATGCCTCGGAAAAAAAAGAGAAAACAATCGAGTGTAGACCCCATGCTCAGTCATGGCGTTTTGTCTATTATATTAATCGTTCTAGCAATTGTTATTGCATTGGCGTTTTTTGATAAGGCAGGAACTGTTGGCGTCATTTTAAATGAATGGATCCTCAGTTTCATTTTTGGAAGAACAAGATACTTTGTTCCTTTTGTGCTCGTCGTTCTTGCATGGTACTTAGTTGCTGATGTGAAATATGACTACCGCCCTACTCACAGTATTGGTGCTGTCCTCTTTTTCCTTTCCGCTTCTTCCCTTATGCACATGGGATTTGAACCAGACACGATGTGGCTTCAAGCACTTGAAGGACACGGTGGCGGTGCGTTCGGTATGCTTGCTTGGCCAATGAAAACATACTTTGGTGCGCTTGCTGCATGGATTATATTAATTGGTATTGTCCTCATTTCTACGGTCCTCACATTTAACACCTCCATTGTTCATTTTATTCATATGCATAAACGGCTTATGGAAAAAATGGGAAGTGCAGGTGAAGGAATAAGAGAAACAGTTGATACGCTTTTTGTGGAAGATGAAGAAGAGGAAGACGAGGAAGATCTTGATGACGAGGAAGAAGATGATGACAGTCCCGCATTTATAGAAAGACGATTTGATGATGAGGATGAGGAAGATGAAGAGGAAGATGAAGAATACGAAGATGAAGAGGAAGAAGAAAAACCAACACCAAAAACACACAAAATTCCTGTTGAACCAACGCTGCCAATGTGGCAACAGAATGTTGTGATCAAAAAACCACCATCAATCAATCTTTTAAACACACACAAAAGCAAACCGACCAGTGGAGATATCGATAAAAACGCAGAAATTATTAGAGACACACTTGCAGAATTTAATATCGATGTAGAAATGGGAGAAGTGCGTGTGGGACCAACGGTAACACAGTTCTCTTTCCGCCCAGCAAGAGGAGTAAAAATTTCAAAAATCACAGGTCTTTCAAATGACTTGGCACTTGCACTTGCTGCACATCCAATTAGAATTGAAGCGCCAATCCCAGGAAAAAGTTTGGTTGGTATTGAGGTACCAAACACAAAGACAGCCATGGTTACCCTAAAAGAATTGATTTTGAGTAAACAGTATAAAGAAAGAAAGCATTCCATGATGATCGGTCTTGGAAGAGACGTTGGAGGAAAGGTCTGGTTTGCTGACCTGCCGCGCATGCCGCATCTATTAATTGCGGGTGCTACAGGATCTGGAAAAACCGTTTGTATGAATACGGTTATTGCTTCCCTTCTGTACCAAAACACTGCAGAAACGCTCCGCATGATCATGGTAGATCCAAAACGAGTAGAACTTACTCTGTATAATGGTATTCCACATTTACTTACACCGGTTATTACCAATACACAGCAAACAGTAAATGCATTAAAATGGACTATTGGAGAAATGGACAGACGATTTGAAGTATTACAAAAAGCAGGAAACCGAGATATCACAACGTATAATGCAAAACATCCAAAAACAAAAATTCCGCACCTCGTATTTATTATTGATGAGCTTGCTGACCTCATGGCTACCGCCGGAAACGATGTAGAAGCTGGAATTATCCGATTAGCACAGATGGCAAGAGCCGTTGGTATTCATTTGATTGTTGCTACGCAGCGCCCATCTGTTGATGTGATTACAGGGCTCATGAAAGCGAACATTCCAGGAAGAATTGCATTCTCTGTAGCATCTGTAACAGACTCACGAACCATTTTAGATTCAGCAGGTGCAGATAAATTAATTGGTAAAGGAGACATGCTGCTCCAAACGGCTGATCTGTCCAAACCAATTCGTATTCAGGGTGCATTTATTTCTGAAGAAGAAGTGAAAAAGATTGTAACGTACCTCCGCGGAAAAACTGCGCCACAATATGATGAATCGATTGTTTCTAAACAAAACAACCAGATGAATATGTTCTCTGGACCAAATGAAGATCTTGATGATCTCTTCTATGATGCAAAAAATGCAGTGATTGAGGCAGGAAAAGCAAGCACATCATTCCTCCAAAGAAAACTACGCGTTGGGTATGCCAGAGCTGCCAGAATTATGGATGAACTAGAAGAAGCTGGTATCATTAGTGAAGCAGATGGATCAAGACCGAGAGAAATTCTAGTTACAGAGCGTGAGATTGATAATGGCATGGATATGGGAGGAGAGCTTAATGTCTTTACTGAAGAAGAATCTGTAGAGGAAGATGATCCGGCCTACGCTGAAGCTTCGGCGGACGAGGAAGAAGAAGTTGATGAGGAGGAAATCCCAGAAACAGAAGATGACGAAACATATGAATATGAGGAGGATGAGGAAGACGAGTTAGAAGAGGAGGATCCGGCCTACGCTGAAGCTTCGGCGGACGAGGAAGAAGAAGATGATGAAGAAGAAGATGATGATGAAGATGAAGATGAAGATGAAGATGATGATGATGATGAAGAGGAAGATGATGATGAAGAAGAAGAGGAAAAAATCGACTATGGTATTCCAACAATAAGTCCTTAATTAGCTGCATGTCTTTTGAAGAAAAAACAATTGAGCAGCCAGCACGTGTATGCCTGCGACTAAAAGCTGAAAGAGAAAAGAAAGGAATTTCAGCTTCAGCACTCGCCGAGCAATTGCGCATGAGCACAAAACACATTCACGCAATTGAATCGTGTAATTTTGAGGCACTTCCATTTAGCACCGTCTATCAAAAAAAACTGCTTACCAAATATGTAGAAGCGCTTGGCCTACCGGCACTTCCATATGTGCAGCAATTTGAACAAGAAGAACTCCCTGAACCGCAAGATCATATTCCGGCACCGCAAAAGGTGTCTCGACTCCAATCATTACACGTTCCCCTACTCGCAAAAATTGCATCACTTTTCTGTGTGCTCCTTGTGGTGGGTGGATACTTATTTTCCCAAATCAATCACATTATTGAACCGCCCGAGCTGCTCGTATTTACACCTGAGCAGGATATGACAACAACAGACACCACATTAGAAGTAAAAGGCAAAACGGTAAAAGAAGCACTCGTGCTGATTAACGGAAGAGCGGTACAAGGGTCTGAAGATGGATTTTTTTCTGAACCGATTGTTCTTACTGAAGGCGTAAACACTATTACCCTCATTGCAAAGAAAAAATACGGAAAAGAAACAAGACAAATTCGCCATGTAGTTCTTAAACCAGATACGCAAGTGTCGTTTGGTGATGGCGTTGCACTGCCAAACAGTTTTTAATATTTTTATCGTATGACAAGAAAAAACAAGGGCATTTTATTCACCATTCTAGGACCAACACTCTTTATTCTTGCACTTCCCCTTTGGGCAATTGCTCGATTTGTGATTAACGCAGGCGCAATTCAGAGTGTTACTGCGGTACAACTCATTAACATACTTATTAGTCTCTCTGCCATTGGCGGTGTGCTGGTTCTTTTTCCACTTGGTATATACTTTATTGCCACGGCCAACAAACAATAAGCAAAGGCAGCCGAAAGGCTGTTTTTTCTTACCTTTGTTTAATAAAAGAGAACATTTGTTCACATTAGGGAGCGTTGACACAGTACCCCAAAGGACGTACGCTATATCTACCACTTAGCAGATAATCTAACCCCCCTTTTTATGGCGAAAGTAACTGATGAACAAAAAGCAAAGCAGCAAGCAGCACAGACTGCAATTGATCAAATCAAACAACGATTCGGAAGCGGTTCAATCATGAAATTTGGTGAATCTCACATCATGGAAGTAGACACCGTTCCAACAGGATGCATCTCTTTAGACATTGCTCTTGGAGTAAAAGGTGTCCCCCGCGGAAGAGTACTTGAAATTTTTGGCCCAGAAGCCAGCGGAAAAACAACGCTTGCACAACATATTGTAAGTGAAGTACAAAAACAAGGTGGAATCGCAGCATTTATTGATGCAGAACATGCACTTGATCCAGACTACGCCCGCAAAATTGGTGTCGATGTAGATAACTTGCTCATCTCACAACCAGACACTGGTGAACAAGCCTTAGAAATTTTAGAAACATTGGTTCGTTCAAATGCAGTAGACGTCGTTGTTATCGATTCAGTTGCAGCACTTGTACCAAAGGCAGAAATTGAAGGAAACATGGGTGATTCTCATATGGGTCTGCAAGCAAGGCTGATGAGTCAGGCGCTCAGAAAGCTCACAGGTATTGTAAACAAAACAAAGACGATCGTGGTGTTTATTAACCAAACTCGTCATAAGATTGGTGTGTTCTTTGGCAACCCAGAAACCACAACTGGTGGTAATGCACTTAAATTCTACTCTTCAGTAAGAATTGAGGTAAGAAGAAGCGCGCAAATTAAGCAAGGAGACAAAGTTATTGGAAACCGCGTTAAAGCAAAAGTGGTAAAAAACAAAGTAGCGGCACCATTTAGAACAACAGAATTCGACATTATGTATAACGAAGGAATTTCAATTCCTGGTGATGTCCTTGATGTAGGAGTGTCAGAACAAGTCATTCATAAATCAGGAAACAGCTACACATATAAAGATGAAAAACTTGGCGTAGGAAGAGAAAAGGTAAAGACTTATTTAAGAGAAAACCCAAAACTTATTAAAGCAATTAAAAAAGATATTTGGGAAGCAGTTGATCGTGGTGCAGCACCTCCTGAAGTAGAAGGAAAAAAAGATGAGGCACAGCAAAAGGAAGATACCATGCCAAATCCAACACAAAAACCAAAACCTATCCCAGCTAAAAAATCCTAGTAAAAAAAGAACCGCTCTCATGCGGTTCTTTTTTATTACTTATACATTTTTACAATCTCCGTATCAGTATAATAATATTTCACAATTGTCTGCCAATCTTCTCCTAGCTTACTCGCCCTGTCAGAAGCATCAAGCTGACTCATTCCAACGCCATGTCCATACATGCGGCGGCCTCTTGAACGATCATATACTGTTGGAACTGACACAAGCCACGGCTTATGGCCACCCCACACTTCCTTCCAGCTTCTTGTTCTTCCGTCTGTTCTGGCAAAATATGGCGTAATTACCACCTCTGTAGCGGTGTTATCATCGTTATCTGTGTCGTAGGTTACCATAAACCCTCTTGTGGCCTTTGACGCCTTCACAAAGTTTGGCCGAATCGCTTCACTTTTATATCCAAGGTAGAGCTGATCACCAGTATGCGCTACTACGTCAAAATTGCGCTTCTCATGCTTATTTGAGTATTCTTTAATAAAGTAACCGTATGTACGCTGTGCTACTGACTGAGCCTTTAAATACTCCTCAGGAGACCCATCAGAGTTTTCTCCCATACCCGCTACGTAATCACTCATGAGGACATCATTAATCACATAGATTTGATCATCATTTTGTACCTTTCTATATTCAACAACTCCTCTATACTCATCAAAATTCACTCGCTGGTATTCTCTATCTAAATTATCTACTTTAAAGACCGCATGTGGGTTATTTTCTGGCACGAGTCGAATATGCTTATCGCTTTTTACATTTAAGTCTCCCGCCTTAAGCGAGTAGATGTCATCTCTTAGTTTGAGCGTTGCCGTCTTCCCTTTTGGTAATATTCCTTGATACGCGCCACCTGCATATACTTTATAACTATCTGTTTGCGGTGTAATAAGTACGTAATTCTTATCTACCTTCCAAATTCCTACTTTAATGCTCGGTTCTTCTGCTAATCTCACTTCTTCTTTTGGCACGACTTTTGATGGCGTTCTAAAATCTGGTTCTTCATAATGAGAAGGTGCATCACTCGTCACAGTCACTTCAATTGCAGCATCTGATCCTGCAATTTTTGTTCCATCTGCATATAACGCAAACGTCATCGGATATGATCCTTTTTTTGTAGGGGTTCTAAAGGAAAATGAAATGCGTTCATATGCACCGGGAGCGACATCATGTGATACCGTCTTTGCACGCGTTGCTGAATGCCATTTTGTATCTGCAAAGGTAAGTGTTTTACTTACAGCCGCAATAGCAGTTGGTTCATTTGTTTCTAATGTATACCCGGTCCATGCTTGCTCACCACTATTGTGATATACCATGGCAACAGTTACCTTTTCTCCTCCCGCCGCACTAACTTTCTTTTTACTTTGTCCAAATCGATTTGCTTGTAATACGGGAGCAACTTCTTTTTCTTCTTCAGTTACCGCTTCTTCTTTTGGCGCGGGTGTAACAATTTTTTCTGGGGCAACAACTTGCAGTTCAATCCAAAAGTATCCCCCTTTTACCCAAGAATGATATTTTGCCGCCAAATGAAACTCTTCTTTATATGTACCAACTTTTTCTGGCGCTTTTAACTGCAATTGCAATGTGCAAATAGCCCCAGGAGCACACGAACCATATAATCCTGCAGTTTCATCTGCCGCTGCCCAGTTTGCTGCTTGAAATAGTGAACTATGATACCGCGGCTGCACGGTATATGCAGCAACATACCGCGATCCCTTTCCTTGCAACGTTGCCGTTCCGGTATTTTTAAATCGAAACTCAACAGTTTTTGTTGCTCCGGCTTCAATTTTTAATGGATCTGGAAGTGATTGCCCAGCGTAACGTACTGCATACGCATCGTCTTTAATTGGCGGTTCTGGATCTGCTGCCAATACTGGCACAGCAAAAAAAGTGGCAAAAAGTGCCACAAAACTAATCGAGAGAAGTGATAATTTTGAGAGATTCATAATATAGTGTAATTTGAACACAGTATATCATGAATCAAGCGGACAAGTTAGTGGAAAAAGATGAGCCCGGGGCGATGCCCCGGGCGGGTTGGGAAAAACGCTGCAAACTACGTAGAGCAAGCAGCACCAGAGGCCGACGTGATGGCGATGTGCTGCGTCTTGCAGCCGCAAGCCGAGCACCCACTACAGATGTAGTGTTCGCAGTCGTCGCACCTTTCCGAAGTGCGCTGGTCGACTACCTGGGATTCACACACCCAGCAGGTGCCCGCAAACCAGCTAGCACCACACTCTGGACAGTCGTAATATGACCGCCCAAACTCGGTATCGATGGTCAGACCAGGTGTCTTGCAGCCGCAGACGCATTCAAAACGCGCTTGATGCCCGCTCGGAAAAACGTGTTCTTCGTCCATTTGCTCCCCTCCATGTCCGTGAGCTGGCGCTATTTTATCAGACTCCTGACGTTTAGTAAAACCTCGCTTCCATGCAGAATTTACGGTACAATATGCGTATATGGCAACCACCAAACAAATTGCACACAATACATTTGTCCAAGTTGCAGGGAAAGCGGTTTCTACACTTCTTGGATTTGTCGCCTTTTTGCTGATGGCAAGATATTTAGGTGCAGAACAATTTGGTTGGTATGGAACCACAATTTCGGTTCTTGGTTTTGCAGGCATTTTAATCGACTTTGGCCTGATTCCAGTAACTGCGCAAATGCTCAGCGAACCAGAGCATGATAAAAAACAACTCTTTAAAAATATTTTCACCCTTCGACTCATCTCTAGCGTGCTCTTTTTTGGTGCCATTGCTGGACTTATTTTTTTACCGGGTATTCCGTATCCGCTTCCAATTAAAATCGCTATCTGTTTTTCTACCCTCTCATTTATTGCGGTAGGACTGAACCAAGTATTTGTTGGATATCTGCAGCAAACACTAAAAATGTACGTACAAGCAATTGCAGAAGTCATCGGGCGCGTAGTCCTTATTGCTGCACTCCTCATGGTAATTCGTCATGATGCAGGATTTTTACCAATGATGGCAGCGGTAGTTATTTCTTCCTTTGCCTATACGCTTGTCATGCTACGGCGCGCAAAAAAAGATGGCATGCTTGGCCTTGCATTTGACTTCCCTATTTGGAAATCGATTATGACTAAGGCGTGGCCAATCGCCATTGCTATTATTTTCAACGTGGTCTATTTAAAAGGAGATGTTCTCATATTGTCACTCACAAGAACACAAACAGAAGTAGGAATTTACACCGCAGCATACAGAGTAATCGATATTTTAGCGCAGCTTGCCATGATGATTATGGGAATTATGCTGCCGCTGATTGCCTACGCATGGAGCCGCAAAAAAACAGCAGACTTCCATACACGAGTACAGCAGTCGTTTGATATTATGGCCGTTATTGGCCTTCCTATTACTGTTGGGACTTTGCTTACCGCGCACAAAATCACTCCACTTTTTGGAGAAGAACTTGCAGTAGCATCTGTACCACTCGCAATTCTTGCTATTGCTGTTTTTGGTGTATATATTGGTGCCGTGTTTGGCCACACCGTTGTAGCAATCGGAAAACAAAAAGCAGCACTCTCTATTTACTTTTCAAATGCGATTATTACGCTTACCGGTTACCTCATTTTCATTCCTTCTCATGGAATTACCGGAGCTGCCTGGATGACTGTGTTTTCTGAACTGTACGCAGGAATTTTGCTGTACATTTTGGTATACAGAACCACAAAGAAACATATTAAGATGACCACATTTGCAAAAACACTTCTCAGCACACTTATTATGGCGATTCCTATTGTGCTCCTTGACTCTACATCGATATTTATTGTGGCTCCTCTTGCTGCACTTGTGTTTGCCGGCGCAATTATTGCAACAAAAACCATATCAAAAGAAACGATTAGGGAAATCGTTTCTAAAAAAGTGTAATTACTTTGTAAGAATCAGCATTGCCTGATCCATTTCAATTCCTTGCTGCTTTTCTTTTATAATGAAGTCTTTCCAATCCCCTGCCTGAACCTGCAAGCCTACTTCCTGTGCTTGTTTTTTTATTGTTTCAAGCGCGCGGAAATATGATGTCACTTCTGCACCCTCAATATGACCTGCATGCGGATTATTTGACTCGATAAAAAATCGTATACCATACGGTTCTCCATCTTCAAGCGTCCTTGTCTCATCGATTGGAAATTCTTTTCCTTTGTATACATACCGTGCGTTGGTAGAAACACTTCGCAGCATAGGTTCTAACATTGCTCTTGTAATAATCGCTGACCCACCACTTTTGAGCGCGTGCGCAATTGCATGAAGCAAAGCCGGCATGTCTTCTTCAGATTCAAACGTATATTTCATGAGGATTGCATCAAGCGACTCGGCAGACTGATCACGTAAAAATGAAACCATCTCTTGCTGCGTAAAGGTTATGAGTGATGCCCGATTGTCTGTAACCGATACTAACTCTTTTTTTGCCAAATCAATCATAGGCGCTGCCGCATCTACCCAAACATATTCACTTCCTGGGCGCTTCAACAATGCACTAAAGGTATCATCAAAATGAGATGGATGTGCACCGGCTCCTAAGTCCGCAACGCGAAGCGCTCCTTCTATTTGCCCTAATGCATCTGCCATAAAAACATCACATATACGCGCAACGATTGCATACTTTTCATTTTTTTCTCTTTCTGCAAAACGAGCAGCTATTTCTGGATTTTTATACATATTATTGATTTTTACTTGTTTGTACCTTACTATACCTACAATAATATATCCATTGTTTATGAACAAGCTGGTTCGAGTACTCTGTTTTTCCCTCTTTCTCCTACTGCCAACCTACCTTGTTCGATTTTCAGTTGGCGGAATTCCAACCACGGTATTAGAAATACTTGTACTTGTTTTTGTTGCCGCATCTGCGTGGCATTACGCGCACACAAGAACATCGCCATTGCCACTTCTGCGTAATTTACGTACTAATTCCCCGCTCTTATTTTGGGGAACGGCACTATTCCTTGCAGGAGCAACTATTTCCATCTTCACCGCAGTAGATATACGCGCAGCAGCAGGTGCATGGAAAGCTTTTTTTATTGAACCGGTATTCTTTGCAATTATCTTGCTCGATTTAGGAAGAAAAAAAATTATCAATCCATACAAACATATTATTGTCCCGCTTTTAGCCTGTGCTGCAGCAACTGCCGTATACGCACTCTACCAATACATGCATCCAGAACTCATCCCCGCTGGATTTTTTGTAAATGAATACACCTTTAGAACCACCGCGTGGTATGGATTTCCAAATGGTGTTGGGATTTTTTTGGGAAGCACCTTTGCCTTTATCTTTAGCGTGTTAGCTATGCGCATGAAGCGCATGCAAGAACAGGGGTTGCAGCATGCACCACTATTTTTATTACAATCTCTGCTTCTTGTTCTTTTTATTTTCGCGATTCTTACCGCCAGATCTACCGGCGCGCTCGTTGGTATAGCCGCTATCATGATGACCAGCCTCATCATGCAAAAAAAGTTCAGAAAAAAATCAATTGGATTTATTATTGTAGGAATTCTTTTTGTATTACTGCTGCCACCTACACATGAATTTAGACAAGAACTGTTAGCACAAGACCGATCCGGACAAATTCGGAGAGCAATGTGGAGTGAATCGATTGAACTTATCAAAGACAGACCACTTCTTGGAGCAGGCTTAGCAAGTTATGACGAGCGCATTGCGCCATATCACACCACCGTAAACGGCGAGGGCATTGAAATTTTCCACCACCCGCATAATCTTGTCCTTACCATGTGGACACATATTGGATTACTTGGTCTCATTGGATTTGTACTTATCGCCCTTTCTGCGCTGCAACATGCCTACAAACTTGTCAAAACCATTGGGTACCATGAATCATATCGCCGTGCATTTGAAGCCTTTGTTGCCATCATGGTAATGGGGCTGGTAGACTCGCCATATATTAAAAATGATTGGGCAATTGTCTTTTGGGCAGTCGTTGCCATCCTCTTTATGACTATCCCCAAGAAAATTGTATCAACCAAAAAATAATGATATAGTAATCTACGGTATGAGATTACTTTTCCAAAATTATCTAACCTAAAACCACTTGCGAGTGGTTTTATTTATGCCTATGAATTACTATTCCCCACTGCACAGCTTGGAGGAGCAAATCGATCAGATCGGTACGCAAATAAAAGCAGAACACAGCATGTTAGAAGACGCCGTACAAGCGTTTAGAGATGCAGACATTTACACAGTAAACAGAGAAGACGGATTGGTAGAAAATTATCAGTACTTCATTTACCCGTTTAAAGGGATGACACTGGTAGACACCGCACTCTATCAGCTGCTTGGGAAATTTTTGGCTCGCATGGTGCCAAAAGAAGCTGAAGTGATTGTTAGTATTGAAGCAGACGGCATTGGCATTGCAACATTTGTTGCTGCGGAATTGGGATTGCCACTCGTTATTGCAAAACATTTTCATTACAATGTGCCGTGTGTAGAATTTACACAGCAAGCCGGATACCATAAACGACAAATGTATCTTCCAAAATGTATTGAAGGAAAAAAAGTAGCGCTTATCGACTGCATGGTATCGACCGGAGGAACTATTAAAGCCATGGTCAAAGCAATGGAAGGAATGCATGATGTAACCGTGCTTGGAACCTATTGTGTAAACGATAAAAACAACTACAGAACAAAAGAAAAAACACTCGCCGGGTATGCGTACAAGTATTTGATTAGCGCAACGATTGATGAACAAGGAGACGTACAAGCAAATTCAAGCTGGGATTTGCGCAAAACATTTTGGGAATCATTAGACGAAAAATTTTATAAGATTACTGAGCAGTGCTCAACGTTTTCTTCGGTATCAAAACGCGGCTATCAAGTTGGCAGCATCATTGTAGACGCCAATACATTTGAAATTTTGTCTTGGGGATACCGCCGAGGTAATTTGCACGCAGAGCAAGATGCAATCGCCATGCTAAAAACGAATTGTCCTGACTGGAAAAAACGACAGCTCACTATTTACTCCACAATGGAACCGTGCTGCTACAGAAATGATAAAGACCACACGTCTTGCGCAGAAATAATCGCAGACATTGAACAAATTAAATGGGTTATTATTGGGTCACGTGATGTTGCAGATAAAAAAATTGATGGAGAAGGGATGAACCTGCTTCTTTCTAATGGAAAACATATTCGCCTGATTGAAACTGACGAAATTTTGCGACCAGAAGAATTTGTGAAAGAATCTGCCACCAGCGGAGCGCTTGCTATGCAAACTATATAGTATGGAATTACAAAATCTTACTGAGGAAGAACAACACATTATTATTGAAAAAGGAACAGAGGCCCCATTTTCTGGCAAGTTTGTGAATCATAAAGAATCCGGTATATATATTTGCAAACAATGCAAAACACCTTTGTATAATAGCAATAGCAAATTCGATTCTGGTTGTGGCTGGCCGAGTTTTGATGATGAAATTCCTGGAGCCGTGAAAAAAACAGTCGATGCAGATGGAGTACGAACGGAAATTACGTGCACAGCTTGCGGTGGTCACTTGGGACACGTTTTTACAGGCGAAGGGCTCACCGAAAAAAATGTGCGCCACTGTGTAAATTCAGCTTCCCTTGGGTTTGAAAAAATATAGCGTTAAAATATAATTCTTTTAAGACCACCAGTAGTTCTGGTGGTTTTTTGTAAATTAAAAAGCCGCCTTTCACCTGCACGCGAACGTACAGGTGAAAGGCGGCGGTGCCCAGACGAATGGCGCTATTCGCTGGGCGATGGGAGGACTACCTGTTCCGAATACTGACGGACTGGCAGTTACTTGCACGCATGACCTTGGCGGCGGCCATGAACTGCGGAAGCGACTCGAAGGAGGTATCCCCCAAGAAATCAACAAACCGCTCGCCGAAGTCGCTCTGCCACTGCGCAGCGATCACAGCCGCCCGAGGGTATTCCCTTTTGCTGAGCGCCGTAGCAAAGAGAAGGCAGACGTTGGTTTGCAGATGCAGGCGCTGGTCCTGCTGCTGCGGATCCAGACGAGCCAGCAGCGCGTAGAAGTGGCCCAGCACATCACGGTTCGTGATGTAGCGCGCCGTCTTCGCCATCACCTCAGCCGCAACTGCATCTTTCTTCAGCACGCCTTCATGCGGAAAGATCTGCATGTCACAGAGAGCCTCCCAGAACGCATCGTGCTCCAGATCTTGTGCTGACCGCGGCCTTGGATGCGGCTCGCTTGAACTGTGATCTGGGTATTCCGACTGCCACGCAAGTAGCAATGCCGGCAGGTTCCTGCGTGCCGCCTCCCTCCACTGGCAGCTGTTGTCAGGATCCTTCCGGGCAAAGAAGCGAAGCCACAAGAGCTGCTCCGCAAGCGAAGACGCCGGAATGCTCTGTACCACCTTCGTCAGATCAGGGAGCAGCATTGCCAATGCAGCCTCCAGTTCACTGCGCTCCCCACCGAATTTGGACCACTGCTCGAAACAGTCCGCGATAAGTTGACCCTCCTCAGGCTGCAGCAGTTCCCTGCGGTAGCGGTGCGGATCATTCCAGACGGTGATCAAAATCTTGAGGCGAGAGAAGAGTTGATGTGACTCACTCCCGTCCTCCACATCGTTTGCCCACTGCCAAAGGCCCTCCACCAATTGATTCTGGTACGGGCCCACGCGGTATTGCGGCTCATGCAAGCGAGATGCCCACTCCGTGAACTGCTTCACCATCCAAGTCAGCGCAGCCGCGGAGTCGTCCTGAGTCGGAGAAAAAATCCCCCATGAGCCAAACAGGTTCCCCAGGTCCACTTGCCGAAGCGTGCCATCCTGAAGCTGCACCAGCACCATCAAGTAGATCCCCCTAGCTCGCCACGGGTAGCTCGGGCAGACGAACAGCACCTCGGATGATTCCACCCACTCGTAGAACGCCTCCCAGGTCAGCAGTAAAAACTCCCTGCGCTCCTCATCATTCAAGAGGTCAGCATTGAGGTTTTCCCACCCATCGAGGAGCCTATAGCGCGCCTCCAGGCTATCCAAGCTCACGGCGAGATCCTTCACTTCCTGAAATCCAAGCGTCGTTCCCATTTCCTCCATTCTTCCAGCACATAACCAGCCACACCATGTGGGTAGGTTGTGTGCGGATGCCAACAGGTGATACCATTTTTTGTGATATTTGTCAACATCGTCAGCTGTTTTTTTATGGAAATAAAAAAGCCGCCACACCCGATACCCGCATGTAAAAACGCAGGTGGTGTGACGGCGGGGCCCAAACGCGGTGAGCTACGCGCTGGGCGAAGGGTCGATGCGAACAACCCCGGAATGTTGGCTGAGATCCAGGAGGACCTTGAAGTTGCTCCAGGGCTGCTTCCGGTCAGGCATGACACGCTCGTAGAGTCGCTGGAACTCTTCCTCAAGCTCGGGGTGATCGCTCACCAGGCGGTGGGCCTGTGGCCAATCGGCGTCATGAAGCGCGCAATTGAACCACTGCAGCCCAGCGCTGCTCATGAGCTCCTGGAGTTCATCTGCGTCAGATTCCCCACCGATCGCAATCCGATGGTAGAAACGCACGGCCTGTTCCAAATCAGCTGCGTCACGCGCTTGGTGCAAGAGCCTCAGAAGCGCATCATTGATTTGGTGGTAAGGCGCCTCTGCATCCAAGGCGACCGGGATGATGTTGAGCCTCTCGTAGAGGTCCAGCAGCACTGTCAGCCACTGATCCGTCTCCGGAGTCCAACGGCAGATCATCTCCGGCAGGTAGTCACGTGCGGGGCTCATCCACCCAAACTCGTCCTCCGGATCCTGCTGGGCCATGAACGTAACCAGCGCGTGATGCAGCTCCCACGACATCTGCTGGTACTGGTCGCGACCTTGCATGGACAGGAGGAACCACAACTCGCGGAGAAAGTCGTCGAGATTTCCGCCGATACTCGTCCACCGGAGCAACATCTCATTCAGAACATCCCTCCGACCCTCGACACCAGACTCGCCCCAGTTACCCGCCGTGTCACCGAGGAACCGCTCCGGAGCCTGCCAAAGGACCAACCGACTGATGTGGCGACTCATCTCGTCACATGCCCCCTGGTACAATGCCTCCAGTAGATTTCCCCAGTTAACTGCACCAGTGAGCAGTGTATGCTTCGCCACCCTTTCGTACAGCCTGGGCTGACGAACAACATCGGGCGGCAGAGTGAAAAGGTCCAGCATGAACCTGGCGTTAGCCTTTCCCTCGCTCCTCTGGTGGAAAAAAAGCCCTCCCCCGCAGACAAAGCCCGTCATGTCCACCTGGACAAAGCGTACCTCCTCCACGCCGTCCTTCATCACTCGCTCCTCCACGATCAGCGCCGGGTGATAGCCTCCCTTCAGAAAACCCCACGGGTAGATGAAAAGCACATCACCCGAGGTCAGGAACACCTTCAGCGCCTCCCACGCCTCGGCCAGCACCTGATCACGCCACGCCTGCGTGGCAGACTTCATGCTGCTCGCATGCCAGCCCATCAACATCACGTAGTAGCTGAACAGGTCCATCCGGCTCTTCTGCGCCTGGAGTGCTACAAGCCCCGGGTAAATCACCTCGTCCATTTCCTCCATTCTTCCAGCACATAACCAGCCACACCATGTGGGTAGGTTGTGTGCGGATGCGCATGTGTGATACCATTTTGGCATACTCTTGTCAACCTATTATATGTATATAGAACCAAGAAACCACTGGAAGGCGATTACTGTCGCTACACTGCTTGTTGCCCTCGCATTATGGGGAATCATGCAAGCTGTAAATCCAAGCACGCCGGCTGATTCAGAAATCACTGCTGAACCACTCGCTCCACCATTAGAAATTAGCATGGAGCAGATTCCACCAGAAGGAACAAACTCACGTGCAATAGCTACTCCAGAAGAAAAAGTTGCTGCTGTTGCGGCTTTCTTGCCTATGGATGAAACCATTTGGGAAACAGAATTTATTATGACCGAGGAGGTTGCCGCAATTGCCCTTGTGGTAGATCGCGACTCGCTTGAAAAATGGCACGCACCCTACCGTGAAGTATCAGAGGCTGAAGTAGATGAAGCGCTTTGGGTTGCCGTACCAAAAGTAAACCTCAGATTTCCAGAATCGATTGAAAGAAAACGATATCAAAATGAAGATGGCAGCATTAAGATGCTCCAAATTCCTGAGTATCAAATTGTGATGATTTGGATTACGCGGTTATGAAAAAAATAACGAGAGAAAAACTATATCCTTTTTTAAAAAAAGAAGCTTCGACGGAAAACACACTCAATGTTGGTTCCGGCAGAACGCATTATGATGAATTGTTTCCAAATCAAACAACCTTGGACATATCTGAAAAAAAGAATCCCGATATTGTAGCATCAGCATGTGACATGCCTATTCCTGATAACACCTATGGTGTCATTATTTCTACCGCTGTACTGGAACATATTGCTGATTTTCAAAAGGCCTTAGAGGAAATGAAGCGTGTCACAAAACCAGGAGGTAAAATAATCCTTATTCTTCCTTTTGCCTTTCCACTACATGCTATTCCTGGTGATTATTTTAGATTTTCTTCTTATGGTATTCGCCATATGTTTGGAGACTGGGAAGATGTCAAAATTGCACCCGTAACGAATACTTTTGAGACAATCGCTGTTATTTTACAAAGATGTATATTTCAGTGTACATATCCATTTGATAAGATCGTAAAAGGATGTATATATCTTCTTATGAACTTCTTTCTTCTTTTTGGTAAAATACCTTCCAGAGAATATAGTCAAGGAGCAAAAAAAATCGAAGAACTTTCAGGGACAATTCTCCCATCGATTTATTTTGTTGTCGCAAAAAAACCGGAATAATAAAAAACACCTGCATCCTCCCTTGCATACTCATATATATAAGTATGCAAGGCAATCGCAGGTGTTTTTTAATTCTGGTTGCCCGGCCGCTCTGCGGCACTGGGTTGTCAGGATGATTCGCTCCCACTCTTGGCTGTGCCAAGAAAGAAACGATTCATGATGTGCTGCGCCGGCCAGAAAAAGCTGATGGCGAAGCACGTGAGCGCTACCACGGTGAGCCCAATTCGTGACCAGATTGAACCGGTCAGAATGAACTCCACGATGAGTGCCGGCGGACTGAGCCCGTCGCTTGGCTGCACCTCAATGAGGTACGACAGCGCGATGAGCAGCAGTGTGCCGATCAGCAGTGCGAGCAGTGCATGCACGAGTGCGCAGAGCCAGCTACTGGTTCTGGTCATCTCGCGGCGCCTCCGGCGTCACGATGGCCCACGCGAACACGTCGTCCGAATCATCGGACGGATCTCCGTGCAGCCGCTCCGGCGTCACCCATTTCCACGAGAACTGGCAGCAAACCAGCACGATGAGTGCGGCGATGCAGAGCATCAGCACCTTGAAATGGGCCGGGGCATCAGGCCGCCACAGCGTTGCGACCACCTCGTTTGCTGAGTAGCTCCCCTCGTGAAGCACATGGCCCAAAAGACCAATCCCCAAGAACGCCAGCGCTACCAGAACAGCCGCAAGACGAAGTCGCGCAGTTGTCAGAGTCATTTGAACCTCCCTTAGTCCGGGAAAAACCTACCATATTATACTCCTTTTGTCAATATAGCCCAAAAGCAATCGATTCTTTTGCTCCTTCTGTGCCCGTCTGCTACAATGCCTCTACTATGCATACCTCGCTCAAAAAAACACTCAAGCAAACCTTCGGATTCGACTCATTCCGGCCAATGCAAGAAGAGATTATCAATACGCTGGTAAGCGGAAATGATTGTTTAGTACTCATGCCAACCGGTGGTGGAAAATCTTTGTGTTACCAGCTGCCTGCCATTGCCATGCCCGGAACCGCGATTATTATTTCTCCACTTATTTCTTTAATGCGTGATCAGGTGGTTGGTCTTAAAGAGCAAGGCGTGCATGCAGAATTTTTGAACAGCTCACTTACAATAGAAGCGCAACAAGAAATTAAACAGCGGGCACAGCAGGGAGAGCTCGATTTACTATATGTCTCTCCGGAAAAAGTTACGTCCATTGAATTTCAATATTTATTAGAAAACATTCACATCAATCTCATTGCGATTGATGAGGCGCATTGTATTAGTAGTTGGGGTCATGATTTTAGACCGGAATATACTCGCCTTGGTCACTTAAAAGCGCGCTTTCCACACGTTCCCTTTTGCGCACTCACCGCAACAGCAGACAAACTCACGCGTGAAGATATTGTGAGCCAGTTAGAATTAGATAACCCCAGTGTGTTTTCTTCTTCTTTTGACAGACCCAACTTATCTCTCACAGTAAAACCAGGAAGAAACCGTTTTTCTCATATTTCTGAGTTTGTAAAAGCACGCAAAAACGAGCACGGCATTATTTATTGCCTCAGTAAAAAATCGACCGAAGATGTTGCCAAAAAATTGCGCGGCATTGGTATTCAAGCCGAGCACTACCACGCCGGTATGACACCAGACCAAAGAAACAAACGCCAAGACGCATTTATTTTTGGAAAAATTGATGTGATGTGCGCAACCATTGCGTTTGGTATGGGAATTGATAAAAGCAATGTGCGTTTTGTTATCCATTACAACCTGCCAAAAAACATGGAAGGCTACTACCAAGAAATTGGTCGTGCGGGTAGAGATGGATTACCCGCAGACACACTTCTGTTTTATAGTTTTTCTGATGTAGTAAAATTGCGCAGATTTATAAATGATGGAACCAAGCAACACGTGCAACATGCCAAGCTAGATAGAATGCAGCAGTATGCAGATTCTGTTATTTGCAGAAGAAAAATCTTGCTTAATTATTTTAATGAAGCAAAGTTAGACAACTGTAACAATTGTGATGTGTGTCACAACCCACCAGAGATGTTTGACGGAACAGTTGTTGCGCAAAAAGCACTTTCTGCTATTGCGCGGACGGGTCAAACGGCTGCACTCGGCATGTTAATCGATATATTACGCGGATCAAAAAATCAGGATGTGTTAAAACGTGGCTATGATTCCCTTTCAACGTTTGGTATTGGAAAAGAATATTCTTCTGAGCAATGGGAACAGCTGATGTTGCAACTTTTGCACCAGGGACTTATCGATATTGCGTACCACCGTGGTCATGCGCTCACAATTACAGAAGCCGGTAAAGAAATTCTTACCGGTAATGGCACTATTCAATTAGTTGATCCAATTACTGTAGAAAAAGTACAGCAAGAACGTCACGCTGCGTCTAAAAAAGAAAAGAAAGCAGACAGAGGAGAATTGTTTGAACGGCTGCGCATGCTTCGGTATGATTTGGCAAAAGATGCAGGTATTCCACCATACTTAGTATTTTCTGATGCAACACTTGCGGAAATGGCAGCAGAAAAACCAGAAAACCCTACAGAATTTTTAGCCATTACAGGTGTTGGAGAAAAAAAACGTGCTACATATGGGGCAACTTTTTTGCAGGCCATTAGAGATTTTTTAGAAAAGGGGTCAGAAGGAAATACAGTATTTACAGATACCTACGAAATGACCTATGAACTGTTTTCACAAGGCGAGTCGCCAGAAGACATTGCACAAAAACGCCAAAAAAATATTGATACTATTTACGGACACTTAGCAAAATTGTATGCCGACGGAAAAGATATTGATTTACTTTCTTTTGTTGGAAGCGATTTTGAAAAAATTAGAGACGTATTGTTTTCTCCTAAACCACCAAAATCATTAAAATCATTATTCGATTATTTTGAAGGAGAAATTCCGTATTATAAATTGAAGTTATCAAAAGTGCTTGTTGAAGTTGGGACTGACCGCGCTCTTCGGGCAAAAAAATAGGCCGGAACGCAAAGCGTTCCGGCCGTCAGGGCCTTCACTCCAAAGTGGTCATCTAGGGCGTGATCTTCTGCTTGGGGCAGCTCACGCACTGATACACCTTGTAGCTGACCCCACCAGTGAGGAGCATCGTCCGTACCAGGGTCATATCACCGCCACACTTGCACTTCATACTGACTCCTGTCGGTGCTCCAGCGCTCTTGCGCCAGTTCGCTTACGTCCTTGTAGGCGAATGCTCATGCTAGCATAAAATCTGCGATGTTTCAAGTGTGGAACCTCTGGGGCGATATATTTTGATCCTCTTTCGCGCATCTCCTGCCTTCCGGTGGGGTGAGCATTTTCAAGCTAGGTTAATTTTCTATAATACACTTGCTGGATCCTCCTTCGCTCACCACTCGCCTGCCGGCAGGGTGAGCTACGGCGGATGATTGCGCCTTTGGCGCAATCAAAAAACGACCAGGCCTCCAGCTCCTGGTCGTCTGCGGCGAATTGCCGCGGTGCCGCGATTGCGGTGTTGCCGAGTCACTCCGGCGGGGGGTCCGTTGGGAAGATCTCCCGCATCCGCTCCGCGAAGTGCGCTCGCTCGACAGGATTGACATAGCTACTCCCTGCGACCCTTCCGTCGCTGAGCAGATGCCTGCACTCGCGCTCCATGAGGGCCGTCTGTGTTCCCCTTTCGTCGATCTCCTCACAAAATGGAGACTCCAACAGCCGCTCAAACCGCCCAACCTGCTCGGGGCTGCGCTCACGCAGCGCCCCAATGAAGGCCGCCATGCGCGCAGCAGACGCCCCCTCTCCATCACGCTGATGCTTCCTGGACAGCTCGTTAAGCTGCTCAAAGGTAACCATCTTCTCTTCCAATCAGTAGCTCACCGGCTACAGTTCAGTCAATTCTCGGTAACTCTCGTCCATTCGCCGCAGCAAAAGGACTTCCTCTTCCCGAAGCTTCTGCCCGGGCAACGGAGTGCCAGCAACCTGTGCTGCCATCCGCTTCAGGCTCTTCCAGTAGTGATACGTTCCCTCGCTACCTGAGAGGTACTCCAGCAGACACTGCTGCACGTGCGCGCGATGCGCACTGATCACGCGAAGCTGCCTAGCAGGGTTGTGCCCGCCAGTCAGTACAGTCGCGATCTTCGCCCAGTACTGTGTCATCAGCAGCGGGTAGGTTTGAGGTTTCATACGTCACCTCTACTCCACCCAACAGCTCTTGGAACGAAGAGCCATCATCCGCAAGAACACAAGGTCAGCCTCCTGCAGCAAACCAAGTTCCTCTGCCGTTGTCGGCAAAGTGTAAGACCCGCAGAGCTTGGCCATCTGCTGGAGCCGAATGATCGCCTGACGCGGCGGATCATCTCGGCTCAAGCTATCTGCGATGTACACCTGCAACATGTTCCGTCCGGGCCACTTGACCACCAGTGCCTTCAATAGGCTCTGGAGATCACTAGTCCCTTCAGGTAGCTGCTCCTTGATCTTCTGCCAGGCCATTCTCATCTCACGAGTGACCCTCATAGACTCATTAGCCATTGCCCGTCTCCTCCAGCTTAAAGCCCAGCAGGCTCATGACAAAGGCCGCTTCGCCACCGGTCAGCCCTTCCGCGTTTCCATAGATGATCGCTTCCGCCATCTTCCGGATGCTCTGCACACACTGACTGCGGTAACGCCCGATGACAGTGGTCCGCTTGGAGCCAGCAAAGAGCACCAACATGTATTTCGTCAGCGCCTCCCAGTGAGGATGCACCGACATCTGCGTGATGGCCTTGAGCTGCTCGCCCGGCCCGCACCCAAGATCCAGGATCTGACGCCACAGCGCCAGATACACCTCATCAAAGTGAAACTTCATCCTGCCCTCCTCCCGTTGTTTGGTTGCACTCAACATAGTCTATTTTAAAGTTTTTGTCAACCATTTTTCCCCCAGGTTTCCCATTGACATTTTCTTCATTTTCCTCTATATTAAGCCCATTATTGTCACTAAATAGGTCATTATGAGTCAACACGGAAATGTCATCCTCCGTTTTAGCGACGTTACATACGGCTATACGGATACCAGAAAGCTTATGAAGGAAGCGAGCTTTTCTGTACGAGAAAACGCAAAAATCACCCTTATGGGGCAAAATGGTGCTGGGAAGAGTACATTGTTTAAGTTAATCCTTGGGGCAACAGAAAATCCACCAGAGGACTCGCTTAAACCTGAAGAAGGAAGCGTACATATCCGTGATGCCTCTTCTGTGGCTATTCAAACACAAACAATGCCCGAAGAGCATAAGGACAAAACAGTCAAAACATTTTTTGAGACAGCATTTACTGAAGTACCGTTTAATGTTGATAAACTTATTGATGACGCACTTGAAGTAGTGAACTATCCCCTGCCTAAAGATCGGCTGATTTCTGATCTTTCTGGTGGGCAGCAAGCCCGACTTCTTCTTGCCTATGCACTTATCCAAAAACCAGACATTTTGCTTTTAGACGAGCCGACAAACAATTTGGACCCAGATGGAATTGGGCACCTCATCTACTTTTTGATGATGTATGAAAAAACGGTTATTGTTATTTCTCATGATGCAGACTTTTTGAACTCGTTTACTGACGGCGTACTTTATTTGGACGTACATAAAAATCAGATTGAACAATACGTAGGAAATTATTCTGATGTACGCGAACAAATTACGCAGCGTATTGAAAAAGAGCAGCGTGCAAATGCACAACTCCTTAAATCGATTCAAGATAAAAAAGATAAAATCAACTTCTTTTCAAACAAAGGAGGAAAGATGCGTAAACTTGCCAGTAAAATGCGTGATGAAGTTGCAGATGAAGAAGCAAACATGGTTGATGTCAGAAAAGAAGATAAAGCGATTTTTGAATTCATTATTCCAGCACAAACGTTGCCCGAAGACATTGTTACTATCGATTCTGTTTCTATCATGAAAGATTTTGAAGTGGTAGAAGGAGAAATTAGAACATCTCTTAAAAAAGGACAGAAGCTACTTTTGAAAGGACCAAATGGCATTGGAAAAAGTACATTTCTCAGACGATTACATGATGGCAATTCTCCGGGAGCAAAAATCAATCCAAAAGCAAAAGTCGGTTACTACCGACAAGATTTTTCTGGACTCGACTTTACGCAAACTGGATATGAATCGCTTGCGTCAATGATGGGAGTTGCAGATAAAGAAGATATTTATAGAACAGCATCTAAATTTCATTTGCCAGGAAACGTCCTTGCTACCCGTGTTGGGGCAATGAGTGAAGGGCAAAAAGGACTGCTCAGTTACGCACGATTCGTCTTGCAAGAACCAGCACTTCTTATTCTAGACGAGCCTACAAACCATATTAACTTCCGCCATCTTCCACTGATTGCAAAAGCACTAAACGAATACGAGGGAGCAATGATTGTGGTGAGCCATCACGAGGAATTTGTAGAGCAACTCAAGATGACAGATGAATTAGACTTGGGACGATTTTTAAAATAAACAATATGCAAGGTACTCAAGAACATGTAGAAATCATGGCCCCCGCGGGTTCTTACGATGCTATGCAAGCAGCTATTGATGCTGGTGCAGATTCAATTTACTTTGGCGTAGAGCAACTCAACATGCGCGCCAGAGCAACAAACAATTTCAAACTCGCTGACCTGCCAAAAATTGTTGAACGCTGCCAAACGGCGGGTGTGCGCACATACCTCACACTCAACACCATCATGTATGATCATGATATTACGCTGCTTCATAAAGTTGTAGATGCTGCAAAAGCTGCAGGAATCACAGCAATCATTGCAAGTGATATTTCTGCTATTGCCTATGCCAATTCTGTTGGTGTTGAAGTACATATTTCAACACAGCAAAATGTAAGCAACTACGAAGCGGTAAAGTTTTACTCAAAATTTGCAGATGTTGTAGTACTTGCACGTGAACTTACCCTCAAACAAGTAAAGTTGATCCACAATCAAATTGTTGCAGACGATTTACGCGGACCAAACGGAGAACCGCTGCAAATTGAACTGTTTGCACACGGCGCACTCTGCGTTGCGGTAAGCGGAAAGTGCTACATGAGTTTGGCAACCAACAATGCCAGCGCAAACCGTGGTGCATGCGTACAAAATTGCCGAAGAAAATATAAAGTAACTGATGTTGAAACCGGCGACGAGTTAGAAATCGATAATCAATACATCATGAGTCCAAAAGACTTATGTACTATTGGTATTATTGATCAAGTTGTTGATGCCGGCGTACGCGTATTCAAACTTGAAGGCCGCGGAAGAAGCGCCGACTACGTAAGTACTGTTACTCGCATATATAAAGAAGCGATTGTTGCGTACATGGAAGGCACATATACCAAAGAAAAAATCGAAGCTTGGACAAAAGAATTAGAAACCGTGTATAACCGCGGACTGTGGCATGGTGGTTACTACCTCGGAAAAAAACTTGGTGAATGGAGTGGTACCCATGGATCAAAAGCAACAAACGAAAATATTTTCACCGGCCGCGGACTCAAATACTACGTGAAAGCGGGTGTTGGAGAATTCCAAATGGAAACAGGAGAAGTGAATGTTGGCGATACCATTTTGGTAACAGGTCCAAACACCGGTGCCTTCAAAATTACCGTAGAAACATTGTTTGTTAATGATAAAGAAGTACAAAAAGCAGTAAAAGGAGACATCGTAAACATTAAAACAGATAAGCGCGTCAGAAAATCTGACAAACTCTTTATTGTTAAACCCCGTCAGCATGCCTAAACTTATTCATTTCCGCGATACCTGCATCGGCTGCAATGGCTGCGTAGAAGCGGCACCACAATATTGGGAAATGAATGATGCCGATGGCAAAGCCGACATGCAACTGAGCAAAAAGAAAGGTAATGTGCACCAGCGAGAAATAATGGATATAGAGATTGATTGCAACCGCTGCGCAGCACTCGCCTGCCCCATGAATATCATCAAAATTTACGGAGATAACGGAAAAGACATCACGAATGACTAACATCGTGATGTTTTTTTTGATATACTGATGAATATGAATAACGGATTCCGAACATACAATGCTATTCCTGAAGGAAGAGCCACAATAAAACCTGGCCGCAGTACTGAAGCTGGTGCGCGTTCTTATAATCCAAAAGATACACTTGTTCCAGGAGCAAGGCGAGCAAGAAAAGAAGCTCCTCAGATAGACCATGTTGAAATAACACCATATCCAGAGTTACCTAGACAAACAGCAGAATTCCAAAATGAGCTACTCCCGTCAGATGAATCCCAACAAGATATTACAGAATCTATTTATGTTCTTACTGATAAAAGAAAGAATTACGCATCATTTAAAGAAGCGCTTCAAAATGAAATTGCCTTAAACCGAAAACAGTCACAGTGGTTTGTTAATGCTCTTTCAACACAAGAACGTATTAATGCGCTGCATCCCTCAGATATTCAGAATTATGAAGCTCGTATTCGTGAACTTCAACAGCAACGTATTGAACTACCATTAATAGTAAGAAAAATTTGGGCAAAGAAACATCCCGGCCAAAATTTGCATGAAGCAGCAAGCACACATAGAGATACATACACCATGCCTGCAGCGGTACAACAAAGGATTGATGCAGAATATGCGCAATTACCCGATGAGCCTAAAACAACTGAAGAAGAGGCAATCGCTGAAACAAACCGCGTAACTGAAAAGAATAGATCGCTTGCAATTGCACTAGCCAACAAACGGACTAAATTACCAGCACTTCTTGCGGCAGGAAGAATAGAAGCACCCACTCCCTCACGAAGAAGAGGACACCAAGATATCCACTCAACGGAATATGAGCAGGTCGTTAATTTTGCAGCTCGCCTTATTCAAGAAAAAATTGATAACCATGAGCTGACTTTTGAACAAGCGAAAGAACTGTATGATACTGATATAGTCCAAGCCATTCGATACTTTTCTGACAGTCCACCGGCGGCAAAACGATTTTCAAACGCTCCAGACACACTCCCAAATCTGGCTCTTCCTCCTATCCTTCCAAGGACCACCCAAAACATTGCTCCAGAGCTTTCCATGCCAGGTGGCGCTTCAGAGGTTGCGTAGCTCTTGACACCCCCGCCTCCCCGTGATACTCTCCGATTGATTCTGGCGTACTCCCCACGCAAAGTACGGCAAGCTCGCCACCTCGAGCAACCCGTCAACAGAGCCTCCAACCTGGCTCTTCAGAATCAGTAGTACTCCGGTGGCGGGCATATGCTCAACCACCACCCCGAGCTTTGCTCGCCACCGGAGACTATCTTTTTACAGCTTCACAGCTGTTTTTTTTATTCCACAGTTGACGAGCTAGCCAGCACTTGGTACGGTATATAAAGAAGCACAGATATTCGACTTACTTTATGAAGAGGGGGCACTTCCGCCCAGTCTATATATGAGGGGACTCGCCAGAGAACGCATCCTAGCGACTCATTCGTCCCCTTCCTTTGGCCATGAGCCATTTTTTTTTCGTGTTATACTGATTTCCTATGGACAAACGCACGGCAATTGTACTAAAAGAACTCAATCGATTGTTTCCAAACCCAAAAATGGCGCTTGATTGGAACACACCCTGGGAACTGGTAGTTGCCGTTGTTCTTTCTGCACAAACAACAGATAAACAGGTCAATAAAGTAACTCCCGCGCTTTTTAAAAAGTATCCGGCGCTTAGTGATTACATTTCAGCTGATCTTGAAGAGTTTCAGCAAGATATAAACTCGATTGGCCTATTCCGTGCAAAAGGAAAAAACATTTTAGCAGCGGCAAACATGCTGCAATCAGAATTTCATGGCGAATTGCCAGATACACTAGCCGAGCTGCAGACATTACCTGGAGTTGGCCGAAAAACAGCCAACGTTGTACTGCGTGCACACTTTGGCAAAGCAGATGGTATTGCCGTAGACACCCATGTAAGAAGGCTTAGTAATAAATTTGGTCTTACAAAAAGTAACTCCCCCGTAAAAATTGAAAAAGATCTTATGGCAGCGCTTCCAAAAGAGGCCTGGCTTGACTTTACCCTGCAAATGATAGAATATGGCAGAAACTACTCGCCAGCAAGAGCAGCTGATGACGATTCTGACCCAATCAGCGTGGCATTAAAAAAAGCAAACGTATGAAGATTGAAAAACTCGTATTTGGTGGCCAAGCAATTGGCCGGGATGAAACAGGAAAAGTCATATTTGTATGGAATGCCCTTCCGGGAGAAGAGGTAGATATTGAAATTATCAAAAAGAAAAAAGACTACACACACGCAGTAGCAACGACTATCCACTCTCCTTCAGTAGATAGACAAGCGCCAAAAGATGATCACTTTCTCTCTTCTGCAGCATGGCAGATGATGAGTTTTGAGGCGGAAAGCAAATGGAAGTGCGCCATGGCAACTGAAGCGTATACAAAAATTGCGGATATGATCATGCCAACAAATCAACTTACGATGTTTACCGATGGTGTAAACGAAGGGTACAGAAATAAAATGGAATATAGCTTTGCGGAACTTCCTGACGGTACTATGTCGTTAGCACTATTTGCCCGCGGCGGTAAATCTAAAATGCCCGTTACTGGCGCAACTATTGCTAATCCGCTTATTGATAGCACCGCTGCATACATACTTACGTGGGTAAATGAAAATCAGATTCCTATTAGATCGCTCAAAAGCGTTATTGTCAGAACCAATACGCATGGTGAAGCAATTGCCGCGCTCTTTATAAAAGACGAACTCGATTTTAATGATTTCCCAGCGCTTACTGAAACACTAAAAGGCTTTCAGCTCTATTACTCAACGCACAAGTCCCCTGCTTCTGTACCAACACGGCTCATGCACACTGAAGGGCAAGATTATTTACTGCAAGATATTCTTGGCACATCCTTAAAGTTTGGTCTCTTGAGTTTTTTTCAAGTAAACGTGCCGGTGTTCACGCAAGCACTCAAAGATATTGCTGCGTTTTTGGATCCAGTTGCACCGCTCATCGATTTTTATGCGGGCGTTGGAGCTATTGGTTTGCCGCTTGCAAAAAGTAGAACGGAAACTATTTTAATAGAATCAAATGAAGAAGCGGTAGCATATGCAAATGATAATATTGCACAAAACAATATTATACATGCAAAAACGCACTGCACACCGGCAGAAAAAATACTTGATGCAATTGCTAGCGACAAACAAATTATTGTAGACCCACCGCGCGCAGGATTGCATGAAGACGTGGTAAAAGAACTTTTGAAAAAAGCACCGCCAAAAATTATTTACCTCTCTTGTAATATTTCAACGCAAGCGCGTGACATGCGAATGCTTTCATCACGATACAAACCGGTATTTATGAAACTGTACAATTTTTTTCCGCGCACACCGCACATTGAAGGGCTTGTGGTGCTTGAAAAAGTTGTATAAAAAAATCCTGCCTTGAGGGCAGAAAAATAGTGAGCTGGCAGCCGCACTTTTCGTTTAGGTGGGGATGGTTGTCGATATTGCTATCGCACTAAAAGTGTCCACTTGGGATTCCGCAGATGTTCTGCGGCACATCCTTGTCCCGTGTCCTTCACCGTACCCCTCTTCAGTCGTACCGCAGCTGCCAGCTTGCCTACAATCTACCAGTATAATCGATTATTGTCAAGTATTTACCTTACAATTCACACCTACCCCCAAACAAATCAATATGCTACACTATTTTTATTGACTTCTAATATTATTCCATATGAAAAGAATGCTCACCTACGCACTTATTGCTCTAGGCATTATTTTACTCCTCTTTTTACTTTCAAAAGCAGCAGACACCTCGCCAGAAGCTACGGGTGGAGCGCTTTCTGCAGAAGTAACTGTGTATGACCATATTAAGGGAGACACAAACGCGCCCGTAACTATTGTAGAATACAGTGATTTTCAATGTCCGGCATGTGCAAGCATGTATCCGCTGTTACATCGATTAGAATCTGAACTTTCTGGAACAGTTCGTATTGTATATAGACACTATCCGCTCAGACAAATTCATGCGCAAGCGCAAATGGCAGCGCAGGCTGCAGAAGCTGCGGCAAAACAAGACAAGTTTTTTGAAATGCACGACATGCTCTTTAACACGCAACGCCAGTGGTCAGAGAATGCTGCAGCAGGCGAGTTTTTTGTAGCACTAGCTGGATCGCTTGGACTACAAACTGATCAATTTATTGCTGACATGAACAATCCGCAAACAAGAGATGCGGTAAACACTGATGCAAAAACCGGTGATGAATCAAATGTAAATTCAACTCCTACGCTATTTTTAAACGGTGAAAAAATCGCCGATTTGCAAGGGTATGCCGATCTTAAAGCAAGAGTCGAAGCCGCTGCTGAGTAAAACTAAGTGGATTGCGATTGCAATACTTTGTGTATCTCTTATTGGATTTAGCGATGCTTCATATTTAACCTTTGCACATTATTCCGGAGAAGGTCCGGCGTGTTCAGTGCTGGAAGGGTGTGATGAAGTTACAACCAGTGAATATTCTACCGTGCTTGGAATTCCTGTTGCACTTGGTGGCGCGTTTTTTTATCTGACCATGTTGCTACTCAGCATTATGACATTAGAAAGTAAGCAGCATCTGCCGCTCAAGCTTGCAGGGTATCTTTCCCCTGCAGGGTTCCTGGCTTCTGTGTGGTTTGTCTATTTGCAGCTCTATGTTATTGAGGCGATATGCCTCTATTGCATGGGCTCTGCCATAACATCCACACTGCTGTTCATCCTTGGGATGTACGCACTCAAAAAAATTCAAGAAAAACATCGCCTCTAGTGGCGATGTTTTTTTGTATGCTAAAAGGGCCCTTTCGAGGCCCTTGTCTTGAGTCCACCGCACCGAAGTTCGGAGGACTACTTGGTTTATTCTTCGCCATCGGGTGATGGCACACGGACGACCCTTGGCAGGATCGGAACCAGCAGCGTGTCTCGCCGCTGAATAGCTGCTCCAGTCTGCCGCGGCTGCCAGGCGTATACGCTTGGCGGCATGGGCAAATCGTTTCCACGATAGAGACTGCGCAATCCGATTCTGAGCATACGCTCATCGTCATGCGTAACCCCGAGCGCCTCCAGTGGAGTCAGTGTCTGGACCCACTGGTGGTAAATCTGACATACCACCGTGTGGTATCCGGGCGCATCGCCCATCTCCTGCTGCTTCCTGAGGAAGCACGTGGTGATGAGCCTAGGCGCACCGCTGGGCTGCGCAAGCACAACCGCTCGAACGCGCAGGCCTCCCAAGAGCGCAAACTCGAGCCGAGTCATTGCGTCCGCAAGGAGTACAGCACGCTGCACGTTTGGACGTGGGACTCCTTCAAACTCCCAAGAAAACACTGCGCGTTGCCCAAACAGCAAGTCATGGAAGTGGTTCAACACTCCCTGAAAACTCGCCAATGCGAGCAGGCCAAATGGAGCGGTCTTACCGATCCACACGTCGTGGCTTCCAGCCACCGGGTCCCCTCCATCACAACCGACAGGAGGGACCATGGTGGTAATCTTCAGTTTCACCGGCAATCTCCTTTCTGTCATGATTGAGTGGCCGATAGTTGAAGTTACCAAGATTTTGAGAGATTGTCAAGTTTGGGGCTGGGGATGCGTCCTTAAAAACAGTCATTATTCATAACATTTGTAACCACTTTGTTTAAAAAACAGCTGTTTTTATTGCACTTTTGACAACATATATTTGAACATATATACTCCAAAAAGGAGTATGAGAGGCAGCTACTTATTAACGGCAGTGCCTATGCAAACTGAAGTAACCACAATGGACCTCCTTACGGTCCTCAATGACTTTTCCGCAAAAATGGATGGTCAGTTTAAGTTAATAGACAAACGATTTGAATCAATTGATAAGCGATTTGATGGAATGGACGAACGGTTTGATGCAATGGATAAACGATTTGATGCAATGGACGAACGGTTTGATGCAATGGACAAACGGTTTGATGCCTTAGAATATAGAGTTACACATGTGGAAACCAGCGTTTCGCGACTAGAAATTGATATGAAAACGGTGAAGGCTGCGCTTGTGCCTGCAGCGCGAATGAATATGCTGCAAAAGTAGAAATACCTAAAAACAGAAAACACATTATTGTGTGTTTATTCATCAATAATAATCAGTATATGACAAGCGAAGTAAGCAATCATGACATTCTTGTGGCAATCAATGCATTTTCTTCAGATGTAGACAAGCGATTTGATGCACTTTCTTCTGATGTTGAGGTGTTGAAGAGTGATGTCTCCACACTCAAATCAGAAATGGGCGATGTAAAAACTGCCATAGTCGGTCTACACGCAGAGCAATACAGACATGGCGAAAGGCTCAACCAAATTGATGGCAAGTTTGATGTACTCACCTCGGTATTAACAGAAAAAAAGGTCATCACGCAAAAAGAAAAGATGCACATTGCACGTGCATAAGACAAACAAAAAAACACTCGTATGAGTGTTTTTTTGTTTTCACCAGCACAGATACTCCTCCGCATGCGGAGAGAGATGTCATGCTTGGGTATCTGCGCTTGTGGAAATGTGGGGTACTAGCGCGAATGCACGTTCCCCCGTGAGAGTTGGCCCGTCACTCCTCCAGAATGATTCCACAAGGAGGAGGCGGGTCAAAAGACTTGTGGAAGCGCGTGGCCTCAGCCTTGCTTCCAGAGAAAACCACCCGGTGGTGGTCCGGTTCCTGCCCAGCGCGGGTCAGGTGGATCTCTTGGACCCACACGACTCCGGGGCGAGGGCCTTCCCAAAAGCTCACGACCCAGACCTCAGTAATGAGGTCAAGAATCGCAAGGCTTTGAACAGGCTTGCACATAGTTCCTCCTTCGGATCGGGTGCACATCGATAGTCAAAAACTACCCATGTGCACCCCGAAGGATTTCCTCTCATCCCTCTCTTTTACAAAAGAAGGAAATCAAAGGGGCGAACGCTATCACCTGTTCACCCTCCGAATGCATGATGAATTATTTACTTTTTTCGAGCAGCGTCATCAGCGCTGGACTCGTCCTTTTTAAAGCGCTGCCAGAATCAACCTGATCCCGTACAGCGCCAGCACCAAGGCGGTGGCGAGGCGCGCGTCCATGACGCTCCTTTCCTCAAGATTTCTACCAATTACTTTGCAGAATAACTGCACTGCCGCTGGTAGCCGGCCTTTTTCCTCTGTGGTCTTTCTGCAGAGTCGCCTGCAAATTACCACTCTAGCTGGAGGTCACAGCCCCCTGCCCTTGCAAGCAGGTTATGCACCCTATCATCATCCTAGTCTTTCCAGACCGTCGTTGTTTTGGATGATGATAGGCACTCCCGGATTACTGCCGGTTCAGTTTCTGGAAGCTTACTCGGTCTTGAGCATGGCATCCAGGGCTTGATAGCCCCCAATGCGCTCAAGAATCTTTTTAGCTTCCACTCTCTGACTCTCTGTCAGATACGTGGGTTGACCGGCCTGTGCCAGGCAACCTTCAAACGTATCGTTCGACGAGAGGGCGACCAGCAAGGCCACCTCCCGAAGAGTCAGAGTAGGAGTCTCCATAGACATCCTCCCCATTTCGGGTGTCTCACAGATTTCTTCGGACTAATGCCGAGCACCGCTGTGAACCAGTGCGAAAATTTGGGGATGTTCTCCTTCGGAGAACTTTTCGGTCTTGATCGCCTACTTACCTTCCCCTTTCGGTAGAAGGAGGCCTACCACAGGCCTAGAAGATCTCTTGCGAGCTGTGTCTGGTAGCAACCAGGCACCTGCGTCTTCCACGCGACTGAATATTGTTTTCCCCATCAGCTGGGTCTTCGTCCGAGCCAGAGCTCGAGTCTCTACACCAATCTTTCAAAAGGTGCAGCATGTGTCCTGCAGTGCTCAATCGAATCGATTAAGAACTCTAGGACACCCTCGTTTTGTGCTGCGAACGAGGAACGCGATGGCCGTGCAGGCCAGTGATCACGCTTTGGAGACTCCTTTGCCATGGCGGCAAGTTCATCGTCTCCTGGAGGTGAAGCTCCCCAGCAATTGCGGTCTCCCCACGGTATCCCCGTGGGTTATAGCGCTTTCACACGCTACGTGCCAGCTTCCTGACACCCCGCTTACGTTTTTCCCCCTCTGCTCTCATGCTGATTGACATGAGGGGGAATTGGCTCAGCCGCTAGTCAACCACAGAACTGCGAAGCAGTGCTGCAGTCGACCCACCGGACACCCGAACCGCAGTTGCAGTCTCGGGCGTTACCAGTGGCCGGCTGAACCTCCGGGTAGTGCTCAAAGCACGCGTTCTCACACGTGGCGTACCCGCACTGGTCACAGACCAATACGGGGCAGCCACATGATTGACACGCCTGAGCATCCACCCGGAGCTCATAGATCTCGTGAGAGTGACTCACTATTCTTACCACTCCCTTTTCCCCACGCACCTGGGTTACTTAACCATCCAGTATTTCAACTTTCAGGCGGTGCTTGGATTATAGGAGTGGTTTCCTTTTTTCAAAGAATCAACTCGCCCGCAACTTGCGGATTTCTTTTTCCAGCCACCGGCCGGAAAAACGAGTTAGGATGTATATCCCCTGCAGTGCTCAATCGAATAGATTAAGGACTCTAGGGGATCGCTCTGTGCAAGAGCAGATCCGAGTTGCTTCTAGGGACGTCCTAGACCGTCATGTTTTGTGTGAAGTTCATGCAACTTCGCTCATTGTTACCAGTTGAGCTCTGGTTTTGCAGTCTCACCCAAACTGCGGTGTGCTTCCCCTGGGGGCGAAATATCCAGGGTGCTGTACTAGGCCATAAAGACCCTTTCTTTGAAACATGTTGTGTACCTCTATGCCGTGCCTTGCCCGCCGTAGCCCGTAGCAGAGCAGAGGGCGAAGGCGGGCCGCGCGTCGTCGCTCGTTGTAGCGTTGCGGCGTTGGCGTGATTGCCTGTGTCTCGTTCAGGCGATCAGAGGGTGTCGGCGTTGGTGCCGACTACTTGAGGTGGCGCTCCACCACCTCGAGGACCTGCTCGAGCTCGAGGCCCGACGAGATCCCCTGCGGCGATCCGCCGATGTCACCGCGACCACCCCAACGGGCGCCCTCGACCGCTGCCGGGTCGAGCTCGTTGAGCTCGGCCATGGCGGCGACGAGGTCGACGGGGACGTGGCTGTCGTAGCGGCACAACGTGTACTTCAGGTACGTGCCCTTCGACGGGTCGCGGAAGTCCACGGGCATCTCGGGGTTGAAGCACACCAGCACGCTGGCGGCCTCGTACCCGAGATTCGTGGCGAAGCGGTGCTTCGACACGACGCTCGCGATTCGCCCGTCGGCGTGGAGGGTGACCTCCGACGCCTCGGTGGCCGCCTCGAACTCCTTGTCGCGGGCGGCGACGAGCTCGGAGACCTCGGCCTCGTCGTAGGTGCCGTCCAGGACGGACTGCACCCACTCGACCCGCTCGCTGAGCGGCATGCGGAAGTTCGCCGCCTGCCTCGCGATCGAGATCACCTCGTCCCCCGGCCGGCCGGCGGCCGGCCCCAAGCGATCGAACGCGCCGATGGCGCGGACGAGCACCTCGTCGACCTCACGGCCAGCGGCGCGGTTGGCCAGTACGGCCATGGCACCGATCGAGTCGGTGTCGCACCGCACCGTGGCCAGCATGGCCCCGGCGGGCGGGAGCTCGGCGCTGAGCGCCTGCTCCACCGCGCTCGGCGTCTCCGCCGAGTCCTCCGGACCGTGGTGATCGAGGTTGCCGAGCTTGCACCGCTCGGCGAGGTGGGGGATCGTGACCTCGATCCCCATCAGGTTGCGGCCCTCATCGGCGTCCGCAATGATGCCGTTGTTCTTGTCCTGCCCAACGGGGCGGGGGTCGAACTGCGCGAAAACGTAGGTGATCAGCGCGCTCATATTGTCCCCTTTAGGAACCAGTCCCGCCAGCCAAGCAGGACACTCTTTGTTTCTCCTTGCTAGGAGCCATCCACTCAGCGAGCAGCCGAGCGATGGAAGAGTAAGATTGTTTAGGAATTATTTCCTTGATTACTCCAGTCAAATCGGAGCATGCACTTGTACCTCAGCGTTTAAGCTGTCTGACCTGCGGTTCCTTTCAGAAGTAGCGCAGTGTCGCGGTAAAGCGGAATCAAGGTAGAGATATATAAAGATTCAGCCGAGTAACACCATCATGGGTGCACCCTCTCTTAGCTGAATCCCCTACTCTGGTGGCTTACCAGAGAATTCCTAGGTCGAGTTGATCTCGGCATTACTTCTATTAATGAAGCACTGCTGAGATCAACTCTGTGTTTTTCACTTGTAATGATCAAGCCGATTAATACCGACTGCCTTTCACTCCATCGCCCCCGAAGGATTGATGAAGAGAAGGCGCACTCGGTACTACAGGTCTCTCGTATACCTATAGAGTAACCGCGAGGGAGTGAGCGAGCACGCTGTGTGCTGCTCTCTACAACCTCCGTAACCTCTCTTAGTAGAGCTTCAGCAGCGTCTTACTTGACGGCGCTGGGTACGAGATGGTGTGACCTATTTGCCAAAAGGAATCTCTCTCCTTTTTTTTCTTTGGGCAAATGGACCAATCACCGTATTCGACTGAGTCGAATGGGAGAACTCATATATATGTATGTGTCCTCCCACTCAACAGAAATACCACCCTTTGAAGAGAGTGGTATTTCTGATTTGGTGGGATACTTATATGGCTCTCTCCTTCCATACAAGTGATTCAATTGTTGCCTGATCTCCTTCCTTGTCCGCCGTAGCTCGTAGAGCGTAGGAGGACCAGATCGAGGCTTGTAGTTGTAGGTATCTGTCAGTTGCTTTCGTTAACCTGTTCTCAACTTGACGGCATACTATATCATGCTTTTGCACTTTTGTCAAGAGTAGAGTGGAAACTAGATTTATAGAGTTGTAAAAAGTGCTAATTTAAGCGCTTTTTTAAATATATAAACGTGTTTAGTAAACACTTGACAAATAAACCGATATGTGCTATAATAGCTCTATAGTTAGCCAAATTTCGCCCCTATGTACCCTAAACACAGTTCCAATAAATCGCATTTCTTGGCTTAACACAGCAAAAAATAAGCCTGCCCAGCAACCGCTTGACGCCCCGCATGCCATTCCCCCTTGATTATTCACCTATTTCTTCCTATGCCAGCACTTCAAGAGACCCTTACCGCCGCAGGATTACAACCTTTAGCTGCGCAAATTTACCTTATATTAATAGAAAACGGCGAATTAACCCCCAAAGCTATCGCTACCCATACTTCCCTTTCCCGGGCGAGTATTTACGAGGGAATTACAGAACTCCTTACAAAAGACTATATTGAGTACCGCAAAGAAGGCAGAAACGCCTACTATAAGCCTGCCCACCCACAAATCCTGGAATCATTAGTAGAACAAAAAAAGCGCGAAGCTGCGCTATTAGAGGGAGAGATGAAGGAAACGATACGGGCGCTGACGGGGAGTTATAATCTCACCATGAAAAAGCCCGGCATTCGTATGTTTGAAGGTATGGACGGGTTTGCAGAAGCTCTGGATGATACGCTTACCGCAAAAGACACTATCTATACATTTGTTGATGTTGATTCTGTTGAAACATTTGCGCACGATGTAAACGCCGCATATGTAAAAAAACGACAAGCATTAGGAAAAGAAAAAAAGATTTTAATGTTTAACACACCATCTTCCCGTGCATACATGGAAAACATTGGAAGTGCCGCTACTACAACGCGACTCCTACCAGAAGGGATGCTTCCATTCCATACCGGTATGCAAATTTATGACAATAAAATTTCTTACTTTACCTTGCGCAAAGACAATATTATTTCCATGATTATTGAAGACCAAGACATTGCGCAATTTCACAGAAGTATGTTTGAGCATTATTGGAATCAGGCAGAACGTAATAGCAATACTTCTTCTGGCAGTTCTTCATCGGTATTAGCAGCAGACGGAGCAGCTACAGACCTTTCAAATACAAATACCCTTGAATCCGAATCGCCATCAGCATAAAAATGCCGCACCACCTTGTATCCTGCACCTGTCATAGCATCTACCGCATTCACCGCATCCTCCCAACCCTGCTGTTTATCCTTAGAAAAGACTGCTACTACTACCCCTTGCTGTTCCCCCTTACCCGCCATATCAAGTAATTCGTTCTTTGACATTTGCCGCGCGGCGCTACTTTCATTTTCTTTTTTGTTCGCCTCCATAGTATAAAAATCGACTCCGGTTCCTTCGTAATCACGGACAACTCCCGTAAAAGAAAATCCAATATCATCTACATAGCGCGTACCAATAGGAATTGATGGATGTGCCGTTGCATGCAACGTCCATTTTTCAGCCGCTCGTTTTAATGAATTAACCATCATAGCTTCTCCAATAGCAGCCCCTCTATATTTTGGATCCACATTAAACGAATGTGCAGCCGCATGACCCGGGTTTTCCGGATCTGGCGTATACCCCACAAAGGCAATAACCTTTCCATCTTTCTTTAGTACATCAAATTCTACTCCTGGTTCTTTAAGATGCTCTTTAAATCCTTCAATAACTTTTTGTGCTGCTTGTGAATCTTGTTTTTCCCAGTTTGCTGCAACAATTTGCTCCATACCACGCTCAAGCTCTTGCCGTTCTTTTTCTCCGAGTGCTTCTGGATCGAAGACTCTCATGTCTAACCCTACAATCTGTGCAAAATCGATTTTATCATTTCCCTTAGCAAGTGTTTTAAAAACCCCGGCAAAGGCGACAGCCTCTTTGTTCAGCTTTTCCATGCGCTTAGCATCATAGTAATTCTGATCGTGTTCCTGTCTGGTGTACAGCTGCTTCATTAATTCCCGCCCGGCGCGCAGTCCAATTTCTTTTGCTACTTGCACTGGCATATCATCGCGTATCATCCGATTATCCGCAATAAGTGATGTAATAATCTCCTCTATAGAATCAAGAGAGCTAATAGCAGAAGCATAGAGGTTAATATCCGAGCGGTAAAGCCCTGAAGAATCAAATTTTGCTACCTCAATGATTTTTTCTGTAAGCTCTGAAAATTGCTCCGCGCTCATAAGTGCAGTAATCCCCGCAAGTCCAAATTCAGCTTTTACATCGCCAAAATTTTTCCATTTTTCTGGATGATTCTTCCAAAATTCATACACCCACAGCTGTTCGCGCAGTGACAAATCATTCAGTTTGATTCCTCTTTCATTTTCAAAAGTTTCCTCGAAAAATCGCTTATAATCTTGTAAAAATTGTTGACGAAGAGTATCTGGAGTGTTTGGATCAGCAAATACCATTTGCCGCTCAATCTCTGTGATCTGAGCCTGCTTTACCGTATCATGCTCTTGCACATCTCCGACTTCAAAAAAGCCTTTCAATTCCCCTGTTTCAGAAAACAGCCCAACCTTTCCGTCACGAGTAATTCTTCTAACTGTTGTAATTTCTTTATCTGAAATTGCAATTTCCTCTCCCAAATACTCTACTACTCCATCTACCACCTCGGAAAAAGCAAAATCCGAACGATATAAAATGCGACGGGCATTATCGCGTTCAAAAACTGTCGAGGCTTCTTCTGCTTGCTTCCTAAAAAAATGTAGGTGCTCTTGCTTACGTTTACTATTCTCAATATATTCAGAAAATATCCCCGTTCCTGCACCATGCCCCAAATATAGGCTGCGTGCGAGTGTTTCAGGTGAAAGTGGAATCTCTTTTTCTGTTGACACTTTGCTCACCCATTGATTTATCCTTTCATCAATATCTTCAATGCCGGTACCCAACATTTCTATATCACGCCAATGATTACTCCATTCTATAAAAGTTTCTTCTTCATAACTATCATCGTCAAGAACTTTTTGTTCGTAATTCTGTCTTTTTTGCATTCTTGCTGCTAAAATCTCAATACTTTTATCAAAGACATCTCCAACGGTCTGCTTTTGCTCCTCTGTAATGACACTCATGTCTAGAGAAAAATACCGCCATAAAAAAGCCATCATTGCTGGATCGTAGCATCCTTCCTCGTCAATGGCCCTAAGTATATCAGAAGAAATTTGTTCACCGCTCGCAAATACTGCATGTTTGCTACTTTTATATGCAGTATCTACTGCTTGATGTATATAATCCGCCCACTGTATAAGTTTTCCATCAGATCCAAAAAGATCGTCCATCACCATAAGTGGATTATCGAGTGGATCGAGCCGATCAATGTCTGTATAGATAGCTTGAAACCGCGGATCACTTACCTCCTGAATTGGTTCCTGTGATTCAACCGTATCCAAAAATTCATTAGCTGCTATTTGCCTCTTTCTTTCAGGAGCTTCCACCTGCACTTCAGGCTTACTCTGTTCACGCTTTCCAGTAAATTTTCTATAATCTGGTGGTCTTCTCATATGCCAAAAAGTATACCATAAAAAAATTCCATCCTCACTTTTTAAACAGTATCGTTTAAAAACATATTATGCGTTGCCCTAGGCGCAAAAATCCGCTATACTCACCCCATTCATAATACATATATATGCTGATTCCGTCGCTTCTGGTCCTTGCTGGACTAGGAATTTTACTTGTAGGGGGAGATATTTTTGTGCGCGGAAGTGCATCTATTGCAGCAAAGTTGAAAATTTCTGCATTAGTGATTGGTCTTACGGTGGTTGCCTTTGGTACCAGTGCACCAGAACTTATCATCAACATCTTTTCTGCATTAAGCGGATCGAGTGATATTGCGCTTGGTAATGTCCTTGGAAGTAACATCTCAAATATTTTACTGGGGCTTGGTGTTGCAGGTGTTATCTTGCCACTGTCAGTAAAAAAAGGAACAGCGTTTAAAGAAATCCCTTTTGCCATTCTTACCGTGCTCGTTTTATTCTTCTTAGCGAGTGATAAACTCATTGGAGACGGGACCAGTTTTGGAAACATGCTGAGCCGCGCTGATGGGTTTGTCCTTATCTCATTTTTCTTCATCTTTTTATACTACACCTACGGTCTTACCAAGGTAGAAGGAGACCAGAATCAGGAAAAAATTACTACATACAGCTGGCCAACATCACTGCTGTATATTTTAGGAGGAATGATCTGTCTATTCTTTGGAGGAAAACTCTTAGTAGACAATGCCGTCCTTATTGCGCGTCTTGCGGGCCTATCAGAGCTCTTTATTGGGTTAACCATTACTGCGATTGGTACGTCTCTGCCAGAAATTATCACCTCAGCAATCGCTGCATATAAAAATCACCCTGATTTAGCGATTGGTAATATTGTGGGGTCTAATATCTTTAATATTTTATGGGTGCTTGGGCTTACACCTATTATTGCACCGCTTCCAATTCAAGGCGATGTAACAATCGATATTTTGATCACACTTGGTATTAGTATCCTCTTGTTTGCAATATTGTTTGTTGGCGGAAAACGCGGAAAACTAAAACTCAGAAGAAGTGAAGCCGTTGGATTTATTTTACTTTACGTTGTATATATCATTTATATTGTGCTGCGTGGCTAACATGTCAGAAATAATTACGGCAATACAAAAAGAATTAGAAAAAAACGTATCTGCACAGTATAAAAAATCTGTGCAGCGTTTTTTTACAGAGCCAATTCAATCGCGTGGCGTAAACTGGCCAACACTCAGAAAGATATCACGTGAATGGTATAAGCAAGTAAAATATCAATCAAAAGACGAGGTGTTTACTCTTGCAAAAGAACTCCTCAGTAGTGGCTATATGGATGATTCGATTATTGCCTTTGACTGGATCCATCGCCGTAAAAGCGAATACACCACCAGCGATTTAGCAGTATTTTCTGAGATCATTGATACATACGTCACCAACTGGGCACTCTGCGACGACTTCTGCACCCATGCGGTTGGCGAACTCCTACTGCGCTACCCCACACTTTTCTGTGAAATGCGCCCATGGGCAGCTGATAGTAACAAATGGAAGCGCCGAGCCGCCTCCGTATCGCTTATATTACCTATTAGAAAGGACCCCGCATACTTGCCAATGGTACTCAAAACGGCCTCCTCCCTATTGACTGATCCTGAGGATATGGTACAAAAGGGCTATGGATGGATGCTCAAAGTAGCTTCCAAGCGCTTTCAAGCACAGGTATTTACCTTTGTTATGGACAATAAAGCAGATATGCCAAGAACAGCCCTCAGATACGCAATTGAAAAAATGCCCAGAGAAATGAAACAAGAGGTAATGAAAAAATAATATGATTCGACTACAAAAACACATCGCAGACCTTGGTATTTGCTCCCGCAGAAAAGCGGAAGTACTTATTGCTGCCGGACTTGTAAAAGTAAATGGCAAAGCAGTAACAGAACTCGGAACAAAAGTAGATCCAATCACTGACGTGGTAGATGTATTACATTCACCTGCACCAAAAAAAGTACGCACAGTGTACATTGCCTTACACAAACCAGTCGATGTAATTTCTTCTGCAAGTTCAGAACAAGGAACAAGTGTTGTTGATTTGATTACTCCAGAAAATTATTTGAAACAAAAATATAAAGACGAGGCAGCTGAAAAAATTGACGGCGCTCGGCTGTATCCGGTTGGACGATTAGATAAAGATTCTGAAGGGCTTGTTATTATGACAAACGATGGTGATCTGACAAACAAAATGACACACCCATCGTTTAAACATGAAAAAGAATATGACATTACTATTGAAAAACCACTTTCTCAGGACGCCATTAAGGTGCTCGAGAAAGGAATGGAAATAGACGATGAGTTTGTTCCTGGTATCAAGGTGGTAAACACGCAGAGACATGGTCGTAAAGCAATTATTTCAGTGGTACTCATGCAAGGAAAGAATCGTCAGCTCAGAAAAATGTTTGGAAGACTTGGGTATCATGTAGAATCACTCAGACGCACACGCATGGGCGGAGTAACCCTTGGCACCATTCCACAAGGACGCTGGAAGTTTGTAGAGAAAAGTATGCTTTTGCATAAGTAGACAATCGTGCGCGGTATGATATAGTATCGTAGCAGTAATATTTGTAACATGAATACATATGGGAATCTTTGATAGATTGAATAGACGACCTGGAGAGACAAAACTCACGGGAGCACATAGTAAAGAACGAGCATTAGAAACACCACAAGATCACGATGCCCGCCAAGCGCAAGAAAAAGCAGAATCAATGACACCCGAGCAGCATAAAAAAATGATGGCAGAAGCTAATCAATCGCCAGAAGCAGCTGCTGCAAAAAAGGAAGATGAAAGGCTGATGGCAGAACAAAAAAGAATAGACAACATGGCAGAAGCTGCAGTGGGCTTAGTTGATCAAAAACATGAACTCCGCAAACCAGCCGAACGAGCAAAAAACCCAAACAACCTCCCAGAACTTCCACAAATTTTAGAGACAATGGGAAAAGAATCAATCAGAGAATGGTCACAGTGGAATGAAAACAAATTACCACTACTCGGAAGAGACAAAGAAAGAAAAGCTGCGGCGGCTGCATATGTAGAAGCACATCCAGATGTGTTTGCAGAAGACGAATCAATCGACGTACAAGAAGCAGCATAACACTAAAAACAATGGCCCCTGGCCATTGTTTTTTTTCCGATTACATGATAAAGTGATATACTTTATATACTTATTGTATCCGTATGAATAAAGAATTTGCTACTCAGCGTATGAAACAAGAGCAACCCGCAGTGGAAGCTGCACCGTTATCGCAAATGGAACAAGCCGCTCAAGAACTGTTTGAGCAGCAATTTCCTGCTGAATCCATAGCCACAACTCTTGAAGATCAACGCAAACCCTATTTTGGCAAACGCAAAGAGAGTGTCCGTTTGGGTGCAATTATTGAAATTGGATCAAGCCAAAGAACAGCTGAAGATGAACCAGACAGAATCGGTCAAGATGCAATTTTTGCAGATGAAAAAACTGGATTAGTAGGCGTTGCTGACGGCGCAGGCGGATACAAAGATGGTGCTGTGGCGAGTAGATATGTGACAACTCATGCTCCTGCTATGTATGAGAAGGTCCGTGCAGAAAATCTCCCAGTCACTCCTGAACGCATAAAACAATTTGCAGAGGAACAAGTACGCGAATCCCTCCTTGGTAATGAGGATCCAGATATAGAACAGAAAACTGAAAAAATGATCCAGGAACTAAAAGCCGTTCCAAAGGAAGTACTCGATGAGCTGCTCACCTTTCGCAGTATGTATGAAGCTTTGCATGCACAAGCGGCAAAAGATACTGAGTTTAGTGGAACAACAACGTTAGCCGCAGGAAAAATTGTGGAAGCCAATGGTGAACGCTACATTGTAGTACTCAGCGTTGGAGATTCGCCAATTAAAAAAATCCGCACTAATGGGACTATGGCAACATTGGTAAAAGAACAAACCCTTATAGAAAGCCTGAACATCAATGACCCAAATATAGATCACAATATTCCAATGTATAGAGGAAGACTCTCTTCCGTATTTAATAAAGAGGAAATAAATTTACCATTTATTACCGCAAGAAAGCTTGCACCCGGAGAAATCATTGCTTTTATGTCTGATGGGGTTACTGATAATACCGAACTTACCGAAAAGCTTCCAGGTATCCTAGCGGAATTGCCCGCGGGAGCAAACCGAGCTCAGCGTATTACCAAATTTTTACATGAAAAAAGAAAAGGTGGTGCACCATTCGATAACGATGACGCAACAGCACTTTTTTTAACGAATGCACCAGCACTTACTCATGCCGCAAAGCTAGCGATTCGTCAAAGCCTTATTGATCAACCAGATCAAATCGCAGCGTAGTCTTTTCTACATATCACACATCTATATGGCAAGAGAAAGAAGAAAATTCCTTACCAACGAACAAATGCGCTCCACAAATGAGCATGCATCCGTTGTTCGCCATGAAGAAAATAAGGATGAAGCAGACTTAATTGCTACAGGAGAGCAACCCGCTTTGGTCATTGAGTCTCCTCCTATTTCTGTTGAAAACCCTGCCACTATCATGCCATTAGACAAAATGGATGCGGCATTTGAAGCTCCCAAAAAAAATGCAAAACTTCTTTTAGAAAGATTATCCGCCGCAACAGATGAACAAGCTGCAAGGCGAGGTATTGAACAAGCTGCAAACCCAGAGAGCGGCCCTTTCCATTTTGATGTAGATGCGCTTATTGCCCTTTCTACGCCAGAAGGTAAACGCACCATTGATGCGATTCTTTCTGGAGCTGAAAAGAATAAAGACTCCCTCAAAAAAAGATTCTTTAGCGGTATTGGGAACATGGCAGCAAAAGCATCTGAGGCATTAAAAGGATTGGTGCAGAAAAAAGAAGTACCGGGTCAAGCGTTTGGTGAAACCCTTGTTGAAGCCGACAGGCAACGAGCGCGCGTCGTCAAATCACATGAACAAGTCGCTGACACCGCTCAAGAATCAAACTTTTTTGAGGAAGGAGATGCCCTTGATGAAAAGCATCTGCAAGAGTGGGATCAAACGGAGGGAATCAGCATTCAGGATGAATCAACCAAAGACCCAAATAGTACCGTTGTACTTGAGCGTAGGCCGGAAGGAAACCTGCTCATTAAAGATCCTCAACCCGCTGATTACGCTCCAAGTAAACCGAGAGCTGTTCATATTCAGCCACCAAGAGGTCTTGAAGCTGCAGGCAGTTATGAACCAATGCCCAATGACCCAAAACAACGACTGCATTCTTTTGAACAAGGAGCCGATGGAGAAGTTATTGCAACAGACCTTGTAGAAGCTGCAACAAAACGAGAGCGGCAAGCTGAAAAAGAGTTACAAGCAGAAATGAAAGAACAATATCCGGAACGCCGATTTGCAATGGGGGCGGCAGAACAAAGACGGAATGGGGTTAAAGACAGAACGGTGAGCCTTGATCATGCCGTTTCTATTCAGATAGGTTCTACAAAAAAGGATGAATACAGAGAACTGACGGAAGAAGAAAAGAGAGAGGATAAAGAAATCAAAGAATCGATAGATAAACTACCCTCAATCGGGCAATCTGAAACTAGTATAAGCGCACTTGACCTAGAGCGAGCATTTGAAACGGAATCAGAACGCAGAAACCAAGATGCTGCCTTTTGGGATGGAGAAACAGGAATAATGGGAGTTGCTGACGGTGCCGGTGGACATGCTGCTGGAGAATTAGCCAGTGCCTTTGCAGCGCAACATATTCCAGATATATACAAAGCGATAGAGCCTCCCGCTTCGATTACAGAAGAGGCAATAGCACAATTTGCAGAAGAACAAGTACGAACTTCCGAATATGGAACCACTCCTCCAGATCATGCAGAAAAAGTAGCCACTATGGCCAAAGAGATGGCCCGTATGCCTGAAGCTATTCAAAAAGAATTGCTCCACTTTAGAGAAATGTATACGCATCTTCATGAACAAGCCATGGCAGCAGCTAAAAAAGATGCGATAGCTCAAAAATTGAATCCAGAAGCATACTCACGACTTACCACTGTTGCGATGGGGAAAAAACTTACCATTGATGGGCAAGATTATCTTGTTGCTCTCAATGTTGGTGATTCACGTATTAAAAAAATCCGTACAGATGGAAGCTCAGTCGATATTATTCGTGAACATTCATTAATCGAGGCCATGCGTACGCGCGGAATGGAGATCACCCCTGCAATTATAAAAAAATACCGTCACAACATTATCGCAGGACTTGGCAAAGAGCCAATAGACGTTCCATTTATCACTGTAAGAACATTAGCTCCCGGTGAAAAAGTGGCATTTATGACTGACGGTATTTCAGATATTGATGAACTAAACGATAATTTTGTAGATGCGCTTGATAATACTCGGCAAGGTGCAAACGCAGCCTTCTCCATGACGGCTGCAATCAAATTTCAGCGTGATTGGAAAAAAGGTGAACGTGCAAATATAAAAAATGATGATGCGACACTTCTTGTTATGGAAAATCAGCCGGCGGCTATTGAGGGAATGCGCCGGGTAGCCGCTGATGATTTAGCATGGCGCAAAAAAATTGGCTTGCAAGAACAACAACTCATACGGCAGAGAGAAGAGCAACGTAAACAAGCCGCATAACCAAATCAAAGAGGCGGCTTCCCCCGCCTCTTGACATATCCACTCTTTTCTGATATTGTCAGCCATCCCTTCGTTTACCGTTTTTAGCAACGCTTGTGCTGAAAACAGTAAACGAAAGGAGGGTCCGCTATGGCCCAAGATACATTAGTGAGTTTCCTTGGGGCCAGAAACAGGCTGATCAACAGCAACGGTCCCCTCGGTCAGATTGGCCGCGCCGGGACGGTTGTCCTGCTGGCCAGCTGCTTTCAGTGGCCAGCCCCTGGATTCAATCCCCTCGTGGAGTTGAATCGCCTGCTGGAGCAAGCCATTGTGTTTGCGCGCGATGGGACCGTTCCCCACCAGCGACTATCTGCGCTGAGTGAGGACTTCAGCACGTCATGCAACGACGACAACTGGCAAGAGGTTGTGACTGCGCGCTTCGAGAAAGCAACAAAGCGCATTCGGACCAAGCCCAGGAAAGAGCGCAAAAAACAAGCCAAAGCGCTGAAACAGTGGGAGAGCTACGCATCCAATAGCACGCTCACACCGCTTGAGCAGCTTGAGCAGCTTGCCCAGTCGCTGACGTGCGCCCCACGAACATCAACACCCGAACTCGAGGTTCTCCTCGAGCAAGCCCTCGCGTACGGAGCCGCGCTCCAAGCCAAGAGCAACACCGCGCCACCCATGCGCGTCAATCACGGCACACCGCCTGATGACGCCACCGGGGAGTGCGCATGAACAGAACCCGCGGCACAGTCCGCAGAACCCGCGTCGTCTGGATGGCACGCGGGATTTTTAATACAAAAAAACAGCAGCACCAAAGCTGCTGTTTTTTATTCCGGGATTACTCCCCTTTCATTATTTTGTTGAACATTTCTTGCTCAACAGTCTCATGTTCCATGAGCGCTTTCACTAACCGCTCCATATCTGCTTTATGCGCAGTAAGCGTTTCATCTGCTCGATTCTTTGCCTCTACGAGTAATCGATTAATTTCTGCGTCAATTTTTTCTGCTGTTTTTTCTGAATAGTTTTTCTTGTCATGAATTTCTTGCGCCAAGAAAATCATTTCTTCATTACTTCCATATACGCGTGGTCCAAGATCTGGACTCATGCCGTATTGCTTAATCATTTTCGTTGCCATCTGCGTTGCTTTTTTCAAATCGCTTGAAGGACCTGTTGTCAGATTTTCATCTCCGTAAATCATTTGCTCTGCGCTGTATCCTCCCATAATCATAGCAAGCTGATCTTTGAATTGTGCAATGCGTTGGTAATGCTGATCAGAGTCTGGCATAGAAAGTGTGTATCCTCCAGCCATACCACGGCCAATAATCGATACCTTTCTAACAGGATCACAATTCTTTAAGAAGTGACCAACAATCGCATGCCCCGCTTCATGATAGGCTGTCATTTTCTTATCTTCTTCTGTCATAATTCGGCTCTTCTTTTCTGGCCCCATGAGTACTTTATCAATACTAGATCGTACCATAGCTTCTGTAATAGCTTTTGCTTCTTTTCTTACCGCAAGAATTGCAGCTTCATTGAGCAAACTTTCTAAATCAGCTCCGGTAAATCCAGGTGTTCTTTGTGCAAGATTTTTTAAATCAACATCATCTGCAAACGGCTTATTTTTTCCATGTACTTTCAAAATTTCTTCACGTGCTGCCATGTCTGGCCCGGAAATTACTACCTGTCTATCAAATCTTCCCGGTCTCAGCAGTGCCTGATCCAATACATCAGGTCTGTTCGTTGCCGCAATGATAATGACACCGAGGTTTGGTTCAAACCCGTCCATCTCTACCAAAATTTGGTTCAGTGTCTGTTCACGTTCATCATGTCCTCCACCAAGTCCGGCTCCACGCTTTCTTCCAACTGCATCAATTTCATCAATAAAGATAATTGATGGAGCTGATTTTTTTGCTTTCTCAAATAGTGATCGTACACGAGACGCACCAACACCCACAAACATTTCTACAAATTCAGATCCTGAGATGTGAAAAAATGGAACGTTGGCTTCACCCGCAACTGCTTTTGCAATCAGTGTTTTCCCTGTTCCCGGAGGACCCATAAGTAACACCCCTTTAGGAATTTTTGCTCCCATTGCATCAAATTTTTTCGGGTCTTTTAAGAAGTCTACAATTTCTTCCAGTTCTTCCTTTGCTTCATGCGCACCCGCAACATCTTTAAATGTTTTTTTATTTTTATCATCAGGTTTCACTTCTTTCCCGGTATTTTTTCCAAAGCTCATGGCTTTGTTATTTGCTCCTTGCACTTGGCGGCTCATGTAATAGATGAGTCCAAACAATAAGAGCACTGGGAATAAGTATGGAAGCAACGCTCCAGCCCAAAATGCTACTCCTGTTTCGTCTTCAATTTTTACATCGAGCTTTGCAATCTGTTCTGCCGGCACTTCTAGGTCGCTCATAATTTCAGTAAACGACTGCCCACGTTCTTTTTTTGCAATCTGCTTTACTCCCTCTTCTTCACCTTCTGCAGTTTTGAGCGTAATACGTAATTCGTCTCCAACAACAGCAATCTTCTCGATTTGTTCATTATTTATCTGTTCTGCCACTTGCGTAAGTCCAATCTGTTCTGGCTTTTCTTTGCTAAAATTAGCGTATCCTGCAGCTGATGCGAATAGAAACAGCGCCAAAATGATGATTCCGAATTTCTTGATAAGATCTTTCATATATATAAGGTATCTACCATGAGTCAAATAGTTGGCTTAGTATAGAGAGTCTCCATAGGCTTGTCAATGAGTGGAGAATTCATATCTTCTGGTTCAAAGTAAACAAAAGTGAGAATAACTGCCTTTTTTGGAGGTATTTTTGACAGGGGCAAATCGTAACCGCTATACTCGACTTGCATTCAATCATAAAAAGAAATCTTTATGGCTACAGAAATTTCAAATCTCGATATTTTAACCGCAATCAATGATTTTTCTACTACTGTAGATAATCGATTCAATAAAGTAGAAAAAAGAATTGACAGTATTGATTACCGCCTTACGCACGTAGAATGTGACGTAGCTGAGATAAAGGAATCTGTGGCAACAAAGTCGCAGCTAGAAGCGCTTACTGATGTACTAGAAAAAAAACGAGTGATTACATCCAGGGAGCATATGCATGTCATGGATGTATAATCACGAGACACTTTGAAAGATCGCCGTAAGCGATCTTTTTTTGTTGAGATGAAATACCTTTGTAGAGTCCCTTGTTTGATCCTCCTTCGCTCATCTCTTGTCTCCTGGCAAGATGAGCTATGGCGGATAATCCGCCCAAGGCGGATTAAAAAACCCCGGAAGCGCGCACGCTGCCGAGGTTGGGTTTGGCCAGCCACCGCACGGATGCGATGAGTGGCAGTTAGGGGCGAAAGGCCGCACCAGGGGTGCTAGAGGGCTGTCGCCGAACGGTTCTCCCTCAAGAGCTTCCCAAGAGAGGCCAGCTCATCCACCGTGACAGTGAAGTCAAAGTGATGGATATCGCAGCCCGTGGGCAGCTGGGTCTTGTCGCCCTCCACAAGGGTGGGCCTGAGCATGATGTCCCGCGCCCAGAAGGTCCCGATGAACTTGCCATTCGGGGCAATCTTGTCGCGGGGCTGCCCCTCAGCGTAGGTCCATCCCCCGTTGAAGCGAGCGACGAGACGCTGGAGACGTGGTGACCGCCACATCACGATGTACGCCAGCCACGGGATCCACCCGAACACCAGCTGCATCACGATACAATGCGCGATCTCCGCGCGGCGGGCCAGCCGCGCCGTCTTGAAGGCCATATCTTCGGCCATGTCTTCCTCCCTTCCCGGATATTGCCGGGACAAATAATGATTCTGCCAAAAGAAATTGACGGCTAACTATAGCACTTTTTACCCCTTTTGTCAAGGGGCGTGCATGCTGCGCCAAAACTACTGTTTGATTACCTCCGTCCTCCTGCGCAAGTGCTCTGCCTTGCTTCGGAGGATAATCAGCCAAAGGCGGATTAAAAAAACCCCTGCCACGCCGAAACGCAGCAGGGGCTGCCTGAACTCGAACCGCCGAAGCGATCCGGGCCACGTTGTTGTCAGTGCACCAGCGCTGAGGCTGGCAGCTCGGGCGACACAAAGGTCATGTCGATGCGCCCACGGTTGTCACGATGCCGAGACGGGTGGAGAGTACACCTAATGAGAGTCGGTCCGATCCACAGGAGAAGTGACCCATCTTCGAGGCTGATCGGCTGACTACCCACCTCAAACAGAATGAGGGCCATCGCTCCTGGCGGAGTCTCGATCCTCACAACATTCTGCACCTGCTCCACTTCTGTGCGATACCTGAGCAGTGCCCGAAAGTAATGCAAGACTTCCCGCACATCCGGCTCCATCGAGAGCTGCCAAACTCCCGTCACCAAAAGCGCCGGCCTCGGATCCCCTGGGATCAACCCAGGATCATATCGAAATAAACCCATTCCTCTCCCTTGTTACGCCAAATGACGCATCAAATGGGTTTGTCTGCCTGACTAACCCGTGTTGTATTCGCTGCAAAACATAGCACGAGTATAGCAAATCGTCAACCCTTAGCCAAGAAATCGCTGTAATTTGCCACCCCCATCACAACTTTGATACACTGAGGGAAACATATAGAATGCTATGCCAAGTTTTGATCAGCAACACCAATCACTTATCAAAAAGATCCTAGAAGAGGGGCATGATATTTATGATCCGCTCCACGATATCCGCATGAAGGCGCTGCCTGGGCAAACCATGCAAATTGATATAGAAAAAGATGGGTTTCCCCTACTCACCCTCCGCAAAATCCCAATGAAACTGTTTATTGCAGAGCAAGTATGGTTTTTGATGGGAGAAAAGAACCCAGATAATTTTTTAGGAGACTTCACAAAAATTTGGCACGACTTTTTAGAAGCTGATGGTACAATCGCAAGCGCGTATGGCAACAGATGGCGCAATCATTTTGGACGCGATCAGATTGCAGACTTACTAAAGCTTCTCAAAAAAAATCAGTATTCAAGACACGGTGTCATTATTGCCTGGGACCCTGCAGATGATGGGCTTGGCACGGGAACAGTCAAAGCAAATGTGCCTTGTCCGTACAGTTTTACCGTAAATATTTTGGGCGGACGCGTGCATCTCCATAATATTATTCGCTCTCAAGATATGATGCTTGGGAATCCGCATGACACTGCTGGATTTGCGCTACTGCAAATGATTTTGGCACAAGAACTTGGACTGCGCCCCGGAATTCTTACTATTTCTATGAGTAATGCGCATGTATATGAAAATCATTATGAGCAAGCAGCAGAATTAGTAAGTAGAGAAATCAAACACGATCCAATCCATCTAAATTTGCCAAATAATAGTCTGCAACGATCAGAAGCAGGAGATAAAGAATTGGTAAACGAAATTTGGCGATCACTCAAAAAACAATACACACCGCAAGAATCGCTTGGACGCATGAAAATTTCTGAATATGAAAATGTAGACATGATGACCGTATAATTATGGCAGTATTAGTAAAAGGTGACATTCTAAAAGCACTGCAAGAAAAGAGATTAGCATTTTCTCCGATGATTGATGGGTTTCAATTGCAACCACATGCTGTAGATTTGCGGCTGGGGCAATCTTTTTATATTCCCCGCCCATGGCACATGACAGAAAGAGGAAGAGAAGCGATTAATGTTGATCCGTTAGAAAATTTAGACGATGTAGAAGCGTTCGATATAATAGAAATCAAACCCGGACAGTATTTTGAAATTCTTCCACAGGAATTTGTGATCTGCTCAACAATGGAAAAAATCGCAATCAATGATTTATCACTCATGGCGGTACTCTACCCCCGCTCGTCTATTAACAGGCGCGGACTTTCTGTAAACCTGAGCGGAATTATTGATACCGGCTACTCTGGTAAACTCATGATTCCAATTCAAAACAACACCACCAATCAAATTATTAAAATGTACCCCGGCGAACGTGTCTGCCAAATCGTTTTTGAAGAATTAACTGGCGAATTAAGTAAAGCTACTGCCATGCAGCATGGCCTCAGCAGTGCAAAATACGATCAGGCATCGGACAGCTCACTCAAATCAAAACAAGATAAAAAAGAAGAAACGCACTTGATTCATTCTGGAGATTTAGATGCTTTGAAGTCGCAGTTTCCCATTAGTTTATAATATGTCAGAAATAATTACACCAGAACCACGTGAACCTGCAGAAAAAAAGACTATTGAATATCCATACATGCCAGAAGGTGCTCATTTTGAATTTGTGCCAGAAACAAATAAATTCATGGCAGCCGCAAAAGCATATGCAGCGAAGCATTCACTCGATAAGCATTACCCTAATGCATCGGTATTGGTATTGAACGGAGAAATTATTGGCATGGGTGCAAACGGAAGCAACTACCATGATGAAAACGGTTGTAGAAGAAAAGAACTTAGGTGTAAAACCGGAGAAGGATATGAACTTTGCGAAGGGTGTCATCCAAAAAACCATTCTGAACCAACCGCAATCCGCGCCACAACAGAAGCAGGCAAAGCAATGGCAGGTGCCGACCTCTACTTACACGGTCACTGGTGGTGCTGCGAACCGTGCTGGAATGAAATGAAAAAGGCTGGCATTAAACAAGTATATCTGCTAGAAGATGCACACGAAAAGTTCACCAAATAAATAGAATTTTCATGCTCGCTAACATTGCCTACCCCTACATCCCAAAAGGCCGTGCATTCAAGTTCACGCCACTTTCGGATCCGTTCATGACCATGGCAAAGGCGTATGCAGAAACGCATTCACTCGATAAGCATTACCCAAATGCATCTATCATGGTGAAGAATGGTAAAATTATTGGCATGGGAGCAAACGGAAGTGATTATCACGACAACCACGGATGCAAACGAAAAGAACTCGGCATCCCTACTGGGCAGGGTTATGATTTATGCGAGGGGTGTCATCCAAAAAATCATTCAGAACCAGCCGCACTCAAAGACGCTGCAAAAAAAGAACATGATGCAGAGGGTGCCGACATCTATTTATGGGGTCACTGGTGGTGCTGCGAACCGTGTTGGCAACAAATGATTGCTGCAGGCATCCGTGACGTTTATTTGATGGAAGACGCACACAATACCTTTACAAAAGAAGCCAAAAAACGGATTATCTTTGGTATTGTTGGGCACATTGGAAGTGGAAAAGGAGCAGCGGCAGCATATTTAGAAAGCCGATACGGAGCAGGCGTGTATAGGAGTTCAAATATTTTGCGAGACGTGTTAGACCGCTTGCATGAGCCGCACAAACGTAAATCCCTGCAAGAATTATGCCTCGCGCTCTGCGAACAGTTTGGTGAAGATATTCTGTCTAAAACCATGCGCGCTGATATTGAGCAACTCGATCAATCCATTATGGTAGTAGAAGGAATTAGACGCGAGGGCGACTTTGCACATATTAAAGATGCCGGGGAATTTGTTCTGGTAAGTATTGATGCTGACACCAAGGTGCGCTACAATCGACTCATCTCTCGCGGAGAAAATGTTGACGATAATAAATCGTTTGAAGACTTTTTGGAAGATAGTAAACGAGGAACAGAACTCAACATCAGCAAGCTTAGTGAACAAGCAACAGAACACATTCATAATAATGGCGACTTTGCTGCACTCTATGCGCAAATCGATCAACTGGTAGAAACATATGCAGGTACGCGTTAAACGCATAGACACTTCCCTCCCAATGCCCGCATATAAAACTGATGGCGCGGCTGGTTTTGATTTATATTCAAGGATTGATGCAGAAATTCCTGCAGGCGAGTCACTTCTTTTGCCAACAAACTTTGTTATTGATTTTCCAAAAGATTTTGCACTCAAAGTGTATATTAGATCTAGTGCTGCAACAAAAAGAAACCTTACCAAAAGAAATGCGGTGGCCATTATTGATTCTGATTACTGTGGAGATGATGATGAACTGTTTGTCTTTTTATATAACTTTGGAAAAGAATCGCAATTCATTAAAAAAGGAGAACGCGTTGCGCAAGCGGTATTTACCAAAATTGAGCAAGCAACATTTACCGAAGTCGATTCAATGGATAATGAAAACCGTGGCGGCTTTGGAACAACTGGAACTCTATGATTTCACTAATCGTCGCAATGAGCGAAAACAACTGTATAGGAAAAGATGGCGGCCTGCCATGGCATATTAAAGAAGACATGGCTCGCGTAAAAGCATTTACCACTGGTAAAGTGCTCATCATGGGTCGCAACACTTGGGAATCTATTCCAAAAAAATTCCGACCTCTCCCAAATCGTACTAATATTGTGATTACCCGCAATGAAGCGTATGATGTTCCTAAGGGTGTAGAAGTCTACAATTCTATAGAGGCGGCAATAGAGGCACATAAAAATGAAGAAATTGTCAGTTTTGGAGGAGCCGGCATTTACAAAGCGATGCTTCCCATTGCCGACAAGCTAGAAGTAACGCATGTTCACAAACATGTAGATGGCGATACCTTTTTTCCTGATGTAAACTGGGATGAGTGGAAAGAGACAGCTAGAGAAAATTTTGAAGACTATTCATTTGCGAGTTATGAGCGACTTTGATGACGTAAAAAATATTCGATTTGGCGTTGCCGTTATTTTACTTTTTGACGAAAAAAAACGGATACTCGTGCAACACAGATCAATGGACCAAAAACGATCTCCGGGAAAGTGGGGATTTTTTGGCGGCGGTATTGATGAAGGAGAGACACCAGAAGAAGCAGTAAAGAGAGAATGTCAGGAAGAATTGAATTACACACTGACTGCCCCACTTCTAGTAATGTCGCAACAAGTAGACGTCACAAAATATGTTTTTGTTGAACAATTCGACTCAAGTAAAAAACTTCTCCAAGAAGAAGGGCAAGCAATGGAATGGATTGATCTATCAGACCCACAGATTTTTGAACGAACTTGGATTGAACATGATATTCCTGTTCTCAAACACATAATTGGCTTGTATTAATATGGCACAAGGAAAATTCATTGTCTTCTACGGCATTAACAACTTAGGAAAATCTACGCAGGCAAAAAAACTGGTAGATCGCTTAAACGAAGCAGGAGAAACGTCGCTGTATATTAAGTATCCTATTTATGATCTGGCGCCTTCCGGGCCACAGCTGAATGCATATCTTAGAGAAGGCAACCCACACAAGCTTTCGCCAAGAGAAGCGCAACTCCTCTACATTCTGAATAGAACACAGTATCAGGCAGACGTAGACAAGCACCTTGCCGAAGGCACACATATTATTGCAGAAGATTATACCGGAACGGGAATCGCTTGGGGAACAGGTTCTGGCGTAGACCAATCGTATTTAAAAGAAACAAACAGTCACCTCCGCAAAGAAGATATCGCATTTCATTTTGTAGGAAATCGATTTATGGAAGCGCAAGAACAAAACCATAAATTTGAAACAGATTCTGAACTGATGCGCATTGTAAAACAAACGCATGATGAACTTGCAGCAGAATATGGCTGGGAAGAAATTGATGCAAACAAATCGATTGACGACATCCACGATAAACTTTGGAACAGACTTTCTACGCTTCTTTCTTCCTAACACCTACCCAAGAAGCAGCATCCTTGGTATACTTGCCTCGTAGTTTTTATTGTATATTTATGACAGCATCGCAAATTATTATAGATTCCTGGAATCTTTGTAAAAAAAATGCAAAGGCCTTTGTTCCATATATTGGAGCATTACTCGGAGTATCTATTCTCACACTTATTACCGATATTTTAATCGGACCAGTCGACACGTTTGATCAACTTATTAAAGGATTGCCGTTTGTCATCTTGGCAGCGCTATTCTCTTTGGTTGGCCTCTGGATTTCTCTTGGAATGATTACTGCGGTAGCATCGATCAAAAAAGCAGGGTCAGCAAAACCTATTCGCACAGTCCTCACATATAATGCAAAGTTTTTGTGGCCAGTGATCTTGGCATCAATCCTCACCGGTCTTGCTATTGGTGGAGGATTCTTACTCCTTGTTGTTCCTGCCATTATTTTCTCAGTATGGCTCACGTTCACAACACATGCCATTTTGCTTGATAATAAAAAAGTGGTTGAATCTCTCAAATATAGTAAATCATTAGTTGATGGACGCTGGTGGGAAGTCCTTTGGCTCATTTTAGCGCCAACTTTGGCTTTTGTGGCCCCAATGATCCTTATTGATAAACTTGGTATTTGGCTCATTAAAGTTATTACCGAGTTAAGCATTGCAGCAGCCGCGATTGGAGCAGCTGTATGGAGTATCAATATTGTGACAGCACTACTGATTTTATTGATTAGTCCGCTGAGTTCTGCTGCTCTTACCCTGTTATACTTGCATCTGCAAGAGCGAAAATAATACATTACATACATCAAAAGCAACGCTCTATAGCGTTGCTTTTTTTTGCCACTTTGTTACAATGGCTTCATAACAACTCTTTATGGCATATACTGCAATTATCGGCATGGAAGTCCATGTGGAACTCGGCACAAACTCAAAAATGTTTTGCCGCTGCGTAAATAATCCTACGGCAGCGTCACCAAATACACATATTTGTGATATTTGTTTAGGTCACCCAGGAACCCTGCCGCTTGCCAATAAAGAAGCCATTATTGAGACTGTCCGCATAGGAAAGGCACTCGGTTGCAGTATTAGAGAACTCTCAAAATTCGATAGAAAGCACTATTTCTACCCAGATCTGCCAAAAGGATACCAGATCTCTCAATACGACGAGCCTGTAGCCGAAAACGGTGCCATGACGCTCGATATGACGCTCACAGACAATCATCGTCCTGAAGCGCCTATTTCGATCACCAGGGCGCATTTAGAGGAGGATACGGCAAAGCTACTGCATGATACGGATGGCTCAACACTGGTTGATTTTAATCGATCTGGTGTGCCACTGGTAGAAATTGTGACTGGACCTGATTTTCAGTCAGGAGCTGAGGCAAAATTATACTGCCAGGAGCTCCGTACCATGCTCCGCTTCCTTGAAGTGTCTGACGCTGATATGGAAAAAGGACAAATGCGCTGCGAAGCCAATATTTCTGTCCAAGAAACTGATAGCTTTGATATTGTTGACGGCCTTGTGGTGCCACGACCTGGCGTTACCCTCAATAATAAAGTCGAATTAAAAAATTTGAATAGTTTTAAAGCGGTTGAACGTGGAATTGCCTTTGAAATTGCTCGGCAAACGCAAATGATTGAAGACGAACAGCCGTGGATTCAACAAACACGCGGATGGGATGAAGACAAAGGAGAAACCGTCATGCAAAGAGAAAAAGAAAACTCTGCAGACTACAGATATTTCCCAGAACCAGACATTCCACCATTTCACCCAGCTGAAATTGCAGGAACATTTTCACTTGGAGAATTGCCACAGGCAAAACGAGCTCGATTTCATGAAGAATACGGATTTTCTTTTGCTGATGCGCATATTCTTGGCGCAACAAAAGCCCTTGGTGCATTTACAGAGCAGGTCATGTCAGAATTAGTTGAATGGCTGCACTCGCTTCCGGAAGTAAAGGGTGCGTCTGATGAGATTGCTGAGCAGCATAAAACTCGCGCTGCCAAATTAACCAGCGGATGGATTATTAATAAACTCCTGAGTCACGTTGATTCAATTAAAGAGGTGAAAATCTCTCCAGAAAATTTTGCTGAGTTTATTGCGCTTATTTACACCAGCAAAATCAATTCAACAAATGCGCAAAAGCTACTGGCAGATATGCTGGCTGCTGGCACCAACATTGACCCATCGCATATCATGGAAGAAAAAGGATATGGGCAAGTGCAAGATAGCGCGGCACTACAACGCGTTGTTGAAGAAGTAATACTGAACTACCCAGATCAAGTAGCGCAATATAAAAACGGAAAAGAAGGAATTATCAAGTTCTTAATCGGCATGGCAATGAAGGCCACCGAAGGAACCGGTGATCCTAACATGCTTGAAGAGCTGCTCAAAAAACAACTCTCATAACAATAACCAAAAAGAACGCAGGCAACTGCGTTCTTTTTATAATTTGTCTACCATTTTTTCCATTTCACCAAGGTCATTAGTATTCAGGTCTCCCCTTCTACCGGCTCGCTTGAGTTCCATCTTCATCATCTTCTTTGCATCGGCATCAACAGTAAGTCCATGTTTCTTTTCATGACGCTCCACCATTCTATTTATATAGTTTTTGCTTTTTTTTGACGCATCTCCGGTAAGCTTTCTCCCAAAGCCGCGTTTTGCTTCCGCCCTGTCATGACGCTTTTTTCGCATTCTTTGGCGCATCATGTAATCATATCGATTGTTTTCTCTCTCTTCATTTGCTTCTTCTGCTGGGCGCCCTAATGATGTTGTACGCTTATCTCCTTTTTTTCTGAGTGCTGATGTTTGCGCGCCTTCCGGTGCCCCGCTTGGATGAGCAATCGATGTGGTTGGTTTGTTATTCATTGTGTGATTCATTGCTCTTCCAATTGATGTGGTAGCCTGTGCTCTTTGTGTATGCTGCATTAATTTTGACGTAGAAAAATTCTGCGCTCTGCCAACAGAAGCGCCTCCGGATTGTCCAAGTGAGAGTGGTAAAGGCATACAAAATACACGCATGAGTATGCGTGTATCGTATCATGTTTTGTTTTTCTACTCAATTACTTTTTCGTAAATGCTTGCACTGCGGCCTCAGCTTCTTCAAATGATTCACACCATACAATGCGTTTGTCTCTTTTAAACCATGTGAGCTGCCTGCGTGCATATCTTCGAGTATCGCGCTTCAGTGCTTCTACCGCCTCTTCTAATGATGCACTTCCTTCAAAGTAGAGCTTAAACTGTTTGTATCCAATACCACTCATGCTTGGTAAATTCCAGCTATAGCGCTGCTTCATAAGCCCTTCAATCTCTTGCACAAGACCTCGCTCTACCATTTTATCTACTCGCTGATCAATCCGCTCATACAATACTTCCTTATCTACTTTCACACCAATCACCAAAAAATCAAACACCTGTTCCCCTTTCTTTTTTTGTTCAGAAAACGGAACGCCGGTTAAAATACACACCTCTAACGCTCGTACAATGCGGCGTTTGTTTTTTTGATCAATCGTTTCAGCCGCAATTGGATCAAGTGCACCTAAAAGCTGCATCAATTCTTCATTACTCTTCGTTTCTAAACTATTTCTGAGTTTGTTATTCGCAGGAACCCGCGGAATGTGCAAATTATCTACTACAGAAGAAATATATAGCCCCGTTCCCCCAACAATCATTGGGAGCCGTTTATTCTTATGTGCTAATTTTGCGTATTTCGTTGCTTTATCTCTAAACTCTGCCATGGTAAACCGCTTTCCCGGATCCAAAAAATCGACTAAATGGTGAATAATATCTTTCACCACGTAAGAGCGACGCAATCCGCGCCAGCTTGCTCTCCACTGCCAATCTCCAATCGTCTTGGCCGTTCCAATATTCATTTTTTTATACACCTGCCGCGAATCAGCAGAAATAATTTCTCCGTTATGCGCTTCTGCTAGTCGTAAACTCCAATCAGTTTTCCCTGAGGCCGTTGGCCCGCAAATTACTATTGCTTTGGGTAATTGCTTGTTCATATCTCCTTGTTACCACATATGGTGGTATAAATATCCTCTTTGGGTACGACATGCCCCATCCATCAGCATCTCTATTCTCTTACAGTATACCGCATAGCGCTTTGCTGGCAACCAATAGCGCATAATACGCCACCGGATGATTTGCATCATTCTATCAGAAAGCAAATTATATTTCAAGATGGGATAATTTGAAATTGTGCTTAACCATGCACTTTTCTTTTCCACAGTTTTTTTAATAAAAACGAGAAGATAAACGACAAAACACTTTTTTTTTGCTATACTAAACACAATTAACATCTTCCATATGAGTGAGCCAACCGGTAACCCGCCGCGTTCACCTGAAAACAAGAGTTTTGCCGCTGCAGCCAGAGAGCTTGCACAGATTAAGGCTGATACTGACAGGCTTTTTGATATAGCAAAAATGCAAATGAATCCACAGCAAGCTGGCATGATCAAAAGACGATTATCTCAAATTAGTAGCGATCCCCGGACAGCTGTAGCAGAGTATAGAAATATTTCTGCAGAGTTAGTGGCCGCACAAACATCTATTGAGGCTGCTTCAGCAGAGACACCTGATGTCCCTGAGCAGAAATCCGACGCCGAGCTTGTCTTGGAAAGTAGCACATTACACCGCGATGTTAATACCCTGCTTACTGCAATTGATAGCGGAGCAAGACGACTATTTGAAGACCGATCACGAGCGGTACCAGAAGACACAAAAGATGCGATTCCCTATTTACAACAGTTAAAGGCTGATTTAGAGGCTGCTGTAGCACAACAACCGGCACAAGAAGCATCTTCTACTTTGAGGACTGATGATACTGATCCTCCGGCTCCTATTGCGCCAGAAGGTGCTATTGACGCAGAGCACCTTGCACAGCAAAATGAAGCCCTTTTGGGTCGTTTACAGAAAGTTCAGACACCTGCCGCCCGCGAACTCTGGCAGAAACTACAGGATACGGGTATCGAGGCAATTCTTGCAGAGACTTCAGAAGATAAAGAAAAAATTCTGCAAGAAATACACGATACTTTGCGTAGTTTTTTTGATACAGATGCCCCTAAATTTTCAGAAGAGATGGAACGCGCCCATTTTGCCCTCCTTAATAACTTTTTGCATGTAAGACACCAACTTGAGCAGCTTCCGAACAGTGAAGCATACATCAAGCGTCTAAATGCCCTTATTCAACGAGAAAGCACCGATGATCCAAAGCTATTTGGGCAGAGCATTTTGCGAACGGAAGAAGCCATCCTTGGTGATGCAGAAATCCAGCAGCGCATGCAAGAAGCGAGTCAGCAACAGCGAGCGTTATACCAAGCAGAGCTTCACCCCACGCTTAAGCTCATTCAGGAGCGCTTTCCAACAAAGCAGAAAAATCATGCAGAAAAGATTCAGCAATTGTATGAACAAGCGTTTACGCTACCTAATCTTTTTGATCGATTAGCTGAGCTGCGAAAAATAGAAACAGAAAACGCATTTAAGTGGGATAGCGTGTTTGCACCAGTACTTAAAGGACTATCGAAGCAAGCAGAGAAATATAAAACACAAGCCCCTGATGAAACAAGAGGAAACTTTGATGCTCTGCAGCGTGATCTAGAAGAGCTACAAGGCAAAATGCGTCCATCACCAGATGGATCTGGAGAACCCTGGCCGCTCAGTATGTATACGACCAAAATTGTTGAGCTTTCCGGTATACTCAAACAAAACATGCAGTATGCGGAGAAAGTTAAAGTTGATATTCAGCATGGGATTGAACGTGTCATGAAACAAGCTGAGCTTGCAGCTGGAACTAAAGAATGGGTAAACATTCAAGGTCCAGAGGACATTCCCGATCTCACTCAATTTGTGGCACGCATTATATTTTTTGAAGGAAGTGAACAAGAAGAAACATACGTTTTTGCAGCAGATACGCTGGCTCAAGCGCGCGCCCTGATTCATCAAAAAGGAGCAGAACTTAAAGAGGCCGGAGTTCTTGAAGAAGTACCAACACGGGTCATGGTTTCTGAAAATCTTAGTACTATTTCTACAAAAAGTGGAAAGTTTGGTAAATTTGCAGAGCAAGTGTTTCATCCAATCCAGGAGGCAGAGAACATGCCGCCACTTAAAGGAGAATATGCAAATGTAAGAGAGGGAGATACAGCCTTGCTGCATTCAGAATTAGAAAAACTTGGATGGAGAGTTATTGCTCCAGATCTTCAGCGTTCAATAGAAAGGGGAACGCTCGTTCCAGGAGGACTCATGCCTGATACATATATCACTACAGCAACATATAAGGTTGGAGATGAACCCCCTATTCGTGTAGCTGCCGTTTATTCTGAGGCTGCTGTAGAGGCGCCCTCGATTAATGTGCAAGGAAAAACAATACAACCCCATCAATCAAAGATGTATCGATCATATTCTGTTTATGATGTAAAACAAAGTGGAACGACCAAACAACATATCCAATTTGAAGATATTGCCAACCCAACACCCCATGAAATAGCTCTGAAAGATGGGGAAAAAGAACCATTAGAAACGTTCTTGATGAGAAAAAAATGGCTCAGAATTACTCCTGCGGTACTCACATCTTGGCAGCGGAATGTCCCACAAGTATCTATAAGTAGTGATACCCGCAGAACACGACAATTTCCAACTGTATGGAAGTTTGTGCACCCAACAACGCACGAGGTACTATTGTTTACAAGAGAAAGCAATCAACAGAATGCAACAAACCCACTATTAGGAGCATCGCAAGACATTCCTGCATCGATATGGCAAGACACACTCAAGGGATTTGATGTGACAATTTATCACTCCGTCATTGATCCAGATTCTGGAGCTGTCCATTTAGAAGAAGAGACCACCGTCCAGGCGAGTCAAACGGGAATTACAGAATCGGCACTTGTGATTCCTGACTCATTGGCACATGCTATTCCAGAAGCTCATGAAGCAGCTGCTACAGAAGCTGATTTTGTGCCAACATCTCCAAAAAAAGTTGAGGTTCACGCAGAGTCTGCTCCAGAAAAAAAACAGCGAGGTCTGATAGGACGATTATTTGAAAAAATTAAGAAGAAACATGGTTTCCTTATCAAAACACTTGCCTGGTCTATAGCACTTTCTGCATTAATGAAACAAGATTCAGAACCGTATAGACCTGCTGACAATGCACCACGGGCAGCTGTAACGCAAATGAAACGTGCCGAGACTCCCAAAGCGCCTGATGCTGCCAAACCAACCGCTGCGGATGCTAACGTAACGACTGAATTGCCTGCCGGTGTTCCTGAGACAGCACCGCAAGACGCCGGTGTGCCGGAAGCAGCACCGATTGTCAATGCCGCGCCAGGAAAAGACCCTCTTGACGCTCTCGTACCGCTGGAAGCTGAACTTCCTCCGTTAGATGCAGCTACGCCAGAGACGCCAGCACCATTACCCGTACCAGAAATTGTTACAGACACTGATCCTTTAGAACCAGAACCTGCAGCACCGGTAGAAGTTACAGAAGCAAAGAAAGAAAAATCCACAAAAAGCTATCACGAAATTACCGTGAAAAAAGGTGAAGGAATTCGCCTTGCAGCAATTAAATATCTCACAAGAGAAATTGTTCGCTTGCCAGATATGACTCCAAAAGCCGCACATGAACAAGCCGTAGATGCAGTACTGCATGCGGTAATTATGCGGCGGCTTGAAGGAAAGTCTGAACTGAACGATATACGCGTTCTTCCTGGCTTTGAATACAGTATCTACGCTGATATTCAAAAAAATGGTGCGACATCGTTTGAATTTATCATGCCAGAAGAGCGAGTTGATCGTCTGGTAGAGATTGCAGAAGAAGCAGAATCTGAGCAAAAAGCTGAAACCGAAATAGAAGAAACACAGGCTGAAGCAGAAACGGAGGTGGCATCATTAGAACTAAGAGAAGGAGAAAGCATTTCTGTTGGCGATGTCACCTATTACATTTCTCCAAAGACCGGTAAGGCATTGCGCCTGGTCGTATTTAACATTGCAAACGGCATTGTACAATTTGCACGGCCTGCTCGCCCTCATTCCCCATGGTTTGCAGCCAAAGACAGCACCGTAAAAGCGCGAGCCTTTTCTGCACACGGTATGGAAAAACATAAACAATTCCTGAGTAAAGATATTGCAGAAAACCAAGGTGAAGTAATTCTTACCGCTGGCGGAAATCCAATTAGATGTATTACCGAATATATTGCAGAGAAAACTGGACTTACTAAAGACCAAATTAGAGCCGACATAACAGTTGACCTATTAATTGCAGGTGTTCCTCACGAAACTATGCCAGGTAAAATATTTAGGCTCAAATTTGATAAGATAGGAGAAGGAGGAAATGCGTCAGCAACTGTCGAACTCCTATAAAAAATGCTATACTACGTGCACTATGGGTGATGCAGCAAGAAAATTAGAATTTACAGCGCCGCACCAAGCAATGGAGGTTTTTAAAGATACGCAAGATTCTGAAGCGCAAGAGCTTCAGGCTACCCAAATGCAAGAACAGGCACTGGCTCATGCAAAAGAGCTCTTCTCTTCTATAGAATCACTACCTAGCAGTCAGGCACAAGCGTTACGATTAAGTGTGCAAGAGATCTCGGCTCTTATTAAAGAGAACCTTACCCTTTCAGCAATGGAGCGCACTGCAAAATGGGCTGCGATTGCAGATAATCTGGATGATATTGTAGAAGCAACCACTCATCTTGTACCAACAACACCTAGAGAAGTCGAAGTTACTTTAATAACCGAAGAGCAACAAGGGTTTTCTGATCAAGCCGAAGCACTTGTAGAAGCATATAAACTGGCGGAAGAGCAAGGAAAAATAGATGCTGAACATGCTGCCACTTATGATGCGTGGAATGAATTTGCCGAACAAATTACAGAAAAACCCATTTACGAATTGAAACCCGATCCTCTAGAAATGCAGCAAATGCATGAGACAACAGCACTGCTAAAAAGCATGGTTGAAGTTCCCGTTTCTATGACACCTGCTGAACAAAAAGAACCTGGAGTCACCGTAATTCGTACAAAAGATGCTGATGGATCACAGGAGCAAGTGCAAAAACAAGAACATCTGGCTGGAATTCAGCAAGCACTTGATACTGCAGCAACCGCGTATTCTGCTATAGCAGATCAGCTTACAGCGTATGAAAAACAGGTCTATAGAGAAATGCGCGAGCGAGCGATAAAAGAAAGCAACCAGCAAGGATATAACCACAAAGTAGAAGCCCTGCGCGCTGCAAATGAAGCCAGAGGATTCTTACATCAGACAGCGCTCACACTGCAAGCAAGAGAAGATATTAGAGGATTCATAGCAAGAGGAAGAGAACGTCGATCGCAGCTCGTACCACCGAATGATCTTGCAAATATGGCGCGAAAGAAGATTATGGAAATATATGGGATTCACATTTCAGAATTTACCAATAGAGCAGAAGGTAGACGCTCTGAAAAACGAGCACAGAAGGTTGTTCTTGATGAGAACTACAAAGCGCTAATGATGTTTATCCGGGACATGGAACCAAATAAGCGTAATGTACACGCTCCAAAACCATCTATAAAAAGAAGAATACTTAACTTCTTACGCTAAACAAAAAAGACGCACCATGTGCGTCTTTTTTGTTTACTGTGTTTTAGCAACTTACCAAACTCGCTTTTGCGCAATGTCCTCTGCAACTCGCTGAACAAAGTCAGCCTTTGAAAGAGCCAACTGCTCTTCTTGCCGGCGCACACGTACAGTAAAGTCTTCTCCAGAGAGTTCTTTCTCTCCAACAACTAATACATACGGTACTTTTGCCTGCGCAGCTGCGCGAATTTTCTTTCCCACTGTTTCGTCTGCACTATCAACTGACACTCTCATACCTGCCGCTCTAAGTTCTGCCGCCAATTCCTTTGCACCATCTACATGTTTGTCTGTAGACACTGGCAAAATAGACACCTGCACAGGCGCAAGCCAAACTGGCCAATACCCTGCGTAGTGTTCTGTCAAAAATGCGAGGAATCGCTCATGAACAGAAAGTGGCGCTCTATGAATCACAAATACTTCATTATTCTTTTCACCACTATCATCAGTATACTCAAATCCAAAACGTTCTTTTGCCAAGAAGTCGAGTTGAATAGTACTCATGCTTTCTTCCCTACCAAGCACTGATGTAAATTGTACATCTACTTTTGGTCCGTAGAATGCCGCTTCATCTTCTACCTCTACAAACGGTACGTCCATTTCAACAAGCACTTCTCTAATAATCTGTTCGCTGTGTGCCCAATTTTCAGGCTGATCGATATATTTATCAGTATGAGCTGGATCCCATTTTGATAATCTGAACCAGTACGTATCAAAACCAAACACTTTGAAGTACATCATGGTCATTTCTAGTACTGCTTTGAACTCATCTTTAATCTGATCCTTTTTGCAATAAATATGTGAATCATTCATGGCAAGACCGCGCACACGTAAAAGTCCTGCTAACGTTCCAGAAAGCTCGTTTCTATATACCATGCCATATTCCGCAATACGCATTGGCATGTCTTTGTAACTCTTTGGCCCGTGCAGGAATATTTGATGATGATGCGGACAGTTCATGGCTCTGAGGTAGTATGTACCGTCATCCATCTCCATTGCTGGGTACATGTCATCTTTATAGTATGGCAGGTGCCCACTGCGCAAAAACAGCTCTTCCTTGGCGATGTGTGGTGTTACCACGCGCACATATCCTGCTGCAGACTCAGTATCTTTAGCAAACTGTTCAATTTGCTCACGGATAATTGTTCCGTTTGGCAGCCACATAGCCAGCCCCTTCCCAACGGTTTCATCAATAAAGAATAATTCTTGCTCTTTTCCAATTTTTCTATGATCTCGTTTTTTCGCTTCTTCTAAAAGATGTAAATGTTCCTTTAATGCTTTTTTATCTGCAAAGGCAACACCATAAATTCTAGTAAGCATCTTATTTTTTTCGTCTCCGCGCCAATATGCACCGGCAACACTCATAAGTTTAAACGAGTCGTACCGAATCTTATTCGAATTTTCTACATGCGGCCCCTCACACATGTTATGAAATGATCCAGAGTCGTAAAAACTGATTTCTTTCTCCCCTTTTTTTGCCAATTCTTCAATCAACTCGGTTTTATATACGTCATTTTTATAAAAAGCGAGTGCTTCTTCTACAGAACTGTTTGATTGCACAAATGCAATTTTTTCTTTCACAATTTCTTTCATGCGCGCTTCAATCTTTGGAAGCATGTCTTCGCTCAGCGGTTCTGGCAAGTCGTAGTCTTGGTAAAATCCGTTTTCAATAACTGGCCCAACACCGAGCCCTGCGTTTGGATATAACTCAAGCACCGCCATAGACATAATGTGTGAGAGCGAATGGCGCACTTTATCGATTTGAGATAGTTCTTTCATAAAACGTACTAATTAAAAAACCCGATGTACCTGCAGCAAAAGACACTGCAAACACATCGGGGTCTTCATGGAAGACGGTTCCACCCAATTATTTACTTCTTATTTGATTTGTAGTTTCTGACAAAGTGGTACCATGCAAACTCGACGCAGAAGGATTTTCAGCAAATATCCTTCCTCTCTGTGAGCGAGTGGCAGCTGGGCTGGCTTTGATTAACGAAACAAAAAGAGCATGTAGGTATGCTACACGCTCTTTTATGTACTGTCAATAGATTATTCTACTTCTTTTACTTTGATTGTGACGTGCTCATGAATATGCGGTACTGTTTGCATCCATACCGGTGAAAAATCGATTTCTACCTTATGGACATGATCAAGTGTCAGCAAATATCTACGCACTTCATTTTTATCTTTGCCAAAGAACATTTCTTTAGATAAATCACTTCCTTCCGGATTGAGTGTTACCGTTCCATCCATAAATACTCCGAGTGTTGCAATCCCTGCATTTGCATCGTACGCTGAAAATGTCACTGTTGGTTTATTGTTTGCGGCTGTAATAATGTCTGAATCACCAATAGCTCTATTTCTGAGCTGCGTTGTTGCCCACTGCGCAACAGCGGCTTCATCATACTGCACAGAAACTACTGTAGCCGTTGCTGTTACAGAAAATTCACTCACTTCTGTTCCAATATCTGACCCAACACTCAGCGAATCAATCACGGCAGAAAACACAACTGGTTTTGTTGCATCAACTTCACCAAATGCTGAACTTGCTTCTTGTTGTAATTCTCCTTCAAGCTGTTTTCGTGCTTTTTCTACATCTGCTTGAGATAAAATACCTACGTTTCTCACTCCCCCAGTCATTGCTACGCTACTTGATCCGTAAATGACTTTTTGCTTAGTTTCATTCAGGCCGGGAATAGTCCACTTATCTACTGCGCTGATATTTCCGCTTGGCCCTTCCTTGTCTGCATATACTGCTGCGTCAACCGTACCATTTTTTGGTACTACTACCGCTTCTGTCAGTCTAAAAAGTGTTCCGTCTGGTGTTAATACACGTGTTGTCTTTACCAGTGGCTGATCTGAACTTGTATCATTGTGTAACGTAACTACACCAGTCGAAATTCCAGGCTCTTGTCTATTGCCCGTAGGCTCAAACGTTTTTGATAACGCCATTGTTTCCGTCTTTACTTCTCCGTCAACTGAGTTTGGCATCACGTCAGATCCAATTACTACTTCCGCATGCACATCAATTGGGCTACTTTTTGTGGTAATAGTAATGTCTGCTCGTTTAGAAGACATGAATACAACAACCGCAAGTAATACAATTGTTAAAGCCAAAAACGTAAGTGCAATAATTTTATAAAATCGCACCGAGTGAGTTGGCGGAAGGGCAGTATTGCCTCTTGATGACACCATATATTTGTTTTTATTTGAAGTTTTTTTACGTCTAGGTCTAAGTATAGCAAAATTTCTCCTTTTGCGCCAAAGGCTTGTACACAATTGTTATTCAGTCACACGGTATACCTCTTCAATCGATGTGTCTCCTAGCAACGCCTTAATAATACCATCTTGCACCATAGTAACGGTTCCGTTTTCAATAGCAATCCTGCGAATATCATATTCTGCGACCTGTCCATCTAATACCGCTTTTTCAATCGCTTCATTTACAACAAAAATTTCATAGATTCCTAATCGTCCTTTATACCCTTCATTACACTTATCACATCCTTTTGGTGCATAAAATACTTGCTCCATAGCTGCCACCTCTGATTTTTCAGGTTCTGGTAACTCTGCCATGACGGTGTTTACCTTTTCTTGTAATTTTGCTTCTAGTGGAGAAGCTTCTTTACACAGAGTACAAAGCTTTCTTACCAATCGCTGCCCAATTACACAGTTTAGTGCAGGCGCAAGCAAAAATGGCTTTACCCCCATAGACATAAACCGTGGAATCGCTCCAAACGCATCGTTTGTATGGATTGTTGAAAGGATAAGATGCCCAGTCAAAGATGCCTGAATAGCAATTTCTGCAGTTTCAATATCACGGATTTCCCCAACCATGGCAATATCCGGATCTTGACGAAGCATAGAGCGAAGCCCTTTTGCAAACGTATAATCTTTACTGTGATCAATCTGACTTTGATTTACTCCTTCCATTTTATACTCAACAGGATCTTCTAAGGTAATAATTTTTACACCCGGCTTATTAAGCATACGCATAATTGCGTACAAAGACGTTGTTTTACCACTTCCTGTAGGCCCCGTTGTCACAATCATTCCATTTGGTCTATCGATTTCTGTTTTGAGCTGATCATATGCACGTCCACGAAGCCCTAACGACTCAAGCGTCATAATCTGCTCGTTTTGAACAAGCAAACGCATTACAATACTTTCTCCGTAAATTGTTGGAATGGTAGAAACACGCACATCCACATCTCCGTCAGGCATTTTTACCGTAAACCGACCATCTTGCGGCTTTGTGGTGATGTTAATTTTTAATCCTGATACTAATTTCAATCTTGATACCAATTTTTTAAACGTCGCTTTTGGCAGAATAGCCGCGTCTTGTAATATTCCATCTAAACGGAAACGTACAACAATACCATTTTCTTCTGCTTCAATATGAACATCACTTGTTCCAAGCTTCAGCGCCCCACCCATAATATATGTTACCAAATCGGTAGTGCTCGCTTCATCAAACAGTCCTTGAAATGATTCAAAGTCCGTAACGCTTTCTTGAATGCGCGCTAGTTCTTCCCCATCAATCTCTACATCTTTTGAAATTGGTTTAATGTCTGGAAGGGTTTTATATAATTCAATAATTCTATTTAGACTTCGTTCAGAAATAGTATAAAGTTCCTGATTAGCACCGATTTCATGGGCAATAGATTCTCCAAGCGCAATCACATCCGGATCTTGTGGATCGATGGCACCAATGCGCACTTCTTCTTGTGTTGCGTAAAAACAAACAGCCTGCAATTCTTTTGCACGCTCTAATGGCAATTGTTTTAATGCGTACTGACTAACAGGAAACTTAATCAAATCAATATATGGCGCACCTGTTATGCTTGCAGATCGTTCTGTTTCAAGTTCTGTTTCTTTATTTTCAATTTCACCCATCTTCTTTGAAAATGCAGCCGATACTTTTCCTGAAGTAGTCGGATCTTGCGCGGCATTAGATGGTGCAGCTTTCGTTTTTCCTCCAATGAGATCTTCAATAGACTGATGTCCTGGCATATTACGTTCAGATTAACGACGTTTGAGCAGGCGGGCAAACGTATGATGAATTCTACTCTTCATTCCTTTTTTATGCATTGTTGCAAATAAATACATCCATGTTGATGTTGAAAATACAGTCAGCAAGCTTCCAAAGAATGCCAAACATGTCGCAAATAGTAATGAACCAAAAATCAGCATACCGGTATACAGCGCACCCGCACTAAGTACAAGTGATCCTGCCAAAATGATAGCCATTTCTCCAACAAACAATAGGAATACTGCGGCAGAGACAATAGCAAACAGAATATTCACAAGCACCATAATCGCAGCCACTTCTAAAGAGACGAGCCAGTGATCTTTAAAGAGTGCCCAGGCTGCCTTAATAGCTTCACCAAACGAATACTCTTCAATAACGACATACCCTGCTGCATAAATGAGCAAGAATGAAGTGATTACACCGACTGCTACTGCCAAAATGAGTGCTGCATAAAATAATCCAGCATCAAGTGGTGCGCCGCTCATACCATAACTGTATGCTGCAAGCCCGGCAATTACCATTACGGTAAATAGCGATACCTTTTTTGCAATATGTAAAAAGAATAGGCGCCAAAAATGTCCGGTTCCAGCATGCCATGCTTTTGATACATCGATATGTTTCTTTTTACGACCCTTAAGTGATTGCCCAATGCCGTGAATCAATGCCCCTTGTGAAGTGACTGATACGAATACTAATAACAGCGCTGCTCCACCAAAGAAAATCAATAACCACAGTGACCACACCATACTTCCCGCATCCCATGGAAGTGCTTTCACTGTTGCAATAATAAATGCAATAATCTCTGGAAGATTCGAAATCGGTTCATACATGGTGTATTGCTTTGGCGCCAAATTCAATTGTGTAATTATATCGAGGAGTCCCATTTGCCCTAAAAAGGCAGCAAAGAAACCAAATAGCCACAATAGCTTGTGGTCCCAGAAAATATTCCACCCATGAGAAAGGGCTGAGCGATATGTTGGTTCTTTCATAAAAAAACAGGCAAAAATATACGAGAAAAGTATACCATGCCCTACGCTATATGGAAACAAAAAAAATAATGCATGGGGATGCATATATTGGTTGAGCCGGACGCCTTGGGCGCCCGACTCAAGAGGTTGTGATCATCCTTCCGGTGGCTGATCTGCGAACTTGTCGCACATGTGCTGCGGAAGGCTAAAGCGGGCACGACCGAGCGGGCAGACCAGCCGACACTGGTTGTCCGTTGCCCACCTGTTGAAGATGCCGCACTCGTTCAGGTTGGTCTGCAACATCTGCAGTTGTGTCGGACGCAGCCCGTCGAACTGTCCGTTCTTGCAGTCATCTGCTTCGTGAACGGTGACCATGGCCATGCCGGACGTCGTTGTGCATACGGTGATGCACTCGCCCGGAAAGCGCCGCCAGTCGCTCTTCTTGCGGCAGGAGCCATTCTCCAGTCCGCTGTTGAGACGATGGTAGCCGACAGCACGTTGCCGCGTGAGCTTCTGCTCCGGAGTTTTGGTCTCTGAAAAGCCCTGCTCCCTCCCGAGCATGAAGGCAAACACCCCTACAAGCAGAATAAGGACCCCCATCACTGGTGGTGAGTACTCCCCGTTCCTCTTCCTGTTCAAACTCTTCAGCATTCTGCCCTCCCTTCTGGGCTTCATGAAACGCACCCTGAACCTACCACTAATTACTCTTTCTGTCAATCTCCCATCCGTGCTATACTCACATCAATATTCTTATCTTCACCCTATGAAAGAAAGCATTAGCTTTGCGCGGATGCAATCTGGGTTCTTTGTAGGTACTATCATCCTACTTGGACTCATGGCCCTGTATCTGCTTCGTCCATTTGCCTATCCAATTTTTTGGGCGGCCGTTGTCGCGGTTATGTTCTATCCACTATATTTGTGGATTGATAAACATATCAAAATCAAATCAGCCAGTGCAGCAATTACTGTGCTACTCGTGATTGTGCTCCTGTTTATGCCACTTATTTTGCTTTCACTTCTCTTAGTGCAAGAATCGGCAGTCCTTTATACACAAATTGCTTCAGGCGAGATGTTTGGAAGCGCAGCAGAACTTACCACCAGGCTGCAGCAATCATTTGCAGCTCCGGTATTCGATATGATTCAAGCGCAATGGCAAGAATATGCAGCGGGCGCAGCAAAATCGCTTTCAGTTACAATCTTTGCCAGTGTCAAAGCACTCACATCCAATTCACTACGGTTCCTGTTCCTTTCTTTCCTCATGCTCTATTCCCTCTTCTATTTCCTCAAAGACGGAAAGCGCATGCTTGATAGGCTCATGCACCTCTCTCCTCTTGGAGACACGTATGAAAAAATGCTCTATAGTCGATTTACTTCTACAGCAAGAGCAACACTGAAAAGTACCGTTATTATTGGCGGAATTCAGGGTGTGCTTGGTGCAATTCTCTTTGCCATTACCGGCGTAGAAGGGGTACTGATTTGGGGAGTAGTTATGACGATTCTTTCTATTATTCCAGCAATTGGATCGTTTGTTGTATGGTTCCCTGCTGGTGTGATCATGCTGGCAACAGGCAGCACATGGCAAGGACTTACCATTCTTATTGTGGGCGCAGTAATTATCAGTAACATTGATAATTTACTCAGACCACCACTTATTGGAAAAGACACACAAATGCATCCGCTATTAGTACTCTTTTCTACTCTTGGTGGGCTCATGATCTTTGGTATTTCTGGATTCGTCATTGGGCCGGTGCTTATGTCACTCTTCCTTGCAGTTGTTACCATGTACGATCATTATTACAATAAAGAACTGCAACACAATTAATATTACAAACGAAAAGAGACTGCGCTATGCAGTCTCTTTTTTTTATTCGATTCTTCGCATCCTCCTCCCTGAATATACGTATATATACTCAGGGCGACGCGCGAAGAACCGAACGCCGCCAGAACTAGTCATCAAGGACGGCAGGAACCTTGGGCGGAGAGCCCGTGTGCCTGTGCCTAGACGATCGTGGTGGCGTGGGCCGCGGCAGCTCCGCGTCGTCAGGATGATCGAAATCCCTGCTGGAGCAAATCCCGCATGGGTGTGTCCGCGGGGACTCCAGACAAAACATTGCATCGCAACGCTGACGGAACCGCCCCGAGCACTCCGCATCGAGGTGCACAAGCACCTGGACAATTGGGTTGCCCGCAACTTCCCACACATCCACAACCCGGTACGACGCATCACTACACTCACAGAGCGGGCAGCCAAACATGGCCACATCACTTTGATCGTACAGCGGCAACGTCTTATCGTCTACCAGAGCATTTCTCATCAGAACCTCCTTATGGTTTCTATAGTAACTTAACCAAACCCTCCTCTTTCTGTCAATCCACCGCCCTCTTGCCTGAGTTACCTCTTTCTGCTATATTGTCCCTACTTCACGCCGTGGTGGTGGAGTTGGTAGACACGAGGGACTTAAAATCCCTTGAGGGAAACCTCGCGCGGGTTCGAGTCCCGCCCACGGCACCAGCCTACGCTAAAGCTTCGGCAGGCGAGCAAAAAAAACACATGGACATTCCACGACCAAAATCCTCACAACCACTTCCAGCACATGCAAAAAAGGTTTTCTCTGGTGCAATATTTGATGTGTATCAATGGGAGCAAAAGATGTATGATGGCTCAACGACGATATTTGAGAAACTAAAGCGACCAGACACCGTGATTGTTTTTGCAATTACAGATGATGGAAAGATATTGTTAACAAAACAAGAACAGCCCGGAAAAGCGCCCTTCATTGGTGCTGCAGGTGGTCGCGTTGATGCAGGGGAAGATATTCTCACAGCAGCAAAACGAGAGCTTCTTGAAGAAACCGGATACAGCGCAAAAGAATATATTCTCTTGGACGCACAACAACCAATATCAAAGATTGAATGGGCCGTTTACACCTTTATTGCAAAGGGGATTACAAATGTAGCTGAATTAAACCTCGATGCTGGTGAAAAAATTTCACTCTATCCCGTAAGTTTTGAAGAATTACTCAAGATTGGAACAGAACCACAGTTTTACGAAAAAGAAATACAGCGTTACTTCTGGGAAGCGCAAGTTGATACAGAGAAAAAAGAATCGTTAAAAAATCTTTTCTCTACATAAACAAAAAAGACGCACACATGCGTCTTTTTTGTTTGTTCCCAATACCTCCTTCAATGCCCCATTGTATTGGGAAGTTAGTTCAGCGACAGGTCGCCGATGACGGTGATCTGACTCGGCAGCGCACGGGCTACCACCATGGCATCCTGCAGAAACTGCCTGGCAAGGCGGCGGTCAGTAATACGAATCGTGCCAACAACACCGTCCTCTTCTTGCGTCACATCAGGCTCCCAATTGCTACCGAGCGGCCCGGCCGTCCCCACCACAATCTTTACCTGATATGGATCGCGAGCATGTACTCGCATTTCAAACACCCAATGTCCCCCTTGTGTTCGTCACAAGAGAATACAGGATCGTTGCCCTCTCGTCAACGGTGGATAGGTTGGTTCGGTCCACTTAGCCCTACTCTGCGAGCATCTGCCTGAGCTCGCCCAGAGTCACGCTGCCCAAGTCCCGTCGCTCGTCTTCCTGCGACGATGCCTCAAGTTTGAACCATGCCATGCCAGTGAGCAGTTCCTGCAGCGAAACACCCGCGAGTTTGCGCAACGCCTCAAGCGTCTTCGCATCAGCGAGCATCCCTTTGAGCACCGACAGGTGCTCGTACTTCACAATCGCCTGCATTTCCATCTGATTTTCTCCTCCATCAGCAAATGCTATTACAGAGTACTGATTAAACGAATATCCGTCAAACAAAAAGCCCACCCGAACTAACGAGTGGACTTACCACGACAAGAGAGGCACAAGAACAATCCCTCAGAGTAATCTCACTATCACTCCTCTACCCCCGATACAATTGTGTCCTTCTGCAGCCCCAGAATATCTAGAGCCAACAGGAGTACGCAATTACCAGTCGAGTGCTCCACCTGTTTGATACTCAATAACACGAGTTTCAAAAAAGTTTTTTTCTTTATTTAGATCAGCGGCTTCACTCATCCATGGAAATGGATTTGTTACATTATATTGCTTTGGCAAACCAACACGTGCAAGTCTACGGTCTGCGATATGCTCAATATACTGACGGAAACTTGGCGCATTCATACCAAATATTCCTTTCGGGAATACCGTTGCTGCAAATGTTGCTTCAAGATCAACAGCTTCTCTAATCAGACCCACCAAGTGCGCCTGGAATTCTTCAGTCCAAAGTTCTGGTTGCTCGTCTTTAATCGTATTGATCAAATTAATACCAAAGTTTAAGTGCTGAGACTCGTCTCTCATGATGTATTGAATTTGTTCCGCAGAACCAATCATTTTGTTCTGTCTGTGGAATCCAAAGATCACTGCAAATGAACTATAGAAGAAAATTCCTTCCATGATCAAAGAAAATACGGCAATATTTTCTAAAAATTTCTGATCAGCTTCAAACGTTCCTGTTTTAAATGACGGATCAAAGATTCCTTCATTAAATGTCAGAATAAATGATGCTTTGTCGTAAATGGCATCAACTTCTCTGTACATGTTGAAGATTTCTCCTTCATCTAACCCAAGTGATTCTACAATATACTGATATGCATGCGTGTGAATTGCTTCTTCATATCCCTGACGGAGCAAATACATTCTACACTCCGGAGAAGTGATGTGTTTGTACATTGCAATTACGATATTGTTTGCCGCAATCGAGTCTGCTGTTGAGAAAAATCCAAGGACCGTTTTAAATGCCGCACGTTCATCATCTGAAAGTACGTCATCTGCTCGCCACTGCTCAATATCATTTTGCATCATGATTTCTGTTGGAAGCCAATGGTTTGCGTTTCCTGCATTGTAAGCTTCCCACGCAAATGTATGTCGCATTGGATATAATTGCATCACATCAGCATCGGCTCCATTAATGATCCGACGCTGATTGATATCAATTCGTTCTGATGTTTTTTTAATTGGCATATGCGTATAGTATTATCCCCCACATGAATCACAGTCCGGATCATCAATCCGACACTGAGGAACCGCCTGCGCCATAACGGCTGCTGACACGGTTGCTTTTGCTGCTGCAGGAGTAGGAGCAGGAACAGGTTGAGCTGGAGTAGAAGCCTCAGGAGCCGCGGCGGTTCCTGTTGCTCTGTTATGTGTTTCTCCGTATTTGCTGATTTGTACAGTAGACTTTTCTACCTGTGAGGCTGCCATGGTACGCATGTAGTACGTCGTTTTAAGCCCCATATCCCAGGCATACATATATATGTCATTGATTTCCTTTCCACTTTTCCCTGAATAGAAAATGTTCAGTGATTGACTTTGATCAATCCATTTTCCTCTGTATGCAGCAGCTTTAATGAGCCACATTGGGTGAATTTCAAATGCTTCTTTGAACTTATCTTTCATGTCTTGTGGAATTTCTGTAATTTGAGCGAGCTGCCCATCATAATATTTCAATTTCCCAAGCATTTCTGCATCCCACAAATTTCTTTGCTTTAATTCTGCAACCAAATACGGGTTTACAATAGTGAAGTCCCCAGCTTGATTCGCCTTTACATAAATATTTTTGTAAATTGGCTCAACCGTTGGGAAACATCCAGCAATATTTGCTGTTGTGGCACTCGGTGCAACTGAAATACAGTTTGAATTTCTCATTCCATGCTTTGCAACGTGTTCACGCACCACAGACCAATCCATTGTTTCTGTTCTTGGTACATCAATCACCGTATCGCGTTCTTGTTCTACAAGCGCAATGGTATCGATTGGGAAAATTCCTCTATCCCATTTTGATCCGCGGTATGTTTCGTATGTACCACGCTCTTTTGCCAGCTCACTTGATCCCAAAATTGCATAGTAAGAAATGATTTCCATACTCTTGTCTGCAAATTCTACACACTCATCAGAATCAAAGTTGATGCCGAGCATGAAGAGCGCATCTTGGAATCCACGAACACCAATTCCAACCGGACGATGCTTCATGTTAGAGAATTTTGCTTCTTTTGTTGGGTAAAAATTCAAGTTGATCACATTATCAAGCATGCGCATTGCGATACCTGTTGATCGCTTGATTTTTTCTTCATCAAAAGTTCCACCGCTGATAAATCGTTCCAAGTTCAATGAACCAAGATTACATACAGCTGTTTCGTCTTCAGATGTGTTGAGGGTAATTTCAGTACAAAGGTTTGAACTGTGTACCACACCAACGTGATCTTGCGGCGAACGTAAGTTACATGGATCTTTAAACGTAATCCATGGATGACCTGTTTCAAAGAGCATGGTAAGCATCTTTTTCCAAAGATCTTTTGCTTTGATTTGTTTAAAGAGTTGCAGTTCTCCTGCTTTCCCTTTTTCTTCGTACGCTTCGTATCTGCGTTTGAATTCTTTTCCGTATGTGTGATGCAGGTCTGGTGTTTCATTTGGACTAAACAAACTCCACATTGCGTCTTCTTTTACACGCATCATAAAGAGGTCTGGAATCCAGTTTGCCGTATTCATGTCGTGTGTTCTTCTGCGTTCGTCACCTGTGTTTTTTCTGAGTTCCAAGAAGTCTTCAATATCCCAATGCCATGTTTCTAAATACGCACATGTTGCACCACGTCTTTTTCCAGATCGATTAATTGCGGCTGTTGTATCGTTCGCAATTTTCAAAAATGGAATAATCCCCTGACTTCCAACTCCCGTTCCTTTAATCAGTGAGCTCGTACCACGCAGGTTTGTCCAATCGTTTCCAATTCCACCAGACCATTTAGAAAGCTGCGCATTATCTCCAAAACATTTGAAAATATGATCTAATGAATCTTCTACCGTTGTAAGGTAGCATGAGCTCATCTGCGGATGCATAGTTCCTGAATGGAACAATGTTGGCGTAGATGGAATGTACAGAAGCGCAGACATTTCTTCATAAAATTTCTTTGCCCATTCGTTTCTGTCTTCCTTTTCATCTAATGCAAGTCCCATTGCCACACGCATCCAAAAGATTTGTGGTGTTTCTAGGAGTTCATTTGTTTCTGGAATACGCAAGAAATATCGATCAACAATAGTTTGCGTACTTAAGTATGTGTGCAAATTGTCTCTGCTCATTACTAATGTATCAGCAAGCTCTGTGAGGTTGAACATGAGCATTCTTGGGTCGAGTCTACCTGCTCCTACACCACGCTGAATGCTATTTACAAATGCTGCACGCTGTTGATTTTCAATATTTTTGTAATCGATTGATTCTTTTCCAATCACTTCTTTATATACTGTTGCTAATACTGCTCTTGCAGCGGTAAAAGAATATGCTGGGTCATGTTCAATAAAACTTCGAAGCACCATGACAATTGCGCGTGCAATGTCTTTGGTAGCAATGTCTTCATATACTTCTTGGCGAATCTGATTGGTAATGACATCAATATCAATAATCGATTCGTATCCTTGAATATAAAATCGTACCGCCTTTTTGAGTTTGTCCATGTAAAATGGCTCGCGTTGTCCATTCTTTTTTACAACATAGATACCACCCTCTTCTAATTTCTTTACCGTTTCTTCTTTTTTCTTGGCACGTTTTTTTGTGTGCTCGTATCTATAAATAATATAGTGCTTTGCAACATCAAAATATCCCGCTTCCATCAAAACATTTTCTACTACATTTTGTACGTCCTCTACTCCTGGTGATTTTTGGGCAAATAATGTCTCTAACGTTGAAATCACTTCTTTTGCAAGTGCATTCAAAAGTCCCGCGTCAACTCCCGCGCGAGTTCCGTTAAATGCCTTAAGCATTGCAGCTTCAATCTTTGCAGGTTCAAACGGAACAACGTCGCTGTTTCGTTTTTTAATCTGTGTAATGGTACTTGAAATGGCCATACCTCCAGTATTAATGTGCCTTTATAGCAGGCAGTCGAATGAAAAAACCGAATGATCTCTTTTTTCTGAAAAAACTATATATAGTGATGAGTGTTTGCGTGAACCACTACATATTGTGTGAGCCAAATGGTCGTCCCATTATAGCACGGCCTTTGCTGTGCAGCAATTATTGCTTCATGCAGCCAAAAAGACCGTTTTTTTTCACCTTTTGCACACGTTATCCACACACCCTGTGCACAGTGCTGTGCAAAAAGGTTTCCTTGAGTGAAGCACACACCCATGCTACCATACCAACACTATGAGCGAATACACATTTATAGATGATGAAGCGCCAAGCGAGCCGCGTATTGTAGAACCGTCAGCAACTACCACTGAGGACGTCCTTGAGGTTACTCTACGCCCACAACGACTGGATCAGTTTGTTGGCCAGTCTCACATAAAGATGCCACTTATCATTTCTATTGAAGCTGCACAAAAAAGAACTGAGCCACTCGAACATGTGCTGCTATACGGCAACCCAGGGCTTGGAAAAACAACCCTGGCAAACATCATTGCCAAAGAAATGAATGCCAATATACGTATTACTGCGGGTCCAGCATTAGACCGAGTAGGAGATCTCGCCGCAATCTTATCGAACCTCTCTGCTGGAGACGTTCTCTTTATAGATGAAATCCACAGAATGAATAAAACTATTGAAGAAGTCCTCTATACGGCAATGGAGGATTTTGCCATTGATATTATTGTAGGAAAAGGCCCTGCAGCGCGCACCTTGCGTATGCCAGTTGAGCCATTTACCCTTATTGGCGCTACAACAAGGCTCAATCTGCTCTCTTCTCCCCTTAGAGATCGATTTGGACATGTCTTCCACCTTGAATATTACGATGCCGTTGATATGCACTCGATTGTAAAACGCAATGCCGCGCTGCTTGAAGTAGATATGCACGAGGTAGCAGCTGAGCAGATAGCGAATAGCGCCCGCAGGACCCCTAGAATTGCTAACAGGCTCTTAAAACGCGTCAGAGACTATGCGCAGGTGCGTGCTAATGGTATAATTGATCAAGAAGTAGCACAAACTGCCCTTACTATGCTGCGCGTTGATGCGCACGGATTAGACGACATTGATAGAAAGATTCTGAAAACTATTATCGATTCGTTTCAGGGAGGCCCCGTTGGGCTCAGCACCCTTGCCGCAGCCATTGCAGAAGACATGGATACGGTAGAAACCATCTATGAACCGTTTTTATTGCAAATGGGAATGCTTGAGCGAACTCCCAGAGGACGCAAGGTCACCCCAAAGGCTCACGATCATCTTGCTAATACTGATTTTTAATTGCTGACATGCTTCAAATTCCCCTTTACCTATTCCTCTTCCTATACTGGATTTTTGTTGCGGTATTTGTCACATTCATGTTGATTAACTTGTACCACATCATTGCGAGTGGAAGTTTTACCTTCCCAAGTTTCTTCATGACCTTCTTTGTTTTTGCCTCTGTTACTCTAATTATGTACTTTACCTGGACAGCAATTACTTCTGCAGGTATCAATTTTCGCCAACCGGTAACACTCTTTAATATAGACTGGATATCTGGAGTGTTTTAATACATATATATGAATGTCTCGCATTTTTTGGAACTGAAAAGCTACGAACACGTGCAATACATACTGCGTAGGCATTGGTTTACGTTTATTCCGAAAATTATTCTCTTTTTAGTGCTCATCGCTTTGCCACTTATTGTAAGAGCAATGATTGGCAGTATTTATCCAGAGCTCTTTAACGCAGACGTTGCCTTTACCCTATCAGTTCTCCTTATGAGCTGTTATTATCTTGGTATTTTGCTGTTCTTTTATACGCAATTTATTGTCTTCTATTTAGACATGTGGGTTATTACAAATGATAGGATTGTAGATATTGAGCAGATTGGATTGTTTTCAAGAACTATTTCTGAACTCGACCTATTCCGTATTCAAGATGTAACGAGTGATGTACACGGATTCTTTGCAACGCTGCTGAAGTATGGAGTGGTCACCATTAAAACAGCATCAAACAATATACATATTGTGTTTAAAGATGTGTCTCATCCAGATGTTATCAGAGAGCAGCTCATTCGCCTCTCTCATGAAGACAGAAAATATCATTACACCGTCGCTATTGCAGACGAAAGCTAATATATGAAAGCACTTTTGCTCACATTGCCTATTGGCACACAGATTGCCATTGTCTATCTTTTAATTATCAATGTTATTACGTTTTTTGCGTTTGGTTTTGATAAACTCAGAGCACGTAAACGAGGAGACCGAGTTTCTGAAAAATCATTGTGGTTGTTTACCCTTATTGGCGGATCGATTGGTGCACTTCTTGGCATGAAATATTTTAGACACAAAACAAAGAAGCTAAGCTTTCAGGCTGTAGTGGCAGTAATTCTTGCTTTGCAAATTGCGCTCTTTAGCTGGCTGTTTGTGCAATAGATATGGCTTCATACCGCATATATCATAATCCTAGATGCAAAAAAAGCAGAGAAACACTTGCGCTTTTAGAAGCAGAAGGCATTACTCCAGAAATTATTCTTTATTTGCAGGATGGGGTAACAGAAACTGAGCTGGCTAAGCTCGAAATACTTCTCGGAACAGATCTCTCTAACTTTGTGCGAAAAAAAGAAACCGCATACAAGCCGCTTACCGGAAAAGCTTTGCGGAAACTTGTTTCGCAACATCCAATATTACTCGAGCGGCCCATCGTGATTAAAGATAACAAAAAAGCGGTCCTTGGAAGGCCACCAGAAAACGTACGTACATTATTATAAGTTGGTAGGGCGACCCGAGGGTCGCCCTTTTGGTTGATGCTCAGGGCTCATTCCCATTGCGCTCTGCCCGCACTGCGCAAACTAAGGCATGATGCTCACGGCCTCGCTGCAAAGCCTCCCGCTCGCGGCGCTGCCTATTTTCCTCCAATGCCTTACCGGCAGCAACCCAGACATCCCGCATCTCTACGGAATAGAAAGCCGGAGTGTTTGGAGCCCCATCCTGCACGCCTTCCAGCTGAGCTGCCATGCCCCACTGGATGCAGGAAACGGCTACATGCCCAAACTCGGCCTGATGCGGCTTTGGCACTTGCACCGACACCTCCGCGAGCAAGGCTCTTCCCTGCTGCACATACAACGGCGGCACTTCCGGGTCGACGCGAATCGACCCATCCTCGATCAGGACCTGCGTGTGCCCCTTCCGCGGCTTTTCTACAAGCCGAATCGTCACCCTGTGATTGGACATCTTCTCCTCCCTGTCACATCCTGCGAAAAGAATAGCATAGAGAAAGAATAATGCAAAAAGAAAAGGCGCTCCTACGAGCGCCCATCCCTCCTGCGGCCATTGGCCGCCTCCCCCTTTCATCTTCAGCCGTGTAGGCTACGGCAGCGGCAGCAAGGTCCTGACCTGCTGGTAACCAGGCAGCCGAACAACATCACCGTGATGGTACTTCCACAGCACGCTGTGAACCACCATCGCAGAACATTCTCCGCGATACACGCATGTCCCAATGTACGGAACGTAAAACACGGTCCCGCGATGGAGCTGTTCCACCGAAAGCCAGCGCATACCGAAGTGCAGACGCGCAGCACCGCGCGCACAGCTGCGAAACTTGCGTGCCAAACCCCGCGGCGTGGTGTACCCGCGTACATCCAGCTGACGAAGCATATACAGCACATCCCGCCGCAACTCCCGGACCTCATAGTGAAGCCGCCCGAACTCGGCAAACATCTCTCCCATTGCCCTCTCCATTCAATCGCCCGATTGCGATGCACATGTAATATCACAGATATCACTTTTGCACAAGAGAGAAACCTCTCGATATGCTACAATACAATCATTCATAAATACTTCTATGCAATTCAAGCCGCTCACAAAAAAGCGCGTTGAAGGAATACACGCGTTTGCCAAAGATTGCCGTCACACCATTATTTCCATGCTACGCCAATCGCAAAGTGGTCACCCAGGAGGCTCGGCTGGTTGTATTGATTACCTTTCTCTTTTATATACCCAAATCATCAGCAGAACTGGAGAGAAAGTTGTGGTATCAAATGGTCATATTTCTCCGGCGGTATATGCTGTACTTGCACAGCTTGGCTATGTAAAAAAACAGGAAGTTATCGATTCGTTTAGACACATAGGTTCTCAATTTGAAGGCCACGTTACCAGACATGTACCAGGAGTAGACTTTGGTACAGGCCCACTTGGTGCAGGAGTGAGTGCTGCCGCCGGTTTTGCACTTGCAGAAAAATTACGCAACTCAAAAAAACATGTATTTGCTCTTATTGGAGATGGCGAATCGCAAGAAGGACAGGTATACGAAATGATGAACTTTGCGGCCAAATACAAGCTTGATAATTTTATTGTCTTCATGGATTACAACAGTGTGCAGCTGAGTGGATCGTTAAAATCGATTATGCCAATTTCCCCTGCAAAACTATGGGAAGCAGCTGGCTGGAAAGTTATTGAAGTAGACGGCCATAATATCACCGCCATGTGGCGGGCACTTTCGCGCGCGTATAGACAAAATGGAAAACCCATTCTTCTGCTTGCAAAAACCATTATGGGAAAAGGCATTAAAGGAATGGAGAAAGAAGGTAGACTGAAACGTGCAACCTGGCACGGCAACGCACCAAAACCTGAAGTTGCTGATACTATGCTCGAATCGCTTACATTATCTGGGCAAGAACGAAAAGCACTTTCTAGCGTAGGAAAAGGTAGATGGAAACCAGAGGATCCAGTATTTTTACCACTTGGTACACCCATGCCAAAGGTTAAGACTGGTCAACGAAAGACCTATAGCGCAGACACTCTCACAGATTGCAGAAGCGCCTACGGAAACGCATTACTCGATCTAGCAAAACGAAATGCCAATGTAATTGCGCTTACAGCTGATGTTGCAGATTCAGTAAAAACAAGCGGCGTAAAAGAACACTACCCTGAAAGACATATTGATGTTGGCGTAGCTGAACAACACATGGTCTCTTGCTCTGGAGGATTAAGCCTTCACGGTATGCTCCCATTTTGCTCTACCTTTGGCGCATTCATGACAAGCCGCGCAAAAGATCAGGCACGCGTAAATGATTTGAATCAAGCAAATGTTAAAATGGTAGCCACTCATTGTGGTCTTTCTGTTGGAGAAGATGGACCAACCCATCAGGCAATTGATGATATGGGTTCAATGCTCGGATTATTCAATACTATGGTCATGGAACCAGCTGACCCAAACCAATGTGATGCAATGGTTCGCTATAGCGCATCTCATTATGGTAATGTATACATGCGCATGGGTAGACACAAAATTCCGGTACTTACGTCAGCGCAAGGTAAACCACTATTTGGAAAAGATTACACCTATACGTATGGCGATTGCCACGTACTACGCAAAGGAACAGATGTAACTATAGCCGCGAGTGGTCCGATGGTTATTGAAGCCCTGCAGGCTTGGGAATCCCTTAAAAAAACATCACCAAAACTCAGTGTTGAGCTGGTGATTATGACATCACCAAAGAAGTTTGGAAACGCACTGTTAAACTCTATTAAAAAGACAAAACAACTCATTACTGTTGAAGATCACAATACGCATTCTGGGTACGCTTCTCAAATTGCTCGTATGCTTCAGGATAAAGGTGTAAGTGTGAAAAAACATATTGCTCTCGGCGTAGATCATTATCAATTATCTGGCACTGCAGCCGACCTGTATGACGCAGCCGGCATTAGCGCAAAGCACATTGCCAAACAAGTAAAAACTATTACAAAATAATTTTGTTGTATGAAACACACGGCAGAAGTATTGAAAAAAACGTTCTCAGTGGAAGCTGATGAAGCGAGTAAACGAATAGCATTACGATTTATTAGCGCTGATGTTGGAAAAGAAAACATTGATCTGCAAAGTGACCTTGTGGCCAAAGAAATTATGGCCGTCCACAAAACATATCCTGATTTGATATGGCGAGTATCTGTTGATACAGCAACCACAAAAGTGTATTCAATGAGTAAACACTCTACAAAACAATACGAAAAACTCATCAATCACCCAGCCTTTGAAAAAATAGCGATTCTTGTGGATGATACGGACACTCAACATAAAATTGCATCGTTTGTTCTCAGTTTGTTTGCAAAAAAGAATAAAAAGATTAATATATTCACATCAGAAGAAGAAGCGAACATGTGGCTCTGTAGATAAACAAATAAAAAAAGACTCCCTTGCACGGAAGTCTTTTTTTATTACTATGTGGATTCCTTATCCACCTCAATATTTTCTTTCAACACCTTCGAACTCACCCTCTTTCCTTTTCCGCTTTTGTAAAATAAATTTTTTGCTACTTTACTCTGTGCGTTTATTTTCAGAGCCGCTATTAATGCCCTCAAAAAAATCTCCTAAATCAATTTGAAGAAGGCGCTTCACCACTTCTTTGATAACATCTTTTTCATCTGCATCATCCCTGGAAGTCATTCTATATACAACCCAAAATGAAACCTGCTGCAGCTGCTCTCTACTAATGCTTTTCAGAAGGTCTCGCAATCCAAGGACAAATAGTTGATCGGGGGCCCGCTCAATTTCATCAGCAAATTCCTCTCTTAAGAGGTGTTCAAAGACAGCTTTTGCCGGCAAATCAGGTTGAATTTCTTTTTCGAATCGGTATCGACGGATTAGTTCATCCTCGAAACCAAAAACAAGCGTAGATTTTTCTGCGCTTGAAGCTACAAACTCCCGAGGAGCGTGGTGCCTAATTGGAGAATGGGAAGCTCCCATTTGCACAAGTGCCGTTACTTTATTTTTTTCTTTTAATGTTGGATTCTCACGAATAATCTTTGGCAAATCTTCTCTGATTTTATCTGCTATGTACTTATCCTTCCTGTTCAAAAACAATGCAGTCTTTTTTGCAGCACTCAACGTTTGCTGCTCTGCCAGCTCAAATGTTCTGTACACAAATTCCTCCGCTGCACGCTTTAATGTTTCCATTCCATCATCAGCATCCTCCAGTTCGTGCCCAGACGGTATGTCAACAAAATATACTGGTTTATGCGAACAAAACAGAAGCTCCTCTTCCAGCTCTAGAGCTGTTTTTGCTACGCGCCCCTCTTGCATATGAGGCGGTGTTTTTGTTCCCTCAGAAATAGCATTTAAATATTCTGCGTCTTCTTGTTTCCAACCATGTGCTTCACTGAAGTACACATCAGCTTCTTCAAACGCATTACGCATACCCTCAAAATCTGATGCGCTTACATGAGATGAAAAATAAAACATCACTTCTGGCATCTTTTCTTGTTCCTTCCGCTCAACTCGCCGTCCTTCTCCCGTTATTTGCATATACGTATCTTTCCATTATTTATTATCCTCCTTATCCACCTCAATGTTCTCCTTCAACACCTTTGAACTCGCCTTCTTTCCTTTCACCGCAATGTCGTCACTCTTAAATTCTTGATACCCCGGCTTACTTACTTTTACATAATAATCATTCGGCCCCACCAAAAAAGCGTATCGTCCTTTGGCATCTGTTACCTGTGTTGAAACGAGCTTATTGTATTCCTTCGTAAAGAGTCGTACTACAGCATTTTTCAGTTCTTTTCCTCCACGCTCAGACACAAGCCCCCATCCGGATGGTTTTGGTGGCTTCACAAATCGCATAAAGATAAGATAGAGAGCAACATTTACCCCCAAAATAATTTTGGTTGTCAGTGTTGGAGTAATATACAAAGCAACACCAGAAAGAATCACACCCGCAACAGAAATTGTATGCTGCAATGCGCGTAAAAATTTATCACGGACAATACGTCTTGGTGTTTTATGTTTGCCTGCCGGATCGACTGGAATATTTGGCGTTAAACCAATTTTTTCTGCTGTGGCTTTAATGCCTTCACCATGATAAATATCCAAAAATTCTCCGTCTGCCGAAATTCCCTGCAACACCGATGTAGGAAACGTAAACCCTTGCTTCATCACTTCAATTTTATACGCTCCAGGCTCCACAACAAACAAGTATCGTCCTCCGGCATCTGTTACTCTTGACTGCTTAATCTTTCCTGTAGCCTCATCGATTAAACGAATGGTTGCAAGATCAATCGGTAACTTGGTAAGTGAATTATATACCACTCCCCACTCTTTTCTTTTTCTTCTACCGAGGAGTAAGAATGGTTGCAAGAAAATGTATCTGAGTAGTGGCAGCGCCGTTCCCCAAAGTGATGGCACAACCGCAGCCGTAGCTACTGTTACTAAAGCCGGGGCAACAACCTCTTGCGTCACTTCCTCAACCTGCGGATTATCTGCGGCATCATCAATCTTTCTGGCAACATCCGTAATTGTTTCTGCAGCTTCGAGCAATGTTTCTTTGGTAGCTCCGGTAATTACATTTACTGATGCTGCAATTTTTTCTGAAGCACTCGCGTCAGAATTAAATATATCGAGCACCTCTGCAAGTTCTGCAGCTTCTACGATTAATTTTAAATTGTTATTAATGACATGATCGCGCACTTCAAACGTTAGTGTTTCTCTGCGCTTATATCCTTCATGCTCAACTATTAACTGATAGGTTCCATTTGGTACCAGATATCCATAATATCCACTTTCTGAGGCCGCCATAGGGTTTGCTTGTCCAAACGGTCCTCCATCCCACAGGCCACCAGCGTTACTATCTAACAGCTGCACATTTGCAGACGCAATAGGATCACCACTTCCAGACTGTGTTACTCGTCCATACGAAGCAGACACAAATATAAGCTCAAACTGCTCTACTTTCCCTGACTTATGTGTTGTTTCAATAACCGTTCTATAGGACCCGGGTGCTGGCATTTTTACATCGGTATACCAACTTCCATCATTTCCTTTTTTAAATACGATAATATCCTGACCAATTACCATCCGAATCGCTAAAATAGTTTCTGCTGGATCTGCCCCAACCCTTGAAGCAATAGAAATAGTGTCTCCGGCTAGTGAAGTCAGCCTGCCTTGATGCGGCGCAACACTAAAGGTACGATTTCCAACCCAAAATGCAAATCCTTGCACCAAATTTTCATCAATTGGTGCAAGACCACCGCCGGCATTCCCAACAACATTATTTACCGGAGGGAGTGCCACAGGCGGCTGTGCTGGTACTGGAATAATCGCCGGTGGAGCATTGTTGTTTCCATTATCTGGCGCTGGTTCTATAGGTGGATCAGCAGGATCTGGATCTGGCGCTGGTGGATCATCTGGATCTGGATCTGGTGGATCAATAGGCTCCGGTTCAGCAGGTGGATCAACAGGTTCAGGTTCTGGTTCTGGTTCTACTGGTGGATCTATAGGTTCCGGCTCTGGTTCTGGTTCAGGATCTGGTGCCGGAGGATTAACAACAGGTGGCGGTACCATTGCTCCAGCTCCACCATCATCATTTGTACAGGCGCTCACATCAAGCGTACAAGTCCCACTGCAACTTATCGCACCAGCATCAAATCCTTGTAATCCACACGTCGTTCCAATATCTCCTCCATCACACGCCTCGGCTCCTTCTTTTACACCATTTCCACAGAGTGCTGGAACAGTTGCCGTTACATCAACAGTAGCAGCAAGAGCAACACCCGCAACTGACAAGCCAATAAACACCGGCAAAGCGAGTGCTAAAGAAAAAATTGTTACAAGCTTGCCGCGATTCATACTACTTTCTTGTAAAAAATATACTTGCTCCAATTACTAATAGAAGAAATATTCCACCTGCTGCAAAACGCAGCCATAACGGCACATAATAAAAGGTCACTTCTTCAAATAATTGTTGCTGCGTTACGCCATACGTTACTGCAACTCGCGCTTTTTGTTTTCCGATATGCCGCAACTCGAGTGGCACAGGTACCGCCATTGTATGCGCGTGATCTGCCAACACTTTTTCTTGCGAAACATTAATCGGTGTCTGCGTTTCTTCTCCAATAAGCGTTACGGTTCCTTCTGGAATAATATGAATATCTCCCAAATTTTCTACTCGTATATATACTTCTGCGGTATTCTCTTTTACAATAAACTGTTTTGTAGACACATCAACAATACGCGCTTCTTCATGGACTTCCCCCGCAACATGTAAAAATACAAGCGATCCAATCCGAGCTTTTGCACCCACATTTCCCTCTCCCGCAGCTGCGCTTGCAAACACTCCCATATAATGTGCCCCAGGCAACGCGCCCTCTGGAATACGCACATCAAATGTTAGACTTGCAGACTCTCCTGGTTGCAATACAACTTTTTTTTCCCTTGGAATAATCCATGTTTTGGCCCTATCTGGCTGACCAAACATTGCCGTTCCAGATTCCTGATCAATTCTAAATGCATCGACTTCTCCTTTGATAACAACGGGAACACGCTCCTCATTTATTACATAGAGTGGTAGTTCTGCTGTTTCCCCAGGAGCCACCGTCACCGTTTGGCGCGGCGGAGAAACGGTAAGCGCAAGTACGCTACTCGGCAATAAGAGCGCAAGCGCAAGTAAACTCATGAGCCGAATATACATACTATGGATTAGCTGTTGCAGTGACTGTCACCGTATGTGAATATGCTCCGGCTATTGTTTGAGCCGCATCGATTGCTACACTAAAAAGTATGGTCGTTTGCTGCGATGTAACATCTGTTCCAGAGTTTATTGTAGCTACTCCATCGCTTGTAATCGCTGTATCAGCCGCAAGAAGTCCTGCACCACCTGAAGTTTTCATACCATAGCCTTCAGAACCTGCCGCTACTGGAGCTACAACAATGTCATCAATATTATTCGCGTCCAACGTACAGTTAACTCCACCAATACATAAATTTGTATCTTCCGAAACGGTCACTCCGTACCCTGTAGTGGTATCTGAAGTTACTGTAGCAATAATAGAGCTTGTTGTAAGTGTACTCTCACTCAGCGTTCCAAACGAAAGAGAGCTTGTGCTTAGCGTCATCGTAACCGAACCCTTTTCCATCGCCTGAAAACCTGCTTTTAATATATAACTATCCCCGCTAATGGTCATTCCACTTACTATGTAGTTTGCATCAGCCACTTCATCTGTAATTGCCACATTCCCTGTAGCATCAGGGTTTGCATTGGTCAAATTTACTGTGGCATTTGTACTGGTTGAAACAGACATTAGAAATTTCTCTGAAGAACTTACCATAGCATCATATGTTGCATTTGCCAGACACACCGGGTCAAAATCACACCCGCCACCAATATCAATCAATACAAGATTATTCACGCAAGGCTGCCCAGATTGATTAAAGGTAGTTGTGTTATAGCAATATCCACTGTTTCCACCGCCCAAATTTATATATAAGAATCGAGTAGTGGTACTGCCATCACTTATATATACTACTTCATCGATGCCAAACAGAGTTCCCGATGCTGTAATTTGCCCCGTAACTGCCTGCGTATAATTATCTGCGTACCCTTCACCACTTGTTTGATATATTTGATACCCTCCACCAGCAACAGCTGAGCCATCTATAGAAGAAAAGGTGTCCGCATAAATTTCATAATCGCCCCCTTCCATAACAGCCTGCACAGAATACACACTCATACCCAAAAACGAGCACAATAGTGCTAAAAATAAGACTTTTTGAGCCGTTTTATACATATTTTTCTCTACAACAAGTATATCACACTCACTCAGCGCAGACCACACAATTCTGCGGATAGGTTTGCTGAGCAACAAATAACAGTATTTCCCTTGACACGATAACCCCATTTTGTTATAGTACGCGCGTAATTTTAGTACATTTTTATCTAGCTATGGCGACTAACTACGAAATGCTCTGCATCTTCCCAGGAACGGTTGCAGAAACAGAAGTTTCAGCTCAGGCTGAAGCAGTGAAAGAAACGGTTGCAGCCGCAGGCGCAACAGAAATTTCTCTTCACGACATGGGAAAAAGCCGATTGGCTTACCCAATCAAGCACATCCGATACGGATATTTCTTTATCATCCGATTCGAGCTTGAACCTGAACATATGGCAGCTTTGAGTCAAAAACTTCGACTAAATGGAGAACTTCTCCGACATGTTTTGCAAGTTATTGATCCAAAAACAGCCAAAGAAATTCCAGCTTCTCAAGAAACTGTGAATGAAATCATTCGAGGAGCACACAAGGTCAAAAAAGATCGACCTGAAGTGAAAAAAGAAGCTCCAAAAGCTGCAGAAAAGAAAGAAACTGAAGAAAAAGAAGAGAAAACTGAAGAAAAAAGTGACGAAGCAGAGAAAAATAGTGTACCATTGGAGAAGATCGATGAAAAACTTGATGAAATTCTTGAAAAAAGCATTTCAGACGTATAAATTGATCGGCGGTATTCATTAACATACTTAGTATGGACCTTAATAGAGCAAGCCTCCTTGGAAGACTCACTCGTGATCCTGAAGTGCGTACAACGTCAAATGGAAGAAACGTAACGTCAATCTCTATCGCGACAGGAAGAGTCTGGAATGATCAACAAGGCGTAAAACAAGAACGAACGGAGTTTCACAATGTGGTACTTTGGGGAAAACTTGCTGATATTGCAGCACAATATCTATCAAAGGGACGCCGAGTATACTTGGAAGGAAGAATCGAAACTCGCGATTGGACTGGACAAGATGGAGTAAAGAAATACAGAACAGAAATTATTGCAGAAAACCTCATTATGCTCGATGGGCCAAGAGGAGAAGGCGGTGCCCAAGGTGGTGCGCCAAAGCAATACAACAACAATAATAGCAATAACAACTCTCAAACATATACTCCTCCAAGCACTCCAGCAGCTGCACCAGAAGATGCTGAAATCAAGGTTGAGGATATCCCATTTTAGATAAACCGAATTTATGAAAAAAAACATAACAAGTAAATATTGCCACTTCTGCCATAACAACGTTCTTACTGTTGATTATAAAGAAGTATCACTTCTTAGACGGTATGTTTCTTCATACATGAAGATCACACCAAGAAAAAGAAATGGTCTCTGCGCACTTCACCAACGAAGAGTAGCACGAGCAATCAAACAGGCGCGCATTGCAGGACTTATCGCATTTGTGCCTAAATAAAAGACATTTTCAAACAATAAAAAATGAGCTACTGGCTCATTTTTTATTTTGACGTATATAAGGAGTATGCACCACGCAACTTTTTTGTTATACTACGCGCAGTATCTTATCTGCGAAAATTTCGCATAAAACAGCACTTTTTTATATGCCAAAAGAGAAAGTAAGAAAAGGAGTTATTGTTGTAGCAGGACTTGGAACACGATTCCTGCCAGCAACGAAGGCAATGCCAAAAGAAATGCTTCCCGTTTTGGATAAGCCAGTATTACAATATATTGTTGAAGAAATGGTAGAAAGTGGTATTGAGCAAATTATCTTTGTCACAAGTTCTCAAAAACGCGCTATTGAAGATCACTTTGACAGAAACAAAGATTTTGAAGCGTTTTTAAAGAGCAAAGGAAAACTAGACCGACTCCAGCCACTTATCGATCTTACAAGTAAAGTGCAATTTTTTTACACACGCCAATCGGCACCACTTGGAAATGGACATGCACTTCTGTGTGCCCGCCATTTTGTAGGCGATGAGCCGTTCGCATTCTCTGACGGAGACAGTATTATTGATGCTAAAACACCTGTTATTAAGCAGCTCATGAAAGTGTATAACAGGCATCAAGCGCCGGTTATTGGTGTGCAACGAATAGAGGACCGCGCGGCAATGACCAAATACGGAAACGTATTTGCTAAACAGGAAAAAGAAAGTAGATTGTATAAAGTACAAAAATTTGTAGAAAAACCTGCAGAAAAAAATACCTCTCCGCACGGCCTTATTATTGGGGGCATGCGCTACATCTTTACCAAAGACATCTGGAAGATGCTAGAAAAACAAGGAAACGGAAAAGATGGAGAGATTTGGGTAGCGGATGCAGCAAACGAAATGGCCCGCAAGAAAAAATTCCTTGCGTATGAATATGATGGACAGTACTTCGACACAGGAAACAAAGGAGCACTTCTCACAGCAACGCTTCACTTTGCACAAAAAGACCCGGCACTAAAAGAAATTATTTCTTCTCACTGTTAGTATGTTTTTGAAACGCTTGTCACATACATTTTTTATAGCAATCATGTTTTTTTGTGTTGCTTTGCTGTTTCCGGTTGATGTGATGGCGCAAAGTATCAGCTCTGGAAAATTAGATTTAGGAGGACTGTCTTCTAGAGAAAAACAGTGTTTACAAGCTGGAATTTCTCAGTGTAATGCAACAACAAATATTACCATTGATAAAGTCCTTACTTGCCTACAAAATTATAAGAAAGGAAATGAATATAAAGCCTGTGCTGATAAAAAAGAAGGATGTTATTGCACAGTAACTAACGAAGAACGCACAAGTGCCAACGAACCTAAGCTGGTGCCTTCCTTAAACCAATCAAACTGTAGCGATGATAGCGTGGGGAATCAGCTTGATAATGCCGAATCAGGCCAAAGCATAAAGCCAGAAGAAAAAGGAACACTCAATCGATCAATTTACACAAATTGTCAGTGGTATGGTACGTCTGCTGACGGCGACAAGTCTCTCTTCGCAACATCAGACGGAAACCTTGGAGCGTCTTTAAAAGCCCTCGACCAACTTCCAGGCACCTCTCCACAAAAACTCATCGGTCGTGTAATTAAAACAGCCATGGGTATCATTGGAACAATTGCGCTGGTAGTCATGGTATACGCAGGAATTCTCTGGATGGTAGCAACAGGGAATGCACAAAGAGAAAACGAAGCAAAAGAAATTTTATATTGGGGAGCTCTTGGTATCTTAATCGTTCTAGGCTCTTACGCGATTGTTCAATTCATTATTGAAAATGCGTTTACTTAATAGCCCGTACCCTATGAAACGCTATTTAGTTTTTACCCTATCACTCCTCCTTCTCTTTGGATTTGGATGTAAAGGACCAACAGCTGCCGAAGTGCAACGCACACAGCGCGTTACGCTTGATTATTGGACTGTTTTTGGAAACGTATCGCAGCTCAGACAATTCGCTTCTGCTTATTCAGCTAGAAAGCCGCAGGTACAAATAAATATTAGACAAGTGCGATTTGAAGAATTTGAAGACAAGTTTGTAAATGCGCTCGCGGATGATGTTGCACCAGATATTATTTCTGTACATGCAAAAGATATCAGTAAATATCAACCACGGCTACTCGAAATGCCCAGAGCAACTCGCGTTTCTAACGTATATGTAAAAGGACAATACGTAAAAGAAACTGTGGTAGAACCAGAGATTAATGCCATGCCAAGTGCTTCAAACATTCGGCAAAACTATGTAAGCGCAGTAGGCGCAGATGTTGTCAGAAATGGTGCAATTTATGGTCTTCCTTTAGCCATGGATTCTTTAGCACTTTATTATAATAAAGATTTGCTCGACAGAGCGGGTGTTGCGACTCCCCCAGCAACATGGGACGAATTTGTAGACGCTGTGAAAAAATCAACTCGATTTAATTCTCAAGACGATATAGTGCAATCTGGAGTAGCAATGGGAACAGCAACTAATATAGATAATGCCCCAGACATTTTGGCAACACTTATGATGCAACGCAAATTGCGTGTAGCAGAAAATGGTATTGTCAGCTTTGCCACAGGTGGAACACGTTCAGAAGAAGCGCCAGCATTAGAAGTACTTCGTTTTTATACCGACTTTGCGCAGCAAGACAGAGACACATACACCTGGAACAACCGTCAAGAAAATGCATTTGATGCATTTGTACGAGGCCGAAGTGTGTTCTATATTGGATACGCCTTTGATGCTGGACGAATCCGCGCAGCAAATCCACAATTAAATTTAGATGTTGTTGCACTTCCACAACTTGATCCTGCTAACCCCACAAATATCGCAAACTATTGGGTAGAAACTGTTGTGAAAAAAACAACTGAGCCTGATTATGCCTGGGACTTCCTTAGATTTATTGGATCACAAGAAAATGTAAAAACATATACTGCAGCAACACGCCAACCTTCTCCATATAGATTACATATTGCTGAAAGTTTAGAAGACCCACTACTTGAACCCTTTGTTGTAAACTTACTTACTGCAAGAAACTGGTACCAAGGAAGTAACGCTGACGTTGCAGAAAATATTTTTGAAGCACTGATTGAAGCGCATCTTCTTCCTGTGCCAGATGATGTTGATCAGGAAGATAGAGATGCGAGCTTATTAAATCAAGCTGCAAGACGCATGCAGCAAACGATGTAATATGCGATACATACTGAAACAATTCCTTTACCTATCTCTTTTTTCATTATTATGTATCTTTCCCGCTGCAGCAAATGCAGACTATGGATATGATCCAGGTGATGTAGATGACGATAGATACACAGAATCCTGTGTCTTTGAAGACCTCGACGAAAAAAGAAATATTTGTATTCAGTTTGACACCACTGAAGGCCGTCACCAACCAGCCTGCGCACAAATCTGTACACTACCTCGATACAATAATTGTAAAATTCAGGACTGTGGTGCCGGCTTTACCCGCACACAAGCTAGACCAGCAGGAAACTATACTCCTGCACGAATTAGTCCGATTGTAAGTGGAAGAGTCTTTCAATCTGCACCCATAAAGGCACTCCACTGTAGAGCAGAATTAGAAACACAAAACTGTTCCCTACGTGGCGGTACACTTCCAGATGGCTACAACGATGCATGCAAAACAAAATTTGCTGACTGTTTAGCTGGCCGTGTTGCAAAACCTGAAGATAATTTTAAAACTAAAGACGATTGTGAAGTATTTATGACGGCACAGTCTGATAGCTCGCTTGTTCCTGAATGCCCCGAAATCGGGGCACCCCTGGGATCAGGAGAAGATGCCCCTCTCAATACTGTTTCAAGACAGGAGTGCCTCCAAAAAAATCACCAAGCCTGCGTACAAACCTGCCCAGAATGCCGGGGCGACGTTGGCGGAAAACCTGTCCGCGGTGCACCAACAAATTATGATGGACCAATCCCCGATTGCGCATTTAGTTATAGCGGCTGCAGAAATGTAAATGATTTAGTACAACTCCTAATCAATGCTGCACGTATCCTCTTTGGCGTTATCGGAACCATAGCACTTGCCTTCTTTATCTACGGTGGTGTTACTATCATTTTATCATTCGGTTCCCCTGACAAAGTAAAGAAAGGAAAAAGTATATTAGGAGCCGCAGTGATTGGTATTGCCATCTCTTTCAGCGCATATATGCTGGTAGGATTTATTCTTGATACGCTTGGCGTGAGTAAAGAATTCGACTTTAGAAAAGTAACTGACGCGCTAACTTCTTGGTTCGTGTAATATGAAAAAAAGATCACGTACAATGCTTCTGGCACTACCACTTATGATAAGCCTGTTTTTACCGCTGCAATTATTCGCAGCAGGTGGAACAGTGTCTGGAGGGGAACTCGTCAACCCAATTGGCGGAACAAAAGACAACCCCCGCGGAATAAGTAGAGAGGCAGTAAAAGATAAAGATGTCACAGCTCCAATTAACGAACTAGCAGCACGCGTTATCAAAAGCGCACTCGGACTTGTTGGGTCGCTTACTCTGCTTGTCTTCATTTATGGAGGCTTTATGTGGCTCACATCAGCCGGTTCTGCAGAGCAAGTAAAAAAAGGATGGCATGCAATGATCTACTCAGCGCTTGGGCTCTTTATCGTTTTTGGGGCCTATGCTATACTTAGCTTGGTTATTAAAGGACTTACTGGCAAGTAAGTTTATTATTCAATAAACTGTTCCACTTAGCAGCGTATCGCCCGGCCCAACGCACAAATATTGCGCTTTGGTCTGGTCGATATGACCGGTTATGTCGAACATCTTCATGCGGAAAGGGGGTGAGACATATGTACTTACTAGCTAAACTCTCACACCATCGTGGAATTATCGCTATTGTTGCAGCTTTTGCAATGGTGGCACTCATGGTTCCATCTATGTCACAAGCGTTACAACCAGGTGAGTTTAATCCTGAGGACCCCTTGGGGCTTGAACCAATCGATAATGATGCTGACGGAATTGCTCTTGGTAAACAAGATCTCCGTACTACGGCTTCAAAAATTATCAACGTATCACTCTCACTCCTCGGTATCGTAGCTGTAGTCGTCGTTCTTATCGGTGGCTTCAAGTGGATGACATCTGGTGGATCTGAAGACAAAGTTGGAGAAGCGCGAAAGCTTATCTTCTCTGGTATTGTCGGGCTTGCGATTATTCTTTCAGCTTGGGCTATTACTCGATTCGTTATCAACGCACTCGGGTCTGCAACCAATACTGCAGGATTTGATCCAGCATAGTGAAACTCGTTCGCGGGGCAGGAACTTCCTGCCCCTTCGGGCTTTCAGGTGTTCCTACAACTGTGCATTCCGTGCACACCTGTAGTAATAGCTCTATGAAATATTCGTTTTGGACAATTTGCGCCGCATTTGTAGCACTCCCAGTTGCCGCTTCTGCGCAAGACATCGGCCTTGAATACGGGGCTGCCACAGGTTTAGGATCAAGAGATGTACGCGTTACCGCCGTTTCTATTATCAATGTGGCACTCGGTTTACTCGGTATTATCTTTGTGTCTCTCATCATCAAAGCCGGTTTTCAGTGGATGACGAGTCAAGGAAATTCAGAAGCTATTGATAAAGCAAAGGGAACTATACAAGCTGCGGCTATTGGTCTTGGAGTTGTTCTTGCTGCATTTGCAATCACACAATTTGTTTCTGGTGCCTTATTTGAAGCAACAACGGGAGTCCCGTATAGATATTAGTATGTTCTTACGCCTGCATAGTTTTACTCGATTATTGCTGCTAAGTGTATGCGGTCTTGCATTACTTTTGCCAATGACCGTTTCTGCAGTGCAATCAAATCCAGCCGCAGGATTAAGAGAAACAGTAGCAACCGCAGAACTTGCAGACAAATCAATTAATGAAAAAAATGGCCCAGCACTCTTGCAACTAGCCGGAAGAATTATAGCCAACGCGCTTTCACTGCTTGGCGTACTCTTCTTTATCATAATAGTATACGCCGGATTTATCTGGATGACCGCAAGAGGAGACGAAACACTCATTAATAAAGCAAAAGAATCTGTAACGGCAGCGATCATTGGTGTAGTGGTTATTTTAGTGGCGTATGCGGTAACGAATTTAGTGTTTAATAGTGCGGGGACGCCAAGTGGAGGGGCAGGAAGCACAAATCCACCCATAACGGCCTGTAGTACAGACTTTGACTGTCCTGATAGTGATTCTTATTGTGATGCAGGACAATGTAAATCGATTTTGGGAGTTGCTTGTGCACAAGATTCTGATTGTATTGGTCCGCAAGGTGGTGATGCCCTAATGTGTAGCGATGAACGATGCGTACTTCGTAATTCTGATCTTGATTTAGGCCTTGATGCGGAGGTTGGAAATGTTGAAGATCGGATACCCAATGACAATGACAGGGAAGATGACATTCTCAATAACAACCCCGCACCACTAGATATTGTTCCTGATCAACCTTAATATTCCCTATGCTTAAGAAACTTTTTTATACTCTAGCCGTAAGCACCCTAGCGCTTCCAATCACCGTAGCTCCAGCACTCGCTGCCGGAAACTATGGTCTTGATGCTACAGCAAATCGATCAGGACTTGCAGCTTACGGAAAAGATTTACCAACTCTTACGGGTGCCATTGTTGGTACTGCCCTTTCTGTTATTGGTGTCGTTTTCTTTGTACTGATGATTTATGGAGGATTCCTTTGGATGACTGCTCATGGAAAAGAAGAACTGGTTACAAAAGCAAAAGACACTATCATTGCTGCAATCATTGGACTTATCTTAGTCCTTGGTGCATATGCAATTACGAGTTTTGTCTTTAACTCTGTTGGTGGAGGTGGTGGAGCCGTTGCCAATTCTTCAGCAAGTTGCGATAGCCTTGCCTCTCAAGCGTGTGGTGCTAATGATTCTTGTCAAAGAATTACACGAGGTCCCGAATATTTGAAATGCGTTACCAAACCAAAATATTTAAGCTGTAATACACCCTACGAAGCCTGTGTACCTGAATGTAATGACGACGTTGATTGTGAAGTCAACTGCTTAGATATTTTCTATCAATGTATTGGGTAAACCTTTTTATTGCCAACACCTTTATGAAATTCTGGAAATCACTCATTCTCACACTTTTACTGGCAGCCTTCCTGCTTCCATCTTCAGCTTCAGCAGCGCAGCTCAAAATAGGTGATTCCACTCGATTTTTAAATACCGTAACAGAACCAACGGGACTTGAAACAACTGACCTTGCTACAAGTAGTGGGGTGCTTATCAAACTGTTCCTCAGCGCTGTTGGTATTATCTTCCTAGTCCTTATGGTCTATGGAGGATTCCTCTGGATGACTGCCCGTGGAGAAGAAGCACAAGTAGAAAAAGCAAAAAGCACCATTACTGCTGCCGTCATTGGTATCAGTATTGTTGTAAGTGCCTATGCCATTACAACGCTTATTACTTCAAGATTAATTGACCGCTCAGGCTCTACCCCACCACCAGCAGCTGGACAAGTTGGTGATGCAGCACTTGGTTGCTGCGTTATTGAAACTGGCCCAGATATTATGGCCTGCCGATTAGATACTGAGACAAACTGTCAACAAATTGCAAATGATTTAGATGCTCAAGATGATACTCGATCACATCCACGTGTTTGGGTTCCAAATCTTGACGGAGCAAGCTGCGATGCTCGCTGCGGAGGATAATTTTAACATCCCTATATGATGAAAAAACTGAAAGTGATTGCTCTTTCACTTATGCTGACAACACTGATGTTTGCGCCAGTGTTAGCACAAGGGAATTTGAATAATGCCTCTTCCCTGTTAAAGCGATCTGCTGGACAAGCGGGTGTACAACAAGAAAGCCCAGACGTAATTGTAGGAACTGTTATTAACACCTTCCTCACCACCGTTGGACTTATCTTTTTACTCCTCATGATTTACGCTGGATACCTTTGGATGACCGCACGAGGAGAAGAAGCGCAGGTAGATAAAGCAAAGAAAATTATTTCAAATTCACTTATTGGTATTGTTGTTGTGCTGAGCGCATTTGCAATTACCACGCTTATTACTTCACGGCTTGAAGCTGCCGGCTAATGTTGCAACATTATGAATAAGAAACAAATTCTCGCTCTTGCTGGTGCAGCAGGAACACTTACGGCCCTCCTCCTTGTAGTAGATGCGCAAGCAATCGATTTGGGTAGAAAACTCGCCACAGGTGCCGCAACACAGGGGGGATACAGCGGCGCAACAAATGACACAACACTGGCGCAGACGATTGGTTCCGTCATTAAGATCGCACTGTCTTTTGTGGGAACGATTTTCTTACTCCTCACCATTTATGCTGGGTTCATTTGGATGAATGCACGCGGGGACTCATCTGCTGTAGAAAAGGCGCAAGGAATTTTGCGTACGGCAGTTATTGGATTAATTATTACCGTTGGTTCATACTCAATTACCAACTTTGTTGTCCCAAGAATTGTAGAACGAACCGCTGGTGGGCAACCTACCGGTGGCGGAGCGGCAGAACAGGCGGGAGGAGAAATGGTGGGTTGTTGCGAGGTATGTCCGCCAAACAACAATGTTGACTGTAGAAAATTTGCCACTACAGGTGTAGATCCTGCACTAGCTCAAGATGCATGTGAAGGTCAGGTGAGATTAGAAAGTGTAGGCACAGCATCATATTCTGAAGTTCGTGCAGGTCTCTGCAGATAAAAAAAACAGCTATGAAAAAACTCTTCCTCACAATCTCTGCCGCACTTGCACTACTGGTCATGTTGCCCTCACCGGCGCTTGCCCAACAGTCTCTTGGCCAACAAATCTCTGGACAAGTAAAAGCCTCTGAGCAAACAGCGGGTGTTGACGGTTCTGCAGATCCGCAAGAAATCATTACTTCTGTTATCAAAATCGGCCTCAGCGTTGTAGGTATCGGATTCACTATCCTCATGGTAATGGCTGGATTTTGGTGGGCAACCGCAAAGGGTGAAGAAGCTAAGGTAGAAAAAGCGCAAACAACCATCAGAACCGCTGTTATTGGGCTCATCGTAGTACTTGGAGCCTACTCTATTACCCTACTCATTGGAAAAATAACACAAACTAGTTTAGACAGAAATGAACAAATTCGCCAAACTACCCCTGATGGCGAAACGTATGACACTCTTTTTGATGAATGGGGAGGATAATACCACCTATGAGACGCATTACTACCCTTTTGCTGAGCATTGCACTGTGTTTTGGTATATTTACCCCACTTGCACCAATTCACGCACAAGGAAGCTATACAGACGACCTCTCGCGGCAACTGCAGGCAACTGCCGGTGACGACGGGGCCGGATTTGAGCGGCCAACTGACCCTAGAGCGGTTGCGGCCTTTATTATTCGCCTGGCTCTCGGATTTTTGGGTATTATTGTTCTCTCTTATATTATCTTTGGGGGATACATGATTATGACCGCACAAGGGAACCAAGAACGAGTTGATACCGGAAAAAAGACCGTTAGAAACGGTGTAATTGGTATGGCCGTTGTCCTCAGTGCCTACTCCCTCACACTACTTGCCTTTACTCTGGCTACCGGAGACGAAAAACGAAGCGGTGACTATATCGAAATACAAAAAGAACAACATCCAAACCCTGATCCATCAAACAGAGGAATTAATGCCTTTTCTCCCCTTCCTCCTTCTGCTGATGGGAACAATGGTGTATATCTCAAATAATAAAAAAGCTGCCGAAAGGCAGTTTTTTTATTACTGAATATTTACGCAAGGACACGCTTCATTATGGTTGCCGCTGCTTTTGCAGGTTGCACTTTATATGTTGGTGCGTACTCCTTTTTTTGTGTAAGTGCATATAACAAATCTGCTGCAGATCTGGCTACTAACCCTAGCCCATGTTCCAAAATAAATTCTGCATTTCTTTCTTCTTGCCCAGGTACCGGCTCAACAACAACCATCATTCTTTTTCTGGCAATACATTCTGATGTTGTCAGCCCACCAGATTTTGTCACTACAATATCTGCGGCTTCCATAAATTCAGCAATGTTGTTGCTCCACCCAAATGCAGAAATAGATACAGGCGATTTGATTTTTTCTTGCGCTCGTAAACGCTTGAGCAACTTCTCATTTTTCCCAGCTATGGCAATAACATGCAGAGGTTTACTATCTTTCTGATCTCTTAACAAACTCACGATATCATCCATTTGCACGGAACCAACTCCCCCGCCCATTATGAGCACCGTCTTTTTTTCTGGCAGGCCTAACGTTGTTCGCATTTGTTTTTGATTTGCTCGCTTTGCAAACGCCGCATCAACAGGAATTCCCGAAACAACAATCGATTTTTTGTTTACCCCATGCTGTTGCAACTCCCAAGCAATTTTCTTTGTTGCCACAAAATACTGTGCAACATCACTTACTATCCAAAAACGGTGAAGGCCATAATCTGTGACTACTAAACTAACGGGAACTCCGTGCAGCTCCGGATCTTTTGCCTGCCGAAGCACCTGTGCCGGAAATGAATGTGTACAAATCACATGGTCCGGTTTAAACGAGCTTACAAATGCATAAAATGCGCGTGCATTTACCCGATTCACTGATTTACTGAGCGAGTAAAATTGATTCATCCGATTTGTTTCATCAGCCTTATCATATAAGTAGCGCCACAATTGCGGGGCACGCTTAATAAGCTGCTCATATACATCAACAATTGTTGTCTTGAGCGGTGCAGAGACATAATCCATCATATCAATATGCTGAACCTTAGCATTTGGAAACGCAGCAGCCGCCTGTTCAATTGCTTGCGCTGCTCGCACATGACCAGAACCAGCAGAGACAGACACGATAAGTACTTTTTTCTTTTTCATAGTGCTCAAACTATACCAAATATAGAGAATAATTCAATACAAAACGCACCCCAGGGGAGAGGGCGCGCATTGCGGGTCCATGCTTGTGGCAATAAGGTTATCTTCCTTGCTTGTCTACCCTATTACCACGTCTGCTTCCATCTTTTTTGTGAAGTCCTTCTGGTTTTTCAATCCCAAGTTCATCAAGTACTGTTTTTGCTCCGTCTTTATCTCCGGCTTCAAATAATGTTGCCGCTTGCTGTAATCCCGCAAACACTTCCGGTGTAATTTGCTGCTCATTCATTCCTCTTTCAGCCGCGTTTTCCGACCACTGCTCATAATCTGATTCCAATAATCTCTGTAATTTTTCTCCTTTTTGTGCTCGATCACCTCGCTTTTCCGGCGCTTCAATACCAAGTGATTCATGGAGTGTTGTCATTGCTTCTCTATCACCTCTTGCTGCAGTAAATGCATCAAACGTCTCTTGTGTAAGTTTTTCAGTATCAACGCCCTTCTCTTCTAGTCGATTTTGCCAATCTTCAAATGTTACGTTTTCAAATTGTTTGTGCATTCTGCGCTGCCCGGCTTTATGTTCTGGCAATCCAAGTGAATCGCGAATTGCTTCAGCACCTTCTTTATCACCTGCCTTATGCAAAGTAATCATCTCACCAATTTGTGCAAACTCAGCTTCAGAAAAGCCTGACATGCGATCTGGCAATTCACCTTCTTCAATAAGTTCTTTATATTCTGCGTAGTCTCCTTCTACAGCAGCCTCATGAAACTCGTGCATAGCCTCACCATGCTCACCTCTATCATGTTTTCCTTCTCTCTCATGCTCGGCTGCAGAAACTACTACCAGACCACTCGAGAGAATTAATGCTGCACCAAGTGTTCCAATCGCGATATTCTTTTTGTGTTTTTTTATATCAATCTTCATACTCGTCTTTTATATATTATCTATAAGAAGTTGCGCCCTTCTGCTTAGTAATACGCCGCTCTCATAATTTTCTTTCAAAAATAAAAAATATCGCTTATTACAGCGATATTTTTTCTATTGTGCCATTGCCGGCTCCCTAAAACGCATATGTCTTGGTGGTCGAAGTGGTTTGATATATTCTGCTTCCACTGTATCATCCTCTATTTCTCCCTCAATGCGTACATGCATTCCTACACGAATCCGTTGCTTTCCCCAAATACGTGCCTCCTCTGTTTCTATATGCCAGTTTTGCTTTTGCTTATCAACAACATTCCAATTATCTCCCTGTATCATGATGACTTTCCCCGCAATTACACCACTTTCTGGGTGAAATAGGAACAATTCACGCTTATTTCCATATTGATTATAATGAGGAACTCGCTCTGCCAAAAATTCGTCAACATCATGCCCAACCCCAACTCTAAAGAGGAGAAGTCCAAGCGCAATACTCGCTATGACGACCACAGCAACAATAGCCAAAAGCGAATAGGTGTATCCCTTTTTTGTATGCCGCACATAATAATCCGCAAGAAGTATAAACCCAACCAATATGATTACCCACGCGTGCGGTAGTAGCGCAATAACATATCCCATTGGTGAATGACCCAACTTTTCTACAATATCCCAATCGCCAGAATGCAAAATTGCCGCAATTGCCGATACGCAAACCGCCCCAAGCAGCACCGTAAGCGCTGCAAGTGACCAAAACATAGAATCTTTCACCAAGAATTCCCACTTTGACTTTGGGGTGATATCTTTCTCCTTGAGCGTTTCAAGGATCTTTTTTTCAAATTCATTGGTCATAAGACTCTGGTAACTGGGCTAATAGGGCTTTGAGCTTCTTTTTGGCTCGATTTATTCTGGTTCCAACCGTGCCTGGAGGCTTTTTGATAATGTCTGCTATTTCATTATAGTCTTTTTGCTCTAAATACTGCAAAATAAGCACTTCTTTGTACTTATCCGGAAGCTTTGCCATTGCTGTAGCAATATTCTCTGATAACACCTGTTGATCAAACGTCTTTGCTATATCGATTGAATCCGCAATTGTTTTACTGTGATCCAGCGTTAATTCGACTGAAATTGGCCGTACTGAACGCTTTCTGTGCAGTGATCGCACATAATTATGCGCTATTCTATATATCCAAGAGGAAAAAGAAAGCGACGTATCAAATCCATGCAAGTTTCTATACACCGAGATAAACACTTCCTGTAAGATATCTTCAATATCTTCTTCTGAAACGGCAATAATGCGCCGAATATATCTTCTGAGTTTCTCTTCATATCGCTGCACGAGCACAGCAAATAAATCCCTGTCTTTAAGAATATGTGGAATTACTTGCTCATCAGATAGTTGTGCAACCGCGTGTGTCACAAATATTGTATTACCTATACTAGTACGCACTATAGCAGATTTTCTTTCACTTCTATAAAAAAAGTGCATAACTGTGCACTTCTTTATCATCACGGTCATAAATTGTGGTATACTTGTTTATATTTAATGACTGCGTTCTATGAGTAAGAAAATTCTTTTGGTAGAAGATGAGGCACCTCAGTCTCACTTGCTTTCAGAAAAATTGAAAACTGAAGGTTTTAATGTGCTTTTAGCAAAAAACGGAGAAGAGGGATTGGCTCTAGCCCTTTCCGAGCATCCAGATCTCATTTTAGCTGATATTATCATGCCAAGAAAAGATGGTATCTCAATGTTAGAAGAGCTCCGCAAAGATAAATGGGGGAAAACTGCAAAAGTAATCATGCTCACCAACTTGAGTAATAAAGAAGCAGAACTGCTAGAACATGACGTAGTTGATTTCCTAGTAAAATCTGATCACACCGTAGACGAAATCATAAACACCGTTATTGAAAAAGTTTCCGAATAATTTATTGATTGCGCACCACATGGAACCGCAACCAAAAGGAATCTACACAAAAATCTTCTTTGGACACGTGCTTGCAATGCTCATGCTTGTCCCTATTCTTTTGTTTTATGTATTTGGAGTAGAAAGTGCTCAGCGAGGTATATCTCCCCCATCATTTCTTTCGGTAACTTTAATATATATTGTGACTTCAAGTGCTATTTTTTATAGCATCTCACGATATATTTCTGAAGCCATCGAAAAACACAGCAAAACACTAGCCACAAAACTTTCTGAAGAAACAAAACGCAATGAGGAGCTTGAACTTGCGCGCACAACAATGACAGAGTTGGTTGACGATTTACAAAAAAAATCAATCCTCGGTGAGAAAGAGCAATCAAAAAATGAGGCAATCCTTTCCAGTATTGGAGATGGACTAATTGCAACGGATCAAGATGGAAATATTTTGTTCATGAATACAATTGCAGAAGATTTGCTTGGGTATTCCAGCCATGAAATGATTGGAAAACCTGTGGTAGAGGCAGTAACGGTAAAAAAAGAAGATGGAAAAGACATTCCTGTATATGAGCGCCCAACCGTAAAAGCACTCGCAACCGGAGAACGTATTAAAACCTCTATTGCTCACTGTTTTTACTATCAGCCAAAGAAGGGAGAGATGTTCCCTGTTAGCATTACGGTCACTCCATATGTACTTGGTAAAAAAATTGTTGGGTCGGTAATCGTCTTTAGAAATATTGTTCAAGAAAAGGAAATTGATCAAGCTAAAACAGAATTTGTTTCACTCGCATCTCATCAATTGCGTACACCACTTACCAATATTAACTGGTATGTTGAAATGATTCTCTCAGGAGACACAGGCAAACTTACCAAACTGCAAAAGGAATACACTGAGCAGATATATGAAAGCAATCAACACATGAACGATTTGGTAAACGCACTTCTGAATGTTTCTCGTATCGAACTGGGCACATTTTCTGTTGAGCTTTCTGATGTTGACTTACCCAAGCTCAGCAAGAGCGTAATTTCAGAACTAACAGCAAAAATTAAAGAAAAGAAACTGAAATTAAAAACACATTTTGAAAAAGAAGTTCCTATTATGCAAGCGGACTCAAATTTACTTCGCATAGTATTTCAAAATCTTACCAGTAATGCCGTAAAATATACTCCAGAAAAAGGAAGCGTAGATATTTCCGTTACAATGAAGCCTCTTGGCAAAAAAAAGGCAAAAAAGAATCATGTGTACATTACTTTCAAAGATACAGGATACGGTATCCCAAAAAAAGAACAAAGCAAAATTTTCTCTAAACTATTCCGGGCTGATAATGCTAAATCGATGGATGTTGAGGGAAATGGATTAGGCCTTTACATTGTTAAATCAATTGTTGAAAATTCAGGTGGAACTATTTATTTTGAATCTGAAGAGAACAAAGGAACAACCTTCTTTATTGCATTGCCGCTTGATGGTATGAAACCAAAAGAAGGCACAAGAAAATTAAAATAATATAATACTTTTAAAGGAGATCATCTAGGTCTGTTAAAGAATCAAAAATGGGACTCTCTAGTCGTTTGATTGGCTGGTTTCTTCTCATTTCACTTATCCCAATGGGAGTCGTGGGCTATTTTGGCTATTCCGAGTCCAAAAGTGCCTTAGAATTTGAAGCACTTAGAGAGGTTGATACATTAGCTGCAGAAGCAGAAATTGCTCTTGGAGAATATTTTCAAAGAGATTTAGAAACCATGATTGGGCTCGCTGCTGGAAAATTCATTCAAGATTATGCTGGTGATTCTTCCACCTTAGAAACGCGTGGAGAGCTGACCCCCGAAGAGCAAGCTCAAATTGATGCGGAATTCCAATTAATCAATGAAGAATTTACCGAAATTCTTGGCAGAATTCCTCATTACGAAGAATTATTCTTGTTAAACGCGCATGGTACCGTTATTGCCAGTACAGACCCCGCATCTCTAGGGTCTAATAAGTCTAATGATGAGTATTACACTCATACTCAAGAAAAACCTCATGTAAAAATGACTTATCGATCAGGTAGCACAGGAGCTGAGTCTCATGTTATTGCAGCGCCGGTATTTGGACACCTAAACGATGCCTTTGCCGGAGTTATGGGTGCTAGAGTACGTGAAGGAGAATTGAAAACAATCATAGATAATTACGAAAAACATACTAACACAGGAGAAACACTCCTTGCAAAACGAAACGAAAATGGAGATGCACTCCTTATTACCAATGCCCGATTTGAGGAAAATACAAAACTCAATAAAGTTATTAGCAAACAACTTTCAGAAGACCCGATGACCCGTGCACTTGCTAATGATGAGACGATTCATGAAACATCCCTAGGCTATAACGGACAGCCTGTTTTTGCTGCATCGAGATACTTAGAGGAATATGATTTAGGTATTGTTACACAAATTGAGCTCTCTGAAGCATTTGCTCCTGTTGTAAGAATTAGAAATGCTATTATTTTGACAATTATCTTTACGGTTCTTGGCATCTTCCTTGTGGCGCTCTATGCCTCAAAATCACTTGCCGCCTTTGTTAGAAAGCCCATTATTAGAGCAATTGAACAGCTCAATATTGCAGCAAGACAAATTTCAGCTTCTTCTCAGCAGACGGCTGCAGCGTCTCAGCAAAATTCAAGTATTGCACAGCAGGTGGCGAGCGGAAGTGCGCAACAATCAAAACAATCTGAAGAAGTTTCACAAGCTATGAGCCAAATGGCAGCAGCTGTACAGCAAATGTCCGCCTCAGCTGAAGATGCTGCAGCCACAGCAACACAAACATCAAAAGTCGCACAAGAAAGTGGTGCAAACACAGACAAAATTGGTGTACTCGTAAGTACCATCACAAATATTGCAGAGCAAACCAACCTACTTGCCCTTAACGCTGCAATTGAAGCCGCAAGAGCTGGTGAAGCTGGTAGAGGATTTGCTGTGGTTGCCGATGAAGTAAGAAAATTAGCCGAAAGTTCAGCGAAATCTGCAGAGGAAATTACTGTGGTTGTAGATGATGTAGGAAAAGGAGTTACTGACACTGTTGGTGCAATTAGCGAAGTAACATCAAGAATTCAAGAACTCTCAGCTACCATTCAACAACAATCTTCTTCTGTCACTCAAGTTGCGAAGACTATGGATAGCATTGCGGTTGTTGCAGAGCAAAATTCTTCTGGAGCACAGCAACTCGCAGCTTCAACACAGCAAGAAAGCGCGGCAAACCAACAAGTGTCCGCGGCAGCACAACAGCTGCTCGCACTCTCATCTGACCTTCAAAACATCGCAGGGAACGCACAAAAAGCAATTGCGGCAGCAGCTCCAATGCCAAGAAAATCAATTACTGAGCAAAAAGTAGCGCCAGTACCTCAACCCGCGGCTGAGGCGACAAAGCCTGTTGCCCCACCAAAGCCACCAACCAAACGTGTTTAATTATCAGATTAATGAATGATTATGGCTGAAGACATGCAACAAATCGTCGCTTCAGTTGCTCAGCAATCGCAAAGCGAGGAGCAATCTCAAATAGAAACCATGCAGCTTATTGTGTTTACGCTTGATGGCGAGGAATATGCCGTACCAATAACTGACATAAATGAAATTCTTACCTCTCAAGAAGTAACCACCATGCCAAACGCTCCTGCGTTTGTAAGTGGTATCATTAATGTCCGTGGAACTATCGCCGTTGTCATCGACTTAGAAAAAAGATTCGGCTTGCAACGAGAGAACCAAGCTGTTTCAGAGCATATTATACTGACAGAGGTAGACAAAAGTACCTTTGGGGTGCTTGTAGATCAAGTTCTTGAGGTACTTACCGTACCCAAAGATAGTGTAAAAACAACACCAGAATTACTATCCACTAAAATCAATGCAGAATATATGTCTGGTGTGGTAGTATTAGATGAGGATAAAACCAATGAATCAAAAACATCCGAGGATTCTCGATTAATTGTCCTGCTTAATTTACCAAAATTATTGCAGACTGATGAGCTCCTCACCGTAACTACGGCAATTGATTCAATTTCCCCATCAGCTAATTCAGTATAATTACACAGCAATATGCAAATGGATAAGACGAAATTGCAGCACGCTGCAACGGAGGGTTCAAGAAGAGTACAAGAGGCATTTGGAAAATTGTCTAAGACAAAAGTAACCGCTAATGTTACTGAAATCCAATCAATCTCCGATGATACGATCATTGAAAAATTTAAAAAACATGGAGAGCAGGCCGTTGTTGCCTTCGCGCAGCTTATCTCAGGAATGGAAGGGTTCGCACTCTTCGTTATGTCTCGGGAACAAGCACTCCTTTTCATTGATCTCATGAATGATCAGCCTGTTGGAAGCACAGGCATTATGAAAGATTTAGACCGATCAATGATTAAGGAAACCCTTAACATCCTTTCAAATGCTTACCTCGTATCTATTGCAAAAGAATTTCAGTCAGAGGTAATGATTGGGCCACCTCTTATGGTTACCAGCACGCGCATGAAATCTATTGCATCAGATCTATCCAATAAACCGACGGCAGAGCATTCAGTCCTCTTAGACACCTCACTTGTGTTAAACGAACAACATCTAGACCTCAGTTTATATCTTGTTTTTGATCCTTCTCTTCTTGAAACACTTCAACAAGAGAGCTAACTTTCAGTACTAATAACTATTTATATGGCAAAAGATCAACTTATCCTTCTTACCGACGATTCAGCATTCATGCGCGGTGTATTAAAAAACATCCTCACTGAAGCAGGGCATACACAATTTTTAGAAGCCTCAAACGGAAAAGAGGCGCTTGAAATCATTAAAGCAAACAGCCCCGCACTTGTTCTTTTGGACGTTATCATGCCAGAAATGGGCGGAATGGACGTACTCAAAGAAGTTGGTTCTACCACAAACATCGTTATGGTAACCGCGGTAGGACAAGATACCACAACAGAAGAAGCAAAATCACTTGGGGCAAAAGGGTATATTGTGAAACCGTTTGAAAAAGCGCAGGTACTAGAAGCCGTGAACGCTGTTCTTGGTGAATAACCAATCTATATGTCAAAGAGCTCCCCTATTCGTGTACTGGTTGTTGACGATTCGTTTTTCATGAGAAAATTATTAACGGAGCTTATTTCGGCTGCTCCAGATATGGAAGTAATAGGGGAAGCGAAAAATGGAATTGAAGCTGTGGGCTATGCTGCGCAGCTTCATCCGGATGTCATAACCATGGATTACAACATGCCAGAGATGACTGGCGCAGAGGCTGTGCTACAAATTTTGGCTCTTCCGCTAAAGAAAAAGCCTCGTATTATTATGCTCTCGGCATATACCACTGAGGGCGCAAAGGAAACCTTTAATAGCTTACGGGCAGGTGCCGTGTTTACCATCCAAAAATCGTCCGGAGAAATATCTCTCGATATTAAAACAATACAAGAAGAAATATTTTCAAAAATTAGACAGGCCTACCGAGCTAAAGTTCAGGTAAGACCTCCTTTAAAGGAAAAAACAGTTTCCCATAAATCTCCGCTACTACCCGCTGAACACGTGGTTATCATAGGATCTTCTACTGGCGGACCACCAGTTGTAGAAGATATTTTACTAGCTCTTCCACAATCAATAAAAGCGCCCATTATTATCGTGCAGCATATGCCTGCTTTTTTTACAAAGACCTTTGCGCAGCGGCTTGATCGATTAGTTCCATTCGATGTTAAAGAAGCCTATGAAGGAGCAGTCTTACATGGAGGAAGTGTATATATAGCTCCAGGCGGAAAACATTTGCGATTAGGCAAAAAAAATGGCTCATCGGTATGCTTGTTGACCGATGAAGACCCTGTTCACGGTTTAAAGCCCTCCATTGATGTCACCATGCAAAGCGCAGCCCCTCTTTTTAAAGAAAAAATTATTGGAATTGAATTAACTGGAATGGGTAAAGATGGACAGTCCGGCATGAAAGATATTAAAAAACATGGAGGGCTGACCCTTGTCCAGAATCCTTACTCTGCCGTTATTGCTTCTATGCCGCAGTCTGTCATTGATGCCGGAGCCGCTGACGAAATTCTTTCTCCCAAACAAATTGCTGAAAAAATAACCTCCATTTGCTCATAACTACTTGCTATGGATCTCTCTCAATTCAAGCAACTCTTCATTTCTGAGGCGGAAGAACATATAGCTCTCCTAAATGAGCATCTTTTAGCCTTGGAAAAATGTGATCCTGCGAACAAAACTGATTCAAAGGATATTTTAAATGAGCTCATGCGCTCTTCACATACTATTAAAGGATCTGCAGCAACAATGGGCTTTACTCACATGGCAGAATTAACCCATGTCATGGAAGATGTGTTTGATTATGCACGCAATGAGATGCTTGCGATTTCTCCTTCCATACTTGATGAGCTATTTCATACTGTAGACGCTCTTGATCAATCCCTTGACCATATTGCAAAAGAAAACACTGAATCAATTGACCCAACATTTATAGAATCGCTTAGAAAACTTACGGGAGTAAAAACCAAGGGTGCTGGAAAATCTGAAAGAGATGATACGGGCAAACCTCTTAGTGCCCCCACTCCAGAACCAGCTGAGCCTTCCGGAAATATTCGTACTGAAGCAACTGAGCAGGTGAAAGTCGATACGATTTCTCATATTAAAGTACCCACAGAGCGCATTGATACGCTGTTCGACCTTGTGGAAGAGCTTCTTATTGATAAAATGAAGCTTGATGCAGTAATGGACCCAAATGCTGCTCATTTTACAGGTATGAACGCCAAAACAATTGAGCAAAAATTCCCACTCCATGCCCGAGTAGCACCTGTTGTGGACCACATGAGTCAACTTGTTTCAGCCATTCAACATACCGTTATGCAAACAAGGCTTATTCCTCTTGGACAGGTGTTCGCTCGATTTCCACGAATGGTTCGCGATCTTTCAAAGCAAAAAAATAAAGAAATTAATTTTTCAATACAAGGGAGCGAGCTTGAGCTCGATCGCTCTATCATTGATACGCTTGCTGAACCACTTGTGCATCTACTCCGAAATGCTATCGATCATGGAATTGATACAAGCGGAGATATTATTCTTTCAGCTCAGCGAGACAAAAATTTCACGACCATCTCTGTGCAAGACTCAGGAAACGGTATTAATTGGAGCAAAGTGATTGAAACTGCTCATGCTCGAGGCATCATAAGCGCCGAGCAAAAAAGTACACTGCAAGGAACCCGAGATGCCGCAGCTAACCGATTGGTGGAATCTCTCATTTTTCATCCCGAGCTATCTACAAATGATGTTGTGACAGAAACTTCTGGAAGAGGGGTCGGATTAAGTGTTGTAGATGAGTTTGTAAAAAAAAGTAGCGGTCTTTTACATGTTGAGTCCCCTCTTCAAGAAGGCGGAACAAGATTTTCATTGCAACTACCCATGTCACTTGCTATTATTAACGCACTTATAGTTAGCATTGGCGGTGAAACAGCGGCAATCCCATTCTCGGTAGTAAAACGCTCTGTACTGGTCTCTCCCAGTGATATCAAAAGTGTAGGTGATCAAAACATTGCGATAGTTCAAGGGATTGAGGTGCCACTACTTGATCTAAAGAAAACCTTTGCAACTCAGAGTGCTGTGCCGACTGAACCCTCTGAAGTCCCACAGAAACAACAACAAATCACCGTGGTAATCGCCTTTCATGGAAAGGAAGTCGTTGGCTTAATCGTTGATGACATACTTGATGAGCAGGAAATCATTGTTAAATCACTTCCACCTGTCTTGCAAGGCGTAAATGGATTTTCAGGCTCAACAATTCTTGGAAATGGAAAAACCATATTAATCCTAGATGTCGGTTCAATTTTACAAAACAGATTGCAATTATTGCGCGCTTAATAATATAAACACTATGAAAAAGATCACAGAAGAGCAAATCGGGCAGCTGGCCGAGGTAGTAAATATAGGAGCTGGAAATGCAGCCACTGCCATGTCACACATGATTGGGAAAGGTGTAGACATGACCGTTCCCTTTATTCACACAGGAGCTATCGAAGACATTCATAACGTACTCGGAGACACAAATGAAGTCGTTGTAAATGTGTTTTTCAGAATTCATGGTGACATGGAAGGTGCCATGCTTCTTATTTTCAACAAGAAGGATGCTGTAGGCTTTGCAAACATGCTTACAAAATCGAATCACAAAGATATCAAGGACTTCCAGGATGAGGATTTGTCAGCCCTTCAAGAGGTTGGCAATATTTTGCTTGGAGCCTCGGTAACGGCTCTTGGAAAATTTTTGGATATGAACTTGCTCCATTCCATTCCAGACGTGTCAGTAGACATGCTTGGAGCTTCTCTTGATGAAATTCTTGTTGAACTCGATACAGAGGGTTCACTTCTATTGTTTGAGGTCGATCTGACAGTCAAAGAAGCTGCAAAAACTGGAAAGTTATATTTCCTTTTTGATCCTAAATCATCCAAAACCGTTCTCGAGAAGACTCAAGAAAAATTAGGCGCATAAATATGAGTAGTACTGTAAATGTCAAAACGGCTGAATATTACGTCACCGATAAAGAGGAAATAATTGAAACAGGAAGCATTGGTTCGTGTGTAGCAATCGTCATTTTTGACCCTGCGGCTCATATTGGCGGTATGGCTCATGCCATGCTTCCAGAAAGACACACCCGATCACAAGCTTCTGTAGGAAAAACAGCTAAATTTGTTGATGAGTCCATTGACCTACTCCTCGAGGGCATTAGAGAGCTCGGAGGTGATGTCAAGCACCTGAATGCAAAAATTGTAGGCGGTGCAAAGATGTTCAAACACCTAAGTGGCGATAATAAAGGAATTGGATTTCAAAATATTGAAGCCGCAAAAAAATATCTAAAAGCCAAACACGTAGCCCTAACCGGTGAAGATACCGGTGGATCACATGGACGGCTTGCCGAATTTAATGTACACGCGGGTATTCTAAAAGTAGACAGCAAAATATAAAGATCAAGACACAAAAAAGAAGGCCTAACAGCCTTCTTTTTTGTACAAACCCCGATTGGGGTGGCTAACGAGGATCGAACTCGTGATAAAGGCACCACAAGCCTCTGTGTTACCACTACACCATAGCCACCCCGATTGGGGCTTTTTGATTCTGTATTGCATCATCATGATGCTGCGTAATTATAGAGGAAATTTTTTTCTCTGTCAATACATAAGCCGGACAACAGCCCGGCTTATGATGACCTACCTTATTTATTGATTTGATCTCTCAAATGCACGCAAAATCTCTAGTGGCATTGCAAAAATCACGGTATTTGACTGATCAGAGCTTAAATCATTTAAGGTGTTAAGTGTTCTTAAATGCAGGGCTCCTGTTTGCTGTGAAAGCATCTCAGCAGCTCTAGTCAGGTTCTCAGCAGCCTCTACCTCACCCTTAGATTTAATGATAACAGCTCTCCGCTCTCTCTCAGCCTCTGCCTGTTTTGCAATGACACGCTGCATATCATCTGGTAAAATAACATCTTTAAGTTCAACAGCATCAACCTGAATTCCCCACGGGTCAGTTGCCTGATCTACAATAATCTTAATTTTTTTTGCTGCCTGGTCTCTGTTTGCGAGGAGTTCATCGAGTTCCATTTCCCCAACGACATTTCTCATGGTTGTCTGCGCCAGCTGACTCACAGCGAACCAAAAGTTCTCAACCTCCAAAATTGCCTTTGCGGCATCACTTACTTTGTAGTAAATAACAGCATTTATACGCGCTGACACATTATCCTTGGTAATTGCTTCCTGAAAAGGTACATCTACCGCCTTTACACGTAAATCTACCTTTGTCATGGACTGAAAAATTGGGACAATCAATCTCCAGCCCGGATTGACCATTTTTCTATACTTTCCTAATTGAAACTTCACACCTCTTTGGTACTCGTTTACTTGTCTAATGCTGATGAGGACCACGAAGATCCCTGCAAATAGGACAAATGATAGAAACTCTGCCATATGTAACTGGTTATGAATATATGTATACTATAGTGTATCGGTAGATAAAGTGCAAGTGACTACACCCTTTGTTTGTATAGACTAGTCTATACAATAAACTTTGCTAACTGGGTTGTACACAGGCTCAACCACTTTTTAGACAACTTATGCACACACCGTACACAGACTATACCGAAGTGCGTTTGTATAGACTAGTCTATACAGAAACCCTTTTCAATATTCCTTCTAAATTCACCATACATCTCATCATAATGCTCCTTCTTCTCTTCTGAAGTCATTTCTGTGTACAGTTTATCCAAACCTTTTACTAAGCACATCGATGAAAGCGGGTATCCCGGGACGTACTCCCCTGCAGGCTGTTTAGCAAACTCAAACTTTGACTCTACAGTTCCCGTTACTTTTCTATTCCCTTCCAACATGACATACGCATACCGCCAGCAGCCACCAGCCCCTTGAGGAGCATCTTTAAGCCTCTTTACCCAGTACTCAATGATTTCTTCATCCGTAAGAGGTCGAATACCATCTACAAGTCTTCTAGCATGAACACCCGGACTACCCAGCCCATCGTCAAAATCTAGAAACATTCCCTCATCCGAAGCAAAAACTGCAGATTTTGTGGCCTTATAGTAGTGATTCGCCTTGATAATTGCGTTTTTATCCACTGTATCCCCAGTTTCTGCACAGTCTGCTATTGTAATCTTAAGAGAGTCCAGGTTCACGGTGACCAAACCTTTTATTGGAGCAAGAATATTTTTGTACCTATCTTCCTTTGCTGGATTTCTTGTTGCCAGAATAACGTTCATATATGGTTTTAGTTTCACATGAAACAACTTGTTTAATTTTGTTTCATGTGAAATAATTTTTGTCTCCCTGCCACGAATCGAACGTGGATCCTTCCCTTAGGAGGGGAATGTTCTATCCATTTAACTACAAGGAGGTATTTCTGATCACCGTTTTTATACCAAGCTCACTCGACTGTTTATATGTGACACACAAGTTAAAGCTTAATACAGCACCTTTCTTGTGTCGCACATTGTTGCCAGATGTTGAGGAGAACAAACATCCTCAACCCACCCCTGTCACAGATCACTAATGATGCTATACTGCAACTACACATTGAGCTTCCACCTCAGTGTACCAAAAAATAGAAAAATCACAATAGCAAACAAAACAAATTCGCAATACCAAAATAAAAAAAGTGCTTAAATAAACACATTTGACGCAACCAAAGAGGCTTTCTGCTATGAACATGAAACATCACCATTTCCTAAAGCAGTTCATGCGCAAACCATCGAATGTATTTTAGTGTACTTTTATTTCAATTAATACATCATTGGCGCACATGCTATGGAAAATTTCATAATACTTTTATTACTTGCAATAATCGCTGCTCTTGCTGCGTTTCTTTTTAAGATATCCAAAAAAATCGAGACTATTGATAGCGGTCCAGATAAAAACCTGTTTCTTATGTTGCAAAACATGATTCAGGATCAGTCAAAAAGCGTGCAAGTGCTCGCTCAGACGGTTGATAAAAAAATTACACAATCAGAAAAGTCGATGGGGGAGTCACAACGACATCTACATCAAACAATTCAAGAACAATTTTCTCAAAACACGCGCGTTATCCAAGGAATTACTGGTCAAAGCGCTAAAATGATCGGTGAGATTACTGAAAAACTCACAAGTTTAGATAAAACGAACCAACAAGTTATTAGTTTTTCAGAACAACTCAACAATTTAGAAAAGATTTTGACAAGCCAGAAGCAGCGGGGGAATTTAGGTGAAGCTGGGCTGCAGCTTGTTTTAGAAAACATTCTCCCCCCGACCGCATTTACCCTTCAACATGCGTTTCCCGATGGTGATATTGTTGACGCGGTGATTCATATGAAAGACGGAATCATCCCAATAGATGCAAAATTTCCTCTCGATAATTACAGTAGACTCGTCCACGAAACAGATAATGCACGAAAAAAAGAATTAGAAAAAGCTTTCAAGCAAGACCTTAAAAAAAGAATCGATGAAACAAGTAAATATATTAAGCCCAAAGATGGCACCATGGAATTTGCCTTCATGTTTATTCCATCAGAAGCTATCTACTATGACCTTTTGGTCAATGAAGTTGGTGCCGTAACCGTAAACACAAGAAACTTAATCGATTACGCCTTTGCAGAAAAGCGCGTCATTATTGTTTCACCAACAACATTTGCGGCGTACCTACAAACAGTACTACAAGGGCTACGTGCACTAAAGATTGAAGAGGGAGCTAAGGCAATCAGAAAGAATGTAGAACGTCTGCAAAAGCACCTCAAAGCCTATGAGCAATTCATGACTAAGCTTGGTGGAAGCCTTGGCACATCAGTTAATCATTACAATACTGCGTATAAAGAACTTGCTAAAATTGATAAGGATGTAGTTCGTATTACGCAGGGGGAGAGGCAGATTGAAGCTGAAGCAATCGATAGACCACAAATGGAGGATCTTAGCCTTGACAGGTAAGGCTGTAGCCTGTATACTCGCTCCACTCTCACGCTAGGATAAATCACTAGTTAGTATTATGCCAAATTTACAAAATGCAAAGAAAGCACTGAGACAAGCGCAAAAGCGTGCAGTGCAAAACAAAATCGTTAAAGAAGCGTACAAAGGTGCGCTCAAAGCGGTAAGAAAAGCAGTAGAAAAAGGTGAAACTGACCTCACCCCACTACTACAAGAGGCTCAAAAGCGCCTTGATAAAGCTTCAAAACGAGGTGTTCTCAAAAAGAACGCAGCGGCAAGAAAGCTCTCAAGACTTTCAAAATACGCGAAACGAGCTTTAGCAGAAAAAAAATAATCCTGTTATACTACATCCCATAATATGGGATGTTTGTATTTATGAAATATATTTTAAACAGGGAAGGACATAGACCCCCCACATCGTTTAATGAAGAACAGTTCATGTCATTTCAAAGCGGTGTTTTATCGGCACTATTCAACGGCAATGAGGAAAAAGCGATAGCCTATGTCGATTCATATGCAGAACAGTTCAGAGAGCGATTTATGAAGCAATTAGGCGGCACTCCAGCGGCCATTAGAGCACTATATTTATCTGGTGAAAAAAACGAGGCCATTACGCAAACAAAAGAACTTCTCTTGCAAGAAGCCCCATTTTCTAACGATGCTGAACAAAGTAAAGCTGCTTAAGCAACACACTGCGCCAAAAGCCGCTCAACAGCTATGTTTGCAGGCAATACGCCCGTTTTAATTCGGGTATCCACTATAAGTAGATCCTTATAAATTCCTGTTAGTCTATCCATCGAATACTGCCTCACAGAAGGTAGTGTTTTTTTTACCACATACGGATGGAGCCCCATAGCCTTTGCATCAGGCGTAATATTTGCATCCACACAATCTCTTAGCTGCAAATGGATGCGAAACTGTCTTAACACCATGGCAAATACATACAGCGCATCTTTCCCTTGCTTATACTGTTGTTCAAGAAGTTGCACCATCTGCTTTTTGTTTTTACCCAAAATAGCATCTACAAGAGCAAAAATATTATCTTGCGCCTGCTCTTCGCAAAATGTTAGTACATCTTCGTTTGTGATCTCTCTACCACGGGCATACGCCACCAACTGCTCAATGCTGTTATGAAGCCCCCACATATCTTCGGCAAAGAGCCGTGACAGGGTAAACACCGCCGCCTTCTGAATTGCACCACCTTTTTCTATAATTTCAGCGCCAATATACCCTTGCAAAGCGCTTCCGGAGAGCATATCAAACCGCTGCGCATATTTCTGCTCGCAAAGCGATGCAAAGAGTGTCTTTTGTATTTTCTTTTTGAATGTATCTTTCTGTTCAAAACAAATAAGAACGGTAGTATCAGGAACACCTTTTTCAAAAAGTGTTTGCACGCTTCCAATCAAATCATCACTTCCGTCTTCAATAAGCCCTTTCACAACCACCATCCGCTTTTCGGCAAGAAATGGTGAAGCACAGACTTCCTGAGCAAATGTTGAGTATGCTAACCCTTTCCCCTGCAATTGCACCAAATTCAACCCCTGTGGGTCACGTTGCAGAGAGAATTTTTCTACCATCTTTCTTAGCTGAACCGATCCACGATATGAATCTTTTCCGTATACACAAATAATCATAGTGGGCCTAGTATAAGTGCTTCGTGTTTGAATAGCAAATAACTCGCTTGTTTATAAAAAAAGGTGGATTTGCTCAATTATTGCACATATTTAGCCATTGTATAGGCTGGCGTATACAAAAATGTGTATAACTCTCGGGATAACTCTCGTCTTCTGGGGACAAACGTTTCCCTAGCCAATATTAGCCCATTTTGGCCACTTTCCTACATAATCACAGATTTTAAACAATTTTGTCCACAGTTGAGGTGGTCAAAACACCTCTGTTTGTATACACAAGCGTGCTCATTGTGCATAAGGTTGTGTATAACATGCCAAATCTGTGGATAAAAAAGAGAGGTTATCCACCCAAATTTAACAACCTGTGGGAAAAATGGTGTAAAAATGCCTATGAACACCTAAAGTACTCGGCTTTCTGCGCTAAACTAAGGCAAATATAAGCCCATTGACAAAACCCGTTTTTTGTGCTATAGTATATACAGAATCAAAGCAGCACCTATCCAAGTGTGCCGCAGCAATCGCTCTTTAACACAACCGACAGAAATTCTCTGCGTATACACTTGTTACGCACAGAGTTTCCCTTTTCAACTACTCTATTGATTGTCGGTTTTACCTTGCTTCCCTCAGAGTACGCCTTCACAGGTAGTACCACCTATATGGTTGAGCGCCTTTCATGGCAGTTCCCTAATATGGTAGCAGGACCAAAACAAAGACAAAGGTAAAACAAGACCGAAGCAGAGCAATACCGATAGTTTTGGTGACGTTCATATATGGTCACATCCTTGAGATGTGTCTCCGAACATTATCACCTCTGAGCGGTGGAAGGGTCATTACATTCGCTCCAAATTGTTTGACGGTTACCCAGTGTAGCGCCATGAAACTTCGTGGCACAACATCGGGTAATCGCCAACAGGCGAGCGGAAGGCGGACTAGCCTACAAATCTATTTGTACGAGGCGATGTCCGCTTTTTCTTTTACAAAAATTTTGATCTCCCTTGTCAATCCGAGGTGTTCATCGTATACTACTTCCGAATTAATACATGCATATGGCAAATACGAAACACGATGAAGCATTCTTGGCGGATATGAAAACCGCACTTGAAGCAAAGAAAATCAAGCTGACAGAAGAATTGTCCAACTTTGCAAGCAAAGATGCCCATGTTGATGGTGAATATAATGCCAATTTTCCAGAATACGGAAATGAAGACGATGAAAATGCAAGAGAAATCGCAGACTTCACCGCAAACAAGCCGCTCGAAATGGCTATGGAGAAAGAACTCCGAGATATTGGTAAATCACTCCAACGTATTGAAGAAAAAACATACGGCATCTGCAAATACTGCGAAGAACCAATTGCAGAAAAACGATTGCAAGCACGGCCAACATCAGGCTCTTGTGTTTCTTGCAAAAAAACACTGACCCAGGAAGCTTAACAATTTCTTATGAAACGCAAACACCTGTACATCTTTTTTGTAACAGGTGTTTTGTTTTTCATTGACCAAGGGCTGAAGTATGTTGCAAGAACGCATCAATCAGTCACGCACTATATTATTGAACCGTGGCTGGGGTGGGAGTTTCTTGCAAACCCCGGTGTTGCGTTTGGTATTCCTGTGCCAAATACGCTGCTTATTGTGGTAACACCAATTATTGTTATTTTGCTTCTTGCCTGGCACACACAATCTAAGCGGACCCTGCTCTTTACCACAGGTGTTGCACTCATCTGTGCTGGCGCACTTTCTAATCTTATTGATCGAGTCATCTTTGAATATACCGTAGACTATCTGCGCGTTATTACGTCCATTATGAATGTCGCCGATCTGCTTATCGTTATTGGGGCGGGAATGATTTTTTATACATTGCACCAGCCGCGCCACTAGTTTGTTCTCTTTTTGTAAACAAACCTAAGAAAAAATGGGGTTACATGCCCATTCTTTTTTTATTCTCCGAAGATTGTGATTGAATGGGGGATATGGTTACTCACATTAGAAGCGCAACAATAGTTGGGACACAGGCAATCCCAATCGATGTAGAAGTAGATATATCCGGCAGCTGGCCAGGCTTTCAAATTATTGGACTTCCCGATGCGTCTATTCATGAGGCCAAAGATCGCATTCGGTCCGCTTGGAAATATGCGGGACTATCGTTTCCACACAGTTCCAGAATAGTTGTAAACCTTGCTCCCGCACACATAAAGAAGAAGGGGTCTTCTTTTGATTTGCCTATTGCCATTGGTATGCATATTTCGCACACTGACAAAACATACAACATCGACACTTCCTTATTTGTAGGAGAACTGACCCTAGATGGACACGTCAGACATGTCCGCGGCATTCTTCCCATAACTCTTGCAGCAAAAGCCCAAGGGTGCACGCACATTTTTGTTCCCAAAGAAAACGCGCTTGAAGCTTCTGTTGTACCAGACATGCATGTGTTTGGTATTTCAACATTAGCAGAATTAATTGCTCACCTTGATAAAAGTGTCCCCATGCAACCAACGCCGCCATATTCTCCTCCTATCATATCTTCACAAAAGCAAAGACATGATTTTACACATATCTATGGTCAATGCACTCCAAAACGAGCCCTAGAAATTGCTGCCGTAGGAGGACACAATATTCGCCTTATTGGGCCACCCGGATCTGGAAAAACAGCACTAGCAAAAGCGTTTCAAAGTATATTGCCACCACTCGGCTATAAAGAATCTATTGAAACGTCCTGCATTCACTCAATAGCCGGCCTTCTTGGCAATACACCGCTTATATTGCACCCACCCTTTAGATCGCCACACCACAGCGCCAGTACGGCCGCCATTATTGGCGGTGGTACCACTCCAAAACCCGGAGAGATATCTCTTGCGCACAATGGTGTCCTCTTTATTGATGAATTGCCTGAATGCTCAAGGCAACTCCTTGAAAGTCTGCGTCAGCCGCTAGAAGATGGAGAGGTGACCATTTCAAGACAACAGGGAGCGTATACCTTTCCAGCGAACTGTATGTTTGTGGTTAGTCAAAATCCATGTCCCTGCGGGTTTGCAAAACATGAAGAAGACCTATGTATCTGCAGTGCGATGGAAAAAATTCGATATGAAAAAAAATTAAGCGGCCCTCTGCTTGATCGAATCGATTTACATGTGCAGGTTCCAAAAGTTCCGCTTGAACATCTTTCCACATCCTTTGCCGAAGAGTCCTCTGCGCAAATTTTGAAACGAGTAGCCAAAGCAAGGGAAGTGGGGAAGCAAAGAAATCCACATGGCGTACTCAATGCTTCGTTAAACACGCAACAAGTAAAAACACATTGCAACATTTCTTCTGAATGTAAAAAATTTTATACAGCAGCGGCTTCGTTGCTAAACATTTCAGCACGTAGCTATTTTCGCACATTAAAAGTTGCAAGGACTATTGCAGATCTTGAAGAACGCCCATCTATAGAAAAAAAACATATTAGTGAGGCACTTCAATATCGATAGTATATTTTTTAGTCAACAAAAGAAGAGCCATACAGGCTCTTCTTTGACTTATTTACGAACGTATCGCAACGGATTTTGACGCTTCCCGTTTACACGAACCTCATAATGAATATGTGGTCCAGTAGAACGCCCCGTTGACCCCATAAGGGCCACTGTTTGCCCCTGCGCAACGCTATCACCCAAAGAGACAAGTAGCTTACTTGCATGCGCGTAGAGCGTTTGTACGCCCCCACCATGGTCTAAAATAACATAACACCCATATCCACCATTCCATCCACATTGAGAACGAATAACAGTTCCTCCCTTTGATGCATAGAGCGGCGTACCAATTGGCCCTGCAATATCAAGAGCGATATGCTGCCAGTTTGAATACTGCGTAATGATAGTTGCTCCAGTAGGCCACAAGAACCCTGAACCAGCCGGGGTTTGCACAGAAGGAGGTGGCGCAGCAACATTTCTAAACTGAGAAGACTCTGACACATCCACCCGTGGACGAGCAACCACAGTTCTCACTGGTTGTGGTTTTTCTCCATCTGGAATTATGAGTTCTTCTCCTATAACAATGTCCCCACCGTCTCTCTGCAGTTTGTTAAATGCAATAATTTCACTCGAATCGGCATCATAGGTGCTCGCAATTTTTGAAACAGTTTCTCCTCGTTTAACCGTATGCTTTACTCCACTTACTGGCAAAATATCTAGCACATCCCCCGGGCGAATATACGATCTATACGTCAAATTATTTGCCCAAAGCACGGTTTCTAAACTCACACCAAACCGCGTTGCGATTCTTCCTATGACATCTCCTGACTGCACCGTATAGGTAACAGTATTTTTTCTGTTTGATTCAACTTCCTGCGTTGGAGCGGACGAATCGTCGGCAGGCAATTCTGATCCTGGCAATATTGTTGGTTTGGTCAGTGCTGTTCCACCAGCACTTACTGATGAAATATCTTGCGTAGCACCCAAACTATCTCTTCCCAATGCTCCAGGTTGCCCCAACGCAAGCGCACCTTCTCGCCAGGCCTGCCCTTCTTTTACCACCTCGGTTGGAAGCCCAACCTCTTCAATAATAATATCCTCAGCAGCAAAATCCTGTTCACCAGGACCAACTAACGCATAAAGAAGCGTTTGACGGCCAGGAACCCGCTCAATCTCTTGAGAATAGAGCGCACTATGCGGGAATAATACTGCCGTACCAATAACAAATAGGAGAATCTGCAACGTCCCTCTTCTTCCAAAAAATTCTACAAATCGCCCATCAAGTGGGATTTTATACTTTACTAAGCGCTTTTTTAGAATAAACCAGATCTTATAGAGGTGGAAGCCTATATGGGCCGCATACCAACTATGCACCTTGGTAATTGCTAAGATTAGCTTATTAAACACGTACGCAAGCCCTCGCTTAACATAAATAAGGCTTCTTAAAAGAAGCAAAAAGGCTTTGTATAGGTAAAATTTCATATCGAGCCTATAGGATGCTGGAAAAACTGTACTATGTCAAGAGTATCACATATTCAGCTTTTATTTAAGGAAAAAAAGAGGGAAGAGGATTGACAAGAAAATGATTTTTGGCTATAGTTTGCCCATTCCTAATACCATTAGTATGTCACATAAGACAAAAAAAATCGGTAATTCTCAAATCGAATTGACCATTACCGTAACACCTGAAGCATACGAACCACATTTGCACAAAGCGGCAAAAACACTTTCTGTAAAAACAGCCATTAAAGGATTTAGAAAAGGACACGCTCCATATGACATCATGAAAAAGGAGCTTGGTGAAATGCGTATCTTGCAAGAAGCAATGCAAAGCATCATCCAAGAAACATATGTTGAAGCAGTGATGGCAGAAAAGCTAGAAATTGTTGGAAACCCAGAAATTAATGTGGAAAAAGTTGCTCCAGGAAATGATTTAGAATATAAAGCAGTTGTGGCACTTCTTCCAGAAGTAAAACTCGCTGATCCGAAAAAAATTAAAGTAAAAGCAGAGGCAGTTTCTGTTGAAGAATCTGAGGTGCAAGAAACACTTGACGCACTTCGTGGCATGCACGCAGAAGAAGTTGAAAAGAAAGGCGGAGCTGAAGGAACTGACATTATTGTCATCGACATGAACATGAAAGTTGATGGCGTTCCTATGGAAGGCGGCCAAGCAAAAGATCATGCTGTAAGCCTCGGTGAAAAACATTACATTCCAGGACTGACTGACCACCTAAAAGGAATGAAGGCCGGAGAAGAAAAAAACTTCACCGTTCCTTTTCCAAAAGATCATTACCAAAAACAATTCGCCGGAAAGGATGTTGAGTTTGATGTGAAAGCAACAGTAGTAAAGGAACGTAAGTTGCCGGAATTTACTGAAGAGTTTGTAAAAAAACTTGGACAAGAGTCTATTGAAACATTCAAAAAACTCGTTACAGACAACATGAAGATGGAGAAGATTAAAAAGGAAGAACAGCGACAGGAGATTGCAATTCTAAATGCAATGATTGAAAAATCAACGTTCAATGAACTTCCTGAAGTACTGATCAATGCTGAAAAGCAAAAGATTTTCAACGAACTGAAGCGTGATTTAGAAAAACACGGCATTACCGTTGATCAATACTTGCAAGACCTAAAGAAAACTGAGAAAGAACTACAAGAAGGATTTGCTAAACAAGCTGAAGAGCGAGCAAAGGCTGCGCTCATTTCAAGACAAATCGCAAAGCAGCATGCACTTGCCCCAACACAAGAAGAGGTAGAGGCAGAGATTGAAGGCATGAAAGAAGCGTATGCACACAATAAAGAAGCGCAAGAGAATCTTAAAAGACAAGATGTCCATGATGCTATTGCAACCATGGTACAAAACAGAAAGGTGATCGGATGGCTAAAAGAACAAGTCATGGGAACACCAAAGAAAGATACAAAATAAGAAAAAAGTGCTGGAAACAGCACTTTTTTTCTTGACACTTGCAGTAGATACAATATACTAGAGCATATGAAAGAATTACGCGTCACCATCTCGCCAGCCTCCTCAAAAAATGAGGTTTGCGAGCAGATGGCAGATGGATCCCTAAAAGTATGCGTCACAGCTCCTCCGGTTGGGGGAAAGGCAAATACCGCCGTTATTGCACTTCTTGCAAAGCACCTCGGGATAAAACCTTATAATATTTCCTTAAAAAGCGGTAAAACAAGCAAAAAAAAAGTGTTTATCATATCTTTATAGATATACCTAAACACTGCTTATCCGCTTCTATACATATAATTCCAAACCATATGGGAAGAGAATCAAGTGTAGCTCGAAATTTCGAGCCACAACAACCAACTCCAGAACAAAGTTTTGATAGCAAAGCTAAAGTGGCCGGAGTTAAGGAAGAGAGAGATCCGATGTTACAAGAAGTCTTCGATGAAACGAAAACATATTCTATTAATGACCCAATTGAGCGGGATCCAGAATTACAAGAAGTGCTCGACATGGCAAAAGAGGATGGAAGCTACACAGGCGCAAGAAAGCAATCTGCGGCTGAACGAAAGGTATATTTGGCAGAAAATAGAGACATCCTCGACCTTGATACAATGCAAGAGAAGCCCGAGCAAAAAAAACCACAAGGCGAAAATAAGAGACTCTTATCTGAAACCAGCCGAAAAAACTATCTTCAAGAAAGTAAGGACATCCTTGACCTTGATGCGCTGAATAAACAGATTAAAAACATTCCTGCAAGCACTGATAATCTAGAGGCGATAAATGAAATGGTTCTTTCAAACGAGCGAGCAAAACAAGCCGAGCTATATCAAGCTCTAGATGCACACAAAATCAAGGTAGATGTTCACGGAAACATCCTTCCTGGTTTGTGGAATGGAAGAAAGGTAAAAAAAGCAGAAAAAAATGGATTTGATGTGCAAGGAACTCTTTCTCAAATTAAGGAATCGAATGCATATCTGCAAAAACAAAATCTTCTTAGTTTTTCTGCAGAGGAAGAAGATATGTTTTCTGAGCAACTTGTTCGTCATGAAGTTGAGGTTACAGAGGCAAAATATGATGAAGCAACACTTCCTGCCGCTCAAGCAGAAATCCGCGTAAACGAAGTCGTAATTGATGCTGAAAAAAATGCAGAGGCAAAACAAGTTGCGCATGACAAAGCGTTCATGAACGAAGAGCGTAAAGGTGAGCGCAGGCAATTAAAAGCCGACAAGCAGGGCGAACAAATGATGGCGCGAGCAGATAGAAAAGAAATGAAAAAACTTAAAAAACAAGCTGGCGCCGGATTTTTTGGAAGAAGTTTCAGAAAGTTTGGATTAGCGCTTGGCTTATTAGGTGCTGGAACGGGAGCTGCACAGAATTATGAAAATGTAAGAGAGTCTAACATTGCAGCTGCAAACGCTGAATCAATGCGATCAGAGATGAATCCAAAGATTGATATGCCCGGAGCTTCTTCTAGGGAAGAAATTACAAACATTCCTACCTTTGAACAAGATATTACAGAGCATACCTTTACAAAAGCAGAAATTGTCGAAGGAACGCGGCCTGTATCACTTGAGGATTTTAAGCCTGGTATGAATGCTGAAAATCTCATGAAGGGATTAAAAGAGACCGCCGCAGAAGTGATACTTGATCCGGCCACTCGAATGCCTATTGGAGACCGCCATAGCCTAGTTAACAATCTTGGAGAAACATTTCACTACAACACCTACAGCCCAGATGGAAAATTAGTTGGTGGAGTCCTCACCCGTGACACAAACCCTTTAAATGGAGTCTACGTTGGAGAAACCGGAACTATTACTAGTCAGCCATCTAAAGAGCTGAGTGGTTTCCTCGGAAGTCAGCGTGAAGAACATATTGAACGCAATAAATACGGAAATAGTATTGAAGAGAGCCTTGCCGATAACGAATAAACAACAACAAATAAAAAAACAGCGCCACGCGCTGTTTTTTTATTTCACAGGATCAAAACCACCACTCGTCCACGGATGACACCTACACACTCGCCACGCTGCCTTTGCCGATCCCTTTACCGCTCCGTGCTTTTCTATTGCCTGCCGTCCATACTCACTACAAGACGGCGTAAACGGACAAAACCCATACGGATGCCGGTGCCTTCTCCACCCGTGATCTGGAGAAATAGTTTTTTGATATAACACAATGAAAAAGAGCAATATTTTTTTGGAAATATGGAGTAGCCACATATTACACAATCAGTTTTGCTTTTTTAAATAGTTGTGTTAACGCTTCTTTTATTTGCACAACGGTCATCTCTTTTGCTGACGCTTGCACCATTGCTACTCCAAGCACTCCTGTTGCGCAATTTTGTTCCTTTATGAGTAGTCTCAGTGCTTCGCGCACACGCCTTTTTAATATATTTCTACGCACGGCACTTTTTTCATATTTTTTTGGCACCACAACCGCGAACTTAAGATCGTCTGCAGTGTATCCACGCTCTGGCTGAAGTAAGTGTCCTTTTTTCCATAACACAACATTCACTCCTTTTGCTCTAAAGAATGTTCCGTGCGTAAAAACACGTTCAATATCTGTTTTCTTTTTTAATCTGTTGGCTTGCATTAACATATGTCACCAGTATAACAAACGCCCCGCAAATTGCGAGGCGCTTATCGTGTACAATGGTTATCTTGTCTTTCTTGTTCTTTTTCCTTTCTTCGCGCTGCTTACGGTAATCATCTTTCGTCCCTTTTGACGACGTTTCTTAAGCACCTTTCTCCCGGTAGGAGTTGACATGCGTTCTCTAAAACCATGTGTTTTAGCACGCTTTCTTTTTTTCGGTTGATATGTTCTCTTTGGCATATAGTTGTTTGATTTCGTGGCCAGATTATATCAGTCAGTCTAAATACTGTCAAGGCGTCCACATGGAAAACTTTATGATGAAAATAAAAATTGGCTAATTATTGCAAAGTTATCCACTATATCCACACCTTATCCCCATTTTACTAACTTTTGTGCTTATTTAAGCGTTTTTTTAATTGCAACTCTTGTGCTATGATGACCTCACGAACTGAAAAAGAAGCAAAAACAATATAAAAAGCCGTAAAAAGCACCTTTCAGGAAGCAAATGGACGTACATTGTTTCTTTTTGTATCTGTATTAGAGCGATTATGACAAATTATGAAATATGGCAAGCTGTGCTTGCCGACTTTGAACTAAAATTGTCCAAAGCAAACTTCAACACCTGGTTCCAGCACACCTGTATTGGTGAGTTTAAGCAGGGATCTGTTGTTATTGCTGTTCCAAATACGTTTACAAAGAGTTGGCTTGAAAAAAAGTATCACTCTGATTTAGTAAAGACCATGGAACGAGTTACCGGAAAACCCATTAAACGAGTAGAGTATAAGGTAGAGAACATGAAAAACATCTCAGAACATGAATGTTTTATCCAAGAGCAGCCTTCAGTGTCTACACCAAAAAATCCTATCTATTCAAACACAACAAAGCGTGCAACGGAATTTGGACTGAATCCAAAGTATACGTTTGATACCTTTATTGTTGGAAAAGGAAACGAATTAGCCAACGCGGCAGCTCACGCTGTTGCTGACCGGCCGGGCGATGCGTACAACCCACTCTTTATATATGGTGGTGTTGGACTAGGAAAAACGCATTTGATTCAAGGAATTGGGCATCACATGATTAAGATGCATCCACAAACGCGGATTTTATACGTTTCTTCAGAAAAATTCACAAACGAATTTGTAACAGCGGTAAAAGAAGGGCGAGCCAAAGAATTTAAAGATCGATATAGAAATGTAGACCTACTTCTTATTGATGACATTCAATTTATTGGTGGAAAAGAACAAACACAAGAAGAGTTCTTTCATACCTTTAATGAATTACATCAGCAGGGGAAACAGGTTGTTTTAACGAGTGACCGACCACCAAAAGCAATCCCAGCACTAGAAGACAGATTACGATCACGGTTTGAATGGGGAATGATTGCCGACGTGGCGCGACCTGACCTTGAAACGCGGCAAGCTATTGTACAAGCGAAGTGTCAGGAAAAAAACTTTCCTCTTGCAGACAAGCTTGTTCACTTAGTAGCAACAGCAATTCAAAGCAATATTCGTGAACTTGAAGGAGCGCTCAATAAAATCATTGCATTCCATCAATTAAAGAACAGCGAACCCTCAGAAGCATCGATTAAAGAAATTCTTGTATCGTTTGAAGCGCAAAGCATGCGTAAATCAACAACACCAAGAGATATCATTGCAACGGTGTGTAAGTTTTACGATGTAACGAACGAAAATATTGTTGGAAAGAGTAGAGAAAAGAAAATTTCTTTCCCAAGGCAGGTATCAATGTATTTGCTAAGAGGGGAGTTACAACTATCTTTCCCAGCGATTGGACAAGAACTTGGCGGAAGAGACCACACAACAGCAATCCACGCTGACTCCAAAATTAAACGACTCGTTGAATCTGATTTAAAACTCAAACAAGATATTGAACTGATAAAACAACAACTTTACGCCAACGCGCCTTAGTCCACAGACATGCACACATGTTGGTAAGGATGAATGTGTGCATAAGACGAACCGAGCTTGGTGACATGTATGTTCACAACATAGTGACTTATACACATGAATCCAAATGACCTTTAAAACTATCCACAGGTGTTCAAAATTGTCCCCAAGATTTGGGGGTAACTGTGAACACCCGTGTCTAATAACTTTATCGCTAACGTTAGCAGTAAATCGGAGTTTTCCACGTTATCCACTCCCCTATTACTATTAACTACTAGTTATATAAATTTATTTACTTATAATTTAATAGGCTGACCTGTCGACAAGTCTCAACTGTTATGAAATTTACCTGTACGAGAGAAAACCTCGCAAAGGCTTTGCAGTTAACAAGCGGAATCACAACAAAACCAGGAAATCTCCCTATTCTGAGTAACGTACTCCTGAAGGTGAGTGAATCTGGGGTTGAAGTAATTACAACAAATCTTGAATTAGCTATTACTTCACATTTACGTGCGAAGGTTGATACAGCTGGTGAGTATACCGTCCCTGCAAAAATTCTGAACGATTACGTGAATTTGCTATCTGACGAACAAGTCACTGTTTCGAGAGAAGAAAACGAACTGCTTGTTGAGTGTGGAAGTTCAAGTACGAAAATCAAGGGAATCGAAGCGGATGAATATCCGGTAATTCCAACCATGAGCGAGGGGAATGTTTATGGCTTTGAAACTGGCGTGCTCAAAGAAGCACTTGCCCAGGTGGTGTTTGCTGCGGCAAAGAACGATATCCGCCCAGAGCTAGCCGGAGTATATTGCGGTTTTAACGCAAAAGATGCAGGGAAGCTTACTATTGCTGCAACGGACAGTTACCGTCTTGCGGAGCGTTCGCTTGCCATCAAAGAAGGGCAAGAAAACCAGGAAGTAATTATTCCAGCACGAGCAATCATCGAATTTATTCGACTGCTTAGTGTGCAAGGAGGAACTGAAGACATTGTTCACATCAAATTAACCGGAAACCAAGTTGGTATTCAGCTTGATGGTGGGGAAATTATTTCTCGACTTGTTGATGGAACGTATCCCGACTACCGACAGATTATTCCAGAAAATTTTGCAACAGAAATTGTGTTTGACAAAGACGTTGCGCAAAAAAATATTAAGGCTGCGAGTTTATTTACCACAACAGGAATTAATGCTGTGCATTTCAATGTTGACTCTAAGGTAAAACAACTCATCATGACGAGTACAAACACGCAGGCAGGCGCTCACGCGTCCTCTGTGGACGTTGAAATCACTGGTGACGACAACGAAATTTTGTTAAACCACAAATATGTTTTGGATGGTTTAGGAAAAATCGATACGAGTGATATTATGCTTGGAGTGAACAGTAAAGATTCACCATGTGTCTTTTCTGGAAGAGAAAAAAATGATTACAAATATATTGTGATGCCTATTCGTCAGTAAAAAAGGCAAATAAAAAAACACCGCTTTCATTGCGGTGTTTTTTTATTGTTATTTAATGCGTATTTCTTTGGTATTTGATGTAATTGTTTTTCCGTTCACCATTTCTATTGTTGGGGTAAGTTGCCACGTCCCCTCAGGGAGACTAGAAATAGTTAATGCGAGTTGGTTATTGAAAAGATTATCAAAGGAAGTGTAGGTTTCAATAACGATTGTTTCGTCGCCATTATTAGCAGTAACGGTAAGCGATTTAATCTCCTCGACTTTGAATAGGTGCATATTAATAATAGCCGGTAAACTTACTTTTGAATTTTTTCCAAGCCACGTTACTGACGGTGGTTCTTCTGCAGCTTCGAGAGTGAAAACAATATTTTCTTCAAGTCTATTTCCAATATCATCCTCTACCAAAATGGTAAGCATGTTTGCTCCAATTGGCATGTCGCGCACGTAGGAATTTAAATTGAATGGGTGATTTTCTTCTACTCCAATGTACACACCATTTAATTTGTAGGTTACTTTTTTTACTCCTCTTGGAGCTGATACACGAATATCAGTATCGAGCTGTCTTGAAAATAGCGTTGAACTTGGCGCAGGATACACAACATTCAGTGTTGGGAGTAGCTCAATTGAATAGGCATCATCTTCTATTGTTGGTGGTTCTTCAAAACTGATTTGCCAGTCTGGATCCTCTTCTTGTCTTCTTGTAATCCAGTCTTGAATAGATGCTTCCCACACACCGTATTGCAAATCTATCCCCGGGTTAGATGGGATATCCCCACGTGGGTTGTGTTTATCCACATAGTGCAAAATACTATGTGGTTGCGTGTATGTTCTGTCCACAATAAGTCGCTCGGGTGTGGAAGAATTGGCCAAATTTCCGGTGACTTTATTTATCTTTAGTGTGATAGCACCACCGGTAGAACCGCGGAGTGCTGGTTTCTTTGCGGTGTTTTCTGGCCGAGGAGCAAATGATTCAACAGGCATATCTTCGTGTGCTGCAGTCATGAATGCATTCCAGATTGGTGCTGCTACACGGGAACCACCAAACCCTCTTGTCATTGGTGAGTTGTCTGTGTTACCTGCCCAAACACCCGTTACAAGGGAAGGTGTGTATCCAACAGTCCAGGCATCAATATAACTATTTGTTGTTCCTGTTTTTGCCGCAACTGGCCGATCTTTCAATGTAAGAATTCCGCCAGCACCAAACGCATATGCACGCGCACTATCATCGCTGAGGACACTGTTCATTGTTTGCGCGAGTCTTTCTTCAATGACGCGTTCACCGCGTTCTGCTTTCCATTCTTTTAATACTTCTTGCTTTGCATTTTCTACGCGAACAATTGCGACAGGATCACGCTTTGTTCCACCATTTGCAAAGATGGTATAGGCGCGAACATGTTCAAGAAGTTTTACTTCTCCTCCACCAAGCACAAGTGATAATCCAAATCGATCGGAGTCTTCAAGGGTGGTGTATCCAAGTTTTGCAGTAAACTCGCTTGCATATTTTTGCCCAACCAAATACATCGCCTTTACTGCGGCAATATTTAGCGAGCCTTGCATTGCTTGCATAAGCGAAACAGGGCCATGTTCTTTTAGATCATAATTAAGTGGGCGATACGGTTTTCCAGAAATAGCAAAATTGGTAATTGCATCAAACACGATAGTTTCAGGAGTAAATCCTTTTTCAAATGCAGCAGCGTACACGATTGGTTTAAATGACGAACCCGGTTGTCGTTTTCCAAGCGTCGCGACGTTAAATTGCCCGTTAATATCTCGGTCAAAAAAATCTTTTGAACCAACCATGGCAACGATGTGTGCGTTCTCTGGGTCCATGGCAACAAGAGATGTGTTGTTGGCATCCGCCGCCTCAAGGACTTCTGTTCCTGTTTCTTCAATAACTTGCTCTGCCTTTTGTTGCAGATCCCAATCAAGCGAAGTAATAACTTTTAGTCCGCCAGTTTCTACCATCTGTTCTCCAAACTCATCTACCAATAATTGTTTTACATATAAAACAAAATGCGGCGCTTTAATGTTTTGGAATTTTTGTTGTAACTCGAGTGGCATTTCTTGCGCAGCATTTTTTTCTTCTTCAGAAATAAATCCTTCCGCGTGCATTCTTGCAAGAACAAAATTTCTTCTGTTTGTGAGCGCTTCGTGATCGTTTAAATACCACGTTGGAGCTTTTGGAAGCCCCGCAAGCGTTGCTGATTCATGCAGCTCAAGATCCGAAACAGATTTTCCGAAGTAACTTTGTGCTGCAGATTCAACGCCGTAGTTGGTAGATCCGTACGGAATTTCGTTAAAGTAAATCTGCAATATCTGATCTTTAGTATAGAGCTGTTCGAGTCTTATTGAGAGAATAATTTCTTTTGCTTTTCTTGAAATGGTTCTTTCGTTTGTAAGAATTGCATTTTTTACCAGCTGCTGTGTAAGGGTTGATGCTCCTCCACCAAGTCGGCCTTTGCCCATGACACCATACACAATCGATCTAACAATACTGAGCGGGCGAATACCGAAGTGATCATAAAATGCAGTATCTTCTGTTGCCACCACACCATCAATAAGGTCTTGTGGTAAATCTTCTAAAGAAACAACAGTTCGTTTTTCATCAGCAAAAATTTCATACAGGAGGTGCTCTCCGGTTTTGTCATAAATTTTTGTACTCTGGTGAACGGGTCTGTCTAGGAGTCCATTTGGATTAACACCATTGAGGTCTCTTCCGGCCCAAACAAAGAGTCCAATTACGGCAAGGCCACAAAAAAGTGCTCCATAGAGCATAATTTTAAGCGTGTTTCCTTTAATCGATGCCTTTTTGTCTTTACTAAGCCGCGGTCTTTTATGCCAGAGCCATCCTAGAAGGGTAAAAACAACTGCTATGAGCTTAAAAGGAAGAAACAGGATAGTCTTTACGATGTGCGCAGCATTTGGCGAGGTTGGCGTAATGGCTGGCTTTTTAGGCTGAGAAAGGGGCGGAGATTCCGTCTGAGCGCCGTCTTCTATTCCGTAGCTTCTGTGGCGTCTTTTTGACATAAACAAAATTTGGCTAATTTAAGCGAAAAACACGTCTTGTCAATAGCAAAAAGCATTGACAAAAGCGGTAATATATGGTATTATAATCCGTCGTTACAGACAACGCAACTCATAGCGTATTTCTTGGAGAGGTATTAAACCTCGACAGGATAATCCAATAGTAGTATACTATTGGCCATCAGTATATGAACAAGTCAACAAATACAAAAAAGCAAATCAAACTAGTAGGGAAGAATGTAGTAGCCGCATCACTTATGATTATGGTGAGTGCACTCTTTATTCCAACGCAAGCACTTGCGTTTGATTATGCGTCTGCAAGACAGATTGCTCCTATTATTACGAAGGCACTTTCTGTTGCTACCAATGTAAATGCACAGGAAGTACCAGAAGAGTCTGAGCCAGGTGAATTTCCAGAAAGTGGAGAGCGTTCTGCGCGATATACGAACTGGGTAGTTGCTACTGCATATTCTTCAGACCCGTGGCAAACGGATGATACCCCGTGTACTCCGGCTATGGGAAGCTTCGATCTTTGTAAACATTACGAAGAAAACGGAGTGGAAGATAGTATTGCCAACAACTGTTTACCACTTGGAACAAAGGTTCGTTTTCCGGATCTATACGGTGATAAGCTCTTTACCGTTCGTGACCGTATGAATGCGCGTTACGGATGTAACCGAGTCGACTTTTGGGTCGGTTCTGAAACACCGGTAAATCAAGAAATTATCCAAACAGCGAAAAAGGAAGCCCGAAGCTTTGGAATGAAGCAGCTTAAAATGGAAGTATACGGACGTGGGTAAACAAAACATTCAAAAAACAAAAAAGCGCCTTTGGGTGCTTTTTTGTTTGCATTTTAGCTAAAAAAGAGTAAGGTGTGAGAACACTGACGTTACGCCGAAAGGCTGAAATGGGGAGAGATGGATCTGAAGGATTTGCAGGAGGCGCTGAAAAAGCCGGAAGGAGAGCGTGATGACGCTGTCTGCGGTGTGCTGTTGCTCATCTTTCCGGGACATTATGACCCCGATAAGTTTGAGCAGGCGATGGAGGCTCTGGAGGAAGCGGGGTATGCTGAGAAGCATCATCCGCTAGATGTCGAGGGGAGCCTTGCCCGCATCCAGCTGTTCATCTGGAACACCCGGCGGAAGATCCTGCGGGAGCGAGAGCCCTGGAAGAACCTCAACATGTAACCGACAAGGAGGTCAGGCAGTGATTCGACTGCTACTACTTGTGCTCGGCAGCCCCCGCTGTTCCACGCACAAGACGCCGCATCGTCACGACCATTCGCACGACTGCGAGTGTATGGACGACGACAAGTGCCGCGCCCCACCGGCACCAGAACCCAAGAAGAAGGAGATGAGACCCGTTGCGTAGGGGGCGCGGCGGGTTTTTTGATTTTGCTATACAAAATCATCCGCCGAAGCTCGAGCAAAGCAAGAGCATAGGAGGAATGAGTGGATATGATAAATCTATTTAACACCATTGACATCCCCCTCAAATTATGATTGGATAGGACACGTCCGGACCCTCTGAGAGAGAGGTTCTATGAAGATTCTTATTGCCACGCAAGACCAAGATCTTGTTGCCGCGCTGCTCAAGCAGCTTCCGGAATGTGACATCCAGGTCGTGGAGGGGCTGGGTGCCTGGGAAAAGGCTTTGCTGGAAGACTTCGACATCTGCGTCATTGCGGTGCACGAAGATCAGGATCCCAATGCACACATGCAGCGGAAGTTGGTCCACTCTGGGGCTCCAACGTACTGGTTTCAGCAGGAGGCACCCTTTTGGGGGTTGCCCGCCTATCTGATGACAGGCGCTGTTGAGAGGGCGTTTGATACGGATGACGAGGGGATTGATAATTTCCTTCTTGCCATCGAACTACACGAGGCGTGAACATCATGAGGTGTCCGGACACACGCCAAAATAAAAAACGCATGAAGCGTTTTTTTTGATATGAATTTCATGGAGGTACCGGTGAGAACTCATGGCGCCCCCTTGGGCTATTGTGTTATTATAAAAATATTACTATTGATTTATCGATTATGCTTCTTTCGAAAAAATTACCCTTCATTATTGCGGCTTTGGTGTATCCTTTGGTGTATTATGTGATGTTCTCTACCTGTGAGGAGCCTTGCCTGGTGACTGAAGGGGTGGTGTATGGGTTGTTTTTTATAGCGCCAGTTGCTGTGGTCACATTTTTTCTTGTGTACGGGCTACAGTATCTTGCGAAAGTGAGAAAGAAAATTGTTCCCTTTGATAAATCAAGTGTCTATATGACAGGGGCCTTCTTGGTTGTCGTAGTTTTGGGCGTCTCTGCACTTATTACAACGAGCTATCTTGCACGCTCTGTCGAACAGATTAACTCTTATGAAGAAGCCCAAGAGTTGTATGATACGTGGTATCTTATTGAGTATCCAGCCATTGCTAGTGATATATTGCGTTCGGAACACGTAACACTTGAGATGCTAGAAAAGTATGCAGAACGTCATCCTGCAAAGAAAAGTTCTTCAGCTTGGCACGGCATTGTCGCAAACGATAACGCTTCTACAGAATTACTTTGGAAATATTTTAACAGTGGTGGTGGTAGATTTGGAACAGAGTTAGCTTCTCATGTACACAGTGACGAGGCACTCCTGATGGCGTTATATGAACAGATCGCTGAAGATCAATATGCTAATTATGTTGTTGGGGCCATTGTTGAAAATACAAAGAGCAGTCTCGCATTACTTGAAAAAATAGAGAGTGAATATGCATTTGAAATGTATCGAAAAAGAGCAACAAGTCAAATTGAAAAAAGAGGGTTGAGGTAGGGTGATCTGTATTGGGAAAAACAAAACACACATAAAAACACCCTCGTATAGAGGATGTTTTTATTGAGGTACCGGTGAGAACTCACGTCGCCTCTTCGGGCTCTTGTAAAAACCTTCGGGTTTTTCCAGCTTTTCCTCCATGTGTAAGGGGCGCTGCCCCTTACCATCCCCGGTTCGATTCTCACCTCCCCATAAAAAAAATCCCTTTACAGGAATTTCTTTATGAGGTACCGGTGAGAATCGAACCCACGAATAGAGGTTTTGCAGACCCCTGCCTTACCACTTGGCTACGGTACCATTTGCTTGAAGGATTGTAGCATGAGGTATGGTAAACATCAAGGGGAAAACTTGAAAAATTGCGGGCATTGCGCTAGGGTAAACTAAACAAAAATGGGGGGAATATGGGGACGAGGTTGATGGCGCTCTTCAAGGAGCTTTCGCGCTGGGGAGGAGTTTTGGTCATGTGCTGCATTTTTACGGTGCTGTACATGGTCCCAAACAGGATGGAGCCGCTGCGCGAACCGACGCAGCTCTTCCTTTTGGGGGAAGGGGCGATTCCGTTCGTGGAATCGAGCATTCTGGTATACATGTCGGCGTTTGTGCTGATTGGCTTTCAGATCACGGTGCTGGTACGTTCTGTCACCAAAGACAGCGATTACTGGCGTGTGTGGTTTGGGGCGCTCGCCATGACGGTGCTGCACGCGGTGGTGTTTGTGGGATTCCCCACGGAGTATCCACGGCCAGATCGTGAGCTCAGCGGCTCTTTCACAGGAGCGCTGTACGCACTTTATACCTGGGCAGATGCGCCGACCAACTGCTTCCCGTCGTTTCATGTCGCGATTCCCGTGTACATGACGCTGAGCGTGGGGAAACAGTGCAAGCGCTGGGTGCACGCACTGATGTGGTTCTGGACGGCGGCCATTGCGGTGAGCACCGTCACCACACACCAGCACTTTGTGCTTGATGCGATTGGGGGCGCGGGCATTTCGCTGTTTGTGTATACGGTGATGAAAAACCTCGACATGTTCCTTCCGTACAAGAGTACGTGGAAGGATGAGTCGTGAAAGGAGAAGACCAGGAGCGAAAGCTCCTTTTTGGTTTGCCCAAAAAAGAGCGAACAGGTACAATGAGACCACTATGAAAAATACAGAAAACGTTATTGTTATTATTGATGGAAATGCGATTATTCATCGCGCGTATCATGCCTTGCCGCCGATGACCACAAAAGACGGCACCATTGTGAATGCGGTGTATGGTTTTGCATCCATGCTTATTAAAGTTATTACTGACCTTGCTCCTTCTCATATTGCGGTGACCTTTGATGTGCCAGGAGGAACGTTTAGAGAAGAAGTCTACAGTGAATATAAAGCGCATCGGGAGAAGGCTGACCAAGAGCTCTACGATCAAATACCGATTATTTATGAATTGGTCGAATCGTTTGGATTACCTATTTATACAAAGGAAGGATTTGAGGCTGATGACGTTATTGGAACGCTTGCTGAGCAAACAGAAAAAGAAGGGCAAGTTATTATTGTGACGGGGGACAAAGATATGTTGCAACTTGTAAATAATGAGCATGTTGGCGTATTTTTGCTCCAAAGAGGAATGAGTGATTATCAGCTTTATGATAGAGCTGCAGTACAAAATCGATTTGGGTTTGGGCCAGAAATGGTCACAGATTATAAAGCGCTCATGGGCGATCCGTCTGATAATATTCCTGGAGTAAAAGGGGTCGGTAAGAAAACAGCAGCACAATTAATCGAGCAGTTTGGTCCAATTGAAGCATTGTATGATGCTGTGAAAGAAAAAACGGCAGCATTTGAAGCATTAAAACCGGGCGTAAAAAGTAAATTGATTGAAGGAAAGGATAACGCGTTCATGAGTAAGGAACTTGCAACTATTGTGCGCGATGTGGAAGGAATCACACTCAGTTTAGACGATGCATCAATCGCTCAAATAACATATGCTGGTGCAAAATCATTTTTACAGCGTTGTGAATTTTTTTCATTGGTAAAAAGATTGCCAGGAGAAAAAAAGGTAGCAAAAAAGAAAGAAAAAAAAGAGGTTGAACTTGTTCATGTTACAAAAAAAGAACAAGATGATTTTTTTGCACTGTTAAAAAAACAAACCGAATTAATAATACTGCCATTTTTTGCAGAGGGAAAAAAATTAACAAAACTCGCGTTTGAAATTGATGGAAAAGTGCATGTGTATGATGCAGGTGAACTTGGCTGCGACCAAATACTCAAGCTGGTAGTAGATATGGACGTTCCGGTTATTTGCGGGCATTCAAAAGCGCTGGCAAAGGCAATCTTGGGTGCAGGGTTAGCACCAAAAGTGCAGTGGTTTGACATTGAAGTGGCTTCGTATGTGGTGCACGGTAGTGCGCGGTCTCATGATATGGTTGCAGTACTAACAAGAGAGCTTGGGGTTGAATTTAAAGAGTCTACATCTCAGTCATCACTCTTTGGAGAAACTGATGAAAGTGAACAGTTTGAAGGAACTCAATATTTACGAGCGCTTTGGAAGATGCAACAGGAGCAACTAAAAGACATCGAAGGAGAAAACGTTTTTTATGACATAGAGATGCCACTGATTAGTATCTTGGCGCGCATGGAGTGGGTTGGCATTTCGATTGCTGAAAATGAGTTAAACGATTTGAAAAAAACATTAGATATTCGTGTTGCTGAACTCACAAAAGAAATCCACGGACACGCAAAAAAAGAATTTAATATTGCTTCTTCAGTACAGCTCCGAGAAATATTATTTGAAGAACTCGAGTTGCCAACGGCAGGAATTAAAAAAGGGAAGACTGGATATTCAACTGCGGCAAGTGAGCTTGAAAAACTGAGAGATGAACATGACATCATTCACTGCATTGAAGAATTTAGAGAGCTTACAAAACTTCTTAATACATATATTGATGTATTACCAACATTAGTAGATAGTGAAACGGGAAGAATTCATACATCGTTTAATCAAACGGTAACAGCGACTGGTCGGTTGTCTAGTTCTGATCCAAATTTGCAAAACATTCCAATTAGAAGTAGTTACGGGAAAAAAATTCGCGATGCATTTGTTGCCGCAGAAGGATACACATTTGTTATCGCGGATTATTCGCAAATTGAATTGCGTATTGCGGCAGCACTTTCAAAAGATGCACGCATGTTAGAAATTTTTGAAGCAGGGGAGGATGTGCATAAGGCTACGGCCGCTGCAATTGAAGGAGTGCCATTAAAAGACGTAACAAAAGAAATGAGAAGCGCAGCAAAGGCGGTGAACTTTGGCGTGCTCTTTGGTATGGGAGCGTTTGGACTTGCCTGGCGCACAAATTTAACGCAAAAGCAGGCAAAACATTTTATTGAAGAATATTATAAGGCTTTTTCTGGGCTTAAAACGTATTTAGACGAGACGATTGAGCAGGCACATAAAGATGGATATGTAGAAACATTGTATGGAAGAAGGCGATATGTACCGGAATTGACGTCAGGGAACTACCAGATGCGAGCTGCAGGAGAGCGTATGGCCATTAATATGCCGATTCAGGGGACTGAGGCCGATATGATGAAGCTTGCCATGATTGAGGTGCAAAAACGGCTAGAAGAGGCTGGATATGCCCATGAGGAGGCGCGTCAGTTGTTACAGGTGCATGATGAACTGGTATTAGAGGTGAAAAAAGGGAAAGAAGCTGACGTAATGACGTTGGTAGAGGAAGCGATGCTCGCAGTGAGTAAGCTAAATGTGCCAGTAGTGGTAGACGCTGCAGTGAGTGCGAGTTGGGGTGGGGTAAAATAATAAAAGAGCGCTTATCTAAGCGCTCTTTTATTATTCGATTTGCATGATAATACTGTTTTTGATATTGTATTTTTAAGGACGTCTTTGCTTGGGGCAACCCCAGCAAAGCTGCGGCTATTAGTCGTGGCACTACGAAAGGAGGTGATTAAACATCGGGTTGACCGCTGCGGCGGCCCTACCGGCCCGATGGGCACTATCTAGTGCGCGCAAGGGGAGTCGGTCACGTCAGTGGCCGACTACCCCTTCTCATTTATACAACTTGTTTAAAAACCATATAAAAATCGCAATTCGTTGGCGATGTTTTTTTATTTTTGGCACAGTGTGAATGCACACGGCAAGTGTGTTCTGCATGTGCTCGTTGTTTCTGCGTCATACTCCCCTCAGAATCTTGAGCAGAAGGCCTCCGCAATGAATATGTATGTGCAGAACACATTTGATATGTGTTATATGAAAAAAGAATATATTTTTCTCACCATTTTTATTTGCTGTTGCATCATACTTGCATTTTTTTTGCGAAAAGCGGTATATGCAGAAAACCCAAGCATCATAATTTCTGAAGTTGGTGCGCATGAAAAAAATAATAATGAGTGGATTGAAATTACGAACATAAGTAGTAGCAGCGTTTCTCTTAATAATTGGAAATTTTTTGAAAATGGAACTGCGCATGCAATGACATTGGTGCAAGGAACATCAACCCTGCATGCACATGACACTGCGCTTGTAGTGCAAAACAGTGATGCGTTTTTTTTGCACTATCCATCAACAACGGTGAGTGTTTTTGATAGTAGTTGGGGATCATTAAAAATGAGTGGGGAAGAAATTTCACTTGTGGATGAAACTGGGGACAGAGTGGATAACATTTTTTATGTGACGAGTACGGGCTTTTCTTTAGAGCGAATTGGGCCGGGTTATTATGATTGGAAAGAGCATGTTGTGTCGAGTTCCATTGGTGTGTTTTCAAACTTTACGAATACGCCGCAGAATATTTTTGTAACAACCTCTGTCTCATCATCAACGGAACTTGTTGTTGATGATGTTGCGGATATTTTTGTTAGTAGCTCAATAATCATTCCAGAAATAGTGTTGGTAACAAGTTCAGTAAGCACAACCACTCTTGTTGTGACATCAACAGTAACATCTACAGTAAAAAGTGAGGTCGCTGTTGTGGAACAACCGGAGTATGTTTATCTGTCAGAGTTCGTACCGTATCCGTATACGGGTAAAAAAGAGTGGGTGGAGTTGTTTTTTGGTGGTACGGTGAGTACCTCTGTGGTTGGCTGGAGTTTTCATGATGAAAAAGGGGAAGTGCTGGCGTTAGATACGGTGTTATCGCCAGGGACGTACACGATTATTGAGTTCAACAGTAATGTATTAAACAATAGCGGTGACACACTCACGTTATTTGATGCTGCGGGAGAAAAACGAGCGAGTGTTAAATATGGAAAGGATTCTTCTGTTGGAAGTATAGCGCGCGGGTGGAGTGTTGTAAGAAACGGGGATGCATATGTAAGTAGCGCCGTTGCAACTCCAGGCAAAAAAAATTCTATAGCAGCAAGTGGTAGTACAAAAAGTATATCAAAAAAAACATCGCCCAAAAAAGCAGTGGAAGCTCTGAACACCATTCCGATTGGTGCGCTTGAAATTTCTGAAATCTACAGTAGTCCTGCGAGTGGAAAAGAAGAGTATGTAGAAATTAGGAATACAACTGCAGAAACCATATCGTTAGCAGGCTTACATGTTTTGGAAGGAAGTGGCGCTAAAACTCGTTTGGAAGGAAGCCTCAAACCGTTTGATTTTATTGTGGTTGAATCAATAAAAGGAAAATTAAACAATACGGGTGACAGAGTTTCTTTGCAGCAAGGATTGCAAGTGCTTGATGATGTGATTTATGGAACCTGGAACGATGTTACGTCAAACATTCCGGCACCAAAAAAAGGTGAAAGCATAATGAAAGAGGGAAATATTTTTTTGGTAACAAAAATGCCAACTCCAGGAGAAAGAAACTATTTACACATTGCGCAAGAGGAAAAAGAAACTGAAAACGTGCAAAACATATCGGCAACAAATGAAACTTTTGTAGTGACAACAACGCTGGCAAAAAATGATCTACCAAAAATCTTAAAAAAATCAATTCAAAAAAAAGAAATATGGATTACTGAAATATTTCCTAACCCGTTTGGAAGTGATGAACAGGAATATATTGAATTATATAATCCAGGAGATGAACCAATTCAATTGTCTGGATACGCACTTGATGATGGAGAGGGCGGATCTGCGCCATATGTGTTTGATGGCAGCGCAACACTTTTTGCGGGGACATATGGCGTATATAAAAAAACTCAAACGGGAATCTCACTAAATAATAGCGTTGATTCTGCGCGTGTATTGTTTGATGGGGAGCAAATAGCCTCTGTAGGCTATAGAGATGTAAAAGAGGGGGGTTCTTATGCTAAGTTCGGTTCTATTTGGGGATGGACCTCGGTGAGTACCCCAGGCAAGCAGAATGTTAATGTGCCTTTTACGTCTGTGCGCAAGGTAAGGAGGACGGCGCAGCCTGCTAAGGTGCATATTTCTGAGACCCTACTTATGGATGATAACGCATACGTTACCGTAGAGGGGGTGGTGCAGGCGTTGCCTGGTGAGGTGAATAGTAGAACCATGGTTATTGCCGCAGAAGGTGCCGGAATTGAGGTGTACCAGCACGGTAAGCAATTTCCAGCTCTGTTACATGGGCAACAAGTGCGTGTTATCGGGCATATTTCAACAACAAAAAATGGGAATCGAATAAATGTATCAAACAAAAATGATATTAGCATTTCTGTTGCCGGTGAAGCAAAAGAAAGGGTTGTTTCGATTGATCACATTGCATCGGTGCCTTCTTATCAGCGCATAAGGACACAAGGAATAGTCGACCACGCTGATGGTGGGGTTATGATTTTTGATGGTGGCAGTGCGCTGCGTGTAACGCTTAGCGAGGGTGCGTCCGGAATTGTTTTGCCGCAAGGAGCTGAAGTAGAGATGACGGGATTGCTACTAAAAAAAGAAGAAGAGGTGCTACTGGTAACAAAAGCGAGTGATATTTCTGTGATTTCTTTGCCAGAAGTTCAGCCGCAAATACAAAAAGAAAAAAAATCTTTTTTTCCGGCAGTATTATTTACTGTGTTAATCATTGGTGCAATAGTTCGGCAACTCTATGTGAAAAAGAACGTGCAGTCGGAACAATAATTATGATATACTATTGTCACTCACTATGATTGACAATATATTTTTACAAATTGGAGTCTTGCTTGGCATCACCGTTACGGTTGCTTTTTTAATGCGCATGTTGCGTCAGCCACTCATGACCGCGTACTTGATTGCAGGAATTGTTGCGGGTCCGTTTGTATTAAATTTAGTACAAGGAGATACGGAAGTGTTTCATGCGCTTTCACAGTTTGGTGTTATCTTGCTGTTATTTGTTGTAGGGCTGAGTTTAAACTTTGATCACATTAAAAGAATCGGAAAAGTGGCCCTGACGGTGGGGCTGACGCAGGTGATGTTTACGGCCGCCATAGGATACGGCATATTGCGATCTTTGAATTATGAGGCAAGTTCAGCAATGTATTTAGCGCTCGCGCTGACATTTTCAAGTACAATCATTATTGTAAAACTCCTTACAGATAAAAAAGATTTACAATCAGTGTATGGGCGCTATACGATTGGTGTCATGATTGTGCAAGACATACTGGCGCTGCTCATCATGATTGTGTTGACCTCGCTCTCTGGAGACATGACGATTGGTGAAACGATTGTTGATCTCATTTTCAATATTGTGCTACTTATAGCTTTTGTTATTGTTCTTGCGCGCTACGTTGTACCAAAAATCATGGATCGTGTTGCGGAGTCTTCAGAATTTTTATTTTTATTTACCGTTGCGTGGTGTTTTGGAGTTGCTTCAATATTAACACTACTCGGATTTTCTATAGAAGTTGGGGCACTTATTGCCGGGCTTACGCTTGGGTCTAGTCCGTATCAATCAGAAATTAGTAGTCGCGTAAAACCGCTGCGGGACTTTTTCATTGTGATTTTCTTTATTATTTTGGGAAGCGAATTAAGTTTAGCGCAACTTCCGCTTGTTGTAGTTCCCGGACTGACACTGTCTGCATTTATTTTGTTTGGAAACCCATTCATTTTATACAGAACATTCCGGGCGCTTAAATTCACCAGAAGAAATAGTTTTCTTTCTGGAGTAACTGCAGCGCAGGTAAGTGAATTTGGGTTTGTGCTTCTTTTTACAGGTCAACAGCTCGGATATATTCACGGGCAAGAGGTTGAAGTGTTTACACTCGTTGCGCTGGTCACTATTATTTTATCGAGTTATGCCATTACCTATAATGAACAGCTCTATAAGATGATGATTCCGTTTTTTGATATGTTTGGTAAAGATAAATATCGGCAAAGAGAAGACAAAGCACAAAAATATGATGTGTGGGTGTTTGGATATCACAGGATTGGGTGGAAAATCTGTGAAGCGCTTGCAGAAAAAGGGAAGTCGTTTGCGGTTGTTGATTACAACCCTGCTGCAATTGCAAAACTAAAGCAGCGAGGCATTCCTGCATTTTTTGGAGATGCTTCTGATGTAGAATTTTTATCTCAGCTGCCTATTGAAAAAGCAAAAATGATTATTTCTACACTGCCAGAGGTTGATGATCAGCTGACTTGTATTAAACACCTTAGATCTACTCCAGAGGGGAAGAAGGTACATATCATTGCCAATTTGTATCATATCGATGCACTTAAAGAGATGTATGACGCTGGGGCCAGCTACGTAATGATGCCACATTTGGTGGGTGGAACATGGCTATCAGATATACTGAAAAATGAAAGTTGGAGTAAGCGGACATTTAGTCATTTGCAGAAGGAGCAGAAGGAAGAAATGAAAATGCGATATACGCTAGACATGCATAAATAGGGGTTGACAGTAAAAGGGGCCGTTGCTATAATGATGGCCACACAAATGAAGTACTTTTTTCATTTCGAAGACGGGCCCGTAGCTTAGCTGGTAGAGCGCCGCATTTGCACTGCGGAGGTCAGGAGTTCGACTCTCCTCGGGTCCACAGATTTCCCGCCCAATGGGGCGGGTTTTCAATGCCGAGGTAGCTCAGTGGTAGAGCAGTGGCTTGAAGAGCCTCGTGTCGGGAGTCCGATTCTCCCCCTCGGCACTCCTTCGCTCATCTCTTACCTTCCGGTAAGGTGAGCTACGGCGTGCGATGCACTCCGTAGTAAGGGAAAGGAACACTGTAAACATTACTTTTTCGCTGGTGGCTCAGGCCACAAGGCGGGCCTCGCCCGTCGAAGCTCTAAGCAAAGCGAAAGAGCGTAGACGGGCTGTAGCTCAGTTGGCTAGAGCGCGCGCTTTGGGAGCGTGAGGCCGTGGGTTCGAGTCCCACCAGCCCGACAAAATAAAGATGACCGTTAGGTCATTTTTATTTTGCAGCTGGTGCGAGGAGTTGAACTGGGGATGGTAAGGGGCAGGGCCCCTTACATGTGGAGGAAAGGGTGGAAAAACCCGAAGGTTTTTACAAGAGGACGCGAAGCGCCGAGTGAGAGTCCCACCAGCAGGGCAAAACAAAAAACACCGAAAGGTGTTTTTTGTTTTTTACTGCAATTATTATTTCTTATCTTCCAATGATTTCATTTTAGCTTGTAAATCTGTCTCATCCAAATCAATCAGCACATTTTCAAGCGCTCTGGTCCTAACCTTAATCTCAGATAAATCTCCCCCTTCTTCAACAAATCTCACAATTTGTGCATGTATAAACTCCACTTTCCTGCGAGCCAATAGGTCTTCCTTTGGATCCAACCCAAGTCTCATGACAATCCAACCCTTCTTACTATCGTGAATATCTTCCAAATTCTCCGGGTCCTCGTCAAACGTTTCTACTCTAAAACAGCTGTCATATCGACAAAACACACCTTTTTCTTTTTGTAATTTCCCTGGAATAGTAATATATATATTATATTCCCCAATATCAGCAGGCGATTGCATTCTAGTATTATCTGCACTATAACCAATAATCCCATCTGTCCCGACATGTATGCCGTCATGTTGTCCAGCCTCTTTTAGGATTCCATTTGTGGCCAATGAATCTCTGTAGGCTACTCCGGGGTGATAATCCTCTCTATCTTCATCAACAAAACCTTGAAAATTGAAGGTGGAAGAGGAGTCTTCACCTGCGGCCCTAATGTCAGTATTATATAATCTCTCATATAATACCGCCTTGATAACAGGCAGGCCATCCCGAGTTTCTGTGGGTTCCAGTTTTGTCTGTTCTTTTTTGCAATGTAGGCAAGTGCTTGGGAAATTTTTGTGGCTACACATGTCGCCGGTTTCCATTATATCGGTTGCTCGTTCTGACATATTCATTTGCATAAAAAAAGATGATTAACACTCCAACTAAATAGTACACAAAAAACCTCTTTTATACAAAAAAATACATAAGAGAAACTCAGTCAAGAAAAAATTCGATTGAGAGAATAACGGGTTTACCAAACAAAAAACACCTTTCGGTGTTTTTTGTTTATAGGAGGTGTTTAACTGTGGTCTAAGCGTCCTCCAAATTTGCAAAATTTGCTTCAAATTCTTTATACCACTTTTCAGCTTCTTCTTTGGGCATGTTTTTCCAAGCTTCTACGAGCTCTGGGTGAGCTTCCATGCAATGAGGTTTTCCGTTTGATCCCATTTCCTCAGCGGTTTCTCCTGTGATTTCGAAGTCACATTCAGATTTTCCGTCAGTGAACACGTTACATGATACCTTTTTCATATATATGCGTTATGAGTAGGTATTGAGTATAGACTGCAGAGGTCGTATTTGCCAATAGTGGATGAGTGTTCTCTTTTTTGCCCTGTGGGTAAGGGGGTTGACAAAAGGGCTATTTTATGGTATAGTCTTCTGTCCTTTCTGGGGTGCTTTTTGTCTCATATCTCGATATGATATAGAGAGAACCCCAATGAAAGGAGGTATGCATGTTGCGTACCGTACTGATGATTGTCGCCACCGTTTTGGTGGCTGGCTGTGGAGCGGCGCCTAGGCCCGCTCCCGCAACGAAGCCGGTCGCGGCCCGCAAGGCCCCGGCCAAGAAGAAGGCTGCCTGGCTCGCCCCCGCGGCGGATTCTGCCAAGCGGCAGCCCACTGGCGTGTCCTACGCCGATGCCGCGCAGATCTCGATGGCCGGCCGGCCGGTCTGCGTGAAGGTAAACCAGGAGCTCCCGAGCTTCGAGAAGGCGCTCAGCAAGTGCGTGCGCTTCTTCCCGAACTCGGAAGCGGTTACGGCCGGCCGTCGCCTGAAGCGGCATCTCCAGCGGACCCACTCGGGTCAGCCGGTGGTGGCGTTCTTCCGGGGCATGCCCCAGGCCGTTGCCCACCTGGCGGACCTCCCCAAGGCCGCCAAGCTCACCTCCCCCGAACCGGTGGAGATGCCCAGCCAGTCGTGGACCTACGATTGGCGCAGCGCCTGTGAAAAGGTGGTGGGGCGAATCAAGCACAACCTGCCGGTTCGCAAGGACGGGCTCCCGCAGCCGATCCTCAGGATCTGCTACTGGTCGCTTTTGCGTGCTGAAAGCGGAACGGTCCACGTATTCGCGCCGGCCCTCTTGGGGAAGGATGCTCGCGATGTGTGGGGCGCGTTCGTGGCGGTCAGCACTCGCGGCGTGTTCGAGGACATCGGAGACAGTGCCGCCCCAGAAGTGTACTGGGTTTTCTCCATGAGTCGCCAGCTCTGGGACCATCGGTTGACGACGCGCAAAGTGGTGGGCCTCGCGCTTGCTGCCAGGCTTGCGAAAGAGAACCCCACTCTCTTCAAGAAGGTGGAGGTCATCGATACCGCCAACAAGGCGGTGAAGTTGGTTCTCAAGAAGGACCTCTTCATGACCCACCGGGAGGAGAGGCGGGTTCGTACTCGCAAGGTTCCTGGCGCTGCTCCGCAGCTGCTGCAGCCCAAGAAGGTGTTGGTGAAGGTTCCCTTCAACAGCTTCTCTCTGGGCAAGGATGCCACCTGGCGCGCGGCCTGGCTGTCCGTCAACATGGGCCTTGGGCAGCCCGAGCACGCGCAGAAGATTTTCCGGGAACTTCACGGGAAGGCCCGCTTCTGCAGCGCGCTCGACGTGACCCGGCGATTCAAGCTGGGGAGCGCATTCGAGCAAAACGCCCGCGCCGCCCTTGGTGAGCGAGGGTGCAAGTAAAGCCACTCCGCAAAGCGGAGATTCGGAAGATCCGGTTGCGATACCGGTTCCTCCTACGTAAGTAGGAGTCGCTTGCGGCCACCCGGTCGCGCAAAGCCAGCCCACGTCGCAAGATGTGGGTTTTTTCATACTCAATTTTCATATCGGGTTAAAAACGCCAAGAGAACAAGCGTCCACTATTCATGCTGCGCCCCTGTGTTATACTTAGCTCTACAACCTGTCATCCTGAACAACCTCAGTGAACGAAGTGAAATGGGGCGTTGAAGGATTGACAGGGCTTTATTGTATTTTGAGATCCTTCGACGCCCCGAGTTTCATTCGAGGTTGCTCAGGATGACATTAAGACATATGTAACCGTTTTCTATGCCAGATAAATTTACCGCAACGTGGGTGTCACATTCGTCAATTTCTTCTTTTTTGCAGTGCCCAAGATCGTACTACTTAAAAAATGTATATAAAGACCCAAAGACAAACAGTAAGATGAAACTGATGTCTCCACCGCTTGCGCTTGGGCAGGTTGTTCATGAAGTGCTTGAATCGCTTTCGGTACTACCAACAGAAAAACGGTTGTCAGATCCACTCATGGAAAAATTTGATAAGGCTTGGGAAAGAGTGAAAGGAAAGAAAGGTGGATTTTTTGATATGCAGACAGAATTGCAATATCAAAATAGAGGAAGAGCCATGATTAGACGGGTTATGGAAAACCCAGGCCCAATTACCAGGCTGGCGGTAAAAATTCAGCAAGACTTACCATTTTATTGGCTCAGTGAAGAAGAAAACATCATTTTATGCGGAAAGGTGGATTGGCTCGAATATCTTCCAGAAGAAGATGCCGTACATATTATTGATTTTAAAACGGGAAAAGAAAAAGAGGATGCTGCATCATTGCAGCTACCGATTTATCATTTGCTGGTGCACAATTGTCAAAAAAGAAAAGTAGCTCGGGCAAGCTATTGGTATGTGGAATCAAACGATTCTCTTACAGAAAAAGAATTACCGAGTTTGGAAGAAGCGCAAAAAAAAGTATATGACATTGCGTTAAAAATAAAACTTGCACGGCAGTTAAAAAAATTCAGCTGTCCTAAAGAGGGGTGTTATGCCTGCGAGCCATATGAAAAGATATTCCGCGGAGAAGCGGAACATATTGGTAAGGATGAATATGGGGCTGATACATATATCATAGAAAAAAAAGCAGACGATACGCCAGAGAGCATCATTCTCTAAATCAAAAAACCGAGTTAGCGCTCGGTTTTATGATTGACAAATGGTAAAAAAATGGATACACTCCGTGCGGACATTTTTGATAACCAAAGGAGGGCAGCAATGCCAAATCGTTCAATGAGTAATCCGGACACCTGGCGACAGGGGTCAGTGGTTGTGTGGGTCGACCGAGCGCGTCATAGCGTGGCGGCTCGTTTTGTACCGGGTGCGCGCAAGAAGCTGGGGATCTTGCGGTCGCCGAATCATGACAACAAGTGGAGGCCGTTCTTCTACGACTACTCGCGCGGCTTGTACAGCGTGGTGGGGAGTGGAGAGTGGGCTGCGCTCCGTCAGGTGCGGCACATGCGGCGCACCTACAGGGAGGAGTTGCCTGAGCTGCAGACGGTGAGGATCGCCAGTGAAGCTACTGCGGTCCAGGTCTTACACTTGGCGTCTCTGGAGGGGGATGAGCTGAAGGCGGCAGTAGCGCGTCTCCAGCGCAACTGGGCGCAGACTTCGGCGCTCCTTGGCATGCCTCGTGATGAGCACAAGAGGCGTGCACAGCGTCGTATTGTGAAGCTTGTCACAGTGCGGGTAGGTGGAGGAGCGATCGAGACGCACGTCTTGGTCGCCGAGTCCCGGAAGGCTATGCGCGAAATTGAGGAGCGGGTGCGGAACATCCGCTCGATCGACAGCGCGCTGGCCTTTTACGAGGCCAAGCTGGCACACCTGTGCACGCACATGGACTCTGTGTTGTGGCGGGTGCTCAGTGAGTTGCAGGGGATTTGGGATATCCTCACCCTGCCGAACTACCTGCTGACGCCAGAGCCGCATGCCACGCGGCAGTGCAGGGAGATCACGGAGCGGCTTCGGCGGCTCAGCGATCTGCTACCGGAGCTCAAGCTCCATCCCTACGATCGGATCTACCGACATCTCCGAGAGGAGCTCACGGTCATTCGCAACGAACTGGCGCTGGTGTCCGGCAAGGCCAAGGAGAGCCCCGGTTGGGGCATCGCAACAGAGAACTGCGGCCGCGCGCTGCAGGGGGTTGTGATCTGCTTGCATCGCAAGCGGGTGGAGCAACTCCTGGAAGACACGGCGGAGTGGCCTGAGGACCACGCTGACATCCGCAAGGAGATTGAGGCGGTCATCGCGTCCATTCAGGTCCAAGCCACGCCGTTTCAGCTCCAGACGGAGGACATCACGGAGGATGTCATCGAGTACCTTGGCGAGGCGCTGGCGAAGTTCGATGACCGGGCTGCCGAGCCGGGTGAGGCTCGCAAGCACTGGAGGGCCATTCGACAGGAACTGCGTTCGGCGGCACACTGCCTCTAGCGTAATCGAGTTGGCCACGTTCAAGCCGGCCGGAGCACCATGCTCCGACCGGCCTTTTTTATTTATTTTGGAAGAGTAAACGCAACATAATGAATCGTTCGCCCTTTTGCTAAATGTCTCACTTCAAAATCTGTCTGAATATTCTGTAACACCGGCTTATCAACCCCTTCTGCATACACATCATCAATTTGTTCAACAATTTCGCAGCCAAATTCCTTAATCGATTCAAGAGTAAATTCGTATAGCAAATCAGAATCGATTTTTACATGAACAATTCCATTTGGAGCAAGAATTTTTTTATACAATGCCAAAAATTTAGGATGCGTGAGGCGTTTTTTTGCTTTTCTTTTTGTTGGATGTGGATCCGCAAACGTAATCCATATTTCAGCGACCTCTCCCGGATCAAACCATTCTGCTAAATGATCTACATAGGTCCTGAGATATCGCACATTAGGAATTGGCACGGTTGCAGCCTCTTTTGCTCCTACAAAAATGCGTTCTCCCTGAATATCTACGCCAATATAATTATTATTTGGGTGCATTCTAGCAAGCTCGTTCGTGTAGGTTCCTTTTCCGCAGCCAAGTTCTAAAATAATGTTGCCTCCATTCCCAAAAACGTCATGCCATGTCCCTTTATTTTTTTCTGGATCGTTTAATTCATATTCAAATACCGTATCCATGTGGTGGAGCGCTTCAAATCGAATCAGTTTGTTTGGTCTTGCCATAAAAATGCGGTATTATACGAGTATCAATATACTAATACGCGCCCTATGTTTCGTCAATTGCGAGTTCTTGTAGTAAGTGCCATTGCTGTGAGTTTTTTGTTTGTTTCCCCGGCACTTGCTGAAAGCATTATAGACTATGATGTGCATGTAGATGTGCGTGAAGACGGAACACTTCACGTGCAAGAAGACATTACATACGATTTTGGGGCATTGCAGAAGCATGGCATTTTTAGAGAAATTCCTGTGCGCTATGAAGACGGAGTGGGGAATGCTTTTTCTGTGCAGCTTGAAAATATCGAGGTGAAAAGAAGTAATAGCCAGCCACATACGTTTGCGGTGAGAAATGCAGGTAGAAATAAAGAAATTAAAATCGGTGACAAGGATATTTTAATCACAGGGATACATAAATACCATATTACGTATGATGTTAAACGAGCGCTTCTAGATGAAGACGAGGGGATTGTTCTTTTGTGGAATATTATTGGAGCGGGATGGAATGTACCGATAAAAGCGGATGTTTTGCAGGTAACATTGCCAGCAACAATTCCTGCAGGCGATATTAAAGCGACTTGCTATACCGGAGAATATGAATCAACACGCACATGCGCCAAAACAGAAGTGAGTAGAACGGCAGCAGGGCTTACATATACCTTTGCGCCAACGTCACTTGGGCGATTTGAGGGGGTTACGGTAAACATGACGTGGCCAAAGGGGTACATAACCATGCCAACATGGCAACAAAAAGTGTTGTGGTTTTTGAAAGATAATTGGACGTATGCACTGCCGATGATTGTACTACTTATCATGTTTTATTTATGGTATTCGCGGGGAAGAGATCCGAAAGGGAAAGCAACTATTATTACGCAGTTTGATGTGCCAGAAGGGCTTTCTCCGGCGCATGTTGGAATCATCATTGATGAAAGAGTGCAGACACACGATGTGTCGGCAGAAATAATTGGGCTCGCTATTGCCGGGTTCATCAATATTATTCGGTTAGAAAAGCAGGGGTTTTTAGGCAAGGTAGATTATGAGTTGCAGTTATTAAAACCAGCGGCATCTGCACCGTTTATACATCAAAAAGAGTTGCTTGAAGCACTCTTTACATCTGCGCCAATAAATAAACCAGGAGAACCTATTGCAAAAACAAGACTGTCAGCGCATAAAAATTCTTTTCACGAAAAATTGCAGGGAATTATAAATACCATTTCAAAAGATGCAGAGGCAAAAGGGTACTTTGCAAAAAATCCGCACCAAGTACGTGCAACGTATATGGCGATTGGACTGTTTTTACTGGTAGTGGGTATTCCGTTTATTGATAATTTTGTGGTCATCATATTAAACGCTGGTATTGTGTTTTTGTTTAGCTTTATTATGCCAGCAAAAACAGCAAAAGGGGTAAAAACCTACCAGCATATTTTGGGATTGAAGCAGTATCTTACGGTTGCAGAAAAAGATCGAATCAACTTTCACAACGCACCAGAAAAATCGCCAAAGCAGTTTGAAAAATTCTTGCCGTATGCTATGGTCTTGGGAGTAGAGAAGGAGTGGGAGAAGCAATTTAAGGATATTTACAAACCTCAGGACGCAACATGGTTTCATGGAAGCCCTGCTGCAATGACCATGGCAGGATTTACGAGGGAACTTGGGAGCATGAAGGGAGCGCTTTCAAGAGAAATGACCTCAAAGCCATCGTCTTCTTCAAGTGGCGGGTTTAGCGGCGGAGGATTTGGTGGTGGAGGTGGAGGAAGCTGGTAAATCAAGTAAATAAAATCGTATGGAAAAAATATATTACAACAAATTGGTGCGTGATAACGTTCCAGACAAGATCAGAGCACTGGGGGCCGAAACAGAGGTGTATGAAATGGTTAATGATGAGGAATATCTGCAGGAACTAAGAAAAAAGTTGCAAGAAGAATCGTTAGAGCTTTCTACATCTATGAGTAAGAAAACTGTGGCAGAAGAAATTGGTGACTTAATGATAGTGGTGGATAATTTCTTAGAAGCTATGGAGCTTACCGCAGAAGACATTGAACAGGCAAAGAAAAAGAGTATTGCAAGCAAGGGCTCTTTTTCTAAGCGGTTATTTATGACATGGTCTAGTGATAGTGGGTATGAAGCGCGAAAAAAAGCGCAGCAATAATACGTATGACAAACGAAGAATATCTCACATGTAGAAATGATGGCAGCTGTCCGCTTATTATTGATGTACGGGAAAAAGAAGAATGGGATACTGGGCATATTGATGGGGCTGTGCATATTCCACTGGCGGAAATAAAGGAACAGATTAAACTATTTGCAGCAAAAAAAGATCGGCGCATTGTTGTGTGTTGCGCACATGGCGGAAGGGGGCTACAAGCAAAAAAAATATTACAGAAAAAAGGATACAAACAGGTTGAAAATTTAGAAGGCGGATATTTTGGGTTACTATAAGTATGTATCCACACAGATCAACAATAGCTGAGGGCATATTGATGGAATGGTTTCCACCATTTTTTTCATTAGAAAAAGGAAAGGGTATTTCAAAAGTATTTATTATTTGTGGTGGCATGCCGGGAGTTCCCAATAAGCAGAAGTTGATGGAATTTTTAGCAAAAAAAGGATATTGGGTGCTATTTCCAAGATATAGAGGAACCTGGGAGAGCAGTGGAAGATTTTTAGACCATGATCCGTATAAAGATGTAATTGATGTGATAGACGCTCTTAGCACGCCATTTATATCGGCATTTAGTGGTGAGCAGGGGCAGATCTTGCAGCCAGAGGTCTATATTATTGGCGGAAGCTTTGGTGGACCGGCTGCGATGCTTGCAAGTAGTGATGCGCGGGTAAAAAAAGTAGTAACCGTTGCTGGGGTTGTTGATTGGACGGTTTCTGGTGAGGAAGAACACATGGATGATTTATTACATATGGTAAAAGATGGGTTTGGCGAAGCGTATAGATTCGATGACGCTGCTTGGCAAGAATTGAGTCAAGGAATGTTCTATAACCCGGTGACGATGGGTGACTTAATCGATTACAAAAAAGTGCTCATGATTCACGCAAAGGACGATATGGTGGTGCCGCATGGAACTTCAGAATCATTCGCACGAAAAAATAATATTTCATTTATTTCAACAAAAAAAGGCGGGCATTTGTCTACCTCAATACTGACGAGGTGGAGCCTGTGGCGAAAAGTAAAAAAGTATCTTGCATTATGATAACGCTGCCAGAACTTATTGCCACACTAACACAAAAGGCGAACAGAAAATCGCCATTTGTTGTTGGGGTGAGTGGACTTGGCAATGCTGGTAAATCGACTATTACAAAAGCGCTTTTAAAACAGTTGCCAGAAGCATACATTGTACATATAGACGATTTTTATAAACCGGTAAAAGAGCGAGAAGGGGAGCATCATTCAGAGCAAATTATTAGTACTTGCTTTGATTGGGACAGGTTAGAAACAGATGTGTTTGATCAAATCGCAGCAGGAAAAGATCGACTCACATATGATATTTACGATTGGGTGCGAACAGAAATTGATCGCTGTACCTGTATTCCTCTGTCTGGGATTATCATTGTTGAGGGGATTTATGCTCTGCAAGATAGATTTTTACCCAAATATGATTTTACTGTCTGGATAGATACTCCAGAAGAAGAGCGAGACGTGCGTGCGCGTAAACGCTATAATGATGAATTTTATGCGCTATGGAAAAACGTATGGATAGGGCAAGATAGGCGATATATTCATGCACATAGACCCGCAGAGCGTGCAGATGCTATAATCAGCGGACACAAAAACATATGAATGCATTAGAAATTACAGGGTTCACAAAATCCTATGGCGATTTTATTGCCGTAGACAATCTATCACTCACCATTCCAAAAGGTGAATTTTTTGGTTTTCTTGGGCCAAATGGAGCTGGGAAAAGCACAACCATTCACTCAATTGTTGGCATTAATCGATTTGAAAAGGGGGCTATTGAAGTGTTTGGAACAGATGTACAAAAACAATATAAAAAAGCGCGCGCCTTTGTTGGGCATTCGCCACAAGAATTCAATATCGATATTTTTTTACCCGTCACAAAAATCTTGTGGTATGTTGGTGGTTTTTTTGGCATGGCCAGAAAAGATAAAACAGCTAGGATTGAAGAATTGCTCGGCATTTTTGAATTAGATAAACATAAACACAAACAATTCAGGCAGCTTTCTGGTGGATTGAAGCGGCGAGTGATGCTTGCGCGTGCGTTAATGCATGATCCGGAGCTTCTTATTTTAGATGAGCCTACTGCTGGGGTAGATGTTGAGCTCCGAAATGAATTGCACATCTATTTAAAACGGATTAATGAAGAAGGAAAGACGATTTTACTGACCAGCCACTATTTAGAAGAGGTAGAAAAGCTGTGTGATCAGTTGGCGGTAATTGTGGACGGAAAATTAGTAAAGCAGGGAACGAAAAAAGATATTATTGGATCGGCTGCATCGCTTGAAGAGGCGTATTTGGCAATTACGGCAAATAAAACACGAACGGTATGATCAATAGAAATGGATTATTAACGCTCATAAATAGAGAGATGCAACGCTTTATGCGTGTGTTTGTGCAAACGCTCATTAGTCCTTGGATTAATGCCGTGCTCTATATTTTTATCTTTGGATTTGTTGTTGGACAAAAAATTGAATCGATTGCGGGCGTTCCATATATTATGTTTGTTCTTCCGGGTATTTTGATGCTCAATGTATTATCGAGTTCTTTTCAACAAACGGCATTTTCATTGTACTTTAAACGATTCGCCCGTCACATTGAAGAACTGCTTACTGCGCCACTTTCTGATGCAGAAATATTAATTGGACATGTGGTTGCGGCAGTTGCTCGAGCGGTAATTGTTGGTGCAGGGATATTTGCCATTGCTATTTTCTTTGATGCTGCGCAGGTGGTTCATTTGGGATGGTTCTTATTTTATGTAGTTGGCGTTGCCAGTTTGTTTGCGCTCATTGGGTTACTTATTGGGCTTTGGTCAGACAGTTTTGAGCAGCTTTCTATTTTGAATACGTTTATCATTACGCCGCTCACCTATTTGGGTGGCATGTTTAATTCAATCGATATGCTTCCAGCTGCAGCGCAGCAGATTGTCCGCTGGAATCCATTTTTCTATTTTGTTGATGGGCTTCGGTACTCAATGACTGGGGTAAGTGAGGCTAATCGATTAATTGGTGTGGGAGTTATTGTGGGATTAAATATTATCTTCTTTGGAGTACTGTGGGTGCTCTTTCATAAGGGGTGGCGATTGCGTGGGTAAGGGTATATATAAAAAAAGCAGCAAAATAATTTGCTGCTTTTTTTGGTGGGCGAGCCGCGGGGCGGCTCGCCAGGGGGGGCCGGTTAGAGCGGGACAATTGCCCGCACAACCAGCGTGTTGTCCTCAGTCTCGGCGCGGCCCACGTGCGCCTGCCACGAGAGCATGAGCGCACCGAGATTGCCGGTGAGGATGAGGTGGGGACCGACCGTGAAGTCGCAGGGCCCGTCCTTCATGGGGCAGTTGTTCTCGGTCTCTGCGCCCAGCATCATACCGTGTGGCAGGCCGGTGTAGTTGATCTCCAGGTACGTGTAGAAGTTGCCGCCAATTCCAGGCACGTCCGCCACCTCGATGATGGCAAAGGCGCCCATAGGGATGTTCCACAGTTCGGGATTCATCTCCAGAACTAGGTCGCCGAGCATGTAGCTCTCTCCACCCGCGAGGATGCCCCCGGGTTGGAGTTCCATGTTCAGCCCCTCGCTGCCAAGCCCTTCCAGGCGTGGCCCGAAGGTGAACACGATCGCAGGAGCGTCGACCCCGAGGCCGACGACGTTGAACCATCCGGCAACGCCGGTGTTCTTCCCTTCATCCACCTGCGTCAGGTGGAAGTTGATTTGTGAGCGGCTCTCTGCCGCATGCGCTGCACCCGCGAGGATGCTGAGAAACAAGACAGCGATTTTCACGTTCTTCTCCCTGTTTGTTGGCCAGTAGCGGCCGCATCGCAAGCACTTCTTGCTAGCGATAGTAAAAACTAGCATAAGCAGCGCAAGTTGTCAATGCACACCCCCTCGTGTAATACTGTCAGCAGTAATACATTACTTTATATATGTCAGCAAAATTTGTAGTAACGGTAGTTTTATTATTGGTGGGGACGCTTATCTCGCTTATAGTGTGGCAGGATCAAATTTTTGTTCCAGAAGAAACGATACATGCGCCAGCGGTTGTTTTAGATCGTGCGCAAAAAGAAGCAGAAAAAACATCACCTCAAATTGTAGCAAAGCAAGATGGAAGCAGAGGAGTTGAGTCAGCAATTATACGTGCGCCAGAAAAAGGTGTCCTCCTAACAACACCACTTACTGTGAGTGGCAGCGCACCGCAGTCATGGTTTGTAAAAGATTTTTTAGAAATTAGGCTCATGAACACGAGTGGTGAAGTTGTGGCAGAGCAAGATGCATTGTTACCAAGAACGTTACTGCCCGTTGCACCTGGTGAACTTCTTCCGTTTGACGTAACACTTACGTTTGATAATGCACAATATTCGGGTCAGCGACTGCTGTTACTAGTCAAAAAACCTGGGACTAGTGCGCTGAACGAGCAAATAGCACAAACAGTAGAGGTGATGCCATTTGCTTTAGAACAAACGATACGCGTTCAAGAACCTATTCCTGGGGCAGAAGTGATTGGCGACACCGTACTACGCGGTGAAGCTGCGGGGTGGTATTTTGAAGGCGATTTTCCTGTAGAGGTGATTGGGAGTAATGGGGAAATACTTGCTACTGGTTTTGTGAGCGCAACAGAAGATTGGATGCAGGTTGGTTTTGTTCCGTTTATTGGATCTATTAGTATTACTCCACCGGCCGGTATGACAACGGGTACCCTTCGATTTAGAAAAGATAACCCAAGCGGTATAGAAAAGTTTGATGCATCATTTGATGTGCCAGTTCGATTTGCCACAGCGCAATAGACAAACAGGTAAAACATTGTTATATTGAGATATATGGAAAATATTGTACACATTTTACAGTCACTCGGACTATTAGAAAGTGAAGTCAAAACATACTTGGCTGCGCTTGAAAATGGTGCGGGAACGGCTATTCAACTATCCAAAACAACCAGTCTTTCGAGGCAGGCTATTTATGATGCCGTGGGATCACTGACAGAGCGGGGGATTATGTCTTCTGCAACGGTTGGAAAAAAGCGATTTTATGCTGCCGAGCATCCAGAAGCGCTTCTTGCGTATGCCAAAAGAAAAGAGCTTAACATGAAAGCAGAAGTAGAAAAGCTTGAGCGCTTGGTACCAAAATTAGCGTTGCAAATGGGAGGAGAGCGGCCGGTAGTGCGTACGTTTGAAGGGAAAGAGAGCATCCACGCCATTATGGAAGACATGACCAAAACTGATTTCAAAGTGGGATATGAAATGACAGATGTTGAGGCGATGTGGAATCTGCTCACCGAGGAAGATTTAAAAGGGTATAGAACTGTTCTTAAGCAAAAGGGGGTAGAAATGAGAGGAATTTACTCAGATAGAAAAAGTTTAGGAACACCAATTGTTCCAGGTGAGCGGTATATTTTGCCAAAAGAGCACGGGGACTTTAAGTGTCATATTGATGTAGCAGGAAACAAAATCAAGATGGTGACGTTTGTTGGAAAGATTCACGCTATTATTATAGAAGATGTATTACTTGCCCAGGCAATGACAACCTTACTTCAGCTTGCGCTAAAGAATGCTGAAAAAGAATAAGCATAAAAAAAAGAGGCCTAGTGCCTTTTTTTGTTTTGAAAAAAATGTTTGACGCCGGACGAAGATCGCTCTCCGTCCGGCGTCGGGGTCTATCCCGCGCCCATCAATTCTCCTCTTTGCTGGTGATCGCTGTTCTTTTGACGGCCACCTCTTCAAGAGGTCGTGATGGGTGCATTCCGGGATTACGCTAGGCGTTCCCCATGGTGCACCTCCTGTTGATTGGCCCTGGTTGAGGACCCGTACGCTTCCGAGACCACCCCGGACCAAACGCACATGTGACTATACAGTACAGAGGGGCTGTTGTCAAGAGATGTGTGGACAGTTTTGGCATAAATGTGAACGTTAAGAATAATAAGTACAATAAAAAGTGTGATGAAAAGTGACCAAGCATAGCCAATAAATGGACTTATCAACAAATAAGACAACTAAGCACTGGACATAACATAAAAAGCGTGATACCTTGATCTTGTCATGCTTGAAGTGGACAGAGTTTTTACCGCATTGATATTACATAAGACATGTGCACCGGGCACAATATGTTTCTCGATAGTATTCGAGAAAACTGCACCCGGCAGCGCACCTGCAGCGATACCATGCAAGTGTAAAGACTCATCTGTGCTTTTGCATCTCCAGTGCTATGGAGATGCAGCTAGCGTAGATGTTTGTAAAGTGGCCCATAGCAAAAAGCATACAAAAAATCGCATAATAAAAAACGCACCCTTATAAAGAGGATGCGTTTTTTATTGTACCATACAGTAGGGCTGTACAATGTTTACTATAGTATAGCAAACGATTAAATTGTTCAGCAATAGTACTTGGGGATGAATCCCCAGAGCGGTAAACCGGATTCGAACCGGCGACCTCATCCTTGGCAAGGATGCGCTCTAGCCAGCTGAGCTATTACCGCGTGTACGCCTAAGCGCAACGCGTTGTTGCGGGACCAGGATTCGAACCTGGGACCTTCGGGTTATGGGCCCGACGAGCTGCCTCTGCTCTACCCCGCTATGTCCGCCGAAGCTTTAGCGTAGGCGGGCTGAGTGTTCAGCTGCCATACGTAACTTCGAGCGATGTGTGATTGCTTTCTTCCGCCGATATATAGTCGGTGGAGTGGATCTTTCTGCCCTCCTACGCTATATGCTTTGCTATAGCTTCGGCGGGCAATTCTTGCCTCTGGCAAGAATTGAGCGGGCGACCGGAATCGAACCGGCATCATCGGCTTGGAAGGCCGAGATAATGAACCATTATACGACGCCCGCATAATGCTTTTTGCTGAGCAGTAGTATATAAATATTTAGTAATAATGTCAATAGGCTATATAGGAACGCCCAGCTTTCGCCGGGCTAGTTCTCCTCCTGGATCAGGCAGCTCAGCGGAAAGTGCGTAACCCGGTGAGACTGCAGTTCGAAGGTCAGACACTCCAAAACGCCGGCTTGCACCCCTTCAATAAAGGCAAGTGGGTGATCTGAGCACAGCGGCAAGTGGCCGTCCATTTCGAGCAGAAGTGTACGCAGCTGCTCAATATTCCATTCCTGCCCAAGTGCGATTTGTGCCTTTGCGGCAAATCGATAGAGCTGGTCGATGGAAAAAATGCGGCCACCCGTCGGTATGTCTTCACCATCCGGGTGTGGTCGAACACAGATCAGCAGCACCGGAATGAGCTTTACAGCCCCAACAGCAAACAAATGGTGCGTTCGCAGTATGCAAATCATTGTGCCCCCCCTTTTATCAAAAGCATAGGCTTTGCTACCGATATGGTCAAGTGTATTGAACAAATCGCCTAAATTTGTTAGGGTGAGCCTACTATGAAGCATGTTCATCACATGGCAAAACAGAAACGAGTCTTAGATATTCGTTGGAACACCATTCGCTTAATTCGCGAATTTTTTTGGCAACAGCAATTTACTGAAGTAGAAACACCACATCTTCTTGCTACTGCCGGTATGGAGCCATATCTTGACCCTATGCAGGTCTCTGTGATGAATCAGCACAAAGATGCATACACGGCGTATTTACACACCTCTCCGGAGTACACCATGAAGAAGCTTTTGGCTGCCGGGTATACAAGCATATTTTCTTTGGGAAAGTGCTATAGAAATATCGAGTCGTTTGGTGGTGATCACAATCCAGAGTTCACAATGCTTGAGTGGTATCGATCTGGTGTTGATATGTATGCACTTATGGATGATATTGATGCGCTTTCTACACACCTAGAGGGTATTGAAGAGCCACGGAGAATCCATATGAACGCGCTTTGGCAAGAAACAATTGGTGTCACTCTTGATGATCATCTTTTAGAAGGACAAATGCGAGATTTGTGCAAAGAAAAAGGGTACGCAGTATCAGAAGACGAGCCATATGAAGATCTTTTCTATCGCATCTTTTTAAACGAAATTGAACCGCGCCTGAAAGATATGGGATCTATTATTGTGCATCACTTTCCTATGCAAATGGCGGCATTAGCTGCAAAGAGTGATATTCACAGAGGCTACGCAGAGCGTTTTGAATGGTATATACACGGAAAAGAAATTGCCAATGCATTTACAGAGCTTACTGATGCAAAAGAACAAACAGCTCGGTTTAAGACAGAACAGCAGAGAAGAAAAGCGCTAAACAAAACAGTTTTTCCTATTGATACAGAGTTTATTGCGGCGGTTGATCAGCTTGATTCATGTGCCGGGATTGCCTTAGGGGTAGATCGCTTGGTAATGGTTGTGGCTGGTTGTCAAAACATAGACGATGTGTTACCGTTACCAGCGAGTATTCAGTTTGAAGCATAAATTATGGCAGAGACATCAGAAATTAAAAAAGGAGTGGTGATTAGACACAAAAATGATCTTTTTATAGTAAAAGATTTTAGTTTTGTGAACCCAGGAAAAGGGTGTGCGTTTACAAAAACAAAGATGAAGAGCGTCACCACAGAGCGAGCACTTGAAATCACATACAAGAGTGGTGAAAATGTTGATATTGTACAGGTGCAAAGACAAAACATGCAATATTTGTACATGAATGGTGAGTTTTACTCGTTCATGATTAAAGATACCTACGAAACAATTGACATAAATAAAGATGTATTGGCAGAAGACGGAAAATTTCTTAAAGAAGGGTTGGATGTAATGGGACTTTTTCATGAAAATGTTCCCGTTGCTGTGGATTTGCCTAAAAAAGTACAATACGAGGTGGCTGATGCGCCTCCGGCGGTAAAAGGTGACAGTGCGTCAGGAAATGTGACCAAAGAAATTGGATTAGAAAATGGATTAAAAGTGCATGCGCCAATTTTTATTAAAGATGGTGATCAAATTTTGGTAAATACAGAAACCGGACAGTACGATTGCCGTGTAAACGAATAAAAGTAAAAAAATAAAAAAAGTGCACAGTAGTGCACTTTTTTGTTACACAAGTTATCACCAGAATGCTCGTTCTTAGGGCGCTGCTGTGGTATACTTCATGCATAAATTTGTGATCAATCGGCATACATGGCCTCTGATCCTAAACAACAAAACCTGGCACCTCTGTCAGCACTCTTGTATATAGCAGGAACAGTGCTGTTTTTTGCATTTGCAGTGTGGTCAATGCTCTTTCAGTTTACGTCTGCTGCAAACCCGCCAGACATTATTACGTATCAAGGAAAGCTTTTTAGTTCTGGTAGCGCCGTGACGACCTCGGTTGCCATGAAGTTTATCATTTATGATGCTGCTGGTGGTGGAAGTGCCGTATATTCAGCTTCTGGAACTACCGCAATACCAAAAACACTTTCGGTAACTCCATCTTCAGGAATTTTTTCTGTAGATTTAGGTGGTTCTGGCACAACAGCTCTCGATAATTCCATTTTTGCAGATAATGCAGGTCTCTATTTAGAGGTGGTCATTGAAAACACCACACTTACCCCAAGAAAACAATTGACTGCATCGCCATATGCGATTAATAGTCGATACTTAATGGGATACGGTGCTGCAACGAGTGCTACGGCAACAGCGTATATTCCTGTGTCTGATAGTAATGGTGCATTTACCTTTAGAGGAGCGCCATCGTCTAGCGCTGTAGGTGATGGGGTTATTTACATTAACCCCTATGCAGCAGATGTTGCTGCAAACGAAACATTATTCGCTGCAGCAGTTGGGGGCACAGAAAAATTCAGAGTAGATGAAGATGGTGACACCTGGGTTGCTGGTGATATATACATTACCGGTACTTCAACTGTTGCAACAACAACAATTAACGGATCGCTTACGGTAACAAGTACAAATGCTACAGGCGATTTGGTACATGTAAGGACAAATGGAACCAGCAGATTAGTGCTTACGGCTGGCGGAAATTTTGGTATTAATACCTCATCTCCGGCGTATGCGCTTTCTGTGGTTGGAAGTAGTTTCTTCACGGCAACAGGAACATTCCCTGGACTTACTATTGGTTCTGGGGGAAGTGGTGGAAGTATTGATTTAAATGGAACGGTCATTTCTGACTGGTCAGAGGCCGGAGGCGGTGGAGATGTGGTTGCTGCAAATAGCAATACGTTCACAAATGAAAATACGTTTTCTTCTACTACCAATTTTACCGATACGGTGAATATGACGGGTGGAGTTGCGAACATCACGCAAGTGGGGACGTTGACAGATGGGGTGAATTTGAATGGCCTTGGAGCGATTGAGGTGGTTGGAGATTATGTGTTTGGTGTATCTGCAAGTTCAGACAATATTGTATCAATAGATATATCAAGTTCAACAAATCCACTATTGCTGGATACGTTGTCAGATGGGGGAGATGTTAAATTAAATCAACCAGAAGACATTGATGTAGTAGGAAACTATGCGTATGTTGCTTCTGGATTATCAGCAGCAATGGAAATTGTAGATATTTCAAATCCTGCGAATTTAGTGCATATAGGTGCCTTGACGGGTATCGGGGACGTCTCTGCCATTCAGGTAGAAGGGGCGCATGCGTATCTTTCTTCTGGAAATAGTGACACAATTTATGTTGTAAATGTCGCAGATCCAGCAAATCCGTATTTAGAGGATTCTATGGCACACGCTGGCGGTGCCGGGCCATTACTTGATAATATTCAGGATATTGCTATTTCGGGGAGATATCTGTTTGCCGTGAGTTCATTTAGTGATGCGCTTTCCATTATAGATATTTCTAATCCTGCTGATTTGCAGCATGTTACTTCAACACTTTTGGGAACAACATTAAATACAGCGAGCTCAATTGAAATTGAGGGAAAGCATGCATACATTGGGACAGCTGATGGAACCCCTTCTATTGAAGTGGTGGATATTTCGGATGTAAGAACGCCTTCAACCGTAGAATCTTTTACTGGTGTCTCTGGCGTAATGCGTTCATTTGTGCTGTCACGTAATTATATATACGCGTTATCTGGACTAACACTCGACATTATTGATATTTCTAATCCAGAGGCCTTATCTGTTACTAAATCACAGTCGCTTGGGGCAGGGAGTTCTGCTCAAGGAAATCGTGCATTTGCGCTCCAGGGAAATAAACTGTATTACGCAGGACTTAGTGATGATCGGTTAGAAATCTGGAATTTGGCAGGTGCTGATATTGCGAATGTAGAAATTGGAACGATGCGAGTATCTAATTTGATTGCAGACAGAGAAGCCACATTTGATAGCAGTGTTCGAATTAAGAATAGTTTGTCTGTGGGAAATAGAGGCATCTATACTTCTGGTGATATTGTGCTCCATTCAAACACCACAACTCCCTACGCAACAACAACAATTCGTTTTTCTCAAACTGGACAATTCATCTCGTTTGCTTCAACCACCGGCGCAGCAACAACGGATACGGCATTTATTTTCGATACAAAAAACACATACACAAGTGCCACAACATCATATCTTCTTTCTGTAAGAAATGCAGGTTCAGCGGTATTTTCAGTGTCAGCGAATGGTGATGTACAGGCCAACGGAACATATTATGGTGCAGGCGCAAACGTGGGTGTTCCGGGGCAGCCTGGGGATCTTGCAGAGCGAGTAGATGTACGGCCAGACCAGAGTGTGGAACCGGGAGACGTTATGATTGTGGATCCTGAAGATGCGGATACATATATGAAGAGCACAGGGGCTTATGCAAGCGCAGTGGCAGGTGTGGTTTCTACAAAACCAACAATTACGGTAGGTAATGGTAGAACAGCGCACACAGCACTGCTTGCGCTTATTGGACGTGTTCCTGTAAAAATTAGTAATGAAAACGGACCTGTAGAGCGCGGAGACTTACTTGTTGCTGCTACTCTGCCGGGTCATGCAATGAAATATGATCCACTGAAAGACGATGGTTCTACGGTGGTAGGTATTATTGGACTTGCGCTAGACAGTTTTGAAGGGGAAGAAGAAACCGGAAAGATTATGTCTTTGGTAAAGTCAGGTTGGGTGCACAATAGAATGCAGTCGATTGCAAAAGTTGAAAAAGATTTAGTGGAACTTGCTAATGAGGTTGGAGTAAATGTAAATATTGCTCCAGATCAATTAGCGGTGGTAGATAATGGTGGGGTCATTGCTAAAATGACAAGTGATTTAGACATGAATGGGTATTATATTAGAAATGTAGCAGGTATTGATGGATCAGAACATTGGGCAATTGATGATCAGGGAAGATTTGTAACAACGGTAGAAACAAATGGTGAAGAAACCGCACTGTATGCACTGCAGTCCGAGCAAACAGAATTAGTATTTTCTGGTTCTGACGAATTATTCCTTGGAAGAACAAAAGTGAAATTTACTGAAGAAATGCAAGCGCTTATTGATACTGATAAACCAATGAAAATTTCAGTTACGCTTACAGAAGATGCAAAGGGGATTTTTGTAGACGGAAAGGGGCCGCTTGGATTTAATGTGCGGGAGCTTGATGAAGGAACATCGCATGCAACATTTGATTGGGTGCTTATTGCACATAGAAAAATCGATGCTGAAGAAGAACCTGTAGAAGAGGAGCCTGCCGAAGAAGAGGAAGAACATGATAATGAAGATTTCTGGTTTATATTTGGTGATGAGGATCCTGATCCAGAACCAGATGAAGCTCCTGTTGAAGAAGAACCTGCGGCAGAAGAGCCAGAGAATGTTGAGGAGCCAGCAGAAGAACCTGAACAAAATCCTGAAGCAGAGGAGCCTGCTGAAGAGCCTGTGATAGAGGAGCCTGTAGAAGAGCCGCAAGATATTCCGGCAGAAGAACCTCCGGCACCAGAAGAAGTACCCGCAGTACCAGAAGAGGCTGAGCCTGAACCAGTAGAAGAAGAGGTTCAAGCACCAGAGGAGCAACCAGAAGCTATTCCAGAAGAAGAAGTGGTAGAGCCAGAAGTGATTATTCCAGAACCTGAAGCGCCACCAGCAGAAATAGTGCCAGATCCGGACCCTGAACCAGCCGTAGAAGAAATCGCACCTGAAGAGGTTGAGCCAGAGCCCGAACCAGCACCAGAAGAAGCTCCTGTAGTAGAAGAACTTCCACAAGAATAATAAGGTAATACATATATATGGACCTTTCACCAATCATTCTTACAATTAATAGCATCATTGAAAATTTGGGGCTATTCATTGAATATATCGGTCTCTCTATTGTGGCGGGATCAGTATTTGTTTCTTTGTGGAAAGTGCTTCTGCCAAAATATAGTATGGGTCATGTCAGGAGGCATTTAGCAAAAAGAATCATCTTTGGACTTGAATTTGTTATTGCTGCAGACATCATGCTGGCAACGGTAGCCACAGATTTTGATCAAATTATGAGATTAGCTGGTATTGTGGTTATTAGAGTGGTTCTTGGGTGGGCACTCAGCAAAGAGGCTGGTCTTGAACACAAGGCTTGAAAAAATTGGAGGACTACGCTAAGATAGGCCAAGTTTAGATAATCTTCAGATATGCTATCAATTGGAATCGTAGGACTTCCTAATGTAGGGAAATCAACACTCTTTAACGCACTCACAAAGAGTAAACAGGCGGATGCGCAAAACTATCCATTTTGTACCATAGAACCCAATGTGGGGGTGGTAGAAGTGCCAGATAGTCGCCTTGAGCAGCTTGTTTCAACATCTTCATCGCTCAAAGCAATTCCCACAGCAATAGAATTTTGGGATATTGCAGGGCTTGTAAAAAATGCATCACAGGGAGAAGGAAAAGGAAATGCATTTTTATCAAACATTAAAGAAACAGATGCCATTGCGCATGTGGTTCGTGGTTTTCATAATGATAATATTATTCATGTTGAAAATCGAGTTGATCCATCAGACGACGCGGCAATTATCAATTTAGAATTAGCACTTGCAGACGCGCAGGCAGTTGAAAGCAGATTAGACAAAACGAAAAAAAAGTTAAAGGGTTCTGCATCAAAAGATATAAAAGAAGAAGTAGCATTACTTGAACGACTTGCTCTTCATCTGAATGAAGGACATCCTGCACGTGCACTTGAATATACGGAAGATGAGCAATTGATAATGAATGAACTCCATTTGCTTACGCAAAAACCAATGATGTATATTGTAAACGTAGACGATGCGCAAATGACAGGAAGCGAGCAGCTTATTGTAGAAGAAGGGTGCGTGCATATTTACGTTTCTGCAAAAACAGAATCAGAACTCAGTGATTTATCTGCGGAAGATGCTGCAATGTTTATGGAAGAACTTGGCGTGAGTGAATCAGGTCTTGATCGGATTGTAAAAGGTGGATATGAACTACTCAAATTGGTAACATTTTTCACTTCTGGAGAGCAAGAATCAAGAGCATGGACAGTGCAACAAGGAACTACGGCACCATATGCTGCTGGTGTGATTCATACAGATTTTATCAAAGGATTTATTAAAGCTGACGTAGCCAAAACAGAAGATTTCGTTGCTGCTGGCGGTTGGGGCGGCATGAAGGGCACAGGAAATCTTCGTTTAGAAGGAAAAGATTACCAAGTCCAAGATGGAGATGTCTGTTATTTCCATATCAATTAAAAAAAGTAAAAAGGGGGAATATGTCAAAGAAAAAAAAGTATGTTCTCATCATTGAGGACGAAAATCCACTACGCCATGCGTTAGTAAAAACGTTTTTAGACAATGATTACATTGTTGCGGAAGCCGATAATGCGGAATATGCATTGGTGCAGTTAGAAAAAATTGAGCCGGATATTATTCTATTAGACTTGCGGCTACCGGGGATGAATGGGATGACATTTATGAATGAATTGGAAAAACGAAACAAAGATATTCCAACTATTATTTTGACGAATGATGATTCTCATATGACGCAAATGCGTGGTATGATGAAGGGAGCAAGAGACTATTTGATTAAAGCCAATACCTCTCTTGAAACAATTGTATCATTGGTACAAAAACGATTAGCATAATATGCGTCCGCATCATCATCAAAATCCAAATTACATTCATCACCAAAGTACCACGATTGGAAGTACTATTCGTGAAGTAGTATTTGGGTTAGAAGACGGGATGGTGTCTACGTTTGGATCGATTACTGGAATTGCTGCAGCCACGCAAGATCCTTTTACAATTCTGCTAGCGGGATCTGTAATTATTGGTGTGGAATCGATTTCAATGGCGGTTGGTTCATATGTATCGAGTAAATCTGCGCAATCAATTGACGCGCGCATGCTTGCAGAAGAGAGAGAAGAAATTCACAATCATCCAGAGGAAGAAGAGCGTGAGCTTGTGGGTATGTATGTGAAAGATGGCTGGAGTGAATCGCTGGCGGTAAAAATGGCAGCAGAAGCATCACAAGATAAGGAGCTTATATTAAAAGAAATGGCGTACCGCGAACTTGGAGTAATCCCAGGTAAGGCAGAAAACCCTATTCGCAATGGTTTTTTGATGGGTATTGCGTATATTGTGGGTGGAGCAATTCCGCTTATGCCGTATATTATATTTTCTACCATTTCAACAGCCATTTGGACGTCTGTAGTGGTTTCTCTTGTGGGGTTATTCCTACTTGGCGCTGGGGTCACAAAGTATACAAAGCGATCCGCTCTTCGGGCTGGACTAGAAATGCTTATTTTGGCGGGTCTTGCTGGAACAGTAGGATATATTGTGGGGCAACTCATGAGTGGGTGGATGGGGTAGGACAAAAAAAGAACATGCTTCCACAATTGACGGACCGTGCTGTACGCGCTACGATACCTGCTCGATGATTATTAATAGTTTTTTTATGGAAGAAGTACACATTTACGGAAACAACCTGATTAATTCAGAGGTTCCAGATTTGAAAGTTGATATTTATCACGAAAAGCAGATCAAAAAGGTAAGCCTCAGTGATTACAGAGGAAAGTGGCTCGTATTATTTTTCTACCCTGCTGATTTCACCTTTGTGTGCCCAACAGAGCTTAGAGAAATGGCACACCTGTATCCAGAATTTCAGAAAATTGATGCAGAAGTACTTTCTGTGAGTACTGATACTGCATTTGTACATAAAGCGTGGCATGATAATTCACCAGCAATTGGTGAAGTGCAATTTCCAATGGCAGCAGACCCAACAGGAGAATTTTGCATGGCACTCGGAACATATATTGAAGACGAAGGACTTTCTTACCGCGCAAGTTTTATTGTAGACCCTGATGGCGTGATCAAAGCATATGAAATGCACGATAACAGTATTGGTCGTTCATCAGCAGAACTACTAAGAAAACTTCACGCGGCTCAATACGTACGTGAACATGGTGGAGAAGTATGTCCTGCAAACTGGAAACCAGGATCTGACACCCTTACACCAGGAGTAGACTTGGTTGGTAAAATTTAATCGATTGATTATGTATGAAGCAAAAGATTTTTCAGCGCTTTTAGGAACGCCTGGGTTTTCTGATGAGCAATTGAATGTACATTTCAAGCTGTATCAGGGATACGTGGCTAATACAAATAAAGTAGCTGAAAAAGTTACAGCGCTTGCTGTATCTGGCGAAACAGGACCAGAGTATGCTGAAATGAAACGCAGATTTGGTTGGGAGTTTGATGGTATGCGCATGCATGAGTACTACTTTGAAAATATTTCAAAAGAACCGACTACGCTTGCTACCGATTCAGCTCTTGCGGTTGCATTAACGAAAGAATTTGGATCAGTAGAAGCATGGGAAAAAGACTTCCGTGCTACAGGAGCACTCAGAGGCATTGGTTGGGCCGTATTGGCGTATGACAGGCGTGGAGATAGACTCTTCAACGTATGGGTAAATGAGCATGACGCAGGACAGCTCTCTGGCGCTGAGCCGATTGTTGTCATGGACGTATTTGAACATGCATTTATCTTTGACTACGGCATGAAACGAGGAGAATATATCGATGCTTTCATGAAAGCGCTCGACTATAACGAAGCAAGTAGACGATTTTCACGCTAAATAGTAGAATACGAGCAGATAACTGCTCGTATTTTTTTAGAAAAGGGCTATGGAACAGCAAGCAACTACAGGGGGATGGATTGAAGTGATATGTGGAGGGATGTTTTCTGGAAAAACAGAAGAACTTATTCGCAGAGTGAAGCGTGCTACGCTTGCAAAACAGGGGGTACAGGTGTTTAAACCAGCAATTGATAATAGATATGATGAGCAGGCGGTTGTGTCTCATGCTGGCTTTAGTATTGAAGGAGTTGCTGTGGATAGACCCGGGCACATGCAATATTTATTGAAGGAAGATACAAAGGTTGTAGGTATTGATGAAGTGCAATTTTTTTCGGAAGAGATTGTAAATACCATTGAAGAAATGACAAAAAAAGGCGTGCGTGTTATTTGCGCAGGACTTGATCAAGATTTTACGGGTGCACCGTTTGGTATTATTGGCAGCCTCCTTGCTATTGCAGATGACGTAACAAAAGTGCACGCCATTTGCATGCAGTGCGGCGCAGAAGCCAGTAAAAGCAAACGCATCGCTGGTGGCGATGCGCAAGTTGAGGTTGGTGAGAGTGATAAATATGAGGCGAGGTGTAGGGGCTGTTTTCTTCAGGATTAGCGTTTCACAAATCGCCAAATTGCTCGTCCTACATGTTGCCCGTCTCTGTGATAGAGAAGTGATTTGTGTTCACCCATGAGTGGTGAAAGTTCAAAACCGATTGCTAAAATATCTGGGATACAGTTCAAAGATACCCATTTTTCTTCATGCATAAATTGCGGAATGATAGCGACACATACAGCGCCGGGTTTCATAACGAGGTGCAATTGTTTGAATGCAGAAACGTAAAGCGTTGAAAGATTTTTTGCTTGCCCCATGATGAGCTCCGCTGGTTCGTTTCCAAAGAGGGGTACACCCATGTATGGTTCAAAGGCAACAACATCTACAGATTCAGGATCAAGTCTTGTTGCAAGTTTTTCAATATCTTCTTTAAAAATTTGTACGTTTGCTTGATGTTCACTTTGGCCAGAAAGCCAATCAACATTTTCTTGTGAGTCTTGTACTGCACGATCTGAAATATCTGTCCCAATTAATGTGCCGTATCCCATGAGAAGTGCTTCCATCAGTACTGTTCCACTTCCGCAGTAAGGATCAAGCAGTGTTTTTTCTGCAGATGGAGCGACTCCTGAAAGCGTAATAAGCATCTGTGCCAATTTTGGTGGAAGCATGCCGCTTTTTGCATCTCTTCCGGGGCGTTCAAAATCTCTTTTTGAAAGTGCTTCAATTGGTTGAATGGCGCGGGTAACGAACACGTCTTTTCCAATAACGATAAAATCTGTTTCCGTGTCTACGAGTTTGTTGTGCAAAATCGTTGCCGTATTGTTGGCTTCTACATAGCGAGCTGATCGCCCTTCATTACGGAGTGTTTTTTTTGTTTCAATGCCAAGTCGTTTTGCGTTGTCTCCAGAAACCGAAAAGACAATTTTGCTAGTAATTGGAAGAGAGTCAAGGTGCTTACTTAGCTCGAGTGGAGACGGTGACAAAGAGAGCTTCTCTGCAATGCGGATGGTTCCACCAAGGCGTTTCATCAGCTCTGCACAGTTGGTTTCTTCTGTCAGCGAAGCAATTAAAAAATGCCCACGAATTTCTGTGTGCGTTAGATTTGGGAGCGCTGCTCGAATTTCTGCTTCAGAAATGAGCGGGTGTGCCCCGAGTTCAAAAAGGTATGTATGCATAAAAAAATTGTGCTTGTGCGCCGGAGCTCTTTAAGTAAAGAGCGAAGGAGTGCTCCCGCTAAGAATCGAACTTAGAACGCAGGCTTAGAAGGCCCGAGTTATATCCATTTAACTACAGGAGCGTTATGTGGGGACAGTGTAGCGTAACTTTCAGGCATTGTCAATCGTCTGAGGGTTCATCTGATCGCTTTTTTCCATGGAACTTTTTATGGATCTTGCGGAGCTCTTTATCTGTGATATGGGTGTATATTTGGGTAGTGGTAATAGAGCTGTGACCGAGCATGGTCTGTACAGAGCGGATATCAGCCCCATTTTGGAGCAAATCAGTGGCATATGAGTGCCGCAAGGTATGTGGGGTTACAACCTTGGTAATACCGGCCAATTTAGCATATTTTTGGATCATTCTTTGGGCTGTCCTTGGGGTAATAGGTTCTCCAGCGCTTTCCATTTTCCCGGAAACGATTTTTACCTTTTGCGTACCGGTCCGCTTGTCATGAGAGACAAAGATAAAGGGATTCATGTCCTTTCTGGTTGTCAGGTAATTTTTTACATGAAAACGAGCCTGTTCAGACACAAAGACGACTCTGCTTTTTCCACCTTTTCCACGAATAGTAAATTCGTCCTTTTTTAGATTGATATGTTCTTTTTTGAGTTTCACAATTTCACTGACACGTAGTCCTGTAGAAAATAGTAGTTCTAAAAACGATTTATCTCTTAGTGCGATAAGTTTGGCTGTACTTGCCGCTCCTTTTTTGTTCATTGAAACGCTTAAATGCGCGATTGGCGCATCAAGTAGTCGCACTAAATCAGATCCTTCTAAAAAGGTTACTTCTCTGTCTGGCATTTTCATTAATTCGATTTTTTCTGGGGCAATAGTTGCAATGTCTCGTTTAGACAAATATTTTAAGAATGATCGAAGTGCTATGAGATGATAGTTTTGTGTGTTTTTTTTGAGTGGTTCGCCATGTACATCAACTAATCGATTTAACCAAAGGCGAAACTTGCGGACATCTTCTCCAGCAAGGGAAGAGGGTGTTTTTTTACTTCCATACCAGTCTAAAAAACGGCGTAAATAAAAATCATAGTTCTCAATTGTTTTGGGACTACGATTTTTTTCAATTTCAAGATGTTCTAAAAATTGTACAAGGTATTTTTGAAGTGAAAGTTGCGCCATAGTATGTATATTTTACGACACAAACTATTTTCGGTCAATGAAAGCTACTATTTTCATAGTGTTCGTGAGTCATATGCCCAGTGCAAAAGTGCCTGGCGCTGTTTTTTTCTACAAGATAGGTCGCCTTTTTTACAGTTTTTTTGTACTTGGGCTACATGGCGCTTCATTGCGCGCCAGCGCTTTATTTGTCTTTGGTCTTCTTTGGGCATTCTTCTGCCTAGGTAGTATCTGCAATACCACTGAAACCACCCGCGTGGGTCTGCTGGGTGAATCCATCCTCGTCGGAGCCATTCTCTATGAGGAAGGGAGGCGCTGACACCAAAATAATTAAGTGACGGGGTGCTATGCTCGCTGAGTTTTGCGCGAGTGAACCAAGAGGGTGGAAACTCCTTGGGTTTGTCATTCATATATATTCCTCCAAAAATTCCAAGTGCCAGCATCTCTTTTGGAGTCAATTCGGGAGTAAAATCTGGATCAAAAGACCGCCCAATCCCTTTTGAACATGTGTAAGTGTATGCGTCTTGCCAGCTATCGTGTACCGTTATTTTTTTCATAACCGATTTTTTTAAACGCGTGTTTGTGTTGCAATATACTGCAAGAACTACTCGCTGTATAAAAAAAGTATACACGAAAGTGCCAGTTTTAGACAAAAAAAAGGGGTTGACAAAACCTGTTTTTTGTGCTATAGTTATAAGCGTGAATAGGTACCAATTCATACAAAAAAAGACCTAAAATAGGCCAAAAAAATAAATACAAAAATAAATATAGTATGCCAAATAAACACGCACAATCTTCGGATTTTTCAACTCAAAAATTGTCATTTGCTCATATGTACTTTATGACAGGAGCGGTGCTCATGATTGCAGTATTCCTCGCGTTACCGAAGTTAAGTGCTGGCCTATAAGGTCAGTTCTTTTTTTTATGCTATACTGCAAGCATATTTTTATATAGTTTATATGACGCACACAATCAATCTCATGACTCGTGTGCAGATCGTGACCGTTTCGCTCTTGGTCGCGATGTGCATGGTGAGTGGCGCGTATGCGCAAACTGCCGATACAACTTCTTCAACAGAAGATGTTGTTACTTCTACTGAGGATGTAGTAGAAGTTGAAGTAGAGGACGAAGACGTATTACTTGAAGACGAAGCACTTTCTGAAGAAATTGAGGAAGCGTTGAGCGAGGAAGAGGAAGAAGTGAATGATGACCTTGATGGTATTGAAGTTGATGAACCAGAAAATGTGCCAGGGAATGCTGGACTATTTTGGAGAAGTGTAAGAGAGCGAGTATCTCTTACATTCACCTTTAATAAAGCAAAAAAAATAGAAAAACGCATTAAATTTGCAGAAGAACGCATGCTTTTGGCAGAAGGAATCATTGCCAATGATCCTGAAAATGCTGAACGCGTGGCAAAAATGGAAGAGATGATTACCAAAGCGCAGCAATATGTAGAAGAGGCGCAAGAGCGTGCGCAAGAAATGATTGCAGACGGAGACAAAAGAAGTGCGCGGGCAATTGCGAATATTGCAACGCATCAAGTAAGAAAAGAAGCCGTGCTTACCAGATTAGAAACGAAGTTTGAAAAGGAAGGAAAAGATCGATTTATTGAAATTCGTACATCACTTGCTACGCGAAATCAGCGGCTTGTGCATGCACTTGAAAACGATAATCTTCCAGAAGACGTGCAAGCGCATTTGGAAAATGTAAAAGAGCGTATTGATACGCGTGTAGAACATTTGCGCGAATATAAAGAAGAGCGAAAGGAACTCAGAGAAAAAGTTCGTGCAGGAGATGAAGATGCCGCAGAAGCATTAAGAGAACTCGATGAAGAAAGAAGAGAAGAATTACGTGAGCGCGGTGATGACAGAAGAGAAAGAACAGAAACGCGTCAAGAATCACGAGAAGAACGTGCAACGCGCCAATTGGAAGCGTTAGAAGAACGTGCTGCGGCAGGAGATGAAGAGGCTGAGGAATTACTTGAACGCATTGAAGAAAGAAAAGATGATGCTGACGTGCGTGTGCGCGTTGAAGAACGTCATAGAGAACGAAGACGAGCTGCGGCAGCGTCAAACGATGATGTTAACGAAGATGGGGAAGACCTGGATGACGACAATGATGAAGAAGAACGCGTACGAACAAGAGTACGTGTTGAAGACGAAAATGGAGAAACGCGATCAGAAGTGAGAACCAGAGTACGAACACCACAACCGGGTGATATTGATCGAGCTGATGTTCGTGTACGAACACGGGAAGAAATTAAGAAGGATGGGGAGATGCGAGATGAAACACGAATACGTATTCGAACAATTGAAAATGGAATAGAGGAGGTAGAAGAACGAACAATTATTCGCACAAGAGTAGAAGCTGATGATGATGGTCTTAGTGAGGATGAACAAGAAGAGTTGGATAGAATGAAAAAAGAACTGCGTGAAGATGGCGCATCAACATTAGAAGTTGATGGTCAGCAACAAATTGTAGGACGCAATTATATCTGTGAAGGAGTGGATTGTGCTTGTTATAGAGAGGGTGGTGCCCCATACGGAATGTTTCCATTCAAGAAAACAGCGAATATGTCGGAATCAGACATGATTGGTCATTGCAAAGATGAGATTCGTGCATATGATGAGCTTCTGGAAGAAAGTGATATAGATTAATATCTTGGGTTAGCCCTTGCAAAAAACAGAGAAAACCGTACAATACTCCACATAACGTGGAGTATTGTTTATGAGAAAAAAATACCTGATTTTACCAAATATTAGATCGTGCCATAACGTTGGGGCGATGTTTAGAACCGCCGATGCGTTTGGGTTTAACAAATTATTTTTAGTTGGATACACTGCGCATCCACCAAAAATTCAAATAGATAAGGTATCACTTGGTGCCGAGACGTGGGTTCCTTGGGAAGCGTGCGAATCGCTTGAAGAAGTGCTTACTATGCTGAAAGCTGAAGGAGTGGAACTTATCGCCCTTGAAAAAAATGAAAACAGCATTGATATTCACACGCACAAGCCTGCAAAAGATTTTGCAATGATAGTGGGAAATGAAGTTGATGGCATCTCTGAAGAAGTCTGTGCGCTTGCTGATGTAGTGGTGCATATCCCAATGCAAGGGAAGAAAGAAAGCCTAAATGTATCGATTGCTGCAGGGGTTGCAATGAATGTTCTTGGCAGAGCATAGGAAAGTGCGTTATACTGTTCTGGTATGACAGCTACTCAACACACATTGCAAATTTTTGATCGATTGGTCCATTCGCTTCCGCCATTAGTGCCGGAAGATCTTCGGGATGATGTGCTGCATGCATTTGAGCAGGCACAAGATAATTTGTCGTTATCGCAAGAAGAATTAGAAGACACCATGATTGCCTTTGCTAAAAAGCTTTGGCCGTATCGTGAAGCGTTCTTAGAATTTTTGCGTGTGACGGAATCACATATGGGGGAAACGTTCTTGATGAAGCATCTTGATTACCCAATGAAGCAAAAATATAAGCAGTTTACAAAGAGAGGACATACCTTTAGAGACTTTCATGTTGGGAAGGATTTATCATTCTTTTCACCAGAAGAGCGTGGGTTTTTGTGCAGTGCATTGACTCAAGTGCAGGATGACCTATGGAAATTCACTGAGCAACACGTCATGGGAGTCGCTAGGAGCTCATATTTGGCTCATGTAGCCGAATTTACGGGGGTAATGACAGATATTACGCAAAAGATACAAATGCTTGAGGAAATGGCAGACAGTGAGCAAGAACATCCAGAGCTTGCGGCAGAAATTCGGGCTCACGCAAGGGGATTTGAACACAGCATTAGTTTACTTGGGCCAAAACTCGATTATGAAGAGGTGTGTAATGCCTCAGATCATTTTGAAATGAGAAGGGAAACAAGGGAACATAGAAAACGAGCGATTCCTGCAGTATAAAAAAATAGACCCGTGTGGGCCTATTTTTTTATTTTGTTTGGATGTCTATGGTTTGTTCTAATCGTCTAATGTCTGCCAGTAATTTTGATCTGTCTGCATTTGACATGATGATATTAAACACCGAGCTGCCGCCATGCTTTGCGAATTTGCAGCTGTCGCCTGCTTGTTTATTTACTATAAGTTTTTTTAGGGATTTGAGTTCTTTGATTTTTTTAATTCCTACAATTCGTTTTAGCTTTCCTTCTTTCTTTGCAAAAAACTTCATTGCCACAGCGTACCCCTTTAATTTTTTTGGAATAATTGGCTTTTCTCCTGCACGAATCAGGATATCATTCATGGTGTGATCAATACCGTGTGTGTGTTTGTGCATCTGATGTCTAAAACCACCAACACGCGGAGCAAGTTCCACAATTTTCCATCCATGTTCTGATCTGATGAGTTCAATATGGACAGAAGTGCTGCGCAGTCCGAGTGCGTGAACTGATTGCGCTGCTGTTGCTTCAAGTCGTTCAATATTATCTTTTTTCAAAATGGTAGGGCTCATTTGTCTATAGCCAAAGAAGTCATCAAACCCGACTTCTTTCCCTGTTTTTACATATACTGCAGGGCAAAATGAAATGCGCCCTTTTGCATCTACGTATCCATCAATAGAGTACATGCTTCCTTCCATGTATGCTTCCACCAATACTTCGGGCTCTCCTCGTCCTTGGGTTTCTTTATAGACCGCTTTGATTGTTTTGAAACATTTTTTGAGTACCGTATCGAGCTCTTCCTTGTGGTAACAGATACTGACCAGTCTGCTTGCCCCTAGTCCACTTGGTTTTACAATAAGTGGAAATGAAACCTTTTCTTCAATTTGTCTGAGGATTTTAGGATTTACTTCATGGACAACCATAAAGGATGGCGTCAGATCAGTGTTATAATCTCTGAGCCGCTCTCTCATTGAAATTTTTTCAGTAGCCCATTTTAATGACGCTGCTGTTGGAGAAGGCATGTATGGAATATGCGGGATCATGCGCTTTTGCATTGGGATACCATCGTCTCCTCTTACAACAACAGAGAACAATGATTCCTTATGTTCTTTAAGCGCCTTATGAATGCTTGTTTCACTCCGAGGATCACATGTCTCTATCACATCAAGTTGATCTAAAATTCTTTTCGTGTTTCCGGGCAGTCCTTGTTTGGGATCATAAATAACACCTACGCGAAATTTGCGCTTGTGCTTTTTTTCGTAGGCGGTAATGGATTCGAGCATGTAGCCATACACGCGACCAATAAAAAGAATCAGATCTCGCTGATTTTTGGCAGTCGTTTTAGTATTTGTTTTCACGTGACTGTAAACTTTATCCAAAAACAGATTCATGTCTTTGGGTTTGAGATAAGAAGTCATAGCTTTTTTAAAGCGGTCGAATTATAGCGGAAAACCGGTTATTTGTCAATATGCGGCAGTCGCAAATTAAAACTTTGTAGGTTTTATGTTTGCGTATGTTTTTATGCGTTTTGAGAGTGTTCTGGCTGTGAGGAGTCCCTTATGTGCGCCAATTTTTTCAATAACACCAGAAGCGTTCGCTGTACCTGCTTGCATGCAGTATGAAAGCTCCTTTCCTTTTATGTATTGGGATAGGAATCCACTGGCAAATGCATCTCCTGCACCAGTTTTTGCGGTTGCGGCAATAGGGTAGGCAGGCATGTGCAATCGAGTTGTAGCAGATGCAGCATACGCGCCGCGCATTGAGTCTGTTACTACAATGGTTTCAATACCAAGTGCTTGCAGTGATTTGATTTGCGCTTTGAATGTTTTTTTCCCGCCAGCCAGGATTTTCAATTCTTCTTTGTTTACAAATAGGAGCGATACATGCGGAAGAATCGCTTTAAATGTTTTTAAACCAGCATTCATTTGGAATGAACCAGGATTTGCCGCTAGCTTAATAGACGGATGCTTTTTAAGATAGCTCATCAGTTTTTTTTGATACCCGGCAAAACTTGATCCCATGGATGTATAATACACCCAATCAGTTTTTGGCAGCGCTTTGAACGTATACTTTCTGTCAGCGTGGTACGAAAGGATTGTACGTTCTGCTCTGTAGTTGAGTACAATAGAAAATCGAGTTTCCTTTTTTTTGTGCATCACCATGTTGTCGCAATTGACACCTGCTTTTTCCAAATCATGCGCAATGGCAAATCCATTTATATCGTCTCCGAGTTCGGTAACGATAGCCGTTTGTAATCCTAATTTCTGTACACCCGCAGCAACATTCGCAGCGTTTCCACCTACGGATTGGTCAATATGTTTGACGCACACTTTATCAGCGTAATTGATACAGAGTTGATTTCTTTTGACATCAACGCGGCACTGCTTGCAGTTATCGTCGATAATAACAAAGGTGTCAAAGGTGGCGTCACCAATCGTAATAAGATCAAACATAGGATTATTGTTTGTGTCTCCACAGTTGTTTATATTTTTTGAGGTCTTCTTTTGAGTGTTTGTGCAAGCCAAAATAAATTTCAGCAAATTCTACAAGAGAGGCGATAGCGATAGCTGCCATAGCTATAGCAAAAAAAGGTTCTTCAATAGCAAGCGCGTATGTGAGGAGTCCTCCTGCACCGAGCATGCGAATAATATCTTGGCGATGTTCTTGTTCAATAAATATTGAGTACACAAGTAAGATGCTACCGAGTACGGCTGCCACAATGATGAATGTTGATTCCCAACCTGCGGGAAGTACGGGAAACATATCCCAAAGAAGAAGTGTGTCTATCATATTATGTGCGTTTACGCGAAATCAGGAACAGTTCGTATGCGCTGGCCAGAATAAAGATGATTTGGAGCGGGATGAAGATGGGATCCTTTAAAGAAATACTATACACCAAAAGACCCGACCCTCCTGCAATAAAGAGCCAGTCTTGATGTGTTTCTTTCTTTGCAAAAATTGCAATCGTGATAATGATCAGTCCTAGAACACCAAATAATTTGGGTATAATCATAGTGCTACAAGTATACCATTGCCCATCAAAAAACAAAATATACGCAGTAAAAACTGCGTATATTTTAGAATAGTGAGTAAAGAGTCTATTTTTGTTCCTCCCAGCGGTTCAAGTAGTCGATTGCACTCAGTGCTGCTGTAGCACCTTGCCCGGCTGAGATAGAAATTTGCTTATATGGAATGTTGGTAACATCTCCTGCGGCAAAAATTCCGGTGCAACTCGTTTTGCAGAGCATATCAACCTCAACTTCTCCTGCTGCATTTTTGCTTGCGCACTCAATATAGTCAGAATTTGGAATGGCACCAATGTGTACCATCACTCCATCGGCTTCAATAGTGCTTTCTGCATCTGTTTTTTTATCTTTATACGTAATACCAGCAACCTTTTGTTCACCATTAATCTTTGTGGTGATAGCATTATGGATGATTTCAATTTTGGCATTTGCTTTTACTTTCTCAATAAGGACATCTTCACCTTTTGGAAAGCCGTCTTTGCCATCTTCTGGTCCATATTTAGTGACTAAGTACACTTTTTCTGCAATCTCTCCCATCATGAGTGCTGATTCTAGCGCTGCACTACCCGCTCCAATGGTAATGGTTGTTTTTCCTTTAAAAAGGGGTCCGTCACAAACGGTACAATAGGTGACACCGCGTCCTTTGAGTTCTTTTTCTCCAGGTAATCCGAGTTCTCTTGGGTGGATACCGCTCGCAATAATAACTGCTTTTGTTTTATACGATCTTTCTTCTCCTGAAAGATTTTTTGCTTCAACAATATGGTAATTTTTTTCTTGCTTGATTGCTTCTACTTTAAATCCTTGATCAATTGGCACATTGTAACTGAGTACATGTTTATTGAAATTTTGCGCCAACTCAAATCCAGTAATGTTGATAATTCCTGGCCAGTTTTCTACTTCACCAGAGAGGGCAACCTCTCCTCCAATGTCCATGCTGACAATAATCGTGTTCAGATTTCTTCTTGCACAGTATACGCCTGCTGCAGAACCAGCCGCAGCTGCTCCAATGATGACTACGTCGTAACATTGTTCATCCATATAAATATTGGTTAATGTGATTGCACTATAACAGTGATGCACTATTGCGGCAACGTGTGGGTAAGTGCCACAAGCGCTTCATAATTATCTTTTGGCGCACCTTTCCAAATAGCGCTACCTGGGCCAAATCGAGTTACCCCAGCTGCTGCGAGTGGGGGAATAGTTTCTGCATTAATATGCCCGTCTGCAGCAAGTTCAAGTTCTGGAAATTGCTGATGCAGGGCGTGCGCGCGATCAATTGTATCCGTAATAAAGGCTTGCCCTTGTTTTCCTGGGTGCACACTCATCAGCTGCAGCCCATCTATAAGAGTAACCACATCGCTGACTACGGCAATGGGCGTTTCTGGGTTAATGCAGAGCGCCACTTCTTTGCCATGTGCTTTGAGCGCTGTTAATTCTTCGGTTGGGTTCTTGAGTGATTCGTAATGCACAATAAATCGCTTGAGGTGTGCTTGGTTTTTCCATTGCTCTGCTACTTCTAGTGGGTTTGCCACCATCATGTGCAGTTCAAAATCGATTGGCATATTTGCAGCAACATACGCAGCATCAATCCACGTTTTACCTTCTACAAATTCGCCGTCAGCAATATCGATTTGGACAAAATTTGTCACTTCTTTCATTGTTTGTACTTGCGCATCAAATTCTTCAGCAGAATGTACGAGTACTGATGGAATAATACGAATCATAGCTTATCAGTGTTATCACATTCAATTGCCGCGATTTTTTTAAGTCTGCGTTCATGCCGCTTTGCTTCAGAAAATTTTGTCTCTAGCCATTTTTCGGTTACGGCCATTGCGTGATCGTCACTGAGTGTTTTTGCCGCAAGAGCAAGGACATTGGTGTTGTCATCCTTCATCATAGTTTCTGCAGCCATTAAGTTGTAGCCGATACCACAACGAATACCAGCAACTTTATTGGCATCAATACAGACGCCAATCCCATTTTTACAAATAACAATACCGCGCCCTTTTGTTTCTAACACTTTTTTTGTTAGCGGAATGACGTAGTCAGGGTAATCATCCGTTTCATCATATTCTTTTGGCCCCATGTCTGTAATGCTGAGTTTGAGTTCATTTTCAATATAGCGAATGAGGCGCTTTTTAAGTTGATACCCGCCGTGATCTGACGCGATAAACAGTTGCTGTGTTGTCATAGAGTCTTTTATATATGTGTAGCCATTATAGCAGGTAGGCGCGGAGGGGCAAGGAGGCTTGACTATTTGGTAATAAAAGTGGTATTAGTGAGGGACCACATCTTTACTACCGTGGTTGAAAGTAGAGTAAAGGATGAGTTTGCAAATTGAGTTTAAGGGGCATGATCCCGACTCAAAGCTCAAGAGGCTCTTGGAGAGGATTCTTCGCGAGTGGGCCGAGCTTGCTCAGCTCGCAGGGGAGCTATCGGTGAAGCTTACGAGCGGGATGCCGAGAGGTACGGGACACACCAAGGGTCTCCAGAACGCCAAGATCGGGGATATCGACTCGAGCGGCGTGACGGTCACGGTGCAGCCGGGCAACAACTCCACGCGAACGGAGCTCAAGCTATCGCTGAAAGGGATGAAGCCATCAGCGCTTCGCGACAGGCTGGCCGCCGTTGTGGGGGACGGGTACGAGCTGGCGGTGGCGAAGAAGAACCTACGCGGGCACCAAACAGAGCGAGCGCAGGTCGAGAGTGAGATCGGCATGGTCAGCGGACTACTCGTCGGCGGCATGACACCGATGGCTGAGGCTGAACAACTTCTATTGGCTCATCAGGCGGGTGTGGAGATTCACGCTGGTGAGGTGCGTCAGCTCCAGCGTACTCTTCAGAGCGCTGTCACCGCGTATGAGGCTGCTCAGGCTGAGTGTGGTCGCGCCTATGATGAACTGCAGTCCATGAAGCGGACGGAAGGGGAGCGTCAGGCGGAGAAGGCCCTCTCGCATGCCAGGAAAGAGGCGCTCGCCACCGCTATTGAGGCTGGTGAGCTACAAGTGCAGCGGCTTCGCGCAGAGAGCGAGCTTGCCAAGCTTGCCGTGGATCCCAAGGCTCTAGTGACGCTGCTTCAGCAAGCAGGTCATCTGAGCTGACCATTCGGGGGGAACCAAGAACATGGCGTCGACCGGGGATCACCCGGCGGCGCCTTTTTTAATACATACTATATATAGAGGTGTTTGTTCTTGACTAATAACTTGCATCTGCTATAGTAAATCCACAATAAAAACAAGCGCCATACCGGCAATCAACCGGGAATCGAATCGATGCGCAAGGGAAAGAACGGCAAACAGCCAAGTAGAATCCCATGGGTAAGCCCAGTACAGCTGTAATCAAGCGCCACACGTGTGGAATTGAGGTGGTACCGCTCCAATGGAGTCCTCATTTTACAGGTGTTTTTTTTATTTTTCCTATGCCATACAATCCTCAAGAACATGAACTCGATGTCCTAAAATATTGGAAGGACAAAGATGTATTTAATAGATCAGTAAGTGAGCGGCCAGCAGATAAACCGTATGTTTTTTATGATGGGCCACCGTTTGCGACAGGATTGCCACATTATGGCCACATTGTTGGGTCTGTGATGAAAGATGTGGTGCCAAGATACCAAACAATGAAAGGACACAGAGTTGAACGTGTTTGGGGTTGGGATTGTCACGGATTACCAATTGAAAATATTGTAGAAAAAGAACTCGGCACAAAAAGTAAACAAGAAATTGAAGAACTTGGTGTGGATGTTTTTAATGAAAAGTGCCGAACAAAAATTTTGAGTTATGTTGATGATTGGGAAAAAGTCGTAACTCGACTTGGGCGTTGGGTGGATATGAAAAACGCTTACCGAACCATGGATACACCATATATGGAATCGATTTGGTGGGTGTTTAAGCAGCTTTGGGAAAAAGATTTGATTTACAAAGGCTATAAGCCAATGCATATCTGTCCGCGGTGTGAGACCACGCTTTCTCAGCAGGAAGTTTCTGAAGGATATAAAGATGTAAAAGATTTATCTGTAACGGCGCAGTTTAAAGTGGTTGATAAAAAAGAAGCACTGCAAGATATTGAGGGTGATATTTACTTTTTAGCGTGGACAACGACACCGTGGACGCTTCCGGGGAATGTGCTCATAGCCGTTGGGGCAGATGTTGAATATGCGGTGGTGAAATTAGAAGATGCACATTATATTGTTGCCAAAGATTTGGTAATGAAAAATTTTGAAGGAAAAGAATTTGAAGTTATGGGGCATGCGAGCGGATCAGATTTGGTTGGTATGGTGTATGAACCACTGTTCCCATATTTTGCAGACTCAGAAAATTCATTTCGCGTGGTGACAGCTGATTTTGTCACTACAGAAGACGGAACTGGACTGGTACATCTTGCACCGGCATTTGGAACGGATGATTACGAAGTTTTCAAACAAGAAAACGTGCCATTTATTCAGCATGTAAAAATGAATGGAAGATTTACAGATGATGTAACGGATTTTGCTGGCATGCATGTGAAGCCGCAAGATGATCACATGAAAACGGATATTGAAATCATTAAATGGCTAGCACATAACGGAAAATTATTTAGCAAAAAGAAATACGAACATAGTTATCCGCATTGTTGGCGTTGTGATACGCCACTTATAAACTACGCAACGAGTAGTTGGTTTGTTGCGGTGACGAAAGTAAAAGCAGATGCGTTAGAACAAGCAAAAAAAATCAATTGGTCTCCTTCACACATGAAAGAAGGACGGTTTGGTAATTGGTTAGCAGGTGCACGCGACTGGTCAATTTCAAGACAGCGATTTTGGGCATCTGTGATGCCTGTTTGGGAGTGCACAGAGAATCCTGAAAAGTGTGAACGTAAAGTCATGGGATCTATTGCAGAGCTTGAAGCAGCTTCTGGAGTAAAAGTGGATGACTTGCATAAACATATTGTAGATGAGGTAGTATTTGCATGTGATTGTGGTGGAGAAATGAAACGTATTCCAGATGTATTGGATACTTGGTTCGATTCTGGATCCATGCCATATGCACAGGTGCATTATCCATTTGAAAATGAAGAAAAATTTGAAGCTGGATTTCCGGCTAAGTTTATTGCAGAGGGAGATGATCAAACACGTGCGTGGTTTTACTACTTGCATGTCCTTTCTACGGCCATCAAAGGAACGCCGGCATATGAAAACGTGATTGTTAACGGTATTGCTTTGGCGGAAGATGGAAAAAAGATGAGTAAAAAATTGCGAAACTATCCAGACCCAATGGGAGTACTAGAAAAATATGGAGCAGATGCACTGCGTTATTATTTGATGTCTTCTCCGATTGTTTCTGCAGAAAACTTGAGTTTTTCTGAGGTTGGAGTACGAGAAGTATTTAACAAAGTAGTGAATACACTTTCCAATGTTGTTGTGTTTTATGAACTGTTTGCAGGAGAGATTACTCCGGCAGCAGATTCTACGCATGTGTTAGATGCATGGATTATTACGCGACTTGATGAGCTTACGGTTACTGTAACAACAGAGATGGATGCGTACCGCTTGGCGGAAGCGAGTCGGCCAATTATGGATTTCATTTTAGATCTTTCTCAGTGGTATGTGCGAAGAAGTAGAGACCGCATGAAGGGAAGTGATAAAGCAGATGCTGCAGCATGTTTAGGGACACTTGAAACAGTATTGAAACGACTTGCCGTACTCATGGCGCCATTCACACCCTTTATTGCTGAGCAAGTATGGCAGAAAGTGCATGCCGAAGATGAAGCGGAAAGCGTCCATTTGGAACGTTGGCCTAACGAAATGCCAAAAGTCGATTCTGCGGCATTACTGCAGATGACTCGTGTTAGAAAAATGGTTGAGTATGGATTGTCATTAAGAAAAGATGCAAAAGTAAAAGTGCGTCAGCCGCTTGGGCAATTTGTATACACAGGGGAAGCGCTTGATACTGCCTACGAATCGATTATTGCTGAGGAGTTAAATGTAAAAAAAGTAGCGCATGCTACTGAATTGCAATCAGGTTGGGAAATCCGCGAAGAAGTTGATATGCATGTTGCTCTCGACCTTACTATGACTGAAGAATTGAAAAAAGAGGGACTACTCCGGGAGTTAATTAGAAGTGTGAATGGAAAAAGAAAAGCGCAGGGATTAACAAGAGACGCGCGTGTGCACGTGACGGTGCAAACGGAAAGCGCAATGGTGCAAGAGGTTGTAGATACATATAAAGATGCTTTTGCCTCTGCGGTATTAGCAGACAGTATTACGCTTGGTGACGCAGATGCTGAAGAAGAAGTATTGAATGGAGAAAGATTGCACATTAGTGTCACAAAGTAAGCAAAAAAAATACGACCGGGCCCCTAGCCCCGGTCGTTTTTTTGTCGTCTCCTCGGTTGTTCATCGGCAAATGCGCAGTGCAATCACCGTGGTGTTGTCGCACCTGTTGTAGTCGTAGTACTCGCCGGGGAAAGACCCCAGTGGAATACCGGCTTCTGCGGTGGTCAGGTTGGTCAGCGTCGTAGCGATCTCGTCGGTGCAGATGCCACGGCGTAGTTGGGAAGACGCTACAACTTCCCATCGGTCCGGGTCGGCGTAGTCCACCAGGCCGTCCGTGCAGATGATCCAGCCGTCGCCGGGCTGCGAGGGTGTGTAGCGGACATCGACATAATCGGAAATGTCGCGGAATCCAAGTGCCGCGTGCATCCCACCTCGATCTGGGTGGTTTCGCGCCTCTTCTGCGGTGATGAGTCCCTCATAGAGCTGGTCAGCCACATAGGAGTGATCCCGCGTCATCTGCTCAAACTCGCCGTTTTGCTCCCTGTAGCAGCGGCTGTCGCCGACGTTGAAGTAGTAGGCGGTTCCTTCGTAGAAGAAGACGCCGCTGACTGTGGTGGCCATGTAATCAAGCGCAGGATCTCTGCGGCCGGCGTGGTAGATTGCTCTACTGGCCCGCCTGAGCGCAGCTTCTATCTCCGATTGGATTCGGTAGGGTTCGCGCTGTGCTGCTTCCACCTCAAGTACTTGTATCAGCAGCGTGAAGCTCTCTTCCAAAAGCGTCGCCGCCATGGCGCTGGCAACTTCTCCGCCTGCATGCCCACCCACGCCGTCAAAGACAACGAACAGACCGAGCTTCTCGCTGACAATGAAGCTGTCTTGCTGAGATTGGGGAATTTTCTCCCCTCTCGGATCAACCTTCCAGCCAACAATTCGGCTGACTCCTGCATCAAATCGTATTTTCATGAATGTACCCCTTTTGATTCCTGGTCATACAACCACACATAGGGCCTCTCGTCAATACGCCAAACAAAAAAATACGTTTCCGTATTTTTAAGCGCTTATGAGAGCGAGGATGTCTTTGAGGTGTATATCGTAGTCAATGGTCTTTTGCAGGGGGACAGTAGCAATAGAATGTTTTTGTAAAAGCTTCTGTAAATTAGTATCGATTGTTTCGCGGAACGCTTCATTTGTTGTGCGTATGCCGTCCGCCTTTGCCGCAATAGGTAATCGATGTGTTTTAAAAACGTAGTCGTACGTCTGCATAAATCGTACGGCGTCAGCTTCATGCGGAGCAATGTCGTGCTCTGAATCCGCAAAGGCCGTATGCATGTAGGCAAAATTATCTATAGTCGCCCTGTCGCAGATGATAATCTTATCATCATTCGTATGATACATGCCTTCTTGCATCATTTGCTGATTTAAAATCCACTGCTGCGCCTCTAACGTGGTTCCTTCGTTAATAGGAAACGGGCACATGCGGACATATTCGGGCATTAAATAGGCTTCCTTTTGTTGCAGTGTGAGTTTTGCATGGAGCAGCTTACACAGCGTGGTTTTTCCTGTAGAATGTGTTCCTATGATTGCAATTTTCATACGTCCGCATTGTATCAAAGCTATAAAAAAGCAGCAAATTGACCAGGCCGCAGCGATTGAGTACAATGGATATATTGTTTGTAATGATATGTATATGATGAAGATCACAATAAAGCAGCAGATTGACGTTTCCGCTTGTCACATTATTCCGTTATTTAAAGATGGAGAACTATCTGACTCAGTGAAAAAAATTGATGAAGAGGTGCAAGGCCTTATTACAAAGGCAAAAGAGCTAAAAGATTTTGAAGGAAAAGCCGGGGAGGTGCTTATGCTTGTAACTGGGAGTGAACGTCTACAGCGTGTGGTATTAGTTGGGCTTGGAAAAGAAAAAACCGTAACTATTCGGCAGTACAAGCATGCAATTGGTGCGGGAGTTATGGTTGCGCAAAAGAAAAAAGTCAATTCACCCAGCGTGCATATGTTAGAGCCGCTTATTACAAAGTGGGGAGCTGATAGAATCGCACAGGAGACAGTGATTGCGGCAGAAATGGCGGTATATACTTTTGAGGAGCATAAAGAAGAAAAAGCAAAAGTTACGCCTATGCACATGATCACGCTCGTGACAAACAAAAATGAAGAGGTGCAGCAGGGTGCACAAGCGGGAAGTCTGATTGCGCAGGCAATAAACAACGCTCGACGTTTAGGTAATACGCCACCGAGCATTATGACACCCAAATTACTCGCAGAAGAGGCACAGGCTGTGGCTTCAGTAAGTGATAAGCTGACAGTGGCTGTGTGGGAGAGAGAAAAAATCGAGTCAGAAAAAATGGGATGCTTTTTGGGAGTGGCACAAGGATCTGAGCAGGATCCGCGCTTTATTGTTATGGAGTATAAAGGGGCTGAAGGTGCGCCAACAGTACTTGTTGGAAAAGGTATTACGTTTGACTCAGGTGGTCTTTCTATTAAAACAGGGGATTACATGTGTGACATGAAATTCGACATGCTGGGTGGCGCAACGGTCATTGGTATTGTTCAGGCGCTTGCAGCGCTTGATGCACCTGTGCATGTTGTGGGACTTATCCCGACGTGTGAAAACATGCCAAGTGGTCAATCATATAGACCCGATGATATTTTAACGGCAAGCAATGGAAAAACAGTACTTATTAAGAATACTGATGCGGAAGGACGACTCATTTTGGCTGATGCACTTGTGTATGCACAATCATTATCTCCAAAACAGGTAATTGACTTTGCCACACTGACAGGTGCTTGTCTTGTTGCTCTTGGGGAAGAACGATCCGGACTCTTTTCTCCGGTAGATTCACTTGTAAACACGATTGTATCGGCCACTGAAAAAAGTGGAGAGCGTTTATGGCGACTACCCGTGGGAGAAGAGTATAGTGAAGCTATGAAAAGTGATATCGCTGATATAAAAAATATTGGTGGAGTAAATGGATCAAGATATGGTGGCGCAAGTACGGCTGCTGCATTTTTAGAATTTTTTACAAAAGATAAAGAAGATGAACCGGCGTACCCATGGGCACATATTGATTTGTCTTGCTCGTATTATGGCAAGGCAAAAAGCTACATTAAAAGTGGAGCCAACGGATTTGGTATTCAAACATTTGTTGATTTACTCCGATAGGTTATGATTGCATTATTAAAAGGAACCGTTGCACATAGAACTGCCGGATCGATTGTGTTAATGACAAGCGGTGGTGTTGGGTATGATGTGCGAGTAAGCGTAAAAGATCTTACGGCATTGCCAGAAGGGACTACGGTTACACTGATGACGTATTTAAAGGTAAGCGATTCAGCGTTAGATTTGTATGGGTTTACTGAAAGTAGCGACAGAGCTTTTTTTGAGCTACTGCTTACGGTAAAAGGAGTTGGACCCAAAGGAGCTTTAAATATTTTAGGGCTTGGAAGTTTAGATCAGATTCAAGAAGCCATTGGGCGCGGAGATGCTGCATATTTGCGAAGCGTGCCAGGTTTAGGAAAAAAAACTGCAGATCGATTGGTGGTAGAATTAAAAAGTAAGGTTGGAAGTGTGCAAGCGTCAGCGCAAATGCAGCAAACAGGTGTTTCTGGCGATGTTGTTGGTGCACTTGTGAGTATGGGATATTCTGAGCAGGATGCATTTGCCGCAGTGCAGCACGCATATGTTGAAGGAGCCTCAGTAGAAGATGTATTAAAACAATCACTTCAATTTTTATCTTCCAAATAATATGGTTATGGAACCTACACAATCAGAATCATTTGAATTGCAGAGTGTTCCGGAACGTTCAGAGCAAGATATTGCGAGTGCTGCAAAAGAACAGTTTTTAGATGGAAAAATGCTTATTGGACGTGTGATGGAGGCAAAATTGCCAACGAGTGAAGGAGGCTCTGATGCACAATTGCTTCAAGGGTGGGAAGAAATTGCTCAGACTTTGGATTTTCCGGAAATGAGCGCAGCCAAAGAACATGCGGAAGCCGTCGCAGCAGCGCTGAAAGGAAAAATGACTGCGGCTGACGTAGCAAAAGGTGTTCGGCAGGAGTTGTTAGCGAGGGGAGTTGATCGTCCTGCTGAAAATGATAGTCATCAGCATATTGAAGCGTATACTGACGCACTTGCACAGTTCAAAACGGAAGTTGCCCGGCTGCAAGCGGACAGAGGGGTAGAAGGAATTGGAAAGAGTCGGTATGAAACAACGATGGATGCAAGAGAATTGGCGCTTGATAGGGATGTTGAGGCAATTGGTGATGCTGCAGCAATGGAGCGAGCAGAGAAAAAGCGTGAATCACGTGAGCGTCATGCTGCGGCGCAGGAGGTAAATCCTGCCATTGGGGCGGAAAAAGGGGCAAAACTGGAGTTGAAATTAGTGCACGCATCTATAGAGGTGGTATTACCTGCAGAGAGTGGTAGGCTAGAAGATGCTACATATTGGCAAGAGCTTGCGGAACAACTGCAAGCAAAGGGGTATTCGGAAGATGTTGTGAGAAGAGCTCAGGGAATTAATAATTATGTGGATTCTGGTTCCTATGATCCGCTAGACTTAGTGGACAAAGCAAATCGTTTGACAGAAGATATTCGCAGCGAATCACCGGCTCTTGTAGAGCAATCAAAAAAAGTATCTGAAATACCAAGAGAAACAAAACCTGCAAAAATAACAGAACGTGTTGCTGATAAAGAATCTGCACGTGAAGCACCTCAAGAACTTTCAGAACAGCAAGAACAGGCAATGGATAGGTGGGTAGAGCGAGGTGCGTTTACTCGGAACGTAGACTCTGATGACGCGGAACTCTATCGCCAGATGGGAGAGCTTACGGCAGATTATGAGACACTTTGGACACTGCCAGCAGTGCAAAAGGAAGAGGTTGTTACGGGGCTTCGCGCGTATGCAGATAATTTAGCCGGAGGAAGTAAGTATGCAAAGGATGATGTGATTCCGCATGTGCATAAAGTTGCAGATATAATTGAAAAAGGAGCATAAACCCATACCAAACAAAAAAAGCGCATAACGCGCTTTTTTTGTTTGTCTATTGTTGCTCGCATTACATGATTGCAATACTTACAACAGAATCATTATCTTTTTTGAACCGCATAACGCGAACACCTTGCGTTGCTCGGCCAAGTCTTGAAACAGACTTGATAGATGTGCGCACTACCTGCCCATTTTTTGAGATCAGTAGTACATCACGCTCTTCTGAATTGTTCACAATTCGTGCATTGATAATTTTTCCAGTTTTATCAGTGATGTTCATGGTTTTAATACCACTTCCACCTCTTCCTTGCACTTTGTATTCAATTACATCAGTTCGTTTTCCAAGTCCTTTTTCAGAAATGACGAGGAGTTCTAATACTTTTTGCTTAAGCAGTTTTGGTTGAACAATACCCATACCAACAATTTCGTCGCTACTCTTGAGTTTTATTCCACGAACACCTGCTGCTGTTCTACCCATTGCTCGCACACCTTCTTCTTTAAAGCGGATAGCTTGCCCAAGGGAAGTAACCAACATAATGTGGTCCTTTCCTGTTGATGGGCGCACCCATTGCAAGTTGTCATCACTCTTCAGTTTAAGGGCAATGAGTCCTGAACGACGAACGTTCTTAAAGTCTTCAATCTTGGTCTTTTTAATGGTTCCTTTATTGGTAACCATGACCAAGTATTCATATTTGCCCATATCAGCCATAGAAAGAATGGCATTTACTTGTTCATTTGGCGCGAGTTGCAAGAAGTTCACAAGCGCCTGTCCTTTACTGGTGCGACTTGCTTCTGGAATGTCATACGCGCGTAATTGGAATACTCGTCCACGATTTGTGAAGAAGAGCATGTTGTCATGTGTATTTGTAGAACGCAAATGCTCTACCACATCTTCTTGTTTGGTGGTGAGTCCAATAACACCCTTTCCTCCGCGTGCTTGGGCTTTGAATGTATCGATTGGGAGTCGTTTAATATATCCACCCTTTGTTGCCATGATAATTGTTGGCTCGTTTGGAATCAAATCTTCCAAAGAGAAATCTTTTACACCGCGGGCAATCACTTTTGTTCTTCGCGGTTCAGCATACTTTGCTTTTGTTTCTGCAATTTCTGTTTTAATAATTTCTAGAATCTTTTTGTCACTTGCAAGAATCGCTTTTAACTCTTTAATGAGCGTAACCAGTGCTGCAAGTTCGTTTTCAATTTTCTTTCTTTCCAAATTCGCAAGTTGTTGCAACTTCATTTCTAAAATTGCCACGGTTTGTCTTTCTGTGAACTTGAATTGTTTCATCAAGTTCGCTTTTGCTTCTTCTTTATCTTTTGATTTTCTAATTGTTGCAATAACTAAATCGATTTTATCAAGCGCCATCTTTAATCCTTCCAAAATGTGCGCGCGCTCTGCAGCTTTATCTAAATCGAATTGTGTTCTTCTGCGAATAACTTCTTTTCTGTGTTTGACGTGCTCTTCTAAAACAATTTTTAGATTTAGAAGTCGTGGTTGAATACCATCAATAAGCGCAATCAAATTTACATGGAACGTTTTTTGTAAATCCGTAAGTTTGTACAATTTGTTGAGTACCTTTTGTGGGTACGCATCTTTTTTTAGTTCTGCAACTACGCGTACACCATCTTTATTAGACTCATCACGTAAATCGCGGATACCAACAATCTTTTTTTCTTGTACAAGTCGAGCAATTTTTTCAATAAACGTTGCTTTGTTTACTTGATACGGAACTTCCGTAATAACAATACGATATTTATTGTTCACTTCTTCAATAGTTGCTTTTCCACGCATCACCATTCCACCGCGTCCTGTTGCAAATGCTGTAGCAATGTCTTGTTTGTTGTAAACAAGCCCTCCGGTAGGGAAGTCAGGTCCTTTAATGAATTCCATTAAGTCCTCAGTCTCTGCTTTTGGATTTTCAATAAGATGAATAATCCCATCACACAGTTCTCCAAGATTATGTGGTGGAATGTTTGTTGCCATACCAACCGCAATACCCATACTTCCGTTTAAGAGAAGGTTAGGGAGTTTACTTGGTAGTACACGCGGCTCATGAGAAGACCCGTCGTAGTTGGCTACAAAATCAACGGTATTTTTTTCAATATCAGAGAGTAATTCTTCTGTAATCGCTTGCAGTTTCGCTTCCGTATAACGCATCGCAGCGGCATTGTCTCCATCCATGGAACCGAAGTTTCCTTGTCCTTTTACAAGTGGATTTCTCATGGCGAAGTCTTGCGCCATACGTACCATAGAGTCGTAAATTGCGCTGTCTCCGTGCGGATGGTATTTTGCCATCACTTCACCAACCACGTGGGCTGATTTTCTAAACTTTGCGTTGTGCTTTAGTCCAATTTTCCACATCGCGTACAAAATTCTTCTATGTACGGGCTTGAGTCCGTCGCGAACATCGGGAAGAGCACGAGCAACGATAACACTCATGGCATAATCAAGATACGACGCTTTCATTTCATCAACCAACTGAATTGGTATAAGATTTTTATCTCCTGGATTTTCAATCAGCTTTCCTTGCTTGGTGCTTGTTGGCATACGTTCAATAAATACTGACAAATAATTCTATGCTTCTTGTTCAGAAGTAATGGACAGCCACGCGAATGGCCGCTACATTATTACTCAACGGTGGTTGTACTTGTTTTTTTTGTGCTTGTTGCGGTTGTTGATGTAATAGCCGCTGCAACATCAGAAAAAAACGATGAAATATTTTTAGTGGAGGTTGCTGGTGTTGATGTAACGACTGCTTGCACAGAACTACTCGCCGCCGCTGCGGCTGCCTCTTTTGCAGCATCTTGTTCTTGGAGCGTTGCAAAAATTTCTCCAATATCTTTGCGTGCTTCATCAAACATTGCCTTTTCTGTTTTGTCTGCCGTTTTATAATCGTAAAACTTTGATTGCATGCTTAATCCCCAAATACCGAGAAGGCCAATACTGAGAATAAGTACAGCAAACAGCATAAGTTTTTTTCTTTTTTGGTAGTGTGCAGAGTGATATGGCACTTTTTTGTGCGTGTGTGCGCGCGTTTCTTTTGCAAGAAGGTCAGGAATATTCGCAGCCGCAGCTCGAATATGCTCTTTGTCTTGTTTTGAAAGGCGCTTTTTTGCCATAGGGGGTGATTACTCTTTTGAGAGGACAAACACTTTCATTTCTTCAGCATTTATATCCTTTTTCTTGATGATAACTTTCTTTTCGTGTTGTTCTGGGACCGTACCAATGACTTTTAGGAAGTCTTCAACCGGCATTGCTTTTGGATCTGTGTCGCATTTATAGGCCATTGGGATAACAATCGAAGGCTCAATGAGTTGTATTGCTTTCTTTGCCTGATCAGGCGCGTAGCAATCGGTGCCTCCCGTTGGTACTAGCAGAATATCAATATTACCAAGCATATCGATTTGCTGGTCTGTAAGCGGCGTGTTACTCATTCCAAGATGCCCAACCGAAAGACGGTCTACATCTATACGTAGAAGCGCCTCTCCCTTTGCTTCTGCAGGAGGAGCGGTGATAAGGATGCCGTGTGTCTCACATTCTCCGGCGTGGTCTAGGGTAAATGGGTTCCCTGAGATAGTGACAGATCCTTTAGATCCGCGGGTATAGAGAGCAATATCTGCTGTTAAACTCCGTGGAAAGGTCCCAACCTCTGGTTTATACGGATCGATGACTAGGGTGACGTCCTTTCCTCCAATCTTTTCTTGAATCTTTACAGCCGTGTTTCCGAGCCATGAGATATGCATATTCGCGTTATAACAAGATTAATACGGTGCATCTGAAATGCATTCGTTGCCAAGCTATTATAGCGTATTACGATGGGGTGCGCAAGGGATTTATAGAGGGCAAATCACCCTCATTTAGTGCTATTTCAAGCTAAAAATGGAGGGTCCGGCAATCCCCAGCGGGGGGCTTGCTTTTTTCAGAAGCTGCTGATATAATGCGCCCACGTTAAATAACTGGCTTTTTGGCCAGGCTCAGCTAAAAAACTGGGTTAAATCGTAATTGCTTATGGCAAATACAACACAAAGCGACTTTGCAACGCTGTTAGAAGATTATTTTGCACAACTTCCAAAGGTTGGAGAGTTGGTAAGCGGAACAGTTATCTCTATTGATAACGGAGCCGTTCGACTTGATGTAAATGGACTTATCACTGGACTTGTCCGTGGATATGAACTGTTTTCAGAATCAAGTGAATATTCTGACATTAACGTTGGAGACGCTGTTGAAGCAACAGTAGTTGAACAAGAAAACGAAACTGGTGAAATGGAATTATCATTCCGTATTGCTGGACAACAACGCGTTTGGAAAACAATGCAAAAGTATTGTGATGATGAACTTGTTGTGAAAGGAAAAGTTATTGCTGCCAACAAGGGTGGTTTGATGATCAAGGTAGACGCATTGGTAGGATTTATGCCAGTAAGTCAACTTGCTCCAGAACATTACCCTCGTGTACAAGGTGGTGACAAAAATCGTATTTTAGAACACCTCCGCAGTTTTGTTGGAATGGGAATGGATGTAAAAGTTCTTGACCTCAACGAACAAGATGAAAAATTGATTGTGTCAGAAAAGGCTGTTTGGGAAGACGATCAAAAAGCGGTACTTGACTCATACTCTATTGGAGATATTGTTGAAGGACAAATCAGTGCGCTTACCAGTTTTGGTGCGTTCATGAAATTTGGACAAGGTCTTGAAGGACTTATCCATATCTCAGAGATTGTTTGGCAACGAATTGATCATCCAAAAGATGTGCTCAAGGTTGGTGACAACGTAAAAGCGCAAATTATTGATCTCAACAAATCAAAAATCTATCTTTCAATGAAGCGTCTTGTAGACGATCCATGGAAGAGTGTGAAAGAAACATACAAAATTGGACAAGAAGTGGAAGGAGAAATCCACAAAATCGAACCATTTGGTTTGATGGTAAAGCTTGATGAAGATATTCATGGGCTTGCGCACATTTCTGAAGTTTCAAACCGAGCAATTCGCGACGTGAAAGAACTTGAAGATATGTTCACTCTTGGACAAAAAACAACATTTGAAATTCTCAACATTGATGCTGCAGAGCACCGATTGGGACTTCGCCTTGGTGGACTTAAGAAGAAGGCTGAAAAGTCTACTGAAGAAGCGCCAAAAGCAGAAGAACCTAAGGTAGAAGAGGCACCAAAAGAAGAGGAGCCAAAAGTTGAAGAAGAACCTAAGGAAGAAGAATCACCTAAGGCGGAAGAAGCGCCAAAGGTAGAGGAGGCTCCTAAGGAAGAAGAGGCAAAAGAAGAAGCTGCTGAGTAATCATGCAGAAAACAAAAACAGCGCATACATGCGCTGTTTTTGTTTTCGTTAGATTCACTCGGGATAGTGGGTAGCATTGACAATACCTTCTGCATTTGGTAATTTCAGCCAGTACAAAATGGGTGGGATATTCATGATCATGTATGTGATGGCTGGGGTCATGCTGCTGTTCTTGCTGTTTGGTGCCATGACAAGCTGGGCTGGGCATAGGGTGCGTCAACGCGTACTCAGGGTTCTCGAGCGCAGTGAGAGGCCTCTTGCTTCCGCAGCAATTCTTGCTGCGCTGCCAGCATGTAATTTGGCAGCTGTCAGGTTTGCGCTTGAGGAGTTGGTGGACGCGCAGAAGATTCAGAAAGAGGGAATTGGTGTTTCCGTGTATTCTATCTCGCCTCAAGACGCAGAGACCTGAAGGAGTCAGATCGGGTAGAGGCACCACAAACCCCAACAACGCTTCTTAGCTGCGTTGGAGAAAAACAAAAACAGCGCATGTATGCGCTGTTTTTGTTTGTAAACGGTATTACGCGTCTACAGAGAATTTTACTCCAGGTCCCATAGCACTCGTAAGTGTGAGTGACTTGAAGTAAACTCCTTTCATTGTTGCTGGTTTTACTTTTTTCAGTGCATCCATGAATGCGGTGATGTTTTCTACAAGTTGCTCTTCAGAAAAACTTACTTTTCCAACGAGCTGATGCACATTTGCTGTGTCATCATTTTTAAATGCAGCTTTTCCTTTTTTCAGGTCACCAATCATTTTTGCAAAATCTTTTCCTACAGTATCAGTTTTTGGATTTGGCATAAGACCACGGGGTCCAAGCACTCTTGCTGCTACTGCAATCTTTGGCATCATTTCTGGTGTAGCAACGGCTACATCAAAATCGATTTTTCCTGTTGTTTTTAATGTCTTGATTTCTTCTTCTCCAAGTACCAAGTCCGCTCCTGCTGCTTTTGCAGCTTCTTCATCATTCGGTGCAACAAATGCTGCAACGCGTTTCGTTTTTCCTGTTCCGTGTGGAAGAACCACAGTTGATCGTACTTGTTGGTCACCTTTTTTGGTGTTGATTCCAAGTCGTACATGTACTTCTACAGAAGCATCAAACTTTACTGTGCTTGTTTTCTTTACAAGTTCTACAGCTTCAGTAAGTGAGTATACGCGAATTGCTTCAACTTGTGCGTTTGCTTCGTTCATTCTCTTGCTCATAGCAATAGGGTTACGTGGTGATAGCCTTCCTAGACGGAAGTCCCACATGTATTAAGTGGGCGTATACTATTATATTATGGCGATTTTGTCAATATGAGGGGCGCTGGTATTGAAATATTTGGGAATGTATGCTACAACTAGAGCAGATATCGCAAAAACTGACTGGGAGGTCAATATGAAGGTTCTGTGGATTTTGGTGTCTCTTCTGCTGACGGTTACCGCCTCTGCGCAGCAGCGGCCGGATTCGGTGCCCGCACTGAGCGCTGCGCTGAGCCTGCTCCAGATCGGGGATTTTGTCTCGGTTCGGACAGAGGCTTTTAGTGCTGAGGTGCGGGTGTATCGAGTTGTGCGGGTCGCCACGGATCGCTACGGCTCGTATATCCTGATGGATTCTTGCAAGCTGCATGAGCAGGGCGGAAGAATCGAGCTGGACGACGCAGACCATCTCAAACGGTTGGTCGTACGGCGTATCCAGATCTGGAAACCGCCGTTTACTCAGTGGCAAGCGCTGCGAGATCAGTGCGAATACCAGTAGAGGAGGGGTAGATGGTTACACTCGAGATGTTGAAGCGCTTCGTAGGGGGCACGGTATGTTTCCGTCATGGCGGGATACATGTTGGCATTGATCTTGTCACGAATCGCTACTATCCGCCGGAGGATGTGAGTACGTGGCACCAGCAGCGGCTTGATTGGGTCGAAGAGGGGGCTACCGGTCTGATCTTGAACTGGGGTGTCAGCGAGCTTGAGCTTCGTGACCCCAAGAGCTGGTTTGTCCAAGACACCTTGGAAGGCAGTCGTGGAGTCATCCTGGGACACCCGGGACAGAGGTTCGGCTTTGCTCCCAAGATCATCATCATCGGCCCCCCGGGCTGACCACACAACAAGGAGGGACGCATGCAACCGCGTGCACCGCCGCACACAAGCGGACGAGAAAGCTCGTTACCTTGGTGCGGCTTTTTTGTATATAAAAAGAATCGCCATTGGCGATTCTTTTCTTTTGTATGCTATTTTTTCCAAATCTCCTGACACCTGAATTCGCCATCTCGGTAACTTTCCGGACATGTGTCATGCACGTCTCTACCAGGGTAACAAATTACTTGCCCTCGTGTATCGTACAGCGCAGAGAAATTTCCTCGTTGCAGGTAATACGTACGGCTTCCAGCTTTGCAGCTATCAATAGATGCCGTGCTGAGTGACGCATCAGCTCGGAGTAAAGCAATTAAGCTATCAATCCAATCTGGGGATTCAGGAGTGACCTCTCGGTCAGTAGACTGGCTGGTTGATCCTGATGAAGAACTGCCGCTAGAAGTCTTTCTGGATGTATTTGTACTCCGAACTGTTCGTCTTTTTCTTCCGGATGCGTCAGTTTCTGATGCCGGGTCGTCTAAAATCACCGGATTTTCACAAGCACCTTCATGAATAATTTCTACGCCTTGCAGTTCTGCTACACAATCATTTACATACGTGCGGCTGTCTTCTCCACACACCGGTTCCGCAACGGATGGGCAAAATCTTGGCCCAGTAGAAATAGAAAGATCTGATTCATCAATAATTGCGGCTGTTTCTGCTGGTAATTGACCGTCAGCATTTTCTACATCACAATCGCCAGAAAGGAATTCAAATGCTGGGCAACTGCGCGCCTCGTCAAACTGACAATACACATGTCCACTTAAAGATTCCGCAGAACGTTCAATGTGAACCGAGTATCCTTGTGTTGTACAAAACAAATATGCTTCTTGCATTGGCGTGCTTGAAACAATGTCATCATTTTGCGCAACGCGTGTTTCTGCGGGCGTCTTTGATGAGCATCCAAATCCAAACACCAGCAAAAGACTAGCAAACAGTGCGGTGTATTTCAGGTATTTCATAGCGAGTTATACATTGATTGAAGCAATTTTGCTGAAGCCACAAATTGTTTTTTTTCTTGCGGTGGAAGTGTCATTGGCCATTGTCTTTCCGCCCCATTTCTTCCTACCACGTGCGGGGATCCAAGCGATGTTCCAGACACCCCATTCCATTTTTTTAGCGGCGCTGAAATTGGCATAATCTTTTTTTGATCAAAGAGGACAGCTTCTACAATGTCTGCCACAGTAAGACCGATGCCGTAATACGTTGCTCCCTTTTTTTCAATAATAGTATAGGCTTCTTGCTTCACGCGTTTTTCAATGCGCTTTTTTACTTTAGCGTTAAGCGCCTTAATATCTTTTGCAGGTACGCCGCCAATAGTTACCGTGCTCCATGCAACAAATTGTGAGTTGCCGTGTTCGCCTAATACAAATCCACGAACACTTTGTGGACTTACTCCAAGTTCCTGTCCTACAATCGATGTGAGTCGTGCGCTATCAAGCGTTGTTCCTGTACCAAATACTTGTCCGGCTGGAAGCTTGGTAAGTTTGGTAATAAGCTGCGTTAAAACATCTACTGGATTTGAGACGACAATAACAATTGTATCTTTACTCAGCTTTCCAATCGAAGAAAAAATCGATTGCATGATGCCGGCATTTTTTTCTAATAAATCTAATCGAGTATCACCAGGTTTTTGATTGACCCCAGCGGTAACAATAATGATATCTGCTTTGCGCGCTTCTTTATATGTAGCGCTTCTGACACATCCTGTTTCTAAAAAACACATGGCATCTGAAATGTCCATGACTTCTCCTTCTTGTTTGTCTTTATTTATATCGATCAGTAATAATTCTGAAGCGATATTTTTTATAGCGAGCGCATATGCAATGGTAGAGCCAACAAAACCAGCGCCAATAATAGCGACTGTTGGCGAGTGAATACGAGAAACTACTGATGGCATATGCTATGCGAAGAAAAATATATCACAAGTATAACAAAACTCGCCTATTGAGGCGAGTTTTGTATGTGCGGAGTGTTTATTCTTCAATAGTAACTCCCATTTGTCGTGCTGTTCCAGCAATAATTTTCATCGCTGCTTCAATGTCATTTGCATTGAGGTCTGGCATCTTCTTTTCTGCGATTTCTTGCAATTGTTTTTTAGAAAGCTTTGCAACTTTTTCTTTCAAAGGATTTCCAGATCCACTCTTTAGGTTAAGAGCAGACTTGATGAGTGCGCTTGCTGGCGCAACCTTCATGATGAAGGTAAATGTTCTGTCGTCGTACACGTCGATAACAACTGGTACTACTTCTCCACGTTTGTCTGCAGTTGCATTGTTGAACTGCGTACAAAAGTCTTGAATGTTGAGCCCATGTTGACCAAGAGCTGGACCAACTGGAGGTGCTGGGTTAGCAGCGCCACCTCTGATCTGCAATTTGATCTGAGCCTTAATTGCTTTTGCCATATAGATTCAAATTTGTAACATGAGAAGCCCTATAGTGATAGGCATGTTGTCACCGTATGTGGTGAGCGCAGCACACATGCATGTACTAGGCTCCCCACACAGGGGAGTGGGTTATACTTTTTTTACTTGGAGTGCATCGAGTTCTACCGGAGTTTCTCTTCCGAACATGCTCACAAGTACCTTGATCTTTCCACGTGCATCATCCACGTCGCTAACTTTTCCTTCAAATCCTTTAAATGGTCCATCAATGATTTGAATCGAATCGTTAACATCAAGGTCGATTTTGTGCAGTGGTTCATCATCGCTTACACGTTTTTGGAGTGAAAGCATTTCTTTTGGATCGATTGGTACTGGTGTTGTTCCTGCTCCTACAAATCCTGTTACGTTTGGTGTATTACGTACTACGTACCAAGAATCATCTGTTACTACCATTTCTACAAGTACATATCCTGGAAAAACTTTTTCTTCAACAGTGACACGCTTTCCTGCTTTGATTTTAATTTTCTTTTCTTTGGGCACCATAACAGCACAAATCTTGTCATGCATGTCGAAGGTATCAATACGTTGTTCCAGATTTCGCTTTACGTTTTCTTCATATCCACTATATGTGTGGAGGACGTACCAACGTTTTCCAAGGTCGAGGGTCTGTTTAGCCATAGAAGTAAGATAAGGAGACAGGCGAGTGGAGCACTTAGATAAGTGCAGTCACTCCTTGTTTTAAGATGAAGTCTAAAATTCCGAAAAAGAGGGCAACACCAATACTCATGGCGATCACAATCAGTGAATAGTTCTTGGTTTGCGTCTTCGTTGGCCACACGACTTTCTTGAGTTCGCTGATGGCTTCTTTGAAGTAATTTGCCAAAGCATTCATACGAATGTATTTAAAAACGGCCCTAGGCCGATGTATTCAGAATATACCGAATTTTGGTGGTTTTGTCAAGAGGATTGGGGATATCTTTGGGTCCTCCTACGCTATGGCTTTGGCGGATATTGCGTATAAGACAAAGGCCCGCCGGAGCGGGCCTGATGCCAGTAGAGAGTGATTAACGGAGGAGGCTCTCGGCGAGGGCCATCATCTCCTTGTGGTTGTGCAGCTTGGTGCCGCCCTTTTGGTAGGCCAGGTAGTCGCCAAGAGCGCTGTCCGCCTTTCGGAGTTCCTGGATTGGCAGGTAGGGGCCAGAGATCGTCCTTCCGATGGATAGGGACTTCTTCAACCGGTTGATCTGCGGCTTCAAGTCGCGGAGGAAGCCATGTTCTTTCATGTTTGACGTGCACACTCGTCGCAGGTTCTCAGGCGTGCCCTGCTCGTTGCAGGACTGCTGGAACCTACGTTGGCGAATCTGCCGGATTTGAGTGGCGATGTGGAGCAGCAGCGTGTAGGTATCCTGCTGCGTGAGCACGTCGCCCATCAGATGATGGGCGACGAGGCCCTCCGGGTGTACCTTCCAGTCCGGCTGCTCGAAGGGAACGAAGAGGCGAATGGTCGTGGACCTGTTGCACTTCTTCGGGGCGCTCGGCATACAGATCCTGAGGATCTTTTTGGTCAGAAGCGCCTTCTCCGTTGTCTGCATGTCCGTACTGGAAGAGATCCGCTTGGGCGGGTGATATCCTTCCTTATTCGGGTTGGCATCCCAGGTGTCGACGTTCTGGTACTTCGAGAACGCCACGCCGTCCGGGTAGTAGGACCGGGAGATCTTCCCCGTCAGGCTGCTCCAGGTCTGGAGCTGCTTGGGGTTCAGCTTCGGGGTGACATCGCTCTCACCCCACGCGTAGTTCTTGGTGGCGTAGCTGTTCTCCCAGCTCCCGCCGCAGGCGGTGGACAGGGCGGCGAGCAGGAACAGAACGAAAAGGCGAGCCATGCGGCTCTCCGATCACCCGCCATTGGCGGGAAGCAATACCTCTCCAAAGGTAGGTGTGAAGGAGAGGTGGTTGATGTATGGAACTGAGAAACCGCTGTTGTCACAGAGGTAACAAGAGTGGCTTCTCAGCTCCGTCTCTACTGGTGAGTCAATTGGATATTTCGCTAAAATTAGCCAAATACCACTGATGAACTCATCTCAACTAGGCTGAAATCAGGTCACCAATTCGACGCAGAACTATACCATAAAAATGGGCTTTTGTCAATAGGGTGGCCTCCTGAAAAATGCCTATATCATCATTGACAAATTGCTCATTTGACCCTACACTGTTCAGATGCGGCCAAATGCTGCATAACAAAAATGATCCTTGGAGGGGACCATGAAACGATATGTGTTGGTGCTGGCTATCTTGGCTGGCGGGGTTGCCGGGTGTGATCCTGGCGCTGAAGAAGAAGTCAACGGCGGCGAGGGGGCGTGCGAAAGCACTGATCTCAGGCTGCAGGCCGGTAGTGAGCCGCTGATCATCGTCCTCGATGGGGGTGATCTGCTCAGCGTTCCGGCGGGGGGTAGCACGAATCTCCGGATTCATGTCAGTCAGCCGCTGCAGTTTCACCTGCTCTCTCAGAACGGGTCCTCTGTGGACTTGCTGCTGGGGGAACGCGACGACGCTGAGTTCATCGCCATGGACGACCACGACGTCATGAAGACTGAGGAAGAGATGCCGGAGGGCGACTATGACAACCGTCAGGTCGTCGACATCGGCTTCGCACCTCAGCGCTACGCCGTTCGGCTCTTGTACTGCGCTTCGCAGTAGGGGCTGACGCCTCATGACCTTTGCGCGCCAACCCTTGGGTTGGCCGCTTTTTTTTACTTATGTTCTGCGCGTACCTCGTCTTGTAGTTTTTTTGAGACACCAAAAAGTACCGGCCATAAAATTTCGATTGCATTTTTTACAAACGGATCATGGGTCTTTTCTTTGAGCGAAGCAATCTTTTGTTGTTCAACTCCTGGTAAAAAAGTAGAGAGGTCGAGTTCTTTTTTGATAGTTGCAAACTCTCTGGCAAGTTCAACACGCCGTTCAAGGAGTGCAAGGAGTCCTGCATCTACATTGGCGAGTGATTGTCGTTTTTGATCTAGTATTTTTTTCATATGCATGAGTGTAGCGTAAAACATGCTTTTTTTCAACCCTCCCATTGACGAAACCGCACAAATCTGATATCTATAGCATATCAGAATACATGTTTTCTTGAGACTCAACAGGGAGGAAAGCCATGCGCTTTTGGATGACGATATGTAGTGTGCTGCTTGGCGGCAGCGCACTGGCGGGAGTTGAAGAACTCCCGCGGTTTGAAACGGTTCCGGCCGGCGTCTATAAGGCGCAGATGGGAACGTCCACCGATAGGTGGTTGCCAGACGGGTATCAGCGTGTGGAGGTCAAGAAGGCCTTCGCCATCGCGCGTGATCCAGTCACGGTGCGTGAGTACGCGCAGTTCGTGAACAGTTCGAGCCGGCCGTATCCGCGTCATCTCACTCAGCTGAACCAGGTGCTCGACGCACCGATGCGGCTCAGCTGGTACGATGCGAAGATCTACGCAGAGTGGTACTCGCGGACACACAAGGGTACCTACGCCATGGCTTCACGCGTGCAGTGGGCGGCGGCTGCCATCCACCTGACGGACGGTCCTGATGGGGCGGTGGGATGTCCGTGGAGGGAGGTCCCACGTTGCTTGAAGAACAAGCCAACGCCGGTACCGCAGCTTGCTGCGGGTCGCATTCGCGGCCCCTGGGGGAACGTCTCTGAGTGGAGTGCGGATGGCGAGGGCCGCTGCAACTACGTGCACGGGCAACGGAACTTCATGACGATGCCGGGGCATGGGTTCAAGGACTTCTCATGCTTCGACCCGAACACACTCACGCCGACGGTGGGCTTCCGGCTGGTGCGCCTGAGTCCTGACTGAACATAAGGAGCGCCGCAGTAATGCGGCATGACCGGTGGAGCTGTTATGGCTCCACCATAGGAAACTGCATATCAATTGGTATGCAGTTTTTTCTATAAAAAAATCCCTTTAAAAAAAGGGGGGTGCTCCGGAGCTGGGCTCAACGGAGCGGTTTGAAATCACGGAGGAAGGATTGAAGGGATTGTGTGTAGGAATCGGTTGCGTGCAGATTCTCAAAAAGGTACTGTGCCCACAATTCTCCGCTGGGTTCGGATACCACCATCAGTCGCTGTGATTCGTCGCTACTGAGAATGGCGAGGCTTTCCGCTGGTTGGTGCGTGCAATCACGCATGTGGGGCCAATTGCAGGGTTCTTTTGGAGGTTCTATCTTTGGAGGCCTACCTATGCGGGGAGACTTTCTGATGGGGTCACCTGTTGTGCACGTAAGGCAGTCAGCACTCTGCGGGGCTCCTTCATCTCGCACGATGCGGATTGTCTTTGCTGCGCTGATCCAAAATTGGAGCCTCCTCGACTTGAGATGTCTCTGCGACTTGAGGAGCGCCGTGAGATCCACGTTGCAGTGTGCTGGGCTTTTCTCCATCGGCCCTAACACCGATTCAAGCGCGGCATGCTGGTCGTCGGCTAGGTAGAGTTCATCAGTCTCCCACATTTCCACAACGGAGTGGTGTGTTCGTACGGCTTGAGCAAGTTCCTCTCGAGAAAGGCCTTCTCGCTTTCTTGCGGCGGAGATCCTCCTTCCGTATGCCGCAGGTAGTGCAAATTCGCAGTTTTGCAGACGAGAGATCAAACCGAGCAGTGCCTTACCCGCCTCAAGGTCAAGTGCTCGTTTTCCTCTCCAGACGTCGTAGAGGTCTTCAGTCTTCAGCTGCAGTGTGGTTGCTATGTCTGCCAACTTAAGAGGCGTCGTACTCAACTGCGCCAGCGCGAGGTACACTTCATGGAGCAATCGGCTGGAACGGGTACTGTCTGGAGCAAAGTGGTACAGCGCACTACCGAGGTGCTTTTCAAGGCGTAGTAGGTGAGCACCTTGGATCAAGGGATTGCCGTCCTCATTCATTTCGCCAGCTTCAAATTTTTCAAGCTGCTCCAAACGAAAGCCGTGCAAGGCAAGGTCTCGGAGAGTTTTACCAGGGTACTCGCGCGCCAGACGGAATTCTGTGGAAAGTGAAATAGAGCTCATGGGACCTCTTTCTTTGTGAAAGAACTACACTATCTATAGCATAGAAAAAGCATTTTGTCAATATGGTGTAGACAGTATCTTCCTTATGTAAAATAGCTAAATAGAGTTAAATAAGTAGTCTGTCAAGACAGTGTTGACAACAGTCAATGCACAGGGTACTATACATATATATGAATATATCGGCATTGTTAAAACAATTTGGTTTTACAGAAAATGAAGTGCTGGTGTACCTGGCCCTTCTTAGCGGAACTCATTTTAGCGGTTCAGAGCTTGCTAAAAAAACGCAGATCAAGCGTCCAACCGTATATCATGCACTCGAAACGCTTCAGCAAAAGGGAATTGTTCATCTCACCGGATCAACTCGTGTGGCAAGATATAGAGCAGAGCCGCCTGCGCAGTTAAAGAATATTATTGAAAGAAAGCAACGGGAGCTCAGTACCATGAGCAAAACATTAGATAAAGCACTTCCATTTTTTCCTATTCAAGAAGATTCGGTGCATAAAGGAATGCCACAGGTGGAATTCTTTAAAGGAAAGGACGGAATAAAAACCGTTGCTGAAAAAATATTGATGAGTAACAGCAAAAAGTTGTATGGAATTACGCCATCATTTGCTGTTGTGGAGCAATTTTTAGATGCGGGGTATGGGGAAACATATTTGAATGAGCGAGCAAAACGTGGTATTCAAACATATACTATTTGGCAAGATGATCCCAAAGACACATCGCTTTCTGATCACAAAGCACTTAACCGTGAATTGCGGTATGCACCAGTTGCAAAGTTTGGTGCAATGAAATCTTCAATTGAAATAATTGGGGATACGGTATACATTATTTCATTTTTACCAGAGCTTTACGGCATGCGCATAAAAAGTTTCGACTTTGCACAGTCGCAAATGATTTTGTGGAAGAACTTGTGGCAGCAGCTTGATAAATAAAAAAAGACCCTTGCGTAGGGTCTTTTTTTATTGTTGCTTTTTAAATATCCAAGTTCTGTACACTTTTTGCATGCGTCTGAATAAACTTCTTACGCGGTGCAACTTCTGATCCCATTAGAATGTCGAAGATTTCACTTGCGCGTTCGGCATCGTCTACCGTAACGACTAACATTTTTCTGGTTTCAGGATTCATTGTTGTTTCCCACAATTGATCAGGATTCATTTCCCCTAAACCTTTGTAGCGTTGAATACTGAGTTTTTTCTTTTTTGCTTTGCCCGCCGAAGCTTCAGCGGAGGCTGGGTCTTCTTCTGCAGCCTCTTCTTCAATCTCATCAACAATACCATGCTTCTTTTTGTACGCATCGAGTGCGGCATTGTCATACAGCCATGTCATCTCTTTTCCTTTTTTGATTGAGTAGAGTGGCGGTTGCGCAATCAAAATGTGTCCGCCATAAATCAATTCAGGGAAGTGGCGGAAGAAGAGTGTGAGTAGCAGTGTTCTAATATGCGCTCCATCTACATCCGCATCCGTCATGATAATAATTTTTCCATATCTAAGCTTGGTAATATCAAACATTTCTCCAATGTTTGTTCCAAGTGCAATGATAAGCGATTTAAGCTCATTGTTTGTTAGAATTTTATCAAGTCGAGCTCGTTCTACATTTAATACCTTTCCACGAAGTGGCAAAATCGCTTGTGTGTTTCTGTCTCGTCCTTGCTTAGCAGAACCACCCGCAGAGTCTCCCTCTACAATATACAGTTCTGTGAATTCAGCTTTTCTACTTGAGCAATCAGCGAGCTTTCCAGGAAGGGTAAATCCTTCAAGTGCTCCTTTACGTAAGACGGCATCTCTTGCAGAGCGTGCAGCTTTTCTTGCTTTTGCAGCGAGTACACATTTTCCAATAATCCCTTCAGCATCTTTTGGATGCTCTTCCATGTAGATCATGAACGCTTCCGCGAATACCGATTCAACGGCTGGTCGCACTTCTGGGTTACCAAGTTTTCCTTTTGTTTGTCCTTCAAATTGTGGATCAGGAATTTTTACTGAGAGGACAACCGTCAGTCCTTCGCGAACATCTTCACCAGAAAGGTTTCCATCTTTTTCTTTTAAAATACCTTTGTTTTTTGCATAGGTATTAATCGATCTGGTTAGTGCACTTCTGAAACCAGAAACGTGCATACCACCTTCTGGGTTGGTGATGTTATTTGCAAACGGATGAAGTGATTCAGAATAATCGCCAGTGTATTGCAATGCAATTTCTACTAATACGTCATCAACTTGTTTTTCTACATAGAAAATATTGTCGTGTTTTGCATCTCTATTTTTGTTGAGATGTTTTACGTAACTTGCAATACCACCTTCAAAATAATATTTATAGGTATGGTCTTTATGTGGTGAAGCTGTTTTATCGATTTCTCTTTCTTCTGTAGGGCGACTATCAACAATGGTAATGTTCACTCCTTTATTGAGGTACGCTTGTTGGCGCAAATGGTCAACAATGGTCTTCCAAGAAAAATCAATTGTTTCAAAAATTGATTCGTCTGCACGGAAACTAATAGTAGTTCCGGTACGTTTTGTAGTTCCTACAGATTTTACTTTTGAAACGGCTTTTCCAAGTTTATATTCTTGGATCCACACTTTTTTCTCTCTGTGTACTTCTGCTATAACATGCGTTGAAAGCGCGTTTACCACAGATACACCCACACCATGTAATCCACCGGATACTTTATATCCACCATCACCAAATTTACCACCGGCATGAAGTGTGGTGAGTACCAATTCAAGCGCGCTAATTTTTTTCTTTGGATGAATATCAACGGGAATACCACGTCCATTATCTTGGACAGATATCCAGTGATCTGGCTTCAGGGTGATGATAATGTCATCACAATGACCTGCCATTGCTTCATCAAACGAGTTGTCTACTACTTCCCAAATCATGTGGTGAAGACCTGTAGCACCCGTTGACCCAATATACATTCCGGGACGTTTTCTGACGGCTTCTAGTCCTTCTAATACGCTAATGCTACTCGCGCTATAATCGTCTTTTTTCTTCTTTTTTGGCTTTTTTTCAGCTGGTTTCTTTGCTGGCATAGGAATGTTTCAGTGCTATAAGTACGGATCCATTGTAGCATGGGGAGAGAGGGGGAGCAAGGGAGAGGGGAAGGGGGAGACGAATGATCAGTCAGAGGTTTTGGTTAAAATAATATCGTTTCTATTGGGGTAAATTTTATTCCCCGTGTGCTTAAAACCATGCGATATATATAGATTTTGGACATGTTGATTCCAGGCGGCTGAATTTGTCTGTGTGCTGTATAAAAGCGTGCCTTCAAGGTGGTGAAATGACTTGTTTATTTCAAGAAATTTTGTAATCAAGGCACTGCCTATACCCTGACGCTGGTACTGCTCAGCAACAAGAAGCTCGCTGATGTACAAGGAATGTTTAAGGTATTGCTCATTTCTTTCTGCTTCGCGTTCATATGCCATGATAAAGCTGACAGGGATATTTTCATCCAGTACTAGTAAACTGTGCTCCCATTTTCCATGAAAGATTCGGTCACCCTTATGCTCGGCAAGGATGTCAGCTGCAGAATAATCTATCAGAGGAATCTGATTGGCTATTGCCGCTAGAGCTGTAGCATGTTCTTTGGCAAGTTCTTGAGTGAGGCGATATACAGCCAATTTTTTTATTGTTCCAGCTTTTTTCATGGATTGAGGGCTATTGTTCTAAAAATGTCTTTAATTTTTGTACAGATTCTTTAATTGTTGCAAGATTTTCTTCAGTCTTCATATTTTCTTGGGCATATTTCATGGCAGGGCGGATGGACTCAATTTTTCTTCCAAATTTTTCTTCCATCCAATCGTATCGAGGAAAAAGCCACATATGAAAGTGGTGTCGCGTATCTTCATCTTGGATAAGTTCTACTTTTTCTATCCCTAATGATTCTCTCATAGCCTTACGCAGGCGGGAAAGAAATTGTATGAAGTCTTGTTGTTCTTCTTTTGTGAATTCATCAACACTTTGAATGTGTCGTTTTGATGCAAGAATAATAAATCCCGGGATTGGAACCTCATAGTCTTGATGCGCATCAAAAAAATCTGAAACGGGTAATGCTCCTGGCGGAGTGACGTTTCTATTAACGATGGCACAAGAAAGACAAGCAATATCTTTTTTTGTACCGTTAATATCGGTTATTTCACTTTTCTTTTGCATATGTTTTTTTATTAATCCCCCGCAATAGGTGAACCAAAAAGCCCAACACCCATTTCTCCCCACAAAAGAAGTAGGGCAATCACAATCAGCGCAATTATGATTCTTTTTTTATGTTTTTTGCTCATGGATAAGAAGAATTTTTCTAAAAAATAGTGTATACTATTCTCACTATTATCAGTATGACAAAGAAAAGCGGTTTTGAACAATACATTGATCCAACGGGGGAGTTCACAAACAAAGAACTCGCTGTTGGAGATTGGTTTGTACGGCACAAAATATTTTTGCGACGGCTTTCTTTTGGGCTGCTCATTGCGTGGTGTGTTATTACCATCGCGTTTAGTACGTTTGTGATTGGGGAATATCTGTTTAGAGGGCTTTGGCAAGATAAAGATACGCGACTGCGGCAAGTAGCAGACCTTTCTTCTCCAACAGCAACGCAGCTTTTTGCGGCAGACCCGCTTCAAGAAGAAAAAATTCAAGTATTTGCGAGTTCTCCAGGAAAGTATGACATCCATTCTGCGTTTACCAATGAAAATGCATGGTATGTGGCGTATGTGACATATCATTATGAAGCTTCAACTGGGCCAACTGAAATGAAAGAGGTGGTAGTTTTGCCTGGGCAACGTGCTGCGGTGAGTATTCTTGGTATTGAATCGCCTAAACGACCGTCTTCAGTGAAGCTTGCAATAGATAGAATTCGTTGGGAACGTATTAATGCTCATTTTGTATCAGATGTGCCTGCATATGTAGCTGATCGACTCGATTTTATGACAGCCGATACTGCCATTGGGGCAGAGACAGAAGAAGGAACCTCTAAAATCACATTTACCTTAACAAATGAAACTGTATTTGATTATTGGCATGCAGATTTTCTTGTTGAAATGAGAAGAGGGAAGGCCATTGTTGGCGTATTTCCATTGTCTGTACCAACACTGCGCGCACAAGAAGAGCGTGCCATTGACTTGCGTCCATTTGTGAACCTTGATAGGGTGACTAATATTCGATTGATTCCTGCAATGGATGTATTTGATAGAAGTATCTACATGCCAGTGGGATCGTAATAGCTGGCTATGAACTTTTTGCGGAGAATATTTACTGTCCTTCGTTCATACGATTGGTTTCTTACAATCGTTGTTTTAATTTTGATGATGATTGGACTTTCTGCGGTGTATAGCGTGGATTTGTCTAAAGGAACCGAGCTGACGTTTGTACCAAGACAACTCATGTCTGCGGCCATTGCGCTTGCAGTTTTTTTTATTGCCGGATCGATTCATGTTTCGCGATATGAATCGCTTGCGCGTATTGCGTATTTAGGATCACTACTGGCGCTTGTTGGGGTACTCATCTTTGGTGTGACGGTGAACGGTACCAGAGGGTGGTTCCGGCTTGCCGGGTTTTCTTTTCAGCCCGCAGAATTTGCAAAAGTATCACTGATTTTTTTAATGGGGTGGCTTATTGCCCGGCAGGGTAGGCGATTTGATGAATGGCAATTTGTAGTCTCTAGCGGTCTTGCCACGGCCTTTTTGGGTGGGCTTATTTTGCTGCAACCAGATCTTGGATCGGCTGCAATTTTATTTGCCATTTGGTTTGGATTATTGTATTTAACGGGTGCCAAAAAACGGTATTTATTAGGACTGGTGATGGTGTTTATAACGCTTTTAGTGCTTGGGTGGATGTTCTTTTTTCAAGATTATCAGCGTGGTCGGTTTATGGCCTTTTTGGACCCAGAAACTAGTGAATATGGATATAATGTGCGCCAGTCGATTATTGCTATTGGAGCCGGGCAGTTCTATGGTAGGGGACTTGGGTTTGGTTCGCAAAGCCAGCTCCATTTTTTGCCAGAGGCCCAGACGGACTTTATTTTTGCGGTTATTGGGGAAGAATTAGGGTTTATAGGGACTTCGCTCCTTTTGGTACTGTATGTGCTGATGTGTTGGCGGCTGATAGCCACGGCAAAGCTGGCAAAAGACGATTTTGATGCCTATGTGGTGTTAGGGATAGCCCTCTTGTTTGCGGTGCATTTGCTCATTAACGTAGGAGGGGCCACGGGAATGCTCCCTGTTACAGGGGTAACCCTACCCTTTGTGAGTTATGGTGGATCTTCTCTTATCATCAATATGTTCCTTTTGGGTGTGGTCCAAAGTGTCTATAGACATGCGCATCACCAGTATTAGTGGTATACTTTTACCATAGGGATAGGTCTCGTTTATGAAGCATAACTGCCCTTGACAAACCTCCTCTTATTTACTACAATAGCCACCGCTAATATGAAGAGCAAAAAGAGTCCAAAATTGCCATCTTCAGATGAGCAGTTAACCCAAAAACAGCTTCTTCAAGAATGTCCAATATGTGACGCCTCTTATGAGGGAGAACATGTGGCCGTTTTAGAGGAAGAAGAAGGGACACAGCTTCTGCACGTCACGTGTGGTGGTTGTCATCAAGCTATTTTTGCCTTAGTGGTGAAATCAAGAGGGAGTATCAGCTCCATAGGGATGGTCACAGACCTGAACTTATCAGACGCAGAGCGTTTGCGGGCAGCTGAACCAATCACAGAAGACACATTACTGTCGTTTTCTAGAATGCTCCGTCAAGAATCATCACAATTTATTCAACATATATTGCAGTAATACCCAAATATGTCGCATTCAATTTCAGCAACTGCCCGAGAAGGAAAGCCAGACGCTATCCGAGAGAGCGGTCGTATCCCAGCAGTGATTTACGGAAGAGAGTTAGCTCCTGTAACACTTTCAGTTGATTACAACCAATTTGAAAAGTTGTATAAAGCAGCGGGAACATCATCAATTATTGAGCTTTCTATTGAAGGAGGCGAGAAATATGATGTACTTATCAAAGATTGGCAACTTGTGCCAACATCACACAGATTTTCACACCTCGATTTTTACCAAGTTGTTGCCGGTCAAATGGTTGATTCAACTGTACACCTCAACTTCATTGGTGAATCTCACGCAGTGAAACTCGGTGGTACACTTATGAGCATGTTAGATTCGATTGGTGTACAATCACTTCCAAAAGATTTGGTTGACCAACTCGATGTAGACATTTCTGTTCTTGCAACATTTGAAGATTCAATCCATGTAAAAGATATTCCACTTCCAGAAGGAATGGTAACAACGGAAGACAAGGAAATTCTTGTCGCAAAAGTGAATGCTCCTCGAATTGCTGTTGAAGAAGATGAAGAAGAAACAGCAGCTCCAAGTATTGAAGACATTGAAGTTGAAAAGAAAGGAAAAACTGAAGAAGAAGCTGCAGCGTAATAGCGCAGAAGAAAAAAGAATCCGTGAACGCGGGTTCTTTTTTTGTAAAATAAAAAGGCAGTATATGCCGTAGTAAAGTGATTGGGGGCGACGTGCGCCCCGCAATCGGTTGTAGCCAGGAACCGGGCTACTCGGTAGTCTCTTGTCGCGCCCTTTGAGTGTGGGCTAGGCGGGCGGGATCTGGGGGCCGACCCAGCGGTAGTAGGGTTCGCCGTCGGCAGTCGATGTCTGAATGACGTTGCCGAGACCCGCACGTTCGGCCGTCTGCAAAAGTGCCTCGATTGCATCTGCGGCAGCTTCGCGCAGATCAGTCGGTGTCCAACCCACCATTTTGGTACCTTTGGGATATTTGTAGAGCGCGCACGCAATTTGTTCGGGGTTGCCTCCCTCCTGTAGCTGAAGGAGTAGAGGGGCGTTCCCTTTCCCCGTTCTCCGCCAGAACAGGTCCATCGGCGTGATCATCTGCCACTCGATCCACGTCCAGGTGGTGTTCACGCCCTCGCCCTCCGCAGTGAACGGCAGCTTCAGCCCATGCCTGGCAGCGATCGGGTCGATGCCGTCGACCATGCCGTGAAGTCGCGAGGTGATGACGTGCGCTTCACCGCGCCACTCGAGGATATCGAGTGCCTGATCGACGTTCATCGACAGGTACTCTTCGAGCTGCAACAGGAACAGTCTCTGGTCATGAGTAGTTTCCGGATCGGCCATCAGGCGGCCAATCCGCCCGTACCGGGTCTTGCACCACGCATCCTTCTTCTTTGGCCTTCCCATGGCCGTCCTCCCTTAGCCGCGTTGCGGCAGTTAGTGTTCTTCACGCAACGTAGCATAGCTTTTGCTCTCTGTCAATATGCGCGAGTTCTTTTTTTTGCCCAGCCAAGGTATACTTGAGTCATCGTATATTTCAAAAAGAACCTCGTGTATGCCAAAATACAACATCGATTTACCCAAAACAATGCAGCATATTTCAGTAATTACCATAGCTGTAGCACTTATCCTTGCCGGATGGTTTTTTATTCCACGCGGCAGTGCGCCTGTGCCGGGAGAAATAGTGCAGGTAGAAGATCAATATGCACATAATGGTGATTGCGCGGTGACAAGGTCGTTTGATGGTGTGTGTTTGGATGATGGAGAGCATCAAGAACAACCACTTGTTGCAGTCATGATTGAAAATCATATTGAGGCAAATCCACTTTCTGGATTAAATAAGGCAGCTGTGGTGTATGAAGCGCCGGTAGAAGGGAATATCCCACGGTTTATGGCACTTTTTCCGCTTGATACTGATGTAAAAAAGATTGGCCCTATTCGGTCTGCTCGTCCATACTATTTAGACTGGCTTGCTGAATACCCGGGGACAATGTACATGCATGTTGGCGGCTCGCCTGATGCGCTAGAGAGAATTGCAGCGGAAGATGTCTTTGATATGAACGAGTTTTCTAGAGGATGGTATTTTTGGAGAGATCAGGGGCGATTTGCCCCGCACAATGCATATACTTCTGCAGAACTTTTTAGGAGTGCACATGAAAAATACGCACCAAAAGAAATATCAGAGCTGCAACCACGGTGGAGTGTGCAGGCAAGTGAACCGTGTACAGAAGAGTGCATAACACATCTTGAAATTATTTTTTCTCAAGGAATTTACGCACCAGATTGGTATTACGTGAGTAGCACCAACAAGTATGAGCGTGATCAATTCTCGCGGCCACATATTGATGCGTCTGGGCCGCGGTATGAAGCAGATACCATTGTGGTGCAAAAAGTACAAACACAAGTGTTAGATAATAAAGGAAGGTTAGGCATGGAAACCATTGGTACTGGCGACGCATATATCTTTGCAGCAGGGAACATACAAGAGGGAACGTGGAGTAAAACGGCAAAGGATACACCAACTGTTTTCACAGCAAAAGATGGGCAACCGATGCATATTCAAGGCGGAACTATTTGGATAGAAGTTGTGCCGCAAAATGGTGATGTGATTTTTGAATAAAAATGCTTGGTTGAGAGAAACTCTTATGCTATACTGCACCTAAAGAGAACTATTTTTTTCTTGACCTTTTTGTTATGGCCGCAAAAAAGAAAATCCTTATTGCTGAAGACGAAAAACCAATGGCAAAAGCGCTCGCGCTGAAGCTATCAAAAGCTGGGTATGCAGTAGAGAATGCATACGACGGAGAAGAAGCTTTGGTATATTTAAAAAATGGAAAATTCGATTTAGTATTGCTTGATTTAATGATGCCGAAAGTAGATGGATTTGGCGTACTAGAAGAAAAACAAAAACGTGGTGACAAAACACCCGTTATTGTGTCTACAAATTTGAGCCAAACAGAAGATCAAGATAAGTGTAAAAAATTGGGAGCTGTAGATTATTTTGTAAAATCTAACACGCCAATTACGGAAGTAATCGTACATGTAGAAAAAGCACTTAAGAAATAGTCTAACCAACCGCTATGCCTGTCAGCGAAGCAAATATATTAACCGCGCTCATCGATGGAGCGTATGTTGATGCTTCTGATGTTAAGGCGGCACAAGCGAAAGCAAAGAAAAGTAAAAAGACCGTGTTAGCCATGCTGAAAGAAAGTGGGGAAGTGTCAGCTGATTTGATTGGTCAGGCACTTGCTGAATCGTTTAAGCTAACCTATGCAGACATCAATTCAAACATGCCTGGTGCCGATTTACGGGCACTTGTTCCTGCTGCTTCAGCAAAAAAGCATCGCTTGATTGCGTATAAAGAAACAGACAAGGAGATTGTATTTGCAACTGATACGCCTAAAAATGCATCACTGAAAACGCTTACAAAATCTTTAGCAAAGAAGAAAAAAGCGATTGTGGCATATGGTCTTACTGAAGATATTGATAAAGTACTCAATCAGTATAGGCAAACACTGAATACGCGCTTTCAGAAAATTTTAGAAAAAGAAAAACACGTTGCACCAACGATTATTGATGCCATTTTTGAAGATGCTTTAGTGCATAAATCATCTGACATTCACTTTGAACCACATGAAGACGAAGCGATTGTTCGTTTCAGGGTTGATGGGGTGTTGCAAGAAGCAGGAAGAATTCCGACAGTGAATTATCAGCACATGGTGAACCTGATTAAAGTCATGGCGCATCTTAGAATTGATGAACACTTTGCTACGCAAGATGGAGCAATTAGATTTAAAAACGAGCGCGTGCATATTGATATGCGTGTCTCTATTGCGCCAGTAATTTCAGGAGAAAAGATTGTTATTCGTTTACTCTCTAGTTATATTGAAGGATTCGGGTTAGGAGATTTGGGATTAGATGATCATGATCAGGAACTGCTCATGGCCGCTTCTAAAAAACCATTTGGAATGGTGCTTGTTGTGGGGCCAACGGGGTCTGGAAAATCAACAACACTGTATTCACTGTTGCGCATTTTAAATAACCCAGATGTAAACATCACAACTATTGAAGATCCTGTTGAGTATCGCATTTCTGGGCTTAATCAGATTCAGGTTAATGAAGAAAAGGGGATTACGTTTTCTAAAGGACTCAGATCAATTGTTAGGCAGGATCCGGATGTGATTTTAGTAGGAGAAATTCGTGATACAGAAACAGTAGAAATTGCAGTGAATGCGGCACTTACGGGTCATCTTTTGTTCTCTACATTCCATGCAAACGATGCAGCAACGGCCATTCCGCGTCTTCTTGATATGGGAGCAGAACCATTTTTACTTGCTTCCACTCTTGAATTGATTATGGCGCAGCGACTGGTAAGAAAGATTTGCGAAAGTTGTAGAACATCGATTCCTGCCGCTCAAGCAGTAAAACAAATTCCAGCTAATGTAAAGCCGCTACTCGGAAAAAAGAAAATAACACTTTATCATGGAACTGGTTGTGGTAATTGCGGGGGAACAGGTTATAAAGGGCGAGTTGCGATTTTTGAATTCATTTCAATGACATCTGCGATGAGGGAACTCGTTATGACGAATCCTTCAGCACAAGAAATTTGGGCACTTGCAATGAAAGAGGGTGCGCATACACTGTTTGAAGATGGTCTTTCAAAAGTAACGCAGGGTGTCACCACCTTGCAAGAACTTATGCGTATAGCTACCCCACCTGTGAAGCCAGTTCGAACAAAAAGTAAAAAGAAAAAATCATAATCTATGCCTCCTGCAAAGAAAAAAACAACAAATGCGCATGAGGCAGCAGAGGTACTTGCACATACGCAAGAAAAAAAGAAGCCTGCCGCAAAAAAGGTTTCTAAACCAAAAAAAGAAAAGACTGCACCCTCTCCGGCACCTCGCGCAAAAAAAGAACCTGCACCAAAGGCTGAAAAGCAATCTTTTCATTCTCGGTTTGGGTACCTTTTTGTTGGAAAAGAAAGAGATTTTGTTATTGATCAACTAGCACTGCTACTTTCTTCTGGAATGGATGTTGTTGCCGCACTTGAAGCGGTCCATTCTGAGCTAAAAGGGGCTTCTATGAAGGCCTTGCTGATGCAAATGAGAGATGATATTCAGGATGGGTCTTCTTTGACTGAAGCGCTGAGGAAAACGAAGCTCTTTAAAGATCATGTCATTACGCTCATTGATGTGGGGGAGCAATCAGGACGCCTCGGAGAGAATTTAATTATTGTATTGCAGCAGCAAGAAAAGGAACGAGCATTTAAAGATAGGCTCCGTAGTGCCATGATGTATCCTGTATTGGTATTGTCTCTGGCATCAATCATTGGTCTTGGATTAACATGGTTCATTCTTCCTAAAATTACCAACTTGTTTGTTTCTTTAGATGTTGATTTACCATGGATTACTCGCGTACTCATGTGGATAGGTATGGTGGTAAAAGCGTACGGTCACTGGCTCATCCCAACTATTGTCGCTTCGATTATTACAACTGTTTATGTACTTTTCCTGAGCAGAAAAACAAAATTCATGGGACAGTGGATCATTTTACATACACCGCTACTAAAAAAATTGATTCAAGAAGTAGAACTCGCTCGATTTGGATTTATTTTGGGAACGCTGCTCGGTGCAGGGTTACCAATTTTGCAAGCACTTAAATCACTCTCTGAAGCCACACTTGTACGGCAATACGGAAGGCTATATGCCGATTTAGAGATGCAAATAGGAAGAGGACAGTCATTTTCAGATGCCTTTGCAGAAAACAAAAAGAAATCATCCTTTCTTATTCCTGGCGCAGTGCAGCAGCTTATTGTTACGGGTGAACGAACCGGAAAATTATCTTCTATTTTGGTACAAATTGGTCAGCGGTATGAAGAAAGAACAGAAGTCTCTGCAAAAAATATTTCGGTTGTACTTGAACCGTTATTACTTCTCTTTGTTTCACTTATTGTTGCGGGGTTAGCGATTGGAATCATTCTCCCAATCTATACACTGGTTGGAAGTGTTGGGTAATACCGGGTACATATGAAAAAAGGGTTTACATTAGTAGAACTCATTCTGGTGATTGCTATCATTGCCCTTGTTTCGGCATTTACGTTACCTCTTTTTACATCAATACAAGAAAAAAGCTCTACTATTGTAGCGCGGCAACATGTTGTTTCTACATTGCGGCTTGCAAAGGTATACGCACACACCATGAAATACGATACCGATTGGGGGGTGCATATGGCTGATACAAATATGACACTTTTTAGAGGAAATGATTACGCATTACGAGATGCTTCATATGATGAAATTATTATATTAGATGAACAGCTCATTATTACCGGAGAGTCAGACGTGATTTTTAGTAAAAGTACAGGAGCGTCTTCAGTAAGTGGAACAATTCGTATAACCAAAGCAGGACATGATCCGCAAACCGTATTAATATCAAGTTCAACGATAAGCTACCAGTAATATGCAAAGGTTGCGCAAGGAAGGATTTAGCATAATGGAGATCATACTCGCTGTGGCTCTTTTTGCTATCTTTGCGCTTATGTTTATAAGCACAATTAGCCTTGCGCATGAATCGAGTATTGTGGCTAAGCATAGAATCACTGCTGAACATCTCGCTCAAGAAGGCGTTGAGGCTGTAAGAGCAATTCGTGATAGGGCGGTAAATGAATTTACGTATTCTCAGTCTGCGGTCACTTCTTCAACAGGAGCGTGGACGCTAAGCGGAGAGGGAACAAGTGAAACAATCGGAGAATTTACAAGGACAATTACGTTTACTGATGTATGTAGAGATGGAACCGATGTGATTGTGACCTGCCCTGCGGGAACGGTTGATATGTCATCACACATGGCTACGATTGCGGTGACAAGAACGACAATTGCAGGAAGATCGCTTGCAGTAAACAGATCAGTACTACTCACAAATTGGCAGTCAGACAATTGGACGCAAACAGATTGGTCTAGCGGCGACGGGCAAGCAATTTGGGCTGACACGGCAGCGTATGATAGCGATTCAGGAGATGTAGATGTAACTACCGGAGGGCAATTGCAATTAAATCGACTAAATGAACAGTGTGGAACAAAATCATGGAGCTTTACGGCTTCAACAAGCTACTCATTTGATAGTGATGATATTGAAATAACTGGAGGGGAAGCTGTACTTATTCCTGCTGGGCCAGGGGACACAAATTATCCAAATGATGAGCCTGCAATTGCACCATTAGTAGATTTTATTGTAACTGGAGATGTAGATGAGTGGACGCAGTTTTCTGAAACTGCTACAAAAAATGCCGGAGAAATTTATTATCAAATTTCAAGTGATAATGGATCCAACTGGGAATATTGGACGGGAGCTGCTTGGGGAGCCGCTGGCGGAGCAGACTATAATACAGCGGCAGATATAAATACAAATATCGGGTCATTTACAACTTCAAGTGGGCGGATTTCTTTTCAGGCATTCCTTTCCAGTGACGGAACGCATGATGTGCTTCTTGATGAGATCAGTATTCGATGTGGAAATCAGTATCAGTGGCCATTTTCTGCATCAACAAGTTACACCTTTAATGCAGCGGATATTGAAGTGACTGGTGGTCAGGCACAACTCGTATCAGCAGGTGGTGGCGGCTCAGATATCAATGGTGCAGTAACAGAAACATTTGAATTTGATACAAGTAACACCACCATGCCATATGTTTTGTCATTGGGAAATGACATTTTTGCGATTGCATACACAGGATCAGGAAACGATGGTTTTATTAAAACAGTATCAGTTGACGCTGCGGGAGATATTGGTGGTGCTGTGATTGATACTTATGAATTTGATACAAAGCAGGGAAAAGAGGTAGAGATAATACATGTTTCCGGAGACAACTACTTGATCACCTATTCGGGAGATAAAAATGACGGGTATGCAGTCACCGTAGATATTGATGCTGCTGGGAATATTGGGGCAGTGATTGATTCAACAGAATTTGATAATAAGAGTGGACGATTTTCTTCTCTTATTGAGCTGGCCAATGGAGTATTTGCAGTCGTTTATGAAGGAAACAAGAGCGATGGATTTATACAAACATTTTCGGTTAATGGTGCGGGAGCCATCACAGAGGTAGATTCATATGAATATGATACCGCAAGTGGAAAATATCCATCAATTACAGCAATTTCAGGAGACATATATGCAATTGCGTATCAAGGGGCTGGAAGTGATGGCTGGCTAGTAACCGTTGATATCGATACAAGTGGAAATATTACGAATAGTATTATCGATTCATTAGAATTTGATACAAGCTCAGCTAATACGCCTAATCTTATTCCAATTAGTGGCGATATTTATGCAATTTCATATGAAGGGGCCGGAAATGATGGAACTATAACTACAGTTGAAATTGATGCCGCGGGAGATATTACTAATGCGATTGTAGATTCTTGGGAGTTTGAGACGAGTGGCGCATATGAGATGAAGCTGTACCCGTTTGATGGAACCACTTATGCCTTAGTGTATGAGGATGCTACTAATAATGGTATTTTGGCACTACTCACAATTGAAGATAACGGAACACTACCTGCGGCATTTATCGATTCAGAGGAGTTTGATGCTACGCAGGGAATTGATCCAATGGCATATATTCTTTCTAATAGTATGATTGCCATTGTATATAGTGGAACGGGGAATGATGGGTATGTGACTACAATTGGCGTTTCTGCTGGAGCTGCGTCATATCCTGATACGGTACCAACAATTACCCCGTCATCATTTTTAGCTGTCAGCGGATTAGGAAACTATGTTGGCTTTACAGAAGTAGCAACAAAAAATACAGGTGAAATTTACTATCAGGTATCAGATAATAATGGTACATCGTGGTATTACTGGACTGGTGCAGCCTGGGCCGCAGCTGGGGCGTCTGATTATTCAATAGCCACAGATATTCACGATAATTTTTCATCATTCCCAACCTCTAGTGGGCAATTTTTGTTCCGCGCAAATTTGGAAAGTGATGGAACGGTACAAGTACAGCTAGATAGTGTGTCTATTGAGTGGGGAAATGGAGAGCAGGTAGCTGGTGGATATGAAGTATCTGGAACACTAACAAGTTCTGCATTTGATATGGGAAAAAATGCTGCTGTGCAGATGATTTCATGGAACGAATCGATTCCGAGTTGCGCACCAGCCTGTGACATAGAAATTGAGTTACGAACTGCTGACGATAGTGGTGGAAGCCCTGGAGTTTGGTCTGCATGGTATGGAAGTGGAGGAGCTGCAACAACGTTTAGTGACAATGCCTTGCAATTACTTGATACCGATTTGAACCAATCGCAGTGGCTGCAATACCGTGCCACATTAAGTTCAGATGGAGATCACACACCGGTCCTTCAAGATGTGACGATTAATTACCAATAGTATGAATACTACTTCAAAAAAAGGATTTACATTGGTAGAACTCATTCTCTATATTGGAATTTCTGGAGTATTTTTGCTTGCGCTTAGTAGTATGTTCATCCAGATTTTACAGTCCAGAGGAAAACACGAGGTGGTGAGTGATGTATCTTTTCAGGGAGGAAATTTAATGAACGAAATGCGTAATGCAGTTCATGGAGCATCAGTAATTACGGTGCCTACAGGCGGAGTGGCAACATCTGTACTGCAAGTTGTCTCGTATGACAATGTGACAACAACATTTTCGCTTGTTGGGAATTCTGTACAAAAGGAAGTTGCTGGGAACACGGTACCGCTACTAACAGGAAGACTCATTGCTACTTCATTTATTGCCACAGACATTTCAGATTGGGGAAGCAGCTCTACAGAAATGACATTTACGTTAGAGAGGGAATCAATAGAAGATGGACCACAGCAGTTTGCAACGCAAGATTTTACTTCAACCATTACACACAGATAATATGCGTGTTAAAGCGTTAAATAAAAAAGGATACATGACACTGCTGGCAGTATTTGCTCTTGCGGGTGTTGGTGTTGCTGTAACGGTTTCGCTTGCGCTACTCAGTATTGATGCTTCCCGCATGACGGGGGCTTGGAATGATGAAGGAACACTTATTGCTCTTGCTGATGCGTGTGCGGAAGAGGGAATGGAGCAACTCAGACTCGATACTGGCTATACTGGGACAGAAAATGTTTCATTAAACGGAGGAACGTGCTCAGTGGTTGTGACGGATCTTGGTGGCAATAGTAGGCAGCTTAATGTGGAAGGAAATGTAAACAGTACATATAGGCGGTTACAAATTACTGCGGATGTAAGCAGTGGTGTGAGCATTACAAACTGGCAAATCGTTTCATCACTATAAAAAATCGACTTATGCAGTCGATTTTTTTGTTTTATTGTGGAATGGTGAAGTTCAGTGATTCAATTGCATGATCTTCTCCTTTGCAGACGGGGCAATCATCTTTATATGGATGGTCTTCCTTTCTTGCAATGAAATAGGCGGTCACTTCTGGAAATGTCTGCTTTATGGCATCAATATTAGTTTGTTTATCCTCTATTATATAGATGTGTTCATATTGATGAACAAAATCCGCAATGACTTTTTCCTTTGGTTTAGTAGAAATGAGAAAACGGATATCATCAGGCAGGTTTGCATGCATTATTTTTTCAGTCTGGAGTTCTTTATCGCCATGAGTCTGAATAAGTATGTCAAAATGCGATGCGTGTGCTGACAAAAACGCTTCTACATCAGAAAAAATCCACTCGGCTGCACGCTTAGCAGTTTCATGAATTGCGGCATGGAGTCCGGATTTATCTTCATGTGGTAGTGAGGCCACAAACGTATCGATATCAATTACGGTGCAGCAGTCTTTCACGGATTTTCTTACAGATGTGAATGTTTCTTTATCAATATTAAATTTTTTTTCTAATTGCTGCTGCTGTGCGGCAACAAACGCGGTGGTATTAAAAACAGTATGATCAAAATCTAAAATTATGAGCCTTTTGTGGCTGGGTGTGTCTGTTGAACTATACGGTTTTGGCATACATAATCTCTAGATTTGGATGAGGAAGGAGTGCGTGGATTGGTAGGGTGGTGGTATTGGGCTGGTCGTTTAACATGGATTCAACTAGTTGCCATTTAGCTGCACTAGTGACCAGTAGCACTATTTTTTTTGCACGCATAATAGTATGCAAGCTTAAGGTGATTCGATCTTTTACTGGAGGGTTTGGCGCCGTAGGGTTAATGGTATGGCGAACCAACGCATTAGAGTCACCAAGTGTTGTATCGCCTCTAAAAAGTGATGCTGTGTGACCATCAGTTCCAAGCCCTAGCACAATAATATCAAATGATTGATTAGGAATCGTTTCAATGGCCTGTGAATATTTGTATACTGCTTCATTAATCGGAAGGGATGTGTCTATAGAGAAGAATCCACCTAAATTATGGCGGATTGGGTCAATAAGTGTTTCCCGGATCATTCGTTGATTTGATTCATCACTCTCTGCTGGTACGTATCTCTCATCAACCTGATAAAAAAATTGTGATTGATGTGATGTCTGAAATTGTGCGATAGCTTTGTAGAGTGCCACAGGGGAGTTTCCACCCGAAAGACCTATATGAAGTTCCTTATCAGCTTTAAACGCGGGTAAGAGGGCAGAAACTAGCTCATCCATTGATTCAAATTGCTGCACGTGTGTCATATTATCTAATTTCATTTGGATCAAACCAGGTGTATCCATCTTTTTTAGGTAGAGAATGTTGCGATTCAGGTCCGCGGCTTCCATCTTTATAGATATTGAGCTTAATTTTCTTTTCCTTCATGTTTTGCGTAATCCGATCTACAATTTTCCATGACGCGAGTATCTCGTTAAAGCTAAGGAAGTGCATACGTTCCTTTTTGAGTACATCAAGGAGGAGTTCTCCGTGTTCAGGAAGACATCCTTCAATATTACAGGCGATTGATGCTGAGGTGCTTACCGTTTGATAGCGCTGCGCACCTTCCTGAAAATTAATCAGTGAAATCCCAATGCGCGGTTCTGGGTGAAATTCAATAACTATTCTATTTGGCGCTTCATCTTTTCCTTGAAAAGGGAATTTTTTAAGTTCAATTACTGCGTACGTATGTTTTTTACTCAGGCGTTTTCCTGTGCGCAAATATATAGGCACGTTATACCATTGCTGTGAGTCAAGAAACAGGCGAACGGCAGCATACGTTTCTGTTCTACTCTTTGGTGCCACACCTTTGGCCTTTTTATAAGACTCGTATTGGCCTAACACAACATTTGGGGCATCACATGGGCAGTCAATAGCCTCCAAAATATTTCCTTTTTCTCTTTGCAAACTCGCTGCATTTCTATGATTTGGAATATTCATAGTTACCAGTGCTAGTACCTGCAATAAATGTGATTGGATAATGTCTTTTACAATACCAACTTGTTCAAAATACCCAATTCGGTGACCAACACCAACCGATTCAGCTGCGGTAATCTGAATATTTGCTATTTCAGAGCCTCTAATAATATTATTCAGTACACGATTACTCTGTCGCATGTTTAAGATACTTTGGACGGAAGCTTTTCCAAGATAATGATCCAGGAGGTAGAATTGGTCTTCGTGAAAATGCTGAGAAATAAAGTGAAAGAGTGCTTTTGCACTTTTTTCACAATCACCAAATGGTTTTTCTATTACCAAACGCAGGTCTTCATGCTTATTTGTTCTTGATTCACCAAGATTTTTTACCACATCCTTAAACACAACAGGAGGAATGGAAAAATAAGCGATATGCGGTATTTTTTGTAATCGCAGTGGCGCTCCGCAGTGAGAAGTAAATGTATCTTTTAAGAATTGACGATACGATACAAAATCTTCTAAAGAACTATATTGTCCTGAAAAATAAAATACATGCTTTAGCATTTTATTAAGAATGGTTTCATCGACTGACAATTTAGAATATTTTTTTACCGCTTGCCGCACGGTTTTTTTGAATTCATCATGCGACATCTGTGTACGCGCAAAACCAACCATTAAGTAATCTTTGGGCAGTCTGTTTTGTTTTGCGAGAGCATAAAGTGACGGAAAGATTTTTATCTTTGCCAAATCTCCAGATGCGCCGAAAATGGAAATGATGAATGAGGTCTCAATGGTTTCTACCATAGGTATATGATTAATCCCAATGAGAATGGAAGGTTCCCTCCATATCATTGCGTTTGTATGTATGTGCTCCAAAATAATCTCGGAGTCCTTGAATCATGTTTGCACTACTGTTTGCTGTCGTCATTGCATCGATATACCCAAGGGCACTATAAAATGCTGGAAGGGCAATACCAAGCTGCACAGTTTGTGCAATAAGCGCTCGCAGGTGTGGTACAGATGTAGTGATTTTTTCAACAATGTGTGAGTGACTCAGCAGGTGTGCTGAAGATTCCTTGAATCCTTCTTGGAATTCAGAAAGCAGTGTTGCTCTAATGATACAACCGCCTTCCCATATTCTAGAAACCTCAGCAAGATCGATATCCCACTTTTCTGCTTCTGCTACTTGCACAATAAGATCATATCCTTGCGCAAAACAGCTGAGTACTCCAGCATAAAGCGCATCTTCAAGCGCTGCTATCATGTCGCTTTGATCAAGTGCTGGTGAATATTCTGATTTTGGATATACTGAAGAGAGGGCTGTCCGCACATCTTTATTTGTGGAGGTGTATCTTGCGTACACAGCTGCCGTAATGGTAGGAATTGCTTGCCCGCGGTCCAGTGCATCAACGGATGTCCATTTACCGGTTCCTTTATTGCTTGCTTGATCTAAAATTGCATCAATAAGTGCTCCGGTTTTACCGTCTTGGTCATCTTGTTTTCGTAGTACTGGTACTGCGATATCAAATAAGTATGAACTGAGTTTTCCTTTGGTGAATCCAGCAAACACATCGGCAATTTCTGACGCTTGCATGCCGTATCCTGTTCGCAAAATGTCGTAGGATTCAGCAATGAGTTGCATGATGCCGTATTCAATACCGTTGTGCACCATTTTTACGTAATGTCCTGCACCGTTTTCACCTACATGGGTAACACAGGGGCCTCCAGAAAAATCTTTTGCAGCAATTGCTTCTAAAATTGGTTGAATTTGTTTCCATGATTCAGCCGATCCGCCAGGCATGATACTTGGCCCTTTTAGCGCTCCTTCTTCTCCGCCACTTACACCGCAGCCTACAAAATGAATACCTTTTTCTTTTAAAGCGAGTTCTCTTCGCTGTGTATCTTTGTAAAAAGAATTTCCTCCATCAATAATAATGTCTCCTTCTTCTAGATGGGGGAGAAGTGATTCAATGACGGCATCAACAGCTTTTCCAGCTTGCACTAGCAGCATGAATTTTCTGGGTCGTTCAAGTGAAGCTGTAAATTTTTCAATCGATTCTGTGCATACAAAATTACCATCACCATAAGTTTTCATGAAGGCATCTCGCTTATCTTTGCTTCTGTTATAGACACTGACCTGATACCCGCGGCTCTCTACATTTTTTGCGAGCGCTGCTCCCATGACACCAAGGCCAATCATTCCAAACTGCGATAGTGATTGCTGCATATGCTTATCTCTTTTTCTTTAAATACGTTACTGTGCGTTTTTTTGCAAGTTCAACCCCTGGTTGGTTATAGGCATTGATGCCAAAGAGCTCCCCAAGGAATGCGGTAGCTCCTTCAAATAGCATGAACAGTCCACCAAGATGCACCTCATCTACTTTATCTATTTGAATAGTTATGTTTGGTTTGTTATAAGCCGTATACGAATCAGCTGTACCTTCTCTTTCTGCATCAATAAGCTGATTAAAGGTTGCTCCTTGCAAGTAGGCAAGCGATTTGTCACCTTTATATAATGAAGGAATTCGGATAGTCTTATGGAGTGACTTTGCATGCACAAGCATGATGAATTTATTGTTCGGTCCTTCATTATAGAGTTGTGATTGTGAGTGTTGATCGGTTGTTCCAAGCGCTTTGACGGGGGTAATTCCAATATTCACTTTTTTTCCCTTATCATTTACTTCTTTTCCAATACTTTCAGCAAGAAGTTGTCTGTACCAGTCTGCAAATCGGAAAAGTTTTTGAGAATACGGCATCATGACATGAATATGTTTGCCTTTTTTTGTGAGCAAATACTGCATGTTGGCCATTTGGAAGGGGAGATTTTGTTTTGGATCTATTGAGAGGAATTTGTCTCGCATTTGCTTTGCTCCCTTGAGAAGTTTTTTGATATTTATGCCAAGGAGCGCAGCTGGTAGTAGTCCAACAGAGCTGAGCACCGCAAATCGACCTCCAACTGGCCCATGTTCAATAATAGGTAGCTCGTCTTTTGTTCCAAGTTCATAGAGTTTTCCTTTTCCTGCATGCGTAACCATGAGTGCATGATCAGAAAAGGGAACTCCTTCTTTAATACAGCGTGCTTTGAAATATAAATACATGCTGAGTACTTCTGCAGTATTTCCAGATTTTGAAATAAAGAGGAACAGTGTTCGCTTGAAATTCAGAATGCTTTCAACCTCTGCGATCATTGCAGGGTCTACATTATCAATAACATGAAGTATTGGGTGATTTCTCTCTTTTTGCTCAGCAGCGTACAGGTGAGTGAGCGCTTCTTTCAGACAAATCGGACCAAGTGCAGATCCACCAATGCCGCAAAGGACAACATGGTCATAACTTCCTTTCACACTTGCTGCATACTGCTCAATAATACGAACCGTTTCAGTATCATCTACAATGTTATGAAAGTGTTGGTCACGCGCAAGTGCTCCTGCAATATGTTTTTGCAATATTTTTTTTGATACAGCAAGTTCCTTTTTAGAAAGACCGTGAGCTGCTTGCACTTTGTGTAATTGTTTGGTTAATAGGGTAATCATATACAAAATTAGTCAGCAAGTTTTGGCATAAGTTCGCCTTTTTGGTGAAGTGCTGCCATGTCATCGTAGCCACCAATAAATTCTTCACCAATAAGAATCATGGGTACGCTCATCCAGTTATATTTTTCTGCCGCCTCAGCTCGCTTCTCTGGGTGCTGCAGCACATCAATTTCTTCATACTCAGCGCCAATGCTTTGAAGCAATTCTTTAGCATGGACACAGTACGGACATGATTGTTTAGTGTAGATAGTAACTTTTTTCATACGAGTGCTATTAATTATTAGCTATGCTTAGGTAAAAATGATAGATCCATAGAATGTTTTTTTGGATTATTTCTGTCTACATATACAGTTACAAGCGCTCCTTCTTTTACAAATTCGGTAGGGTCCCACCAAATGTTGTCGCTCGTATAATCATAAACAGTATTTGTTTGTGTGTTGTGGTATTGCGCCAAAATACGGAATGGACTTTTGCCTTGAATAACAATGGCTCGATTTTTTTCTAGGCCAATAATTTTTGCTTGCACAGAAGTTCCTGTCTCTTTAAGCTTTTGTCCAACTCGTTTTCTGTATCGTTTATACACTGGAAGTGCAAATCCAAATACGGCAAAGAGGAGGCCCATAAAAAACATGAATCCAACCAGAAACCATTCTTCAGTCGGACTATCTATACGAGCTTTACTCGGCTTACTGGCTTTATAGAGCATTGGTACCGTTTCTCCAATGGCATAGCTTGATGGATATGTGTAGCTGCTATGTGAATAGGTGATTAGTTCTCCTTCAGCGGTCGTGTATTCAATTACCGGCGCGTACAGGTAGTATTCTTCGCCTTCTGTTTCAAGAAGTTCCACGACTTCTCCTGTCGCGGGAACGGCATCTTGATTAAACAGCTGAATACTTATCGCATTTCCAATTGATGTAAGAATAAGAGCGGCTCCAATAAACGCAAAAATATAAACAATCCAGGTTTTCATATAAAGAGAAAATTATTATGCAGCTTGCGTGTGCCAGCTGCAGAGAAGTATCCCTTTATGCTATGAGCGCGTTCCAGTCCTGCGCAAATCGCACTAATCCATCATCCGTCATTGGGTGAGAGATGTCATAACTTCGCCAGTCTTCAGATAGATCGATTTCTTTATACGCAATAGGCGCTAAATCAGGATGTGAATAGGTAGATGGGTCATTTACGGGCATGCCTTGCTCATTCCATTCTAATATTGCTTTCAGATAGCTTGTTGTAATGTCAGATCCTACTGCTATTGCCTCTGCCAGCTGGTTAGCGTCTCTAATACTCGCTGCTAAAATCATGACATGATCATCGGCCTGTTTATACATGCGGACAATGTTACTTACAATATCCATACCATTCAGCCCTTTATCATTTACTCTGCCAATAAAAGGAGAAATATAGACGTCACCGCGTTTTGCGCCTTTTGTTGCTGCAAATACGGCTGCAGCTTGTTCTTGGGTAAAGCAAAGTGTCATATTTACACGCATGCCGTTTGCCACAAAATGTTCTGCCGCTTCCAATCCTGCTGCGGTAATGGGGAGCTTAATATGTGCGTTTGGAATCCAACTATACATTTCTGTTCCTTGGGTAATCATGTCTGCCGCCGTTGTATCTTTATCTGCATACACTTCAACAGATACTGAGCCGTTTGGCAGCGCCTTTGAAATTTCTTCTACGCGAGTTTTGTATGTAGCCAGTAGTTCTTCCTTAGAAAAGGTAATATCTTCTGTTCCAAGCTCTTTTTTCAGCGCTTTTACAAAATTACTTGGGTTGGTTGTTTGACCATCAACAAATCCAAGGGCATCCATCATCTGTGCTGTTTCTGATAGATCGCTGCCATCTACATAGATAAGCGACTGGAGCGTTTCGGGTCTTGGCATAAGAAATTGATTAAGTGGAATGAGTATACCACTTGACCATTTTATTGAACAATTGTGAATAGTTTTGGTGTTCAGCAGATTGACGTAGGGGCATATATATGCTTATATGCATGGGAAAGGAGAACACAATGACGTATGCAGAGCTCATTCGCAGCAGCGGACGCATGTTTACGGCAAGTGGGTTCTCTGGAATTTACCTTGCTGTCAGTGCGCGGATTCTGATGTTGACTGACAGTCCAAGGGCATTCAACGCTGTCTGCGTGTCGGGACCCGATCACCTGCTTGGCACGATGCCTAATTTCAGGGCGGATGCGGGGGTACATTGTCTCACCGTGAGTTGGGAGGCTCACAGAAAGGAAGACAATCCTGCACACGGGCCGGTGCTTCTTGATCGGGGGGTGGCTGCTGTGAAGATTCAATTCGACAATGGTGCAGTGTACTTCATTGCGCCGAGCGGAACGGATCTGCTGCAGGCATCAGAAGGTACAACAATTGTCCGCGCGCAAGTAAAGCGCGTTGCCTGACCGTTCATCATGGGGAAAAAGGAGTTGAACGGTCCATGATGCAAGTGTATTATTGTACATTTGCATCATGAAAAAAAGAACGCCGTATTGGCGTTCTTTTTAATGGATAACGTATTATCCTTTCATTTCTGCATCTTCTTCAGCATCTGCGTTAGCTTCTTCGCCTGCTTTTGCATCAGGCCAAGCACCTTGTCTTACAAGCAGATCAAATCCGAGTTTCATCTCATCTCTAATCGCGCCATCGCCAAGTTCTTTAAAGAAGCTTCCTGAACCATAGGTAAGGTTCCATTTTGTTCTGTCGAGTACCATATCAGCTTCAGCGCTATACTCAATGACTCCTTGTTCATCATCAAATGTAATGTTCGCTGGGAAAGTAATTTCGTTAGTAACACCCTTAATTGTGAGGTCTGCAACAATATTGTGAGTTGCTGCTGGAGGGGCTTCTCCCGTTGGTTCAGCAGAAGTAATCACAACTTTTGCTGTTGGGAAATTTTCTACATCAAAGAAATCTGTTCCTTTGAGATGATTTTCTAAAGAAAGTTTTGATCCTTCTTTAGTAAGGTCAAGATCCGTAATCGTATTCATGTCTACTTCAAACTCACCACCAACAATGTTGCCGTCTTCAAGATACAGTCCTCCGCTCAAAAACTCTACTGTTCCATTATGTGCACCACCTACAATTTTTTCACCAGCCCATGTAAGAGAGCTTTCATTGAGGACAATTGCGTGTGTAAATGTGAGTGGTGCTTGATCTTCTGGCGCTGCTTCCATTGCTTGCTCAGCATCTGCTGCTGGGGTAGGTTCTGGTGTATCGGCTGTTTTATTCCCACAACCGCTCAGCAGAAGCGCTGCTGCGAGGAAGGGGAGGCTTAGTGACAGGAGTGTTTGTCTTGCTTTCATATAAAGGCAATTAAAAATGACTAATATCTCTAGGGGATAGGAGGTTTACTGTCCAATCAATAGCTACTTTAACTTTTTTCTGCCAAGAAATCAACTTGGTCAAATATACTGTTCTCCAGAACCACCAAGTGAGGTGGCCAGAAAAACTTCTGCCCTTGATCTCTCCGGCAGCCATCCAGCTCCCAAGGGAGACCAAATTTCCGGAATGAACGTATCGAATTGGCTCTGTTTTTTTGCCGCTCAGGATTCTATGAATATTTTTTGCTGCGGCTATTCCTTCTTTATGCGCAACTTGGGCAAGCGCCGGCAGGGGAGTGCCATCTTGCGTAATACTGCAATGGGCCATGTCTCCAATCACAAAAATATTTTTATGCGATTTGGTTTGCAGTGTTGGGTGTACCAGTATCTTTCCTCGGGTAGAGAGTTCGGGTTCTTTGTCCCAGGCTACTGTTTGTGGGCCAACACCAGCTACCCAAATGGGTGTTTGCGTGAGGAGTTTTTCACCTGAGTCTAACTCGACTGAATCTTTTGTGACGCCCACAACACCAGTACTCAGTTTTACATCAATACCTTTTTTTGTAAGTACGGAAAATGCCTTTTGTTGAATTTTTTCAGACAACACCGGGAGTAACGCGCTGCCTTTTTGAATTAAACTGATGCGAATTTCAGAAATAATATCCTTGTGATACGGATAATAGCTAGTAAGCGTCTTGAAGAAAAGTTCTTGTGCTTCCGCTGCAAGTTCTACGCCTGTTGGTCCGCCTCCAATAATACAAAAATGGAGCATTGCTTTACGTTTAGCTTCGTCTTTTTCATGAATTGCACATTCTACCTGAGAAATAAATCGTCTTTTCAGTGCAAGTGCATCATCAAGAGATTTTAATGTATAGCAATGTTCCTCTGCTCCGGGGCAGCCATAAAAAACCGTTTTAGACCCAAGAGCAAGTACCAAAATATCATACGGAAGCGAACGATGGGTCGTGTGTACTTCTTGTTTTTCAGTATCAATGCGAGTTACTTCTCCTACAACGAACTGTTTTAGGCAGCACCCGAGTACTTTTCTAATTGGCTCTACAATATTTCCTGGGTTGATTCCTCCTGTGGCAACTTCATGCAGTAGGGGGGTAAACAAAAAATAGTTGGTGTTATTTACCAAAGAAATTTCCACATTTGTATCACCGTGATACGTTTTGTGAAGTTCTTTAAGCGTATTAATACCGCCAAACCCTCCACCTACAATAACAATACGAGTCTTTTTCATAATGAGGCAATAATATAGTCTATAGATTGTATCGTCTTTTGGCTAACAATAATAGTGGGGATAGTTATGCAACCGTGAGCATAACAAATCGATCTTTCTTTGGAAGGTCTTGATGAATGGAAATGCGGCCAGTAGAAATAATGCGTTTGCAGAGTGCTTGCATGTTTTGTACCTGGTGCGGATTTATTTCCATAATGACGTCAATGCGGACAGATGACCGCTCTTTATATTGCTTTACTTGCATAAGGAGGTGCTCGTAGAGTGCAACACCATTTGCTCCGCCATCAAGTGCTAAACGTGGTTCATGCGCAATTGTAGGCTCTGCAAGGATTTCTTCTTTTGTTAAGTAGGGTAAATTTGCCGTAATAATAAGGTGATCGGTAGAAGCAGCATGCATGGCAAGCGGCTCTAATAGATTTCCTTGCAGAAAAAGGACATTTGCAGACAATCGCGTCGCATTTTTTGTAGCTATGGTGAGTGCTGCTGCAGAAATATCGATACCAATATGTGCAGAACCAATTTGTTCGCGCTCTAATGTAATAGGAATACAGCCTGTGCCTGTTCCAACATCCACAATAATCGCTTCTGGCGTACAAATCGATTGCACGAGTGGTACATATTGCTCAGTTTCTGGGCGCGGAATGAGCGTATCTTTTGTGACAAGAAAATCGCGTCCATAAAATGCTTTTTTACCCGTAAGATACGCAAGTGGAAGTCCTTTCTTTCTTCTTTTAACCATTCGTTTCATTACTTGCCTATTTACAAAGCTAGCGGAGGAATCGGGGTGGCTCATTATCCATTCTCGGGGCTTTTTGAGAATGGTGGCAAGAAGGATTTCTGCATCTGTGCGTGAAATATGGATTGTTGCGTGTTTTAGGACGGAAAGAATGGTTGTATGTTTCATAGTCACTCATGTATACCATAAACCGGCAGCGCTTATCAATATATAATTAATTTGATAGGGTAGATACATATGGATATATCAAATATTACAGATCAAGTAATGGTCATCGTGAACAAGCGATGGGCACATTCACCAAATGAGGGGCCTCGTAAGGAAGATGCTTTTATTCATCTGCAAGAGGAAATTGGGGAAATAGCTCGGCAGTTATTTAATGAATCAATCGGATCTGAAAAGTATAGTGAGCAAAATTTGCATGAAGAAATTATTGATGCGCTCTTTGATATACTTATTTTAGCGCGATTAAGTGGAGTGGATGTTGAGGCACAAATTACTGAGAAGTTACAATTACTTGGTGAGCGCAAGCAGCCTCGGTAGCATTGAAAAATGATTTGCGGGCACTAAACTGGTATGTTACACTAGGCGATGTGGGGGAGAACTGATAATTTAGTACGCTAAATGCTCTTATGAGTACACAATCACATTCGGGGCCAAAGGTCCTTGTTGTGGAAGATGAAATTCCACTACAAAAGGCAATTACACAAAAGCTTGAAAGATCAGGACTCACAGCTGTCGGAGTACGCTCTGTGGCAGAAGCTGAGACTGCTTTGAGTGAAGACACGACCATCCAGGCCATTTGGCTGGATCATTATTTATTAGGGCAGGAGAGTGGGCTTGATTTGGTAGTCAAACTGAAGGGTTCAGGAGCACAGTATCAGGCAATTCCAATATTTGTGGTATCAAATACCGCAAGTGATGACAAAGTGCAGCAATACTTAAAACTTGGAGTTGTAGAGTATTATGTAAAGGCAACAAATAAACTCGAGCAAATTATTGATGATGTGAAGCAGACGCTCGGGATTCAGCAAGTATAATTAACCGCGGTTCTACGGCCCGCAAAGGAACCCCTTTTTTAAAGGTTCCTTTGTGGGCTTTTTCGTAGAAAAAAGAAGTATGTATCATTCGTATACCACAATAGATCCGGAGCATCCACTTGTGCATTGCAAAGCATGCAGAGGGGTACTCTTTATTATGAAGGATATTGATTGTAAAAAAAATGGGAGTATCGCATTTCAGTCGCGGTGTCCGCATTGCCAAAAGGATTGGTATACAAAAGTGACATTTGGTGATACACATATTGTTGAACTAACAGACCAAGAAAAGAATTAAGGCATGCAGAGGTGACAAAAAAATGATATACTGCTAACAACTGTAGTATATTTTTTTATGAAAAAACGTATTGCTTCAAAGCAATCCGTGGTACTTGGAAACGTGCTTGCCATTGGTGCGTTTTTAGTGCTCGCATTGGCGAGTGCTTTGTTATATAGTGCTGCGCAACAGCAAGCCGATGAAATATTACAGCTTGAGTTTCAGCAGCAGGCAACACAAGCGCGTGTTCACGTAGAAAACGTGGCAGGGGATTATGTGGATGTGTTATATAACTTGCGGGGATTATTTGCCGCAAGTGAGGCCGTTGAACGAGATGAGTGGCATGCATTTGTGGAAGCGTTAGCTATTGATGAACGTCTACAAGGTATACAGGCTATTGAGTATGTGCAAGTTGTTTCTAATGAACAAAAAGAAGCGTTTGAGCTTTCAGTAAGAGAAGATACCAGTTTACATGAAGAAGGATATCCAGATTTTTCAATTTATCCAGAATCTCGCAGCGATATTCATTATGTGGTGACGTATATTTCTTCTGAAGACAATCGGGAGGAAGAGTTTGGATATGATCTTTCCACACATGAAGCGCGCAAAGTGGCACTTATAGAAGCAAGAGACACAAATACCGCTAGAGCAACAGTGCCCATGCTTTCTTCGGTAGACGGTAATTCAGAGCAGCAACTGATGATTGCGCTTCCTGTCTATCAATCAGAAAAGTCAATACATACGCTTGAACAAAGAAAAGAAGCATTAGATGGGTATGTGTTACTCATAGTGCATTTGGAGGAATTTATTCAGGGAGTGATGCAGCAAGATACTGTATCTAAAATGCTGAAGTTGCAAGTAAATGATTTAGGTTTAGATGCTATTGTTAATAGCAGTGTATATTCCTCTGTAGATTATGGAGCATATGTATCACAATATGTTAGCGAACAGTCAATCGATGTGGGGGGACGAGAATGGCAGATAACATTTCTTGAGGCCCCGCAATTTTGGGTAGGAAGACAGGGATTAATGGTACCCATATGGTTATTTATAGCAGGAATGCTTGTAGCATCTTTGGTGGGGAGTATTCTATATATATTTACAAGAACAAAGGCAAATGCTGTGTTACTTGCGGGTGATATTACTGCAGAACTTAGAATTAAAACACTTGATCTTGAGCATGCCAAAGAAGAGGCGGATCATTTGCGTAGGGAAGCGGAAGGGCACAAAGAACGATTAGAGCGTGCATTGAAAAGAGCTGATAAGGATCGACATGTTATTGAAGAGAAATCACTTGAGACAGAACGGCTTAATGAAACTATGGTTGGCCGTGAGCTGAAAATGATTGAGTTGAAAAAACGATTGTCCGATTTCAAAAAAAATATAAAGAAGTGATTGTATGAAAAGAGGGTTCAGTGTTCGCGCAAAAATAATGATTCCGTTTGTTTTACTTACGGCTGTGTTCACTATTGGTGGTGCTGGAATTTTTTATACATTAGTGATGGATTACATAGAAGGAAAAACGTTTGAACAATTATCATTTGGGGCACATGTAAAAAATGAACATATTCAAACATTTTTTTCATTGGTGCGTGGGCGCATGGGTGATCAAGCGGCAGATGCAAAAATAGTATCGTGTTTACTAGATGAAACGAGCAAAAATGAGGATTGTGCTTCAGGGGCATTATCAACTTATTTACGGCGAGAAAAAATTGCAACATTTTCATTGGCCGAGGAACTATATGTTTTAAGCACTGATGGTCAAATGATTGCAGGGACGGTGGTAGGTAGCCTTGGAGGAGACTTTGCTGACACAAAGCTTTTTGAAAACGGGATAAAAAACACATATATACATACTATTTCAGAAACGCAATTTGATGCTGATATAGCACTTTTTGCCTCTACGCCTATATATAGTAATAATGAAGTGGTCGGTGTACTTGTTGGAAAATTAAAAGAGCAGGAGTTATTTGATATTCTTGAAGAGCGTAAAGGATGGGGGGTGACAGGGGAAACATATTTGGTGAATAGCAGTTTATTAATGATTAGTCCGTCTAGATTTCAACCCGATCAGCTTACAATTTTGTCTCAAGAATCAGCCACTAAAAATGCAAAAGATTGCTTTTCTAAAAGAAATAATTTTGAACAACAACATTCAAAATTACAAACCTTTTTAGGTTATCGAGGTGTGCCTGTTGTCGGTGTGCATTCATATGTTGCGTCTATGGACTGGTGTCTTTTGGCAGAATATAATAAGGATGAGATAAGCCAGCAAGCGCAATTTCTTATTTCTCAGCTTCTGCTTGTGGCTTTGCTTATCATATTCTTTTTTGGAGGGGTTTCCTATGTTGTAGGAACACTGCTTGGAAAAGATTTGCGACAAATCATTCATACAGGAAAAAACATTTTGAGTGGAGGAACACATCCGGTATCTGATAATGATAATGAACATGAAATTGAAGGGCTAGGTAACTTATTAGATAGTTTTACTGAAGCATTGTTCCAGGCAAGAGTAAATATTGACGCAAAGGTAGAGCAGCAAACAAAAACACTTGTTGAAGAAAGGAAAAAAACGCAGAAAGCATTGAAAGAAGCAGAATTGCTAAATGATACTATGATTGAGAGAGAGCTTCGTATGATTCAGCTGAAGAAGGAGAACCAGGATCTTAAGATAAAGAAAAAATCTTCAGTTAAACGTAAAAAAGATGATAAAAAAACATAAGACACAAAAAAAGGTGAGACTCAGATTTTCTCTCGAAAGATATCAACGAAAATTTCAGTTATCATTTTTTTGATCACGATTGTGCCTTTGATGGTCTCGGGTTTTTTTGGATTTCGAATAACAAAGGGTCTTGTGCTCGAATCTATACTTTCAGACTTGATGGTTGAAACGGCTTCTCATAAATTTGAAGTTGAACAAATTCTTATGGGGTTTGAACATGATACGTTGTACCTTGCTTCAAATCCTGCAGTGCAAGAACTGTATAAGGCTCGCTCCAATAGCAATGCTGAGAGTACTACCGAGGAAGTAGACGTCTGGACGCAGCTTCTCGAACAGCAGTTTGTTGCACTCGCAGAGATTAATGAGGCCTATGCGCAGATTCGGTTCATTGATCTAGAGGGAAATGAAGTAGTGCGTGTTGATTCTGATGGGGAGTCCGTGCATATCGTTAATAAACAAGAGTTGCAGTATAAGGGGGATAGGTACTATGTTGAGGATACTCTTTTAAAAGCAAAGGGAGAATTATATATATCACAGTTAGACCTAAACAAAGAAGGGGTGCCACCCACACTACAAATTCCGCTGCAGCCCGTCATTAGGTATGGTACATCAGTATTTGACGAGGGTAGCGGTGAACAAATTGGATTGATTGTGCTTAACATTCGAGCAGATATATTATTGCAGTTTATATCGGAGACTGATGATACAAATCTCAAAAAAGGAAAGCATTATTTTATAAGCGAAGATGGATATTATTTTTTGCATCCAGATATCTCAAAACAGTGGGGTGGACAGTCAGATTTAAACACGGGTTTTTCTGTGCATAAAGAATTTTCAAAGGACGTAACTGATCTATTTAAGAATAATAATGGAGGGGCACAGTTTGTTCCAGAAATTAATGCCGCGATAGCATATCAATCAGTGGAAGTTGATGCAGGTGAGCAACAGCGTCGATGGGTGTTTTTTGAAATAGTTCCTGAAGATGAGGCCTTGGGTGTTGTGACCAGTACGAGAAATCAGCTTATTATTTTCATCCTCATATTTGGTATTATCGCAATTATTGTTGCCTTATTTATATCAGAAAGTTTAGCACACCCAATTGTTCGATTAAAACAAATGGCATTAGCGCTTCAAAATGGAAATTACCTAGCGCGCGCAAAAATTACATCAAAAGATGAAGTGGGAGCGCTAGCACAGGCGTTTAATAGCTTGGCAGATACAATAATTGGTGCACAGTCTTCTTTAGAAGAACAGGTAGAACATAAAACGAAAGAGCTCGATCAGCAACTTCAACTGGCAAAACAAACAAAACTTGCGGTGCTAAATATTTTAGAAGATACACAGGTACAAACGGCATCGCTTCGTCAGGCGCGTTCTGCTACCATCAATATTATGGACGATTTAGAAGAGGAAAAAAATCGTTTAGCATCTGCGAAAGCAAAAGATGAAGCAATTTTAAGCAGTATTGGTGATGGGTTACTGGCTATTGATATGAAAGGGGGTATTATTCTAGCAAATGATGCGGCAAGGCAAATTTTGGGGTATAAGACAGCCTCATTAGTAGGGAAGGCTTGGTCTAATGTACTTGTATCTATAGACGAAAAGGGAGTCCGTGTACCAAAAAACAAATCTGCATTGGCACAAGCATTAATAAAGCAAGAACGAGTTTCGCTTGTGAGTAGATTTGTACGTAAAGACAAGTCTACGTTCCCTGGTGCCGTAACTGCATCGCCTGTTGTATTAGAGAATGGAGTTGTTGGTGGCATTATTGTCCTTCGTGATATTACGAAAGAAAAAGAAGTTGATAAGGTGAAAACGGAATTTGTTTCACTTGCTTCTCATCAGCTTAGAACACCCCTGTCTACCATTAATTGGTATACCGAAATGCTGCTGGCCGGGGACGTTGGAAAGTTGTCTAAAGATCAAAAAGTATATATTGAAGAAATATATGCAGGAAATCAGCGTATGGTATCGCTTGTAAATTCTCTGCTTAATGTATCAAGGTTAGAATTGGGAACATTCTCTGTCGATCCAAAGCTTATGGATGTAGTTGAAGAAATAAAGATGGTAATAAAAGAAATGGCGCCACAAATAAAGGCAAAGAAATTATTAGTCAAAACGTTGTTTAAGCATAAGGCAAGTATTCAAGCTGATCCAACCTTACTACGAATTATACTGCATAATTTGGTGAATAACGCAGTTAAATACACGCCAGCTAAAGGGAGTGTTATGATCTTGCTGCAAATGAATAAGGATATGTTGCAGTTTGATATCACCGATACAGGATATGGAATTCCAAAGCGCCAGCATGAACGGGTATTTGAAAAACTATTCCGAGCAGATAATGTGCGAGAAAAGGATACTGAAGGAACAGGCCTTGGGCTGTATATTATTAAAGAAATTGTGGAACAGATTGGTGGAAAAATTTGGTTTGAGTCCGTTATAAACAAGGGTACTTCGTTTCATGTGCAGATTCCAAAGGCTGGGATGAAAAAAAGAAAGGGGAGTAAAAAACTGAATGCAGAAACTGATACACACGAGTAATAAAAAAACGGACCAATTGGTCCGTTTTTTTATGCATCCATCTTTGCGTAATCTTCATTTCTAATTGCCGTAATAAGTGGCTCCAAGTTTCCACTCAGGATATCGGGGATATTATTCCAGCTTTGTTTAATCCGATGATCCGTAATACGATCTTGCGGATAGTTATAAGTTCTAATTTTTTCACTTCTGTCTCCTGATCCGATTTGGCTGTTTCTCATTTCAGATTCTTCAGCTTTTCTTTTTGCTTCTTGCGCTTCAAAAATTCTTGCGCGCAGCACACTCATGGCTTTAATACGATTTTGGATTTGGGATTTTTCATCTTGGCATTGTGCTACTACTCCTGTTGGGGTATGCGTAATGCGCACCGCTGAATATGTGGTGTTTACACTTTGCCCACCATTTCCACTCGCGCAGTATGTATCAACGCGCAGGTCTTGCTGTCTAATCTCTATTTCTTCTTCCTCAACCTCTGGCATGATAGCCACACTTGCTGTTGACGTATGAATACGTCCTTGTTTTTCAGTTTCTGGCACACGTTGTACTCTGTGTACTCCAGATTCATACTTATAATCCTTATATACATTGCGTCCGCGTACAGCAAAAATGACTTCTTTATAGCCACCAATACCAATTTGATTTTCACTCATCAATTCAGTCTTCCATTTTTGTGATTCCGCGTACTTCATGTACATGCGCATCAGATCTCCTGCAAAAAGGGCTGCCTCATCTCCACCGGCACCTGCTCTAATCTCAATAATGACATCTTTTTTGTCCAGAGGATCTGTAGGTCTTGTCTGAAGGCGAAGCACTTCTTCGAGTTTCTCAATATGCGTTTTCAATGTTTGCAATTCTTCTTTTGCCATTGCTTTCATCTCATCATCAATATCGCTTGCGAGCATTTCAGTTGTTTCTGCAAGATTCTTTTCTGCTTTTTCAAGCTGCATGATATGTGCCGCGGTATCTTTCATCTCTGCATAGTCTTGAGATATCTTGGTCAATTTTTTTACATCACTAATAATAGCTGGATTTTGTAAATCAGCTTCGAATTGGCGAAATATTTCTAAAATGTTTGAATATTTTGGAAGCATATGATGCTGTCAGTGTACTAAGTATTCTGGTAATCGGCAAGAGTAAATAAAAACAGCCCAAATGAGGACTGCCTTTATATGTGCGTCGCTACGCTTGCTTTTCTTCCTCAGCCTTAGGTTCTTCTACTGCTGGAGTTTCTGCTTCAGTAGTTTCAGCTGGCGCTTCTTCTACTTTTGCTTCTTCCACTACAGGAGCCTCCTCAGTTGCAACTTCTGCAGCTGGAGCTTTTTTCTTTTTAGCCTTTGGCGCTTCAGTAGTTTCTTCAGCCGTGTCTTCTGCGCGCTTAGCAGCCTTTGCTCTCTTTCCTTTTCTTACTTCTGCTGCTTCTGCTTGCTTTGCTGCACGTTTTTCAAATTTCTCTACACGACGAGCAGTATCAAGAAGTACTTGCTTACCAGTATAGAACGGGTGAGATGCAGATGAAATTTCTACATTGATAACCATGTGCTCAACACCATCAACAACGCGAGTTTCGTCGCTTTTGAGGGTTGAAGTAGTAATAAATTCAGCACCGCAAGAGGTGTCAACAAATACTACATTATTTACTTGTGGGTGGATGTCGCTTTTCATATCAATGAAATCAGTTTCTAAAGTGGGCAAAATATACCAAAAGAATGTGGGGATGTCAATAGAATGAGGGGACAGGAGTACTGTGGAAAATGGAGGTCATATATTCTGAAGTGTAAAGAAATCAACCGGATGCCCCTAATATTTTGCTAAAATAAGCCAAGTATAAGGGTTTTCTCTTGATTAATTTAGGGTTATTGCCTATACTTTCCTCACGAAAGATTTATTTTCCTTAATGTTAGTATGGAAGCTATATTGAATATTGTACAAATGATTGTATCTGTCGCATTGGTTGCGGTAATTTTGATTCAACAAAAAGGAGCTGGGCTTGGTGCTGGATTCGGTGGATCTGGTGGGCAAGTAGTTTCAACAAGAAGAGGGGTAGACCTTTTTCTTCACAAAGTAACTATTGCATTGGCGATTATCTTTTTTGCCCTTGCTGCATCAAGTTTCTTCATCTAGTCTGTTATTCTCAGGGGAGATTAACTCTTGAGCAATTCTTGTGTCCTTCAAATCATTTTTTTCGCAGCATCTTGCGAAAACGACAAAAAAAGCAAAGCCTTTAGTTGGTTCAAATCATGATCTTACGGTTCTTCGTGGTATCCACGGGAAGAAAAGACCAACGTGGCACCAACTCAGACATGTAAAAAAAGTTCTTGGTGATAAAGAAAGGCGAATCTTTACTTTAGCTATTTGGGGGCTTCTGGCCGGATGTCTTTGGCTGGGGGTAAATGTTATCGATGGGAATCGAGTACAGGTGCCAAAAGAAGGTGGACGATATGTAGAAGCTGTTGTGGGTGCTCCACAACTTATTAACCCGCTCTTTGCGAGTCTGAATGATGTAGATGTGGATTTAGCTCGTCTTATGTACAGTGGGCTTATGCGATTTGATGCGAATCAGGAATTAGTAGCGGATTTAGCCGACTCGTATGAATTGAGTGAAGACAAAAAAGTATACACATTCAAACTGCGGCAAGATATTTCTTGGCATAGCGGAACAAAAAAAGAGGTCGGTCCTCCAATCACTGCTAGCGATATTGCATTTACCATTGATTTGATCCAAAATCAGGATGTGGGAAGTCCTTTGTATGTGAGTTTCCAAGGTGTTCTGGTAGAAGTGATTGATGAGCAGACCATTTCGTTTACTCTTCAGGAACCGTTCCAACCATTTTTGAGTTCTTTAACTGTGGGTATTTTACCTGCACATATTTGGGAAAATATTCCAGCTGAACGAATTCGATTAGCACAAAGTAATTTGCAACCGGTTGGTTCTGGACCATACGTCTTTAAAAAATTGATCAAAGATCAGACAGGATTTATTTCTCGGTATGAATTAGAAAAAAACGAACAGTATCATTTGGGTACTCCATATATTGACGAGGTCATATTCCAGTTTTTTGGCGTGTATGATGATCCAGATGTTGGGGCCATTCAGGCACTCCGAAGTCAAAAAGTTGATGGGATTCATTTTGTCCCAGCGCATCTTGCTTCAAAAGTTGAACGCAAACATATTACCGTGCATACGTTGCAATTACCACAATATACAGCACTTTTTTTCAACCCATCACATCAATCGATTCTTGAAGAAGACGATTTAAGAGAAGCACTTGCGCTAGCCATTGATAAACGCAGAATTTTACGAGAAAGTTTGCAAGGCGAAGGCGAAATTATTGAAGGGCCAATTTTGGCAGGCTTCCCTGGGTATACCGAATCGGTTACAACAACACCATATTCTATTGTAAAAGCAAATGAGCTATTAGACGAAAAATATGATAGACTGTCTGCTGAAGAGTATAGAAAACAGCGAAGAGCTGCATTAATACAAGAGCGTGGTATTGTTACGTCAACTGCAGAAGTAGCGCAGGTTGAAGAAAATGAAGACGAAGAAACAGCAACAACAACGGAAGAAGTCGCTCCTGAACCGGTAGTAGAAGATATTGGTCCTACGGTAGATGAGCAGTTGGCGCAAGTTGACGCCATCCTAGATCAAGAAATTCATGAAGCGCAGACCTTTTATAGAGTGGATGAAGATGATAATATTATAGAACTGAGCCTTGTTACTGTGCAGACTGATGAGTACGCGCAGGCAGCACAGCTTATCGCTGGTTTTTGGCAAGAATTAGGCATAAAAACGACTATTTCCACTGTTGACCCTAGACAAATCTCTAAAGATGTGTTAAAAAAGCGTGACTACGATATCCTTCTATATGGCGTAATTGTGGGTTCAGACCCAGATCAATTCCCATTTTGGCACTCAACGCAAGTTGCATACCCTGGGCTTAACCTCTCTCAGTACGTAAACCGGAGTGTCGATGAACTTCTTGAAAAGGCAAGAGAAACCGATAGTGCTGAGCAGTTGCAGGAGTTATATGTTCAACTCCAGGATACAATTCTAGAAGACCGACCGGCAATCTTTTTGCATACACCGGTATATAGATATGCTACGGTTGATGATATTAAAGGATTTACCGTAGAGAGAGTATTTCATCCGGCAGATAGATTTGCGGATGTTCACAAATGGTATATTAAAACAAAAGGGAAGTGGCAATAAAAAGCTGCAACAAAGCTCAGCAGGATGAGTGAGAGGTTCGATTCCTCTTCTGAGCGCATGTAGGTAAGACACTAGTCTTGTCCAAACAAAATTCAGCTGGAATAGTGATGAGTTCCATCCTTATTTAATTTTTGCACATGCAAATGACGGCATCATTCATCGGATGCAACAGAAAAGTGATATGACAGAGAAAACTAACAGATCTAAACCTGCTCCGCGTGGCAGAACGGCTTCTTCAATTGGAGTAGGAAGAAATAGCGCATCAAAAAGACGAGGTGCAGCACCAAAAGCTGCTTCTGCAGCTCCTAAAAAGGGGGCTCCAAAACATGGTTCTTCAAGAGGACCAAAGAAAACAGGTGGACCAAAAGGAAGAGGACGCGCACATGCGCCAACCGCAAAACTTCATAAACGACCACCAAAACGTCCAACTCGAGGAACTCCTGGAGCAAAGCAAAATGCTGACGAACTAGGATCACCAGGATCAAAGAATCGTGTACCTGCTATTAAAAAAGGAGCACTTCGTATTATTCCAGTTGGAGGATGTGAAGAAGTAGGGCGCAACATGACCATCTTTGAATACGAAGATGATATTGTGATCATCGATATGGGATTACAGTTCCCAGAAGAAGACATGCCTGGAATTGATTTAATTATTCCAAACATCGGGTACCTCAAAGGGAAAGAAAAGAATATTCGCGGAGTTATTTTCACCCATGGTCATCTTGATCATATTGGTGCTGCTCCATTTCTTTTAGATAGACTTGGATATCCAGCGATTGTTGCACGTGATTTAACACTGGCACTCGTAAAACATAAACAAGAAGATTACAAAAAGGGAAGCGCTAAGAATCTAAAAGTGATTCGCGTTGGAAATTTGAATGAAAAAATCAAACTCGGAAAAATGAAGATTGGTTTCTTCCAAGTAGAACATTCAATCATGGACTCAATGGGGGTAACGATTGAAACTCCAGAAGCGACGATCATCCATCCAGGTGATTGGACAATGGAAAGAGATACGGAAGGGAAAACAAATCTTAAGTATACTGAATTGGCGAAGTTACCAAGTCCTAGAATTTTGATGCTTGAGAGTTTGGGGTCACTCAACAACAATCGTCATGGAACATATGAAGAAATGTACAAAAATTTGTACGCAATTCTTGCAAAAGCAGAAGGGCGAACGATTATTGGAACGTTTTCTTCTCAGGTAGAGCGAGTAAAATGGGTTATCTATGCTGCGGCAAAGCTTGGAAAGAAAGTAGCCCTCGATGGATACTCAATGAAAATGAATGTAGAAATTGCAAAGAAACTTGGATACATCAAAGAGCCTAAGGGCATCATGATTGATATTAAAGAAGCGCACAGATACCCAGATAATCAAGTTGTGGTTATTTGTACTGGAGCGCAGGGAGAAGAAAACGCAGTACTTATGCGTGTGGTAAATAAAATCCACAGACATATTGAATTGAAAAAATCTGACACCGTCATTTTCTCTTCTTCAGTGATTCCTGGAAATGAACGAAGCATTCAACGACTAAAAGATAATATTTATCGTCAGTGTGATCATGTCTTGCATGGTGACATTATGGATGTACATATTTCTGGGCATTCAACTCGACAAGATATTGTAGAGATGATTGATCAAACAAAACCAGATTACTTCATTCCGGTATATGGAAATCACTTCTTCTTGAAAGAAGCAAAGACACTTGCTATTGAAGAAAATGATTTCAATGCAGACAATATTATTGTGCCAGATAACGGAAGCGTTATCGATGCAACAAAAAAAGGATTGAAAGTATTGAAAGAAAAAGCGCCAAGTGAGTATGTGTTTGTAGATGGTCTTGGAGTGACTGACATGCAGCACGTGGTACTCAGAGACCGTCAGGTGCTTGCAGAAGATGGAATGGTAGTAGTTATTGCAACTATCGATACCAAGACTGGTAGAATGATTCAAAATCCAGATATTATTTCACGTGGATTTGTTTTCTTGAAAGATAACAAGGATCTTATTGAAGACCTTCGTGATAAAGTAAAAAAGATGATTGTGGCATCTGACCCAGCAACATGGGCAGACACCAATCAAATCCGAAATGACCTGCGTGATAAGGTTGGACAATTCCTGTTTAGTAAAACAGAGAAAAGGCCAATGGTATTACCTGTGGTTATTGAAGTGTAAAAAGAGTGAAGCAAAAAAGAGCCGCAATATGCGGCTCTTTTTGTTGTGGATATATCATTGACAGAGAAAACAAATCGATGTACACTGCTTGCATACAAGCCGTGGTGGTGAAATTGGTATACACGCTGGTCTTAGGAACCAGTGCCTTCGGGCGTGAGGGTTCGAGTCCCTCCCGCGGCACCAATAAAAAAGAGAGACAGATGTAATCTGTTTCTCTTTTTTTTGATACCAGAAGAAGGGACTCGAACAGGGGATGGTAAGGGGCGGAGCCCCTTACATGTGGAGGAAAAGCTGGAAAAACCTGAAGGTTTTTACAAGAGGACACGAAGTGCCGAGTGAGATGTCCCTCCCGCGGCACAAAAAAAAACGAGCAATCATTGATTGCTCGTTTTTGCTTGTTTAATCATAATTGCTTCTGATCAAACAGGCGAGACTCTGGTGTGGCAGAGTCGTGAACCGCGGATGCGGTTCGCCTCCTTATTGTTTACCCCGCCCACACGCGGGGGATTCAGCGACCGGTGCCGCTGGGGCAGAACTTCTGGAACGTCTCGGTACCGGTCATTTGCTCGTAGCGAACGACTTCCAGCGTCCGTCCATCCGGGATGGTGACGTTGGTGTAGCCGGCAGGGGTATTGCTGGAGCGCTGGAAGGTGAACCTCCATGCGCAGCCGTTCTCACTCTGGATCGTGACGAACCAGTGCGTCGCGACATCCGCTTCCTTGAGCTGCACCCGCGGAGTGCGGAAGAGGCCATGGAAGCTGAGCGAGGATTCGAACGTCTCGTCCACTTTCAGGAAGCTCCACTCGAAGATCCGCCCGTTGGCGTCTCCCGGGAAAATCCGAGCGCCCGTGGCCATGTAGAAGTACCCCGCCCAAGGAGTGGACCCTTCGGGCCACATCCCCTTGGAGACGAGCTCCTTGGCGGTGGGGGTCAGCTCAGGCTTGGCCTGCTTGGAAGCTACCTTGGCAGCATTCAGCGCAGGGTTGTCCTTGTGAATCTGCGAACTCGCTCCGGTCGGGAGCATGCTCAGCAGGGTAACGATCATCAGCGCAAATCGGCGCATGATGTCTCTCTCTCAGGCCATTCGGCCGTCGGTGTGTATGCCATATTCGGCCCGCTATCCTCATACAAGGACAATGGGCCAAATATCGATATACGAATGTAGCAGAAAATAGCGGGATTGTCAAGGGATATGACCAGATTTATATAGATTGACAGCTCTCTATTATTACGCTAACATCACTCGTTATTTAAGTGTGTTATACTCTTTAGTACTATGCAAATTGAATTTGAAGCAACTTTTTTGGGGGTAGATAAGGATGAATGTAGAACTCGATTAAAAGATGCTGGTGCAACACTGGTGCATCCTGAATATATGCAGAAGCGGGATGTATTTCACACACCAATTCCTATTGAAGGGGGGTGGCTTCGTGTTCGACAAGAGGCAGATAAAATTACCATGAGTATCAAAGTAGTAAATGGCGACAGGATTGAAGATCAAAAAGAGGTTGAGCTGACTATCGATTCTTTTGAAAAGGGGTCTGCATTTTTACAGGCCATTGGGGCGCCAAAAAAAGCGTATCAAGAAACACTCCGGGAAAAGTGGGTATTAGACGGTGTAGATATTACGATTGATACCTGGCCAGGCCTTCGACCATATGTAGAAGTAGAGGGAATGGCAGAAGCTGATGTGAAATTAGTTTCAGAAAAAATCGGTTTTGATTACCAAGATGCGAAGTTTTGTGAAGTAAGCAGTATTTATAAAGAAGAGCTGGGGATTCCGCCAGAAGTTATGAAAAATGAAACACCAATTATTACCTTTGATAATCCGCCTAAAAAATGGTCTAACACATAAATATGAAAAAAATCTTGCTGATCTCAATTTCGTTATTCTTTCTTTCTGGCTGCAGCTTACTTATGGGAGAAGAACTTGTTCGCGTTGATGTAGACAAGCTTTCAGAACATAGTGAAGACTATTCAGAGACGGTGACAGTAATGCTAGAAGAAGGAAAAGTGTATGCTATTTGGACAGACATGGATGTGTCATATGGGGGACTTGATGCCTTCAAGTTTATGGTAAATTTTTCCTCAAAAGACGCTGGAATTTCTACTGGATCGGGGTTATGGACAAAGCAAGCAAATACTACCGTAAATAAAGTGAGCAAAACAATTGGTGGAAAAACCACAGAACGTTATAGCGCAAAAATTGGAGAATTTGTGCCAACGGCAACGGGCGAATATAACATGAAAGCAAAATTAGATTCTTCTGGAATGGTATCTGAAATTCGAAATGCTGACATCTTTTTAACAGAAAAATAAGTATGAAGATGGCACTCTTTGCTGCATCTATAAATGCGAATGCAGCTGAAATAGATCTACACGAATACCACGAGGTATTTTCTGCCATGCAAGAGTTAGAAAGTGAACTATTTGCACTGCATCAAGCGGGCGAGCAGCACTGCAGAATTATTCACGGCATTGGTAGTGGGGTTATGCAACAAGCAACGCATAATGCGCTTAAAAAAAATCCAATGGTGTTAGCCTTTGAACAAGAATCTTCTGGCGGCAGTACTATTGCCGTTTTAAATAAATAAGTATGAGTAAAAGAAATTGGCCATTTGCAATAAGAAGACTGTTTGCGTTTCTGATTGATTTTGTCGTTATGTTTGTACCCATGGTATTCATTGCAATACCGCTTATTTCTTGGAACGAATCGCTTTGGAAATATCTACTTGTCCCTGCAATGTTATTTATGCCACTGTACATTGTCCTTCGTGACGGAGTGCATGGTGCAGGAATTGGAAAACGCATTTGTAAATTGATAGTGGTAGATGCGCAGGGAAACCCAATCAGCTATAAAAAAAGTATGGAACGACAGTGGACATACTTTTCAGGCATTGTAATATTTGAGCCGATTTGGTTTTTCTTTTTCAAAAAAAATCATAGTATGGCAGACCTATCGACAAATACTCGAACAGTGTTAAAGACTAATAGTGATACTGCTTCTTCTTCAAAATAGTGCACGCTCTGTAAATTTGTTCTGCTAACATTGGGCGAACCATTTGATGCGGAAACGTTAATTGAGAAAGTGAGATAGAAAGATCTCGCTTTTTTAATTCAGGAAAAACACCAAGCGGGCCACCAATAATAAACACGATATGATCACCGCGTTGCCCAAGCTGATCAAGTGTTTGTGCAAAGGCTATTGAGTCATACGTTTTTCCGTCTTCAGAAAGGGCAATGACGCGTGCTCCTTGTGGAATATGTTTTTCTATAAGTGCGGCCTCCTTCTTTTGAATAGCAGCTCGTTCATTGGTAGAAGTAAAAGCTTCTTCTTTGAGCTCAATAATCTCCATTTTGGCGTACTGCTGTAATCGTTTGAGGTATTCGTTTTCTGCATCCTTCCAATAGGCATCTTTAATCTTTCCAACGGCAATAATAGTGATTTTGTACATACAATATAAAACAGGTGAATGAGTATATAGATAGAGTACAATAAGTGCTTAAATAAACAAAATTTCGCTGTTATCCACATATCCCCACAGCCATGCTTGACACTAACTACAAACCTCTATATAATATCGGAGCGTTACAAATCAAACAAACAGACACAACCCCTTACGGGCCACGTCCAATACAGTTGACGCCTTCGCTTTATAGCTTCGGCGCCCACAGTGGACCTCTGGAAAAAAGAGAACAATATTCGTTACAGCTTGTCACAAATGTCTATTTCAACTCTCTAAATTCCAGTGTTGGTCCGAGCAATATTTCCGCTTGGCAGCGGTTTTTTTAAACTCCAAATTCAAAACTCATTATTATCTCACGAGACGTGCAAGAAGAAATACTTCTGCAGCAAGGTGAGGTCGTAATGAGATCTCAAAATGCTCATTACAATTCAGTCGAGAATAGAATAAATGTAAGTAAACAAACATATAAATGCTATCAATGCAGAAGCACATTTGCGTGTTTCTGTAGTGTTAAGAGCATATGGTGGATACCTAGACACAAGATGACGATGAAGGACGTTGCAAGGTGCGATAAGTCTCGGGGAGGTCCTAAGCAACCTTTGATCCGGGAATCTCCGAATGGGGGAACCCAGCTGGGGTAATGCCCAGTTATCTTTGCGTGAATACATAGCGCATTGAGGAAGACCTGGTGAAGTGAAACATCTCAGTAACCAGAGGAATAGAAAGAAATAAAACATCTTCTTTTTCTGAGCGAATAGTTTTTCTCTATTTATAGGGAACTGCTATTCGCACTGAAAAGTTGATGTCGATTCCGTGAGTAGCGGCGAGCGAAAGCGGAACAGCCCAAACCTATATCGTGTTGGATTTACGATTGAAATGTCTTCGGATGTTGATAGAGTTTTTCCTTAAAGGACAGACCGTTGCGATTTAGGTGTTGTAGGATGCATTGCCAGTTATCTGTTAGACTGGGCTCCGATATATTCTTGTATAGATGAAGATTCCTGGAAAGGAACGCCAAAGAAGGTGATAGCCCTGTAATCAAAATATGTATATAAAAGAGTAGGTGTATTCCTGAGTAGGGCGGGACACGTGAAACCCCGTCTGAATCTGCCGCGACTATGCGGTAAGGCTAAATACGTCTTGTGATCGATAGTGAACAAGTACCGTGAGGGAAAGGTGAAAAGTAGCCCGGAGAGGGCGATGAAATAGTTTTTGAAACCATATGCTTACAAAGAGCTGGAGCCCAAGGTTCGTCCTGGGTGACAGTGTTCCTATTGAAGAATGAGCCTGCGAGTTATTCTATGTGGCAAGGTTAAGCGCTTATGGTGCGAAGCCAAAGGGAAACCGAGTCTGAATAGGGCGTCAAAGTCGCATGGAATAAACCCGAAACTGAGTGAGCAATCCATGGCCAGGTTGAAGGAATGGTAAAACATTCTGGAGGACCGAACCCACGCGCCGTGCAACACGCGGGGATGAGCTGTGGATAGCGGAGAAATTCCAATCGAACTCAGTAATAGCTGGTTCTCCTCGAAATAGCTTTAGGGCTAGCTGTATGTGTTCCTTCCGGGGGTAGAGCACTGGATGTGGCTGGGGCGGTTCGCCGTACCCACCGCAATCAAACTCCGAATACCGGAAGTTAAAGCATGCAAGTTAGACTATGGGGGCTAAGCTTCATAGTCGAAAGGGAAACAGCCCAGATCGCCAAATAAGGTCCCTAAATTACTGCTAAGTGTAAAAGATGGTGAGGATTCATATACAACCAGGAGGTTGGCTTAGAAGCAGCCATCCTTTAAAGAAAGCGTAATAGCTCACTGGTCAAGAATCCTTGCGTCGAAAATGTACCGGGGCTAAGCAGTATACCGAATTTGCGAAATTGACACTCTTCGGAGTCGTCAATTGGTAGAGGAGCGTTCCTATCAGCGTTGAAGTCGGACCCGCGAGGGCCGGTGGAGCGATGGGAAGTGAGAATGCAGGCACAAGTAGCAAAAATGCTGGTGAAAGTCCAGCACGCCGAAAACCCAAGGTTTCCAGGGCCACGTGAATCGTCCCTGGGTTAGTCGATCCTAAGGCCAGGCCGAAAGGCGTAACCGATGGAAGAGCAGGTCAATATTCCTGCACTTGGTAATATTTGTGTAACGATCCGCATCAGGATGCTTTGAGCGCTTTATAGGCTATGCGTCCAGCAATGGCGAGATGGAGACTTCGGTCAAAGTCGAGTCGAGGTTGAAAGGTGCCAAGAAAAGTCGTTCCACGTTAGGTATTATCAAATCGTACCGCAAACCGACACAGGTGGGTAGGTCGAGAAGACCAAGGCGCACAAGAGAAACATGATTAAGGAACTCGGCAAAACAGCGACCGTAACTTCGGGATAAGGTCTGCCTCTCTATGAGAGGCCGCAGCTAAAGAGTGCACGCGACTGTTTACCAAAAACACAGCTCTCTGCTAAATCGTAAGATGATGTATAGGGGGCGATGCCTGGCCAGTGTCAGAACGTTAAGGGGAGGGGTTAGTCTTCGGACGAAGCTTTGAACTGAAGCGCTGATGAACGCCGGCGGTAACTATAACCGTCCTAAGGTAGCGAAATTCCTTGTCGGGTGAGTTCCGACCCGCACGAATGGCACAACGGTGTGCACACTGTCTTAATCATGTACTTGGCGAAAATGCAATTGTCGTGAAGATGCGACATTCCCGCGGCCAGACGAAAAGACCCCATGAAGCTTTACTACAACTTGACATTGGCATATTGCCTCATCTGTTCAGCATAGGTGGGAGCCTTCGGGCACCCGTGAGATACCACCCTTATGTTGTGATGTGCCTAATCTGTATCCATGAATCTGGATACGGAGACAGTGTCTGGTGGGTAGTTTAACTGGGGCGGTTGCCTCCCAAAATGTAACGGAGGCGTTTACAAAGGTTGGCTTGCTCCGGATGGAAATCGGAGTGGACGTGCAAACGCAAAAGCCAGCTTTACTGCAAGGGTTACCACCCGCGCAGTTGCGAAAGCAGAAGTTAGTGATCCGACCGTACGATATAGGACGGCGGAAGCTCAACGGATAAAAGTTACTCTGGGGATAACAGGCTGATAGCTTCCAAGCGTCCATAGCGACGAAGCTGTTTGGCACCTCGATGTCGGCTCATCGCATCCTGGGGGTGAAGAAGCTCCCAAGGGTTAGGCTGTTCGCCTATTAAAGCGGTACGCGAGCTGGGTTCAGAACGTCGTGAGACAGTTCGGTCTCCTATCTGCCGTGGGCGTCGAATATTGAAGAAACTCATCCCTAGTACGAGAGGACCGGGATGGACGAACCTCTGGTGTACCGGTTGTTCCTGCCAAGGGCACCGCCGGGTAGCTAGGTTCGGCACGGATAAGCGCTGAAAGCATCTAAGCGCGAAGCCGTTTCTAAGATTAATATTCATTTGAAGCTCGTCCGAGACTAGGACGTTGATAGGCTCTACGTGTAAGTCCAGCAATGGATTCAGCGGAGGAGTACTAATTGCTTAATGCACTACAGAAGCACATAACTGTGCTTGATTGCAAGCATACACTCGACTGAATTGAACCTCAAAATTCAAATTCAAATCAAAACCTCAAAAAGAGGACACCATCTGGGTGCTCGTTGCGGTGGGGGTACACCTGTACCCATCCCGAACACAGAAGTTAAGCCCACCAGCGCCGATGATAGTCGCAAGGCAAAAGTAGGTCGGCGCCCAGATAGTGTCCTTTTTTTAATCCATGCCAAAGGCATGGATTAACCCACCGAAGCTCACCCTGGCAGAAGCCAGGAGATGAGCGTAGGAGGGTACACAAGAAACACCTGTAAAGGTGTTTCTTTGTTTTCAAATATTGTCTACTGTTCTCTTGACAGTGGGTGAAAAATGTGATAATTTGTTTGCACTCCACTGTACTGCCGCGTTGGCAGACAGAAACAAATCGGAGTGTTAGGGAGGAAACCCATGACGGGTATCACACGTTTCAAGGGTTGGTTCGTGAAGGAAGGGGCCTACCTCGGTTCGGTTCGACTCATGGGCCTGGCAATCAACCAGATCGCCAACACCATGGACGTCGACCTGAACGACAAGGACCCCAGCGCCATCGCGCGGGCTTGCATCATCGGCGGCTACAGCGGTTTGACCTTCGCGGCCCTCGGCCTCGACATCACCACCTTCGACCCCATGTTCTACCAGAACGGGCGCAAGAAGGGTGAGCTCAAGGACCCGGAGCTGAAGATGCAGATCCTCGGCCCGATCTTCCACGAGCTCACGGTCACCAGCTACGACGGGCAGATCATCACGGACAACCCCCTCGGTCACAAGTTCGTGTGCGAGATCGCCGACGCGGTGATCGCGGCGGTGATCCAGCTCGAGATCGAGTTCGCCAAGAGCGCCATCACCGATCAGGCGGCGAGCTGACCTCACGCGGGCGCCGGCCCGCAAACGGACACTGACCAACCCACTTCCGCTACGTGCGGGTGTGGCGCCGTCAGGTTCGTCTAAAGCCCCACTCCGCTTCGGCGGGGCGGGGTTTTTCATTTCCCGCAGAGGAAATGACCCGCCTCGGGCGGGTAAGCACAGACAAACCCACCTCGGGCGGGTGTGAGGGATTTACAGACTGCCATAAGTACAGCAAATCAAAGCCTGATGCTCCAAAGTCACCTTGACGCAAGGTGGCTTTTTTGATACCATTGCGTCGCTCCACTCACCGGCCTATGGATGGTGGTGAGATTCATTTTGGGAGCAAACGGGAGGAAAGACGTGACCGAACAGCAACTGATTCAGTTCCTGGCGCTACTGAGTGCGAAGACGACGGAGATGGGCGGGGAGTACATCCGCGCGATCAACGGCGTCCTGCGCGAGATCGACCGGCTCTGCTTCGGCGCCAAGCGACTGCTCCGCGAAGGGGTGCGCTGCGTGGGCGGCTTGACCATCGCGCTGAGCCAGCACCAGAAGGTGCAGGAGGCCATGAGCGCACAGGGCAAGAGCGACAGCATCATCCCCGACGACATCAAGATGGCCGAGACCGCTCTGACGATCCACTTCGTGGGGAGCAAGCAGGGCATCATCAAGCTCGACATGAGCGAGGCCGCCAAGATCGCCGAGATCCTCGCGCCGGCCGTCGTCGAGGTCGTCGCGGTCGCTGCCAGGGAGTTCAACCAGGCCCAGGCCTGACCCCTCGCCGCATCCGCGGCAACGCCGACCCCGTATCCTTTGTACCGCTTTTGGTGCACTGGGTCGGGGCCGGTCTTTTTTTATTTCCGCTACGCGGAAATAACCCGCCGAAGCTGCGAGCGAAGCGAGTAGCGAAGGAGGGTAAGATGGGTGTATATCGTTGCCCTTCCACCATTGACACGGGCCATTATTTATGATATGGTCGGGCCACTTCATACACCCGGCGCGGTTGTCGGGATTCAGGCAGTGAAGTGAGGAGGAAGGATGAGCTTTTCAACGTGGATCGGTGGCCCTGGGCAGCAGTTGCATCAGTACGGAGTGTATCTCCGCTGTGCGCGCTTCCTGGCCTCTAAGCACGAGATTGAAGAGTTCGGAGATAGTTGGTGCCCACAGTTGCTTGCTGCAGGATTCGCGTCCTTGCAGTACAGCTCAAACGTGTACCAGCGCGATGTCGGTGATCTCATGGTTGGAAATGATCCCATCAATAGTACCGTGCTTGAGTGCGTCGGTGCCGCCCTGTACGCGGCCCTCACTCGCATGGTAGGTGGCAATGTCGAGCACCTGCTCGTCTTTGTGCAAAAGATCATGTACCAAACCGTGACGGCCGTCATCGCCTTGGCCAGGCACCTCCCTGCAAATCCACCCGAGGCTCTCGAATTGTAGAGCCGCGCACCTAGAGACTGCGCACCAGCCCCATTCCGCTTCGGCAGGGTGGGGTTTTCTAATTTCGCGGACTCTTGCTTTTTTTTGAAAAATCTGATATATTTCTGCGTACATTTACAACAATAAAAAAGCAAATATGTCTGAAGAGCAATTCTCTAAAGTGAAAAAAGCGATTTTGGGTCATGTACAGAATGTATTTGATGAAATTGAAGAGTCGCTTGCCATGCAGCATCAAGAAAAATATTCTTTGCTTGAAGATGCGTGTGAAAATGCGACAGATGTGAGCGAGCTGAAAATCGCCTTCCAGCAGTGGCACGGAGAGCATGCAGATGATCTTGAACTGGAAGATAATATTGAAGACATGTGGAGCACTGCAATTACGCTGCTCGATGAAGAAGAGGAATGGGAAGATGATGAAGAAGAGGATGAAGAATGGGAAGCATAAATGTATACATAAAAAAATCGGTTACACACCGATTTTTTTATTTGGAAAAACTAGAATAATCGGCAAAAAAATTGTATACTGATGACATCAATACAAATGATTATTGTTTTATGAACTTTGCTGCTATTCAAAAATTATTAGGGAAGGATGCTAAGTCATTACTTGCATTCGATTCGCCAAAGATTGGCAAAGAACATTTGCATCTTCCAGGAGAAGATCACATTGATGATATCTTTTCTATTTCTGACAGAAGCCAAACAACAATCGATAATCTAAAAGCGTTAAGAGATACAGGAAGATTAGCAGGGACAGGGTACTATTCTATTTTGCCAGTTGATCAAGGAATTGAGCATTCAGCGGGAGCAAGCTTTGCAAAAAATCCAATGTATTTTGATCCTGAAAATATTGTTCAGCTCGCAATTGAAGGAGGGTGTAATGCTGTTGCATCTACGCTTGGTGTATTGTCTATGACCAGCGCAAAGTATGCAGATCATATTCCATATATCGTAAAACTGAATCACAACGATTTACTCCGATATCCAAATACTCATGACCAGCGCATGTTTGCCGATGTACTCCAGGCGAATGATATGGGAGCAAGAGGAGTTGGGGCAACAATATATTTTGGATCGGAAGATAGTAAAAGACAAATTGAAGAAGTGAGTGATGCCTTTCATCAAGCGCATGAACTCGGCATGTTTACCGTGCTGTGGTGTTACCTGAGAAACTCAGCATTTGTTGTAGGGAAGAAAGATTATCACACAGCTGCTGATTTAACAGGGCAAGCAAATCATATAGGTGTCACACTTGGTGCAGATATTATCAAACAAAAAATGCCAACCATAAATGGTGGGTATAAAGCAGTAGGGAAGAAAAAAGGATTCGGAAAATTTGATGCAAAAATGTATACACAGCTGTGCAGCAATCATCCAATCGATATGTGCAGATACCAACTTGCAAATTGCTATATGGGAAGAATTGGATTGATCAATTCTGGGGGAGCAAGTGGTAAAACAGATTTGAAAGATGCCGTGCGCAGTGCAGTAATAAATAAACGTGCTGGCGGAAGCGGACTTATCATTGGAAGAAAAGCATTCCAAAAACCATTTGACGAAGGAGTGAAACTGTTGCATGCTGTGCAGGACGTATATTTGTCAGAAGAAATAACTATTTGTTAGTATGAATCGATTTACTCCATGGATTTTAGGAGGTATTGCTGCCGTTGGGGCAACTGTTGCTGGAACGTATGCGGTACTAAACCTTGATGCGAACGAATATGAGCTCTCACCGGAAGATGTGCTCATGGCGGATTGTACAGAGCCTGATGATATTGTTCCTATTATCGATCTTTCACTCAGAGAAGCCATGTTAGAGGCTATAGAGGCTGAAACGGGTGTAAGGGAGCAAGAGGTCTGGTGTGAGTCGTTAGCGCAACTAGAGCGCCTAGAGGCGCAAGCACGCGGTATCTTTGATCTAACGGGTCTTGAATACGCGCAGTCTTTGAAACATCTCGACTTATCAGAAAATATCATTCTTGAACCAGGGGCATTACGTGCACTCTTTGGTCTTGAATACCTAAATTTGAATGACACAACTCTGGCAGAAATTGATACAGGTTCTTCTGTAACAATAAAAGAACTATTTCTTGAACAAAACGGTATAGGTGATATTTCTTTTGTGCGCGAATATACTGGTGTGACACATTTAGGATTGCAGCATAATGTATTTGTTGAATTGCACGAACTTGAAGAAATGCTTTCACTGCAATTTTTAGCAATCTATGGTGCACCACTCGATTGGAGTCATGGGGGAGCGGCACAAGTCAGTGTTGCGGCGCTTCAAGCAAAAGGAATCGATGTGATTTATGATGAACTTGAATTAGGATTTGGCGTTGGGAATACGCAAGTGCTTGAAAAAACTGTTGAAGCGCCAGGAAGTATGACGCTTGTTGCAGAACCAACATTCCAGAAGATTGATAGTTGGTATAAGGTTAGAGAAGTCGAGTTTTATGAAGTACACGAGGATGGTGTTCTGATTACTATGGGAGTCGATGAAGATGCGCCATATTCTATGGCAGTATTTTATGATGAAAATGATATTGGTGTGCATAAATACGCTGCAGAAGTGCGGATGTTGAAAGGCGCAAATGCTACTACGCAGCCAGACAAATATGTACGCATTGAAGTAAAAGAAAAAGAGGAAGAACCAGATTGCCGGGTAGATGCAGATTGTTCTGATGCAAAGCGATGTACCATTGATGCGTGTATTGAGGGAGCTTGTACATTTGTAGAAGATTATCAATGTATTGTTTCTGAAGCGGGGCTTTGTAGCGATGGAAAAGATAACGATGCAGATGGATCGCCAGATTGTGATGATAGTGATTGTTTTGAAGCTTTAGCATGTAACGATCCTGACCCGGCGCCGTATGCACCAAACTGTAAACCACTAACATATAATTGTGGAACGCCTGCCGAAAATGGAGATACGTATTGCTCACTGCGCGCGCAAGGAAATGGTTGTAGCGCAGCGGTATTTACATGTAAAAACGGTGTGTGTAAAAAGCCTGGGAATGGTGGTGCGGTAGATGTTTCTGGTTGTGATGCATTATCAAATGCGATTAATGGACAACAGCCTAATGCACCAATCGCTATTGATGGGGGAGACTACAATTGTGGAAATGTATACATGTGTACGCAGATAGTCTTGTGCGCAAAGTGGTAAGAGAATAAAGAATATGAAAAGACACACCTTTGAAGGTGTGTCTTTTTAGTTTGTAGAATGGACCCGGCGCGAAGCGCCGGGCGGGGTTAGAGGATCGCCCAGGCCGCAATTGCGGCACCGAGCAGGCATGTGCCGACAACCATCACGATTGCCACCAGCACGGACTTTCCGCCCTGCTTACTGGCAACCGCCTTGAGTGGTCGGCGGGTCTTGCGCGTTCGAGTTCTCACTCATACTCCAGGCGAACGGATCGAACCAGTCTTGGAAGACTGGCTCTCCGGAATCGGTGATCCAGTAGAGAACCTGTCTCCCTTGGTGTTCGTCTCCACCATACTGCAGTGTAGTGGGGGTTGTCAAGAGTAATAAGTGTACTCAATACAGATGTGTAGAAGAAAAATTGACAAAGATTGCTAAGGTGATACACTATACTAGTAGAAAAAATATGGACATATCAACACTCAAACAACTCGGATTAACAGAGAAAGGTGCCCATGTGTACATGAAACTGCTTCAAAAGGGGCCTTCTTCTGTTCGGCAGCTTTCGGGGGCCGCTGGAATCAACCGTGGTAGTACGTATGATGTGCTGAAGCAGTTGCAGCAACTCGAATTAGTTGATTATTATAAAAAGGATTCAAAACAACACTTTGTAGCAGCTTCTCCGCGGCGACTCATGGATCTGCATCAAACCAAGCAGGCGCAGTTTCAGCAAATAGCATCTACATTAGAAGCCTCGCTTCCTGAGTTAGAGGCGCTTCATCACAATGGTGGGGCAGGACCTGTGGCGCGGTACGTTGGGGCTAAGGAACTCCATACCATTTTAGAAGACGTGCTTGCTACATGCGCGGCGCATGATGAACAATCGTATCGCATTTATTCTGTTGAAGGATTGCGCAAACAGTTATATACGCAGTTTCCAACATTTTCAGATGTCCGCATTGCAAAAGGGATTTCGGTAAAGGCAATTGCAATTGGAAAAGGAGGAAAATTACGTGGACTAGATGAACGAAAATGGCTTGCCGCAGATGCAGCACCAAAGGTAGACGTACCAACATATATTATTATGTATCCAGGGAAAACAGCATATATTTCTTTAGATGATCATAATGAACCGATGGGAGTGGTGATTGATAATGCTGGCGTATATGCAACGCAAAGATATATATTTGATGCCTTATGGAAAACGCTATAACACCAGTAAAACGTCCAGGCTGCATTATATTCGATTTTGATAATACGCTTTTTGATACAGAAAAAATCAAAAAACGCATTGCTGAAATCCCGCAACTTTACGGAGAATTCACTCCAGCAGAAGTGCAAGCAATATATCTTTCTGCAAGAGATGAAGGAACGAAAACAGCATTTACCATAGAACGGTACATAGAAAAGTTAGAAGCTGCGCTTTGCGCAAAGGGGTTAAAGCATAATAGCGAAACACTTCATGATTTAGATGTGCAGCTCCTTGATGGCATACAGTTATTTCCTGGAGCAGAGGAGTTACTCGGCAAGTGGAAAAATTCTGGGATTCCAATACACTTATTGAGCCTTGGAGTGCCGAGTTGGCAAGAACAGAAGGTACAGGTAAGCGGCGCCGGGAAATATTTTTCTCTGGAACACATTCACTTTACGGTGAATGCGCAGGAAGGGAAAAAGGAAGTAATTCATGACCTGTTTGCTATGCAGAAGGCGCAAATACCAATACTGTTATATAATGATAAACCAAAGGAAACAGCGATCCTGCTAGATGCCTTTCCGCAGCTTTCCGCAATGGTACATAGGCATAGGGAAGATACGCGGTATACAGATATAGATTTTGCAGAACTCGATAGATTTGGGAAAAGAGCCGTAGTAAAAGATTCACTTACAGACCTATTACATTTAACCGAGCAAGAATATTTCTTGCAGTAGATCATGCATATGGAATCGCAAACAGCAAAAGTGGGGGTAGTAATTTTAGCAGCAGGACATGGAAATCGCATGAAAAGTGATATCCCAAAAGTGATGCATGAACTGCATGGAAAACCGCTTGTGGATCATGTCGTGTCTCATGTAGAAGAGTCAGGGTGTTGCGTTAAGCCTGTAGTAATTGTCAGTCCAGATAGACCAATTGTTGCCGCACATTTAGGAGATCGCTGCGAGTATGCAATGCAAGAAAAGCAGCTTGGGACAGGGCATGCTACAGCGCAAGCAGAAGAATTGCTCAAAGGAAAGGTAGATCATGTGATTGTTCTCTATGGCGACATGCCATTTTTGTCTGCAGAGTCTTTACAACGATTAGTTACTCGCCATGAAGAGCGCAATAATACGATTACGCTCATGACGTTTACCGTTCCACATTTTGAAAATGATTTTGCACCGTTTAAAGGGTTCTCTCGCGTGGTTCGGAATGCAGAAACAGGACATATCGCCCGAGATGTGCAAATGAAAGATGCAACTGCTGAGGAACTAGAAATCAAAGAGCTTAATCCGTGTTACTTTTGTTTCAACTCAGATTGGCTTTGGGAAAATTTGAAAAAAGTTGGAAATAATAATGCGCAAGATGAATTTTATTTAACCGATTTACTCCAAATGGCAATTAGGCAAGGAGAAAAAATCAGTTCGATTGATATTCCACCAAATGAAGCCAGAGGAATTAACACACAAGATGATTTAGCGGTTGCAAAATCGATTAATACATAAGTATGTGCGGGATTATTGGATATATTGGGGGAAAAGATGCAACGCCAGTATTGATTCAAGGGCTGCGCCGTTTAGAATACAGAGGATATGATAGCGCAGGGATTGCAGTGCGTGATAATGATACCGTTACGCGTGTTCGTGCTGTTGGAAAAATAGAAAACCTCGCTGCAGAAGTAAAAAAAATGCCAATACCTGGACATGTTGGTATTGCTCACACAAGATGGGCAACGCATGGTGGTGTTACAAAAGAGAATGCACATCCGCATCAAGGAAATGAGGGAAAGATCATATTGGCGCATAATGGAATTATAGAAAACTATAGAGAGATTAAAGAAAAATTAGGAAGTGCACACACATATGAATCACAGACGGATTCAGAAATTTTGGCGCATCTTATTGAATCGCATATAAAGTGCACAGAGGCCCTGGGTGCAGAGGAACTGCGCAAAGCAGTAGAGAGTGCATTAATGCACGTACGTGGTACATACGGCATTGCAGTGATGCACACGGACGTTCCAGACTGTATTGTGGCTGCGCGTATGGGAAGTCCGCTTGTAATAGGTGTTGGAGAAGGGGAACATTACATTGCGAGTGATCCTACACCAATTTTGGCGCATACAAAACGCATGATCTTTTTAGAAGATGGGGAACTTGCGGTAGTAACAAAAGATTCCATAGATACCTACACACTTTCTGACGAATCAGTAAGTAAATGTGTTGAAGAAATTGAATGGGATGATGAACAAGCAGAAAAACAAGGGTATGAGCACTTCATGTTGAAAGAAATTTTTGATCAGCCGCGCGTGTATGAAGATGCGATTCGTGGAAGATATAATGAAGAAGATGGAAATGCACATTTAGGTGGGTTAAACATGACTCCACAAGAAATGCGGAGTATTGATCGTGTGATTTTTATTGCCTGTGGAACGGCATCTTTTGCCGGAGTAGTTGGGAAGTATGCATTTGAACGACTTGTGGGAATTCCAGCAGAAATGGATGTTGCGAGTGAGTTCAGGTACCGCGATCCAATTATTAATGAGAACACATTGGTGTTTGTTATTTCTCAATCTGGGGAAACTGCGGATACGCTTGCGGCACTAAGAGAAGCAAAACGGCGTGGGGCATTTGTAAGGGGAATCGTGAACGTTGTTGGTTCTACCATTGCACGTGAGTCTGATGGGGGAACTTATATTCATGCTGGGCCAGAGCTTGCGGTTGCTTCAACCAAAGCCTATACCAACATGGTGGCAACAATACTATTGTATGCTATTCAGTTTGGTAGAAGTAGAAAAACATCTTTGGCTTCTGGACAGCGTTTGATTCATGCCATGATGGATGTGCCTGAAAAAATGCAGGCAATATTAGCGCAGAGTGATGCTATTAAAAAGATGGCGGAGGAGTATGTGGATGCAAAAGATTTCTTTTTTCTTGGGCGAGGTGTAAATGTTGCTACGGCACTAGAAGGATCACTAAAACTAAAAGAAATTACATATATTCATTCTGAAGCGTACCCCGGAGGAGAAATGAAACATGGTGCACTCGCCTTGGTTGATGAGCAATTTCCAACGATTGCAATCATGACAAAAAATTCTTTATACGAAAAGATGAGAAACAATATTGAGGAAGTGCGTGCAAGAAATGGAAAGGTGATCATTATTGCAACGGAGGGTGATGAACACGCCAAAGAGCTTGCCGACCATGTGATTTATGTTCCAAAAACCATGGAACTGATTGAACCACTGATTAATCACGTACCACTGCAACTATTTGCATACCACATGGCAGTAGCACTTAAGAAAGATGTGGACAGACCAAGAAATTTAGCAAAAAGTGTGACTGTTGAATAATATGAAGAAAAAAAAGGTAGTTATTTTTGGGGGAGCCAATGGAACAGGACTTTCGGTGCGCGGATTAAAGAAGCATGCCGATGTTCTTGATATTACAGCAGTTGTCTCGATGAGTGATTCAGGAAGATCGAGTGGAAAAGTGCGCGATGAACTTGGTGAACTGCCTCCAGCTGATGTGCTACGTGTAATTATTGCAGGTTCTTCTTATGAATACTATTTGCTGAAAGAGATTTTTTATACAAAACGATTTACTACAGATAAAAAAATTGCGGGCCTCAATATTGGGACACTATTAATTGCACTTGGTGCAAAATATACCGGTGATATTGTTCCAATTATCCAAGATCTTTCAGAAATGCTTGAATGCCAGGTGCAGGTATTGCCTGCAACACTTACATTGACAGAGCTCCATGCCAGGCTAGATGATGGGCGGGAATTGCATTCAGAAGGGGATATTGATTGTCCGCAAGAGGATTGTGGTGAGCATCTTATTGAAAAGGTGTGGCTAGATCCTACAGGACCGATGTATTCTGGTGCCGTGCAAGCGGTAAAAGATGCTGATGTGATAATTACAGGCCCTGGAGATTTGTATAGCAGTAATATTGCCTCTATTTTGGCAGAAGGAACAATGCAGGCAATTGAGCAGTCACATGCAAAATTGGTATACATTGCTGGGAATAAATATTCGATAAATGGAGAGCCTGCACCAAGATCGCTTTCTGAGCGTGTTTCTGCACTTGAAAAATACCTGCCACGGCCAGTTGATGTGGTGTTATACAACACACATGAGCTTGGGCATGTTGAAAAAGAGAAGTATGCTGCGCGTAATTGGGGACTCCTCGATTTTGATGTGCATAATATTACGGACCGGCGTGTGATTGGAGTTGAAATTGAAAGAAAAGGCGGGGGGATCGATCCTGATAAGCTGGGTAATGCGCTTATGCAAATCATGTAAGCTATGCATATTGAAATGACAAAAGATACGAGGTCTTATCAGCTGAGATTCTCTGTGAAAGATGAAAAAGAAGAGATTGGTTGGGGTTTTTTGGTGATCGTGTATAATGATAGGCATGAAGAGCCGTATGGCATTATGGAAAATGTGTACGTGCTTCCAGATCATAGAAAAAAAGGAGCGGGTAAGGCACTTGTTTCACAAATTATTGCAAAGGCAAAAGAACTTAGGTGTTATAAATTGCTTGGGCAAAGCAGGTATGGGAGAGATGCCGTGCACCATTTTTATATTCGTCAGGGATTTACAGATCATGGAAAGAATTTTAGGATGGATTTACTGGAATCAAAAACGCAGCAGCCGGATTAAAAAGTCCACTCATGTTTAACAATGCTTCAAGTAAAAATATATGAAACGAGTCATAAAAATTATACTGATTATATTAATTCTCGGATTTGTTTTGTATGCTGCAGCATTTTATATCAGAAAATACACCAATAAACGAAGTCTTGTTGGTCCTCCTGCTCCTGCATTAGTTTCGGAATCATGTCTTGAATACATGAAGGGGGTAGAAAAAGAAATGAACGATTTGGTAAATGAAAAGAACATGATTTCACCTCTACAAAAAGGCGTTATTGGTATTACTCTTAATCCAGGTGTTTCAATGCAGGAGGCAATCGATAGAGCAGATGAATTAACGCTCAATCACAGGATTGAAGACAGAGATGGATACGGGGTGTATCGATTTTTAGCTATTCCTGAAGATGTTGATCCCTTCAGTACGGCAGACAGTGTTTGGAATAGTCGATTACAGCAGGTAGTGCTTGCTACGCAAGAGAATACGCCAAAGGGACGTAATGTAGATGTATATGATACATATCGTTTTGAGTATCCAGAAAAAAAACAGGTAGCGGCTATTTGGGTATACTTGCCGTCAACTATGGAAGAATCTGTTGAGTCTGCACAACATGTTGCTGAGAAATACGATTTACAGATTCTTGAATATGGAATCTCTTTAGACTACACGTTAAAACGACCTGCCAAAATCTACTCAGTGCGCGTACAAGCGGGAGATGAAGCTGCTTGGATTTGTCATTTATATGAACACCATGAAGATGTGTTTCTTAAGTCGAATTTCCGTAGGAAACAGATGGTTGCTAGGCATGCATCAAATTAATGAGAATATGAATTTATACGAATTTGAAGGAAAACAATTGTTTAAGGACGCAGGAATAGCAACTCCAAAAGGAGTTGTTGTTCGGCGCGAGGATGACATTGCCGTTGCATACAACTCGATTGGTGGAGATGTTGTGGTAAAAGCGCAAGTTCTTTCTGGAAAGCGAGGAAAGAATGGAGGAATTGTGTTTTGCCGCACTGTTGAAGAAGTTGAAACTGCTGTTGCACAGTTATTTGCAGCAGAAATAAGAAATCAGCACGTTGCGTTTGTACTTATTGAACAAAAAATCGATATTTCATCTGAAGCATATCTTTCTATTACCTATGATAGCACTGCTCGGCAGCCGGTGCTGGTATATAGCGCAGAAGGTGGTATGGATATTGAGGATGTGTCAGAAGACAAGATACAAAAAATTCCATTATCAATTACCCAAGAAACAATCGATACAGATATTCCATTTGCGAATGAATTATGGCAGTGTTTTTTACAAAACGATTGTCGCGTAGCAGAAATAAATCCGCTTGTGACTACTTCTGCTGGTGAGCATGTTGCTGCAGACGCAAAAATCGCACTTGATGATGATGCGTTTTACCGGCATGAAGAGTGGAGCACCTTTGAGCCGCGTACAATGATGGGGCGCCCTCCTACTGAGCGAGAAATTGCGGTGCAAGAAATCGATAAAGGAGAAAAATATTATCAGGGGACGGCTGGAAAGTATATTGAAATGGATGGAGACATCGCCATTATATTTTCTGGTGGTGGGGCAAGCATTGCAGCGATGGATGCATTAATGCAAGCGGGGCTAAAACCTGCAAATTATACGGAGTACTCCGGAAATCCACCAAGAGAGAAAGTTGCAGCACTCGCAAAAATTGTATTACAGAAACCAGGCCTACGCGGATTATGGATGGCTGGAGCGGTTGCCAATTTTACGAATGTTAAAGAAACGTTTCAGGGAATAGTCGATGCGCTCGATGAGGTAAAGCCTGCGTATCCGATTGTTGTGCGGCGTGCTGGACCGTTTGATGCAGCGGGAATGGCATTACTCAAGGAATGTGCAGAGAGAAATGATTTGGACATTGTGATGTTTGGGAAAGAGGTGAGTGTTGGAGAGACGGTGCAAACATTAATTGAAAAAGTAAATGCTTAATTCAAAAAAAAATTACGTAATCAACTAACATAAACATATGCAACACTACCACACACGACTCATACTAATGACGATTTTTGTCTATTTTTTTGGGATTGTAACGGGGGTGCTCGCGCTTGTTGGGTTTCAGGATACGGAAGAAAAAGCTTCTGCGCCTGTTATTGTAGAGGAGCTTGGTGAAATTGAATATGAAAAGGCAATTGCAGTTGAGCCACTTGCGTTAGAAAATGTGACAGAATTTAATTGGCAGACATACACTGTGTGTGTAGATACATATGGGGAACAGCCGGAAATTGTTGATATATCTTTGCCAACTTTCATGGCACTAAAAAAACGATCATATCCTCCAACTATAGATTGTATCTACGGTGATGAGTGGAATGAGCAAAATTTGAGGGTTTATTATCTAAATAACACAACAGAAGCACAAAAATATCTTTCTGGAAAGCGAGTATCTCTACGTGAACAAGATTTTGGAGAGACACTGACATTTGAAATGGAGCACACGCAATTTTTCACTTTAGAAGTTGGAGGAAAACAAATGATTTTTGATGTAGTACATGAAAAATCATATGAAGTGCCAGAGCGGGGACAGCTCGCAGATTTCGTTCCAGTAACTGATAAAGAATATGCACAGAGATATATGTATCTTGAGGAAAACCGTGGAAGGCAGGTAAAAGCGCTTGATATGGAAACGGGTTACGTATATGCACCGGGCATGGACTGCCTTGATTCGGGTTTTTATGCATTTGCTCATAACCTTTCTCATACTGATGAAGTTGCCTATGTGTGTAATGGAGAGGTTCGAGTAATGAGACTTGATGAGGAACGAATCTTAGGCATGTGTCCAGAAAAGGTTGATTGCACAGAAGCATATATAAAAGATGATGGAAATATCTATATATACACAACGTATAGGAGTATTGAAGATGCGCTTAAAGATAATGACCCGAAACAGTATTGTGAATATCCTGAATTTGTATTCAATAGTGAGACTGATTCATTCGTCAAAACGGATGAATGTCTTATGCGCGGCTGGTAATATGGCAATCCTACTAAACAAAAAAACAAAAATTCTCATCCAAGGAATTACCGGAAAAGAAGGACAGCGTGCTGCGCAGGCCATGATTGAATATGGCAGCAATGTTGTTGGTGGCGTACGGCCCGGGAAAGCAGGAGAAGAGGTGCTCGGGAAACCAGTTTTTAATACTGTCCAAGATGCGGTAGATGCGCTTGGTCCAATCGACATTTCGGTTATTTATGTGCCACCATTTGCTGCAAAAGGGGCAATTATGGAAGCAATCGATGCGGGTATCCCTGTAATTAATACGATCATTGAACGTGTTCCAATTAAAGATACTGCTATTTGCTTAGAAGCAGCAAAGAAAAAAGGTGTGCAGCTTATTGGTCCAAGTTCATTAGGGTTTATTGCTCCAGGTATTGGGCGAGTAGGAGTAGTTGGAGGGCAAAAACAGCAAGTAGAAGAAATATATACTCCCGGATCTATTGGAATCATCTCACGTTCAGGAGGAATGACAAATGAAATTGCTTGGCAAGTAAAGAAAGCCGGACTTGGGCAGAGTACCGCAGTTCATGTTGGTGGAGATTTACTAATGGGGACTACGTATGCTGATCTACTTATACAATTTGAAAAAGACGAACAAACAAAAGCGGTCATTATTTTTGGAGAACATGGTGGAAGCTATGAATTTGAAATTGCAGAGCTTATTGAGCAAAAAAAATTTACTAAACCGCTAGCAATATACATTGGTGGGAAGTTTGCGAGCAGTTTACCAGAAGGAATGAATATTGGTCATGCCGGTGCTATAGTAGAAAAGGGGAAAGGGGTGGTAGAAAAAGAAGCTGCACTCAAAAAGGTTGGTGTGATGATAGCAAATACATATGAAGAATTAGTTACGTTAATCAAACCGTATGCAAATTAGTACAAAGACAACAAATGTCCAAGCTGATGGAACTGAGATTGTCCGTGGAGAACAATTGGTTGATGTTATAGCTAACTATACATTTTCTGAAACGATTTTTTTGATGCTTACAGGGAATAAAGCAAATGAAGCGGAGCGCCGCATGATGGATGCGATTTTTTCTAGTATTATTGATAACGGTCCGGCTGTTGCGTCTGCAATGAACGCGCGTATTAGCGCTTCTGCGGGGAATAACATGCACACAGCACTTGCTGCTGGTGTATTAGGATTCGGTCCTCGTCATGGCGTTGCACTTGAAGCGGCAATGCATTTTTTATATACGCATCTTGGCACAGAAGACGTTCGTGCATTACTCGTAGACATGAAGGAGCGCCGCGAATATGTTCCAGGACTTGGTCATAAAATTTTTACAGAAGATCCGCGCGCAGCTGCATTGTTTAAAAAGGCAGAAGAACTTGATATCGCTGCCGGGCATTGTGAATTTATAAAAGAAGTCCACGAGGTGTCTAATGAGCTTAGTTCAAAAGTATTACCAATTAATGTTGATGGGGCGATTGCTGCAATTTTATGCGACATGGGAATTGATTCTGCACTAGGTGAAGGACTCTTTGTCATTGGCCGCATGCCGGGGCTTGTTGCGCAGGTGCATGAAGAGGTGAAAGAAGGAAAGGGAATTAGAAGGCTTGATCCATCTGATGTTGATTATCAGGGAAAATAAATATTCGTAAAACAAAAAGAGACCAAATATGGTCTCTTTTTGTTAACGTTACCGTTTGCGTCGAGTAGTTTTCTTCGCTGGTTTACGTTTAGCTGTAGCTTTACGTTTTGGCGCAGCTTTTCTTTTAGCTGGCTTACGCTTAGCAACCTTCTTTTTAGCAGGTTTGCGCTTGGCAACCTTCTTTTTAGCAGGTTTACGCTTAGCAACCTTCTTTTTAGCAGGTTTGCGCTTGGCAACCTTCTTTTTAGCAGGTTTACGCTTAGCAACCTTCTTTTTAGCAGGTTTACGCTTAGCAACCTTCTTTTTAGCAGGTTTGCGCTTGGCAACCTTCTTTTTAGCAGGTTTACGCTTAGCAGCAGTCTTGCGCTTAGGTGCAGCCTTTCTTTTAGCAGGTTTGCGTTTAGCAACCTTCTTCTTGGCAGGCTTCTTCTTAGCAGCAGTCTTGCGTTTTGGTGCAGCTTTTTTCTTAGCGGCTGGCTTTCTTTTTGGGGCAGCCTTTCGCTTAGTAGCTGTTTTGCGTTTTGTAGTTTTGCGTGGTGGCATAACTATTTCTCCTTTCATTAGAGATATCGTACAAAATTATTTTTTGCCATGACCATGGTACACACCAAAAAACTTATTAATTTTTGTACGGCACTTCACACGACAAGCATCGATGTAAATGTGCTAACAAACTTTTTAAAAAAAGTTTGTATCGACCTTTGTACATAGTATAGTTTTTTTTTGAATTAAAAGATACAAAAAAAAGAACACCCTGTGGAAAACAATGTTCTTTTTTTGTAAAAAGTTTTTGTAAAAAAATTATTCTTGAGAAAGTGACGCCTCTTTTCCGAATCCTAAAAATAAAAATACGATAATACTTCCTAAACAAATACCGGCAAGATTAAAACCATACAGCAGTAAACTTTGTGATACAAGTTGCCATTCAGAAAGTACAATACCAATTCCACAAACAGCAAGTGGGGGAATTAATGCAACAGAAATCGCGATACCTGCAACTGATGCAAGCTTGTCTGGTTTTGAATATGCATATGCACCGGCAATTCCACTAAAGAGTGCAACCAAGAAGAATGCAAGATTAGGTTTTGTCTGTGCTAATATTTCTGGCGTAAGTGAAACGGGTTGGCCATCGAGTAGACTCAGCAAAAATCCGAGGAGTGCTGCAATTGCGATAGCAAGCAGTGTTCCAGAAAGGAGCATAAGAGATGTACTAAGCATCTGCTTAAGTTGAAAGATAAGCAATGACAAAGAAAATCCAAAGATAGGAGTGATGAGTGGTGCTACTACCATAGCTCCAATAACAACAGAAGAGTTATTGATAATAAGTCCAAGTGTTGCAATTGCAGAGGAAAGCATGATGAGCAAAAAAAATGCTAACGATGGACTCGCGTAGGCATCTAAGTGTGCTTTTGTTTTTCTGCGCAGTCTTGCTCCTGGTGAAAAAATTTTTAAAGCCATACTTCGTAGTTATGAATACATGTATGATATCAGATTTTTGCCCAAAATAAAAAATACGGTTTCCCGTATCTTCTTATTGCGTTTGAAGTGTAAGTATAAATTGTTGTGCTTTTTCTATTTGCATCTTTGTCCATTGTTCTCCAAAAAGGATACAGTGTCTTGCGTAAATAGCGGGCTGCTGAAGCAGCAAAATAAAATCATGAAGTAATTCGAGTAATTGTTTTTTTGCAGTTTCAGTTTTCATGGTGAGTTTTTGTTGAGATAAAAACCACCAGATAGAAAGTCGATATCCAAATTTGTATGCCGCAGAACTTTCGGCAAGGTTCATGATGTGTTCTAATCTTGAAGAATGAATAACATCAAGCGTGTCAGCATCTTCTAAAATTGAAATCAATACATGATTTTTCTTTTTCATCATGAGCTGTGTCAAAATTTTTCCTGTTCCTAAACTTTTACATGCAATCATACGAGTTGCCATCCCGGTTACTGGTCCAAAGAGCCCCAGCCGAATTGTGGCTCTCCAAAGCATCAGCGCAGAAATTAAATCATCTAAAAAAGGCATCAATAAGATTGATGGTCGTTTGGTTACTGTTCTGCCACAGTCATGCCACCATGCTGCGAGCTGTACCGCTTGTTTTTGCTCTTCAGAAAGGTCAGATCCTGCACAAATAGTGCGGACATGTGCCACAACACGGGCCACATGTGCTTCATCGTGGATTGGGTCAGTTGACCCTTGCATGATATGGCGAGCTTGCAGGGCAAGCGCTTGTATCTTTGATTCATTCATAGCATAGGAAAGTATACTTAAATTGGCGAAAAAAATCAACATTATGCCTTGCAAATCGCCTAGAACTCTGATATATTACGTCCGCTTTGGCAAAAGGCAATATTATGTGCCCATAGCTCAGCTGGTTAGAGCACGACGCTTATAACGTCGCGGTCGGCGGTTCAAGTCCGCTTGGGCGCACATAGATTTCTTATGAATGAATTATTGACACAAGTAGTGATATCGGACGATGCTGGAAAACGGCTCGATTATTTTATTGGGCAAATGACAGGGGAGTCCCGAGTGCAGGCAAAGCGCTATATTGATTTTGCAGGTGCGCAAGTTGATGGTGCCATAGTAACAAAATCAAGTATTAGAATTAAAGAAGGACAGACTGTTACCGTTGATGTTACGGTCATTCCAAAGAAAAAACCAGAACAAATTGCAGAAGAACTCGCTTCACTTGAGGATCTTGATATTGAAATAGTGAGAGAGACAGACGAGTATGTAGTAGTTCATAAGCCTGCTGGGTTATTGGTGCATAAAACAAATAAAAATGAAGTAGTGACTTTGGCTGCATGGCTGCATAAGCAATATCCAGATATTGCAGAAGTTGGAGAAGGTGAATTTCGTGCAGGACTTGTACATCGATTAGATAAGCAGGCGTCAGGGCTACTCGTTGTTGCCAAGACGCAACCAATGCATGACGCGCTTAAAAAGCAATTTCAAGATAGAACCGTAGATAAAGAGTATAGCGTTTTAGTTCACGGAAATATTGAAATAAATCATGATGTGATTTTGTTTCCAATAGATAGAGGTAGTGATGGGCATATGGTTGCTCGTCCGCTCCTTGATCCTACAAATTTGAGAATGGTTGCCAAGCTGCAGCCGGGGAAAGATGCTAAAACAGAGTTCTGGGTAGAACATCATTATTTCCATTACTCACTGCTCCGCGTAAAAATTCATACCGGAAGAACACATCAAATTCGTGTACATATGTTTGCGTACAATCATCCGGTTGCAGGTGATACATTATATAAGCAAAAGAAAATTGTAAAAAATGAGAAGCAGACGCTTCCAAGATTATTCTTGCATGCTGCCAAACTTGGATTTACTGATTTGGCAGGGGAGCGAATAGAAGTAACACTTCCACTTCCAGATCAATTACAAGAGTATTTGTCTGTGATTAAATAGTATGAAGAAGCTCATTATCATTTCAGGTCCGTCTGGAGCAGGCGAAGATTCTGTGATTGAAGGATTGGCTAAGCTCATGCCGATTGAGCGGGTGGTGACTACCACGACTCGCGATATGAGAAAGGGTGAATCTGAAGGAAATCCATATCATTTTATTTCTAGAGAGGCGTTTCAAGAAGGACTTGCCAATGATGATTTTTTTGAACATGCCAAGCAAGACAGAGAAAATTATTATGGGGTAACCCATAAAGAAATCGAGCGAGTAAGAAGTAGCAAACGTATAGGCATTTGGAAAGTAGATTATAAAGGAGTCTTTAACGCTAAGCACGTGCTTGCGCCAGAAGAGTCAACAGCCATTTTGATTAGCGCCCCTATTTCAGTTATAGAGCAACGATTACGTAGTAGAGATAGTGAGCACAGTGAGGCATTTATTCAGGAACGGCTTGCGTATGCCCAAGGATGGTTTGATCATAGGGATATTTTTGATCATGAGATAGAAAATGTGCAGGGGAAACTCGATCAGACGATAGCAACGGTAGCCCGTATCATTGGGGAAGAATTGGGGCTTGACAAGACACTGGACCTGTAGTATTATGCTGCCACATAAATCACCTACTTTATTTATCATTTTTGCGACGTTGCGTGGGCTCATTTGAGCGCCTCCCAACCTCTCCGTAAGACCGAATTTTATGAAAAAGACAGAAGACATTCGTAATACTCTGAAGGCTGGGATGATTATCCGCGTTCACCAAAAGATTAAGGATGTAAACAAAAAAGGTGAAGAAAAAGAACGTATTCAGATCTTTGAAGGAATTACCTTAGCGGTAAAACATGGAAGAGAAGCTGGAGCAACATTTACTGTCAGAAAAGTATCAAATGGTGTTGGAGTGGAAAAGATTTTCCCAATCCACGCGCCAACAGTAACGCTTGTTGAACTCGTGCGTGAAATGGATGTACGACAATCAAACGCGTACTACCTAAGAGACCACAAAAAGAAATTAAAAGAAGTCCGAAAGAATAAAAAAGCAAAAGAAGTTGGTTCTGTTGCTGACCTTATCGGAGAGGTGAAAGAAGAAGAAATCGTACCAGCTGAACCTCCTGCAGAAGAAGTTGTAGAAGAGAAAGTAGAAGAAAAAGAAGCAACTACTGAAGAAGCAGCAGCGTAAAACACGTAATAAAAAATCAGCTCACATGGAGCTGATTTTTTTATATGACGGTAATACGAATGTTTTTTCCAACTTGATGTTTTCCAACTCGGTGTGTATTTCTGTTGGCAACGTGTTTCCGTAGCTTTCGGTGTCCTTTGTGTGCGTGGTGAATATATTGCGGGTAAGAAATTTCATCAATAAGGCTGTGAGAAAACTGCGCCAATATTGGCCATTTGCCCATAAGGTGATCAATGCGGAGTAGGCCCCAGAGCATGAGCACAACAGTTACAATAATCGATCCTGTTGTGATTTGTAGTAATAGTGTTTGGGTAAATCCGGCAACCAGTAAACTCATAGCGCTGCTCCCTAGCAACATCATGATAATCCAGTTGTGTGAGCGGAGCTGTTCTCTTGAGAGAGTCGCAATATCAAGTTGCAAGGCTTCAATTTTTGCAAGGAATCCTATCATGTCGCTATACAGCATATCTGCATGCGGTGAAGTACTTCCACATTCTTGTTTAAGAGCAAGAAATACGTCATGAATATGCGGTCTATTCGCTTTGTAGTAATCAACCACACGCGCATCATGTGTTCTAATACAAAATTCATCAATGATTCGTGCTATACGTCGTTCTACCTTTGGAGAATAAAGTGCCGCCGTATCGTAAAGTGCCATCCAGTAGGCATGTTCTTCTGAAAGCAGTGTTCGGAGGTTATGGAATCGAGCAGATTGTCTGCTGTAATATAATCCAAAACAAAACATGAACAGCGTGAGCGATGCTCCGAGGAGTACAAGTAATTCAATTTGATATTGTGATAAATCTGCGGGAGTTTGCCAGCTCAAAAACGTTGCGTAAGCGCCGGCAGTAAGAAAGGCAATGATGAATGCATGCATACGTGCGTAATAATTGCTTGCAGTATAGCATATGTGCTTTGCAGTTGCCACACAAAACGGTGTTTGTTACACTAACAAAGTTAGTATTCATAATAGAAATGATATGAGTGGTCACAGTAAATGGCACAACATCCAACATAAAAAAGCCAAGAATGATAAAGCGCGAGGTGCGATGTTTACCAAGCTCATTAAATCGATTACGGTTGCTGCTGGAGAAGGTGGACCTGATCTTGATATGAATTTTTCTCTTAGATTGGCGGTAGAAAAAGCCAAGGCTGGAAATGTACCGAAAGATAACATTGAGCGTGCAATAAAAAGAGGATCAGGAGAAGGAAAAGAAGGAGTAACGTACGAACATACATTATATGAAGGGTTTGGACCGGGTGGTATCGCGCTCTTAATTGAGTGTTTAACAGACAATAAAAATCGATCAGTATCTGATGTAAAATTAATACTGTCTAAAAAAGGAGGATCATCTGCTGGGCAGGGAAGTGTGCAATGGCAATTTGAGCATAAAGGCATGGTGAGATTTTCTGCAGAAAAAAAGAATGCTATATCAGAGTGGGATGATGCGCAGCTCACACTTATGGACGCCGGCGTAGTTGAGATTGAGGAAGGAGAGCTTGGTGTAGAACTTTCTTGTCCGCGGGAATCATTGCAGAAAGTAGTAGAAGCATTGCTAACTCTAGGTGTTACTCCAGATGATTCGTCTTTAGAGTGGGTAGCAAAAGAGTTAGTAGCATGTCCTAAAGAGAAGGCTGCACAGTTAGAAGCGCTTTTAGATGCCTTTGATGAAAATGATGATGTAAAAGCCGTCTACACTAACGCTTTATAATATGCGTGTACTTGGTATAGATCCTGGATATGGCAGAATAGGGTGGGGAATTATTGAAGGAGAAAAGGCTACGTGGAAACATATTGCGCATGGATGTATAGAAACAGATGCCTCGAACTCTTTTGTGGTTCGGTTGGCAACATTAGAATCAGACTTACAGGATGTTGTCACGAAGTACAACCCAAATGTTGCAGGTATGGAGACACTTTTTTTCAAAAAAAATGTCACTACAGGACTTGATGTTGCGCATGCGCGTGGTGTTATGTTACTCCTTTTACATAAGAATGGAGTACCGGTAAGAGATATTAAGCCCGTTGAGGTTAAACAGGCCGTGACTGGTCACGGAGGAGCAGAAAAAACGCAGGTGCAGCATATGGTTGCGATGCTTTTAGGGCTGCCAGAAAAAAGGATGCAAGATGATGCTGCAGATGCGCTGGCCGTGGCCTTGGCAACCAGCGCATATGTGAGGAAAAAATAAGGGACAATAAGATATGCACAACAAAAGTGTTCAGAAATTGCTGATCACTTTTTTTTTTGGTATACTCCAAGCATAATTAAATACATATTGTGTTCACGAACATATCTGACACTCGCTTTTATGGTGGGTCCACGTCTGTGGAGATCTTTTGTTCGTGATTTTTTTATTCACAATACTTAGCTATATACATGTATGAGTACTGATGTACGTACGTGGGATCGCTTTACTCGATTGCTGGCAATGCTTGTCGTTGCAATTGGAGTTGGCTTGATCCTCTCTTTATCCCAATGGTTGTTTACTCACGCAGCAGTGAGTAACGTAGTTGGAATAGATAATGATACAGGAGCAAACGCTGGATACGGTGTGGATGGAAGAGATGTGTCTATTTCTTGGACACTTGGAGCAGAACCGGCAGGGTTCCAGGCGATTAACGTATATTTACTTCAAGAAGGAACCTCACTAACGACGAGCAGTGTGGGAACTGCATGTAATAATACTCCTGCTTTTGGGGATTGTTTTGAATTATGTGAATTCCATGAGTATGGTGCGCTTAGCTGTGAGCTGCCTCCGTTTGAAGACAGAGATAGTGATGATCAAACATTTGTGACCAGTTCAGACTATGTTGCCTGGGTCATGATTGATAGTTCAACTAATTCACTCGATGAAATCGTTTCATCAAGTCCGTTTTCTTTGACATTTGATATTCCAGCAGATGGTAATGCACCGTTTGTTGATCATATTCCAGTGCACACGGTTATTGATAATACCAATGGGGTATTTACTGCAATGATTTTTGATGATCAGACAATTCCGAGTGCTTTTGCGAGTACCACCGATGGTGGAAGCGAATTTGCAAGACTATATTATGGAAGTGATGTATCGGTTTCTACTGATTTTGTAAATGGAGAACAAATTTTTGAAGAAGTATTTACGTTTACTGTTCCAAACATAGATATTCCTGCAACAGGTGGGACATTAGAATACTATATTATTGTTGCTGATGCTGCAGGTAATACTCGATACGTCTGTATTGATGGTGAAGCTGCCGCTGAAGCAACATGTCAGGCTGCCGCACAAACAGTGAATGTGGTTGATGCTGGGCCTGCAACAATTTCTGGAAGTGTTAGTGATACGCAATTCAATGCTTTGGACGCATTTATTCTTCCGGGAGGATTTGCTATTGCACCAGCCTCATCTACTTCACTTGGGGGAGGAACATTTACTTTTTCAAATTTTCCGACAAGTACAATTGTAGACTTGCAGGTATTTGCCGATGGATATTGCCCTACAATTAGCTCACTGATCATGGACACAACATTTGAGACTCCTTCATTTACTTTGTCACCAGGCGAATGTGAATTTTTTGGAGACAATGGTGCCGCGGGTCCACCGCAGGTAGTATTTTCTGGGCCAAGAGAGGGTGATAATTCCGTTCCAAAAGACATTACTATCATGGTTGGATTTAATCAGCCTATGTCTGCGGTAAGTATCAATGATGAAAATGCTGCCATGGTTGATCAGGATAATACGGTACTTTACGATGCAGATGGTATGTCAATTGATGGAAGAGTGACCTATTGTTCAAGTAATGCAGATCCTGGGTGCTCAAGTATTGGTGATGCCCAGAATATTCTCATGTATAACCCTGTTTCAGATTTAGCGACGAATACAGAGTATGTACTTGTCATGAATGATTTGGTACTCAATGAATCGGGGCAATCGATAATTGGAAATCGAGATGGTGGAGGACATACCATTTTCTTTAGAACCGCAGGAGATGCGATTAACTTGGGAAATATTGTATTTGGTGGTAACGGTGAATTTATGCCACCGTATGTGCAATATGCTGTACCTGTACCAGGGCAAACGGCTGCTCCTAATACGGATGTGGTCTTTGGATTTAATAGTCCAATGGACGCTTCCACACTGACAACTACCAATGTAACACTAACTAATATTGGAACACAGGTAGCCGAGTCACTCGATGCGAGCGATTTGGTGCTAGAAACGAATGAAAAAAAGCGACTCACCATTGATCCAGGGACGCTTTCTGCTGGAGAATATGAGGTTTGTGTAAAAGGTGCTGTTGCGGATATTCAAGGAATGACGATGCTTGATAATCAAGACACAGAACATGCCTTCTGCTCATTCTTTGTTATTGCAGGAGGAAATGATTCAACGGCTCCAACTATTTATCCAGGATATTCAGATGGAGATACGGGCATCCCTGTGAATGCAGCGTTTGAATTTGGATTTAATGAACAAATATTTGTATCTGCTTCGGATATCACGTTAAAGCGTGGTACTACGAATGTTGGATTTGATATTGATTATGATCCGGGAGACAATGTACTCCTTATTGCACCAACAGATGTGTTAGCGCCAAATACGTCGTATACATTGTCTTTTGCTGCCTCAGGAATTAATGATTTAGCTGGGAATACAATCCTCACAGCGCAATCATATACATATACAACAGGTGCATTTGATTCTGTAAGGCCGCAGCTCAAGAAAGCTCAGTGTGATGATTGGTCTTGTCGTATTGAGTTTAGTGAACCAATGAACTCGGCAAATTCTCAAGATTTTGCAAATGTGCTAACGAGTGTTACGTATGCCGACAATATTAACTTATATATTGCAGGTGAAGGAAGTACAGATTTTATTGGCGCGACTCAATCAATTAGTTACGATTCATTTGCACGAGCCGTCACGATTGAAGGGCTTGATTTACTGACAAATGTTGGTAATGACGTGTATGATAAACAATTTACACTTACCATGAATAATGGAGTGACAGATCTTACTGGAAATGTCATTGATCCTACAGCAACGTCAACAGTAGGGACCATTGAAGATGCTAGAGAAACATTTGGTGCCTTTGGAGATGAGGGGATGTTTACCCCAGCTGCTGCAGGACAAGAGCATGTGTATGAAGGATTTGGATCAATTCCTGCTGCGGACTTTCATTTTGGTGGCGGAAGCGAAGTGTGGCAATTTAATTCTATTGCTGGGCAAGACGTGGATGTGTTCCATATGGAATTACTTCCAACTGTAGCGCTTGCTGATGGGGATCAAATTGAAATTGAATTCCCATCTGGAATGGATATTAGCGGTGCTGTACCAGATACATTCTCACCATATTATGAGGATATGAATAGTTTCGAGTCTGGAACTATTGCCTTCGATACGTCATTTGATGGAGATGGTGTATCAGTTGATACGGTTAACAATAAAGTTACTATTCAAGTAGATGTTACCGGTTCTCCCTCAACAACAGATAGAATCATTATCGATTTACGGACAATTATTAATCCGGCTATTCCTCGGGATCCGTTTTCAACGGGTGGGTATAGTATTACCGCGCAATTCAAACGATCTGGAGTGGCGTTAGCAAGCGTGCAGCCCAATCCATTCTTTGTTGAAGAGGGTGGTACCAACAGTATTGTATTGAATCTCTATGCAGACGATCAAGGATCACCCGATAATGTTTCTGGAGAAATCTTTGTTCATGCTCGTGGTCCAGGATCCGATGTAGGGAAAAGTATCTCCATGATTGCAGGGCAAGCCAGTACCACACTTTCAAACCTCTTTGATACGTGTTACTTCATTTCAACAGAACCGAGTGTGACGATGGGAGGTTCTCAATATAATGGGCAGCCATTCTCTGAACCCGTTTGTGTGGATTCGGGAAATCCATCAGAAACACTTGATATTGTACTTCCTAAGCTGGACGGAACAAACTCAGTAGACATCACTGTGGAATTCGCCAATGGAGTAGACTTTGGAGGAGCGGATATTGAGATTGGTGCCTTTGGTCCAGGACCATTTGTGGTAACAACAACATATAATGCAGGTGACCAAACAGGAAATTCATATGTCTTAAAGATTCCCAATAATGGTGATTGGAGCGTTGGATTCCATCCTGCTCCACCAAAAGGATCTTCTCAAAAGGTACAATCGGCACTTGCCTGTGCGCCACCTCCCCCGATTAGTTTGAAGGTCGCGGGAGTAGGGGGTGCAGCAACGGTTGATCAAGGATATCATTTGCCACCAGGAGTTACTTTTGACACAGATACAGATACCGTAACCTTTACATGTGGCACTGCAGACAAAACAATTACGGGAACAGTTGTAGATGGAAATGGAACAGGGCTCTCTGGAGTAGAAGTATTTGTGCACTCACAAGGGCTCATGATTCCAACGATTACAGAAACCGCTTCTGACGGAACATTTACTGCTTCTGTTTCAGATCTTGGATCGTATGAAGTTGGTGTGCATAAAGATGGATTGCCTCCAACAATGAAATTTATTGAACTTCGGCCAGATGGAGACGATGCTGGGAATGATCCCGATAATTATTTTGAAGGGAAGCAAGTTACCAACGCAAATCCACTTGAATTAAAAATGAAAAAATCTGATTATACGATTTCTGGAAAGGTGCTTGATACCGATGGAAATAGTATTGCCGGAGCGCCAGTATTTGCAATCGATTCAGATGGGCGATTTGTTCCAGGAGGAATGAGTGATGCCGATGGTAGTTATGTAGTATTTGTAGATGTTGGAACCTGGACCGTTCGTTCAGAATTACCACCATCAGAAACTGATGCGTGTGGAACACTGTCAAAAACAGTGGTCGTTACAACAGAAAGCAAATCAAGTCAAAATATTCAACCAACGGAATCAACCTGTTATGCGACTTCTGGGACCGTAACTATTGGTGGGTCAACGCAAGCGGGTGTCCCAGTTGATATTATGGCCTGGGACAGTGTAAACGATAGACCAAGTGGTGAATTCTTCAGACATGTGAATACGGATAGTAGCGGTTTATATACTGCAAAAGTACCAGGAAACACAGATTATAAGGCATGTACATTTGATCCTGATTTTGGAGAATATTGTACAACCTCACTTGCGGAAGTTGCTACGGCAAACGTCAGCAATGCACATATTAATTCTGGTGATACAGCCGCTATTACCTTTGCATTTACTGGCGGACGATCTGACATGGGAGCATTCATTGAAATCAGAAAAGATGATGACAGGCATACACGATTTGGGAAACCTGTTGAGCGACTAGATACCAATACTGCTATTTCAGTGAAAGAAGGTACCTACAATTACTTTGTAGATGTATTTGGATTTGGAAAATTTGATGGAACAGCGCTTACGGGTACAACCGTAACAATAGATCTTTCAACATCTGATTTTCTTAATGTTACCGGTACTATTAAAGATGACAATGGTGCTGTAGTGGCTGGAGCTGTTGTGCGTTTTGAAAACGCCACAGACGGAACACTGAAAACGGCTATTACAGACGATACTGGTGAATATGATATAGACATTAAATCGGGTGAATGGGAAGTGTTTACAAAACGAGCCGGATTTATCGGAGTTGTAAGTACCTCTGTAACGTTCACAACGGATACACCTGCATTTGATGTTGGTGGAGATGATCCTGACATTACGGCAATGGCTCGTGGAGGATACACCATTAAAGGTGTGCTCTATGAATCAGATGGTACAACGCCAATGGATAAAGGATTTGTAGAAGCGGAAAATGCTGATGGAAGAGTAGTCAGTTCTCCTGTTGATTCAGACAACGGAGCATATACATTATCTGTAGCAAATGGTGTTTGGACACTTAGAGCGGTTGGGCCGCTTCATGCAAGGTCAACAAGAAGTGGAACAGTAACGATAAGTGGTGCTGATCAGGCAGGTATTGATATTACGCTTACAGCGGATGCGACAAGAGAACCGAAATCAGCATCAGATGCAATTTCGGCAACGTCTGGTGGGTCATTCAATGACAATGAAAATAGTAACATGAAGATGACAGCGGGTCCTGGGGTATTACAAAGTGCCGATGGTGATGTAACCGTAAGTTTTGAAAAGAATTTTGCTGTGCCACAAACGGATTCAGTTGTGCCACTAGGAGATGCCGGATATGAAATTAGTGCGCGTGGAACAAGTGAAATTAAGAGTTTGAACGGAAACGTAGAAATTCAAATCGATTTCTGTGATATGGCAGATGAATTGCCAGATGGTATTACGACATCGTCTTTGAAACTCATGTACTACTCGCCAGAAAGAGATGATTATATTCCAGTAGAAGGAGGATCAGTTATTGATGAAGATAATTGTACCGCTATTGGTAGTGTGAACCATTTCACAAGCTTTATTGTAGGATACGACAGTGGCTCAGTGTCTAGTGGTGGATCAGAAGAGAGTGGTGGCGGTGGCTCAAACAATTCAGGCGGCGGTGGTGGTGGAGGAAGTTCAAGTGGAGGATTCCAATTCTCTTCTGGAAGTAGTTCTGCCGGGCCAACTGTTCCTGCAAGTTACCCTGTGATTGCGCAAGAAACGGTAACACATATGTCTGATGTGGAAGTACCAACTGAAGTAACTGTTGGTGAACATGCACACACAGTAACATTTATTACTGCAACAGAAGATTCTGTAACAGTAACGATTGCTTCAGAGCCGCAAACGGTTACGGTAAAGAATGGTGAAACAGAAATCATGGATACTGATATTGATGGAATAAATGATTTATCTGTAACATACAACGGAATGGTAGATGGGCAACCATCAATCGAACTCGTGAATCTTACTGACAGCAATGAAATGGCAAATGCCGTGACAATTCAGTCAGGAGCATATGAAACAGAAAGTACCGCAGTAACACTTTCTTTCAATGTTGAAGATGCAACACTTGTGGCGGTATCAAATGTTCCATCATTTGTTGATACGGAATATGTGACGTACAGCGAAACAATGGGATGGGTACTTGCAGAAGGAAATGGAGAAAAGACAGTGTATGTACGATTCCGCGATGCGGAAGGTGGCATGACTGATCGATCTGATACCATTATGCTTACTGGGCAAGACTTTGATGCGCCAGAAGAAGTAGAGTATGTGCCAGTAAGTTGTTCTCTTGAAATGAAGAAGGCGTATAAACATGCAAATTCTCCAGCGGTATACTATGTAACAGACATGTGTACAAAGCGACCGTTCAAGAGTAGTAAGATGTACTTCACCTACTTCAGCTCTTGGAGCGATATGGGAGTAGTTCCAGAAAACAGCATCATGAATATTCCAAATGATGAACTTTCATTTATGCCTTGGGGACCAAAATATGATCCTCAGTATGGCGCACTTGTGAAAGTTGTCTCAGATCCAAAAGTATACCTACTCTTGGGTGGTGAAAAATACTGGATTACTTCAGAAGCCGTATTTACGGGATTAAAGTATGCTTGGAACTGGGTAGAAGACATTGCTGATGAACTTTTAGACAATTACGCAACCGGAAGCGAAATTACCAGAACTGATGTGCATCCAAATTACACATTAGTGAAGTATGCAGGTGGGGCAGAAGTCTATAGACTTGAGCCAGATCCAGCAGACGCAGGTAATACTGTAAAACGGCATGTAAAAGATGAAGCAACATTCATTTCACTTGGATACAGATGGGATAGAATCGTCTCTATTGATACTGCAGAGCAGTATGATGATGGCGATCAAATTACCACTGACCGTGTGATTCGTCTTGAAGCAAAATAGACAGATTCGCAGACACGCTTTTTGAAGGGTGTCTGCAATTTGGCTAGTTTAAGCCAAATATTGACAATTTGAGGTGCTTATGCTATAGTATGCGCACTTAATTATAGCCCCATTGGGGTCAGACCAGAGGACTCATGCAGACTCTCGGCCTGATAAGAACGCATGAACTTATGCTTTCAAAGCAAAAGAAACAGAACGTCATTAAGAAGTATCAGCAGCACGGAAAAGACACCGGGTCAGCTGAAGTACAGATCGCGATTCTCACAGTAGAGATCGAAGAACTGGCAAAGCATTTGAAGACACATCACAAAGATCACTCTTCAAGACGTGGACTTCTCAGAAAAGTAGGGGAACGCAGACGATTGCTCAGATTCCTTCAAAAGGAAAATGTTGCATCATATGAAGAATTGGTAAAGAAGCTTAACCTGAAACAAGCAAAAGCGCTTGAAAAAAAGGGAAAACTTGTAGATCCAAAGAAAAAAACTGCAGACCCAAAGAAAAAAAATGAAAAAGCAAAATAACAAAAATCCTCTTAAACACCCTGATCAACGCGTTGGGGTGTTTATTGATGTGCAGAATTTGTACTATAGCGCAAAACACCTTCACGGAAAGAAGGTGAATTTTGGGCAAATTGTAGAAAACATGGTTGCGGGAAGAAAACTTATCCGCGCCATCGCTTATGTAGTGAGTACTGAATCACAAGATGAAGTACCGTTTTTTGAAGCACTGTACAATCTTGGGATTGAAACCAGAGAAAAAGAGTTACAGATTTATGCTGGTGGAAATAAAAAAGCTGATTGGGATGTGGGGCTTGCAGTTGATGCCATTCGACTTTCTCATAGCCTAGATGCGATCATTCTTGTTTCTGGAGATGGCGATTATTTGCCACTTGTAGAATATTTGCAAAAGAGTAGCGGAAAACAAGTAGAAGTTGCAGCTTTTGGACAAACAACATCATCAAGATTAATTGCAGAGGTAGATAGTTATACTGATTTGAGTTTGGATCAAAAAGCGTATTTGATTCCAGATAGAAAACGACAAACTAACACGAAAAGAAATACAACTACGTAATTTATTTCGTTGGTCTACGCACATGTAGGTCCTCTCAAGGAGTGGATCTGACGCGCTTAGGCCAGCAAACAAGCATATATATATGTTAGACATTAAACGTTGGTCAACCAACTGGGGAGGAAGAGAACTTATTCTTGAAACTGGGCGATACGCTCATCAAGCTGACGCAGCAGTAACTGTACAATATGGTGACACCGTCATCATGGCAACTGTGGTAAAAAGTAAACGTATCCGAGATGGAATCGATTACTTTCCACTTATGGTAAGTGTAGAAGAAAAACTCTACGCTGCCGGAAAGATTAAAGGAAGTCGATTCATTAAAAGAGAAGGTCGTCCAACTGACGAATCAATCTTGAATGGTCGTATTGTGGATAGAGCACTTCGTCCACTTTTTGACGACAGAATGAGAAACGATATCCAAGTGGTATGTACTGCACTCGCGGTAGACGGAGAAAATGATTACGCAATTACAGCACTTATTGCTTCAAGCGCGGCAATCGCACTTTCACCAATCCCTTGGAATGGTCCTATTGGAGCTGCTCGTATTGGGCAAGCTGAAGACGGATCATTTATCTTGAACGTGACAACAACTGAGCTTGAAACAAGTCCAATTGATGTGGTTGTTGCAGGATCACCAGAAAAAATGATTATGGTTGAAGCTGGAGCAAACGAAGCCAGCGAACAAACAATGTTTGAAGCAATGAAATGGGGATGTGAACAGCTGAAACCAGTTGTTTCATTGATTGAGGATGCTGTGAAAGAAATGAATGTTGTAAAAGATGTACCAGAACTTGCTGGGGAAGAAGATCCTCAAGTGCAAGCAAACACATTAGTAGAAAAGTTTGTATCTTCTGTTGCAGATTCAATGATCTTTAACTCACCAAAGGTGAGCAAGAAAGAGCGCAACGAAATGATTGCAGAGATTAAAGAAAAGGCAGTGGAAGCGCTTGCTAGTTCAGCAATTGAAGAAGATTTCCACGGAAAAGCTTTGAGCAACTTGAAGTTATACGTGAGCAAAGAAATTACAAAACGAATTTTAGAAAATGGACAACGACTCGACGGAAGAAAGCTTACTGAAATTAGAGGACTCTTGTCTGAAGTAGATCTTTTACCACGAGTACATGGTTCAGCTATGTTCATGCGTGGAGATACACAAGCACTTTCAGTAGTGACTCTTGGTTCTCCTGGTGATGTACAACTTCTTGACACCATGGAAAAAGATGGAACAAAACGATACATGCATCATTATAATGATGCACCGTATACATACGGGGAAGCCGGACCAATGCGTGGGCCATCACGGCGTGCCATTGGACATGGAGCACTCGCAGAGCGAGCACTTGAACCTGTGCTTCCAGCGGTAGAAAAATTCCCATATACAATTCGTGTAGTTTCAGAGATCATGGGATCAAATGGATCAAGTTCTATGGCATCTACTTGTGGGTCGTCTCTGTCACTTATGGCTTCGGGTGTACCACTAACAAGATCTGTTGCAGGAATTGCAATGGGACTTGCGTCTGATGCGTCTGGGAAATGGACAGTACTTACTGATTTGCAAGATGTAGAAGATGGTCCAGGAGGAATGGACTTCAAGATTGCAGGAACAGAGCAGGGAATTACTGCTGTGCAAATGGATACAAAGACAGATGGTCTTACTTGGGACATCGTAGAGCAAGCAGTGAACCAATCAAAAGCAGCCCGCACAGAAATTTTGGGTGTTATGGCTGGAGCAATCGCTGAATCTCGAACTGAGCTTTCTCCATACGCTCCAAGAATTGAAACAATCCAAATCAATCCAGAAAAGATTGGAGACGTTATTGGTCCGGGTGGAAAGACTATCAAGAAATTGGTAGAAGAAACTGGAGCTCAAATTGATATTGAACAAGACGGTCGTGTGATGATTACCACGAATGATGGTGAAGCAATGCGACTTGCAGTTGAAAAGATTCAACTTATTGTAAAAGAAATTGAAGCTGGTGAAATTTACGACGGAAAAGTTGTCCGCATTGAGGACTTTGGTGCCTTCGTAAACTTGATTCCAGGGAAAGACGGATTGGTACATGTGAGTGAAATCTCTTGGGATCACGTAAGTAAGCCAAGCGATGAGCTTAAACTGAACCAAATCGTTAAGGTAAAAGTAAAAGAAATCGATAACCTTGGAAGAGTGAACCTTTCTATGAAAGCGCTTCTTCCACGACCTGAACGACCAGAAGGTGCGGCTCCAACAGGAGACCGAGGATCAAGACCTCCACGTGCACCAAGAGCATAATTGCCTTAAATAAGCCCAAAAAAGCACCAGAAATGGTGCTTTTTAGGTTGACAAAATCAGCATATTCAGGTATAGTGGTGACTCAATCAATTTGGGGGGAGTTTCTTGGATAGTACTGGATTGCCGAAGTACGGCACCGCTTTCATCATCGCCATGTACGCGGCGTTCCGTTTGTCGAGTGCGTTGCTGTGAGTTGGGTGCAAGCGACCATCATGCTGATTGGGGGTGTATGGGGGCTGGCTATGGCTGTCTCGATGGCGCGCAAGATGCGCGCCGGCCCTGTGGCTCCCGAGCCGATCCCGGCCTCGGAGCACGAGTCTTGAACCGGCGCTTCGGCGCCACCACCCGCGGTACCTCTGGTACCGCGGCTTTCTTTTTTTATTGCGTATAACCCCTCTTTAGGATACAATACCCCCACATTATTAATGATCAGCATATGGCAAAACCGGTGATTTTTTCAGGCATTCAGCCAACAGGGAACCTCCACATTGGAAATTATTTGGGCGCGGTCAAAAATTGGATTGAACTGCAGAACTCTGGAGAATACGATTGCTATTTTTGTGTGGTAGATTACCATGCACTGACAGGAGACAGAACGGCAGAAGAAAGAAGGGAGCAGATCATTCATACGGCAGCAGAACTAATTGCCGCTGGAATAGATCCAGACAAAGTGACATTTTTTGTACAGTCGCACGTGCCGGCGCATACAGAACTCGGGTGGATTTTTAATTCTGTCACACCAATCGCAGAGTTAGAGCGCATGACACAGTATAAAGATAAATCGTCTCAGCAAACAAAGAATAGTAATGCAGGCCTTTTCACATACCCAACACTTATGGCAGCTGATATTTTACTCTACCATGGAAAATATGTACCTGTGGGTGAAGATCAAATTCAGCATTTAGAACTTACTCGCGACATTGCAAGGTGGTTTAACAATAAATACGAGTCGTATTTCCCAGAAACAAAGCCTCTTCTTACAGAAATTCCAAGAGTAAAGTCATTACTTGAGCCAACAAAGAAAATGAGTAAGAGTAAAGGGCTTGGGCATGTTATTGAACTTGCTGATGAACCAGATGTTATTGAAAAGAAACTCAAAAAAGCAGTTACAGCAACAGAAGGTGGGGGAGAAGCTCCGGGTGTAGAAAATCTGCTCATGCTACTGAAGCAATTTGGAACGGCAGCACAATATGTAGCATATACTGAGGCGCAAGAGAACGGATCTATTAGGTATGGTGATTTGAAAGCTGATCTTGGAGTTGCTATTGCTGAAAGTTTTGCAGGTTTCCGTGCTAAACGAAAAGAATTGCTAGAAAGCAAAGATGCAATTGCAGAAATTTTGATGAAAGGAGCTGCAAAAGCAAATGTTGTGGCAGAAAAAACAATTACAGAAGTAAGAACAATCATTGGTGTACGATAAGTACACTTTTTGATTCGGTAAAATTGCGGTATACTGCAAGTAATATATTAATACGAGTATGAAGTACGCCATAGGATTTTTCGTTATTGTCGTTGGAGTGATATTTGTGGTTAAGACAGAGTGGTTTGTAAGAAACTTTGGAACGAACGCGTGGGCAGAAGAACACATGGGAACTAGTGGAGGAACACGAATGATGTATAAATTACTTGGTATTGCCTTTATTTTCTTATCTTTAATGGGAATGACGGGCATGCTTGGCGAAATATTCTTAGGGGTATTTGGTCGTTTATTTGGAGTTCAATCATAATATAGACTATATGAAATTGTCGCGACTATTATTAGGAATTGGTGGAATGGCTTCTTTGCTGTTACTTGCGTCTCCTGCATTAGCAGGGCCGGGTCTTTGTGCCACGGATGTGTATTATGATCATGCATATAAATCAGCAGATTCAAGTGCCGTTTATTATATTACAGAAGATTGTACAAAGCGTGTATTTAAAAACGCGAGCACATTTTTCACGTATTTTGATAGTTGGTCAGAAGTAGAAACAGTCTCGAAGGCAGCGTTAGATGGTGTAGCGACAGATGCACTCGGATTTATGCCTGCCGGACCGCAGTATGATCCACAATACGGAGCGCTTGTGAAAAGTGTCAAAGATCCAAAGGTGTATTTCTTGCTTGGCGGGAAAAAATATTGGGTTCGCTCAGAATATGATTTTAACAGACTTGGATATAAATGGGGGTGGGTAGAAGATGTTGATCAGCGACTCATTGATAAGTATCCACTTGGAACTGAACTAAACTATTGGGAAGGACACCCAAATTATACTATTTTGAAACATGCGAATGATCCAAAAGTGTATCGATTAGAACCGCATCCGGAAGATGCTTCAAAAACAGTAAAACGACATATTAAAAATGAACGAGTGTTTAAAGATCTTGGATTTAGAATGGATAGGATTGTAGAAATTAACGAATGTGATTGGAGTGATTATGATTGTGTACGGATTAAAGATTCCTTAAGCAGCGTATCAGAAGGGGATGTCATTAATCGCGCATCAGACGCAAGAACGCCTGCGCAGGAAGTAACTCTTGTGCCACAAACAAGTAGCATTGATGGGTTTACTCAGTACGAGGAACCTGTATATGACTTTGAATATATCTTGCCAGACAATTGGCTTGATCCGACTGATTATACGTATGGGTCTGGTGATTCAGAAGTATTTTCTCTTACTTCCTATACATCAGACTATAGAGCTAAGTTCACTGCGGGTGTAACGAAAAATCAGTTAACACTTGATCCAGAATTACGAAGAGAACTACTCCTTTTGACATTTGATGTGGATTACGGAAGCATGACTGAAGCTGAAATTGAAAAACACTTCAAGAAAATTGAAAAACGACTTCTAGAAATTTATGAGGTAGACACGCTTGAAGATATGGAAGAAGAAGATGCCGAGGCAATTTCTAATGTACTCATGTCAGTTGGATTGTTTCAAATTTTCCTTGGATCAGGAGAGCGGGAAGTGACATTTGATACGTTTGCAGGATACAGAGATATCTTCCACCTCAGTATGACAACAGATGCAACTGAGTACAGCAAAGCGAAACAACATGATATGTACATCATGTTTATGGGAAGCAAACTCTATAGTTTCTCAACATCATATGATACTGATGCTTCAGAAGATGTAAAGGATGATATCGCGACTATCCTGAAGAACATCGAAATCATAAAATAGATTATGACCTACCACTCCGGGAATCAACTTATCAATCCGCAGGTGCTCTTTGAAAAAGCGCACCTGCGTCCTGGTGCCCATGTGGCAGATTTTGGGTGTGGTCAGACCGGACATTTAGTATTTCCAGCATCAAAGATCATAGGAGAAAAAGGCGTGATTTATGCGGTAGATATTTTGCGTGATATATTAGCGCAGATAGACAAGCGGGCAAAAGATGCAGGCATGGTCAACATGCATGCAGTGTGGTCAAATATTGAAATGGTTGGCGGTACGGCAATTCCAGAAAAATCTCTTGATACCATATTCATGGTAAGTGTATTATCGTATTGCGATAAACAAGAAGAGGTGTTGAAAGAATCTGCACGGCTACTTAAAGATAAAGGGAGAATTGTATTAGTCGATTGGCAAAAAAAAGGTATTCCACTCGGTCCAGGAGACGATAAACTCCTTGATTTTTCTGCAGTGACACAGTGGGCAACGGCTAATGGGTTTGCATTGCAAGAAGAATTTGACCACGGCCCCTATCACCACGGGGTAGTCTTATTTAAACATGGGACGTAATACTCGTGGGGAGTATAACAAACGATTTGGAAACTGGGGCGAGCGGCAAGCGGCCCTTTTTCTTTTGGAAAAAGGATATCGAATGGTAGAAAAAAATGCGTATATGCGATTTGGAGAAATCGATATTATTGCTATTGATGAATCAGAGGAGCAAATAGTATTGGTATTTATTGAAGTAAAAACCAGAAGAGGAGTACCAAACGGTATGGCAGAGCGTGCAACAGGATATAGAAAACAAAAAAACATGAAACGAGCTGCTCTGAAATTTTGTCTGCAGCGAAAGATATCAATTGAAACCACACCCATGCGCTTTGAGCAGATCAGCATCTATGTGATAGAGAGGCATATAGATATTCGGCATTATATTTTGCCAATATAGTATTAGGACTACTCGCTGTCATCCTGAGTAACCTGGCCAACGGCCGGGCATCGAAGGATCCTTCAACGCCTCAACCTATTGGTTGCAGTTGTTCAGGATGACAGCTAGGGGTATTGACAAATAGCCAAATGGATGCTATAGTAATTATTGTAAAGGTAGCATAGTTTAAATGCTGCTTTTTTCTTAGCCAAATTTTAACTAGACATAACACAAATATATGTCAGAAATTAGTAAATCGATTCAAAACCTTTGTGACATGAAGGGCCTTGATTATGAGATTGTCATTGAAGCTGTGGAATCTGCACTTGGAGCAGCCTACCGCAAGGATTTTGGACACAAACAAATGAATATCAAAACAAAATTTGATACAGAAACAGGAGACATGCAAATGTGGGATGTAAAAGAAGTAGTTGAAGATATTGCAGAAGAAGAGCTTGAAACTGCGCAAGAAGAACTCGCTACTCGAAGAGAAAAAGCATTAGAAGAGGAGCGTGAACTTACTGATGAAGAAATTGAAGACTTGCCAAAATATAATCCAAAAACAGAAATCATGTTTGCTGCAGCAAAAGAAGTGAAAAAGGATGCAGCAATTGGTGATGTACTAGAAATTGAATTAGATATTCCAGGAGATTTTGGACGAATGGCAGCACAAACTGCAAAGCAAGTGATTATCCAAAAAGTACGAGAAGCAGAACGCAACAATGTGTTTGAAGATTTTCAAGGACAGGAAGGATCTGTTATTCAAGCAGTCGTGCACAGACGCGACAAATCTGGAAAGGTGCTTGTAGATCTTGGAAAAATTACGGGTGTATTGCATACTGATCAGCAAAGTCCAAGAGATCGTTACCGCCCGGGAACACGCATGCGTTTTTACATCATGAGTGTAGAAATGACGCAGCGCGGACCAGATATTATTCTTTCAAGAACACACACAGACATGGTGCGTTCAGTATTTGAACAAGAAATTCCAGAAATTGCGAGTGGAGAAGTAGAGATTAAGGGAATTGCTCGCGACGCGGGTGCACGAAGCAAAGTTGCTGTATTTACAGATGATGAATCGATTGATCCAATTGGAAGTTGTATTGGACAACGCGGAAGCAGAATCACGACTATTATTGATGAACTCGATGGAGAAAAAGTTGATATCATTCAATACTCTGATGATGCACAAGCATATATTAAAGAAGCACTTTCACCAGCCAAGGTTGATAAGGTAGAGCTTGAAGAAGAAACTAAAACTGCAAATGTTCATGTTGTTGAAGATCAGTTCTCTTTGGCAATTGGACGAGGAGGTCAAAATGTTCGTCTTGCTGCACAGCTTACTGGTTGGGAAATCAATGTGTTACAACTTGATGATCCAGATAAAGTTGTCAGTTCAGAAGATGGGGAAGAAGCGGTAGAAGAAGTTTTGACAGAAACAGATTCAGCAGAGGAAGCTACTACTGACGTTCCTGCGGAAGAAGTTGAAGCAACAGAGGAAACTGTTACTGAAGCTCCGGTAGAAGTTGCGGAAGAACCCCCAGCTGAAGAAACTCCAGTAGAGGAGTCAGCTGAAACACCAGAAGAAGAACCTGCAGAAGATAAAGAAGAAAAAAAAGAAGAAGCTGCTGAGTAATATCAGTAATAAAAAAGACATCGCATGTGCGATGTCTTTTTTTTGTTACCGAGCTTGTTGGTCAGCTATTCGTTTTTGAAATTTTTTCACATCGTGTAATCCCCAGAGGTAGAGGAGGAATAGAATTGGAGCCTTTCCTCCGGCTAGTACCCCAAGTGCCACGTAAGCAATAGTCACATACCATGCATATTGTGCAGTCTGATTGCTGGTAGCAGGATTTCGACGGATAGAAATGGCTAGATAAAGGAACACGAGACTAAAAATGATGAGGATAATACCAATAAGAGGCATCATGGAAGTGATAGAAATTGACATGATCAGCATCAGTATTCCTAAGAAGATGCCCATACTTCCAACAGTTTTAATTTGTTTTTTCATTTTTTCAGGATCAGTTATGATCCCAGGTTTAGGCTGCTCTTCCATATAAACTAAATGTCAGTAAATAATTCATGAATATTTCCATCGGGGTCAGCAAAAAAAGCTGCTCGCTGTCCCCATGGCATATCTGCTGGGGGAGTAATTGGCGTTGCTCCTTTTTCTACAATTTCTGCATACGTAGTATCTACTGCCGCGGCTGTATCTTCTTTAAACGCGAGTTCAAGTCGCTGCCCAGTTGCTGGTTTTGTATATGATTTGTGCGAAGTGACTTCATGCATGACCGCATTTGTGCTAATGGCAAAGCGTACACCGGTTTGTTCAAATTCCACGTAATTTGGCATTTCAAGTTTAACCTGAAAGCCAAGAACGTCTGTGTAAAATGTTTTCATCGTTTCGAATTGATCGGTAATAATACCAATCATATTGATTTGGGCTTGCATATTAATCGAGTGTTAAAATAGCTTCCTCAAATACATAAATAATATTTGTGTCTAAATATGTTTTAACCAGTGTATCTGCTGTAGGGTAGGTGTGTCCGTGCAAAAAGTACTTTGGTGATTTGTATTCAATATATTCTCTGAGGCCGAGTAGTCCTTTATGAGAAGAACTATCTGGTTCGTCATTAATATCTTGTGGCGGGGAATGTGCCAGCATAATATCTACATGCGGAAAGTCTTTTAGCATTTCTCTTGCTTCTTCTTGCGTATACATTATTGCATACTTGGATTCTTTGTAGCGGAGAGATCCTTCAAACCCACCAAATGTCATGCCTTTGTATTCAAACGTGTTGAGGTGCATGTTGGTAATCCCAAGCTGATCAAAATAATTACCAGAACAGTGATTTCCATACACGCCAAGTTTTGGAATGTCAGTGATTTGCTGTAACTCTTGCAATGCAAAAAAATCTAAGTCGCCAAGTGTGCAAATAATATCGATTGGCTGCGTCCGTACAATTTCTAAAATAGATTGTTTTGGTGCTCTGTCTGCAATTGCAAGTATATTCATATTACACCCAACCACGTTCTTTATATAACGCGTATCCTTTTTTTAATGCATGCGCGATTTGTTTTTCTAGTGTTGCATCGAGTTTTTTGATATGAAAACAAGATTTGCCTTTAAGAAGGGCAAGAAGTTCTTTCCCAAATACATCTTTCAGTGAGGTGTCTGCATATATGGGCATAAAGTAAAAGCCCACATAGCTGCTCTGAATGATCAGACCCGCAAAATAGACTTCTTTGCGTTTACGGCCATCTATTTCAATATCTTTCACTGACCACAAATCATATTTGCTATCTAAGTCAAACTTGGGCGTAAGACCCCCCTCATACGCCTTCAGAAGCGTTTTAACGCGTTTATAGATTGGTACTAATGTATCTTGCATATGCTCTCATCATATCGCATAGCGCGGGGGAGTGCAATCAAAAAATCGCCTGCTGGCGATTTTTTACTCTACTGGGTTTTTGATGGCATCGACTATCCGTTCTCTGGCTTGTTCTAGCGAAACGCCTTTAAGCGTTACGGATGCTTGCTGCGAATTTCCATATCCACCGAGTGGCGACAGAATCTCTTTTGCATTGAACATTTTTTCTACATGCAAAATGGCGTGTACTTGGTTATGTTCTGGCGTAACATGTTCATGTAGGAGTAGGGTAAGCTGCGCTTCCGGAGAATTGGCAATAAGTTCTTCAATAATATCGTAGAGTTGCTGCTCATCTGCACCAGATGTGGCAAAATCTTTTTGCGTAATGGCAGTGCTGACTAATCCAATCGATTCGTCAAAGCTTAAGTGTGCAAGTGCTTGGCCCCAAAGTCGCAATGTAGAAAGTGATTTTGTTTGATAGAGTTGTTTGATAATAAAATCTCTATCTGCTCCCATGCTTACCAATTTACTTGCAAGCGCGAGTGAATGTGGTTTAATGTGTTCTTTTTTGAAACTATTTGTTGCCGCAATCATTCCGGTAAGGAGTGCTGTCGCAATTTTTTTATTCATGGTACGCGCAGAAGTGTTGATCATCATGTTGGTAACAACTTCAGCGGTAGAACTGGCTGTAAGGTCAACAAGGTTTACTGTTCCGTAGTGATCGTTTTTAATATCCTGATCAATATTAATGACCGGCACATCAAAAAAGAGATTTGCATTTTGTTCATACAGTGGCCCGAGTTCTTCCAAATCGTGTGCACCAAGTGTTACCACCAAATCGTATCTAAAATCAGATTGAGATGTTGCCACATGTTGGCGGGTCAAGAATCCACTTTCAGGTGTCACATAAATTTGCAGCTTCTGATCCTTTACATCATAGCTGAGTTCTTGCAGTCCGGCATCTTTCACATCGATAGAAATAAGGAGCTGCTGCAAATGCGGTACTTTTGGAGTAACGTGCTCCGCTCCATCAAGAAAGGCAAATTTTTGTGGCACCACAAAATCATGCGATGCAATATCGATTTGCTTTCCTTGTTGTTCAAGCCATTCTTTTAATGCCAGTGCACTTCCAAGAGCATCGCCCTTATCATTTTTGGCAAACGCAATAAGCACGTGTTTAGACGAATCAAAAAGATGCTTGAGCTGTTGTTTCTCTGTTCTTGCCATAGCTTTTCATTGGACATTACTCGTCTCTGTGCTATCAGTAATGTAGCATAGAATAATAGCAGAAATCGATTTTGTTGTCAACCTAGCGAAAAAAATGGGTTTTGTGGATATTCTTAGATATATGAAAAAAGGGCTTATTTTAGCGAAATAGGTGGTGTAGTGGGTTGACAAAAGAGGTTTTTTGTGGTATAGTGTGGCGTTATGTTTTGCGATGTATGATTCGTTTAGCGAGTTATACACTGCAACGCATACCTTGGAATATGTCCTTGGTGTGAATAGCAACGGGCTGTGGGGCCCTGAATAAATCTAAATCCCACTGAGAGGCCTAACCATGGCCACCGTTAACCCCGTTCAGGCCGCCTTTGCGCTGGATCTCTGGTTCTGGGGGGAGGACTTCGTTTCGATCCCCAAGGGCGTGACCTTCGATATGGTCGTGATGGGGAAGGCTCATCTTCCGGGCAACTGGGAGAGGGGTGATGACGAGGTCCTCGGAGAGACCTTCCGGATCGAGCTCGAGGGTGGGCTGCACCTCTGCGTGTCGGAGGGGCAGTTCTGGCTCGGCCTGAGCCACCCCGAGGTCAACGAGGGGAAGCCCTTTTTCTCCTGGCGCTACAGGCCGGGGATGCAGACCGAGCACTCCGTTGAGGTGTTGGGGCAACAGGGATCGACTCGGGAGCAGAAGGTGCGTGCTCGAGCCCAGCGCCATGCGCGGCTCATCAACGCGCTCATGCAGCTTACCGAGGCTTCTCTGCGCCTCAGCTCCTTTTTCTAGCCGCGCGCAACGCGCGGAAGTCGTCCAGCTCACCCGAGCCGGGCGCCTGCAGAAGTTCCAACTCTGTAGACCTGCGAGCGACTAGAGTACCACTCGGTATTCGTCGCTCGCACATTCTATTATGTTCTCAGTGCGCTGAGGATGCATCGAATGAAAAAGAAAAATCGCTTTCCGGCGATATTTTTTTATGGTATCTTTTTAGTATTAATACTATATATATGTCAGAAAAAGGATTTCCAGGAGAAGCCCCATCACAAGCCCCAAAGGCTGAAACAACAAAATCGGTGGAAGCAGTGGAATCGCAGCAACAGAGTAGAGAGCGATTGTTCCTTCAATTGCTTGCAGGGATGGGAGTATTTGATGCTGATCCAGTAGAATCGGTGGCAGGTCTTCCGTCAGAATATCAAACCGCTACTCCAGGAGGTGCGCTGCAAAATCAGGAAAGAAGACGAGTCCTTATCCAGGAAGATGGGTCTCAAATCACATTAGGATTAGCCGGACTCCAAGCGCATTTCCATGTGGAAGGGCTCACCTGTGTGCATGTGCAAGTAGAAGCGGGGAAGGCTCGTATTATAAAAGATAGCAGACACACGGAGCATATAGAAACGCATAGAGCGGTATTAGAAGAAAAACTGCAGCAGCTCCTGGCAATGGTTGGGAATCCGGAGGTGAGTGGGGAGTTGTAATTTTCACACAGATAATAAAAAAGAGCACCATCGTGCTCTTTTTTGTTACATTGCCAGTAAAATCTCAGCATTATGCAATCCTTTGGCAACTGCGTATTGCAAATACACAATACTATTTTCATGCTGCTCAGTATCATGCCCGTCCACACAATCAAGTGCCAAGAGTACCTCAAGGTCTCTTTGGTAGGCATCAATAGCCGTGGTGCGTACACATGTCATGGTGTTTACACCGGTAATAATGAGTCGATTCACATCAAGAGAAACAAGCAACTCGTCTAAATTTGTGTTGAAAAATGCGCTGTATCGTTTTTTTACTATTACTGAATCGTTTGTATCTTGGTGCAACTTTTGCAACATTTGTGCGCCATCAGTCCCTTCAATAGTTACTTTTTTATTATTCAGGCGATTATATAGTGGCGCATCCGAGAGATCATCTTTATATTCCTGCCGCACCCAAATAATAGGTATGTTTTTTGCGCGAGCCGCGTCAATGAGCTCGTTTGTATGTTTTATAAGCGATTCTTTGTGCTCATTGAGTCTTCCTGAAGTGAAAAAGTCATTGAGCATGTCGATGATGAGGAGTGCTGTCATATATATAGATGGGATGAGTGTATAGTATAGCATTGACACCCAAGCATGCAACTGCTACGCTACTATCATATGAAACACGCAAATTACTACGTCGCCCGTGCGGTGCGCAGAGAATTCTGGGCGTAGTTTTGTGTATGAATAGTCGCAAAGCCGCCACAGAGCGGTTTTTATTGATTTTTAGGGGGCAATTCGTTATCATGGAAGCACATTAATACGCATATGAAAGAATTACCAAAGGCCTACGAGCCGGCACAATACGAAGATGAGATTTACAAGAAGTGGGAAGACTCTGGATTTTTTAATCCGGATGTTTGTGTAGAGAAGGGAGTGACCGCTCCGGATGCTGATCCGTTCAGCATTGTGCTTCCACCACCAAATGTTACGGGAACCCTCCATATGGGGCATGCGGTCATGCTTGCAATTGAAGATGTGATGGTTCGGTATAATAGAATGAAAGGGAAGAAGACACTTTGGCTTCCTGGAACTGACCATGCAGCCATTGCAACGCAGGAAAAAGTTGAAAGAATTCTTTGGGAAAAAGAAAAAAAGACTCGACATGACATTGGAAGAGGACCTTTTTTAACGAGTGTAGAAAAATTTGCGCAAGAATCTCATGATACGATTGTTAATCAGGCAAGAAAAATGGGAGCTTCATTGGATTGGAGTCGCGAAGCTTACACATTAGATGAACAGCGTAATTTTGCCGTGCGTACAGCGTTTAAACGTATGTATGACGATGGGCTTATTTATAGAGGGGACAGAATTGTAAACTGGGATCCAAAAATGCAGTCTACCGTTTCAAATATTGAAGTCGACAGAAAAGAAGAGAAAGCATTGTTCTACTATTTTCAGTATGGACCATTTGTTATTGGGACGGCTCGTCCTGAAACAAAGTTTGGTGACAAGTATGTGGTAATGCATCCAGAAGATGAACGCTACGCTGAGTATAAACATGGTGATACATTTGAATGCGAATGGATTAACGGACAAATCACAGCAACGGTGTTAAAAGATGCTGCTGTGGATCCTGAATTTGGTACGGGTGTAATGACGATTACTCCCTGGCATGATATTACCGATTTTGAAATGGCCGAGCGTCACAATTTAGATAAAGAACAGGTGATTGATTTTGACGGGAAACTACTTCCAATTGCCCAAGAATTTGCGGGTATGCACATTGCAGATGCACGGCCCAAAATTGTAGAAAAGCTGAAAGAAAAAGGGCTCTTGGTACGCGTTGATGAAGAGTACGTAAATAGTCTTGCTATTAATAGCAGAGGAAAAGGAATCATTGAGCCGCAGATTATGCGTCAGTGGTGGATGGATGTAGACAAAGAGTTTGCGATGCAACATTCAGAAATTCCTGGAATCAAATCTGGGGATACAGTAACGCTACAAAAATTGTTGCAACATACCGTTCGTGATGGGCATATTGATATTTTGCCTGAGCGGTTTGAAAAACCATACTTCAACTGGGTAGACAACTTGCGCGACTGGTGTTTGAGTCGGCAACTTTGGTATGGGCATAGAATTCCAGCTTGGTATAAAGGAGAAGAAGTGTACGTTGGAACAGATGCACCAGAAGGTGACGGGTGGACGCAAGATCCTGATACGCTGGATACATGGTTTAGTGCAGGTCTTTGGACATTCTCAACGCTTGGATGGCCAGATGCAGAAGCCGCAGACTTTAAGGGATACCATCCAACAGCAGTTCTTGAAACTGGATATGACATTCTCACGTTTTGGGTCATTAGAATGATTATGATGTCTACCTATCACGTTGGACAAATTCCATTTAAAACAGTGTATTTGCACGGGATGGTTCGTGATGAAAAAGGAAAGAAGATGAGTAAGAATTTGGGAAATATCATCAATCCGTTAGACATGATTGAAAAGTACGGAACAGATGCGACGCGTTTGTCTTTGATGATTGGAAGCGCGCCAGGAAATGATACAAAACTTTCTGAAGAAAAGATTGCTGGGTACAGAAATTTCACAAATAAACTTTGGAACATCAGTAGATTCATGTTGATGAATATTGATGCACCCAAGAAAGATATAGGCCTTCCAGAAGGAAAGACCTTGGCAGATAAATGGATCCTTTGGAAGATGGAAGAGATCGTCACAAAAGCAGACAATGGATTAGCTGCGTATGATTTTTCTTCTGTTGGAGAGGCACTTCGTGATTTCACATGGAATGATTTAGCCGACTGGTATTTGGAGATGGCAAAGGTAGAAGAGAGTAGTCAGGATGTATTGAACTATCTATTAAATACGATGCTTAAACTGTGGCATCCATTCATGCCATTTGTAACAGAAGCAGTTTGGAAAGAAGTGTATGGAGAAAATGAAATGATGATGGTTGAAAAATTTCCTGAAGCAAAAAATTGCGCGGTAGATACGGACATTACATTCGTTGAAGGATCGCTTAGAGAAATGATTACCGCGATTCGTTCACTTCGAGCAGATAAAGGAATTGCCCCAGGGAAAAAGCTTTCTGCTACTGTCATAGCAAAAGATCAGGGTCATTTAGAGAGTTCTGCGGCTATTATCAAACAACTTGCTCGGCTTGAATCATTGACTATCACTGCAAAAGCAGAGAAAACTGATTCAATGGCGAGTGCTGTTGTTGGGTCTGTAGAGATTTTGGTAGATTTTGCCGGCGCAATTGATGTTGATGCAGAAAAGGCTCGATTAGAAAAAGAAATCAGCAATGTTGCACCGTATGTAACCGCTCAAGAAAAGAAACTATCAGGGCCGTTTGCACAAAATGCACCGGAAGCTGTGGTAAATAAAGAACAAGCAAAACTTGCGGAAGCAAAAGAGAAATTAGAAAAACTTCAATCTCAATTATCATCATTGTAAGCTATGGCAGTATCAACGGATTTACAAAAAATTGAAGCGTTGCTTTCACGCGGGGTAGAGAATATTTACCCAAAGTCAGACTTTTTGAAAAGTCGATTAGAAAGCGGGGAACAGCTTACTCTTTATACTGGATACGACCCAACGGGGCCAACACTGCATGTTGGACATGGGATTACGCTCCTCAAGTTGCGTGAATTTCAGGATCTTGGGCATAAAGTGATTATGCTGATTGGAGACTTTACCGGCATGATTGGTGACCCTACAGATAAAACATCAGCAAGACAAAAACTTACTAAAGAAGAAGTGCTTTCAAACTGCGCAGAGTACCAAAAACAGGCAGCTGCAATCTTAGATTTTGAAGGAGATAATCCAGTAGAGGTAAAATACAACAGTGAGTGGCTTGCAGCCATGAGTTTTGGAGATGTGATTGAACTTGCGAGTAATTTTACCGTGCAGCAAATGTTGGTGAGAGACATGTTTCAAGAAAGAATGAAAAGTGAAAAACCAATTTACCTACACGAATTCCTCTATCCGCTTATGCAGGGAATTGATTCTGTGAAAATGGTTGAGGGAGGAGTGGATGGAGAGGTTGGTGGAAATGATCAGACGTTTAACATGCTTGCTGGAAGAACATTAGAAAAAGCTCTTTTAAATAAAGAGAAATTTGTGCTTACTGGGAAGCTTTTGGCAGATGATAGCGGAAAGAAAATGGGAAAGAGCGAAGGAAACATGATTGCATTTTCAGATAGCGCAGAAGATATGTTTGGAAAGGTGATGCGCTGGACAGATAGTATGATTTTATCTGGATTTGAACTATGTACACGCATTCCAATTGCAGAGATTGATGCCATGAAAGCGGAAATGGATGGAGGAACAAACCCAAGAGACTTTAAATTGAAACTTGCAACAGAAATTACCAAAACATTTTTGGGAGAAGCTGCTGCAGAAAAAGGACAGGCACATTTTGCACAGGTTATTCAGGGAAAAGATAAACCTGTAGAAATGGAAGAGATGGAACCCAAGGAGTATAAGTTAATCTCTGCCTTAGTAGAGGCTGGATTCGCTAAAAGTAATTCAGATGCGAGAAGATTAATTGCTGGAGGGGGTGTGAGAGTGAATGATATCGTTATTGAACCTTTCGTGCCTGTTGAAAACTTTAGAGCTGATGGTACAGTGCCCGGTTATGATTTAAAGCCGGGTGATACGGTACAAACAGATCATGATCTAAAGCCCGGAGACGTGGTGCAAAAAGGAAAAAGATTTTTTGTGAAGATTAAATAATGTATATGATTAAGAAGAATACTCGAGTTATTTTGGAGGGGGAAGCGGTCTCATTGGATCAGCAATTAAAAGGCGGAATGCCGCTTGGAGAAGGTGAAATTGTTAATCTAACACCTGATGGAGCGGAGGCTTCTGTAGAATATAAAGTTGTTAAGAAAAAAATTGATTATATTTTGAATGGTGAAGAACATGAAGTAAACGTAGAATATACATTAAAGCAGGTGTAACATGAATGCAATTCACAAAGCCGCAGCTGCACTATTTACTGCTGCCGGAGTTACCGGAAACATCGAATTTACGACACCACCAAATCCAGCGATGGGGGATTTGGCGTTTGGTTGTTTTGCTATTGCAAAAGAGCAGGGAAAGAGTCCGGTAGAGATTGCGAATGGGCTAAAAGAAGCCATAGCAGGGCAAAGTAACGGGTTAGTAGATTCAGTAGACACCGCTGGGCCGTATGTGAACATTACGCTCAGTTCGATTGAAGTTGCACGTATCATGCAAGAAGCACTTGCAAAGAAAGAATTCGGATCAAGCAATCTTGGTGAAAACAAAAAAATTCTTATCGAATACGCTTGCCCAAATCCACTGAAAGCATTTCATTTGGGGCATTTAAAGAATCTGATTACCGGAGAAGCCGTTGTGCGGACCATGGAAAACGCAGGGTATGATGTAATGCGTGTGAATTACCAGGGAGACGTTGGTATGCATGTTGCCAAGGCTCTGTGGGGCATTAACGATTGGATTGATGAGTTTGAACAAGTGAAAGAAAAATCTCTTAGAGATCGAGTAGAATTTTTAGGGAAAGCATACGCACATGGAGCGCAACATTTTGAAAAGGGAGAAGACGAAAAACAAGAGGTCATTGTGTTCAATGACAAAGTTTATGAACGCGCGGAAGATATTCAAGCCGTATATCAAGAAGCAAGAACCTGGAGTTTGGAATATTTCGATTCAATTTATGCGCGGCTTGGAACCAAATTCGACAAATTCTTTTTTGAATCAGAAATGTATGAAGAAGGAGTGACAATTGTGAATGAATTTTTAGAAAAAGGAGTATTTAAGAAAAGTGATGGGGCCGTGATCTTTGAAGGAAGTAAACATGGGCTTCATGATAGGGTATTTATCAATAGTAAAGGATTCCCAACATACGAAGCCAAGGACGTTGCGCTTGCACATGCACACATGAAGCTCAACCCTGAAAAAGTTATTCATGTTGTTGGAAAAGAACAGACAGAATATTTTAAAGTAGTGTTTAAAGCGCTTGAAACAGTATTACCAGAAAGTAAAGGGAAAGAAATGCATTTGCCAGGTGGATTTTTACAGCTGAAGGGCGGAAAGATGAGTTCTAGACTTGGGAATATTGTAACGGGAGACGCGTTACTAGATCAGGTTACAGAAAGAATTGCAGAAATAATGGCAGAGAGTACTGTAGAGAATAAAGAAGTGGTTATTGAGCGCGTTGCAGCTGCATCGCTGAAATATACGATGCTTCATGCTGATGTTTCTAAAGATGTATCATTCGATTTGGAAGCGTCTGTGAGCACAAGCGGTGATAGTGGGCCATACCTACTCTATATTGTGGCGCGTATTGGATCCATCCTCACAAAAGCAGGTACTTTTGATAGTGCTGTATTACCAGAAGCAATTGCGCCGCAAGAAAAGGCGCTGTTATTGCAACTCGCGCAGTTTCCAGCGGTGAGTGCAGAAGCCGCACTTCAATATGATCCATCAAAAATCACCAGATACTTATTTGATTTGGCGCAGCTATTTAACAAATTTTATGATGCGTGTCCGGTTCTTGATGCAGAAGAGCGGACAAAGGCATTCCGACTTCAGCTTGCGAGTGCTGTGCAGGGTGTTATGAAAAAAGGACTCTATATATTAGGAATCGAGACAGTTGAGCAGATGTAGGGTTTGGTTTTATATCAAAATTTGCTATGATAAGGACGCGTTAATTTGGACGCGTCCTTTTCTTTTCTCAAACTTTGGCTCACGGAGGTGACCGTGCTAGTTGCGAATAGCGGTGTAAACCGCAACGAAGAAGCTGTCGCCCCCGAGGCGTCAGATGAGTTTCAAGAGGTTGCCCTGACGCGTGACGTCGGTGCCAACACGCTCGCGTATGAGCACTCGATTTGTTTGCACCCCGAGCTGTGGAGTGAGCTGACCGCGATCGAACTCCACAAGTGGTTCAGCCCACGTAGCTGGCGCTACTGGGCGCTGATGTTGCCGAGCTTCCTGCTGTTCCTGCTGAACGGTTGGTGGCGAGTGGCTGCGGCCTGGATCATCCAGACGCTGGGAGGTCGAGGCCTGTCAGTCCTCGTTGGGTCTGGCGTCAACAGGTGCTTTACCGTTGTCAGTAAGTTCGCCTACGAACTGCGCGAACTGGTGACTTCGAGTGGATCGCTTGCGATCGTTTACAATTACGTCGTCTGGTCGCACATGGAAGGACTGCATCGGCAGCTGACGTGGGGTGAGCGCTACATGCGCTTCCACATGATGCAGCCGGATGCTGTCGCCGTACGGCTTCGGGCCATCAAGACGTTTGAACAGGCGCTCAAGCGGCTGGAGAACCTTCTCACAGATCCTGAGCTCGGTCCGACGTTTACGGTCGAGTCGCCGCTGATATTCCCGGTCCTCGCTTGTGGTAACGCGCAAGCGGAGATCGACGCTGTCTACAGGCTGTACCAGGTCTTCCCTGAGTTCCGCGGACGGGTGAAGCTCCATCTTGTGGATGCCACTATGGCGCCACTGAGGGCAGCCGCGGATTACGCGGAAAATCGGGGCCTCGAGGGAAACTTTGAGATCTTCTGCATGAAGCTGCGGCCATACCTGCGCATGGTCAAGGAGCAGGGTTGGAAGATCTACATCCTCGACATCGTCGGGTTTCTCGACTATTACTCGGGGATCAAGATCGCGAGCCTTCTCGCTTTCATCAAGGATGTGGTGCAGAAAGGCGCCATGATCATCACCGCGCTCATCAGCAAGAGCAAGTTGGCCTTCTCAGTTCGCTGGTCGACCAACTGGCCGCTCCTTCGCAGGTACACGAGGGAGCAGTTCACCTCGTTCTTGCTCAAGGCAGGTTTCGAGGGGAACATCACGATCATCTCCTGCATTGATGTCCACTTCGTGGCCGTCATCACCGTCTAGTCCTTAGACAAACGCATCTGCAATGCGTTCAGGCTTCTACATATGCCTGAAAAGACAACCGTCGATACCCGCCAGGGAATCCGGAAGTCACAGCACCCTCGGTCTTCGGACCGGGGTTTTTTAATCCACCTTTGGTGGATTATCCGCCGAAGCAAGGCGAAGCACTTGCGTAGGAGGATCACAAGTAGCGCCTTCAACTCTCGTACAAAATCTGCTACAATACCTGCATATGCAAGAGGGTCTGTCACTCAATTATTTTTCGATCTCTGCGCTCATCAATGCCATGACCTCTCTTGGGCTTGGTATTTTTATTTTACTGACAAATCGGCAGCAGCGCGTGGCAAGATACTTAGTATATTTCTGTTTTGCGGTGGCAGCGTGGAGTATTCCATATTTTCTTTGGCAAATTTCTGATACGGCAGCCATGGCGTATTTCTGGTCACGCATGCTCATGTTTGGTGCCATCTTTACGTCTATTGCATACTTCCATCTTGTATTAGTTTTTTTGAAAAAAGAGAATGTTGAGGTGCACAGAATCATGTTTGCCATTTTTTACTTTTTTGTATTTTTCTTTACCATTGCAAATTTTACCCCATATTTTGTTGCCGGTGTGGCGCCAAAAATGGGCTTTGAATTTTGGCCGGTACCGGGGCCGCTCTACAGTTTCTTTTTGCTTGGGTTTTTTGCGCATGTAACATACGCATCCATATTACTCTTTAGAAAATATAAAAAAGCAAAAGGAATTCAGAAAAAACAAATCCTTCTTTTGCTGATTGGAATTGGACTCGCATTTGTTGGTGGTAGTACAAATTATTTCCTTTGGTACAATATTCCGATTGCGCCATGGGGAAATGGGCTTGTGGCGGTATATGTATTACTTACCGCATATTCAATCATGAAATATGGATTCTTGAGTTTTAAAGTTGTTGCGGCGCAAATTTTTACGGGATTACTAATCATGACAGGGTTAATGGATTTGGTAACCGCTAGAACAACAGGGCAGTTGATTGGGAGTGTGGTATCACTATTCGCCGTATCTGTTTTTGGTCTCATGCTTGTACGTTCCGTTGTTGGGGAGGTGACCAAACGAGAAGAGTTAGATCGGCTAGCAAAAAAATTAAATCGATTGAATGTAAAACTGAAGCAGCTTGATAGACAAAAGACAGAATTTTTATCTATTGCTTCTCATCAGCTCAGAACACCGCTTTCTATTATGAAAGGGTATATCGAACTTATTGAAGACGGCGCATACGGAAAAATTACAAGAAAAACAAAACATATTTTAGATGAAATGGATGAGAGTAATGAGCGATTGGTAAAACTCGTGGATAGTTTCTTAAATATTAGCAGAATTGAGCAGGGGCGAACAAAATACTCGTTTGAAACGCTGAGCATGCGAGACCTTATCAGTAATGTAGTACACGAATTACATGATAGGGCGGAAGGAAAAGGGTTGAAACTTATTTGGAAGATGCCAAAGACTAAGCTTATGACGTATATGGATGAAGAAAAAGTCCGTCATGTTATTTTCAACTTTATTGATAATGCCATTAAATATACTCCAACGGGTAAAGTGCGGGTATTTGTCACGCAAGAGCATAAAGGAATGAAATTTTCTGTAAAAGATAGTGGAATTGGATTTGATCCAATCGATCAGCCAAACTTTTTCCATAAGTTCTATAGGGGAAAAAATGTAGAAGGAGAGAATGTAAACGGTACAGGGCTTGGTATTTATGTGTGTAAGCAGTTTGCAGAGGCTCATGGAGGGAAAGTGTGGGCAAAGAGTGCTGGAAAAGGAAAGGGAAGTGATTTTGGCTTCTGGATCCCAGATCATAGAACAAGCGTCCATAAAAGAAAAGAAAAAGAGGGAAGAAGCAAAAAACAGCAGGTAGTAAACCAATACAGTACAAAATGAGTATAGAAAGTGTTCAATAGGCATTGAATTCCTTTGATGCCTGCGTTATAATCGTATCATCAATATATTACGTAAATAGAAGAGCCTATGTTTCAAAAACCCAGTGATGGCGGATACATGCCACAACCAGATGAAGTAGAGACAGTTGTCGGTCCTTCTGTAGCCGTAGAAGGGGATTTTGTTTCAGAGGGAAATATTATTGTGAAGGGGTCAGTAAGCGGTTCTGTAAAGACGTCTGCGCTTCTTTCTGTAGAAGAAGGAGCAAAGATTTTGGCGAATGTAAAAGCGCAAAGTGCAGTTATTGCAGGGCATGTAAAAGGACATCTAAAAGTAGTAGATCGATTAGAAATTTTAGAGACAGCGCAAATTTCAGGAGATATCTCATGTGCTATCCTTTCTGTTGCTCCTGGAGCATTACTTTCTGGAAAGATTGTAATGAAAGGGCTTGCAATGGACGAAGCTGCTAAACCAAAAAAACGCACGGCAAGCAGAAGAAAAGTAAGTGAAGAAGAACAGGTGTTTGAAGAAGAAATGCCGATGGAACAGTAGGGAGTACTCATCTAATCTCCCTTCTATGTACGTGTATCTTTACGACGAACTTGTAAAACACAAGAGGTACAAACAAGAAATGAGATCAATCGAGAACCGATTGACAGATTTTGGTATTGCTGGTAGGATAGTGCGGCTTCAGCAGTTTACGAACTCCGAGGCTGTCATTTCTGAAGAGATGAAACGCGGCGCAGAAGTTGCGGTTATCGTTGGAGATGATAAAACATTTGGACGAGTTCTTTCTAGAAGCGCATCGCTTGGAGTGGTGTTTGGCTTCATTCCAATTGGGTCAGAAAAAGACAATACCATTGCAAACGTACTTGGTATTCCTATTGGTGAAGAAGCATGTGAAGTACTGGCAAGAAGAAGAAAAGTTGGGCTTGATGTTGGTTGGGTAAATAACAGATACTTTATTTCTCAATTACATATCAAACCACACCCAATTCGTGTACAGTACGATGAACAGTTTGCGGTAAGCGCGCGTAATGGAAAAATGGAACTCGTGGTATGTAACTTGCAGCCGTTTGTGTGGAATGATACATCAAAACGGCAGTATGTTGTACATCCGCAAGACGGAAAGCTAGAAGCTTTTTTGCGACCAATGAAAAAGAAGACGTTGTTTAAAGAGGTGTATGAAGAACCAAGTGTGTTTCCATTTGAAGAAATGGTTATCCAATCGGATAAGCCGTTTGTGATGGAAGCTGATGGAAAAAAAAGTAAAGAAACAAAGGTGACGATTCGACTTGCTCGCAATCGTATCCACATGATTGTTGGAAAACACAGAAAATTTTGATAGAATCATGAGCACGTGGTTCGGGAAGAGTAGATAGCTGTCTATTTTTCCCGCATCGCGGCAAACCACGCTCAGGTGGTCCGCCTTCGCTAAAGCTATGGCGGATGAACTCTGTGTGGGAAAAATAGAACAATACGCTCAGGTGGCGGAATTGGTAGACGCGCTGGCTTGAGGGGCCAGTGACTCGCAAGGGTCGTGGAGGTTCAAGTCCTCTTCTGAGCACAAATATAAGACAGCCGATAAGGCTGTCTTATATTTGTGCGAAAAGAGAGAGGGTTTGAACCGGGGGTGGTAGGGGGCAGAGCCCCCTACATGCTGCGGAAAAGCTGGAAAAACCTGAAGGTTTTTACAAGAGGACACGAAGTGCCGAGTGAAAGGTCCTCTTCTGAGCACAAACGAAGACACTCGAAAGAGTGTCTTTTGTGTTGACAAAAACAAAAAAAACGTGTAATAAAGAAGCAGGCCCCCCAATTTTGGGGAGGAAGGACAACAATAAGGTGCATACAAAAGCTATACCTCCGGATGAACTCCGGGGAGAGAGCGCAGTCTCTTGTCGCAGGGAAGGTGCGACAAGGCGGATTGTGCCGACGGACGCTGAAGGAAGGCCCACGCGTGTTCACACGCAGGCCCCTTTCGCGGGACGTATGGTGCGTCACGGCAACTGGCAGGTTGAGGTCTTTTGGACTGAATCCTGCGCCGTGGTGGCCATGGGTGAGTACCACGTCGGGTTTCCTCGCGGAGACTGGGAGTGGTACTTTGGCGCGGTAGTGGATGATGTGTTCACGCCGCATGAGGTGATCGGGCGAGCGCGCTTCGATCGAGGTGGGCTCAACATGAGCGCCCGCCTCTTCCATCGGAGCGTGGAGGTGGTCCCTGGCGAGTACTGGAACACCCATCGAGAAGATGCGCGGGTGTGGCGGGACTTTCTCGCCTTGACCCCGGATTGGGAGTCGCAGGCTTACGTCAACGCGCACAAGTACGCGTGCAGCCGCTCACCGAATCGGGAGATCGCTAAGGGCACAGCGCTCTACGCGGACTTCAAGTATGGCGAGCGTGCGTCGACGTGGGAAGGTTTCGACGTGCACGGCAAGTGCGTGTGGACGGGAGACTTCCAGGAGGATGCGTCGGTTCACACGCGAGTTGGGCCAGGACTGAGCTCGGAAGCGTCCGCCGGCAAGCTCGGCTGGGTGCGGATGCTCGGGATGACCCTGCCTTCGCATGGTGCGTACCAGTTGCTCCTAGAGCACTTCGTCGCCCCCATTGTGCCGATCTACAGCGCCGAGGTCTAGACCTCCTCCTGCTTGTGCAAGCAGGGAACAACTGATGATTCGCTCGACCGTCGCACTGGTCGGGCTCTTTTTTTTACAAACAAAAACACACCCTATTGGGTGTGTTTTATATTTTAGTTATTTTTCTAGCGTAATGTCATTTTCAGAAAGCCGTACAGTGTATTTGGTAGGGCTAATGGGTGTGCTCTTATCTTTCATATGCTCTGGAATGCTTGCACATTTGTCTACACCATCTCCAATAGCACAAAGCGGTTCACTATGAGATTCACCATTGGCAAACAGTTGATTATCACGTTTTTCTAGTTGGATGAGTGTCCTTCTAAAACCCTCACTAACCGGACTAGAGACAATCACATCGGTTTCATCTGTAAATGAAGCGACAAAGAAATAGCTCCCCATCCCATCAAATGCCGTAATAAGGGAATAATATCGGTTAGCATCTCTGCAGACTGCTACAAATGACAAATTGTATACCGTTGGTTCTATCTGAAGCCATGGATACGCTAGTGGTTCGCGTTCATAAAATTCTTCAGCGCGAATTTGACTATCTATCATTTCCATTGCTCGTTCAAATGTATCATTTGAAATCATGTCATCTTTACTGACCAAGTCTAGACCTAAACATGCCTCAGCTGTCCAGGTGATATCACCGCTCGCTGAAAGTTCAGCTTCAATTTCAAATCGATATTCATTTTTTTCAATAGAAATTGGTTTTTGGAGTGATTCTGGAAGCAATGAACACGGTACAGTCATTTCATATCCAGGACATACAGGCGTTGATGGTGGTTCGCTAATTGCATAAATAGCATCATCCCGCTTTTCTAGAATAGAGAATTGGTCAAGATACGAAGTGGCAGTTTTTTCGGAAACATGCAGACTACCAACTTTTTCTTCGACTGGGAATATTCCTTCTCGAGTATGATAGCTATAGCCTAACGTAAAAGAGGCAATCCAATTATCGGCGCCGCGGGAATCTGGATCTGAAATATGGAGATATCTAAGATCCCCATCCTGACAGGCGGTAATAATATGTAGGTTATTGGAATATTGCCCTATATTCCAAGGAGCATCAAGCTTTTCGGCGTATATTTTTTCAGCAGATTGTTCTCTGATTTTTTGATCAATTTGGGTGAGTGCATCTTGCGTTCTTTTTTCATTATACATTTCTTGTAGTGTCCACGCCTTCATGCCTCTGCAGTGTTCATCTGTCCATACTCTTGGTGGGTTTAATCCGTACTGATTTTCCTTTATCGTTTTTTTCGTAGACTCCAAATTTTTTTCCAGCGTCTCTATCTTTTCATGAAGTGGTTGTAGATCGGCAGTTTCCGCTTGGGGCACAGTAGCTGTTTCATCACCCTGTGAAAACACATACACAGATAAGCCTGTAGAGAGTATCGCTAAGGTAATTGCAATATATGCGAGGAGTGATTTCATAAAGTAGTATTAAAATACAGTGTAAGTATACCACAAACAAAAACACACCCAATCGGGTGTGTTTTTGTTGCCTTATCGATCCGTATAAGCCGAATTCTGTTCATCGCCAAAGCGATGGATGATCATTTATCTAGGGACGCTGTTGCCAGCGAACTCATGCGAGCTAACTTTTCGAAGCCTTGCGGCAACGCTGCTCTTGCTCCAGGTAGGGTTTACCACCGCTGCATGTCACCATGCAGGGAGTACAGTCGCTTTTGTCTATAGAACAAAAACATCCGTACACTTTTCACCTTTCCTCCTCTTCAACGAATTGAAGTATGTTGCCCTCCTTCGCTAAAGCTACGGCGGGCGGAGTAGTATTGTCTCTGTGGCACTGTCCCTCACGGCTTGTTGCCAAGACGCGGGTGGGCGTTACCCACTACCTTTTTTTTAGAACGAGTCTAAGGAGTTCGGACTTTCCTCTTACGCAAAGCGCAAGCGATCATCACTGGTCAATAAGGCCCAGCAAGAGTACCATAAAAAACTGCGTTTGTCAATGATTGACCCGCCTGGCCGTGGAGGGTACAATACCCCTATGAAACGACTAGAACTCATCTTAATGCTTTTGCAGGTCCCTGTGGATTTGCTCATGCTCCTTATTGCTGCGGGAAGTGCATACTTGCTGCGTTTTTCTGATTGGGCAGTTGGAATGAAAGCTGTGCAATTCGATTTATCTTTGACGGAATTTCTTTCAACGGCGTTTCCAATCTTTCTGGTTTGGCTCGTTATTTTTGCCTTTACTGGTTTGTATAACGCACGCGGATCAAAGCGATTTGCTCAAGATGTATTACAAATAATTTTGGCTTGTTCTACAGGACTCGCATTTGTTGCGCTCTACATGCTCTTTTTCCAGCAACAATTCGACTCTCGTTTTTTGCTTGCTGCCACATGGGTAGGGTCACTTGTTTATGTAACAGCTGGGCGACTTATTATGCGCGGGGTTAAAGGATTGTTTTATAGAAGTGGAAGAGGGCTGAAGCGAGTAGCAATTATTGGGTCAGATTCTGTATCGATTGCGCTTAAGGACGTGTTATCAAATCGACCAGAACTTGGTTATAGCGTTGCTGCAAGTTATGCATCATTCTCAGATAATGCAATTCGACATATTCGAGCGGCGCATGTCGATGAACTTATTTTGACAAACCCCCGAAGTAATGAAAAAGATACGGTAAAAGCGTATGAGTTTGCAAAGCTCAATCACATTGGATTTAAGTATAGTGCAGACATGTTTGCAACGCTAAGCGCGAACATGAGTGTACATCCTCTTGGAGGAATCCCTATGGTAGAAATGAACCCAACCAGACTGCAAGGATGGGGACGTATTTTAAAACGACTCTTTGATATTATTACCAGTCTGACATTACTTATTATTCTTTCTCCAATTTATCTGATTACAGCACTCGTAATAAAAAGTGAAACAGGAACCCCAATTATTTATAAAAACGAGCGCGTGGGAGTCCGCGGAAGAACATTTTTTACACTCAAATTCCGTAGCATGTTCCAAAAAGATTCCACTGGTGCACAGTTTGGAAAAAGCGGAAAGCATGCAGAAGATGCGGAAGCAAAACTCATCAAAAAACAAAACAGCAAGCACGGACCAATTTATAAAATCAAAAATGATCCGCGGGTTACACCTTTTGGCAGATTTATTCGCAAATGGAGCATTGATGAATTGCCACAATTTGTGAACGTATTAAAAGGAGAAATGAGCATTGTTGGGCCGCGGCCGCATCAGCCAAGAGAAGTTGAAAAGTATGATAAAGAACATTCAGTGGTATTTGCAATTAAGCCGGGAGTAACTGGTTTGGCGCAAATTTCTGGAAGAAGCGACTTGACCTTTGAAGAGGAAATGCGGTTAGATACACTATATGTAGAGCGTTGGAGTTTATGGCTTGACATTATCATCTTTATAAAAACACCTTTTATCTTGTTTAAGAAACGATCTGTTGAGTAATTACTGATATGAAGATTGCACTGGTTCACGACTATTTAGCGCAGGATGGAGGAGCTGAAAGAGTCTTAAAAGCATTTCACGAGATGTGGCCCGAGGCGCCTATTTTTGTGTTGTTCCATGAAAAAGGAAACGTGGAAGGCTTTGATAACGCAACCATAAAACAATCGTTTATTGGGAAGCTTCCGTTTGCCAAAAGAAAATATCGATTATTTTTACCATGGATGCCGCTTGCAACAGAGCGTCATAATTTACACGAGTTTGATGTGGTGCTTTCTTCAACAAGCGCATTTGCAAAAGGGGTATTAACACGTCCGGAGACACTGCACATTTCATATTGTCACACACCAACTCGCTATTTATGGACAGACACCCATGAATATATTAATGACCTGCAAGTGAATCGAGTAGTGAAATCAATGCTACCGCGATTAATCCACAGATTGCGATTGTGGGATAAAATGAGTGTTGACAGAGTAGACCATTTTATTGCCAATTCAAATACGGTAAAAGACAGAATTAAAAAATACTATAGAAGAGATGCTGATATTATTTTCCCGCCAGTAGATACGCATTTGTGCTCGGTAAGTAGTGATGTAAAAAATTATTTTGTGAGCGGTGGGCGAATGGTCAAATATAAACGATTTGATTTGATTGTAAACGTATTTAATCGATTAAAACTGCCACTGAAACTATTTGGAGATGGGCCAGAATTAGAACGATTAAAAAAGCATGCAAAAGATAACATTGAATTCGTTGGCAGAATTTCTGACGAAGAAAAAGCTGACTTACTTTCACATGCACGTGCATTTATACATCCTCAATTAGAAGATTTGGGGATTACGCCTATTGAAGCCATGGCAAGCGGATGCCCGGTGATTGCATTTGGAGAAGGGGGAGTGACAGAAACAGTTATTCCAGGGCAAACGGGAGTATTCTTTGCGCAGCAGACATGGGAATCACTACTAGATGCTGTATTACATTTTCATGATGAAGATTGGGATAGGCAGGCGATTGCTGACCATGCCCAAAAGTTTAGTACAAAAGGATTTAAAGAAAAAACTCAGCGGTATGTGCAGCAGCAGTACGAAACGTTTTCTCAGGAGCGCAATACCTGCCAATTAGAAGCAAAATAATATGCGCGTTGCTATTGATATGCGACCGCTTTGTGATGCTCAGCGTACAGGCGTAGGGGAGCTTACTGCGGGTATGGTGCAGGCATTACTTACTCATGCGCCGCATCATGAGTATGTTTTTTTTACTGCCGGAAAAAAACGACCGGAGGATTTACCAGGTGATGTGCAGCATGTCCATATGCCCATGCCAAGCAAGGTGCTGCGGCTTTTATGCGCCATGAAACTAGCCCCAAATATTGATGAGTACATTGCAAAAAAAACAGGGAAAATGGTAGATGTATTTTTTTCACCAAACATTGGGTTTACGTCGGTTTCAGATGCCTGCAAATTTGTATTGACCATGCATGACTTATCTTTTGAAGTGTTGAAAGAAACATTTTCATGGAGGCGTCGGCATTGGCATAAAGCGGTGCAACCCAAAAAACAATGTCAGCGTGCAAACGCCATTGTTGTGCCAAGTAAACATACAAAAATCGATATTACTTCTTTGTATGGCATTGCCACAGAAAAAATAATGGTGGTGCAACCAGGACTTACGGTCCCAAAAGAAACCGACTCGTTTGAAATAATTGCCAAAACATATGCACTGCCAGAGCGATACATTTTTTGTTTAGGAACCATTGAACCGCGAAAAAATATTGATGCTTTGCTTGATGCGTATGCACAGCTCCGTAAACATTCTGGCAACGGATTTTCTTTAGTGATCGCTGGGGCAGATGGGTGGAAACATGATACAATTAAAAAACGCATGGCTAGTGAATCTGGTGTGCAGTACATTGGGTACGTAAAAAGTGCACACAAGCGATCGTTGTTTGCCAATGCACGGCTGTGCGTATATCCCAGTAGATATGAAGGATTTGGATTTCCCGTGCTTGAGGCAATGGAAGCGGGAGTTCCCGTTATAACAAGTAGTAGGACGTCACTACCGGAAGTTGGTGGTGATGCAGTGTTTTACGTAGACACCATGAACACCGCAGCACTCGCAGAAGCAATGAGAGAAATTTTGACGACGCCAGCATTGCAGCAGCAATTAATTGAAAAAGGAAAAAAACGAGCCGCGCAATTTAGCTGGAAAAAAGCCGCAGAGCAGATCGAGTCACTTATAATTTCATTATAGAATATGTACGAGCTGAGAACTGCAGCAGAAAACGATTATGAAGCTATATATTCGCTCAATAAGACGAATATGAAGGCAATGGTTGCGCAAACCTGGGGAGAGTGGAATGAGGAATTCCAAAAAGATTTTTTTGATAAAAAATTTACTCCAGAGCGATATCGGATTATTGAGGTAGATAAGTTTTTTGCAGGATTTATTGTTTTTTTAGAAGAAAAAGAACGTGTGTATATAGAAGAAATTCAGCTTGCACCTCAATTTCAGGGAAAAGGAGTGGGAACACAGATTTTACATGATATCATTACTGGTGCTGAGAAAAATAAAACCCCAATTGATTTACAGGTGCTAAAAATAAACACTCGTGCAATTGCATTATATAACCGTCTGAACTTTATTCTGGTTGGTGAAACGGATACTCATGTATTAATGCGGCTTGTATGAATTACCTAAAAAACAATACCCGCTTCCGTTATGCATTAACCATGCCATTTATTTATGGGGTTATTTTTCCATTAGTTGTTTTGGATGTGTTTATTGAAGTGTATCATCGACTCTGTTTTCCAATTTATCAAATTCCATACGTAAAGCGGCGTCAATATATTCAAATTGATCGACACAGACTTGCATATCTTAATCCTTTGCAAAAATTAAACTGCATGTATTGCGGGTATGGGAATGGATTGCTTCGGTATGCATCAGAAATTGCACAGCAAACAGAAAAATATTGGTGTGGAATTAAGCATAAAAGTGACCCTGGAAGAATTTTTTACCCGCCAGAGCCGCATAAAGAGTACTTGCCATATGGGAACCGATTAGTGTATAAAGACTTTGCAAAGAAGGCAAAAAAGCAGCACAAGAAAAGATAATATGCGCATTGGAATAGACGCTCGCATGCTGGGGAAGGGATACGGCATTGGCCGGTATGTTGAGCAGCTAATATTACAACTAGAAAAAAAAGAAACGCCACACGAATTTGTGGTGTTTTTGCGTAAAGAGAATTGGGACTTGTGGACTCCAAAGCAAAGTAACTGGACAAAAGTACTTGCGGACATTGCTTGGTATTCTGTAAAAGAACAAACGGCATTGCCCTCTATATTGAAAGCGCAGTCACTCGATTTGATGCATTTTCCGCATTTTAATGTGCCGCTTTTATATACAGATCCGTTTGTGGTAACTGTTCATGATTTGACCATGTACCATTTTCCGCGGCCAGAGGCTACGACGCTTGGGCCTATAGCATATGCAATAAAAGATCGATTGCATCGGTTAATTGTGCGTAGTGCGGTAAAAAAAGCAAAACATATTTTTACAACAACAGAATTTACCAAACAAGATATTGCAGACACCCTCAAGGTGCCAAAAGAAAAAATGACGGTAACGTATCAGGCACCATTTGAAGAAACGATGGATGAAGTTTCAAATACTATCCTGCCAAGCCCCAAGTATATGCTGTACGTTGGAGCAGCGTATCCGCACAAAAATGTATTAGGACTACTGCGTGCTTGGGAGATTTTTGAAGAAGAATATGGCATGGAAGAATACACACTCGTTTTGGCAGGAAAGCCGGGACCCTTTTATGACAGTATTCTTGCCAGCACTGAATTTGCAGCATGCGCACATGTTACATATCTTGGACGTGTGAGTGATGTGGACATGCCAGATCTGTATAGCAATGCAACAGCGTTTGCATTCCCCAGTTTGTATGAAGGATTTGGGTTGCCGCCATTAGAAGCTGCACTGCACGGCACACCAGTGGTATGTTCAAACAGAAGCTGCTTGCCTGAAGTGGTAGGGGAAGGAGCAATGTTTATTGATCCAGAAAATCCAAGGCAGTTTGCCGATGCATTAGGGCAGGTTGCAAGCAATATGGACCTGCAACATGAGCTGGTACGTGCCGGAGAACGTAATGTACAGCGATTTAGCTGGGAAACGCTCGCTAAGGAGACGCTAGCGGTGTATGAAAGGCTGTCATAGCGAATGGTTGCTCTAAATGAGCCCCTCTGTTATACTCCCTGCGCTTAATATAGATATTTTATGGGAGACTTTTTTGTAACAATTCTCTATCAACCAATCTTTAATGGAGTCATCGGGCTCTATAATTTGATTCCAGACATTGGGGCAGTTATTTTGATCATTACGGTGATCATTAAGCTTGCACTATACCCAATGACAACCAAATCAATTAAGGCGCAAAAGTCGCTTTCTGATTTGCAACCAAAATTAGCTGACCTAAAGAAGAAGCACACAGATAAGCAGGTGCTTGCACAAGAAACCATGAAGCTCTACAAAGAGCATAAGGTAAATCCATTCGGATCTTGTTTGCCACTTCTTATTCAGTTGCCAATTTTCATTGCACTGTACTGGGTATTAAAAGATGTGTTTACTGCTGACAGATTTGATTTACTGTATACGTTTGTTTCGCAGCCAGAATCAATCAATCCAATGTCACTCGGATTTATCAATTTAGCTGAAATCAATCCATTCCTAGCTGTATGTGCGGGGCTTTCACAATTCTGGCAAGCAAAGATGTTCCAAAAGAAGAAAGCGCCAGAAAAAGCAGGCAAGGGAGCAAAGGACGAAAACATGATGGCAATGATGAACAAGCAGATGTTGTACTTCATGCCAGTAATGACCTTCTTTATTGGTCTCACACTACCTGGTGGGGTAACATTGTATTGGTTCCTCTCTACGCTTACCACAGCGCTGCAACAAAAATTCCTCTTCAACAAGAAAACCGCTCCGGCAGACGGGGTGATAGAAGGAGAGATAGTAGATAAAAAATAGTACAATAAAAAAAGCACAGTATGTGCTTTTTTTAATATATTTTGAGCATCTGCACGAACGAAAAGAGAGAATTATTGCAAACTGATGCGTGCCTTTGGACGCGAAGGGTGTTTGAGAACCGAAGAGTTTGAGTTCCTGAGTGAGCAGCTGTTTGTGATAATTATCCTGAGAGAGGAAGCCGCTCAAGTTTTTTCTCCACTTTTTTTAAAAAAGTGGAAAGGATAATAAAAGCAGCAGCTCTTTTCAGTATGCTGCAGATCAGATACACTACGATTATATGAATAAGGCTATAGAAACAGCAATTCTCAAAACATTCGCATATTTTTCGCAATTTTCGTGTCCGCTTACGCGCCAAGAAGTATTTCAATTTTTATGGGTGGATTCAGGCGAGGCATATTCTAGAAAAGAAGTGTCAGCAGTACTTACTGCACTTACTGAGCGCGGTACAATCTGTTTAGAGGACGGGTACTTTGTACTCAAAGGAAACGAATCGCATATTGCAGTGCGCATGAACCGCTCGCATATTATTGAACACAAAATGCGTATTGCAAAACGATCTGCACGCGTGTTTGCGTGGATTCCACATATCAGTGCAGTCTTTGTATGTAATCAACTGCAAACCGGCATTACCGAGCAAAGTGATATTGACGTCTACATCGTAGTGAAGCCTGGGTACCTTTGGGTGACGCGGCTGATTACCACTGTACTTATGAGTGGGTTTGGATTGCGACGACACAGTAAGTGTGTTGCAGATCATATTTGCTTAAGTTTTTTTGTTACAAGTGATGTAATTAATCTAAAACCAATCGCAATCGATGAAACCGATGTGTATTTGCGGTATTGGAATATGCAACTTATTCCAATGTATGATCCCTATAGTGTGCATGAAGAAATTTTGTCTGCAAATGCGTGGGCAAGTACAACGTTGCCGCATGCCGCAGTTCCTTGGAAAACTGCCGCAGTGTGGTCTTCAGGAAAAGGTGTTGTTGCACACAAGGTAAAACGATTTTTTGAAATTGCATGGACCGGACCATACGGCAAAATTATGGAAACGCAGGCAAAAGGAATTCAAACAAAAAAAATGCAACGGAATGCAGCAAGTAAGCAAGATCAAGACACAAGCGATGTGATTATTTCAGATCAGATGATGAAGTTTCATGAAAATGATAGGCGGGCAATGTTTCAGGAACAATGGAAAAAGAATTATGCAATATTATTGAAGGAATTATGATTGCACGCATAAAAAAATTGTGGGAATGGGGGCTCCTTCTGGTGCTTGTCATTATGCCATGGCAAACAATTTGGCTCTACGATGTTGCGGTCTTTCCAGGCGCATCTTTTGCGTATAAAGGGATCGGGATGTTTGCGGTTGAAGCGATCATTTGGGGATTAGCTATTCTTTATATAGCACTCTTTTTACTTAAGCGACCAGCGCCAGCGAAACCGGTTTGGAGAAAAGATCGATTGGCCATTATGGCTGTATCGGCTTTTACATTATATGCACTCGCTTCAGTCTTGTGGGCGCCAATGACAAGTTACGCGCATATGCGCGCATTGCAAGTATTTGCGGCCGTGGTGTTTGCTTTTATGCTCATGAGTAGTCGGTGGCAGGCAAAGCAGGTAGGTGCTGCGCTCCTTTTTGGAGCTGTTATGCCAACGCTATTAGGGCTGTGGCAATTCATATCTCAATCTGGATTTGATTCAACGCTGCTTGGTTTACAGGCGCATGTGGTAGGGACTCCTGGTAGCTCGGTTATTCAGGGCCCAGAAATTGGTCGGTGGGCGCGTGCGTATGGCCCTTTTGCACACCCAAATGTCTTTGGTGGGTATCTTGCTGCAATGAGTGTTGTTGCGCTCCTAAGCATTAGCACTTTCTCGAATAAACTTGCTAGAATTTCTGTGAGCACACTGCTTGCACTTATGACCATGGCGTTACTTGCAACATTTTCAAGATCTGCATGGGTCGCTGCTGCGTTTGCAATGATAGTGTTCTGTTTTTTACATATTTCGCGTCGTAAAAAAATGTGGTCTTTAGCTGGTGTAGTAATTGGTGCAGTATGTTTCATGCTGCTTTACGCACCGCTTGTTTCATTTCGACTAGTCGGTAGTTCTAATCATCAAACAGCATCTATAACCGATAGGGTAGACCAATACAGCGATGCAGCGGCAGTGATTGCAGCACATCCCGTGCTGGGCACCGGAATTGGAAATTATGAAGCTGCCGTTTTTATGATGGATTCAAATCGGTCAGCATGGCTCTATCAGCCAGTGCACAATTTTTATGCGCTCGTACTCGCGGAGCTTGGGGTGATTGGGTGGGTATTTCTGCTTGGTTCGGTGCTACTGAGTGTTCGGATGCTTCAGGTTACTAAGGAAAATTTGCTATTACTACTCGCATTATTAGCGCCACTCGATATCATTTCTTTCTTTGATCATTACCTTTGGACAAGTCTCTCCGGATTACTCATTGTGGCAATACTAGTTGTGTTTTTTCAAAAAAGCACAAAAAAAGAGGCTATTCTTGCCTAAGGCTAGTGCACTTGACAATGGCCCCAAATGTGTGAGAAACTATGTATAGACAAGAGCCTATTATCGGCGGCTTGGCGCGGAAAATCGCCATTCGACATTGTGCATCTGACAGGCATCACAATGTCATTGATGGTTGACTTCCTGAGCTAGCCGCTGATTGTGGGCTTTTGAATTATAAGAGGACTGCCTTGTGCAGTCCTCTTATAATTCATCCGCCGAAGCTTTAGCGTAGGAGGATAACGTAGGTCATTTCAATCCAAGCTCTCTCATTCGAGTTAATAGTTTGTCTCTATTCTCAAACAGGTGACATGCAAATCCAAATGCTTCTCCTGCGGCAATATTTTTTTCACAGTCATCAATATAGAGTACTTCGTTTCTTTTTATTCCTTCTTTTTTTAGTGCAACATCAATGGCTTCATAAAATCCGATATCAGGTTTTTTTACTTGGAGTTCTCCTGCAGAGAAGACAGCATCAAACAACTCATTAAATCCCATTTCGTTGCGCAAATATTGAGTACGATAAATTTCATTATTTGTTCCCATGTATTGCTTGATACCCTTCTCGCGAAGCGCGGTAATAAGCAATATAATTTCCGTGTCTTTACAATCTTCATGCGTAAACCAGTCGAGTAAGATATCTTCAACAGTGCCCTCCACTCCCCAAACAGGGAAGAGTTTGTGCAATTCTTCTTTCAAGTCGGCCTTTCCACTCATGCAATGTGGAACAAAAGTGTCCTTAAAAAATTTCTCAACTTCAGCCCGATCTAGATTATGATTTTCAATGAGTTTGTCAGAATAGTAGCCAGGTGAGTGATTAACTACACCATCGTTGTCCCAGATAACGGCTTTTATCATATGTTTTTGCTATGTTTTACAAAATATAGCAAAAAAAGGATAAATGGACAATATACTTGACACAACCCCCAAATCGGGTAAAATACTATCACTCACTCAAAAGGAGTGATAATTATCATAAAATACGATATATGCAAGTGAAACCACTCGGAAATCGTGTGCTTATCAAGCTCGCGAAGAAAGATGAAATTACAAAATCAGGAATTGTACTGCCACCAAGCGCAGACAAGCAAGAAAAGACAAAAGGAGATATTATTGCTGTAGGGCCTGGGAAACTCTTAGAAAATGGAAATTTTGCAACGCCAGAAGTTTCAGTAGGGCAATCAGTGCTCGTAAAGAGCTGGGGTGGAGACGAAGTGGAAATGGATGGAGAAGAATACAAAATTTTTGATGCAGAAGATATTTTGGCAATTCTTGAGTAAGGATTGTATTCAATAAAGAAAGATAATGATATGGCTAAACAAATCAAACATAATGAAGATGCACGCCAAGCGCTTGTACGCGGGGTAAATGTGCTTGCAGACACGGTAAAAGTAACATTGGGGCCAAAGGGAAGAAATGTGGTATTAGATAAAGGGTATGGCGCTCCAACAATTACAAAAGATGGTGTTACTGTTGCAAAAGAAATCGAACTAGAAGATAAATTTGAAAATTTAGGAGTTGAATTGGTAAAAGAAGTTGCCAGCAAAACAAACGATGTGGTTGGAGACGGAACAACAACTGCAACAGTACTTGCGCAAGCAATAGTAAGAGAAGGAATGAAAAATGTTGTGGCAGGATCAAATCCTGTAGCACTTAACCGCGGGCTTCATAAAGCTGCTGCGGTAGTAGTAGAAGCACTCCAAAATACTATTTCAAAACGAGTAGAAGACGACGAAATTGCAAATGTTGCATCTATTTCAGCAAATGATAAAGAAATTGGAAAGAAAATTGCACAAGCAATTACAGAAGTTGGGCAAGACGGTGTGATTACAGTAGAAGAATCACAGAGTTTTGGAATGGATATTGAAACAGTAAAAGGAATGCGATTTGATAAAGGATACATTTCTCCGTACATGATTACCAACACAGATAGAATGGAAGCAGAAGCGGTAGATGCGCACATTTTGCTGACTGATAAAAAAATCTCGTCTATTGAAGAATTACTTCCTGCACTTGAAAAAGTTGCAGAAACAGGAAAGAAAGAATTGGTAATTATTGCAGAAGATATTGACGGGCAAGCACTTGCAACACTTGTTGTAAATAAATTGCGTGGTACATTTTCAGTACTTGCGGTAAAAGCACCGGGATTTGGAGACAGAAGAAAAGATATGCTGCAAGATCTTGCTGTTCTGACAGGAGGAAAAGTAATTACAGAAGAAGCAGGACTCAAACTTGAAGATATTACTATTGAAGATTTTGGACGAGCAAGAAAGATTGTAGCAACAAAAGAAACAACAACAGTTGTAGAAGGAAAGGGAGATCAAGCTGCTGTGAACGAACGCGTATTACAAATTCGAAGGCTTATTGAGCAATCAAATTCAGATTTTGATAGAGATAAGCAATCTGAACGTATTGCAAAACTTGCTGGTGGAGTTGCTGTGATTAAAGTAGGTGCTGCAACAGAAACTGAAATGAAAGAAGTAAAGCATAGAATTGAAGACGCTTGTGGAGCAACCAAAGCGGCTATTGAAGAAGGTGTTGTACCTGGTGGGGGAGTTGCACTCATTCGCGCCATTTCTGCACTAGAAGACTTGAACATGATTGATGAAGAAATGCTTGCAGTAAATATTTTACGAAGAGCGCTGGAAGAGCCTATCAGAATTATTGCAAAAAATGCAGGCTACGAAGGGGCTGTAGTAGTAGATGAAATTAAAAAACACAGTGGAAACTTTGGATTCAATGCCGCTACTGGGCAATACGAAGATATGATTGCTGCGGGTATTATTGACCCAACAAAAGTAACACGCAGTGCACTGCAAAATGCAGTGTCTGTGGCCGGAATGATTTTAACAACAGAAGCGGTGATCACTGATCTTCCTTCAAAAGGAGATGATCACGGACATGCGCCTAATCCGATGGCTGGAATGGGTGGCATGGGAATGATGTAAAAAAAGAAATAGATATAAAAAAACGTATGCACCCCTGCATATGTTTTTTTTGGTAAAAAAAGTGTATAATGGCGATATAAATATTAGTGAATGTGATGTATGCATCATAGATTAAGATTCCACGTATTTGCACTTCTTGCAGCCGTGGCAACCATTGGGGGAATTGTGTTATATAATCCGGCAACATATGTGCCTGATAATGTTTCTGCTGCTGGAGAAGCGTCAACGGGATCTATTACCTTTAGTGGTACAGAGTTTGCGGCGTATACGGAAGTGATAACTATTACAGATGGAACAGATACGCTAGCAATTCAATTGGTGAATTACGGAGGTGGATATTCAATTTGTAACACAGGAAGTGCGCCAAATTGTACAGAATATTATTTAGATATTGGAGGGGGAAATGACAGTTATACAGCAGTTGCTGCGTTAATTACTACCGCGATTAACTCAAGCACGTTGCATGCGGTAGACATCACGGCAGTAGATGCTGGAGGGGGAGTAGTGAATTTGTCAGGGAATATAGGCGTGCAGCCAATTACGGCTGAAGCATCTGGAACATTTATTACAAGCATTACTTCAAGTAAAGTGACGCTTTCAGGATGGGCGAGTTATTCAGAAATCTTTAGAATTACCGATGGTGTTGATACCGTGGACATTAGTCTTATTAACTATGGAGGAGGATTCTCTTCATGTGGAACAGGTGGCGGATCTGAGCCAAATTGTACCGAATATAATTTAGATATTGGAGGAGGAAATGATGATAATCTTTCGGTTGCTACAGCATTAGCGGCATTGATTAATTCAACAACAATTCATGCTGTTGGAATGACGGCTACAGATAATGGCGACGGATCATTTAACTATACAGGAACGGGTGCTGTTGTATCAGAAGCTCCTTTATTATTTGTTTCAGTGGTAAGTTTTACTGTGGCAAATGGGGCGCCAACGTTAACATATCCATCCGTTGGATTAAGCGGAGATGGGTCAGGAGATATGCTCTTGTCAGTTACGGTTGATGATACAGATAATGATTCTACAAGTGTAGAAGTAAAATATGAAGCAGGAAGTTCATGTACCTATAGTGTAGCGTCTATTGCCACGGTTTCAACAACCGCAGCGACGGGGCTTAATTCTGGTTCATTAACAGTGGTGAATACATCGACCTATCAAATTTCAGGAATAGATACCACCACATCAAGTGAATCGGTTACAGCCTATTGGAGTTCTGCAACAGATGTGTCAACAGCAAATGGTACATATTGTGTATTTTTTACACCATACGATGGAAGTGAGGCTGGAACAACTGTGACAACAACAGTAACAGTAGATAATGTAGATCCTACGGTGCCAGGAGCGTTAACGGTCGATTATAGAGGTGATACATCAGTCCGTCTTGCTTTCCCATCTGTTACTTCAACTGATACAAATTTTTCAACCTATCAGATGTATTATAAGGCTGGTTCTTCGGGAGTAGCAAGAACAGACACCGCTCATTCTGATACAAACTTATATAGTGCAACGTTTAGCGGAGCAACAAGTTCAACCATTACAGGGCTTACTGCAAGTACAACATATGTAGCAAATATTTGGGCAATGGATACGAATGGGAATGTCACATCTTCTGCAACAGAAGTCTCATTTACCACAAGAGCTGCGCCAACAGCATCATATTTTTCTACTTCAACAGGGTCAACCGATTTGAGCTCTGTACCGGATATCACCTCTGTGGAAAACTTTACCTTAGCTTCTACAACACCAGAAAGTACAACATCAACGATTGCATGGAGTAACGCAGTTGATGCTGAAGGTGATGATTATGATACCAATGTTATTTTAGGAGATAGATTTGTTTCGATTAATGCAGAAAATTTAGACAGCACCATTGATACAGCGGCAACCGTATCCTTTACCGGAGTAACGTGCAGCAATTATGCGCTGTATTACGCATCAAGTCATCAAACATCACGCACGAGTTTAATTGCTGCCGGGCAGCTCTGTAATGCTGCCACAACGCCTGCATGTACGGTTATTTCGTGTACAAATTCAACGCTAGTATTCACCGTTCCTCATTTTGATGCGTTTGGTGTAGGTGAGCCGGCAGCTGCTGAAAGTGGTTCAAGCGAATCAGAAAGTCCTTCAAGTGGCGGTGGCGGATCATTCCAGCTCCTGGGTGATACACTATCAGAAGAAAATACGCTTACTGAGCAAAATCCAGACTTGCAAATTTTTTCGATTAATAGCGGCACATCAGTGGCAAGTAGTAGAGAAGTGGTATTACACTTTGGTGTTTCAAATTATTCACAAGTTGCCGTGTCAGAAAATGCTGATTTTTCTGATGCGTCATTAGTGCCATATGTGCAAGACATGTCATATACACTTTCAGCAGGAAATGGAGAAAAAACAGTATATGTTCGTCTTACAGGAGATGGGCTATCAACGGTAGAAAGCGCTCAATCAATTATTCTGCAAACACCCGTAGCGGTGGCAGAACCTATTGTTGAACCAATCATTACTGATGAACCCGTATCTGAAGCGAATTGTCCACTTGAAAAAAATAAGCCATATAAATCAATCGATACAAATCGAATTGTATATGTGAGCGAATCATGTACGCAAACAGCATTTGTGACAAGAGCAAAATATTTCTCATATTTCAGCTCGTTTGATGCCATTAGATTAGTGTCAGAAAGTACACTTGATCTTATTCCTGAAGATGAATTATCATTCTTGCCATATGGCCCGCTGTATGAACCCGCCGATGGGGCACTGGTAAAGAATGTGTTCAATCCACGGGTATACCTGATGAAAGCACAAAAACGATATCCTATTGCTTCTGAGAAAGTATTTAAGGCACTTGGGTATGCGTGGAGTCAGATTGTGGATGTGGTCGCTGAGCGAATCGATTCTTGGGAGGAAGGCGATACAATTACCGAGTAATAGACAAAAAAAAGCTCTACAAGGTGTAGGGCTTTTTTCTTTGGTAGAGATTGATTTTTTCTGCCATTTCCGCTAGTATGAGGGGTATATGCATGATATGAAGACACACATTGAGAAGGCAAAAAAGGAGCTTGCTGAGCTATTTATTGTGCTTTGTATTGAAGCAAAAAGAACAACCTTGCAAGAGCTTAACGCGGCATTGCAGCAGCCTGATGTATGGAATGATCCGCAGAAGGCAACGGTGCTTGGAAAAAAAACAAGTGCGCTGCAGCAAATTATTTCAGATTGGGAAGGATTAGAACATCTGGTGCAGGATATGGAAGACACGCTCACGCTTATGGACAGCTCACCCGATGATGCGCTTGCGGGGCAACTGCAAAAAAACAGTGAAATTTTAGAGGAAGGAGTAAATACGTTATCAGTATTTGCCTTATATAAAGGAAAGTATGATGACAGTACAGCAATTGTTACGTTTCAGGCCGGTGCGGGAGGAACAGAAGCGCAAGACTGGGCAGAGATGCTTATGCGCATGGTGTTGCGGTATGCAGAAAAGAAAGAATGGACAGCAACGCTGCTGGACGAGTCGCGTGGAACAGAAGCTGGAATAAAATCAGCGACGTTTCGAATTGAAGGGTCGTACGCTTTTGGTAATTTGAAATCTGAACACGGAACACATCGGCTTGTGCGTATTTCACCGTTTGATGCAGAAAATATGCGGCACACATCGTTTGCAAATATTGAGGTGCTTCCTGAAATAGAAAAAATCGATATAGAAATTGATCCAAAGGAGTTGCGGATTGATACCTTTATGTCTAGTGGAAAAGGTGGGCAAAGTGTTAACACCACATATTCAGCTGTACGCATTGTGCATATTCCAACGGGAATTATGGTGCAGTGTCAAAATGAACGAAGCCAAATTCAGAATAAAGATACCGCTATGAAAGTGCTCGCTTCTAAATTGCAGGTGCTGCAGGAAGAAAAAGAACAGCAGCAGCGTGCAGCATTAAAAGGGGAACATAAAGGTGCACAGTGGGGGAATCAAATTCGGTCATATGTGTTGCACCCATATAAAATGGTCAAAGATGTGCGGACAAAATTTGAATCAAAAGATCCTGATGCCGTGTTGGACGGAGATTTACAGCCGTTTATTGATGCGTATTTGCGTTTTAAGGCCAGCGAGTAGTGTGATACACTAAATATATGGAAGTCATTCCAATAAACAATATAGATATTACACAGATCGTTGCGGCACTGAAAGAAGGGAAGACGATTGTATACCCAACAGAAACCTGTTATGGCCTTGGAGCTGATGCTACCAATGAAGCGGCCGTAGCAAAACTTTTTGCTATAAAAAAACGTCAACAAGAAAAAAGCATGCTCATGCTTATGGCAGATGAGCCTATGGTGCAGGAATATGTTGCTTGGAATCATCAGCTGCATGACATTGCACAAACCTATTGGCCAGGTCCGCTCACACTTGTATCGAATCGATTTGATGACGTGCCACTTGCAAGCGGTGTCATTGCTCCAGATAATACGATTGCTCTTAGAATTACTGCGCATCCACTTGCTGCAGAGATTACGAGTGCATTAGGCAAGCCAATAGTTTCGACGTCTGCAAATATTTCTGAACATGACAGTGCCTATGATATTGAGCACGTTATTGCTATGTTTACAGATCAAAAAGAGCAACCAGATATTATTATTGATGCGGGGGATTTGCCGCATCAGAGTCCTTCAACAATAGTAAAGATTGAAGAACACGGATTACACGTCATAAGACAAGGCGAATTAATTATCCCTGAGCAAAGATAATATGAATCGATTTACACGGCCACTGCCAAAAGCTGTATGGGGTATTCCGGTTGTACTCCTCGTGTTGCTTGCGGGGCTTCTTCTGTGGGCGCATGTGCAAGTTTCACAAATCCTCAATGAAGCAGCAAGTCATACGGTGGAATTAGCGCCCCCATTAGATCGATTTGATTATAATGCGATTCAAAAAGCGGAAGACATTGTTGCAAAAGGAATTTATTTAACGGCATATTCAGCGGCGTCACCCAAAAAGCGTCAGCAAATGATTGAGCTTATTTCTGCAACAGAATTAAATGCAGTGGTCATTGATATTAAAGACTATTCAGGAAAAGTGTTGTACGATTCACAAGTTGGGCTCGTTAACACGCTCAAGTTAGAAGACAATCGATTAGGGGATGTAGCGTCACTGGTAGAAGAATTTCATGATGCGGGTATTTATGTAATTGCACGCCAAACAGTATTTCAAGATCCAATTTTGGCAGAAAAGCGACCAGAACTTGCATTAAAAAGTAGAGCTGGCGGATTGTGGAGAGATCACAAGGGACTTGCCTGGGTAGATGCGAATAAAAAAGATGTGTGGGACTACAACATGGATATCGCTCGCGAAGCAATCACATTTGGATTTGATGAAATTAATTTTGATTACGTGAGATTTCCATCAGACGGAAACATGGCAAACGTTGTATATACCAACGGAGAAAAAGAAAAGTATGATGTGATGGGAGATTTTTATGCATATATTGCAAAAGAAATGGATGGGCTTCCTGCGCGCACATCACTCGACTTGTTTGGATTTGTTATGGAGCGTCACGATGGTATGAGTATTGGGCAGCGATTAGAAGATAGTGTTGATCACGTGGATTATATTGCACCCATGATGTACCCTTCTCATTATCCTTCTGGACATTTGGGTTTGGCAAATCCAGCCGCGCATCCGTTTGCTATTTTAGATAATGGTATGAAAAAAGGGCTCCCATGGTTTGAAGGGAAACGTGCAAAAGTGCGTCCGTGGATTCAAGCGTTTCATATTGGAGCGCAGTACGGTGGACCAAACATTAGAGCGCAAATCGATGCAATTGAGCAATACGATAATGCTGGGTGGCTCCTTTGGAATGCCGCGAACAGATATACAAATGCGGGATTACACCCAAGTGAATAACATGAATTTATTTTCTCCTACAACAATTAAAGAGCTTTGTGCAACCTATGGTTTTGCACCGTCAAAAGCATACGGGCAAAATTATTTGATTTCAGAAAGTGCGATTACAAAAATGGTGGCAGCAGGTGAACTTGCAAAAAGCGATACGGTGGTAGAGATTGGGCCAGGGTTTGGTGTACTGACTACTGCTGTAGCACCAGAAGTAGCACAGGTATATAGTTTTGAAATTGAACAAACACTCAGACCATATTGGGAAGACATGCATAAAACATATCCTAATGTGGAAATGATTTGGGGAAATGCGATGTATACGTTTCAAGATCACGTAGCAAATTTTCCTGCGGGATATAAAGTCATGGCAAACTTGCCGTATCAAATTACGTCTCAACTGTTGAGAATGTTACTCGAAACCGTTCCAGCTCCAGAGCGTATTGTAGCGATGGTACAAAAAGAAGTGGCGCAGCGCATTTGCGAGGCTCCTGGGCAAATGAGCTTGCTGGCACTTAGCGTGCAGTACTATGGAGAGCCAAAGACGGTCACAAATGTCCCAAGCGGCTCGTTTTGGCCAGCTCCAAAGGTAGATTCAGCGGTTATAGCTATTAATTCGATTGGAAAAGCGCCAAGAGCGAGTACTCCTGAGCAATTTTTTGCTATAGCAAAGGCTGCCTACGCAAGTAAAAGAAAGAAAATGATGAAAAATGTGGTGGGTGGTACACCGTTTTCTGCTGAGCAGGTTGCAGCGGCTATGGAAGCAGAAGGGCTTTCTTCAAATGCGCGGGCACAAGAACTTTCTGTACACCAATTTGATTCACTCGCAGCAACACTGTATTCGTAATCTTTCGTTATGAACATAAAACGTATCCTCCCATATGCACTTGCCCCTGTAGGGCTTTTTTTACTTAACTGCATACTCGATTTTGGCCTTGGTTTATATGAGCCGTATCCGTGGATAGATATTCCTATGCACCTATTTGGTGGCGCAGCTATTGCGGTGTTTGTATTTGGTATGTATAAAGAACTGCTCAGAAGTAAACAAGCTACGCCTATGCCGCTTTGGGTAGAGTTATGCTGCGTTGTTGGGGGAGTAATGATTGCGGCAGTAGTGTGGGAATTTTTTGAATATTTGGTAGACCTGCAATTTCAAACGCGTTGGCAGCCATCCGTTGACGACACCATCTTTGATCTGTTTAATGGCATGCTCGGTGGCACGCTTACCGGCTTGTTTTTTCTTCTTGAGCAAAAAAAGCGTTCGTCCACATAGTCCCTTCGTTGCTGCTTTGCTCACAGTTTGGTATAATACACATATTCTGATTACGAATAGTGTTCACCATATTTCTTCCTTATGGGGAGTGAACAATATCACGAACAATCTCTTGGCAAAGAGCAGAAAGTAGGCTTTGTGCTACTTTTGGTTTTTGGATTAATGGCCGTTGCGCTCGGGTATTTGCAACTCCGAAATACATTGCATAATCCATTTATGGTAGCTAAGCAAGATGCGAGTCATACAGTGTCTGCACCACTCGATGAAGTTCTTGGTAATGATGCACGACTGCAATCTATTGATACTGACCAAGATGGGTTGAATGATTACGAAGAATTAACCTTTTACGAAACAAGTCCATATATTCAAGACACTGATTCTGATGGGATAGACGATTATTCTGAAGTACAAACGGGAACAGATCCCTTGTGCGGGGAAGGAAAAGAATGTAGCGCGCAAATTATTGACTTAACACCTTCTACAACCATTACATCAGTAAAGCCACAAATTGGTAACAATGAAAATCCACTAGAAATGTTAGGAGACATCATAGAAAAGGAAGCTCCGCAACAAACAGAAATTACCCCAGATGATTTAGCTGCGCTCCAGGCAATGGCAGAAGATCCAGCGCTTATTAGAGAGATGCTTCTGCAAACAGGGCAGTTAACTCCGGAACAGCTAGATCAGTTGTCAGATGAACAGCTCACAACACTTTTTGCACAAACCTTAACGGATCAGGCTGCTGCTTTAGAGCAAGTACCACAATAATTTCCACAAATATATGCGAACGGCGAAACATATTGGAGTAATAGTGAGTCTTGTACTATTTTTTGTTGTAAGTATTGGTGGAATTTTTGCATTTGCTCCTGCGCAAGCGGCTCCTGTAGAGGATTTACCGCAAACAACGCAACGATTGGCAATTTTCAAAGCAGAACAGACTAATCTTTTAAGAAAAGAAGCAAAAAAAGAGACTGATAACTCTATCACAGCCGCAATTTTGGGTGGAGTTCTTGAAATGTTCTCTAATTTCACTAGACAAATGGCATATGATACCGCTATTTGGGTAGCTAACGGGGGAAAAGGGAAAGGAGCATTGATTTTCCAAGGTGGATTTAACGAATACATGAGCAAGACCATTGGAGACTCCGTTGCGAGTGGTATTGGAGAAATTGGGAAGCCGTTTGGGTTAAATTTATGTCAGGTACCAGATGCTCGGCTTAGTATTTTTTTGAAAGTGAATTTGTTTAGACTCTATAGTGATGCGCCTACGGCCAATTGTTCGTGGCAGCAGCTTACACACGGGGGGCTTTTTGACAGAGATGCGTGGGATCAAAAATATGGTGATTCCAATTTACTTGCAGATACTTTTTCTACCTCACTGAACACAAATTCTACTGATTTGGGTATTGCGATGGGTGCCATTTATCAAATCGATCGATTAAAAGGGCAAAAAAAAGAAGCAGCAAAGCTTGATAGACAAGAGGGGAGTGGATTCAAGCCGGTAACCAGTCTTATTTCTGGCAAAGTATTGACGCCTGGGCAACTCGTGAAAAAAGAAACAGAAAAACTTACCAGAACAGAAGACAACAAACTGAGCTCTCAGCAACTAGCGGGTGTGTATAGTGCTGGATTTGCACAAGTATTGCCTTCAGCAGCATCACTATTTTTAAATACCGTTGCTTCAGAGATGTTAAACAATGTATTTGAAGGACTATTCCCAGATCCGGGTGTTGGGTCAAAAGGCACAGGTCTTGGTGGACTGTATGCATCAGAAATTTCGGCCAATAAACAAGCGGTTGATGCTATTTTTGGAAAACTTCTTACGGGAGTACCTGTGAAGCAGCAAACTGATTTTGATTTATCACAATTTGCGGCATGTCCGGCAAATCCAGGACTCAACAACTGTGTATTTGATGCGCACATGCAGCGTATTTTGGCGCAAGCAAATAATGGGAATGCTGTGACTATTGGTGAAGCATTAGAAGATGGACTTTTACCAGATTGGCCACTTATTTCTCCTAGAAGAGAAGCTGATCATACGAATATTACCGGATGTCAGACAGGAAAGTTCTGTTATTCAAATATTCAAAAGATGAGAAAGGTGCGTATTTTGCCACTTGGATTTGAAATTGCGGCCTTTATGTCAGATCCAGAAAATCCATGGAGATTAAAACAAGTGGTAGATAATTATGATACCTGTAGAAGAGATATCAATGGAACGATTATTCCAGATGCACAGTTTCCTTTTTGTGGTTTGATTAATCCAAATTGGGTACTGCGAGCACCGGTTGCAAGATGTGAAACAACCATTATCGGGCCAGAGCTTATTTCTCCAAAAGGGGCAGCAAGAAGAAGTGAATGTGCGGATATTACTACCTGTATTACAGAAGGACCAAACGGGACCTGTGTGGGTGATCAGAAATTTGCATATTGTACAAAAGAAAGTAATACCTGGCAGATTGGAGATCAGTGTCCAAAGGAATACAATACCTGTAGAACGCTCTCAAACAGAGATTCAGGTGAAGTGGTATCATATTTACTAAATACCGTAGATTACGGTCAGTGTAGTGCAGAAAACAAAGGGTGTCAGGCGTATAGTTTAGAAAAAAATGGCGACGCGTATGTTGCCTCAGTTTCACTACAAGATGCGGCTGCAGTAGCTGCGAGCAGAAAAGCTGCAGGAAGAAATCAGGTATTGTACTTTAATGAAAAAGCAGCAGAGGCGTCAGCTACTTGTAGTAGTGGGTCAGACGGATGTACGCAATTCTTGACAGCAGAGATTGATAACAATACACGTCAAATCGCGCAAAGAGCCGCAGATGATGAAGCTGTTGCAGAGCTTGGAGTATACTTCCAGTCTCAAGTGCCAGTGAATTTGCGGTATGCGCCGGACTACCTTGGGTGTTACGATACAAACCCAGAAACAGATGAAATTGAATGGCCACAAACAGCTGTTCAGGCAAGATTGAGTGTCTCTCAAGACGAACGGTGTAATGACTACGCGCCTGTTTGTGCGCCAGAAGAGATTGGGTGTCAGGCATATCTGCCATCGTATCAAGGAGTCGCTATTGGTGGGGAACCAATGGTACCAGGGAAAATCGGTTCATCATTTGTGTGTGATGCGTCTTGTGAAGGATATGATACATTTAAACAAATCGGTTTTGAAGAATACGGTGCTGGATTTGAACAACAGCAGTTCCCATTGCACTTTATTCCAAATCAAGCGCAGTCTTGCAACGCGCAAGTAGTTGGGTGTGATGAATTTACTAATATTGATGCAGGTGCAGCAGGAGAAACACGTGAATACTATACATCGCTCAGATATTGTCAAAAACCAGCAGAGGATGGAAGTAACCAGAAAACGTTCTACACATGGGAAGGAAGTATTGAAGACGGATTTTCACTAAAAACATTCCGCATTTTGCCTGTTGATCAGGCAGAGCTTGCGTACATTCAAAACCTCAATTTGGCAGGTGATCTTGATGATAATTATCAAGACAGCTTCTTTGGTGCAGGTTCTCCGGCATATGTAGACGACATGAAGGCAACACTTATTAACAATTACGAAGTGTGTAATGAAGAAAACTATCAGATTAGAGTAGATAATCCGCTTGCGGATGGTGCTGCAGATGATGAGTGTAGAGCAATTTTTGATGATGATGGAAATACCTATTATAGATTAGTAGATCAGCTTGTTACTATTTCAGATGCTTGTCATCCACTCAGAAAAACAGAAGCGAATCTCATTGCAGATAATGATTTACAAGCGGGTGTATGTGCAAATAAAGGCGGGCTTTGGGACCAAGGAGCAGCAAGGTGTATGCGATGTAGTAATGGTGGGGCATTTGATGAAGACAGTGCATCATGTATCTATCAAACAATTTCTTCAGCTGACGGAACACAGTCATGTACAGGGCCAGCGAATAATGTAAGTATTTACGAAGGGTGCCGAGCATATGTAGGAAATAACGGAAGAAATATTGAACGCGTATTTATTGATGATTTTGAATCTCAAGGAGAAGAACCAGCAGCGCTTGCAGCGGCAAGAGGAGCGTGGGGGCCAGAAGAACAAGTTCGTGTTCTTGCAGAAGCGGTAGACGTTGGGCAGCACTCGTTACTTGTAGAACACGCAGGTCAGCAGATTGTGACTCGTGCACTTGGTCAAAACAATATGGTACCGGGTGCATCGTATGAAATTTCATTCTGGGCACAAGGAAATGGTACGCAGCTTTCGGTGTTCCTTGGAAATGAAGACATCTCGTTTGGCTCATTTACCTTTGACAGAGTCTTAAACAGAGAACGTCCGCTTACTATTGGTGGTGGATGGCAAGAATACCGATTAGGACCAGTAGAATTTAATGGAGCAGAAGAGGATTTAGAAAATCTTGCTCTTTGGCTACAGGGAACACCGGTAGAAGGAGAACAAGTACGGTACTTTATTGATAAAGTAGTATTAAAACGTCTTCCAGAAAATCTGTACTTGATTAAAGATTCATGGAAAGCGGCAAATGGTGGCGCAGATGTACCAGCTCTTTGTGATGCTGAACCAAATAACGGATTACCAGGGGCAGCACTTGGCTGTAGAGAATATATCGTAGAAACAACGAGTGCTGTGCATTATGCAACAGGATTTGAACAGCTCTGTAGAGAAGAAGCGATTGGTTGTCAGCCACTATGGAACACACAAAACACCATTAACGGAGAACAGCCAACAAAAGCGCGCGCATACCAAGCGTACTGTGCTGGTCCAGATCTGCAGGTGTGTGAAGTTGTTATTGGAGAGCGAGTTGCAGGAAGTTGCCAAATTAAACAAAACGAGCCAGGATGTTATGTAGAAGAACCAATCGTCATAAATGCTGGAGAAGTATTAGATGCGGCATACATTTCAGATTCAACCGTTATTGTGCCAGCAGATACGCCAATTGATGCACCAATTTTCTTAGCAAACAGAGAAGAATTCCAATGTCAGGATGATGCGCTGCTTGGGTGTATGCTTGTTGGAAAAGAAAAACAGTATATTCCAGATGCGCTCAGTTCAGCGTCATATACGCATGAAGAAGTGTTTGTAAAAAATGATCCATCATTATACAGCACTATTTTGTGTAGAGATGATCAAGTCGGATGTGGGCAGTTTAGTGATGATAGTGGTGACTTTTACTTCAAAGATCCGGTAAAAACAGGGCAATCACTGTGTTACTACAATGATCAAGGTGCGCCATATGGATGGTTCAAAAAAGATGTAGGGCAGTGTAGTCAAAACAATGATATTGAATGTATTGCGGATGCTGATTGTGGTGAAACACATTTCTGTCAAAATAAAGGAAAAGTACAGTGTTATGACGGGGGCTTCTTACGAGCTGGTGGTTTTTCTGACATCAGAGCAGCGGGGGATCCGGCTTATGCAAACATGGTTGGGCTCTGTTCTCCTGAAAATAATAAATGTACAGAATTATTAGACCGAGCAGATACAGATAATGGAACACATCCAGATGGAACACCGTATTATGTGATTTTTGACAGAGATATTACTGAGCGCATTAGTAAGTGTGAAGGAAACGTCAGCTTAAATGATGGATGTGTCCTCTTTGATAAAACAGATAATCCAAACAAGATTTTTGACACAGATTTAACCTATGCCGCAAGTGAAGGCGCGACGCCTCCATTCTCTTCTGTTCCTGCTGTTTCAAATAATAATAATGCAGCACTGAACGATGCAAACATTGTATTAAAAGTGCAGCGTGACAGAGAATGTAGTGAGTGGTTATCTTGTAAGACGTCTGTGCCTAGAAGGCAAGATGATGGAACAGTAACAGATCTTTGCTATGAATATGCAGCATGCAGTGAATTTGGAGAAGATGGCAATTGTATCAACTGGGTAGAAGATGTTCAAGGACCAAATGGTATTCCAGAATCAACAAGCCGGCTTACCTATAAAAATTATATTCAGCGCGACCAAAGTTGGTACGGGTTTGATTATGTGGGGTATTCGCTCTTTGATAAATATCAAATTAATTACTTAAAGTACTTGTTTTTGAATCCAAGTGAATATGCAGGATTGACAGAGGGTAATGTGGTGAAGCCAGAATTTAAGGATTTACGTTCAGTTGTGGTGTATGAACAACCTTCATACACCCTAGATCAAAATCGGCCAGATGGTCAAGATAATAACCCACTTTCATGTTTAGACAAATCTGATTTTGAATCATGTGGGTTTGTTCAGGATGGAGTAAATAAAGGGAGATGTTTACGCGGAAGATGTATTTATCCTGTTGAGGGTGTATTCGAGGGAGATATCTCTGATGAAGATGATGCTGATGTTGCATTTGCACAGTTGGAACGTAATAGTTGCAAAAATTTTCCAGAAGAAGATTCGCCGTTTTCAACATTTATTGGTGGAAATGATGCAAAGCAATCAGCAGGTAATAGATATACATTTATTACAAAAAAAGAGGGATTTGCAAATGCAAACATTTGTCAGGATGGAAATTGTTCCTGTGGATATACAAAATATACGTATGCAAATGGAGAAATGGATTATTGGCAAAATGCAAATATTAAGGGTATTTGTATCAATGGTGATACAGGAAAGATTGGTGGAACCTGTACCGCAGATAGATTTTGTTTTGATGCTCAAAATAGATTTATTGAAGAAAATGGTGAGCGTGTTGCAAATCCAGAGGTGGAAGGGGCTTGTAGTCTTGTTGAAGAAAAATTGATTACGAGCGGTTTCCAAGGGTATTGTCTGGAATATGATTATTCGCGGCCAATTAATGGAAATAGCGGAGACTTTGCATGTTTAACGTGGTTGCCTGCGGATGTTTCTGCTTCAGGTGCAAATGTGTTCAATGCAAATTTTGAAGCTGGATTTAATTTAGAGCAAGATGCAGAAAATTTTCGAGGGGCGTATTGCGTTGAATCAACACAAGTGGCGGCAAGACCACATGCTTTTGCGTATGAACAAGATATCTTGGATACATTCCTCGGAAATGGTGAAGGATCACAGTGGGACAGATTCTTACAAGAAGGTGTTGATGTCGCGCAGTATGAAGATTTTATTGATGCCGGATTACTTACTCGAGTATATGGACGGTATCAGGAATGGCTTAAAGATGGACAAGCCTGGCCACCTCGGCAAGCAGAAATAAATGAACTGGGTGAGAATTTTCCTTTTTATGTCAATCCACCGGTAGAGGATCCAGAAACAGGAGGTGTGTTGTATCCGCTTCCATTATTGAAAGAAAATGCACGGTATCCTGCTGGTATTACCGCAGAGTATTGGGGCGGCGATGCACAAGAAAGTGATGATGAATATGCAGAAAATGTTGCAGGAGAGGGTGAGCGTGGTCCAGGTCCGGCCTCTTGGTGGTGGTTCTTAGATGTCCAAAGAAGAGGGGAGGTTGCAGGTAGAGATGACTGGCATCTTCTTGATCAGTTGCATAGAGAGTATCTAGCATTTTTGAACGCAAATGAAATTCCTGAAGGCGATAAGACATATTTTGTAGAAAATCTTCAAGCAGCGCAGGGTGATCAAATATACCATCCAGGGTTTATTAATATTGGTGCACGTCGATGTGAAAAGGGACTCTATAGCTATACAGCTGGTGATTACGCAAATCTTGTGTGTAATCAGCCAAATCCCAAAACAATGGCCACAATAGCACAAGAATGGGCATGGCGTGTTCTTGGTGACTCAACATTAGTGCTCCGCGCAGAGCAGGCAGTATATAAGGAAAAAAACAATCAGACGCGGGGTGGTCAAGTACATGATGTTGACGCTCCAAATGTTCGAGTAAGAGAAAAAACTATTGATGATGAGCGGTTAAGTCAGCTTGGCCCACAAAATCCAAGACGGTTAATGCCATCATTTTTAGCTGCCGCGCCAGATGAAGGAGCAGGTAAAACCTATGGGGTAATTATGCACCCGCCAAGAGATTTTTCTGGAGAAATTTACAAAAGAGCGATGAAGCAGATTTCATATGAGTCTACGGTTCGTGAGTATGATTTCATTTACCCAATAATGTATTCACCGGGTAATGTGTACCAGCCAAGAACAGTAGCGCAGGCTCCAAATGATGCCATTTATAATCCTATTTCAGAATCACTCTTTCGTTTAGATCAGGAGGCTTTTATTAAGGAATCTGATTTACGACGGGTATACTTTACGCCAAGTGCAATTGCGGGTGGATTTGATTATCAGATGTTCCCTCCAATGTGGTCAAATGAGTTTTATATTGACTTCACAAAGCTGCGTAATCTTCCGGTAAAAAGAGAGATTCGTGCAGTACACATGGCGCGTCCGTGTAATCCGTATGGTAAATGGTGGAAGACGAATGAAGTATTTCCATCAATGATTCCAGATAGTGGATGTAGGGAAACACCTAAATTGGGTGCTGCTGCCTTAACCTACATGTTAGAAGGTAGGCAAATTAGACAACCAGAGACAGTGACTTTTGAAATGGATGAAGCTATTGATTATAACGAGGAGATGCGTGAAAGAAATCACGTTGCGCGCAGATATATAGCAATATTTACCAATGTAGAAAGCGACAAGTCTCCATTTTTGCAGGGAACAGGGTGTGGATTTACAGGAACTGGTGCAAATTGTGAAATAAGTGATAGTAAAATTTCGGCTACTCCAGACTTTTTTGACAGGGAAATGGAATGTATTCGCGATGAACGAGACGCAACGGAATCATGGTTTGCGATTGGCATGGACTTTAATAGTAATGGTGAATTTTTAGGATATGTGTCTAAAGCGTGTAGTTATGGAGACAGAACAGGTGTGCCACAAATGGTAGTTGTTGCAGATTTGTTGGATCAGTGTACAGCCCTTGCACAAGTGTATAAAGAGTTTGGTCAGGGGGATGATATGATTTTACAAAACACAAATAAAGCATGGACAAATAGAACATGGGGGAATGCCTTAGATATTGCGCGTTTGCCAGAGCCAGCACTGCATCCATCAAATGCATATCGTCTTGTAAATGATCGAAACGAACCAGTAAAAAGAGAGTCAAGAGACATGGTATTGTATGGTGCCATTACCATTGAAGCGCGAAATTTACAAGAAAATGCAACACCAGCTGAGGTAGATGAACTATTTAACAAACTGAGAGATTATAGTTTTGAGGCAGAAGTGGATGGTGTGTCCTATTCTTGTTATGCGCGCTATGCGGGATTGCCATATAATAGAGGAAGAGAACAGATGAAAACGTGTGAAGCGCAAGATGCAAGTCGTATTCATGATAATGAAAGCCTTGGCAACCTGCATAGTCAAGAATTGATTAATACGTTGTCAGGAAATGATTGGTCTACCGCAAAGCGAGGGGTCTTGCAATTATTTGCACAGATTCATCGATTGGTATCGATTGATACATATACAGGGTTGCAGTCAAATGATAATAGAATGCCAGGATTATTGGCGCAAGGGGCATACTCAGGACAAAAAGTATCTCCGCAAGATGACCGAACAAAATATGGAGCAGTAGATACTTCTTATAATGGCACAAGTGCACGTCCAGGAGAAATACTCTTACCGCCGCAAATCTATTCTTTGAATCCATTTACCTGTATTGAAAATTCCCCTACAGAAAGTAATCCATGTACCATTGGTGAATATAACAATATAACAATCAATGGGAAGAATGGAACCGATACAGATTATGATGGCGATGGAATTGCTGAAGAGGTGGGAAGAACAGGAGAAGCGCGGGCTATTGCGAGTGTTGGGTCAGAGCTTGCCATTGTAAACTTCTTTGTTGCTGCAGACGATAACCGCATGCCAATTAGACGGATTAAAATGGATTGGGGTGATGAAAATATAGGGGGAATTTTGCGGAATGAAGGACTTTATAAAAATGCAAAACCATTTTGTGAGTCATCCGATAGTGGGGGGCGGCCAAATATGGGGCTCTGTGTCTTTGAAGACAATCCAAATATTCCAACAAATTTGACATGTAAAACTGCAGGAGAAAATCAGTGCGGTACCGGAATGGTGTGTAAAACAAAAGATGATTTACGACAAGAGAATAATGGATTTGCTGAGTCATATCAGCATAAACGCTTTGGAAACACACCACGTGCATGTGATGATCAATATGTTGAAATGACACATAGCTATACCTGTGGTTTGCGTGAGAGAGATATTCCAGGAGTGTTTGTACCAGTAACAAATCTGTTAGAAGAGTATCAACAGCAATTAGAAGAAATGGGTGTTGGGCGTGATGAAGAGGTGTGTTATTACAAGCCACGAGTGCAGGTGCTTGATAATTGGGGTTGGTGTAATGGTAGTTGTGATATTTCTATTGATATTGATGGTGATGGTGTTGGGGATGGATGTAGTGATGTGACACCAGGGCCTTTAAATACAATTGAAGAGCAATGCTCTGATACTGCAGTAGCTGAATTTGAAAATGCGTGGACAGAGTATCAAGGAGCCATCATTGTTGTACCAAAGCCAGAGGTTGCCGGGCAATAATGCCTAAGGGAACAAATAAAAGAACCAGTGATGACACTGGTTCTTTTATTGTCTGCTTCCTTCAAAATAAGTAAAGGAAATAGGCAGTGCCCAGGTCAGCGAAAGTGCTGACCTGGGGTGCATGCAAGAGCGAGGCGTGCTCAGTTGCCACGGGCGTAGAAAACTTCAGTGATGTCCCCTTCGGGTGTGGCGCTGATTCGCTCCGTGAGCACACCATCTCCGTCCAGCTCAACCTCGATCCAGGCACCATCCTCCTCGTAGTGGAGGGGAAGCTCCGTGCCGAAGTAGATCGCGCCTTCGAGGAGTGCGCCGCGACCATCGGAGGTGAGCTGGCAGTCGTTCGACAGGGGATTCAGGTGCAGGTACATCGGGTTGTCCAGCATCGGACGATCGACGTGTTCACCCAAGTTGCTGTCCCAAAATGATCCCAGACGGAACCACTCTCCCTCGATCACCCGGAGGTTCTCGCAGGTGTCGGTGGCCGGCGGGGGCACGTTGGCCTCTTCCCGCTGGCAGATGACCGGCGGGCTCGGGGTGAGGGACTTCTGAGCGAACCCATCAGGGCACGGCTCGTCGTCCTCCACGACCTCGCAGTCAACGTCCTCGATGCAGTCACGCACCTCGGGGTTCATCATGGGATCCGCGTCGGGGCCCATGTCGTCGGTGTTGTTGGGAGTGCCGAGATCCTCAGTGGGCTCGGCGGCGTTGGGGACCTCAGGCCCCCCGTCATCTCCACCACAGGCGGAGAGGCCCATCCCCAGCAGAATCGCCAGGATGAAGGCCAAAGTGGGGTGAGTGAACCGCATGGGTACACCTCCTCTTTGTGGCCCGACCCTTTTGGGGGCGGGTATATGAAGTGACAAATGTCAGGCTGATCTCCATATAGAAAATCAATCCGACATTTGCTACTCACAAAGAGGATTACACTACTCTTGCATGCATATAGGGTTCCGTATCCCAGAAGGGAATGGGGAACACCGTTGTTCAAAGAACAGGAATGAATCTAAGGGATTAGATGCAGTTCTGCGCCTTGTACGGAAGAAATTGCTGCTACCACCTAGGCAGTAAGCTCCAACTTTAATATCGCATAATATTTGGCAATTGTCAAATACGCGGGGTGGATAACATACAAAGTGAGTATGAAATACACATACCTCAAAAAACGCTGCAATTCATATACAAAAAGAGCAAACTCCATCCCCACCTTATGTTCATCACAATAAAACAAATATATGCTATAATGAATGTATATTTGGTGCTACGCACAAAGCAATCGCTCCTGTGTCCTATTTAGCCAAACAATTTTTACGTTTCAGAGATTTGCTTGCATTTCTCATGCCAAAGAAAAAGTCACGAATTATCATGCTCGTGAGTTTTGGGGTTTTGGTAAGTATTGGTGCGCTTGTATTTATCTCTCCAGTGAGTGCAGATGTTTCTTTTGATGATATTCCAAACGGAATTATCAAAGTCATTACAGAAATATTACTTGCCATTGCACAGCTCTTTATTAGAATGACCATTTTCTTGTTGCAGTTTTTCATTCTGATTGCTGGGTACAATAATTATATTAATGCGCCGGTGGTAGAGCTTGGTTGGAACATGGTTCGTGACCTTACCAACATGTTTTTTGTAGTAGCACTCCTCGCTATTGCATTTGGAACAATCCTAGGAATCGAATCATACGAATGGAGACGATTATTACCTAAGCTTTTAGGGGCGGCACTGCTGGTAAACTTCTCAAACTTAATTTGTCAGCTCATCATTGATGTTTCTCAGGTGTTCATGACAACGTTCCTCAACGCCATTGCAGGAGCTGCTGGAGGAAACCTTATCCAAATGTTTAACTTCCAAGAGATATTTAAAATCTCTACCAGCGGGTCAAACATTGCAGCAGGGAATGGATCCGATTTACGTATAGATGTATTTATTTCTGGGGTTATTGCGATTACCTTTGCCGGCATGGCCATGATGACTATCATGGCATACACCGTGATTGTTCTGGTACGCATGGTGGTACTTTGGGCGCTTATTGTGCTTTCTCCGCTTGGATTTGTATTTGCTGCACTACCGGCAACGCAAAAATATGCAAAAGAATATTGGGAAGAATTTACCAACTACGTTATTGTTGGGCCAATCATGGTGTTCTTTTTATGGCTGGCATTCGCGAGTTTTGGTGGCGGTGGAGTAGTTGGGGAACATATTGAACAAAATCACAAAATTGAAGGATCAAAAATTTCTGGCAGAACAGATCAAACAGGAAACTCAGTAACTTTGGGCCTTTCTGAAGCCGCAAGTTATGACAATATTGCAAACTTCTTGGTAGCACTTGCATTTTTATATATTGGACTTGAACGTGTACAAAAACTCAATGTAAAAGGAAGCGGCATGGTAGGTAGTGCCATGAATTTTGGAAAGAACGTTGCGACCATTGCGAGTGGTGTTGCTGCAGGGCGATGGCTTACAAACAAGGTAAAGGATGAAGCCGTTGAATTTGGAAAAGATCATGGAAAATTAGCTTGGAATGCGACAGGTGGAAGGTTGAGAAGAATGCGAGGAATTGAAAAGATTCCATTTTTGGGTGCCGGTGGAAAATTACGTACAAAGGCAGCATTAGAAAAACAAGAGAAACTGCTTTCTGACAGAGACATGGAAATTAAGAAAAAGGGTGGCGGATTACTTGCTGAAGGACTTTCTCCATCAAAATCTGCACTTGGAAGACAGGCTATTAGAACAGCAGCTGCGGTAGATATGTCTGAAGCAAAAACAAAAGCTGCTGAAGTTGCAGCACGTCAGGCGATGTATGGATCAAGTGGTGGTGGAAAAACGTTGCGTGAGATTGATAGATTGAAACAAGAAAATGCGCATCAAGAAAAAGAATCTGCAAGAACAGAGGGGATTGATAGTGCGGGGATTCAAAGAGACATTGCTAATAGAGAATTGGGAGAATTGCTTACGCAGAGGGATACGTATGAAGAACGGTATGCAGAAGAGAAGAAGACTCGAATGGATAAAGCAATACAGGATAAACTTCACGATAATCCATCGATGGCATATGATGATGCAGAGAAAGAGGTACGTGCTGATAAAAATCTCAAGGTAGCGGCTCAAAATGCAGCAATGGATGGATTATCTCATTATGAAGCATTTAGAGCTGCCGGAAAAGCTGGGCAAAAAGAAGGAAAGTTTGGTTCAGAAACAACACGAATTACAGCTGCGGTAAAAGATAGTTTGCGTTTGGGTGAAAATAAAGATGAAAAACAAACATTAGAATGGGAAGAGGGACAATATACTGAAGAAATGGGTGAGTATGGAAGAAAGACTATGGATGAATTGTTTGCTGAAGTGAAAAGAAATCATGCCATGGTGCAGAAATTGAATGCTATTCCTGAAGGAGACAGGACAAAGGCCCAGGATACAGACATGAAAAATGCTAAACAAGGTCAGATGAGAGCTGTTTCAAGTGCCATGGAGCAAGGTTGGGGAAATATGTTATATGGGGATATGGCAAGTTTGGATAAATCATTTGAAGGAATGGATTATAATGATCCCGAAAATATGGATAAGATCATGCTTGGGCTTACGCAAGGTGTATCTAAAGATGATTTAGACACTCCAGATAAGATCGCTGAGCAGCAAGAGGCATTAAGAAAAGGGTTAAAAGAAAAAGCGGGTGTATTATTCAGAATTGCTATGAACGCCTCAGAAAAGGCTGCAAATGAGCATGGGCAAACACAATTTGGTGCATTGATTTCTGAGGGAATCAATGAGTCGGGTGATGGTGTCTTGGCTTTGCGTGGTGGAATGGTATCGGGTGTAGGTAGAAAAAACAGGGTTGGTACAGGTACCGATGACAATGGGATGGTCGGAAGAAAGAAATACCAAGCAGGAGCATTACAACCTTCTGTTACGATCAGATCGTCAAAAGATGGGCGTGCCTTTATGAAGATGAAAAAGGTTTCAGATGGTAAAGGCGGTTTTACAGATGAAGCGAATGGGTTTGTAAGTGCTGCACACGAAAAGGCCCTCCTTTCCATCGGTGGCATGAGCGAAAATGATATCAAATCAATGGAGCAACCGATCTATAACTTCCTTTCTGGTGGAACATTTGAAAAGAATGGATATGATGGAACCAACATTCAGGCGGGAGCAATGAAAGGTGCTTTGACTAATATTCATAAGCAATTTGAAGAAAGATTGAATAGAGCCGTTTCGAGCAAAAATAAGCAAGAGGAAACGCGTGTTGAAAACGCAATGAGACAGCATTATATAAAAATAATGGGTGAAAGTGCAAAGAGTTTAACCCAAGCACAGCTCGTTGCAATGCAACATAGAATAAAATAGTATAGCCACGGTATGGAACTCACAACATTCACACAACCTAAAGACCTCACCGGACAAGACTTGGATGCGCTAGAAAGCCAATTCCAACTTGTTTTAGGTGATCCGTCAGCCGGAGATAAGGTGTTTGCAGCACTCCATGAATTTTTTATTGCCAGAAAGTATAGTTTAGAAATTGTACATACGTATTACTACACCTATTGGAGATGGTATGTACTACTTACCTGGAGTAATTACCGTAGGCTCAGTAAAGAAGATTTTATTAATGCGCTGGTGTATCAGATGCCGCTTGCATTTAGTTTGGGCATTAAAATTGAAGATGCCTTTTTCTCTTATATTTCTACCACCAGTTCTGGTGAAACAGAATGGAGAAACACATATGAAGACATTGCCAGAAAATTAGAAACCGTAGATTATGCACTCAATCCTACAGAAAATGAAGTAGAAACATTTCAAAGCTCAGCAAAGACATTTGCGGTAAAGGAGCGCGCTTCTAATATTGAAACATCTCAGTTTGTTGCAAAAATGAAGGCAGTTTTCTTTGGGAAAAAGGAGCAAATGTATACGCTGGCAGATACAGAAGAAGAAGTGACGCGCATTACGTCGTTTTTACACTTTCAAAATTTCTTAATGCAAAAAAGAGACATTGCACAAGCCATGCGTGTGTATTTAAACGGATTAGATGAACCAGGCAGACTGAAAGAAGTAGATATTGGTGCATTACTCGGTTTTGATGAAATGGAGGCAGAACTAGAAGATTCTTCTGCCGCACCGGAACAAGCTCAAGCACCTGGCCCATACGACGCAATCGTACAACAAATCAATACAGACTTTACGCAAAATACAGAGGGAGGATTTGAAGACGTCGCTGCTGTTCTTGGCAGACTCAATGAACTCGCTGATCAGGTGGGGGATGAAAGCATTAGAGAATTATTCATTTTTGATGAGAAGCATGGTGATTTCCGGTGGAATTTTGAGCTCATTGAAGGAGAAGAATTAACATCATAGTATATGGCAACTCAGCCGCTTGTCACAGTCAAAAAAGCAGATGGAACATCAGTGAAAATGACACTAGATGAACTTGCTGTATACAAAAAAAGTCAGGCTGCTGCAACTGCGCCAGTTTCGGCTGCGCCGCAAGTGCCAAAACCAGCTGCAGTGCCTACTCCAGCACCGCCAAAAGCGGCATCACCAGAATTGCCAAAAGCGCCAGCGCCGTCAAAACCGGCCATAACGCCAGCTCCAGCTCCAGAAGAAAAATCAGAAGATATTGATATTGAAGCAACCTCAAAGATTCTAGAAAGCCTGGTACCAAGCGAGCCACTTTTAGAACAGGAAGAAACACTGGTAAGTATTGAAGACGCACTCAAAAAAATCGAATCGATTGAAGAAAAACCAGCACCAAAGCCAGCAAAAATTTTAGAAGAGCATGCAAACTTGCCAGCAGTAGAATCGCCGCATGAATTAGCAACCGTAACACCAGTAAAAGATTTTTTCAAAGCAGAAGCAAAGGCAAAAGCGCAGCATGCAGATTGGGAAGAAGGGGATCATGCCTCATTATTAGAAGAAAGTACTGAGTTACAAGCACCTGCACAGGCTGGCGCGCATATACTGACCACTTCTCATGTGGTAGAGGTGCTTGAACAAGTGCCAGGGTCTGTGGATCCTGCAATGCATGATCGATTAGAGAAGCTTATTCGCTCACATCTTTCTGGTGTGCGGAATGATCAGCAGTTAGAAGAATATTTGCGTAAAGCCGTAGACAAGGGCGGTATTGGTGTGTCAGAAAAAGATCTTACGCATCTTATGAAAGTGATTCATGAGGTATACGGTATTCATCACGAAAAAATGGCAGCTCTAGGTAAAGAAGCGCCACCCATGAAACCACGCATTACACCTCCATCATTACCAAATATGCCAGCTGAGCCAGCCGGTAGTGATTGGATGTCACAATATAAACAACCAGATAGTGCGCCAGCAGGGAAGCCAGTCATGCATGACGTGGTTGCAGCGCAAGAAGTGCGGACAACGACAGGGCCAGTGCAAGAACTCGCGCAGTTTTCTCCGGTTGATTTACATCGATTAGAAGATGCCGGTGTATTGCTAAAAGATGATCTTTCAAGACAACTGCAATCGTTAAAGGAAGATGCATTTACCATGTATTTGGATGGGCGAGCCGCATGGTTCCGCTCACCACTCTATTCACTGTACATGCATACCATTTTAACCGCGCTTAACGAAAGTAAGCCGCTAGAGGATGCGCTGGTAACAGAAAGAAGAGATGATGCACTCACCAAAGAACAAATCAATCAAATCGGTGCGGTAAGCGCTATGTTACGATTTTAAGTATGCAGCAATTTGTTGTACCACAATTTATTGATGTGGAAGATAAAATCTTTGGGCCAATTACTACGCGGCAGTTTTTAATTTTACTGGTGGCGAGTGGGGTAGTGTTTTTAGCATATCGATTTGCTGACTTGGTATTATTTGCAGTTATTTTGGCACTTGTGGGTGGTGGAGCAATCGTTATGGCATTTGTAAAAATTAATGGACAAGCGTTTCATTACTTTTTACTCAACATTGCACAAACAATTAAAACACCAAATCGTAGAATCTGGTATAATACGTACACGGATAAAGAATTGAACATGTTTAGAATGTGGGGAATTGCTGAAGAACAAGAAGTAGTAGTAAAACAAAAGGCCGTCCGAAGGGAACATATTAGAAATTTATCACTGCAAGTAAATACCGGAGGGTATTTCAAAGCAGATGATGAAGAAGAACCAACGGTACACATTCCATAATAAAGGAGCATGCAAAGCAAGAAAAAGAAAAATCAAAAGGGTAAACGAGCGTCTACACAGGCGTCGCTTCCGATTGCAGAAATTAAGGATGGCGTGGTTGTGCTGAAAGACGGAACGCTTCGCTCTGTGCTGATTACATCAAGCATTAATTTTGCGCTGAAATCAGAAGACGAGCAGAATGCACTTATTTCAAATTATGTTGGGTTTTTAAACTCAATCGATTTTCCAATGCAAATTGTGATTCAGTCACGACAGTTGCAGATTGAACCATATTTAGAAAAATTGTACGAAATAGAAAAAAACCAAGCGAATGAACTACTCCGCGTGCAGATTGCTGATTACCGCGCATTTATGAGAGAACTTATTGATATTGGGCAGATTATGACCAAGCGTTTTTATGTGGTGGTCCCATATAATCCGCTTTCAAATAAGAAAAAAACATGGTGGACACGGTTTAAAGAGGTGCTCAAACCAATGGCCTCTATTAGAATGAAAGAAGAGGCGTTTGAAAGAAGAAAAGGTGACCTAGAGAGCAGAGTTCGCCAGATTGTGAGTGGATTGCAGGGAATTGGTCTGCAGGTGCAGCAATTACAAACACAAGAACTCATCGAATTGTATTACTCAACGTATAATCCGGATATTGCATTTCAAGAACCAATGCAAGATGTAGATAAGCTTCGGATTGATGAACCAACATCTGTATAGTCGCCTATGGGATTTAAACCAAATGCACAATATAGCGGTGGAGCGCAAAATAAAAAGCAGCAAGAGAAACGAAAGCGTCAGAAAGACGTCAAGGAAGAGCTGGTTAGTTTAGAAGAAGAACGCGTCTATCGTGAAGGAACGGTTGCGATTAGAGATTTGATTGCGCCGTCTGCAATGGATATCCAATCTACACACATCCAGCTGGGTGATGTGTTTTTGCGTACACTTTTTGTTGTAAATTACCCAAGATACATTTCTGTGGGGTGGAATTCTCCAATTTTGAATCTTTCTACTACTGTGGACATTTCCATGTTCTTTTATCCGGTAAAAAGTGAGATTATTTTGAAGCAGCTAAAGAAAAAAGTAGGGGCACTACAAGCGCAGCTCAGTTCTGACGCAGAAAAAGGTGCACCGCGTGATCCAATCAGAGAAACGGCACTTAGAGATATTGAGCAGCTTAGAGACGATTTAACTCAAGGAATTGAGCACTTCTTTCAGTTTGCATTTTATGTAACGCTGTACGCAAAAGATAAAAAGGAATTAGATAAGGCAACAGAAGACATTGAATCTATCTTCGGATCAAAACTCATTTATACAAAACATGTACTGTATCAAGCGCAGCAAGGGTTTACTTCAACGCTGCCAATGGGAATTGATGACCTCATGATTGCGTTCAACATGAACAGCTCTCCAATTGCATCATCTTTCCCATTCATTTCAAGTGAGCTGAGTAGTGATGATGGAATTTTGTATGGAATTAATCGTCATAATAATAGTTTAATTTTATTTGACCGGTTTAGTTTGCAAAATGCCAACATGGTAGTATTTGCGACCTCTGGTGCGGGTAAATCGTATGCGGTAAAACTTGAGGTACTCAGAAGTTTGATGATGGGAACGGATGTTATTATTATCGATCCGGAAAGAGAGTATGACCATTTGGCGGAAGCTGTTGGTGGAACATATGTGAACATCTCGCTTTCTTCAGAAAGTAAAGTAAATCCATTTGATTTACCACGGCCAGTTGGGCAGGTGTCTACTGAAGACATTATTAGAAGTGCTGTAATTACTTCAAAAGGACTACTCCGCATTATGTTTGGGTCAGTAACTGCGCGGGAAGATTCTGTATTAGATCGGGCGCTCATTGAAACATACGCAAAGAAAGATATTACGGCTTCTACAGATTTACGCACAGCAGATCCTCCAATTATGCAGGATTTACTCGATGTATTAGAAGGAATGGAAGGGGCTGAGGATCTTACTATCAAATTGCGTAAGTATACTGACGGGACATTCTCTGGGTTATTCAACTCGCCTACAAATGTAAACATTAACAATCAGTTAGTGATTTTCTCTGTACGTGATTTGGAAGATGAACTCAGACCGATGGCAGTATATTCACTGATTAACTACATTTGGAATGTAGTTCGTTCAGAAAGAAAGAAACGACTTTTGGTGATTGATGAAGCTTGGTGGCTCATGCAACATGATGATTCTGCAAAGTTCATTTATGCATTGGTAAAACGGTGCAGAAAGTACTACATGGGGGTTACTACCATTACCCAAGATGTAAATGATTTCTTACGCTCTCCATACGGGCAAGCAATTGTGACCAACTCGTCATTGCAACTCCTTATGAAGCAGTCACCATCAAGCATCGACATGATTCAAAAAACATTCATGCTGACAGAAGGAGAGAAGTACTTGCTACTAGAAAGTGCTGTTGGACAGGGAATTTTCTTTGCGGGAACAAAACATGCTGCAATTCAGGTTGTTGCTTCTCATACGGAAGATCAATTGATTACTTCAGATCCAAAGCAACTCCTGGAAATTGAAAAATCGAAAAAAGAGTTTGAAGAAAAAATGATGCAAGAGCAGCAAAAGCAATAATATAAGTGTATGCAAGATTTAAGAAAAAAGTTAATCATCATTGTCGTAATTTTGGCAGTGTTTTTGGTAAGCATTTTGCTTATTGCAATGCTTGCAGACGATTCGATTGAAGAGACACAAGTAGAAGAAGCGCAGCAAGAGCAAGTAGAACAAGATGCTGCAGCCAGAGTTGTGGCACCAGAAGTAACGCCTAAACCGTCAGCACCTGTTGTTCCTGTAGTTGTAGAAGATCCAGGAGAACAATACGCTCGTCAGTCAGCAAAGATTGTTATTGAGCGGCTTGGAAGTTATTCAAATCAAAATGAAAACAGACATATTGATGATGTAAAATCGCTCCTTACAGCGAGCATGTATAGCTATACAAAAGAGCAGCTTACTGCAGTGCAGGGAAATGAATATAGCGGTGTAACAACGCAGGTAGTGACATCAAAAGTAGTATCATTTGACGATGCTACTGCAGAAGTTGAGGTGGGTGTACAAAGAAGATCCTCAACTGCCAGTGAAACGAATATGACGTATCAAACGGGAACAGTAAGAATGGTGAAACAAGGCAGCTCATGGCTTGTGAATGGTATTTATTGGCAGGAGTAGTTCGTGAAAACAAATCGGTGGGGAGTATGGATGGTGAAGGCGCAATTAATCCTGAAAGACATCTTCTTTCCGATTTTTTGTGTGATTTGCCAAGCGGAAGGAACAATACTTTGTAGTACATGTAAAAACGCGCAGGATAATACTGGCGCGTTTTTTGATATGCCCATAGTGCACGCTGCCATATCTTTGCATGCACCCGGGAAAGTTCTTACTGCGCTATTATATGCATATAAATATGAGGGGAGCGATGAGGCTGCTATGGAAATTGGAAGAACGGTGTTTTTATTTGGATATACCAATAAAGAATGGTTTGCCGGTGCAGATACAGTAACGTATGTTCCACTTCATCCACGGCGATTGGCTGAGCGCGGGTATAATCAGGCAGAATATATAGCAAAGAGACTCAGTGAAGCAATTGACGTGCCTTGTGAGCGCATATTAGCGCGCAGGCGGTACACAAAGCAGCAAGCGAGACTTGATGAGTCAGGTAGAGAAGAAAACGTTACAGGGGCATTTGGTGTGATTGGGGAAGTAGCAGGGAAGCGCATAGTATTAGTCGATGATGTGTATACGACAGGTGCAACAGTCGTGAGCTGTATTGAGGAGCTGTACAGCAAAGGAGCTGCGCATGTGAAAGTGTTTACACTATTATATAGGGAATAAAAAACAGCCTCGAGGGAGGCTGTTTTTTTTGGTTGTTATATTTAGGTTGCAGGGAATATATGTGTCATTGGCTGAGGTGTGATACCCCAGAGGAATGTCCCGTACCAGTGTTCTGAGTTAGAAACTCCAACACCAAATCCGGCACCATCGCTCCAGATAAGTGGACCAACTTCATTTGAATCTTGCAGTTGTCTACTCATTTGTTCTGCTGCTGTACCAGATACGAGTGCTTTGTCTCCAGGCCATCCGTAGTGCATGCGAAGTGAATTTCCGCTACCCATTCCATTCACCGATCCTCGGAGTCGGTAAGCAATAGACCCTCCTGCTACGATTACTTCAGGTTCTTGAAGTCTTACTTGAATACCTCTTGTCGTAGTTACAAACGTGGCTTCAAGCTCATTGTTATTGTCATCAAAGATTGAGAAATTGCTTAAACAGTTGATGGCATATTGGTTTGCATCACATCTTCCAGATACATCAATGAAAATGGCAGACCAAGATGAATCGTTGTTTCTAAAGTTTCCATCAGCCCCGGCACCAATTTCAAACTTATACAGGTTTGATGCTCCATTTAAAAGCATTTCTTGAAACTGATTTCCTCCAGCTCTAAAGTCTCCAGTGATTGGAACTGTATCAATTCGGGGTAAGGTTTCAAACATAATTGATGCCTCGGAAAGATTGAAACGTGTACCTTGGCTAGATAAAATAGTATTTCCTAGTCCTAAATTTACCTGATCTGCTGGAACTTCCATACCAGACTCAGCACCATTTGCTTCAATTTCTGTTAGTTTGGCTTGTACTGGGAGGTTTGAATATTCAATTTCGGCGCCCACACGGTCATTGAAAGTGAGTTCAAGATAAAGAGATTCCGGTTGAATTTCTGTTACAGAGAAATCAATGTTATCAAATTCAAATTCTCCGTCGTTATTTGGTCTTGCGCTATCAAGAAGATCCCCGTTATTTGCGTGTAATTCGATATCTTGAATTAATGAGGCAAGTGTCGCTACATTATTTCTCGAGTTGATTTCGTTCATTCTTGGATCTTCAGCGGCAAGAGTGAACTGCATGTCATCGATAATGACACCTTCTTTTTGTGCTGTGAGAACCCAATGTCCTAATCGGACACCTTCTCCATCCATGAAAGCCGTGCCTCTATATGTAGATGAATTCATGTCTACGCGAATAATTGCATCAGAAACACGTTGTACAGGTGCTATCACACACGCTCCATCTTCACACGTATTTCCTTCTCCACAATCTCTTGGTTTTTCATCATATCTATCTCCTTCACAAATTCCTTCAAGTACACGATTTTCGTGTTGTGGATCACATCTATCTGGGTAACTTGCTTTATCTGTACGTACAGTAGTGCTTTTTTCAAGAACTATTCCACCATCGGGATCCTTGCAGAAAGTTTTTGGTTTTTCTCCTGCACATGCATTTGCACAAACAGTTTTCGCTTCTGTGCTTAACTCCTTTGCAGGGAAACATTTATTTGGATCTCCTACTATTCGCTCTGATCCGTCGTGACATCTAATGTTGGCAGTTCTATACATGCCTTTTCCACAATTTTTCCCTACGCTGTAGCTATTAACGCCACATTTGTTTTTCTTTTTTGCTGCTGACGTTTTTTTCGCGGCTATCTGTTTTTTCGTCATTGGCTGTTGGTAATCAACCCCGTAGGATTTAGTCTGGTACTTTGCAAAATTAAAGTTCGATTTTCCTGGTGCGGCAGCAAAAGCTAATCCGCCTGCAGCAAGGAGTGCTGCAGTAGCGATCGCAAGCTTGGTGCTAGTAACACTGAGTGTTTTAGTAGCCGTTTGCTGCGGTTTTTTCTGGCGTGGTGGCATAGAAAAAAATTAATAGTCAAAATTATATAAAAAGATGTGCATAGTATAGCACAAAAATCATCATTAGTGTGTCCATTCATCCACTACTGCTTCAACATCAGACGCATCTACCACAAGTACACCAACATCAATCATTTCTTTTTCAAGCGCTTCTCTTTTTGCAACCAGTTTCTTTTTGCTCGTTTTCTTTTTTGCAGGAGGAAGGTCGCTAATTTCTGTATCGAGTACCTGAATATTTTTCCAAACTTTTTTAAGCGATGGATGTTTGGCAAGTGCGGCATGATAGAGCACCACTTCAACAGCTTCTGCAATATGTGATACGCGTACCATTGAGGCTGCTTCATCTAACGCATCGATTGCTTTATCTGGCAGTGTTCTTCCGGTGATTTGTTTATGGGTGATGCGTACAGCGGCTTCAACTGCTGCATCAGTAAACTCAACCTTATGAAACTCTTTATACTTATCTTTAATTCCTTGTAAAATGGTGATGGCATCGTTAACAGTTGGTTCATTTACCTGAATAGGGAGGAACCGACGTGCAAGTGCCGGGTCAACTTTAAAATATTTGTTGTATTCGTCTATTGTTGTTGCCCCAATCATTTGCAGATCTCCTCTGGCGAGGGCAGGTTTTAAAATATCAGAAAAATTTACAGAGCCTTCTGCTCCTTGTGATTGGATAACGGTATGAATCTCATCAATAAACATAATGACTGACCGCTCACAACTAGCAATTTCATCGACTAATTGTTGTGCTCGCTTTTCAAATTCACCGCGGTACTTAGTTCCAGAAAGGAGCGCCGTAACATTTAGCGAAAGCAACCGTTTTCCTTGCAGCGTTTGTGGTACTTCATTTTTTACGATACGTTGCGCTAGGCCTTCTACAATGGCAGTTTTACCAACCCCCGGTGAACCGAGCAAAATCGCATTATTTTTATTTCGTCTTGAAAGTACTTGGGCCAATCGTTGAATCTCATCAGTTCTACCAATAACCGGATCCATGTCCTTCTCTTGCACCATTTGGGTGAAATCGGTTGAAAAAGAATCTAAAATAGGCGTATTACCACCTGTTTTACCCATGCGTTTTTTTCCGCTGCCACCACCTAATTGAGAAATTGACCACTCGGGCTTTTTTATGGTAATAACCTGATATAGGGCTATTCCCACAAGCAATAAAATAGCTATGTGCAGGCTGGTGATTTCTGACAGGGCGATTGGCATAATATTGTATTAAATACGGCGTCATTATACCATAATAGTGGACCTTTACAGAAATGCTTGACGATTTATTTATTTTCGGATATAATTGTGCACACAAATCGGGTCAAGTTCAAACCCTATGGAGAGGTGGCTGAGTGGTCGAAAGCGGCACACTGCTAACGTGTTGTCCGGGTCAAACTGGACCGCGGGTTCGAATCCCGCCCTCTCCGCAATGTATAGTATGGCCGTAGGCCATAAAATACGTTACTGATGGGGAGCGAAGCGGAGGAATCCCGCCCTCGCACTTTGTAAAAACAATTCAATGGAGAGATGGCTGAGTGGTTGAAGGCGGCGGTCTTGAAAACCGTTGAGGGTGAAAGCCCTCCCAGGGTTCGAATCCCTGTCTCTCCGCAAATATAAGAGCACCCTTTTGGGTGCTCTTATATTTGCGGAGAGGTGTGCGGCGCGAACCCTCGGTTCGACCACGCAAATGAGCGAATCCAACGCAAGGTCTGAAAGACTTTGCATTGGTGAGCGATTGCAGCGTGGAACGAGGAGCGATAGCGACGAAGTCATCTCTGTTTCTCTGCGGTTTTTTCGGGCTCTTTCTTTTACACTTGCTTTAGCGCTAAAATCAGCTTATACTATCAGCATTAGTGCAACATATGTTCGAGCTTACTATTGATACATCGTCATCTTCTCACGCTGCCGCGAAACCGGCATCAGCGTCTTTTGATTGGCACCAAACGTCTCAAGAAGGACAGCTCGCCGTAGATGTGCTCGCTTCAGAAAAAGAACTTCTGGTTGTGTCTACACTTGCCGGTGCAGAGGCAAATAAGATAGAAGTGTTCATTCATAATGATCTTCTGACCATTCGCGGAGAGCGGAGATTCCCAATTGCAGGGTCCTTAAAATCGTTTCACAAAGAATGTTATTGGGGAAAATTTTCCCGGTCAGTAGTACTGCCAATCGATGTAAAAGGAGAACTTGCGCAAGCTGATTATCAAAATGGTGTACTCATTATCCGTATTCCAGTGCATAGTGTGGATAGAAGAGTACCGATTACTATTGTAGAGGAATAATATGAGAACATGGATTAACAAACTGCGCACAAAATCTTCTTGGATAACACGTGCGTGGCTTATCTTTATTATCTGTTTTGTTGTACTTGGGCTCATTAGCATGATCCTTATTAGTTATGCAAACAGTTACACCGGAAGAGTATTTCCAGGTGTGCACATTGGTGAAGTGCCGATTGGTGGCATGAGTGAAGAAGAGGTGACTCGATATTTGCAAGATATGAACGATAGACTCATCTCTGAAGGATGGGAATTTACTGTTGATGCGCCGCAAGGACAAGAAACATTTACCATCTTGCCAGTATACGTCTCAGGGAGTAATTCTGTAGAACTCATGACGATTGATGTTGAATCAGAAGTAGCAGTGCTTCTTAGAACAGGGAAAGAAGGTCATGTATTTGCGCGCGCATTTGCAGCGCTTCGTCATCGCATTTCACAGCCACAGATAGCACTTTCACATATTACTGCTGATGTTGAACGTATTGAAGAATCGCTTTCAATTCGATTAGAGCCACTTGAAACACTTGCGCAGCCAGCAACTCTGGATATTACCCTTGAGCCGTTTACCTATACGATAGTCAGTTCTTCTCCGGGTATTGCGTTTGATACGAGTAACGTTATTGATACATTAAAAGACTCTTGGAAAACGCTTAAGACACCGCACGTTCAGATTGCGGCTATTGTAGACGAACCTTCAGCTCTTGAAGAGGAATTTGTCCCGATTTTAGATCGATTAGAAACGGTTATGGGGCACGGAGATTTGTTACTCAGTTATACTGAGCCGATTACTTCCATAGAAAGAACCTGGCGCATTACGCGGCAGAATATGGTGGATTGGCTTACCGTGAGTGATTTAGAAGACGACGAGCAAGGGGCGGCCTTTTCTTTGAGCATTGCTTCTACTACATTGTTTTTAGAAGAACAAGTGGCGCCAGTGGTGAACGTAGAACCGCGCAATGCAAAGTTTGAGGTGTCTGACACTGGGCGAGTGACTATGTTCCAAGCGTCACGGCCGGGAGTAGAAATTGCCAGTGAAGAAACGCTTTTGGCAATAAATGAGGCGTTCATGCAGCGTACGTGGTTTGATGAAGGAATTACTAAGAATGTAAAAGTGCAGACGCAACAAGCTGAGCCCGAATTTGCAACAGGAGAAGCAAATGATTTAGGAATCACCGAGGTGCTTGGTATTGGTGTATCAAAATTTGGTGGAAGTCCAAGAAATCGTCGGTTGAATATTAATGAGGGAGGTGCCAGATTGAATGGAATACTGGTTCCACCGGGTGAAGAATTTTCAACAATTGCGCATACACAGCCGTATACAGAAGAATCTGGGTACTTGCCAGAACTCGTTATTAAAGGAGATGAAGTAAAGCCAGAGATTGGTGGGGGACTTTGCCAAATTGGAAGTACATTATTCCGCATGGCCATGAATAGTGGCATGGAAATCACACAAAGAAGGAATCACTCGCTGGTTGTGAGTTACTATAATGATTTGACCAATGGTTTGCCAGGAACAGATGCAACTATTTATGATCCAGCACCAGACTTCAGGTTTAAAAACGATACGGGGCATCATGTTCTTATCCAAACACACATCGATTGGGATGCTGCGGAGCTGCGGTTTATTTTGTGGGGAACAAATGATGGAAGAAAAGCGCATTACACACCACCAGTAGTATCACGCTGGATTCCGCATGGCGAAACGAAGATTATTGAAACAGAAAAACTTGCGCCAGGGGTAAGAGAGTGTCAGCATGCCTATACCGGCGCAGATGCAAGCTTTACCTATATTAGAACGCTTTCTTCTGGCGAGCGAGTGGAGCGTATTTTTGAGAGTCACTATAGACCACTCCCAGAGATTTGCTTGGTAGGGAAGGAGCCAGGGGAAGAAGTACAGGCAGAAGAAGGATCTATGGTAGATCTTTTGAAAGAAGCTGCAGAACAAGAAGAGCGTGGAGAAACTCCTCTGAGTCCACTCGAATCTGGGGATGAATAAAATACAAAAAATGGCTTAAATTAGCCAAAAAACTAATGAATACACAGGGCAGGGCTTGACAAGATCCTGCTTTTGTGTTATTATTCAAAGTCGTCGCAAGAAAGCGGCAGATCATTTGGAAAAAACTACGAGTTTGTCTAGTGAATGTAGAAGCGAATGAGCCTATCCAAGTAATATATCGATAGTGAAACGAATCTTACAAATGATCTGCAAAGCTTGACTCAAGTGAAGTGCGATATAGTTGATAATAAGATTGTCATCTGCATCGCACTCCCCCTGCTTAGCGAAGCTATACGTGCTGTATAGTCGTCGCGGATCGCAATTTAGCGTGAAAGAAGTTGTGGGGAGTGACCATTTTTTCCCAACTGGACACAGAGATCTGCATGTTATGCCGCCGCGTGTGGCCTAATATGCATATCTCTGTATCCACGACAAGCATGGAGGTAAACTCCAGGTTGGGGCTGGTTCCGACTGGCTCCTATCCTGAAGCTTACCTTCTTGGATACAGCTTTGCTCTTGAGCAAAAAAATCCATATACAAAAAAACATCTCGCGTAAGCGGGATGTTTTGTTTTTGACAAAAACATACATTTCACTTATGATGCTTGTTCAAGAGGGAGGGCGCATGATTGATCAGGTTTTTTTGTTCAGACCACGTGAGGGACTTCATCCATACGCGGGTCAACGGGTATGGGTCCTCGCAGAAGATGGCTACTGCATTGATTGGTTGCGCAAGGTGTTCTGTTGCACCACTTGCATCGACTTCGATTTGCGGGAAGATTCACCCTTCACGTATCTCAGCATCCGCGAAGATGAACTGCACCCCATCGAAATCAACTAATCAATTGTGTATAAGGGAGGTATACAAAAACAGCGCATGTATGCGCTGTTTTTGTTTGGCTTCTTTTTATGCAACCGCTTCTACAAGCATTTTTATAATCGCATCATTGAATAGTTGATATGTTTTTTGCCAGTCAGGATGTTGTATTCCGGGTCTAGAATTTAATTCGATAAGTTTATATCCTTTTGGTGATCGTACAAAATCCGCTCCATATGCGGCGGGGAAGAAGGTTTGTACTTTAGTATCAATTTTTTGAACGAGATCCATCACCTCTTGCGGAACATCCGTAATGTTAATTGATGTGCCTACAGCTCCTCTTGATATATTTGCAATAAGCGTCCCTTCTTTTGGTACTCGCAAAAACGCATTGATCGGCTTTCCATTCACTACAGTAACACGTAAATCATGCAGCCCTTCAGTAATGCCTGGAATACCAATAGAGCTATCTAAAAATTCTTGAATCAAGATATCACTCCAATCTTTGTACAGTTCTTCTTTCACTTCAGCAACTGGAATAATAAAGATGCCACGGCCATTTGTTTCAAAATTCTTTTTTAATACGATGAGTTCATTTTCAGCAATATCCCAAGAGGCAAGTTGCTCTGTACACCCTTTATACGAGTGAATATAACTCGTTTTAGGAGAAATATCAGGGAAGGCTTCAAATGTTTTCATCTTATCTACGCACAAATCATCAAATTCTGGTTGATTGATGATTTTGCAATCATGAATTGCCGGAATAGTATTTTTATCATCTTTGTTAAATATGAGGTCGGCCTTAATTTCTCCTTCAGAAGAAATTAACTCGTCTCCTTCAAAATGCCAGCCATGAGAAAATATGCCATCGCCATTGTAACTTTCTCCGCGGACAATATGTACTGCAATGCCAGCCTTTTCTACCTCAGTAATGATCTCTTTGTATTTGCTTAAGTATTGCTCTTTGTGAAAAGGGTAGCCCATTGGCTCAGGATCTGAGAAATAAATGGCAATAACTTTTTTCATATTAGGCCTTAGTAATTACTTTATCAGCTAATCCGTATGCTACCGCTTCTTCTGCAGTCATGAAATTGTCTCTGTCTGAGTCAGTTTCAACAGTCCCAATTTTTTGGCCAGAATGTTTTGCTAAAATGCCGTTTAATTTCTTTTTCATTTTGATAATGCGCTCTGCGTGAATTTGTATATCACTCGCTTGCCCTTGTGTTCCACCCATTACCTGGTGAATCATCACTTCTGAATTTGGTAAGCAAAACCGTTTTCCTTTTGCTCCTGCAGCTAAAAGGACTGATGCCATTGATGCGGCCATACCAATACAAATAGTCGATACATCTGGTTTGATGTATTGCATGGTGTCGTAAATAGCCATTCCAGCAACAACAGACCCTCCAGGAGAGTTGATATAAATTTTGATGTCTTTTTCTGGGTCTTGGTTCTCTAAGAAGAGAAGCTGAGCTACCATGGTATTTGCCACATGATCATCAATACCACTGCCAAGAAAGATGATTCTATCTTTCAGGAGTCTTGAGTAGATGTCATATGCGCGTTCACCGTGGTGTGTCTTTTCAATAACGGTTGGAATAAGGTACTGATTTGAGGTATTCATATACAAGAAGTTTAATAGTAATGAGTATAGCAAGAGGAGACAAAAAAGCAATGACCAGACTTGACAAGGGGGTCTTTTTTTAGTAATACTGAAAGTACCGGAGTATTTCCCGGTTGTTTGGAGGATCATGAACGGGGTTGATCGGGAGCGGTTGACTGCTCTTCTCAGGTCTGTGAAGATGCCGCGCAGTGCGGTGTTGCAGGTTGGGACGCTTCGTCCGAAGAAGTCGCGGAAGGCCACCGAGCCTCAGCGCTGACCTGCATCTCGTTTCTCTGGCCCGCCGTAGACGTTTCGACGTCTACGGCATTTTTTATTTATGAAGTTATTCGATGGCTTTAAATACCGTTTTGATTGCCGCTTCCATAGGGCCCTGCACAGTAAATCCGGCAGCTTTCTTATGACCACCGCCACCAAGTTTCTTTGCTTTTGCTGCTACATCCACATCATCTCGGGTGGTTCTGAAACTTCCCTTGATTTGACCATCTGGCAGTTCCTTCAGAATCATGCGGGCATCGCCGTCTTCAATAACATTAAGGAAATTTGTAATACCTTTTAAGTCTCCGTCGGTAATATTTGCTACTGCTAAATCCTTCTGAGTAATATATGTGTACACAATGCCAGAGGGGTGTTGTTTTAATCGAGCAAGAATAGTACTCCAAATAGAAAACGATTGAATTGATTGCTGTTTATATACTCTGTCTTTAATACGATTGAATTGTCCGCCTGTTGCCAAAAGGGTGCTTGCAATCTCCATTGAAAGTGGGGAAGTTGCAGCATTTGTGAAGTTATCGGTATCTGTAATGATCCCGGTAAGAATAGCCGTAGCTATGTGCTTTGAAGGGATAATCCCATTATGGCTAAAAATTCGATAGATCAATTCGCAGGTAGAACTCGCTGATGTAAGCACCAAATTAATATCGCCAAAAAACTCATTGGTTGGGTGGTGATCAATATTAATAATAGTTGCGCAGGCATGCGGGTTGTACTGTTCAACACCGGCGTATGTTAAATCACCTGAATCGAGTACAACAATAGTATCCCAATGCTGCTTCCAAATTTCTGGATCAGAAGTTACCGTCTTGGTAAGAGGGAGGTAATCAAAGTCAGGCCCAGCAGGAGTTGCGCAAAAAATGGCAATGTCTTTGCCTTCACTTTGGAGCCATAGGCCAAGAGCATTTCCTGCGCCAAGCGTATCTCCATCCGGATGTTGGTGGACAACCAAAAGCACGCGCTCAGCCTCTTTGAGGGTCGCAATAATGTGCTGTGCTGTGAGGGCAATTGGTTGTTCCATAGGGGTCTTTATATAGCAGTGCAATATACCGTAGTTGCCGGCCTCTGTCAAGGGTGCTATACTAGCGGTCGCAATAGAAGCGATTTTTTTGTTATGTACCTCAAATCAATAGAAATTCACGGATTCAAGTCATTTGCTAATAAGACAGAGCTGACTTTTTTGCCGCCTACAAAGGATACGAACAGTATCACTGCGGTTGTGGGGCCTAATGGGTCAGGAAAGAGTAATGTTTCAGATGCCATTAAATGGGTAATGGGAGAGCAAAAGATGAGCCAACTTCGCGGAAAAAAGAGCGAAGATATTATCTTTTCTGGATCCGCATCAAAAGGAAAGATGGGCATGGCTTCTGTCATGATGACATTAGATAATAGAGACGGAAGAGCAGCAATCGATTATGAAGAATTAGTCATTGGAAGACGATTATATAGAAGCGGAGAAAGCGAATACCTCATAAATGGGAATACCGTTCGGTTATTAGACTTGCAGCTGTTACTTGCTAAAGCGCAGTTTGGACAAGGATCTTACGCGATTATTGGACAGGGGATGATTGATAGATTGCTACTTCAATCAAGTTCTGACAGAAAATCATTTTTTGATGAAGCTGCTGGAATTAAAGAATTTCAAATAAAACGACATCAAGCATTTTTGAGATTAAATAGAACACGTGAGCATGTTAATCAGGCAGACTTATTGTTACAAGAAATTTCTCCTCGATTAAAAACACTTTCACGGCAAGTAAAAAAATTAGAAGAAAGAAAAGAAGTTGAAATTGAGCTTAGAGAATCCCAGGAATCATACTATGCAACACTGTTTAGTCATTACTCAGTGAAGCTTGCTGCGGTAGAAACGGAAGCGGGAACAGTAGGGGAAGCCCTGCAGGAATCGCAAGGAGCGCTAGAAAAAATTCAGGCAGAATTAGCAACGCTCGCAACGCAATCATCTCGTCAAGAAATATTTGCGCAGTTGCAGCAAGAGTATGTATTTGCGCAGCAAGAAAAAAATGCAAAAGAACGTGAACGGGCAGTATTGCAAGGAAAGATGCAAACGGAATATGCAAAAAGTGGAAACCATCAAATGGGATGGTTAGAAAGTAAGGTAGAGGAACTCCGAACAAAACAAGCACAGTTTGATCATGATATTTCTGGGCTTGAATCACAAAAAGCAACGCTTGATAAAGATATTGAAGTGATGCGCCGATCGCTTGAGGACATTGGGGTAAAACGGACAACACTCCGAAGTGAGATCAGTTCACTCGAATCGAATTTGATTCGATTAAAATCAGAACAATCAGCATTTACCGTAACAGGATTCCGCGCAGTGCAGGCAGTACTTGAGGCTAGAAGAGAGTTGCCAGGTGTACATGGCGTGGTTGCACAGCTTGGGAGAGTGGCAAAAGAACATCATATGGCACTTGATGTTGCTGCAGGTGGACGGCTTGCGTCTATTGTTGTTGATGATCAGGAATGTGCAAGAAAAGGTGTGCAATTTTTACGAGAGGGACGATTCGGCGTGGCAACATTTTTGCCATTAGAAAAAGTGCGAGGACGGGAAGTCCCACAATTTGTATACAACTTTTTAGATGAAGATGGTGTGGTTGGACTTGCTGCAGATTTAGTTGATTACGATGCGCAGTACGAAGAAATATTCTACTTTGTATTTGGTTCTACTATTGTTGTAGAAGATTTTGAAACGGCAAAACGCATTGGTGTTGGGCGTGTCCGAATGGTGACGCTCAAAGGTGATATGTTTGAAACGAGTGGAGCGATTAAAGGTGGGCATAGAGCATCGAGGCAGCATGGTATTAGTTTTGCTGACACTTCTGCTGCAACGTCCGGTGTGCAACATGGGAAAGAATGCGAAGATGCAATTGCACAAAAACAGCAAGCGTTAGAAGAAACTGAAATTGGGCAAGAACAGATCCGCACAAACAAAAGCGCAAACGAAAATAAGCGAGACATGCTTATTAATCGTATTGAACTTACGGCTGAACAAAAGCATGCAGTAGATACGGAGCTTGCCGGCATGGAGCAAGAAATTGCGATGCAAACAATGAGTCCTGAGCAGCTTGGGGATGTTATGAAAGGTATTGGTCAGCAAAAGGAGTTGCTTGGAGAGGCGCTTAGCGAACTTGAAGAAAAAATGACTGCGCTTGAATCGCAAATTGCATCGTTTAATGATGAAGAAGAAGAAAAGAAACAACGGGTATTTGCATTGCAAGATCAAATGCAAGAAAGACAACGGGTGGTAAATGGATTGGTGCAACAAAAAAATAGCGGACAAGTAGAGCGCGCAAAACTCGATACAAAAATTGAGGATTTGCAACACGAAGCGTATCAAGAAATTCGAGTTGCGTTAGAAACGCTGCTTGAAAAGGGAACACCTGTGCAGGATGTTACTGCTGCAGAAGGGTTGCAACAAAAAGTCCAAAAACTCAAATACAAATTATCACTTATTGGTGGAATCGATACGGATGTTATTGAAGAATATGAACAGACAAAGGAGCGTCATGAAGGATTAACTGGGCAGCTTACGGATCTCAACAAAGCCATGAAAGATTTGGATACGCTTGTTGAAGAACTCGATGGCATTATGAAACGGAAGCGCGCAAAAGCGTTTAAAAATATTAGAAAAGAATTTAGTCGTTACTTTGAAATCCTCTTTGATGGAGGTAAGGCTGATTTGATTGAGATTTACGGAGATGAAAGTGCGCATGATAGCGAAGATGCTTTAGAAGAGGACGAAGTTGAAAAACCGGCGCATAAAGCAAAAAAGATTCTTAAAGGAATTGATGTAACAGCTTGTCCGCCAGGAAAGAAAATTAAAAATTTGCAGGCATTGTCTGGTGGAGAGCGCACCATGACGAGTATTGCGCTTATGTGCGCCATTCTCAAAACCAACCCTTCACCATTTGTGGTGCTTGATGAGGTCGAGGCTGCGCTTGATGAAGCAAATACGTTGCGTGTAGTGAATATTGTAAAAGAACTCTCTTCACAATCACAATTTGTTATTATTACCCATAACCGTGTGACCATGCATGCTGCAGACGCACTTTATGGTGTAACAATGGGGAATGATGGAATGAGTAAGCTGATTAGTGTGAAGATGGGGGAGTAGGGTAATGGATAATAAGGAAGACCTTGAGTGGTTTTCTTTTTTTTGACAAAAAAAGCGGAATCTTCTATAACTAAGGAAGTCTTCATGATCTTGTTGAAGGGAAGGGACATGAAAGTAACGAATCGGACTTCGTTCGGTGTTTGTGCCGTTGTGCGGTGCAGCGAGGGGATCGGTAGCGGAGAGACGGTCAACATTGCTCCCGGAGAAGAGGGCGAGGTTCTTGGGCCGATTATTGACCACATGGACTCCAAGTCTGTTCGCGTCATGATGCACGGAGAGATCGTTGTCCACGAAGGCGAGGATGATCCGGATAGTCACAGGTGGCAGGTACTGCCCGGACAACAACTGTCTCTTTCTGGGGAACCGAGCAGGACGCTCATTGTTAGGCACTTCGAGGAGTCTGATTGAAGAGACAACGCCAAGGGAGGCGTGCCCTGATTGCAAGCTTAGGATGAGCAGCAATCGGGGGGATTAAAAAGAAGCTCAAATATTGGGCTACTTCTTAATCGGCTCCCTTGACAGGATCCACCTAATCGGCTATACTCCCGCCATCTTCAAGAGACCGTCACACGCTCTAAGACATGTTTCTTGTAACTATTATTTTATGCTTAGAATTCGTTTACAACGAATTGGGAAAAAGAAAAGCCCAACATATCGTCTTATTGTCTCTGAAAGAGCAAAAGACACACAAGCTGGAAGCCTAGAGATCCTTGGTCACTACAATCCACTTCGAACAGAAAAAGTACTCGAAGTAAAAGCTGACAGAATCTTGCACTGGATTGGGCAAGGCGCTGAACCTTCAAACACTGTTCACAACATTCTTTCGAATGCTGGGATCATTGAAAGCAAGACAAAAAAGAAAGCCGTGCGTATCACAAAGAAACGCGAAGGGAAACTTGCTAGCAAGAAGGTTGCTGCAGAAGAAGAAAAGAAAGCAAAAGCGGAAGCTAAGAAAGCTGCTGCAGAAGCTGCAAAAGCGGAAGCTGAGGCTAAAAAAGCTGAAGAAAAAGCTGCTGCAGAAGCTGCAAAAGTGGAAGCTGAGGCTAAAAAAGCCGAAGAAAAAGCTGCTGCAGAAGCTCCAGCAGAAGAGACTAAAGCTCCGGCTGAAGAAACTCCTGCAAAAGAAGCAACTGAAGCTCCAGCTGAAGAAGCAAAAGCCTAACAATCAACAAAATAAAAAAATTGTCCACATATGGGCAATTTTTTTTGCTTATTTTATTGACTATACGCATTTTTTTCTGCTACACTGAATGCACGAATGATGCCGAATAAACCTGCAAACGCAGATGAGGCTCTTTCCGATGTGTAATTCATGTAATGAAAGTTTCGTATATGGAACAAGATCAAGAATTCCTTGAATATGTTATCAAGGCAATAGTGAATAGCCCCGATGCGGTTAGTTCAGTAAGAACAGTAGATGAAAGAGGTGTCCTAATTACACTCGACGTTGACCCAGGAGACATGGGATATGTGATTGGAAGACAAGGACAAACAGCTCGCGCTGTGCGAACACTCCTCAAAATTGTTGGAGCAAAGCATAACGCTCGCGTTAACCTTAAGATCAATGAACCAGAAGGTGGACGTGCTCCATCTCACAGAGATTCAAGAGATTCAAGAGACTCAAGAGATTCTAGAGAACCACGAGAATCAAGAGAACATGCCCCAGTGGCAGAACAATCAACTTCAACATTGCCTTCACTAGAAGACATTGATACAAGTGCTGTAGATAACCTCGTTATCTAGTAGATTATCAAAAGCGCCGAAAGGCGCTTTTGTGTTTACACCCTTGACGAAGAGGGGTAAAAGCCGTATACTTATGCCCACAACACCCTTGCAATTACGGGGCTGCTGGGATATACTAGCGCTCGCAATTCAAGGCGTACAATGGGTTTATAGCTCAGTTGGTTAGAGCGCTACATTGACATTGTAGAGGTCAGAAGTTCGAATCTTCTTAGACCCACGGAACACATATTGAACAAAAGAAATTTCTGTGACGATTTGAGTGCATGGATGGCTTGCCATCCGTAGCTCAAGCGAAGCGCAGAGCGTAGGATGGGCATGTAGCTCAGTTGGTTAGAGCGCAACACTGATAATGTTGAGGTCCGAGGTTCAACTCCTCGCATGCCCACTTGAGAATTCGTTCTCAGAAGAAGAGGAGTCAAAACACCGCTATATGCGGTGTTTTGGTTTTCTGTGGTCCTGGGGTTGACAGAAGCGGGATTTTGTGGTACAACACTATGTCGCTTTTGACAATGACCAGCAGCCGAGGCTGCTTGGGAGGGAAAGAAAGATGGATGAGATGCAAGAAGCCAGGGACGAGGGAAGGGTCTACGATTTTTTCCACGCCTGCGTCGTTCTGACATTCCTGATGGTCGCATGGCTGACCGCCGTCGACATCTGGGGTCCCTCAGAGACCTGGTTCGCTTCCGCGGATACGGTTGTAGAGCAGGAGCAGATCGAGGGCCTGGATCCGGACACGTTCCGGGTTGAGGAGGTCTCGCAGCTCGAGCACTCTGGTGGGCTTGCCGCGACGCTACTGTCCTTCCATGGTCAAGGGCGCCCCATCGGCAAAAACCAACCGTGTGAGGTGCTTGCCACAACGGACGATGAGTTCATGCGCAAATACAGTTGCGTGGTCCTGCGGATCAAGGATCGAGACATTGATACGTACTTCGCCTTCGTTGGGGAGGTGGTTGACCAGCGTGCGAATATCTACGTGAAGCTGGTCAAGTGCGACGACTAGGAGAGCCCCCATCCGGGGCAGACACGGCGGAGCTTTGCTCCGCCTGAAAGAAATCGATTTCAATTTGTGGAGTCGATTTTTTTATATCAAAAAAACAGCGTCGCGGGCCTCCCGTCGCGATGCTGCTTGTGTCTCCTTGGGTGGTTGTGTTCAGGCGGCGTGGCCAATCCGGCGGCGCAGTCTGCTGCCGGGCACGTCAGGCGAATCCGCGCTCCCGAGCGAGGTCACCGTGATGCCGCGAACGGCGCGGATGTCGCACCTGCTGGTGAAGACCTCGGCGACGCTGTCCTCCTGGGGAAGCGCCACCGTGATGGCACCTTGCGCGGTCTGTGTTCGCAACGCGCAGGACATTCGGTGTCGAAGCACTTGTGGCATCAGGTTCAGCAGCTCTGCATCAGGCAGGCTCGGCAGGAATCGCAGTCGACCCTGTGCGCATGCAGCGGCAGGCATGGTGTTGCGCAGGAACATCTGCGTTACGGCGCCGTAGTGGTCGGTGTAGTTTGTCGTGATGACCTCCACCTTCTCCAGAAGGAGCTCGTTGCTCGATCCTTCCACTCCGGCGATGAACTTCATGATCGACGCATAGGCCTTGGAGTTGATATCCTGGCACAAACGCGTGATCACCATCTCCACTGGCGCGGCATCAGGCAGGTTCATCTGTCTTGCGATGATGTGTACAGCCACCACCTTCTCGCTGCGCCATCGCGCTCGCTTGAGCACGCGAAGCGCCTTGATGTGGTTGCTCCACAGCTCTGCGGTTCTCTCCGCCACGGCCTTCAGGAAGCCGCGGTGGTGCATATACCAGCCAAAGCCGATCTCGACGACCGGTATTGCCATGACGATCAACGCGACCGCCCCATTCGAAATAACCACACGTCCTCCCTTGGTCAGTGTTCGTTTCCCGATCATAAGCACATCCAACCAAAAAGTCAAGCAACATACCCCCTCGTCGGTCAAAATGAAGCAGTATGCACAATTTGCTTTTTTCGCTAAAATAGGTATACTATTGCCACATTATCCACAGTATGAAAGAGAAAAAAGAAGAACAATTAGAAGAGCAGGAATCATTAAGCGAAGTGGTAGAAGACATGCAAGAAGTGGTCACTGCTGCAGAGCGCGGTTTTGTAAGTGGACTGGGCGCTTTCTTTATAGAAGTATTAAAGATTTTGTTCTTGGCTGTTATTACCATTGTTATTGTGCGGTATTTTTTGTTTAAGCCCTTTTATGTAAAGGGAGCTTCAATGGAACCGACCTATTACGCAAGTGAATACTTGATTGTAGACGAGCTTACCTATCGATTCCGTACTCCTGAGCGAGGAGAAGTGGTGGTGTTTGAAGCACCAATTGCTGAAAAAGATTTTTATATCAAACGAGTTATTGCTCTGCCAGGTGAGCGAGTAAAAGTGGCGCAAGGAAAAGTAGTGATTTATAATGAAGCCCATCCGCAGGGGTTTGTTCTCGATGAAACGTACATCGTAGAAGAAACCCCGGGAAGTGATACCCTAACGGTAGCAGAAGGAGAGTACTATGTCCTTGGAGATAACAGAAACGCAAGTCTCGATTCAAGAACCTTTGGGGCTATTTCTGAAAATTTGATAGTAGGAAGAGCGTGGCTTCGTGGATGGCCATTTACACGGCTTGGGATTATCCACAGTCCAACATATACCATAGAAAAATCGTAATTATATACGCAGCTAATATCAGCATATGCCAGCAAAGAAGAAACCAGCAGCAAAAAAACCAGCTGCAAAAAAAGCACCAGTAAAAAAGGCTCCAGTAAAGAAGCCTGTCGCGAAAAAAACAGCAAAATCAGCAGCAAAGAAGCAAAAAAACTATTCACTTTTGCGAGGAATGAAAGATGTGCGTCCAAAAGATTCAGAACACTGGATGGCCCTCATGAACGCATCACAAGATATTGCTGAAGCGTACGGATACAAATATATTGAACCACCTGTATTAGAACAGGCACAGCTTTTTATCAGAACGATTGGGAAGGGTACAGACGTGATAGATAAAGAAATGTACGTATTTGAAGATAAAGATGGAACAAAAGTAGGACTTCGACCTGAATTTACAGCAGGGGTTGTTCGTTCATACATTGCACACGGCATGCACTCAATGCCGCAGCCAGTGAAAACATGGTATTTTGGACAGCTATTTAGACACGACAGACCACAAGCAGGAAGACAACGACAGTTTCACCAGTTTGGTGCAGAAGTGATTGGGATGAGAGATCCTGTTATTGACGCGGAACTTATTTCTGTTGCATATAACTACCTTAGAGATTTAGGGCTGAGTACTGAAGTGCACATAAACAGTATTGGCTCACTTGAAGATAGACAAAACTATCTTGTTGAATTAGTCGGGTATCTGAGAAGCAAACGAAGTTACTTATCAGATGAATCAAAAAAACGATTAACAAAAAATCCACTTCGCATTTTGGATTCAAAAGACGAAGGAGATAGGGAAGTAGTGGCAGAAGCACCACAAATTATCGATTGGCTGAGTGCTGAATCAAAAAATTATTTCATGAAGGTGCTTGAGTATCTAGATGAATTACAAATTCCATATGTACTTGCACCAACACTTGTGCGAGGGCTTGATTATTACACAGATACCGTATTTGAAATTTTCTCAGAAGATAATGGAGAAAGTGGATCACAAAGCGCGCTTTGTGGTGGTGGAAGATACGACGGGCTTGTTGAACAGCTTGGTGGGCCAGCAGGAACACCAGCATGTGGATTCTCTGTAGGTGTTGAACGAGTGCTTTCAAAATACAGACAGTTGCAAGAGGCTAAAGAAGCACCAACGAAGAGAGAAGGTATCTATTTTGCACAATTAGGTGTACAGGCAAGAAGAAGAGCGCTTGCACTCATTGAGCAGCTTCGAAGAGCCGGAATTAAGATGAATTTTGACCTTTCTAGAGGGTCACTTAAGCAGCAACTTGAGTCTGCAAACAAGGTTGGCGCGTCTCACGCGGTGATTATTGGGCAAAAGGAAGTGCTTGATGGAACGGTGATTATTCGTGACATGGATTCAGGAATTCAGGAAATCGTGGATCAGAAGAAAATCGAGAAAGAAATCCGCAAAATTGTGGGATAAATTTGATTGACAGATTCCTAAAACTTGTGTAAGATAACGGTAGTATTGTTAATTTTAATTCACCTGAGGAGGTGAATCGACTATGTCAGACGTTAAAAGAAAGAAAGGGGAATCATTCGAGCAGTTTTTCCGCCGAGTAAAACAAGGTTGGAAACTATCTGGACGCATTTTGCAAGTACGGAAAGTAAAGGTATTTTTACCAAAAAAGAGCAAAAATGTACAAAAGATGAGCGCTGTGAAAAAGGCTGCAAAGCAATCAAAGCAAGCATACTTGCAAAAGATTGGGAAAATGGCCCGACCTGAATCACGATTCAGAAGACGAAGATAACTTTCAAACGTGTATGTCTCTGATTGAAGAGATCTCACAACAAAAATTGCAGGCAATGAAAGGCAAAGATGCGGAGACCCTCGGGACACTCCGTATCTTGTGGTCTGCTTTGCAAGACGAAAAAAGAGAAAAAGGTGACGAACTAACTGATGACGACATTCTTGCTATTGTTATGCGCCAAGTAAAGCAGCTGCAAGATGCAATGAAACAGTTTTCCGATGCAGGAAGAGACGACTTAGCAGAAAAAAATGCTACAGAGTTAGAAGTGCTCAAGCAGTTTATGCCAGAGCAACTTTCTGAAGAAGACATTAAATCGATTATCACAGAAACGATTGCAGAAGTTGGCGAAGGAGCTAACATGGGGCAAGTGATGGGGAAAGTAATGCAAAAAGTCAAAGGAAAAGCAGACGGGAATACCGTGCGTGCGCTTTTGCAAGACGCACTGAAGTAGTACAATCGTTTGTAGCCTGTTGCAACGTGCTTACATAAGGCGCATTGCATCAGACGATAAACTAACTTTTGAGTCCGGGTCTCATGCTTCCTTGGGCACAAACAATTGTAAAGTCAAGTTCATCATGGAAACGGGTATTTATTTTTGTATTACCTGTTTTTCTTTTTGCTGCAATGTTTGCCATTCCGGTTTCTGCGCAAGATACACTTGGCACACAAGATGTTGGGAATGCTATTGCCTTAGGCGGGGGAGACATTCGTGTGGTGATCATGAAAATTATTCGAGCGCTTTTAGGGCTCCTCGGAATTGTTGCACTTGGTATTAACGTCTACGCTGGGTTTATCATCATGACCAGCCAAGGGCAGGAAGAAAAAATTACGACAGGAAAAACAATGCTCAGAAACGGAGTCATTGGTCTTGCTATTATTTTAATGAGTTTTGCCATTGTACAGTTTGTAATTACTGCACTTGGGTCGGCAACAGGATTAAGCGGATTTTTAGGAGGAGGAAGAGGACCTGCGGCTATGCAAACTTTTGCAGGAAGTGGAGCGCTTGGAGATACTATTACTGATCATTATCCATTCCGCAATCAAGCAGACGTGCCAAGAAATACACAAATTGTTATTACTTTTGCGCAGCCCGTTGATATGGGAAGCATGATTGTGAATACAAATAATACGTGTTGGGGAGCAGATGGACAACCAACAAATAATTGTCAGCAAAATGCAGATGGTGAAGTAGAAAATCCATATTTCGGTGACTGTTTTAACCCGAATGGTGGGCGAATTGATCCGGCTCAGCATTGTGATCAATTAAATACAGAAGCTATTCGTATTTTTAAAGTGCGTGATTTGGAAGCTGATGGTGATTTACCACTTGTTAATGCCGCGGCAATGACCGTGTACGAAGATGGTGACGAAAGAAATGCGTTTACTCTTGTTATAAAACCGCTTGAAGCGCTAGGAGATGCGATTGACGACATTACCTACACAGTAGATGTGATGGGAGAAGATGGAGACGCGCGAGGCGTGTTATGGAAAACAGGGGAAGGTGTATTTGATGGTGATAGAGATGGGCATTATGACTGGAGCTTTATTACCGACACAACATTTGATTTTGTTCCTCCACATATTACCAGAACAACGCCAAGCGATGGGGGAAGTATTTTCAGAAACACTATTGTACAAATGACCTTCAGTGAGCCGGTAAATCCGCTTGCTGTACAAGGACAATTTGGTGCGCAAAGTCCATTTCATAATATTCTTTTCCATGATGAACGCGCGAGCGGAGAATGGAAGATTACCAACGGATATAGAACAGTTGAATTTATTCCAGATATTCCTTGTGGGCAAAATAGTTGTGGACAGTCACGCTATTGTCTCTTTGTCTCTTGTGGAGAAAATGATCAGGATTGTACTGAGCAGTATGATACGCTTGTGCGCACAGCAGAATTAACTAATCCAGAAACATTTGAGGCGGCGTTTGGAACGGGGGTTACAGACATGGCAAGTAATGCACTTGATGGTCGTTCTGACCCGGCGGTAGCAATTTCTCATGACGGAGAATCACAAGACAAACCACCAATGGCGGTAGACAGAAAAGACATTACGGATGCACAAAAAGCGGCAGATAATTTCTATTTTACCTTTAAAGTAAAAAATCAACTCGATTTGCGAGTGCCGTATATTTCTGATATGCGTCCAGTGATTGATCAGGGAAATGTTGCTGCGGATGAACCGGTAATACTCGACTTTAGTATGGGAATGCGATATGGAACGCTAAAAAATATTTCTTTGATTGAAGACACTGGAAGACCAGATCAAGGAGATGCATTACCAGATGGAATTGAAGATGTGCGTCCAATTTGGCATAGCGTACGCACCGTACAAATTGATGATGTCAATGGTGACGGGCAAGTGATTGGTGACCATACACGGTCAAATGTGTTGCACAGAGAATTTGGTCCAAATAATTTTGATTTCTATTATTACACAGCAGTTTCAAGTTCTGTGCAGGGAGTGAATCAAAACTGTTTGTATCCAGGGAGAGGGCCGGCATATGAAGAGGCTGAAGTTGTGCGGGCAGCGGATAGATTTATTGCACCAACCTGTGACATTGTATTTGATGATAATGGAGTTCCGGATATTGGAGAACATTGTTCACCTGTACAAGTTGATGCAGCATTGGATACCGCTTGTATGAGAGGAAATGTTCCGAATGATGTAAGAAAAACTGATAACATTGCATCTTGTATTGATGCCTTAGAAGCAGAAAGTATTCGTGTTTTTATCAATAACCCTGCACCACCAGCAGAAGAAGAGCCCGCACCATAAGATAACCAGATCGTTACCATATGAGAACATGTAAACAGTTCATTTTGGGAGGAGTTATTCTGAGCCTTATTTTTGGTGGCGTATTTTTTGTGGGCGGCAGTGAAGCCCTTGCGCAGGTAGACACGCTTGGAACGGGAGATATTGAAAATACTATTGCTCTTGGTGGCGGAGATATTCGTGTTACCATCATGAAAATTATTAGGGCTACCCTTGGATTACTTGGAATTGTGGCTGTTGGACTCATGGTATATGCAGGCTTTACCTGGATGACCAGTGGTGGGCAAGAAGAAAAAATTGGTACGGCTAAAAAGATTATGATTAACGCAGCCATTGGGCTCGCGATTATTCTTTCGTCTTTTGCTATTGTGCAATTTGTAATTAATGGACTTTTAGATGCTACTGGCGGAATACCGGGAGCAAATGGTAATAATGCAGCTGTTTGTAATGACCCCAATGGATGTGTTTTACCTGGGCCAGGAAATGATTGTGCACAGCAAGGATTTGTCGTAACAAGTATTTCTCCAAATACAGATGCAACAGGAATGAGTAATGCGGTAGTGAGGGTGCTCTTTAGTAAAAAATTACATGCAAGTGTCAAAGCAAAAGAAGCAGTTTCAGTGACACCTCAAGGAGGAGAATCCCTCAATATCAAAAGTGGTATAAAAATTGCAGATGGATATGGACTGGAACTGGTTGTAGAGTCTTCAACTCCAGCGTGTGATGCAAATGCACAAGCAGATAGCTGTCTTCCGAAAGCAAAATATGTGATTGAAGTGAGTGAGGATGTGAGATCTGTTGGAAACCAGAAGCTTGAAACAAAGTTAGCGTGTGGTGTGTTTGAGCGTTCAGTGATTACCACGGTAAACGTTGATGCTATTGATGAAGTTAATCCATCTATTCAGGGCGGACGAAATGGTATTGATGTTGAGGCGCCGGAAGGAGTGCAAGTAGCAAGAGGAGCACAAAATGGATTTATTGTAGAAAAAAATCAGGAATATACGGTAACAGCAACACTGCAAGATAGAGTTGCTGCACAAGGTGGAATTTCTTATGGAGACATGGAAATGAAACGCGTGCTGCCAAGAGTTGGTAGGGCCGTTACATATTTTGATGGACCCTTAGTAGAAAATGGAACGGACGAAAAATTTGTATTCAATATTCCAATGCCAATTGGAGAAGCTGTAGAACATTGGTCAGTATTTGAGTTAAAAATTACAGCTCATGACATTGATGGAAACACTACTTTTGTTACCACAAGTCTTACGGTTGTTGGGGAAGGGTGTTTAGCGAACCCTGGTGCTGCGGAATGTCAGCCACCTCCGGAGTGTCAGGATGACAGACAGTGTGGAGTAGGGGGGCGCTGTGTAGAAAACCAGTGTGTTGCATGGCCAGTTATTACGGACGTTTCTCCTATGGATGGTGGCGAAAGCACGTGGGTAACCATTTCAGGGCAAGCATTTGGAGACGATGCGGGAACTGTCGAATTTGGAAGAGACGATAATAATAATGGTGAACTAGAAGTAGGAGAATGGAGACCTGCAGCGCTTGCAAATTGTGGACCGCAAGATGTATGGCAAGATAGTCATATTATTGTAGAGGTGCCTGGAGCAGCATTGCCTCTTGGGCCAACAAATACTATTCGAGTAGTTACAAATCAGGCGCAGCCAGACGATCCACTTGCTTCTGATACGTCATCAGATGATTTTGGGCCAAAACCAGGAAATAACGATGGATATTTCGAAAAAAATAATACAAAACGAGCAGGACTTTGCCGCGTAACGGCTGTTGCAAGTGGTATTAATGCCGGACCACCGGCAGAAGCAGTACTTGCTTTTGGGAAAAATTTTGGTGCTCAGGGAGTAGATGATATTCTCTCATTTGGAGGAATTAAAACTCCGGTATCAAATTGGGTAGATACCAGAATTGATGCCGTTGTTCCTGCTGGGGCAGCATCAGGAACGGTGGGCGTGTTTGCAGTGTCAGAGGGATTGCCAAGTAATGCCGTGCCATTTACTATTTTTGGAAATGAAGCAAAAGTTGGACCGATTATTGATGCGATTAGCCCACCAAAGGCAACGCAAAAAAGCTACGTAACAATTATTGGGCAACGATTTGGGCGTGAGGTTGGGGAAGTGTGGCTTGCAGAAAATCAGGCTGCAGTACGTACGTGTGTAAATCCTGTAGGAAGAGATGCTTCTTGTCAGGCAATGAATGTTGATTTACCAAGAGCCTGTGGTAAAACGTGGAATAATACGCAAATTATTGTAACCGTCCCTGATGTTATTCCGCCAGGTGATTATGCGCTTTTGCTTCGTTCACAGGCAGGTACCACAGATGGTTCAAACACGTTTTCTGTGCTAGAAGGGCCGCCTACTCCCGGAATTTGTGCACTAAATCCAACGGCAGGTCCAGCGCAATTGCCTGCCGGGAAAACGCTGAGTATTATTGGAACAAACTTTATTCCGGGTCCAACAGTTTATTTTTGGAAGGATGGAGCTGTAACTACTACGCCAGGACCGACGTGGTTTTCGTTGGGATTAAATGATGATCCTAATGTTTTGGTTAAAGTGCAAGGGGCTGAAAAAACAAAAATCAAAACAGATTTTCCTATAGATGCAAATGGCGCTACAATGCCGCCAGGGCTGCGGCCAATTGCAGTGCGCGTTAATGATAAAACAAGTAATTACATTTATTATAATGTAGCCGATTGTAGAGAAGAACCAGATTCTTCTCCTGGAGATAATTTTAGATGTTGTACAGAAGGACCTGAAGCGGGATTCTGGAAAGAAGGGGCTCACGCATGTTTTGGAGAAGTGCGAGAAGCTGGATATGTGTGGAGATTTACATCAGGAAGAGTACCATCACTCCCTAGAGTATTAGAGCAATGCCGGGGCCCCGTTGAAGGGGAAGAAGCGCTACAGCCTTCACCAACACCAGCACTCCGATGGAGAAATGGTCAAAATGCATGTGTGAATAGTTTAGTAAATTTACAATTTTCACATGCCATGAAGGCTGCTTCATTTGCGGACAGAGTACATGTATATCAATGTATTCCAGAGATTGATGGAGAGGGAGTCCGAACAGGGGAATATGATTGTAATGTAAACGCGCGGATTGATGTAACTGATCAGTATGAGATTGCCATGCAAGGAAACGATGGCTTGCGAGTTGACTTTGCAGCACCGCGTGTAACACATGATGCAAATACATATTATAGAGTTGTTCTTGATACGGGAATCACCGGAGAAACGGTCATTGAAGGATTAAATGTACCAGAAGAAGTACCACTACTTGTTACTCGACCAGCTCCAGGAGAAAATGATACCGCATATCACTTTGATTTTTTGACAGGAGACGGAGTATGTCGACTTGATTCTGTGGGAGTGCGACCTGCAAGATATACCGTAACATCGCTTGGAACTCTGCTTGATCCAAGATATGGATTAAACCCAGAATTTGTACAAAATTTCGTACTCTACGGAAGGGGAAATCAAGAATGTTCTCTTGTTGATGCTGGAGAAGGATGGGATTGGACAGCAAGTAGAAACATTGTAAATATTTTAGATAATGCAGAAACCACGCAAAAAGTTACTGTTGAAGCAGTGAATGATGCTGGTGACGAAAATAACACCGTCATGCTTCGTGCAACATCAAATACGATTCGTCTTACCGGAGAATCTGAATTAACTTTTGATTTGGGGGATCCAAAAGTAACATCATTTTGGCCAAAATGTGCAGAGGCATGTCCAAACGCAAGTTTTGGTGTTCGGTTTAGTAGAGACATGTTTGTGCAAGACCTGAATGTTGATGGGTCGCTTCAAATTGAGAAATGTACGGATGGAGAAATTTGTGCGCAGCGTCAGCCTGTACTACTCATGGATGTAGAGCTCAGTAATCCTCGTGTTTTTGAAAAACAATTACCACAAAACCTGTATTTAGACCCTGCAAGCTGGTACATTGCAACACTTTCAAGCGATTTACGTGCAGTAGCACAGATTGATGCAGATGGAAATCAAGTCCTTCCAGGAAGAGCACTCGCGCCAATCCATGAAGATATCGATCCAGAAAATGAAGCGGCATACCAATGGAAATTCAGAACAAAAGAAGATGATGAACTGTGTTTACTTGATAGAACCGAAATTGAACCTGCACCATATATTGCGCGGGAAGTTGGTGATCAAACAAATTTTGCAGTTGTACCATATAGTTCTCCTGATGCGTGTAGTGACGCTGGGCAACGGCTTAACCCTTGGGGGTATGGGTGGAGTTGGGAATCTTCAGCAGAACCTGTGGCAACGGTGAGTGACTTCCAAACAACAATTTTACGCGCACCATTTTGTGATAGTGGCTGTACGCCAAGAGGAAGCATGGCATCAATTAACAATCTGCAATATTTATGTGGAAACGGTGATGTTGATCCAGGAGAAGATTGTGATATTGGCGTGCGTGATGAAAATGGAGAATTAGTAGAAACAATTGGTGTTTCTTGTACACTTTCGTGTTTGAGACCTGGAAATTTGACCGGTCTTACACCAGATGAACAACCAGGAGAAGATATTTGTGGAAACGCCATTGTAGAATCAAATGTAGGAGAAGAATGTGATGATAAAAATAATATTGATGGCGATGGATGTAGTAGCATCTGTCAGTTTGAAGGAGCAAGTCAAGAAAAATCAGTAAATCCTCTTGTGCCTTGGTGTGGAGGTGGAACGGTAACAGCCGGGGAAGAATGTGACATTTCACTGTCTGTAGATAATGCAAGAGACCAAGGATTCCCACTCGCATATGGATCAGCAGGATGTAGTCAATCATGTCAGCATGAAGGAACGGCCTTAGCGCAAGCCTTTTGTGATGCGAATGCTGCACAAGAATTACAAATTATTGGAGCAAATGGGGCGGTGCAAGATGTGCGCTTAGAAGAATTACCAGAATGCGTGCAAGCGGTAACACAATGTGGAAATAGTATTGTAGAACAAGGAGAAGAATGTGAATTTGGCTTTAGAGCTGATGGAAGTATTGATACCGATGTATTGATTGTTGGTGGATTAGAATATCCAGTAGAAGGAGTAACGTCATATTGTACGCCAACATGTACCCTCAGAAATATCTGTGGATTACCCGCGCTGAGTGAAGATGGGCATGAAGTACGCTGTACAGAAGGAGAAGGGTGTAATGATGATTGTACACTTGCAGGTTCTTCCGTTAGATATAATGAGCAATCAGTCTGTGGAGATGGACAAGTAGGAGTTGGAGAATCGCTTCAGTGTGAAATTGGAAATAGAGATGCGCTTGCGGCAACACTTGGGCAAAATCCTATTCAATTAGTTACAGCCGTTGGAGAAGGGGTGGTTGTAGAAGGAACAACACGTCAACATACCGAAATTCAAAGTACGCCGCTTGTGGTAAGAAATCAGGAGGGGGTACGAGTAGATTTAGACGCTGGTTTGCAAGAAGATGGTACTGCAACAGCTGATTATTATTTGCAGTGCGGATTTGCAGAACACGCTGCTGGAAATGTAGATGTGCTGCGCAGCAAAGACGGAGGATTTGAACGTGGAAGATTTGGGGCCGTTGATGAGAGTAACTTGTGGAATGCAAAAATCTTGGCAGATGATACTATTCGTATAGTCACAACAACAGTTCGTTCAGGTAATTTTGCCGCATATATTGAAACTGATGGGCAAGCAAATAGCGGTATTTACCAAGAAGATATTTCATTGCAAGCGGGCACATACAAACTCAGTTTCTGGTACAACCAAGACGCTGGGCAGGTTGATGTACTCATGCCTGGGCTATTGGAAGGGAAAGGAGATCAATTTAATGGAGAGAGATGGATGCAGTTTACAAGTGATGTGGAGGTTCCCGCGGACAGAGAAGATGTGTCAATTATTATTTCAAAAGTAAATGGCATAGCATATATCGATGATATTTCGCTTGTGCGAGTAAATCGCGGAGTTGCTGAACAAACAAATAACTGTCCTGGAAATAATACTAATGCGAAAGGTGTGGGAATCAACTCATGTTGTTATCCACGCGCAGAAGTGATTGAAACATATCCGGTAGATGGAAGTGGACTTGCTGGAAGCGGATTACCAGGAGTATGTAGAAATACTTACGTAGAAGTTGCCTTTGATGGAGATATTGATGAAGATACTATTGCGGGAAGTGTAGTATTAGTTCGCGGTGTGCAGCGAGCTGAAGAAACATGTGCATTAGCCGGAGAACAAGATGTTACTGAACAAATGCGCGCACTACTAGCGGCTAATACCGTAGAAGAAGGTGGGTTCTGGAAATCTTTATGGAAAGGTGTTTCATCATTCTTTGTACGACTCTTTACCGGAGAAAAAGTTACCGCAGCGGCAATTGAACCACAGAATGTACTTAGGTGGTGTGAGAGCGCAAATGGCTTTACCCATGAGGCCATGAAAGAAGAAAATGATGACGGAGTGGTAGAAACAACGCGAATTGCTCTGTTCTTACAGCAAACGTTAAATGCAGATACTGTATACGGAGTCATGATTCGAGGTGGTTCAGCGGGTCTGCAAGATACTCGCGGTGTGGGTATTCGCGGGCGAGCAATTCCAGGAGAAGCAATCTTCCCACTTGCAGATTCCATGTTCTTCCAAACAACTGATCAAATTTGTAGACTAAAAGATGTTACGGTTGTTCCTCGTGCGCATGTATATACTGCTCCAGAAGAAGAAAAAGAATTTTTTGCAGATACAGTAGCAGACAACGGTCAACGCATTGTACAAACTCCAGCATATAATTGGGAATGGCGATGGATTCCGCGTGATACCGTGCTCTATACTGTTCCAGCAGACGATGGAGAAATGAATAGAACAATCATGCCAATCCGTTCAACTGGATTAGAAGGAACATTGGCAATGTCAGCGCAAGCGCTGGTTACAATTGATAGAGCTGGAGACGAAGAAGATATTGAAAACAGTCACGTAGGAAGAGCATTTACAGGATACACACAGCTCACATCACAATTTTGTGAAAATCCATGGCCACCACGCAGCATTTCTCCGTATGAAGATGGTGTTCCTTTTGGGCAAGAAGCAAATAATGACGCCTTTGTTAATGGAGAGTTTACCGGTCAAGCCATGACACAAATCGCTGGGGAATACTTTAACTTCTCTATGAGTTATTGTGCGGATGCAGGGGTTTCTGCAGAAACGGATGATGATTTACCAGTACTTGAACCATCAATTTCTCATGATGGAGTTTGTCAGTATGCAAGAAATGCATGTTCAACGAATGAGGATTGTCCGTATGTGGGTGTAACACCGCGTGTTGCATATAACAATGGGTATGGTGAAGGCGTGTGCGAATTTAGAGGGGGAACGGTTCCTGCAAAATTAAACAGAACACAAAAGATAAACCTGGGGGCAAATCGCTTAGTTCACACTCGCATTAACTGTACAGAAGATGCAGCGTGTCAGAATCCAAACACATATAAAGACAGTCTAGGAAATTGGAATGTAGGAATTTTATTAAATGGTGGAACATTGATCAGAACAGTTGAAGGAGCTGAAAGAGATGGCTTTATTGCAGAGGCAACATGTAATGCGGATTTTGTAGAAGACCTCAATATCCCAAGAGATCAATGTATTGGTGTTGAAGCGGAAGTACCACAAACTGTAGATAGATCACTGAAACAAACACTGTTCTTCAATGACAAAAATGATGATGTTATTGGAATGCGTATCTTTGATAACGTAGATCGGCTTTCTGCCGCTGATTGGTACGCGCAGCAACAATTTGGGTTTGGTTCAATAGACACCATTACGGTTGATGGATTTGACGGAGTAACCGATGGAAATTCTGTGTTCATTAATTTCTTGAATAAAGAAGAGAATGGACTCTTCCAGCACTATATTCTTGCACTAACAATGAACGAGCAAGCGCAAGACAATACGCGGCAGGTCTTTGATCAATTGCTTACTTCACTGACATTTAATATCAACATGAGTGACTTTGGCCTTTGCTTAGCTGAAAATGATGCACAAGGAAGACCAATCGATGCTATGCCTAGAGATGCAGAAACGCTTGGACAAGTTTCAGACGTATTCTGCCAAGATGACTTTGACTGTAGAGAAGATACTGGAGCGGCTTCAGAAGGGCTTAGTGGTATTTGTTCAACAGAAAAAACAAAGTTCAGAAACGATTGGAGTCGTTTGATTGATATGAGACGTGCACAAGGAAATCTTGCTGCATATAAAGAAAGAACAGGAAATTACCCAGATATGCTTGGTGGAAGTTTCATTCCAACATACACAAACTCACGATGGAATACCTCATGGGGCGCTCTTGGGCAAGATCTTGGTGGATTACCGCTGCCGCTCAATAATAACTGGAGCACCTGTGACGCTGATGAGCAAACATGTTGGAATGCTGATACCGCGCAATTTATGTGTCCTGCATATGCGTCAGTATATGAATATAAATATGACGTAGCTACACAAGATTACATGCTCCACGGGCAGCTTGAGTACTTTACGCCAACAGATTCGGTTATTCGTCAGTTTGTAAATATTAATCACTTCACAACAAACAGATGGTGCGAGGGGCAAGCAGTAGGTGTTGGTGACGGACAAAATCGATGTGGAGATGGCGTACTCAATCCAAATACAGAGCAATGTGATCCTCCGGGGGCAAATCGTATTGATCCGAATCATGCGCAGTGTGGTGAACGTGAAGTGGGGCTTGTGAGATGTACGGATGAGTGTCAGCTTGAATTTGTGCAGTGTCAGGAAGCCTCAAGTTGTGGGGATGGGTTTGTGGATGTAGAAGCTGGGGAGCGGTGTGATGACGGAGTAAATAACGACCGTTATGGTTTTTGCTCAAGTAACTGTGTTGACCGGGCTCCAATTGCTTGCGGAAATGGAAGTCTTGATTTTGTTGATGCAAATAATAATGGTGTATACGATCAAGGAGAGGTTGCACATGAGTTATGTGATGAAGTTGGCGGTGTCTGTCAGTTTATCCTTCCTGGATTAGATAAGATTGAGCCAATGCTCTTTTTCTTAATTGACCATTCTGGTTCAATGAATACTCTAATGGATCTGAATGATCCAGATGGTCCAAAAAGATGGGATATTGTCGTAGAGGGAATGGAGCTGGTTGCTGCGCAGCTTGAGGGAAAGGCTAAAATTGGTGTAACCGTATTTAGTGGGGAATTTGCACCTATTCGAAGTCTCTTGGATGCAGATTACCATACTGCGGCAGAAGTTCGCGCTTCTTTAGAGGGGTTAGGTTACCCTAATCCTAGGGCACGAACACCTCTGCAAGATGCAATTCCAGCGTTAGTAGATCAGGACGCTTTCCTGAGTAATGATCCTATCGATTCACAAAGGCCGAGAAGTTTGATTCTGGTAGTGGATGGGGATTCAGATAGAGACCCAACGGAAAGCATCACATCACTGCGTGAAAACGAGAACATTTACACGTATGTATTAGGAGTTGGAACAAATCATAACAACTTCAACCTTTGGGCGGAGCGAGGAGGCACACAGGAGTCATTTAGAGTAAATGAACCTGGAGACTTTAGTAATCGTGTTCGTAATATGACGCAGTGTTATGAACAGGCACTGAGAGTCGGAGACACCTGTTCACTTGATTGTCAAAGTTTTGGAAAATATTGTGGAGATGGGGTACGACAAGGTTTTGAAGAATGTGACGATGGAAATACGGAGAATGGAGACGGATGTAATTCGTTCTGTCAAGAAGAAAACCTTGCGTGTAAGCGTGTTGCACCATTCGAAAACCGAGCAAATCCACAAGCACTAGTAATTGAAATCCGTGCAAACGGTGGGGATGGACAACCATTTGATCAATGTTTTGAATAGAAGTTAGTAATTTTGTATGCAATCACAATCACAAAAATGGCAAACAGGAATTGGAGCACTACTCGGCGCTGTGTTATTTGGCGCAGTGTTCTTTGCCTTCAGTTTTTATGCCGAAGCGTCAACAGGAAATGCTATTTGTAGAGCCTATGGGCTTGTTTGCGATAGGGTGCAATCAGGAGAAAATGGTGGGGCAATTCCTGTTGTAAATTGTGAAAGTGAACTAAATGGTATGCAGCAGAATGAAGATGTCGCATTTGTGAAATGTTTAGGAAATTACGATGGACAGTCTCCGGGAAGAGTTTCTGCCCCAGACATTGGTGATTGTGGAAATGGTGTCATTGATAATGGGGAACAATGCGATTTAGGAGTGCAAAACAATGTGACGTGTACCCCCGGGTATGATCAAACATGTCAGTATTGTTCTAATCAGTGTCAAACAATTACGGTAAACCCAACAGCTTATTGTGGAAATGGGGTGCTTGATATTGAGGGTGGGGAAACATGTGATGTTATTGGTGGACTGGTGACACAGGGAATAGTAAATACAGATTTTATTACACAAGAGGGAAACCCAATTGGTGATGGGAGAACACGAATTATTGCTTGTCCGACACTTGCGGATGTTGTAGATAGGTATGAGGAAGATCAAACCTTTGGGCAGCTTAAATGTAATGATACCTGTCAATTCAATTTCAATGCGTCTTGTTCTTCTTGTGGATTAGTAAACGGGCCTGGTGCTATTCCTCATGCACGGATTGTGAATCCGATGGCTGGTATGGATTTTGACGGTTATCAGACGTGGCTTCAGGAACTCAGACCAAAATTCATGATGAGAACTGATAATGTTTGGAATAGAGATGTATTTAATTTTGGGGAGCCTGCACCATTTCAACAAAATGGAGAGATGCAATTGTTGGGGCAAGATGTTGTAGATGCAGACAAGCGACTGATTACTGCGCAGCAGTGTTCAGACAGATATGCCGTATTTTTCAATGAACGGCAGATCAGTGATATTTTTGATGCAAAAGATGGAACAAGTGGGGATGATTACTATGGTGTAGGAGCGCTGTATAGAGGTGTTGGAAGTAGTAGTGGGCAGACAGGAATAGAGACGTTAGAACCAAACCCTAATCCAAACGGAAGAAGACCTCCACTCTTGGGGCCGTTTGACTATTCGGTAAACGGAGAAGGGAGGATTTTGAGTCATGATTTGGTGCTCTCTCCTGCTATTCCTCCAGGGCAGTTTAGAATAGTTGTAACATGGACAACGGCAGAACAAGAAAGAGGACTGACCTTTCCGCTTCTTTCATATTATTCTGGTGCTGGGCCAGTATGGGATGATTCAGTGTCTCGTTTAACTTCAGCATTAGGAAATAGAACAATTTGTGATGACATGCGGCGGTTTGTCGATCCAGCTTCAGGTGTAAGCGAAGGATATTGGCATCCTGCAGGAGATACTTGTGATATGGTAAATGGAACATTCGTGCATAGAGCAAATCACGGAAATGTGATTCGGACACAATCGCAAACAATTAATACACTCTCAAATCAAATAGAAGAGAATACAGCCTTTGGTATTTTTGTTGGAGTTGGAGCGCGCGGTGTAGATAATGCCCAGCCACCAATTCAGCAGTATTTAGATGCAGATGTCACAGTAGAAGTGTATAGATACTTCCCAGGTCAAGTTCCAGAGCATTCTTTGTACCCTCCAATAGCTACATTTCACTTAAGTGATGCTGAAATCAGTGGAAATAGTTCTGCAAAATACTGGCATGTATTTAATCTCATTAAGCGCGGAGCGGGTGATGATGTCGCATTTGATATAGAGCAGGTGCGCCAATGGCTGCCAACAGATGAGGGAGATGGAGATCTTTCTGAGCCATACAGTTCAGGAATGATTGCTACTGATTTTGATAAAATCAAAGATAACATGCACGCAAGTTTGACCGGAAATGGGATAAGTCCAATATTGGCGCGCATGTTAGAAGAACAGTATGGTGGAAATAATGTTATGAGTAATATTCAAAGAGCGTTGCAACGAGGAGGTGGTTGGGCAAATAATTTGCAAGTAGAGTTGGATGAAGATGCATTACTCGGTGAGATCAATGCGAACGGATTTGGTGGTATATGGGGTGGTCCAGAAGCTGAATTTGCAGATGATGGAGATGATGCTCCGGCGGCACTTCCAGAAGAAGCAAGAAATAGAGGACGGGTAGACGTTCCACCTCGATAATATGATATACTAATGCTATATGCATAACATAGTAAAAATTCTATTCTGCTTTGCGCTTGTGAGCGTATTAGGTTTTGGCTGCTCAAAACAGGCAGAAGAACCGCCTGCAGTAATAATTCCAATCGATGAAGGATTAGAGCAGGTGCAAAAAGTAGAACAGCCTACATACGAAACATTAGGACCTGGATTTACAGAAGAAGAGGTTGAAAGCATGATAGCACCCGCAAATATAAATGATGCAGACAGTGATGGGCTTACTGATGAAGAGGAAAAAACTCGCGGAACAGATCCTTTGAATATGGATACGGATAACGATGGACTTAGTGATAAAGCCGAAATAATGACGTGGAAGACCGATCCATTGCAAGCTGACACTGATGGTGATGGTTTCCCAGACGCCTATGAAATTTCTGAAGGATTTAATCCACTTGGGGAAGGAGAATTGACCCTCTAATCACGTCTAATAGTAGGTATGTTTGACGATAATAAACAACAAGGAGGCGGTCCAGCTGGCGCGCCACCAAATCTCCCAATTGGGGAGCCCGAAGACATGTTTGCTGCGATGCCAGATGCACCAGCAGTTTCTGAACCGACGGATCAGATGCTTTCAGCTATGAATCCAGTAGGTGCAGCTCCAGCTCTGCCACCACTTTCTGCTGATCCAGCACAGATGCCAGAACCAGAACCTGTATCTGCTCGCCCGGAACCGGTCGTGCAAGCGCCACTGCAAACAGAACCACCGCAAGCGGTAGGATCTTCTGCACTTGGTGCGGGGATTTTGCGTCCAAAACAGCCTGTGGAGGCTACGCTTCCGCCAGATCCAATGGCAGCAAGTATTCCGTCAAAACCACAACCAGAACCTACCGTTATTACCGCTCCTCCGGTAGAGCGCGCAGCAACAGCGGCGGGCATGCCAGCGCAAGGAGATGATCTTACAGGATTGGCAGGAGAAGCGCCGCATGTACCAAGAGGGGAATATACTATTAAAGAGCCGACCCTCAGCAGAGGCATCATGACCATTATCATCATTATTATTGTTTCTACTATTTTGGGAGCAGGTGGGTGGTTTGTGTACAGACTTGTACAGAGTAGCTCAGAGACACCGAGCGATTCATTTGTTCCAACGGTAATAAACAATGAACCAGCAGTCCCAGAAGATCCTACTGATCAAATTGACGAAGGTTCTACAATTACCGTTCCCGATATTGTAGGACAAGAGAGTTTGGATGAGCAGATTCTGTATGGTGAGCCTTCAGATACTGATGAAGATGGTTTAAGTGATGAAGAAGAAATCAGAGGAGGAACAGATCCTGAACTATGGGATACTGATGATGATGGGCTCTCTGACGGAGATGAGGTACTTATTTGGTCAACAAATGCAACAAATCCAGATACTGACGGAGATGGGTATTTGGATGGGGCAGAAGTAAAAGCAGGATATAATCCAAATGGCCCTGGACGATTTGCTGTTCCTCCATTTGCCGCTTCAGATGAAGGAAAAATGGTAGAACAGGTATCCACATCTTCAGAAGAAATGGGAGAAGAAGAAACTGCGGAAGGAGAGACCGAAGATGTTGCACTTTCGGCAACTGTTGAGACACGTTTACGCGCTCTAGCAAATGCAAACTCTTGCACAGACGCGCAAAAAGAAGAAGCTATGTCGAAAACAATTTTCTTGTATTCAGTGCAGGGTATTACATTACCAGTTGAGCCGGGAGATGGGTATGCGCTTGCACTTGATCCACTGCATTGGCAGGTGGACACGGTGGAAGGCCAAGATGTCTATGCAGATTTCCTTAAAGATCTCCTCACACAGATGGCTGTGTGTACAGGGTAACCTTTTCACATGTTTGAAAAAAAAGATAAAAAAAAATCAGCAGCTCCTGAGCTGCCAGACGTACCCGTACAAGCAATGCCGGATGCTTTTTATGGCGGAAAAGATCCGGTTATTTATCATGATAAAAAAACTTCTGCCGCTCCTGCAATAAAAAAACCTATCAAAAAGCCAGAGCTGAAAGATTTGCAGGCGCCTGTAGATCCGCATGCGGCAACAAAAGCGCGTCCAATGCCGGTACAATTACAAACCCCCAAAACAAAGCTCATTGTTGGTGGAGTCGTCGTGTTCTTGCTTATTTTAGGTATTGTTGGCTACTATTTATGGCAGGCTGGTATTATTTTTACACCAAAAGCTGCGCCAATAGCCCCTGTAGTGCAAGAAGAACAAACGCGCACGGTAGTACCCGCACCGAAAATTACAGAGCCAATCGATTTGCCTCCTATTGTTGTACCAACGACAACACCAATAGAAGATGAGATTGATGTAACAAAACGACCGTCACTCACATTTCCGGGTTCGTTTTTAGCGCCGGCAGTAGACGTAGATACTGATGGATTAACCGATTTAGAAGAAGAAATTTTCAATACTGATAGTGGATCACAAGATTCAGATGCTGACGGATATGTTGATGGCGTAGAAGTGCGCAATTTATATTCACCTAAAAATGGTGCGCCAAGTAAACTGATCGATTCTGGGCTTGCGCGTGAATATGTCAATCCAACATGGAAGTATCGATTATATTATCCAGTGGGATGGCAGTTAGATGCCGTAGATTCATATGCGAATGATGTACTTATTAATGCTGTGACGGGTGATTACGTAATGATTTCAGCATATACTATGGAAGCGGGGCAAACGTTTGTGCAGTGGTTTGCCGCAGAAGCAACAGCTCAAAAGTTGCAAGAATATGACAAAAAAACAAATCGATTTTCTGTGCCGGTATACGTAAGAAATGATAATCGAGTAGCACTTGTTGTAGACGAAACAAGAATTTACGTGCTGATGTATATGCAAGGAATTACTGATCGATTTGTATACCCAACAGTGATGGAAATGGTATGGCAAAGTTTTAGGCCGGCAGATGCTTCTGCACAACTGCCTGAGCAGGTACCAGTACCAACTGCAGATTCAGCAGTTGAAGAAGTGCTTCCAGCAACATCAACGCCAGTAATTGAAGAAGAAAGTACCGCACCAGCAGCAGAAGATGGAGTAGAAGAAACAACATTTGAAGACGATGAGTCAGAATCAGAAGACGATGTAGAAGAAGAATTCGATCCGTTATTATTTGGAGAATCTGGGGATCAGGTGATCGTTACATCTAGTGAGGAAGCCCTTCCTCCGGCTTTCGAATAAGTATGGAATGTAGTGTTTTCTCAACGCTCAGATCACCGATAGGTGTATCGCGCACATATATTGTTCAGAGTGTTTTGCATGTGTTAAAAAAACAAAAAAAGAAGGGAAGTGTGAGTGTTTCACTTATTGGAGACACGCGAATGCGCACACTCAATAAGACATACAGAGGGAAAGATAAAACAACTGATGTCTTGTCTTTTGCCATGGAAGAGGGGATGGTGATGCCAGGAGAAACAGACTTTGGCGATATGTTTATTTCCATTGCGCAAATCCGTAGACAAGCAAACACACACAACGTGTCGTTTAAGGAAGAGTTGACACGCATGATGGTGCATGGAACGTTGCATTTACTCGGATACGATCACATGACAAAAAAAGAGGCTGCAATCATGTTTCCGCTTCAAGAAAAGTATGTGGCACAGCTCTATGGATAATCGATTATATACAAGCATGCGTCACGCAATGCGTGGACTACATACGGTATTTGTTACCGAAGCAAATTTTAGAATGCAGCTTATCTTTGGCCTTGCAGCACTTGCTGGGGTTATTGTGTTTCCCTTGCAAAAGATGGAGACTATTGTGGTATTCATGCTTATTGCATTTGTCTTAACGCTAGAAGTAGTAAATAGCGCCTTAGAGCGCTTCTTAGATGTACTAAAACCGAGGCTTTCTTATCAGGTTGAAGCCGTAAAAGACATGCTAGCTGGGGCTGTACTAGTAGGATCATTTTTTTCGCTCATTATTGGAATGCTTATTTTTCTCCCGCACATCACGGTGATGATAATTGAGCTAATACGCAAATAATGGTACAATATGTGGGCTTGAGTACAACTTGTATTCTTTGCTTACAATGAGCAATTCTATGGCAGGAAGAAGAAAACAATCACACATTGTGACGGGAATCGATATTGGTTCTACGTCTATTCGTGTTGCCGTTGGACAAGCTTCTATAGACAAAGAACTCGGCCCAGATGTACAGCTTATTGCTACCGCAGAAGTTGATTCAAATGGTGTTGCAAAGGGATCTATTACTTCAATTGAAGAAGCAGTATCTTCTGTTGCACATGCGCTTGAAGATATTGAACGACTTATTGGTGCGCCAATAGAAACAGCGTGGGTTGGTATTAATGGTACACAGGTATTGTTTCAAGAAAGTCGCGGTGCGGTTGCTGTTGCAAAACAAGACGGAGAAATTTCAGGAGAAGATGTCCTTCGAGTAGTGGAATCGGCGCAAACAATTACGTCGCCTCTAAATTTTGAAGTATTACACGTATTACCAAAAAGTTATTGTGTGGATGGGCAAACAGGGATTAAAGATCCAGTAGGAATGACAGGGGTGCGATTAGAAGCAGATGCGCAAATCATTTTTGGGTCAACACCGCATGTAAAAAATATCATGAAAGCCGTGTATAGAACGGGTATTGATGTAGACGATTTGGTGCTGGGTGTGCTTGCTGTTTCAGATGTGGTGCTGACACAAAAGCAAAAAGAATTAGGTGTCGTTGTTGCAGATATCGGTGGCGAAACAACAACTGTTGCGGTATATGAAGAAGGGCACATGATTCATATTGGTATTGTGCCAATTGGAGCTGATCATATTACAAACGATTTGGCGCTTGGGCTGCAAACAGATATTGATATTGCAGAGCGCGTAAAGATTACGTACGGAGAATGTTCTCCAAAAGGATTTACAAAAAAAGATATTATTGACTTGGCGGAATTTGGTGCGGAAGGCGAACGCGTGTCAAAGAAATTTGTTGCAGAAATTATTAACGCGCGTGTTGCAGAAATTTTTGAAAAAATAAATGACGAACTCATGCAGATTGATCGGCGGGCTTTACTTCCTGCGGGAATTGTATTTACGGGTGGTGGTGCAAAGTTGCATGGACTTGTAGAAATGGCAAAAAAATATATGGGTATGAATGCAGGACATGGGTATCCACTGCATTTGCAAAGTGCTACAGAAAAAATCAATGATTTATCGTATACCACAGCAATTGGGCTTATGAAATGGGGTGCGATGGAAACGCTCAGAGCAGGGCATAAGGGTGGCAAATCACTGGTAAATGGTGCACAAGTTGCCCAGCAGATGAGAAAAATATTTAAGTTTTTGATTCCGTAAATTACTAAGCCTAGCAAAGGAACCACAGGATGTGGTTTTTTTCTTGACAGTAGGCAATCAACTCGGATACAATATATGTACAAACGTGGCCGAGTAGAGCCAAAAAAGAACAATTATAGTGTTCAGAAAGATAATTTGTATGCCGCAGGTAAAACCAGAAATTGAAACATTCGCAAAAATTAAAGTTGTTGGGGTTGGAGGATCCGGAGGAGCAGCAGTAGATAGAATGGTTAAAAGTGGCATTCGTGGTGTTGAGTTTATTGTGATGAATACTGATGTTCAGGCGCTTCACCACAATAGCGCACCGCATAAATTACATATTGGAAAAACTATTACACGTGGACTTGGTGCTGGAATGAATCCTGAAATGGGAAAGCGAAGTGCAGAAGAAGCACAAAATGAAATTCGTGAAATGATCAAAGATTCAGACATGGTATTTATTACCTGTGGACTTGGTGGTGGAACAGGTTCTGGAGCAAGTCCAGTAATTGCAGAAATCGCAAGAGACATGGGTGCACTTACTGTTGCTGTTGTCACAAAGCCATTCGAATTTGAAGGACCACAAAGAGAACGGATTGCAGACGGAGCGTATCAAGCGCTTGCAAAATGTGTTGATACTATTATTACCATTCCAAACGAACGGGTATTTCAGATTATTGAAAAGAATACATCAATCCTTGATGCATTTAAGATTGTGGACGAAGTATTACAGCACGGTGTGCAAGGAATTTCAGAATTGATTACTGTTCCTGGGCTTATCAACGTCGATTTTGCAGATGTAAAAGCGATCATGGCCAATCAAGGGTCTGCGCTCATGGGAATTGGAACCGGTACAGGAGAAGATAGAGCTGCGATTGCTGCTAAAGCTGCCGTATCGTCACCGCTATTAGAATTATCAATTGATGGTGCACAAGGAATTCTGTTTACTATTACCGGTGGAAACACATTAGGAATGCAAGAAGTATCAGAAGCTGCTAAAATTATTACAAGTTCAGCTGATGAAGATGTGCGTGTGATCTTTGGTGCTGTTATTGATGAAACAATGGGAGAAGATTTACGTATTACCGTTATTGCAACAGGATTTGATGAAGATCATGAACCGCGCAGTATGGAATCACTCATGGAAGATAAGCCACGGCCAAGCTTTGCAAATACTCGGCCAAAGGGGCTTTATTCTGGAACAGGATTTAAGAAAAGACCAAACAGAGAAGAAGAAACGGAAGAAGAGGAAGAAGAAGTTGAACCGGAACGTCCAAAGCGCACATTCTCAAGTTTTACCAGAAAAAAAGCAGACCATGAACCGCTTGCGCCGGTAAGAGAGAAACCGGCTCCACCGGTATCAAGAAAAATTGAGCCACCGGTAGCCGCTATGCCAATCACTCCAGAAGTGGATGAAGATGAAGAGGAAGATCTAGAAATCCCAGCATTTATTAGAAAGAAAATGGGGATGTAAGCACATATAAAAAGAGGAGCCTTAGAGAAGGCTCTTTTTTTATAATGTGTTATACTACCAACACTAATAGACAGATATATGCACTGCCCGGTTTGTAAATCAAAAGAAACAAAAGTAGTCGATTCGCGTGTCACCACAGACGGGATGGCAATTCGCCGCAGAAGAGAGTGTATTTCTTGCACCTATCGATTTTCTACGGTTGAAGAAGTGGAACTACTCGATTTAACAGTAGTGAAAACAGATGGAAGACGAGAATCGTATTCAAGAGAAAAAATGAAGGAAGGAATTCGTCAGTCACTGGTAAAACGGCCATATACACAAGAGAAGTTCAATCGATTGATTCAGATGATTGAACGCGATCTGCAAAAGAAAAAAAAGCGAGAGCTTACGAGTAAGCAGGTCGGAGAGGTCGTTATGAAACAGCTTAAAAAATTCGATAAGGTTGCGTATATTCGGTTTGCATCAATCTATAGAGCGTTTGATGATGTTGATACATTTGAAAGTGAGATTAAATCACTCAGTAGAAGAAAAAAATCATCTAAATAATTTGGTATGCCTCCTGTCACAAGAAAAACTCCCAGAAAACCAGCAACCGGCGGTGCGCAAGTGCTGCATGCAGATATGCAAAAGATGCAAGAAGAATTAGAACAGCATTCGGAGATACTAGAAGAAATGAACAAGCATCTGAAAAAGATGGAACGGAGTGGGCGGTTAACAAGCCTGGCTAGTTGGGCGCGAGTATTACTGTTGTACTTGCCAATTCTTCTTATATTACTCTTTACGGTATTTATTTTACCGCAAAAGATTAAAGAGTATGCAACTCCATATACATCGCTTATTGGTATTGGTGAAGCAAGTCAAGAGGACGAGACTTCAAAAAGTACCCTTGATAGGTATAAAGAAATTGCACAAGATCTTTCCCCAAAACAATTGGGAGATTTAAAAGAAGTTATTGACTCGATTCGTTAATATGCAAAAAAGAACAAAAATTGTATGTACTCTTGGTCCCGCTTGTGAGACTACGGACATGATTGAAAAAATGATTCATGCAGGCATGAATGTTGCACGGCTGAATTTTTCACACGGCACGTATGAAAATCATACCATGCTTATTAAGAATGTTCGTGAAGCGGCTGCAAGAGTTGGGGAACCTGTTGCCATTATGCAAGATTTGCAGGGGCCAAAAATTCGTGTGGGTTCTGTTCCAGAAGAAGGCGTGAAATTAGTAGACGGAGAAAAAGTGATTTTTGATACCAGCATTAATGAATTAACAGAAGGACGTATTCCAGTCGATTGGGAAGAATTACATCAGCATGTAGGAAAAGGAGAGCGTATGCTTTTGGCTGATGGGAAAATGGAATGTATTGTAGAGAGCGTGGAAGGAACGAATATTCATGCAACGGTAGTGAATGGGGGGCCGCTTGGGTCACATAAGGGTATCAATGTTCCAGATTCAACCATTAATGCGCGCGCAATGACAGAAAAGGATAAAGCCGATGCGCGTTTTGGTGTTGAGCAAGGGGTGGATTTGATTGCCCTTTCTTTTGTGATGGCGCCAGAAGACGTGATAGAACTGCGGGATTTAATTGAGGAACATGCGGCAGAGCAGGGAATAGTAGAAGCGCAACCAATTAAAATTATTACCAAAATTGAACGAGGCGAAGCGGTAAAACGTATTGAAGAAATTTTGGCAGTGGCGGATGGCATGATGGTCGCCAGAGGAGATTTGGGAGTAGAATTACCACCACAACAAGTGCCAGTATTGCAAAAGCAACTCGTAGCAACAGCGCTTAAGCATGCCAAACCAGTCATTGTAGCAACGCAAATGCTCGATTCTATGCAAGATAACCCGCGGCCGACGCGCGCGGAGGTGTCAGATGTTGCTAATGCGGTTATTGATCATGCTGATGCGGTGATGCTTTCAAATGAAAGTGCTGTAGGAAAGTACCCTGTGCAAACGGTAGAAACCATGGCGGCAATTATCAGAGAGACAGAAGTTTCAACCTTTGATGATATGCCAGCGTTTGGGGTATTAGATAATGCTACCACAACAGAAGACATGCTTGGTGGGCTTAGCAGGCTTGCAGCAGATCATTCGCATGCAAAAGCAATTATTTTGGCATCATTAGACGGAGAAATGGCGGCGCATATTAGCAGAACGCGTCCGGAGCTGCCGATTGTTGTTGGTACTATGCACGGCAGGCTGCAACGCCAAATGAATCTTTCTTGGGGAGTATTGCCGCTCTTTGTGGCAAATATTGAAAAGAAAGAGACGTTTATTAAACAGTTAGAAGTGCAATTGAAAATGCGCAGTGTGGTAGATACTGGAGACACAATTATTATTCTTTCAGGGCATCCATTTGGTGGGCCCGGAGAAGCTGATAATTTGCATATTCATGAGGTTGGGTAGAAAATTATACATAAAAAAACGGAGTCTACACTCCGTTTTTTTATTTGATTGATTAATCCCCAATCCGCTCAAGCAATCCGTTTGTTACATATACGGGCATTTCCCAATCTTTTTGCCCATCTTTTTTCCAGGGGTGGTAGATCCATTTCTTTGTAGAGCTATTAATCACATCAATGCGCGCTGGTTCTCCGTAGGCACGGATAATATCGTATTCGCTCCATCCTGCAAGTTCAGTTCCTGTGTGATCAAACATACTCCCTTGCCTGGCTGTGCGAATTTTTTCTTTGCGATATTGTTTGCGTGAGTCCCTTACGGATTGAGACCAAAATCCAGGCTGCCAAATCCAAAACTCTTCTTTTGATGATATTGTACTACTTGGATAGTATGGATCAGGACCAAGAGACAACTTTTCTATTTTTAGAATAGGCGGTTTTACAACAACATAGATGATGAAGATAAAGAACAGTAGGGCAATTGGGATATATCCAAATGCTAACTTTGTCGATATCCGTTTTTTAGCAGTGAGCCAGATGAAATAGATGAGGTGGATGATGGTGATACAGAGGAATAATCCTTCGGGTTCTCTGCCCCAGCCATCCCCAAACATCCCAGCTAATAAAAAATATGCTGCTATCCCCGCCATTATGAATGTGGGAATAAAGTAGTGCCATGTTTTTTTCATATATTAGGTATTTATTGAATGATACAGCGTAAACGCCACCTTTACCTGATTTTTTACATCAACAGGAGCTTCACACACTAACACCTCGTCCAAAGTAAACCACTCTGCGCCTAAAAGCTCTTTATTTGGCTGCAATGCTTCTGGATTTGTAGCTTTGCAAATATAGTAAAAACAGCAGTGGTCATGATCGCCAACAGAATGCACATTCACATAAAACGGGGAAGCGAGATGTTCTTTTGCATTTCCACCCATCGGCATGTTGGTTTTTTGTAGAAGCGTAATATCTACGTTCGTTTCTTCTTTTGCTTCCCGAATCATAGCGCTATCAGGCGTCTCGTTTGGGTCAATATGCCCACCAACGGGGAGCCACAAGTGCAGTTTTCTGTGGTGAATAAGAAGTACCTTTTCTTCGTGAAAGATATATCCCCCAACAACAAGATCGATTTTCATAGATACGCTTTTAATACTCTTTATAGAGTACAGAGAATACTACCTTTCCGCAACTAGCAAAATCCCTCTCCATCTGCTACAATATCTTTATATGAAAGGCCAGAAATCACGCCAATTCGTTCTTCCGTTTTCTTCGCAAGCGGAAATTTTGGTATCTGGATTTGGAGCTAAGGCAAGTCGTGTTGCGCAGCTCTATGCACTCAAAAAGAAAACAGGCTGGCAGGTCCCAAATGGATTTGCTATTCATGTGGATGTATATGAGCAAATGGTATGTACTGGAAAAAAAGGTGCGCAGATGAAAAAGCTGATGCGTAAATTAGAAAAGACGCAAAAAGAATCGGAACTCAAAAAAATTGCATTACAGATCAGAAAACTTATTTTGGCGCAGTCACTTCCAACAGCAATTAAAAAAGAAATTGCGGCGGCGTACAAATCGCTCGGAAGCCCAAGTGTTGCTGTCCGCTCAAGTGCGCAATTAGAAGATACGGATACAGAAAGTTTTGCAGGAAAATATGATTCAATCCTCAATGTAACATCAATCAAAGGAATTGAAAAAGCAATCCGCAGCTGCTATGCATCGGTATTTTCTGATAGAGCAGTGATTCACAGAACACAAAAAGGATATGACCATGTGGGTATGCGTATGGCGGTCATGGTGCAAGAATTTGTAAATGTTAGCACTGGCGTGAGTGGTATTGCTTTTAGTCAGGATCCTGATAGTAAATTAGATGCTGCCATGTGTATCACGGCGTCTTATGGGCTCGGAAGTATCCTTGCGCAGGGGCGTGTGACACCAGATCGATTTTATTTGTTTAAACAGGCTACAAGCCAAAATAAACAAGCCGTATTTGCAAAAGAATTAGGACATAAAGATGTGTTGGCAGTGACCGCAACACGTGGTGGTAGTATTACGCAAGAACCGGTAAAAAAAGCGCAGCAAGAAGCATTTTGTATGACAGATGCACAGCTTTTGCAAGTTGGGAAGGCTGTTATGCAAATAGAAGCGCTCTATGGTCAGGCGCAAGATATTGAATGGAGTATGAATGCTAAGGGCGAAGTGTTTGTGGTGCAAACGCGTCCAATTACGCATGCGCCAGTAACGTACCATGCATCACTCGACATGTATCACTTGAAAAAAGAAGGGCCGGTACGATTACGCGGAGAAGCGATTGGGCATCAGATTGGAAGTGGCCTTGTGCGGATTGTAAATAATAAAAAAGAACTCGACTTATTAAAAGACGGAGAAGTTATTGTTACCAAAGCAACATCACTCGATTGGGAATCAGCTATTAGAAAAGCGTCTGCGGTTATTACAGAAGAGGGTGGTAAAACATCTCATGCGGCAATTATGTGTAGGGAGCTGGGTGTTCCTTGTATTGTTGGTGCAAAAGATGCAAGAAAAGAATTAAAAAATGGAAATAGAATTACAGTAAGCTGTGCAAAAGGAGATGAAGGGATCATTTATAAAGGGCTGCTTCCGTATGAAGTGGAACATGTTGCTTTACATGGCGCTTCAGAGACAAAAACGCAGCTGTTTATGAATGTTGCTGATCCTGATAACGCATTTCAGCTAGCACCGCTTCCATATGATGGTGTTGGACTTGTTCGGCAAGAATACATCTTCAGGCATTTTATTGGTGTTCATCCGTTAGCGCTTCTTGAGCCTAAAAAGGTGAAGGCAGCTGGGGTAAAAAAGGCAATTAAGCAGAAAACAAAAGGATTTGCCTCTTCACAAGAATTTGCACTAGCAAAACTAGCAGAAGGAATGGCGCGTATTGCTGTTGCATCATATCCGCGGCCAGTGATGGTACGATTCACCGACATGACCAGTAGTGATTATAACGAACTGCTCGGTGCAGAAGATTTTGTAAAAGATACATCACTCCCTGGCGCAGGTCGGTATTTAAACGATTGGTACGAAAAAGGGTTTGCATTAGAATGTGAAGCCATGAAATTGGTGCGTGAACAGTGGGGATTAACAAATTTGATTCCACTTGTTCCATTTTGTAGAACTCCAGAAGAAGCGACCTCGATTTTAGAAAAGATGAAAACATACGGACTTGAGCGTGGAAAGCAAGATTTGCAAGTATATGTCATGTGCGACATCCCAAGTAATGTTATTTTGGCAGAGGAATTTGCCACCATGTTTGATGGATTTAGTGTGGATGTGGATAGTTTAGTTGAGCACTCGCTTGGATACGCTGTGCCAGGTAATAGAGAAAAGAGTATTGAAGGGAAAGATGCCATTGCAAAAAAATTAGTGCGGCAAATTATTAAAGAGGCGCATAAGCAATCACGGCATGTAAGTATTTCTGGAAACACGCCAAGTGAATTCCCATCATTTGCAGATTTTTTGGTGCAACAAGGGGTAGATAGCATGACCCTCAATCCTGATGTGCTTCTTTCTTCTAGAAAACGAGTAGCATATTTAGAAAAGACCGTTGGTAGAACTGGTACCAAGACAAATAAAACCTACCTGAGTATTGTTGCTACGTTTGGTATTATGATGTCTTCACTATTAGGAGTGGGTGCGGGGTGCATTGAAACGGTATTCCCGGCAAAAGTAGTCGAGCGAGATCAGATAGTAACGCCAGCGCAGCTCAGAATGCAAGTAGAGCAGAAAGTGACAGAAAATTTGGCAGCAGAACATGAAAAAGAACAAGCCTTAGCGCAGAAAGATAGAGCGTTGCCAGAATTTACCCTCGATTACCCAGATCATTGGCAAGTAAGTACTGCCGACGGAAGTGTAAAATTTTATGATAGAGATGATGGGGAATACATTCAGGTGTATCGATTGGCAGACATGAAAGAAGGAACGGGCACAAATGCCTCTGCAGCGCTGGTTGGTGGGTTAAATGGTACAAAGTATACAGAGATGCAAGGAGGCGCCACTACAACCATATATGAGCTTGCTACGCCTTCTGGAGATACGCTCTACGTTGCCGGGCAGGCAGAAGAGTTAGAAGAAATGGTAGAATCAATCGAGTTTTTCTTTATCACGCAGCCAAATGCACCACCAAGTGGTGGGGAAGAGATCTGTGCGCAGGTGATAAGTTACGGAGAGAACCCAGATACTGGGGAATGTCAGTTATTCCCAACGCCGTGTGATGTTCCTGATGGATGGCAGAGTTGTAGGCAGTAAAAAAGAGCGAGTTGAATCGCTCTTTTTTTGTTTTGTGGAGGAGGGGGTGATAACGTTTAAGAGTATGTGAAGTTTTTGCGTAATAAAATGGAGCAAAATTTGGGTGAAGGAATCTATAGTTAGTCTAATTAAAAGTGGCAGTGAGAATCGATGATCATAAATCAAAATAACTCTGAATAGTCTCGAGCATCTTTCGATACCCATCCTCCTTTAAGAGCTCTACAAAATTATCATGCTTCATAAACTTAACATTTACCCCCGGATCGACTATCTGATAATGCTCCCTAAACTCCTCGAGTGATCTGGATCCACCATCTGCGGCCTTCCAAAAAGTGCGAGCAGCACGCTCAAAATTTCCACCATTCGCGAGGATCCAGTTCTCAACACCAATTCCACCAAACCCACCATGCTCAAACTTTTTGTATGCTTCACCAAGTTTCAAATGTTTTTTTGCAACAAGAATGTTCCCGACAACATCATCCCGAGCCGCTTCACCCAGATTGTCTCGAATCCAATCGAGCCTATCGCGGACAGCATCATGAGATCCATATACAGACATCTCATTTTTAGCCACAAATGCAATGTCGATATCTGCTTTCCCAGCATCACTCAGATCTGCTCCCATGTAGCGAAGCTGATAGAGATCTCCACCGCCATCCCCAGCATGAGACTGATCCTGGCGCGGGGCAAGTCTCTTTTTAAGATCCGCAACAATATCTCTGATCTTTTCCTGATCCTTTAGGTCCAGCTTGAGCGCAAGATCAAAATCCATCTCATGTGGGAGGTTTGTCTCTCTCCCCGTCGAGCCAGTATCAAGAAGCTCTCCACCCAGCAGCCCCATATCATAGGCGTCCTTGAGGCTGATACCGACATCATCGAGTGTAGCAGAAATCTCGCGTCGGATGGCTTTACTTACACGATCAACCGTCTCTCGATTCTCCTTGAGCGAACGCTTCATTTCTTCTACATCATCGTGGTGTGCACTGTCCTCTCCTGTCCGGACATACTCGAATGCAGGGCCCCCAAATCGCTCGATACCTGCAAAGGCAGCCCGCTTTGCATCGTACTGTTCTGGAGTAAACGTGATCTTACCATTGCCATCGACAATGGGAATGTAATATCCGTTTTTTGCAATCTCGATCTCAAGCTGCCGTTGCGTCTTGTCCTCATCACGCACCATGAAATCTATTTCTGTCGCTGGAAAACCGGTTCGGATGCCATAGTGACTATCGGCGTCCGCCACCCCGGTACGAAATACCTCGAGCTTAGATGCATCGATCTGTTCACTGGTTTCTTTGGTGGTGTGTTCAAACTGCCCTCTGTCGCGGACGACAAAAGAAATCTCTCCATATTTTCGAGCCGGTGTAGCATCATGTATTTGTGCAAAATCATTCCCAGCTGTCTCGCTCACCAGGGTCACATCTGTATCAAATGGAGTCCCATCTGAGTTCGAAGAAGATCCAAGGTACTCGCGCGCGACTGATCCATTTTGGAGAATAGATCCAATGTACTTCTCTGCGACACCCTTTACAAAATCTCCGTCATGAATAGCAAGCTGACCGTCCTTGGCAGATCGTGCAAGTGCTACCCCACGGTCATGTGCCTCTTGCTTCTTCCGACGCATTGCGTCAAGCACCTGATCGATACTCTCGTATCCCAGCTGTGAGGCAAACAATTCTATGATTCGCTCGCCGATCTGCTGACCATCAGCAACCCCCAGACTGTCCCGGAGGGTATCAATAGCCGAGACCAGATTACCTTCGGCACGTTCCACTATTGATACGTCCGCCGATGTAGACTCGGGCCGCTGTTCTTGCAGCGTACGAAGACGGGCAAGATTCATCTCGAGCTGACGCACCTCTTCGGCAGACAAACTCTCGATACCACCGGCATCAACAGCAGCGATCAACCCTTCACCTTTTTTTAACAACTGCAAATACTGCTCGAGCGAACGATTCCCTGTCTCCACGTGAATGCGTAGTAAATCAGAAAAAATTGTGTACTTCCGACGTTTCTCACTTGCCCCTTGCAAATATGGGCTCAACGTTGGTTTGTCTTCGAGCATGCCATCAATCTTCTCGTCTGGGTATAGAATCTCAAAGACTCTGTATACCTTGCCAACATGAGGAAGATTATTCTTGATAAAAACGTCCTCCACGCGTCGATAATTCCCCACAGGATCGTCACTCTCGACAATACTAGCTGACAATTCACTAACAATCCGTTGAATCTCTTGCGAAGGCGATTTGGCAAGTTCTACAAGCACCTCACGATACGCACGACGCTTTTCTGGGGGATATTGCGACCAGGTATCAAAGGAATCGAGGAGTCTCCGCTGCTGAAAATCATCAAGCTCTGTCGTTTCTGCAAGAATATCCAGAAGCTCGTCCGCACGACTCTCGTCTCGAAAGACAAAGTTGAATGAATCATCGTGGACATCACCCACAGCCGCATGATATCTCTCTAGCCTTTCCACATGATTCTTCCGGTCCTCCTCGGATCGTGAGCTCCAATTTGCAAAGTCGTTGAGGACTTTTTCTTTGTACTCGCTTGGGAGCTCGGCAATACTTCGAAGCATTTCGATAAGTTTATCTGTCCTCTCCTCATCCTCAAATATAAAAGCATACACCTCGGGGTGGTTATTATTACCAACCACGGAATAGTACTTTGTAAGTCTTCGTGCTTGTTCGGGGATTGCAGTGGCTGCTTCTGGACTATCTACCTGTGAGCGAACAAAATCAATAAATGCATCCGATATTTCGGCTCTTCCTTTGTTCCCAGTGGGCCATATGGCTTTCCGCAACGCCAACGCATCAATGCCTGCAAATATATCTTCTCCGGCTTCAAATCGACGCATATACACCTCAAGGAGCTCAGAATCTGCACAATCGCGAAGTACCTGGACAAATCGGTCCATGGCCTGTTCACCTGGTATATGAATCTGTTCCCTGAAGAGAGCTGCTGGGCCCTTCTCGTCATTATGATGTGGACTGTACCTTTTACTATCATCACTAAAGCGCTTATGAAGGAGCGCAAGGATCGAACGAAACTCTGGCGTCTCGTCGATTTTTCCTGCACAAAAATCAATGAGACCCTGAACGTCATCTGGCGTAGATATTGCATACAAATGCCCCTCCATAGACGCTTGAAGATCTCCTATTTTTTTGTGAAATCCATACTTATACTTTGTTTGATTCACAGGATCACCTTCCTTTGAATAAGCCATATACCCTGGTGCACTCTGATATGACCCCGCAGGAGAGTAGTATTGTGTACTTATCTTAAACAAGCCCTTGAATGCCTGCACAAGTGCTGTGGGATGACCCCTGAGTGAATCGTATACACGCTCATAAAACTGTGGCAAGCGCTGTCCTACCTGTGTCTTCATCGCTTCTACCTCTTCTTCCTCATCGATATGCCACCCATCTGGCTGTCTTCCGGCGATCTCAAGCGCAGCGCGATGGATGGCCATATTTGCTACACTGTCCTCGATGCCCTCGTAATGGTTGCTTTGATACCCTTTAGACTCAATATTTCGCTCGAGAAGTGCCTCGACATCATTTACCGGCTCGGTCGCATCGAGCAGCTCGACCATGCGGTCAAAATCAAATGATCGTTCAAGCTCCCAAACGTACTCCTTCCACTTACCTATTTCAGACGTAATTCCTTTTTCTCGGCAATGCTGCACAAGCTCCGAATGAAAGGTCGCCCTTAATATCTCGGGCATATTTGCAAACAATGCCTGTGCTTCTTCTGCGTTTGGATCTGTGACGGCCTTCATCCAATCACGTGTATATCTGCTGTCTCCTATATTGCCCGCAATGAACTCTCGCCAATACTGCGATGCTGCTTGCTCCACACGACCAGCAGCCTTATCCCAGTCCTCGTCCTCCTTTGTCATACGATACCCTCGCTCCACCCCAGATGACGCAAGATGCAAATGTCCGTAGGCTGACCGAGAGATTTTTTCCTTACCGTCATATCCAAAGTACGTCCCAGATGCAAGCGCTTTTACACGTTGCTCTGCCGTTTTTGCATGCCCGGTAACGCCTTTCGGAGACATATACTTTGGCTCCACCGACTCAAGCACTGCATCCTCTTTTTGTATAGCCGCTATATTTTTCTTTGGAAACAGCCGATCGCGCAATCGTCCGAGCCGTTCTCTAAATGATGTCTTTACGCTATTCGTATCACGCAACGTCTGTACTCCAAAATCATGTAGCTGACCATCTATTTGCGTATCCACTTCCGAAAGAGCTTCCTTTGCTTCCAACTCGAGCGCATCCAAAGACTTTTCAAGATTCGTTTCTTCCTGAACTTCCTGTTTGGGAATTTGCCCCACTTCCCGTGAGTTTTTATTGATTTTGTCACGTGACATATCTGGGCTATTTAAGGCGATCAATGAAATCCCGAACATCAGCTACTTTCTTTTTTGTCTCTTCCTGATCTGTAGAAACAAAAAATTGCCGCTGACGTTCCCGTATTTTTGACAACTGAGAGTGAAACCATCTTCGTAGTAAGTCTATTTTTTGCTTAGCTACCCTTCTATTATTCTCTGTATCTACCATAGTGTTTATTGTTATGTTAAATTTTAGTTTTTTTTAGTAAAATGTCAATAAAAAAATTTTTTGAGCATCCAGCGGGAGCGAAGAAAACACCTTGTTTTTCCCTCATCAAATAAATTATTTCCGTAGCATAGCGGAGGAAATACCATATTGGATAAAGAAATTTGAAAATTTTTTAAAACAATTGGGCGATAGCCCAAGAAAGAAGAGGAATATTTCAGCTAACGTCTAGGTATAAGCGATGTTGCACGGGTGTACGCTGAAAGCGTACACCCGTGCAATATGGGTGAAGTGAGGGAGTGTAACGACTGAACGGAACCGCTTATACCTTGTTATATGATGTACCTGTTTTCCTTTAATTTAATTTGCGTTAGCAAATTGCTCTTAATTAAAAGATCCGGTTTTGTTTTTTCGTTTGGGGCGAAGGGCAGAGGGGAGCAAAAGGGGGGAATGCCCGAGCCTCAAACACCTTTTACTTAAATCATATTCTATTCAGTGGTTATGCCCTCGAAATCTTCCTCATTTTCTTCTGCTTCTTTTTTTGTAGCTCTAATAATGCCGTCCTTGTGATGAGCTGGTGCATACAAAGTATACATTTTGAGGTCATCTGTAGATGAGGTGTTAATTATGTTGTGCTCTGCTCCAGCAGGAACGACAATCGCAACACCATCCTCAATATCATATTCATTACCATCAATCACGCATTTTCCTGTTCCTTTTTCAAAGCGGAAAAATTGATCATTATCAGTATGAGTTTCCATGCCAATTTCCTCATTAGGTTTTAAACTCATGAGTACCAACTGGCTATGCTTAGAGGTATATAACACTTTTCGAAAATTATCATTTGCCAGTGTCTCATCCTCAATGTTTGCTTTAAATCCTTTCATATTTTTATTGTTAATTAATAGTGTAGTAAGGTTACTCGCATAATATATTTACAACCATTTTTTACGTTTGAAATAAATAATCATCCCCACAGTTAAGACTATTACAGCCACCCACCAAACAGGGTATGCCAAACGCCATTTTAGCTCTGGCATAAATTCAAAATTCATACCGTACACCCCCGCTATAAAAGTAAGTGGTATAAAAATAGCTGCAAAAATGGTCAGCACTTTCATCACCTCATTCATCTTATTGCTTACTGTAGACATATATAGATCAAGCATGCCAGAAGCCATGTCCCGAAAGGTTTCAACTGTTTCAACAACCTGAACAGTGTGATCGTAAACGTCCCGCATATAAATAGAAGTCCCTTCACTCATCAGATTATGCTCACCTCTCTGCAACACGCTTACTACTTCGCGCATCGGCCAGATAGATTTTCGCAAAAACACCAATTCCTGTTTGAGTCCATAAATTTTATTTAATATATTTTGATTTGCATATTGCAACAGTTTTTCCTCCATGCCTTCTATTTCTTCTCCAATATGCTCCAATACAGAAAAATAATGGTCAACAATCGCATCTATGATTCCGTATAGAAGATAATCACTGCCAAGCTTCCGAATTTTCCCTTTGCTGTTACGAATTCGTTCACGCAAGCCTTCAAGAATATCACCTTCTTTTTCTTGCAAAGAAATCACATAGTCTTCCCCAATAATCAGGCTAACTTGCTCTAAAACGATTTCGCGAGTTTCTTCCTCGAAATAAGCCATCTTAACAATGACAAAGATATAATCATCATATTCTTCAACCTTTGGTCTTTGAGTTGTATTTGCAATGTCTTCAAGAACAAGTGGATGTATTTTAAACTTGTCGCCGATCTCATGAATAATTTTTTCTTCATGCACTCCGGTTATATTTAGCCATGTGACACTTGGGCCATCTTTAAATGGAAGGCTCGCTTCAATATTTTCTAGATTTTTTTCCGTAAAATCTGTTTCGTTGTAATCAAGAATATGGATTTTAACTTTAGCTTCCCTTTTCTTGCCTACATATTTAACGGTTCCAGGAACAGAAGCAACCTTTCCAGTTTTGGGTAGGAGTTTTGAAATGCTAAATATTTTTAGTAATGAATTTTTCATATGATTAAATAGTCACTCATGTAATTTTTTTATTCAGCTATTTTAGTATATACTATACTTCAGTATTTTACATAAACAATATGAAAACAAGATTAACCGATAAAGAGTATAAAAGGGCTCGATTACATGTACTAGACACTTCAAGTTTGGATTTAGACTTCTTTGTACTAATTCTTTTCGCAAGTATTATTTGTTTTCTTGGTTTTGTGATGAATAGTCCAACGGTCATCATAGGTGCGATGGTTATTTCACCTTTACTATATCCGATTGTAGGACTTGCTGAATCTATTGTGAGCATTGATTTTAAGCACATAACAAAAATGATAGCCTTTTTGGTACTAGATCTCGCAATAATACTTTTGACTGCAATGACTTTTTCATATTTTTCTCCTATAGACATTAAAGACTCGGAGATAGTCAGCCGTCTTGCTGAAACCCCATCGCTATATTTCGCTGTTGCATTTTGTTGCGGACTTGCAGGGGCATTTGGCTTCTTTTGGCCTAAGGTAAGGGAATCAGTTATAGGCGTAGGCATTTCTGTTGCACTTGTCCCACCCGCTGTAATGTTTGGTGCTGCACTTGCCTCATATCACGAAATTGTTTTCGCTTCAGGAATGATATTGTTAATGAACTTATCAGGCATTCTTGTAGGTTCCACTCTCATGATTCTTCTTCTCAAACACTCCAGAAAAAGAAATGCATAAGTTACTACTTGCTAATCTTGTCCATTTTAAATAGCTTTTTAGCAGTTATAAATACTACGAAAGCCAAAATTGTGAAGTGCAAAAAATCTGCCAAAAAGGCTCCATATCTCAAGTGTATTGGCCCTAGATTTAGGGCTGCTTCTTGCCAAGGTGTTTCGCCTGTCAAAGGGGCTACAAATGCCATAAGTATATTCTCAACAAATGACTTGATAAGAGTATCGCTGGCTGCCCCCATTACAAAAGCTAATGCCATGCCAGCAATGTTGCTTTCTTTTAGAAATTGAGAAAAATCTTTTATGATCATAGTTATTTGATTATTTTAATATTCCTTGTTCCAAGTATAAATAAAGTCAAAATGACTATCTTTAAAATATAGTGGCCATTAATATCTACTAAATCACGTGTCATGGGTGTCAAATTTCCAACTAATAAGTGAGCTATTAGTGCAATTGGTAATGCTAAATATAGCCAATTTATTTTTGGTATTTTTAATCTAATTTTCAAAAAAAGCCTTGATAATAACGGGGAAAGCAAATAAATCCCTAGAAAAGATACTGCGAAGTCAAAGATTGCATATCCACCTAAACGAAATTGCCTAAGAAATTCTATTGTGCTATAGGTGGTGGGGGTATAAGCTTATGATATAGGGTAATTGACTATATGGCAAATCATATATTAGTGAGATTTATTCAGTCATTGCAGGCTGCAAATTATAGCAAAAAAACCATTCAGGCATATGTACAGGCAAATATGGCTTTTTTATGTTTTATACAGAAAAAACCACAGCAGATTTCTCAAGCAGATATTACGCTATACCTAGCACACATATCTCAGCGGGTGCACTCAAATACGTTACGTGCAACGTATCAGGCGCTTAAAAAATATTATGCTGGGTATTTAAAAAGACCATTTTTTGTACACATGCAAGCACCTAAACGCGTCAAAGCCTTACCAGGGGTATTATCAAAGCAAGAGGTTTTGTCTATGATTACAAATACAGTAAATCGGAAGCATCATTGTATGCTTTCGTTACTCTATGGATCTGGATTACGCGTAAGTGAGCTCGTTACATTAAAAATGCAAGATATCCATTTTGAAAGAGGGTGTATTCTTGTAAAGGCTGGGAAAGGCAGAAAAGATCGTATGACATTATTACCACGTAACATATCTAATGATTTATTAGCACAAAATCGTATAAAAAAAGGAATAGCCTATATTTTTACCAATAAAAAAGGACAGAGGATGCATACAAGAACCGTGCAAAAAGTGGTGGCGCAGGCTGCAAATCGCGCAGCAATTAACACTCAGGTAACACCACATACGCTCAGGCACAGTTTTGCAACTCATTTGCTTGAGTCGGGGGTAGATATACGATATATACAAGAGTTATTAGGACATACAAAGCTTCAAACAACGCAGCAATATACGCACGTATCGAATAGGGAACTAGGAAAAATTAAGAGTCCACTAGATATGTTATAAGCCCAAAGAGGGTGGAAATAGGGAAAACAAACGTTCTTATCCACATGTGGATAGCTGTTCTCTTGCGCAGAGAACGTATGTTCTTGTATAGTGTAAACAGAGGGGAAGCAAGACGTCACTTCCAAACTCTGGCATAAAGCGTATAACTACAGAATGACTATTGTCTTCTGCATATCGCCTTCTCATAGGGATATCTGGAGGAAAGTTGGTTGTTCCGTGTTTGTGCGTTGTATGTGCCACCGGTATAATCGGTGGGATACCTCTTTTAACATATAGGCCTATGCAAAACAACTCACTATACGAATCAAGAAAAACATCAATAATAAAATATTACAAACGGCATAAGCAATTGCCAACATATGACGAATTAGCGGATCTATTTGAAGTAAGATCAAAAGGATCGATTCATAAATACGTACAAAAGTTTATAGAAGACGGATACATGGATAGAAGCGATACTGGGCGATTGGTACCTACCACAAAACTCTATGGATTGCGGGTCCTGGGCTCTGTACAAGCTGGATTCCCAACATCTACAGAAGAAGAAACGGCAGATACCTTGAGTTTGGATGAATTCCTTATTCAATCACCGGAAGCGAGCTATATGCTCCAGGTAAGCGGAGATTCGATGATTGATGCAGGAATTATGGAAGGTGATATGGTTGTTGTAGATAGGTCAAAGACGCCACAAAGTGGAGACATCGTTGTGGCAGAGGTTGATAGCGACTGGACAATGAAATATTTAATAAAGCGTGGTGGCAAAATGTTTCTGCGCGCTGCAAACAAAAAATACCCTGATATTCATCCAGATGATGAGCTCAAGATTGCGGGCACGGTAACAAGTGTTATTAGAAAGTATTAGGGACAATTAATTACCTAATCTAGGGAGTATGACATGGACACAAGTCAAGATGCATTCTTTGCCGCACGCAATTTTGCACATTGATGCTGATGCATTCTTTGCAAGTTGTGAACAGGCGTTGCATCCAGAATACAAAGGAAAACCAGTAGTTACAGGAAAAGAAAGAGGTATTGTTTCTGCTGCTAGCTATGAAGCAAAAGCAAAAGGAATTAGTAGAGGAGTACCATTAAGAGATGTAAAAAAAATCTGTCCAGAAGCAATTATTGTAGCAAGTGATTATGAAACGTATGGGCTCTTTTCTAAGCGACTATTTGCTATCATGAAACGGTTTAGTAATATTGTTGAAGAATATGGTATTGACGAAGGGTTTATAGATATTACAGGATTACGTAAACCGCTCGGCATGAGTTATCAGGACATTGCTAGAACGATGAAAGCGACTATTGAGCAAGAATTAGGAATTACCGTCTCTGTTGGGCTTGCGGCAACAAAATCATTAGCCAAAATAGCTTCAAAGATGAATAAACCAAGTGGGTTTACCTATATTCCTAATAGAAAGGCAGCTGAAATGCTTTCTGTGATGCCAATTGATAATGTGTGGGGTGTAGGGCCAAACACAGCGGCATATATGCGGCAAATGGGTATTGAAACGGTGAGTGCGTTTATGAATATGCCTTGGGAAATTGTACAGCAGAATTTTACCAAGCCACATCAGCAGATTTGGCATGAACTGAATGGATTTAAAGTATATAAAGTGATTAAAGAAGAGAAGCAGCGATACATGTCTATTTCTAAAACACGGACATTTACGCCTGCTTCAAAAAAAAAGAACATTGTACTCGGGCAACTGCTTAAGAATTTAGAAAATGCATGCATTAAGGCACGTAGACACGGATTACTTGCAAGAAAGATGACTGTCTTTCTTAAAACGCAAGATTTTGGTGTGCAAGCACTAGATGTATGTCTTACCAGAGCTTCAGCATATCCAAATGACATGACACCACTAGTAAAAGATATTTTTGCGCAGCTCTTTGAAAAAGGAGTGATGTATAGAGCCACTGGTGTAGTTCTTGCAGATTTGCAAGAAGATATGTGCGTTCAGGCAGATATGTTCGAATCTCCGGTAGCGCTCATGAAAATGCAACGAGTATATGAAGCAGTAGACAAGGTAGCAAAACAATTTGGCAAGCATGCACTTCACTTAGCTGGTGCGTTGCCAGCACATGCGTCGCAGCATTCGGGAAGCCGGGGAAATATCGCATATAGAAAGCGGCATCTTCTTCCTGGAGAAACAAAGAGACGACGCTTGGCTGTGCCCGTTTTGGCTGGTGGAGTGAAATAAGAATCGAGCGCATATTGCGCTTTTTTCTTTTATATAACATGCTATACTGCAAAAAAGATACAGATGAGGTTTACTCACATGAGCGTAATCATATATGAAAAAAATATTTGTTGCAGCGTTACTATTACTCGCAATTTTGGGGGTGTATAAATTAACCCACACAGAAGAGCCTGTGCAAGCGCCAGCTATGCAAGAAGAAACAGATCCTTTGCCAATAGAAGAACCTGAAGTGCAAGAACCGGTATTAAGCTGGAAAGCAGATCTTCTTGATGTAACAGAAGGGAAAGAGGTTGGAGGAATCAATACTGCCGGAGAAGCGGCAGGGCATGCAGAAGTATTTTTCGCAGAAAAGTATGAATTAACCGTCTCATTTGAAAAACTCCCAGAACCACAAGGGACAGATTTTTATGAGGGATGGATTGTGCGGAAAGGTGAAGCTTTTGATGTTATTAGCACAGGTAGAGTAACGCTAAGTGAAGAAGGGGTATATGTGAATGATTTTATGAGTACAAAAGACCTTACGGATCATGATTTTTACGTACTTACCATTGAGCCAGATGACGGAGATCCTGCACCTGCGGGGCATGTTGTTGAGGGCACACTAGTACAATAATAAGTGACTCAGAAAAGCAACTCAGAAATGGGTTGTTTTTTTATTTCTCCACAGCCTCAATATGCCAGCAAATATGCTACTATACAAGCATATGAAAATACTATTATCTTTCGTAGCAATGCTGCTACTGTTCACCGGGTGCAATAATGCACAGATAGCGCAAACTACTCCATCCGAACAGGTTACAGGTGAAACAGCAGAAGCCATATTCGCGGGGGGTTGTTTTTGGTGCGTAGAAGCCGGTTTTGAAGCGTATCCAGGCGTCACAGATGCGATCTCTGGCTACATTGGTGGCTCTGCGGTAGATGCGGAGTATCAGAAAGTGGCAGCAGGGCAGACAGATCATTATGAAGCGGTAAAGGTACTATATAATCCAGAACTCATCACTTATCAAGATCTTTTAGAAATTTTCTGGCGGCAGTTTGATCCAACAGATGACGGAGGATCATTTGTAGACCGGGGAACGCAATATAAATCGGGTATCTTTTACCAAACAGAAAAGGAAAAAGTTCTTGCAGAGCGATCTAAGCAGGGGCTTATAGCTTCTGGTATATTTGAAGAACCTATTGTGACACCAATTTTACAGGCAGGTACTTTTTATCAGGCCGAGCAGTATCATCAAAATTATTACAAAACAAATAGTGCGCATTATAAACAATATAGAAAGGGATCTGGAAGAGATCAGTTTATTGAACGTGTGTGGGGAAATGAGCGCATGTATACCATTGCGCGTCAGCTTTCTACTGCGGAGCTCAAAAATATATTAACGGAGGAGCAGTTTCACATTACGCAGCAGGATGGAACCGAGCGCCCATTTGCGAATGCATTTTTTGAGAGTAAAGAAAAGGGAATTTATGTAGACCTTATTTCTGGCGAGCCGCTCTTTTCTTCAAAAGATAAATTCGATTCAGGAACAGGTTGGCCGAGTTTTACAAAACCCATATATTCGCATGCACTGACAGAAGGAACTGACCTCAAGATTGGGTATCCAAGGACAGAGCTTAGAAGCGCCATTTCTGATGCACATCTGGGACATGTATTTGAAGATGGACCCTTGCCTAGTAAGTTGCGATATTGCATAAACTCTGCGGCATTGCGGTTTGTGCCAGTGGAAAAGATGGTAGAGGAAGGGTATGGAGAGTTTTTTGGTGGATTTTAGGAAAAAATAAAAGAAAGCTCAATCAAAGTGCTTTCTTTTATTTTTGCGGAATTGCCATGCTACTATTGACAAAAAATGGTTTAAATTAGCGCAAAATGTACGGTTCCACCTTGACAAAAGCCTGTTTTTGTGATATAGTGCATAGTTCTTATTTCCCAATTGTGGCAGGTAAGATGATCATTACAGTGACTACAGATATGGTGGGGAAAGGAATGGTTTGGTTTTGTAGAAAGCCGAATGATTCCTTTTCCTGCCACATGTCAAACGTGGCGTTTTTTCTTTGAAGGGAGAATTCTTATGGCTCGCATTCTGCTCGCCACCATCACCGCCCTGTTCCTCGCCGCCTGCGGCGACCTGCCCAACCCCGCTCTTGATGAGGCCGACGCGGACTTCGTCATCGTTCAGGTGACGTGGGACGCGGACGGCCACTTTACCCGGCTCGACGAGCCCGGGGCGGAGTGGGAGCAGATCTCGCTCGACGAGCGGGTTCCTACGACGGAGGTTCGAAACTACCAGATCGAGGGGATCTGCAAGCTGGGCGATCAGATCGCCTACTACGAGCAGACCTTCGATCTGCAGGGCCCCCACCGCCTCGGCGAGGACCCGCTCAAGCTGAGCATGGGGATCGTGTTCTCGGGTCAGCGCTTTGCTGAGCTCGATGGGTGCGATTTCCGCCTCACCGGCTACACGCAGGACGAGAGTCCCGTGTACCCCCTCAACCGGACCGGCCTCGCCGAGATATCGGAGGAGGGGACAGTCGAGCGGATCGCGGGGACCGCCGTCAACCTCACCGGTACGCTCAGCGTCGCGGTGGGTGGCGAGGTCCGCAATGTTTGGGACGTCACGGCTGAGCGCTGGCCCGCCTGGGTCTGGCAGCTCAGCCGCTGAAATCTCATCTGTAGTCCACCCCGAAGAGGCGCATGGCACCTGCCACCGCGTCTCTTCACTAGCTTTCATGTGTACAATCGTAAACGTGAGAGCTAGAAAAAACATCACCTGTAGAGGGTGATGTTTTTTTGTTATGCCGCAAACATAAAAGCACCCTTTTCAGGCTGACTTTATATGTTTGCGGGACCGATGGGACGCTATTCGAACTTTTTTCTATAGATTAACTGTTTTCCAAAATGAGTTGAGCTAATTTTGTTTTTAGTGATTTTTTCATTTCATCTAATTCTGCTGGGCTTGGTATGTACTTATCAGCATATCGAATAGATTTATCAATAGCCCAAACAGCTCCTTGCGGGCGAGGGTCATCATGGTGTCTTGGAAAAATATGCCAGTGGAGATGATTAACGGAATTTCCAAGGAGCTCATAGTTCATCTTTCTTGGAGAATATATTTCATAGAGAGCTTTTCCGAGAAGACTCATATCTTCTAGAAATATTTTTCGATCTGCATCGGTGAGCATATGGAGCTCTTCAGTATGATTTTTAAGAAGCAGTAGTGAGTATCCTTTAAATAGCTGATGATCTCCAAGGACAACATATCCAGAATCTAGTTCCATAACAAAATAAGGATTGGATCCTTGTTTTATCATTTTGATTCTTTCACAGGCGAGGCAATTTGTATGCATAATGATTTTTTAATATATAGCGAAGTAATTTTTGCGGGACTAATGGAACGCCATTCGAACGTTATTTATGTATAAACCGCTGGTAAGAGGACAACAATTATGAGTATTGGAATAAAAATCATCATGCATGCGCCGAGGAAAGTTTTTACGTACACATTATGAATCCTCATTTTATCTGCCAATAGGGTGATGATAGGAATAGATGGGATCAGTAAAAGGAAAATATGAAAATATCGTAATAGCTTTTTTCTTTTTTCCCCGTCACCTAGATATAGAAGCATAAGAACAAGAGAAACAATTGCGAGCACCTTATTTATGCGATTTATATTCTTGACGGATAGTTTTTTTGCTCCAAGAATCGTATATAAAACAGCGAATAATAGTATAAAGAACATGATTTTATATTCTTGGGGCATGCGTGAAATATCGTCAATTGTATTTTGTATATTACAACGCAATTTGTTACTGAAGGTTTTGTCGCAGTTGTCTCCAATTATCCCTGGGCCTAGATTGTCACCAAGTGGAGATTCATTGTCTAGATTGTTTAGATAGTCCTTTGCCTCTTCAGTTAAAAATGTGTCATCAGGATAGTTTGGATGGTTTGGGTCCGTTTCCATCCCATATTTGTCTTTCTCTGCCTGAGTGGGGAGGGGCGTAAATATGGAAAACCCAATCGAGAGTATAAGAGCGAGTGATAAAATGAATCTAAATCTTTGCATATGGCATTTAAATATGTGTGGTGTATATTATACACTAATATCATTTGTGAAGAATACCCTCATCAGGCGGGACGACGCTCCACTGCGTTCCGCTATCCACGCTGCCTTCGCTCACAAGAATAAAGCTTCCAGCTTTCTTCTTGCTTCGCTCAGTTGCGTGGTCGAACCCTAAGGGTAAGAGTACGCCAATCCGCATAACAAAACACACCCTTTTGGGGTGTGTTTTGTTATGCGGACCGGACGGGACTCGAACCCGCAACTTCCGCCGTGACAGGGCGGTGCTCTAACCAGTTGAACTACCGGTCCGTAATCCTATCGAATTAATCGATAGGGGTGATGCGCTATATTATAGCAGAGTCAATTTGACCTGCCAAGTGTTAGGCAACTTCTTTTCTGCCGTGCATAAGTGCGTGCAATTTTTCACCAGCTGTTGGTGCTTTTGCCGCTTTCTTAATGCGATTGTGGGCGATCTTTAGGAGCTGCACTTTTCGTTTAGCTGACTTGATCGCGTTGATCTTTTTTCGCTGTCCCATATGAGTGTTTAATGTTGCTATATAATACAGGGGAAGGGGGAGTATGTCAAGGAATTGATGGGGGATATATACCATGGTAATGGTAGCATTGATGCACCCTCCTACGCTCCATGCTTCGCTGGAGCTTCGGCGGGTTATTGCTCCTTGTGGGAGCAATAAAAAAATCTCCAGTGTGTTCAGCGCGAGCATGGGAGGTAAAGGAGGGGGTACCTCCGCTCAGCACCGAACACATTGGAGACTTCAAATTGACGATACCCCATTATAGCGCGTATTTACCTGCTTGTCAAGTATTGTACGTGCAGAGTATGGGGACATTGTCAAGAAAATCAACTAAATTCGCTAATATTAGCAAAAAAAGAATCCCCAGAAGGGATTCTTTTTGTATCTAGTTTACTTGACGTGGTTCACAATTTGTTCAAATACGGCTGGTTTGTCAGCTGCAATTTCAGAGAGAACCTTTCGGTTAAGACCGACGTTCTTCTCTTTGAGCTTTCCAGTAAGAGCGCTGTAGCTCATACCGAATAGTCGTGCACCTGCATTGATACGAACTTGCCAAAGGGCACGGAATGTACGCTTTTTGACTCGTCTGTCTCGGTACGCATGCATTCCTGCATGAGTATCAGCTTGTTTTGCTTCTTTGATGAGTTTGCGTCGTCCTTGGCTGAAGCCTTTTACGCGCTTCATCAAGCTGCGACGTCGTTTTAGGTGGGCTTTCCCACGTTTTACTCTTGGCATATATCGCTTCTATTTGATTACATTCATCCTTACGCGTAAGGCATTGATCGCATAATTGTCTTATGCATTGCTTTTGAAATAGCATTATCTCGTTTCTTGTTTCGGCCAGTTTTACCGCTTTCACGACTGTTAAAGTGACCTTGACCACCCGTACGCATCATGATTTTTGCGTTAGGCTCTTCTTGAGATGCTTTTTTCTTTCTTTTAATAACAAAACGCTTTGCAGTCGCCTTGTGCGTCTTCATTTTCTTATTTGCTGTGTTCTTAGCCATAGGAATTTCTAAAGTGTCAGGAGTATACGTGTAATAGGACTATTCGTCAAGGGGGATGTGTGTACTACTGGCGAACAATAATCGCTGTAATCTTATTCCCTTGTCTTGTTGGTTCTTGCTCGTATTTGACCTTGTAGTCTTCTTCTAAGAGAGTATAGAACGATCTGATCACTTCATACGCTAGGGGAGTCTTATATCGCTCTGCCCCACGAAGGATGATTTCTGCCTTTACTTTGTCTCCTCTATCAAGGAATTTAGCAGCCTGTTTGCGCCGTACATCCATATCTCCCTTACCAATACGCATAGAGAGGCGGATTCCTTTAATCTCACTCACATGCTGTTTTGACTTCTGTTTGCGCGCTTCTTTCTCTTTTTGGTACTTGAAATGGGTAAAATCAGAAATCTGGCAGACAGGGGGAACTGCTTTCGGATTGATTTCAATCAGGTCGAGTTCCTGTTCATCGGCCATTTGGAGTGCTGCATCTCTTGAAAATACTCCAAGATTTTCTCCCTCAATAGAAAGAATACGTACTTCTTCAGCCTCAATTTTATGATTTACATTAAAATGAGGGATCAGCAACTTTTTTGGTCGTCGTTTTCTTGAAATTCGCATAATCCTGAATATGACGTTATTTAAGGGATTGTTCCACAATAATTGTGGAGATGCCGAGAGTTGAACTCGGGTCTACCCGGGCACGTATCACACATCTACATACATAGTCTCTTTTAATACTCCCTTGCCTAGAAAAGAGACAAACACGAAGGGAGGGTGTCAGAAAGAATTTCGGAGGATGTCCTCTGACGGAAACATCGACCTACGCTCGATTAATTGGCGTGCAATTCTCTATATCGAGTATCTACAGGTGCACGGCAGTCGCACTTAAGCGATTGCTGTTGCGAGAGCTGGTGCACGGAATGTGTCAGCTACACGCGCGATAAAGTTTTTAGCACTTATCGATTGTCTACACACTTTTACGAGGAGAGTAGACATCCTCGGTATGCATATAATACGGGCGGTTCCGCGTATCGAAGCCTGTCATCCCCGTAAAGAGCATCCAATGTATTAGATATTCTTTACGATTATGAGTGTTATATGCGTACATTGTAATATTGAGCCTGCCTGCCGGTAGGCGGGTAGCCTGTCCAATGGTGGGTGGCAAGAAGGAACTGTCATCCTGAGTAGCCTGTCCAATGGTGGGTAGCAAGAACGAACTGTCATCCTGGGTAGCCTGGTCAATGGTGGGTGGCAAGAAGGAAATGTCATCCTGAGTAGCCTGGTCAATGGTGGGTGGCAAGAAGGAAATGTCATCCTGAGTAACCTGGCCAGAGGCCGGGCATCGAAGGATCCTTCAACGTCCCAACCTATCGGTTGAGGTTGTTCAGGATGACATACCCTGTACAACGCTATTACCGGTTAGTTCTTCATCAGGCGCTGTGCCTGCCGATCTAAATCACGCTTTTTGAGTGTTCGGCGCTTGTCATGGAGTTTCTTCCCTTTTCCAAGACCCACCTCAACTTTGATGTGACGGCCCTTAGTATAGACAGAGAGAGGGACGATTGTCAACCCTTTTTCCGCTAATTTACCATGTAAATCATCGATCTGACTTCTTTTCAGAAGGAGCTTTCTACTTTGCATTGGATCATATCCTTCTAGATTGCTCGCTTGCTTATACTTTCCTATGTGCGCCCCAGTTAAAAAAGCCTCATTTTTATGAAAGGTGACATATGCACCAGTTAGCTTCATAAGCCCAGAACGAATAGCCTTTACCTCATTCCCAGACAGCATTAAGCCGGCCTCAATAGAATTGAGGATCTCATAATCATGACGGGCTTTCTTGTTTACTGCGTATGTGGGCATAATAGCTCCATTGTACTGTATTAAGGCGCTATTGTATACTACTTGAACGCTTGGGTCAATGTGGGTATTGGCCAGCAAGTATACTTAAATAATATTACATTAATCAATATTGTATGATACCTGAAAGACCGTTAACACCTGAGGAAACTAAACAAATGGCATTTGAATATGCGGTAAAGGCATGGCAAAATGGAAGCCAAAGCAAAATGGATGTAGGAACATTAGTTCGCAGGAAATTTGGGATTGATGATCCTAAGATATTAGAGAGCATTGCTTCTCAAGCATATTGGGCAATGGTGTCTAAAAATAAAGATAAAAAATAAAAAAGGACATTCCGCCAAATTGGAGTGTATAAACTCCGGCCGAATGCCTTTCATAATGAGAGCATACCATATGTATACAGATCGTCAAGTAATATAGTGTATGACAGAAGACCGAGTAATTCACATCAGTACGGCAACCATACTTAAAGTGTGTGCGTTGTTTTTTTCATTATATATAGTATATGTGGTGTGGGACTTGTTACTGCTCTTATTTGTATCACTTATCTTTGCTGCACTGATTGATCCGTTTGCACATAAGCTAGCAAAGAAAAAAATTCCGCGCGGTGTTGCCGTGGTCATTATTTATGCCGTTATATTAGGAATTTTAGGATTAACCGTGTCAGTACTCTTTCCGGTTATTGCAAGAGATTTGCCGCAAGTATTAGAGCAAGTTGGTGGTGCCGCGCAAGATTTGCAACAGCAAGATTGGTGGCAGCCGGTGTTTGGGGAAGAATCAGCCTTGCGGCAGCAACTATTAGGTGATGGAAATACAAGTGCATTTGAACGTGCGTATAGCGCGCTTCAAAATTGGTTTGGTGGTGTCTTTTCTTTTGTGCTTGTACTCGTCATGACATTTTATTTAGTAGTGCAAGACGATCCGATTAGAAAAATTCTCACATCAGTATTGCCGCATAAACATATTCCATTAGTAGAAGGGGTGATTAAAAAAATCAGAGCGAGTTTAAGTGCGTGGGTACGTGCGCAATTTATTTTGAGTGTGATTGTTGGTGTCATGGTGTTTATTGGATTGTCGATTTTACAGATTCAATACGCGGCCGTGATTGCACTATTAGCCGCACTGTTTGAATTTATTCCATATATTGGACCGATTTTTGCAGCCATTCCTGCACTGCTGTTAGGATTTTTACAGGGAGGCCCAATTCTCTTTTTGCTGGTGCTGGCGCTATACGTGGTTGTGCAGCAGTTAGAAAATCATGTGTTGGTACCAAAAATTATGCAGCATGCGGTGGGGCTGAATCCAATCGTGAGTATTATTGCGGTTATTGCAGGGGCAGAGCTTGCGGGAATTCTTGGCGCACTTATTGCCATCCCGGTAGCCACGGTTATTCGTGTTATACTACAAGAAATATTAGCCAGAAGAAGTGAACAATTAGAATAATATGCATGCAATTAGAAAACAGACCGTAGGAATTTTGATGGGTATTGTGAGTGCCGCATTATTTATCTCATTATATTTGTGGCCAATGTGGTGGGTGCTCGTGCTTGGGGTAATTATATTTGGTATTGCGCTATTTGCGGTGGCACCACTTGCATCAAAAGAAGAAGAACGGACGGCACTCTATGCACTGGGCGGAGCAACAGCAATTGCAAACATTCTTCTTATGATGGTAGCAGACCAGCCATACATGCAGCGCGCAATTATTCCGCTAGCTGTTGTTATGGAATCTGGAATTTTTTCTTGGTTTTCTGCTGCAGGAGCTTCCGGATCGTTTGAAAGAAAATCACTGAGACGATTTATGGTGAGCTGCTGGAGCTGGAATGTGTTTGCCGTCCTTGCTGCACTGTTTGCTTTTGATGTATTTTTCTTGGGAGCATTTTGGTCTTTGCCACTCTTATTAATTGGAAGCGGGGTATGTGCTTGGGTGTGTATTCAAATTTGGCAGTATTATTATGCAGTAAAAGCGTCACAACTTACCATGTGGGGCGTTGTTGTGGGTGTGGTCATGTTTGAACTCATCTGGAGTATCCATTTATTACCCCTCGATTACATGGCGCTTGGGTTTTTATCAGCCTGGATTTGGTATGTATTACAGCTCTTTGTGCGCTTTCATTTAAGCGGAAAAGGAATCGATTGGAAGAAGCAACTTGTGTTTTTAGGCGCAAATGCGGTATTATTTGCATTCTTCTTAATATATTTCGTTAGGTGGGTATAAATAGACTGTATGGAAAAACGACCTCCACATTTACCAAAGGAACGGGGGAACAAGCCAAGTGCAAAGCATTTAGGCATTTTAGGGTTAAATTTAGTTGTAACATTTGTGATGGCAATGTGCGCCACGGTTATTACAATCGCATGGATTTCTCCTGAATATATTCCAGAAACAAAGATCGTGACAATTATGCCAAAGGAACCAGTCGATATATCTGGAAAAACAGTAGACACCTTTGTGATTGATCAGATGATGCAGCGGCGTGTGCGCGTATACCAGGCAAGTGCTGCAGTAGAACAGATTGGGCAATTTGGTACGGCTGGGTATATTGGCGATGCACTCCTTTTAAGTACCGATGGATGGGCAGTATTGCATATTCCGGGAGTGCGTACAGGTGCGGCATTTGGATGGCGCGCAGTAGATCATAAAGGTGAGGTGCTTGCCATTGAAAAATCGGTAGCAGATCCTGTGGCGCAGCTTTTGTATATTAAACTCGCGACATCTGATGTGCGTGCTGATGTTACATTTACACCATATAAAGATTTAGAAAACACAGGACTTGTTTGGGGACTTACCAAACAGCAAGCGCAAGCACTGCAGGTTGTACCAAAAGATATGCAGCTATCAGGAACAGTCGATTTACGAGCGCCGCGATTAGCGTTTATGCTTGCAGAAGATATGCCCGTTGGAACACTTCTTATAAATGAACAAGGAGCTTTTGTAGGGTTTGCTAGTAAAGAGGGAATTATTCCAGCGTGGTTTGTAAGCGAGCAGCTCTCTTCTGTATTTGGGAATACATCGTTTACCTATGCGTCACTTCCTGTGAGTGCTGCAGTGGTATTAGACACCGTTGTAGAAGAAGGGCGTACATCATTTCAAAATGGATTATATATTCACCGCGTGCCAACAAGAGCGTCTTCAAGCACGCTTGGGTTAGGAGACATCATTGTGCAAATCGATGGAAACGATGTGGATGCAGCAAACGCAGCATTTAATATTATGCGATCTGTGCACGATGATGTGTTAACAACAATTATTAGAGACGGAAAAAGAATGCAACTGCAGGTGCCAAAAGCGGCGTTTGGAACATAGAAACGCAGCAGAAAGTTTAGGCAACAAGAAACGTTTATGATATACTAGTGACCAATAATATTGTCAGTATGTTTCATCATTCTCCAGGGTATCTTTTGTCGCACTTTTGGAAACGCATTGTGCTAGGAGGTATCTTTCTTGCGCTTTTTGCAAGCGCGCTCAGTTTTGTATTTCCATTAGAGTATAGAGCAGACGCGCAAATGCTGGTTGTGAGTAGAACGCGGTATGGAGTAGACCCGTACACAGCGGTAAAATCAGCAGAACGAGTGGGGGAAAACATTGCCAGAATTGTGGGCACTGATATTTTCTTTGCGCAAGTGCTTTCGCAACCAGGCTTTCAGCTCGATACAAATAGATTTGTAGGAACAACAGAAAGAATCAGAAGAAACCGCTGGGAACGGACAATTGATGCGTCCGTTTCTTTTGGTACTGGGGTATTAAACATTAGCGCGTATCATACCGATCCGTCTCAGGCAAAGGCATACGCTTCTGCAGTTATGGAAACACTTGTTGAACGCGGATGGGAATATGTAGGTGGAGACGTAAACTTAAAAATTGTGAATCAACCGGTGGTAACGGCGTTGCCGGTGCGGCCAAACATTCTGTTTAACGCCCTTGGTGGGTTTGCCCTTGGGGTGCTTATCAGTGGTGCATTTGTATTAACAAGAAAAAAACTTCTTTAATCTTTTACTTCTTTTAGTCATATGGAAACACAAGCTCAACAATTCGATTTTTTACGTGCATACATCGAAAAGATTATTGACGAATCTGGCGCATTCGATTCGCTCAGTGAAGACACCAGAGATGAATTTATTCCGCAATTTGTGGCAGAAGCAGAACGACGCATTGGAATTGCCGTTATGCCAGAATTAAACGAAGCGTCAGCAAAAGAATTTACCGCAATGCTTGAATCAGAAAGCACCACTGCAGATCAGTTGCAGACGTTTTGGCAAACAAATGTTCCAGAATTAGACAAGATTGTAAAAATTACGCTGGAAGCATTCAAAAAAGAATTCATGGAGACGCTCAGTGGTTTAGAGCAGTAATTTGTATCCCTTAACTGATAGATATGAGTCAGCCCCAACAATCATCTCCAGAAAATTCACCGAAACAACAACCGGAAGAAGCGCCGAAGGTAGAGCGGGGTCCTTCAGTTTTTGCAGGGCATGAGCAGGAATATACGGTAGGAAAGACAGTGCTAATAAAGCGAGATGGAGCGTGGGTTAAGGCAGAGCTCAATAGCTCTTCAAAACCAAAGGCGGGTCGACTGACATTAGATGTAATTATTGATGGATATCGAGAGCGGGTAGATATTTCTGCATACGCACCACCAGTGCTTGCAGAACTAGATCCCAATACAACATACCGTGTGGTGCAAAATGGAAATCAGGTACGGGTTGTGTATGAAGAACATCTTGTTTCAGGGTATGAGCGCGAGCTGAGTCCTGAAGCTAAAGCATTTATTGTCGCGGCAAGTGAAGCCAACGGGAAAGCACGCCCACTTGCTGCGATGTTCGCAGAAAGAAAAGATGATGCGATTAAAAGAGCTACTGTATTAGCAGAGGCAAAGGAATTTTTGGATACGTTTATTCTTCTTACAAATCTTGCTGATGCCAGAACAATCACTGCTGCAGAAATTGCAGAAGGAAAATTACTTATTGCTCGTTTAGCAGAGCAACAGGAAGAGTTGCAAAAAAAAGTAGATGAAATTCGTGCTCTGAAACCAGATCCACTTCCAGAACTGCCAACATACGATGAACCGGGATTTGAAAAAAAGACACCTGCTGAGGCAATAGAGATAGCTAAACATGATTTACTAATAGCTGAACGGTCTGCGGTTAGTGTTGAAAAAAAACTGCAACGTGCACAGCAAGCAAGAGAAGCAGCAATTGAAGAAAAAAAAGAAGATATTGAGACTGCTGATAAAAAAGCAGAATCTTCATTAAAAGGATCAATTACGCGGCAGGAGCGTAATATTGAGAATGCTGGTGAGGCATTAGAAAAAGCTTGGGATAAGATTCAACACCAATTTATTGCATGGTACAATAGCGCTAATGAAACAGCTTCTGACTTTGAAACGGATAAGCAAGCTGCACTTACCAATGCTCAGGCAGAAATAACTGCAGCGGAAACTGCAGGAGAACAGAAAGCATTGCAGCAATTTCGGAACAGAAAACGTCAGGAGTTTAATTCACGTAGAAGTGGACGAAGAAGAAGGCCACAACAATTTAATCCAAATCAGTATCAACTGCAAGATGTCCCGCAGAAGGAAAAAGATGCTGCAAAAAAGAAGGCTCGTGAAGGAAAGGAACAGCAAATTATTGAGGCTTGGTACAAAAATCATATTGGTCGTGATACAAACAATCGTTCGATTCGAGTGTTAATGGATGCATGGTTCATGTTAATTGATGATCGAAATCCTGCTCACGATTCTTTCAAGCCCTTGGTTGCGTTGGTAAAGAAAGAAGTTGCAAATAGGGCATATAAGCAGCGTGATAAAGAGGATGTCGTTGTACATAACGAGTCGGGTGATTTTTGGGAGTTTAGAGATGCGGAACAGCAAAGAAAAGTCCAACAGGATGTACTGATGGAGTGTTTTGTGAAATTTACTGGAGATTTAGATCTTTCTGCACTCGAGCAGCTCAAAGCAGCTGGTATGCCAGGAGTGGAAGGAGTTGAAAAAGCACAAGCAAAAAAAGTAGCGGCTGAGGCAAAGTTGAAAGAACTGAAAACACCGGCTGCAATCAAAGAAAGAAAAGCAAAAAAGAAAGAAGAACTGCAAGCTGAACTTGTAGCACTTGAGACGCAAGATAGAGATGCACAAGCTGAAGCAAAGGTGACATTGTCAGAATCACAAAGGAAGAAAAAAGAAGCAGAAGATTTGCTTGCGGCATATGAAGCACATAAAGCAGATCCAGATCATAAAGTATTTGAAGATGTTCGTGTAAGCGTTCCAGAAGGAGAGCGGGCATTTGATTTTGCTTCGCAAGCAAAAGCGGTAGAGGATTTGGTGAATGAGCTTACCGCGCAATATCGGGGGCAAACAGATGAAGTAAAAGCGCTTGAAGCTTCTTTGGGAGAACTGCAGGCATGTCCAGAGGCAACGGTACTTGGAAATAAAAGAGACGAACTATTACGGGAAATTGAATCGCTGAGAAGTTTCATGTTTCCACAAGATCCAACGCAGCAGTCATTTGCAGCGGCTTTTGGAACGAATAACACTGCTGACATAGAATCTTGGCTGCTCACATTGGAAGTACAAAAAAATAAACTATTTAGGTTTAACCTAAGTAATCAAATTTGGGAGGCTCAATTTAATTCTCTTGCTGGCAGTGATACACTCAGTTTCCCTGGAAGTACCCGAACAAGAGTCGAACTCGCAGCAGTAATTGCCAGTTCCTTTGAGGAGCATCGTCGTCGCTTGACGGTGTTTATTGAAAGAGAACTCCTTTTGTTCCAACATGAAATGGAGCAGTTGCAAAAAAATATTGCACTGTTAAAGGAACAACAAGAATTTGATGCAGAAATGAAGAGTACTGTTAAAACACTGAAAGAAGAAGCAGAAGCTTCAACGGCGGAACAGGTTCGTGAACATGATGAAGTAGAGGCGGGTGAGGCAAAGGCAGACGTCCTCGATTTTACGCCAAGTCAGATGGAGAAAGTATTCGAATTTATGGAAGGAGAAGATGGAAGGCGATTATATCTCTTACGTGAACATTTATATGGATTAGAAGGGGATAGCAGGGAAGTAACAAAGCAACTGTTCCGTGAGCTTTTTGATAATGTTAACGCACCGAATCCTGAGGCACTCAAAAAAATGGGCATTAGCAACTGGGATGCGTTTGTAAAATTGTGGAAAGATAGATTGGCAGTGGACGTTGCGGGGCACATGCAAGATCATGTTGCGCGTCAAATTGCAGCACAGACAAGCAGAGAGATGACTAATTACAGAAATAAAGGAGGGGCAGTAGATAGAACCCTGAGAGCTGGGGAAGATTGGTTTAAAAAATACATACCGAGAGTGGGTGGAAATGTGGCGCTTGTTGCCGCCGTTGGTACCGGAGCCGCGTTTTTATTACCTGCTGGGTTTGCATTTACGGTAACATTTACATTGGGTACAGCAGGTTTGATTCGAGGAACAAAACGGTTTAAAAGAGGAATGAACAAGTTAGTTCAGGGGCGGGAAGATCGAATTGATCAAAAATTATTTGATGAACAAAAGAAGAAGGCCAAGCAACAGCTTCGTGCTGGAATTGTATCTGGGGATGCAGAATTTGTTGCATCGTTTGCGGCAGTTACCAGAGAAGTGAGCGCACAAAAAGCTGAAGGAAATGAATTTGGTGAATTTACTGATGCCATCACGGCATGGACAGTGAAAAAGAAACAAGTATTGCGTGCACTTATAGATGCACTTCCACCTGCTGCAAATACACCAGAAGAACAAGAACGCAGGAAAGAACAGATATTACATCTCATTGCTCTTGTTGAAATTTTACACGCAAATGGGGATGCTGCATTAGAACAAATGAAAGAAAATGCAGATCCGCGGGCAATTCAAAAAATTGACCAACTTATTAAGATCATGAATGGAGACAGCAAGGCTGGCGCATTAGGTTCTATGTTTGTTGGTGGTTCGATTGGGTTTTTACTTGATCTTGGGCAAATAGTGGGAAGTTGGGAGATACGGGCAGCTGCTAGAGGTGTAGTGGTTGGTGCTGTTGCGGCGCGAGTTGGTTGGGCAAAAGGAGAGCGAGACTATTGGGAAAAAGCGCAAAAGAAGCAGCGTACATCTTTTACGAAAGACATTCAGAATTTAAATGCATTTTTAGCAGATAGAGACACTTCAGTTATTCCGTCAGGAACTACATCTACATCAAAGTTTCTTATTTCGCTAGATCAAGCAAAAGCGATTGCTCGAAGACTTAAGCGTGTTCTGCATGGAAAAGCATCTAAGGATGAAACTTCAGTATTGATATTTTTTGATGAAAAGAATGAATATCAGGATGACACTGGATTTATTTCACGGATTGAGGAGGCGTTACATGCTGCGGAGCGTTCAGGTGTGCTAGATGAGGAACCTGGAGAGCGCAAGAGTTTTGAACGGCTGCTTGATAGTATGGTGGATAGAACCAAATCGCTTGAAGATACTGAAGATGAAAAGAAGCGTAAAAAGGTAGAGGCAAAGAAATTGTGGAAAAGTAAATGGTGGGGAGTGGCAAAGTATGGACTTACGGCTGCCACTTCAGCAGTTTTGCTTGGAATGCTGGTTGATGAAGCTCGCGCAGATAGTGGAGCACCAAAGGAAACTGCTTCAGCTCCTGCTGCTGAAGAGGCGGTAACGGTGGAAGCACCGCCAGCAGCTGAACCCGCACCAGCCGCGGTAGAACCTACGCCTGAACCAGAACCAGCGTCAGCAACAGCACCTGCAGAAGATCCTGCATTAATAGGTTCTGATGCAGAACTTCCAAGTATTGAAAGAATGGCAAATGCACCAAAGTTTGAAATCCGCGGTGGAAAATTACTCACGGCAACAGGAGATTTTTTGGAAAGTCTGAGTGATGGCGAAAAAGATGCATTAATTAAGGGAATAAGAGCCGAGCATCCGGAATGGGTAGACAGGTTTGAAGCGCGTGGCGCAAAACTTGGTTTTGATGAACCTGCAATGGAAAAATACATGGAGGTTAAGCTTCTTCATAAGTATCAGCTTTTTGAAGTTGGAAAGGATCAGTTTGGCGTTGAGGTCCGTGCAACAAGCGCAGGTGGTGCAACAAACGAATGGACAAATACAAGAGGGTTTGATGCCGGTGCTGAGGTAGAATTCGTGGATACCGGAAACGGCTATATGAGTATGAGGTTGGTGGATGCTAGCCAGGGTCACGATTTAACGAATCCAATTGTACAGAATACTGGAGGAAGTGGAGTTGCAGCAGAACCTGCCCCAGCACCGCCTGAAGTGACTCCAGCTGCGGGTGGACCATTAACTGAAGCGCAGCTTGCTGAGTTTAATGAGATTGCGGGATATGAAAAACCTGTATTGCCAGCAGAATCACCAAAAGCTACAGGCGCTTTTAGTGACTACAAGGGAGGTGTAAATCCAAATAATCCAAACGAGTACATTATTACTCCGACAAACGGGGCTGAATCGTTTACTGTATCTATTGAAGATGTGCGAGGAAAACATGGAACGGTTGATGGTACGCTTGCTTTAGAGATGTATAGAGAGCATATGGCAGAGCTGTCAGCTGCGCAGGATACTGATGTTGCGGCAGCACAAGGTGGTGATGCCCAAGGAGCTGGTGAAGGTGAAGGCGCAGCAGAAGCGCCAGCAGCAGCCGCTGCGACTGTAGAGGGTGATGCACCGGCGGAGCCTGCAGAAACACCACCAGAACCAGCTGCAGAAGTGTTTGATGATGAGGCAAGAAAGGCGTTGCAGGAACAATTAGCGGATAGGAATGTCGGTGCTGGTGCAAAAAGAGCCGCGATTATTGATGCTATAAAAAAGAGTAAAGGACCAGTTTCAACTCCGGCTGGAACGTATCGAATGGGTGGTACCATTGGAAATCAATTAGAATTTGTAGCAAGTGGGTATACTGATGCGGATCCTGTGGTTATTAATACTGAACAAATGGGCCATGTCTCTACATTAGAACAAGCTGCAGCTGGTGATAGTACGCTTGGAATTAGTGCACAAAACGAGGCTTTGCATGAGCTTGGGGTGATTGAGAGGGTGGCTCCTACACCACCTGCAGCTCAGGATGTAGGCGCTGCAAATGACCCATCTAGACCTTATGAATCACCAGAGCAAATGGTGCAAGATATGGCAGATGGAGGCACTCCAACAGCGTTTCATAGAAATGTAGCCTTTGTCGAATTTATAGATAAAGGAAGGTTTGCGGGAGCACTTCCAGGTGTTGAATTGTCTGAGTCATTGAAATCACAAATAGTTGATGCGGTAAAAGAATATAGTTCGCAGTATGAGAGCGCTTCGGCTTCACATAAGGTAGATTTGGATGCGCTGCTCCGTGCAAAAGTATTAAACTGGCAAAAGGGGATAAGTCCACCACTGGCACAAGCACAATAACACACCTAAAAAATCGCTTAACTAAGCGATTTTTTGGTATATAAAACACATGGTAGAAGTGTGTGAAAAGTCCATACACAAGATATTGCCTTTAGAGACTTGACAAAACCTAAAATATATGCTATAGTTCTGCGTTATCTTAAAAAAGGTAATACGATCATTACAAATCCAGTTAGTTGTTTATTATGAGAGCGAGCTGTAGAAGCGTGTGTTTCATTAAGTCGATATAGAGTATAGTCGATTTAATGAAGCACACTTTCTACCCGGGCCGCTTGCGGCGCGCCCACAACCGGTGGGTGCCCGTCTGGTGCCCCTTGAAACCCAAGGGTGCCTAGCGGTGCCCGGAAAACGGAGGAATCACGATGCGCATTTCCGCCATCGCCGTCCTGTTCGCCCTCTCCCTGAACCCCGTCGCCAGCTTCGCGAAGAAGCCGGTGGCACCCACCCTCAACCCGGCCGCGGCCGTGGCCATCGTCGCCAACCCCGACAACTTCGACGACGAGGTCGTGGAGGCGGCCAAGCTCGTGCTGATCGCCGCCGCCAAGAGCAGCGTGCGCGAGAAGTGCGAGCTGCCCGACGCACCGGCCAACGTGGCCGCGTGCCTCGCCGATCCCACCAACAAGAAGATCCAGCGGCGCACCCGCGTCGCTTGCATCAAGAAGGTGGGCGGCATGAAGGGCGGCGAGCTCGAGTTGGCCACCGACGCTGCGAAGCTCCTGCTGCGCGGCGCCAAGGTCAAGGCGCCCAAGGGCGGTTGGGGCACGGAGATCAAGACCGGCACCTACGCCGGCGGGATCATTTCCTGCTTGGTAGCGCCGCTCAAGGTCGCCGACGCCGATCCCGGCTTCACGGTCGCCGATCGGAAGCAGTGCTGCCTCGGTGCCCACGCCGACGCGGTCGTCTGTGACGAGGCGGTCAAACTGATGAAGGCCGCTTCCGACGAGGACCTCGTCTGCACTACCGTGGTGCGCAACTAGCAGGCCGGCCGACGGTTCATGGAAATCTCCTGATCGTCGGCCGATCCGGAAACTCAAACCTTTTTTAGGAGAAAACGCGATGCGAAGCATCATGTTCCTCTGCGGGTTGGTTCTGGGCCTGCAGTTCGTCTGTCCGAGCGTGAGCTCGGCGGAAGAAAGCCACCAGAACATCGCCATCCATTCGTTGCGGAGGGCGCAAGGGAACATGTCCCGACGCCACCGGCGGATGGTCACCATCCAACGTCGCCTGAAGTCGAAGGTCGCGAAGGCCCTCGCCATGAAGGAGATGGTCGATCAGTCCAAGAAGGACATCGACTACATCCTGCGTGAGGGCTTCTTCGCCGACAAGCCCGCGTCGATCACGCGCCTTCGGGTGCTGCTTGACACGGACGATGATGGCTGGACCAAGGCCATCAAGGAGACTGCCGATCTGATCGGCACGCGGATCGGCGAACTCGAGGCGAAGGTGAAGGCCAACACCGGCCGGATCCAGAAGGTCGAGGACTCCCTGGAGTGGATGGTTCGTCCGTCGCTCCTCGCCGAGGTCAACGCCACCGGCGGAAAGCACAAGCTCACGCCGGGCATCACGCTCGGTGGTGGGTTCAGCCTCCGCTACGGCTCTTGGCACCCCTTGCTCATTGCGGGGGGATTCGGCTTCGGTCACTACGGCGACGTGGGACCGGAGGAGGACGACGTTGGGATGGGGGTCAAGCGCTTCACGCTGACCTCGCTCCCGCTGACGTGGGTGCACCAGAATGGCTGGGGCATCACCGCAGGCTTCCAGTACCAGGGTGACCTGGATGAGGAAGGTGTCAAGGGCGGCTCCAGCTACTTCGGTTTGCTGGGCCCCACCTACGAGTTCGGCAGCGGTGTGAGTGCCAACCTCATGTTCATGTACGGTCAGCGAGATCTGACGTACAAGGACGAGGTACTCATGCTCGGCGAAGTCGTCGAGGCCACCTACAAGGACGACAGCGGAAGCGCCGGCGGCGCCATGCTGATGGTTCGGTGGGACCTCGGTGTCCCGGACAAGGACAAGAAGTAGGAGAAGGCTTCGGCCGACTCCATGACAACAACTGGTTCTCACCCAAACTCGCTTCGGCGGGTGCGGGGAGACGACAACCGCTGCTGCGGGCTGACATCATCACGATGTTCGGCTCGTAGCGGCAAGGAACAGTGTTACTCACAAAAGTGGATGACACTGCACCCTTCTGAATCGATTCGATTAAGAAGTATGCAAATCGTTCGTTACAATCGAGTGAGAAAAAATCTTTGACAGTGCTCCATCGCGATATCAGTAAGTTTGTTTAACAAATCGACTTACTGATATCGCGACACCGTAACGCCTGCCTGCCCATGTGGCAAGCATCGGCGGGCGGGCGGAAGCGCTGTCCATCTGTATCGTTTGGTTGCCAGCCACGCGAACAAGTGTAATCGAGTAGTATTGATAGGATGCCGAAAGGAATCCATCAGAAGCTACACGAAGCATTTGTAGATGTAAAACTTCCACGGCCCGGGAGGTTCCCGGGATCGTTTGATTGACAGACGAGTGCGCGCCTTGGCAGGTAGCGGCTCAAAACCAACCTGGAGGAATGGTAGCGTGAGCACCAACCCCCGCACGTACGCCGGCTTCGTGTCCGGCATGTTCTTGTTCTGTTGTCTCATTGCACTCAGTGGCTGCGGCCGCGAGGGCTTCGAGACGGCTGGGCAGGCGGCGACGCCGCTGGCCCCGCCGAACCAGCAGGACTGCGCCCCGGACCCGTCGAACGACGGCCCGGAGTGCGAGGGCGTCACGGTCGACAACTGCAGCGAGGAGACCTCCCGTTGCTCCACTTGCATCTACCAGGGTGCGGAGGAGTTCTGCGACGGGGTCGACAACAACTGCAACGGCCGGGTGGACGAGACCCTGGACGCGCTTTGCGCGGACAACCTCGTCTGCAGCCGCTCGGCGGAGCGGTGCCTCGATCCCACGGATCGCTGCACCACCGACGAGCACTGCGTCAACCAGGCCCCCGCGGCGCGCTGTGAGGACGACCAGCTGGTTACCGTGAACACGGCGACCTGCAACGACGACTTCATGTGCGCCATCACCTTCAACCACGAGCTCTGCGAGGACGGCTGTGGCTTGGTCGACAACCAGCCCGCCTGCCTCGTTCCCGAGCCCGACCCCTGCGAGGGCGTCACTTGTGACACCCCGCCCGCCCCCAGCTGCACCGACGACTTCGTCGTCACCCCCGCAGCCGAGGGCACCTGCGCCGTCGGCGACGACGGCGCGCCCGTGTGCAGCTACGACGAAGTCCAGGCCGACGATGCCTGCGAGTGGGGCTGCACCGATGGGGCTTGCAACCCCGACCCCTGCGACGGCGTCACGTGCGACGCGGCTCCGGCCGACGTCTGCACCGACGACACCCGCGGTATCACCCGCCACGACTTCATCGGTCAGTGCGTGGTGGTCGACCGGGCCGCCAGCTGCCAGTATGCCTCCGACGTGGAGCTGTGCGACCAGCCGGTGGGTCCCCGCTGCGACGCGAACGGCACCGCCGTTCTCACCGACCGCGAGGTCGGCGCGTGCGAGGATGTCAACGGGCCCCGGTGCTCCTATGAGCCCATCGTGGCGGAGCAGTGTGCCTTCGGGTGCGCTGGTGGGGTCTGCAACCCCGACCCCTGCGCCGATGAGGTGTGCAACACGGCTCCGGCCGACGAGTGCACCGACGACGCCATGGGCTTCACCACCTACGAGCAGGCAGGCCTCTGCGTCAGCGATGACCAGGGCGCCACCTCCTGCGAGTACGCCGCCAACGTGGTGGCGTGCGACACCCCGCCGGCCGACGAGTGCAACTTGGACGCCAGCGGGATCACGAGTTACGAGCAGGCCGGTTCCTGCGCCGTCGCTGACGGCGCCCCGGTCTGCGAGTACGTGGCCAACGAGGCCGCGTGCGACACCCCGCCCCCGGCCTTCTGTGACGTCGACACCGTCGTCACTCCCAACCCGGCCGGGACCTGCGCCGCCGGCGACGACGGCGCACCCACCTGTTCCTACGTCGAGGAGCGAGCCGCCGAGCCGTGCCCCTTCGGGTGCGTCGACGGCGCGTGTGCCAACCAGTGCGCGCAGAACGACGAGTGTCCCCTCGACCAGGTCTGCCTGGACGACGGGACCTGCGGCCTCCCCGGCTGCGGCCCCGACCCCGTCCTCAACGACGACGGCACCGGGGGTGAGGAAGAAGGCGATTGCGCGGCTCACCGCCGCGCGGACCTGGACGGGGACATCTACGGATACGGCTGCGACGTGTCCGTGGGTGAGGAGCTCGGCGTCTGCCGGGCGTACGAGGACGAACTCGGTGGCGAGGAGCAGCGTCCCACCTACGAGCGGTTCTGCCGCGACGGGGTGGACGGCGACCTCGACGGGGTCGTCGACGAGTGCGATCGTCCCAGCACCTGCCTGGACGATGAGTTGATCACCTACACCGGCGAGTGCGCCGGTATGGAGTGCAACTTCCGTGAAGCCTCTCGCACGGTCTGCGAGTTCGGCTGCGCCCTCAATGACGCGGACAACCTCCGCGCCGGCGCGAGCTGCAACGTCGACCCCAACCCCGCCGTGTGCGGCGTTGGCCTCCCGCAGTGCCCCAATGGGGAGCTCTGCGTGGACGGCGCCTGCCAGGCGCCGGTGGTGGATACGGACGGTGATGGCATCGCGGACGGTCAGGACAACTGCCCGAACGTGGCCAACGCCGACCAGACCGACACGGACCAGGACGGCGAGGGCGACGCCTGCGAGCCGGCCATCATCGACACCGACGGTGACGGGGTGGCCGACGCGGACGACAACTGCCCGGCCGTGGCCAACGCGGACCAGACCGACACCGATGGTGACGGCGAGGGCGATGCGTGCGAGCCCGTCCCGAACGATCGGGACGGCGACGGCATCGTGGACGGGGACGACAACTGTCCCGACATCGCCAACGCGGACCAGGCCGACGCGGACGGCAACGGCACCGGCGACGCCTGCGAGCCGCAGGACAACGTGGGGGTCTTCCAGATCACCATGTCGCCCGAGGCTGGGATCGCGTTTCTCGAAGGTTTCGTCAACGCCCACCAGGGCTGCGGCAACGCCGAGATCACGATCGAGCGGGGTCTCGCCACCGTCTCGGGGGTTCTGTTCCCGGACGAAGGTGGCTGCCGGCTCAACCTCCGGGAGGCCAACGGCAACTGGCTCCCGCGCTGCAACGGAGACGTGGCGCGCGGGGAGGCCTGTAACCCGTTCGTCGGCTTCACGGTCGACGGCTTCCTCTGCGATGGCGTCCCTCGGGACGACGCGCAGATCGTGGCCAACGCGGATGGTACGGGTCGGGATCTCCTGATCTGCCAGCCCCCCGTGGATACGGACGGCGATGGCATCGCGGATGGTCAGGATAACTGCCCGAACGTGGCCAACCCCGCCCAGACCGACGCGGACGCCAACGGCGTCGGCGACGTCTGCGAGATCCTCTAGCGCATTCGCGCGGCCCACCCTCCTCAGCACCTATCGCACTAGGTTGAGGGATCCACGGGCTACACATGGTAGAAGCTGACGCTGAGTCAGTAATCTACCTTCTCACTCGAAAGAGTAACTTCGCCACCCACCCGGGTGACTCGCACAAGCTTCGGCATGTGCATGAGTCCCCGGCGGGTGGCATCACAGACCTGTCGCGTTCGCGCGGCAGGTCCATCTAATTATGACCACCATAGACTCTCTCCATGGTGAGCATGACAAGGTGCAAAAGCACAGACAAAAAAATATCAGAAATGGTGTTTTTTTGTTTGCGCAAAAATGCTATACTGTGCGCATCTATGTTTAGAAAACGCAGTTCAAACATTTCAACGCTCGCAAAAGTGTGTGCGTATTTGGCAGCCATGCTTTTTGCAGGGTTACTCATTGCGTGGCTCGGGCCAATTATTGTTGTTGCCGCACTCTTGGCTGTCGTGCTTGTTATCTTCTCGCATCATATTGAATACGCGTGGTACGGGCTCTTAGCACTTTCTCTTACACCGCATTGGGTTATTCGATTAGAGAATTTTTGGTATCTATTTTCTGGCTATCCGCAGCTGCTTTCTATAGAAGCGCCCGTGGTAGATTTTTGGGCCGTGTTTTCTTTTATTGCACTTCTTGGATACGGTTTACGGAGGTATTTGGCAGGCAAAGACAAACCTATCATGCTCCCGATGCTTGGGTGGTACGCGCTCTTTATGCTCTCAGCGGTACTCTCTTTAGTAAACATCGAATCGATTACAGAGGTACCAACAGCAGTTCATTTTATAGCTCGATTTTTACTCCTCTTTTATTTAGGATATTTCATTGTTGGAGTAAACGCCATGAAAAAATCACGAGTGCTAGAAGTGTCATTAAAGATTCTTGCTGCAGTAGGATTACTCGCTGCGGTGCAAGGGTTCCTTGGACTGATTACGCTGCAGTGGACAGGTGGCGTATTACCGCGTGCGGTGCCAATTTCACTCTTTGGTTGGATGCCTTTTGGCGATCAGCATGTCTTTTTAGCAGAAGCAATTACCACAACCATTCCGGTGTGGTTTTATTTGTGGCATACAGAAATAAAGAAAAAAACAAAGCAGTGGCTCATGGCAGGAATTATCTTTATTTCACTGATTGGGTTATTTACTTTTTCACGAGCTGGTTGGATTACGTTTATTATTTTAGGGTCGCTCTTTTTGGCCATGCAAAGAAAGTTTCATTTGTGGCACTTTATTAAAGAACACCTGTGGATTATTGTTGCAGCGTTCATGCTGGTGCTTACGTTTGTTGCGTTCATGCTTACCACAACAGATGTGTACACATCGACAGCTGCTCGGTGGATGCTTACAGAAATGTCACTCATATTATTTTTTGTACACCCAATGCTGGGGCAAGGCGCAGGAATGTTCCCAACACGCGCGTCAGAAATGCTGGTGTTCCAGATGGAAATTGGTGGGCAGCAAGATGCACATGGGGTCATGCAAAAATTATTAGCAGAGCAAGGACTGTTTGGCTTGTTAACATTTGGATTGCTCATTGTTGCTATTCTTGCGCCAATAGTTCTTAGATACGCAAAAGCAAAAAAACATGCGCATCATGACAAGTTACTACTTGCGGTAATGCTGATAGTGGCACCAATGACCTTCCAACTATTTAACACGCACATGTACAGTTCTAAAGTATGGGCACCATTAGCGGTAGCCTTTGCTTTGGGAATGCATGCAAAAGCGTATAAACGATACGAACCTGATTCGTAATGCTGTATGCGTAAAAAAAAGATTCTTCACATCATGCCAAGATATACCACAGGCGGCGCAGAGCGGCTAGTACTTTTGTATGCAAAGAAACTAGATAAAAAGAAGTATAAGGTACGCGTAGCCAGTACAAACGGTGGTGGGGAATTGTTTGCACAGTTTCAACAGGCAAATATTGATGCGCATGTGGTAGACAGACATTCGCTTGGGGGAAGGCGTAAGGCATATCATAAACTGTTAGAAATTGCGGAAGAGTTTGAGCCAGATATTATTCACTCGCATTTATTTGGCGGAGATTTGTTGGCGTTAACATTAAAAAAGAAGATGCCGCACGTAAAGTGGGTGTCTACAGTGCATAATGTGCGTAAGCAAGAGTCATGGCTTAGAAGAAAAATATGGGGTGTGATTTTTACACAGGTAAATAACATTATTGGCGTGGCAAAAGAAGTCACTTCATTTTTGTATGCCGATTACGGATTTGATGCAGGCACAGTACAAACGATTCCAAACGGAGTGGATTTAGCGCCATGGCTCAAACTTTCTGACAAATCGGTTCTTTCAGAAAGCACCGTAAGGCTCGCAACAATCGGAAGATTAGAAGAGCAAAAGGGGCATACGTATTTACTGAAAGCGCTAGGAACACTACCAAAAGAAGTGAACTGGACACTGGATGTGTATGGTGATGGTTCTTTAGCCGAGCCACTTCAAAAAGAAGCAGAATCGCTTGGCATTGCAAAAAAAATTACGTGGCATGGTGTTTCAGATCAGCTGGCAAACGCATATAAAACAATCGATGTGGTAGTGCAACCGTCACTTTGGGAAGGCATGAGTCTTGTTATGATGGAAGCCATGGGAACCGGGCGATTGGTCATTGCATCGCAGCCGGCGGCTGTAAATCTTGTAAAAAATGGGGAAACTGGTATTGTTGTACCAGAGAAAGATAGCGCAGCACTCGCTGCAGCAATTTCAGATGTCCATAATAAGAAAAGACGCATGAAAAGAATTGCAGCCGCTGGAAGAGTGTATGCAAAAGAACATTTTTCGGCAGAGGCGCATGTCGCAAAGATAGAAGCCATATACGAGCAGCTCAGTTAAGCGGGGGAGTGTCCAGCAATTATGAAGAAACAATTTCTCACAATTATGATTGCGTTACTTTTGTGCAGTATTCCTGCGCAAACGCAAGCAATCACAGAGCATCCCTTTCCGCGTAAAGCGAATTATTATTTGGATTGGGACATTAGTAACACTGCTGCAACGGAATTAGCAAAATGGGATTTGCTGATTTTAGATATGGAAACGCAGCATACTAGCGCCGCGCAGCTCAGAAAAATTCGGCAGGCAAATCCTGATGTCATTATGCTGGCATATATTACTGCGCAAGAAATTAGTAACGATGCAGCACATTCGAGTTCTAAGCTGCGGAAAACATTAGCTGAAAAAATTGAGTCACAGTGGTATGTAACAGATAGCCGCGGAAACAAGCTTGGCTGGTGGCCAGGAACTACATTATTGAACGTGTCTTCTGTTGGGCCTACAGTTTCTGGCGAGTCGTATCATGACATGCTCAGCGATTTTGTCGTAGATGAACTATTATCAAGTGGGCATTGGGATGGTGTGTTTTTTGATAACGCATGGGCAGATGTAACGTGGGCAACCGGTAATGATATCGACTTAAATAAAGATGGACGCATCGATACAAGCCCAAATACTGCGTGGAGAGAAGGGCTCAAGACACTGTATAAAAAGACCAGAGAAAAAGCACCCGCAGATACAATTGTGGTGGTAAATGGAACGTCCCGTGAGTTTACAAAAGATGTAAATGGGCAGATGATAGAAAATTTTGTGCAGCCGGCTTGGGAGCCAACCATGAATACCTATGCATATAATGATGAAGAGTCGATTCAACCAGATGTGAATGTTATTAATGCAAATACGGGGAACACCGGAAACAATACCAATTACAAACACATGCGTTTTACGCTCAGTAGCGCGCTTATGGAAGACGGCTATTATTCGTTTACCTTTGGTGATCAAGATCACGGGCAGTTGTGGTGGTATGACGAATACGATTCAGATTTAGGCGCACCAATTGCAGAAGCAAAAGGGAGTAATGGAAACACATCATATAAGGGCGATGTGTGGACCCGCGAATTTGAAAATGGGATTGCGGTGGTAAATAGTACTGGCGCAGCAAAACGAATTTCACTTGGCGGCGAATACGAAGCGCTCCGCGGTGATCAAGATAGTTCGGTAAATAATGGACGCATTATTAGCACACTCGATGTTGACGCGCATGACGGACAACTCCTGTTAAAAACATTCGAAAATCTGCGCGGGACTATTTTTACCAACGGATCGTTTGTCAGATTTTTTAGACCCGATGGTGAACGCGTAAGAAACGGCTATTTTGCATTTGAAGATGCGTATAAAGGTGGGCAGCAAATTGCGCGTATGGATTTAGACGGAGATGGAAGAGACGACCTGATTGAAGTCAAAGGAAATAAAATGCGCGGCTGGAAACACAATGGGCAACCATTTTTTACCCTGTGGCCGTACACTGCACAGTACCAAGGAACCTTGCGGGTGGCTATTGGAAACATCAATGCCGGCAGACGATTAGAACTCGTTGTTGCGCCAGGATTTGGTGACGGGGCACATCCTATAAAAGTATACACATTAGATGGGTTAAAGATTGTAGAGGAGTGGTATCCGTTTGGAAAAGACTATACCGGTGGGTATAGCGTGGCAATGGGAAATGTAGATTATGATCCGTTTGGAGAGATTATTATTGGAGCTGGAAAAGGCAGATCGCCAAAGGTATCAGTGTACTCTCATAACCTTGTATTGCAGCATGAATGGATGGTGTATGAAGCCGCTTTTAAAGGTGGCGTGAACGTCGCTACAGGCTCCTTAGACGGGGATAGTAGGGAAGAAGTGGTTGTGAGCCCCGGACCTGGTGGAAAGCCCTATATTCGCAGTTTTGACGGTTTTGGCACCCAAATAGGGGAGCAATTTACCGCCTATCAGGCCATTGATTACCCGGGTATAGACGTTAGAATCACCGATGTAGACTTCGATGGGCAGGGAGATATTGTGGGGATGAGTAGTGGATTATAAAAAAAGAGTGAAAAATTGGCTTAAATAAGCCAATTTTTTGTTATACCAAGAACTTCTATCCACTCTTGACAAAATCGATTATTTCTGCTATTATTATCTGTTAATCTAGCCTTCTAGCACAGGCGAACACGCAAGTATGACTATTGCAATGATTGGACAAAAAGGTATTCCTGCCGCAGGTGGGGGTGTTGAGCGACATGTACATGATCTGTCTCGTCGTTTGGCTATGCGTAATCACGATGTGATTGTGTATGCCCGCCCATGGTACAGCCCTTCAAAAGAGGCGGTTGTTGATGGCGCCCAAGTAGTCTACAAGCCTTCAATTGAAACAAAACATCTTGATACGATCTCACATGTATTTGTGAGCACTATTGATGCAATTGAAAAAGGCGTTGATGTGATTCATTATCACGGCGTTGGTCCGGCACTGCTTTCTTGGATTCCACGATTGTTTGCCAAAGACACTCGTGTTGTTACCACATTCCATTCAATCGATAGAATGCATAAAAAGTGGAACTGGATGGCAAGAACCATTCTTCGTTTTGGTGAATGGGCAGCCTGTGCATTTGCACATGAAACAATTGCTGTTTCTACAACCATTAAACAATACGCGTCAAAATCATACGGCGGAAATCTTACCTACATTCCAAATGCAGTAGAATTTCCACCAGTCCACGGTGATGGATGTGATCTTTTAAAAGAATACGGACTCGACTCAAAAGAGTATGTATTAATGGTGTCACGACTGATTCCACATAAAGGTGCACATTACCTTATTCGTGCATGGCAAATGCTCAAACAGATTGCGCCAGAAACAGTTGCTGGAAAGAAATTGGTAATTGCGGGTGGTGGTCATCACACAGAAGAGTATGAAAACACCTTGCACGCAATGACGTTTAACGACAATGACATTATCTTTACCGGTATGATTACCGGAGACAAAATTCATGAACTTCTTTCTCATGCATATGCGCAGGTCCACCCATCAGATAATGAGGGTATGCCAATCGTTGTGCTTGAAGGGATGAGTCACGGACTTCCGGTACTGCTCTCTGACATTGATGAGCATAGAATGGTTATGCCAAATTCATCATTCTGGTTCAGACAAGGACAGGTAAAAGATCTTACAGAAAAAATGAATATGCTCTTGACTCTCTCTACAGAGCAGCAAACCTCAATTGGTGTAAAAAATGCCGCATTGATTGCCAGAGATTACAGCTGGGATCGCGTCATTGAACGCATTGAGGAAGTCTATACGTCTAGTGTAGAGCAACTGCCTATTGCAGAATCTGTGGTAGCGTAATAAAAAAGAACGGTTTGTAGCCGTTCTTTTTTGTTGATTATTATTTTACAGACACGCCAATCTCTTTCGCAATACGGTCATTTCGTAAACTTGCATCAATGGCCCCATACGGAGCGGTTACTCCCGCATTGATATACGTATCAACACCAGAAGCGCCAATAGCAGTCATTAGAATTGGAGAAGAGCCAAGGTGCGAAGCCGTTGGAGTAAACCCAATTTCCATGCCGAGTTGCACTTGTGCTCCCGGGGCAAGAGAGCCGTATTGCCAACTAATAGATCGATTTGTTGAAGTATATGAAAGGTCATTTCCTATACTGACAGCAGTTCTTCCTGTCCATTCAGCAAGAGGTGCTAGCTGCGCAGAGAATTGGACATCTCGCACTGCGCTTGTCCCATTTGTAAGGGTGAAAATGGCCCAGTATTTGGTTTGTTCACCAACGCGTGGTGGAAGTGGTCCTCGGCCAAGCTGATCGCCTTCAGCTGTGAAATAGCGGACATCCGCACTCATCCGCATGCGAGTACCTATAGGTCGTTCTGGCAGAGTGGCCGTAAAGCTAGTGCTTACTTCGGGTAAATTAGGCATATTCCCAAATACCTGCACAGAGGGGGTAAATAGGAGGTCATTTCCAGAAGGGAATGCGTTTACTGTGAAAGATACGGGAATGGTAACAGATGCTCCCGCTTCAATGCGCGCGAGTGTAGGATATTGCGCACTGCTGAGTGGGGCAGGTGTAGAGGCAATATTTTTTTGAGTAACAGGCTGCACACGAACATTAATCAGCGCAGTGTCTCCGCTATTTCTGATTTGTACATTAGCCGAAACAGTTTGGCCAGGAAGA